>Ga0302240_1000036_pt1 | contig 159255 bp, 132 predicted proteins | sample AAG_UR_His_MG_FD_193538 | JGI IMG/M metagenome (GOLD analysis project Ga0302240, IMG submission 193538) | Enriched activated sludge microbial communities from anaerobic digester in WTTP, New Holstein, Wisconsin, United States - AAG_UR_His | ecosystem: Engineered > Bioreactor > Anaerobic >... | reverse complement strand
TGGAAGAACTTCAGGAAGGAATTGATTACGCAAGAAACGCCGGTAAAAAAATATACTTAACACTAAATATTTTTTCCCGCAACAAAGATATTGAAAAGCTTGCAAATTTCATAAAAACCGTAAAACAATTAAATCCGGACGGCGTGATAGTTTCAGATCCCGGCGTATTTGATTTTATACATTCAAAACTGCCTAAAATTCCCATACACATATCAACGCAGGCAAACGTATGTTCAGCGCTGACAGTTGATTTTTGGAAAAAAATGGGTGCTTCTCTTTGCGTGCTTGGCAGAGAAGTAAGTTTTAACGAAATAAAAGAAATAAGAAAAGCATGCCCCGATATAAAACTTGAAATGTTTATACACGGAGCAATGTGCATAAGCTATTCCGGAAGATGCCTTATTTCCTCTTTTATGGCGTCAAGAAGCGCAAATCAGGGTGCCTGCGCCCACTCGTGCAGGTGGAAATACAAAACATACGTTGAAGAAGAATTGCGTCCCGGCCAGATGTACCCTATAGAAGAAGATGAAAGAGGCACCTATCTTTTGAATTCAAAAGACTTATGCCTTATGCCCAAACTCAACGAAATACTTTCGGCCGGCATTGACTCTTTAAAAATAGAAGGAAGAAATAAAACTGAATATTATGTGGCGCAAACGGCACGCGTTTACAGACAGGCGATAGATGATTACTATGACAATCCTAAAAAATGGAATCCTAAAATATATATGGCCGAACTTTACACTCTTCAGAACAGAGGCTATACTGCCGGCTTTTTTGACGGAATACCGGATGACAAAGCACAGGATTACAACGACACTTCAAGCAAAAGCGATTACAGAAACTGCGGTTTTGTAAGAGAAAATAACGGCAGCGAAATAGTTTTGGAATTAAGACATAAATTGTCAAAAGGCGATAAAATTGAATTTCTTTCCCCCCTTCGTTTTGAACCTTATAAATTAAAACTTGGCGATATACAGCCGGCAAATTCAAAAAAAACGGTTGAAACATTGTCGCCCGGCGTTGCAAATCAGGCCGTAAAAATAAAAATAGACGGCGAAAATATCAAACTTTTGCCCGTTCTTACTGTTGCGAGAATAAAAATACAATGAAAAATATTTTCTTAATGTTTTTGGGTATACTGATAGCTTTGGCAAGTTTGGAAATTTTACTGCAAACCAGTTCGTTTGTAATAGAGCAGGCAAATAAATTATCAAACAAAAAAATAGTAAAGCTGGCGGATAACAAAGACTTAATAAAAATACTCTGCATAGGCGAATCTACTACCGTCGCACAATATCCAAAACAGCTTGTAGATTATCTTAATAAACATATAACAAAAGATTTCATGGTTATAGACTGCGGAATTTCCGCAACGCATATTGAAAATATCGTTGAAAGGATAGACTCTCAGCTTGAAACATACAAACCCGATATAGTAATTTCAATGATGGGCATAAATGACGCTGAGTTTCAAAACGCCGAAATATATAAAAAACATAAATTAAAAATTTTAGAACTTTTTATGCTTATAAAAAAACATATTGAACAAATCGCGGCAGATCAATTATACGCAGATGACAAAGATATTGATTATTCCAAACTTCAGGATGAATATTCCGCCAACCGCAAAGAACTTACTCAATTAGAGCAATTGATTGATAAAAATCCAAAAAATTTAAAAGCTATAGAGACAATTTCAATTCTTTACAGAATGCGAAAAGATTATGTCAACGTTGAAAAATACGTAGGTATCTATCGCGCTAATTCAGCCGCGCCCAATATGCATATGCTATTTATGCTGACGGATGCTTATATACGCATGGGAAAAGACAATGATGCGCAAAAACTGATTTTATCGGTTCTAAACGATAATGACATAAGCGATGAAGATAAAAATATTTATTTGTCAAAAGCGGTGGAATCGTATATATATCTTTCAAATCCTGAAAAATTAAAGGATTATTACAATCTTATAATAAAAACAAAAACTCAAACCGCAATTCTTGATAATCTATACAAATATCTTATATCTAAAAATATAAGCATAAAATACTATGATTACTCCAACAAGTTTAAAAATACGATAAAAACCGTAAATTTAAATACTGAAAAAATCAAAAACGCCTATTTGATTTTCGCAAAAAAAGTGATTGATTCCGGAGCAGTTTACATCTGTATGGGTTATCCTGCTATGCCGATAAAAGATTTTGAAGATTTTTTTAAAGATACGGCTTTAAAAAGCAAAATACTTTTTGTATCAAACGAAAATAATTTTAAAGAACAGCTTAAAAAAACTCCGTACTACGGATTATTCAGAGACAATTTCGGCGGCGCTTTCGGGCACTGTACCGATGCGGGAAACAGGCTAATAGCCGAAAATGTCGGGCAATATATACTGAAAATCGTCAATTGAAATATTGGAGAAAAAAGGAGTTCTTAATGAAAAAAACGCTTTTAATATTTTGCGGTATACTTATCGCATTGATAAGTTTGGAAATTGTACTGCAAACAACTTCTTTTATCATTTTACGGATAAATAAATTAAATATTAATAAAACAATTAAACTTGCAAAGAATAAAAATGAAATAACAATACTTTGTATCGGCGAATCCACTACATACGAGCAATATCCAAAAAATTTACAAAGATATCTTGACTTGTATCTTGACAAAAAATCAGTCAAAGTCATAGACTGCGGAATTCCAGGCACAAATTTAAATAATACACTAAAAAATCTTGATAATTACATATCGGACTATAACCCCGACATAGTAATATCAATGATGGGTATTAATGACGCACAAAGGCAAGACGTTAAAATATACAATAAAAAATACCGTTTAAAAACTTTGGAACTCTTAAGAATTATAAAAAAACACATAACGGCCGATTTATATGCTGAAAATTTGAATTACAATATTAACGATATTATGCTTGAATACATAAAATCCGGAAAACCTCCGGTAATTCTGGAATCCATGCTAAAAAAAGACAAAAATAATCCTGAAATTCTAACGGCTCTCATTTCTGTATACAGAATTTTAAAAGATTATGAAAGTACGGAAAAATATGCGAATCAATATATTGAAAATTATTTGGGAAAATTTGACGCAGATGTCCCTTTTTTTCTTACTGATATTTATATACAACAAAAGAAATACCCCAATGCCGAAAAATTAATATCAAAAATAATATCAGATAAAGCCATAACAGACACATTTATAGACGATTATATATGCAGAATTATTGAATCTTATATTAAATTCGCTCCCGATGAAAAAAAATTAAATCTATATAATATGCTTTTGGAAAACAAAGTTCAGACAAAAATTTTAGATAATTTTTATATTTATCTGTCAAAAAAACTTAAACAGCCGGTTAAAAGATATGACTATGAAAATAAATTTAAAAATATTGTTTCTGCGCCTTTTTTCAGTACAAAAGAGATAAAAGAAAGCTATTTATCTTTTGCGGAAAAAATAATAGAAAAAAATATAATTTATATATGCATGGGCTACCCGACAATGCCTATAGAAACTTTTAAAGATTTCTTTAAAAATTCAAAATATGAAGATAAAATTATATTTGTTTCAAACGAATATAATTTCAAAAAAAGACTTGCTAAAATGCCGTATTTTGCTTTATTTATAGATAACTTTGCCGGTACTTTCGGTCATTGCACGAATTTCGGCAATAAACTTATAGCAAAAAATGTAGGGGATGTAATTTTAAAGATAATTGATATTTAAACTATGTCAAAATTAAAACTTGATTTACATGAAATATTTAATAAAAGCAAAGAAATAGACATTTCTTTAAAAGAAATATTGAAAGAAGCGCTTGAAAAAGGCATTTCGGAAATAGAAATAATTCCCGGAAAAGGTTCCGGCCGGTTAAAGAAAAAAGTACTGCGGTTTCTAAATGACAAAGAAACAAAAAAAATGTATACTAGGTACAAAATTGACCCTGTCAATTTCGGCAGGCTGTTTGTATACGTAAAGAAAAAAGGAGATAACAAATGAAAAACTTTATTATTTCTGTATTCGTAAACATTCTTGCGTTGTTTATAATCGTAAAACTTCTTGACGGCGTTTCAATAGACGGTTCAAAAACGCTTATTATTTCGGCTTTGCTTCTTACATTAATACATGTTTTTATAAAACCGGTTCTGATGTTCGTATCAATACCTTTTAATTTGTTTTCTCTGGGCATTTTTACGCTGTTTATAAACGCTTTTCTTTTTTATTTCGCGTCAAACCTTGTATCCGGTTTTAAAGTGACTACGTTCTGGTACGCCTTTCTTGCGGCTATTATGCTTAGCGTAATAACTATTATAATGGATGCGTATTTTTTGAAAAAAAACGTCAGAGTTTTAAAAGATTACGGGAATACGCCTCCTAAATAAACCGGATACCTTATGATAACAAAAAATTTAATAGAACAAATCTTCTCTGCCGCAACTATACTGAGATGGAACGACCATATCAGGCCTTTCAATTTTTTTGAAATAGACAAACAATCCCACAAAATGATTATCGCATATATCATCGCCAAATTTGATGAAGAAGAAAATAACAAAGTTGACTGGATGAAACTTATTGAAGGCGGAATTTTTGAATTTTTCCACAGGACGATGCTTACCGACTTAAAACCTGAAGTTTACCATGAAATAATGTCAAAGAAAAAAAACGAGCTCAATAAATGGGTTTTAAACCGTTTGAACAATGATATTTTTGAAATAAATCCGGATTTGAGAGACAGATTTGAACAATATCTTTTTGACGACTCTTACGCAAAATATGAAAAAGAAATTTTGGCGGCTTCGCATGAATTTGCGACAAAATGGGAATTCGGCATAATTTATCCGTGGAATCAAATGCTTTACGGAATAGAAAAAACAAAAGAAACGGTTGAAAGCTGCGTCGTAAAATATCAAAATTTCGTAGGCGTAAAAAAACTGATAATGAACAAAAAATATTACGGATTTCTTGATTTATGCGGACAGCTGAGATTTCAGCAGAGATGGGCTCAGATGGTCAGACAGCCTCAGACGACTGTTTTGGGACATATGTTCGTGGTAGCAATATTCGCTTATATCTGCTCGCTTAAAATCGGAGCTTCTCCTAAAAGATGTTATAACAATTTTTTCTCGGCACTATTCCATGATTTGCCGGAAATACTTACAAAAGATATCATAAGCCCGATAAAATATTCCGTTTCCGGACTTGAAGACATAATAAAAGAATACGAAAAACACGAAGTTGACAACAGAATCCTTCCTCTTTTGCCTGAAGCCTGGCGTTTTGAAATGCAGTATTTTATAGAAAATGAATTTTCAAACAAGATACTTGAGAACGGTAAAATAAAAACTCTCTCAGAAATAAACGAAAATTTTAACGATGATTCATTTTCGCCCGTTGACGGCGGAATAATTGAATTATGCGATAAATTGTCGGCGTATATTGAAGCGTCTTTATCTATTAACCACGGTATACGTTCTGATAAACTTAAAGAATCAAAAATTAATCTTTACGAAAAATACGCAACCCGCTCGTACTGCGGAATAACTTTAAAAGAAGTTTTTGATTATTTTAAAGACTGAAATTAACAGATTCGCGGATACTGCTCGACATCAGCATTTGCCAAAATTCTCAAAATTCCCGATTTTGATTTTATCCATACGTTTTTTTTATCATTTACGATTTTGCCGATGACTTTTGCGTTTTTACCTGAAGGATGTTTTCTCATTGCGTTAAGAATTTTAGCCGTATATTTTGAAGGCTGTATTGAAACAAGTTTCCCCTCGTTTGCCATATACAAAGGATCAAGTCCGAGTATTTTACAGAAAGCTCTTACCTGTTTGGAAACCGGAATCTCGTCATTGTTTATTATAATGCCTTTATTTGAACTTTTTGATATCTCGTTTAACGCCGCAGCAAGACCTCCTCTTGTAGGATCTCTTAAAACATGTATTTCCTTACATTCTTTAAGCATCGTTTGAACAAGAGAATCCAGATGCGCGCAGTCGCTTTTGATTTTGGTTTTAAATTTAAAATCGTTTCTCTGCATCATAATCGCGGCGGCGTGCTCAGCTATATTGCCGCTTATTATAACATCGTCGCCTTCGGATGCGTTGACCGAAGAAATATTAATGCCGTCAGGTATTAATCCTACGGCGGAAGTGTTTATAAAAATTTTGTCGGCTTTGCCTTTGTCAACCACTTTAGTGTCGCCGGTTATTATGCTTATTTTAGCTTCTTTTGCCGTTTTTGCTATTGATTGGGATATTTTTAAAAGATCTTTTTGCGAAAACCCTTCTTCTATTATCATCGCGACAGACATAAACAGTGGTTTAGCCCCCATCATACAGATATCGTTTACGGTGCCGCATACCGCCAGTTTTCCGATATCGCCTCCGTTAAAAAAGATCGGATCAACCACAAAAGAATCGGTTGAAAAAGCCGTTTTTGTGCCGTTGATTTCAAATACTCCGGCGTCATCCATTCTGTTTAAAATTTTATTGTCAAAGTTTTTCTTAATAAGCCTTATAAGTTCGTTTGATTTGTCTCCGCCGGTGCCGTGCGCCAGAAGAACTGTGTTATTTTTCATTTCTGTCTCCGTATTTATAATAACTCGCGCAGACTCCCTCTCCGGAAACCATACACGGTCCCACCGGCGTAAGAGGCGTGCATTCTTTTGCAAAACTCGGGCAGTCAGACGGTTTATATCTGCCTGTAAATAATTTGCCGCATATGCATTTTGCGGCTTTTTTAGAGGGTTTTAAGGGACTTTTAAGGACAAATTTGCGCAGCGCGTCAAACTTTTCATATCTCATTTTTATTTTTAAACCGCTTTTTGAAATATTGCCGAGTCCTCTCCATTTGACGTCGTCTTCTTCAAAAACTTCAGAAATCGTTTTTAAGGCTTTTACATTTCCTTCGGCGGTCACTGCTCCGTAATAATTCACAAGTTTTGTTTTTTTCTCGCGGTAAAGTCCGTATAAAATATCAACCGCATTTTTTAAACCGGCAAATTCAAAACCGGCGACAACGCAAGGTATTTTATAGTTTTCGGATATAAATTCAAAAGATTTATATCCCGTTACCGTGCATACATGTCCGGGCAGTATAAAACCGTCGGCATTAATTTTTTTTTGTTTCAAAAGCAAGTTTAAAGCGGGAATTATTTTTTTTAAAACCGAAAATACATAGAAATTTTTGATTTTTCTTTTATAGGCGTCAATAATAATCCCCGCCGCAAGAGGAGCGGTTGTTTCAAAACCCGCCGCAAGAAAAATAATATTTTTTTCGGGATTTTTTTCGGCTATATTTAAAACGTCAACGGCAGAATAGACCATTTTAATGTTGTTTTTTTTAAGTTTTTCAAGTGAAACGTTCTCGTCGCCCGACGGAACTCTGAGCATATCGCCGAATGAAACTATTATATTATTTTCGTTTTTAGCAAGGCCGGCTATATAATCAATATCGTTTCCGTCGGTAACGCATACCGGACATCCGGGACCTGACAAAAAATCAATTTTGCCGGCGTAAAATTTTTTTAAGCCGAATTTTGATATGGCAAAAGTATGCGTTCCGCATACTTCCATAAATTTTGCGGTTTTTTGAATTTTGGCATTCATTTTAAATTTTAGAGACATTTTTTATTTTACAAGAACGGAGCTTGGGAATTATTTTATCATAATTGTCTTCAATTATAAGATTATCAAGATGTTCATGTTTCATAAATCCGTTGTTTACCGACTTATCAAGAAAATCCAAAAGTCCGTCAAAATATCCTTCAATATTTGCGACGGCGCACGGTTTTGAATGCAGAGAAAGCTGCTGCCAAGTAAAAATTTCAAGAAGTTCTTCAAGTGTTCCTATACCGCCCGGAAGAGCGACGAAATAATCCGACAATTCATACATCGTTTTTTTTCTTTCGTGCATATTTTTTACTATCTTTAATTCGTTTGCTTTTTTATTGCCGAGATTTAAATTATAAAGAAATTCGGGGATAACCCCTATTGCATGTCCGCCTTTTTTTAAAACCGCGTCGGATAATTTGCCCATCAATCCTATATTTCCCCCGCCGTAAACGAGAGTAAGGTTATTTTTTACTATTTCACCGGCAAATTTTTCGGTTATTTCGGAATATATTTTTTTATTTCCGCAGCCTGAGCCGCAAAACACGCAGATTTTTTTATCCATATTAAAATCCGGCCTCTTTCGCAGTTTTAATCATTTCAAGAGCCTGTTCTCTTTCTATTTTTTGTATGGCAAAGCCGGCATGAACGAGAACATAATCGCCTTTTGACACGCCGTCTATAAATCTTATGTCAATAATATCTTCAACACCGCAGAAATCGGCATCGGCTTTATTATCTTTTAGAATTGTTTTTATTTTACAGATATTAGCTATGCACATTTTATTATAAAATATAAAAAGCCGTCAGCGCCGCCTGACAGCTTTCCGTATATTCCGGCTTGTTTATTTATTAATTTGAGATATTGCATATTCGGCGTATTTTCTGACGTTTTCATTTGGATCTTTTAACAATGCTTCTATAGACGGTAAAACCGAAACCGCGTCTTTTCCCAAATCAGTAAGTTCGGTCAATGCCATCAGTCTGATTTCATATTCCTGATTTTTCAATAAAAGCACCAAATCAGGGATGGATTCTTTGGAAGCCGTTCCTATATTTCTTAAAGTTGTTCTTGCAAGTTCACGTATTTCAGAATTACCGTCTTTTAACATTGGAATTATATAAGGAACCATATCGTTGGCATCCTGTTTCATATTGGATAATATGTTTAAAATTTTTATTTTAACGCTGTTTCTGCTGCTTGATAAATATTTTTTTAATTCTTTGGCGTGTTCTCTGTCTGTTCTGCCTATATTGTCTATTGCTTTTGACGCCGTCCGGCTGAAATTATTGTCTGATTCAACAATATCAAAAAGCACGGGCAAAGCCGTTCTTCCGTTGAAATTAAGATTTCCCAGACAGTCTATTGCCGCCAGTTTTACAAGTTCGTTACTATCGGTCTGAACAACGCTTACAATATGTTTAACCGCATCGTATTTAACTACGCAGTCCTGCAGTAACGGCATTACTGACAATGCTTTTTGTTTTACTACAGGATTATCGTCTTTCAATAAATATACGATATCTTCAAAAACAGATTCGCCTTCGCATCCCAAATTTGCAATCAAATCAAGAGCGTCTATTTTTTCATGCAGTTTATCCGATTTCAACATCAAAGCAAGTTTGGCAATCATATTTTTTCTTGCTTCCTCATTTTTAACTTTCGGCAAATACTCTATCGCAGTCTGTCTTAAAGTATTATTGCTGTCAGAAATAAACTTTAACACATAGCCAAGCACAAGCCCGGGATTTGCTTCTATAGACGAAACATAGCATTCAAATCCTTTCCGGCAGTCATTTCTCAGAAGATAAATATCACCGAGATTTTTTTGAGACAACGCTACGTTTTGATTGTTTTTTATTGATTTGTTGTAACTGTTGATTGCTTTGTCGTACTCGCCTTCCTGTTGGTAACGCACGCCTTTGTTAAAATCCGCATTATTGCATGCAAAAAACGATAATGCCAACAGCAAAAGAAATATAAAATTATCAATTCTGAACGCCTTCATAAAAACTCCTTCTATGCCGTTTTCGTCAATATTATAGCATTTTAATATTTTTTTAGCCATAATTTTATATAGAAAATAAAAAACACAAGAGATGTTTTTCAACGCACTCTTGTGTTTTTTAATATAACTGTTTTTTATTTTATAAGCATGCTTGTAAAAGACCTTACTACAAATACTATTGAAACTATAAAGAATACTACCGCAAAAACCGTGCTTACAACAGGAGGAATCCCCAGAGCAAGTTCAAGAGCCAAAAGCCCGAATAAAGTCGTAAACTTAATAATAGGATTTAAAGCTACCGATGAAGTATCTTTAAAAGGATCTCCTACAGTATCTCCGACAACGGTTGCTTTATGCAGTTCTGTTCCTTTTTCTCTCATATCTACTTCAACAAGTTTCTTGGCATTATCCCAAGCGCCGCCGGCGTTTGCCATAAATATCGCCTGAAACAAACCGAATATTGCTATGGATATCAAATAACCTATGAAGAAGTAAGGTTCAATAAAAGCAAAAGCTATCGTTGAAAAGAATATGACTAAGAACAAATTGAACATACCTTTCTGGGCATATTTTGTGCAAATTTCAACGACTTTTTTACTGTCTTCGGTTGAAGCTTTTTCTAAATCTCCGTCAAGTTTGATATTTGCTTTAATAAATTCAACTGCTTTATACGCTCCGCTTGTAACAGCATGAGTTGAAGCGCCGGTAAACCAGTATATTACGGCACCTCCGGCTATAAGACCAAGAAGGAAAGGCGCATGGAGAAGAGAAAGACCTTGAAGAACAATGTCTTCGCCCTTAACTTCCATAAGAGTAAATATAATTGAGAATATCATCGTTGTCGCGCCGACTACCGCAGTACCTATCAAAACAGGTTTCGCAGTGGCTTTGAACGTATTTCCTGCTCCGTCGTTTTCTTCAAGAGTCAATTTTGATTTGTCAAAATTAGGTTCAAATCCGAAATCTTTTTTAATTTCTTCTTTTACTCCGGGTATGCTTTCAATAAGAGAAAGCTCGTAAACTGACTGCGCGTTATCGGTAACAGGACCGTAAGAGTCAACGGCTATAGTTACAGGTCCCATTCCCAAAAATCCGAAAGCAACAAGCCCGAATGCAAAAACTGCAGGATGCAGCATAAATTCGGTAAATCCCAGAGAACTTACCCCGTACGCTACAGCCATCAGAATTATTATAACAAGCCCCATCCAATATGCGCTGAAATTACCTGAAGTAAGACCGGCAAGAATATTCAAAGATGCTCCGCCGTTTTTGGAAGAATTAACAACGTTTTTAACAAAAGCGCTTTTTGTAGAGGTAAATATTTTAACAACTTCCGGTATTATTGCGCCGGCCATAGTACCGCATGTTATAATTACCGAAAGCTTCCACCACAAACCGTTTGCCAAATCGCCTATTATGAGGTTAGATGTTATAAATGTTAAAACTACCGATATTATTGAAGTTATCCAAACCAAAGACGTAAGAGGTTCTTCAAAATTCATTTTATCAGCTTTTTCATATTTTGATTTAGCAATAGAACCGTTTAACCAGTAAGCGGCTGCGCTTGCAATAATCATTATAAGCCTCATTACGAATATCCATACAAGAAGCTTGACCTGATTATCAGCCTCAGGAACTGCAAGCATAATAAATGTGATCAAAGCGACACCGGTTACCCCGTACGTTTCAAAACCGTCGGCTGTAGGACCTACTGAATCTCCTGCATTATCTCCGGTACAGTCTGCTATAACGCCGGGATTTCTTGCGTCGTCTTCCTTAATATTAAAAACAATTTTCATCAAATCCGAGCCGATATCGGCTATTTTTGTAAAAATACCGCCTGCGATTCTCAATACGGAAGCACCCAAAGATTCACCTATTGCAAAACCGATAAAACAAGGTCCTGCGAAATCTCTCGGTATAAAAAGAAGAATTACAAGCATTATAAAAAGCTCTATGCTTATAAGAAGCATTCCGATTGACATACCTGATTTTAACGGTATTGCAAAAGTCGGATAAGGTTTGCCTTTTAAACTTGCAAACGCCGATCTGGAATTTGCGAAAGTATTAAGTCTCATACCAAACCATGCAACCGCATAGCTTCCTAAAATACCGATAACGCTGCACAATATTATTATGGAAACTTTTAAAAGCGTAAAATCGCTTAGAAAATAGAAATATATAAATATGATCGCTGCCAGAAGAATTTCAAGAATGATTATGAATTTGCCCTGTGTTATGAGGTATGTTTTGCATGTTTCATAAATGAGCTCGGAAACATTGAGCATGGATTTGTGGACCGGCAGATTTTTAATCGCATTAAACTGAGTAAAACCGAAAGCCAATCCGAAAATACAGATAATTAAACCTAACATCAAAAGCGAATGTCCCGAAATACCGCCCAAGAAAGAAACAGACGATAAATCCGGAATTACAAGATTGGCTTCGCTTGAAGCAAAAGCGCATACTGAAGCCGCAGCCGTAATTACTAACGAAAACATAAAACTTCTCAACTTAGAAAACATACTTTTTTCTCCTTTGGTCTACCTGATTGCAGGTTATTTTATCTTTTCTGAATTTTTAACAAATTTTGTCATAGATTGTATATTTATAACAATTCTTTGTCAAACAAAAATAATAATTTACGGTTTAAAAAGCCGGTTGGTATTGAGATGGCATATAGCCATTGCAAGAGCATCCGCGGAATCATCAGGTTTGGGAATATCCTTAAGGCCTAAAACCGCCTTTACCATATGCTGCATCTGGTGTTTATCTGCCGAACCGTACCCCGTTAAAGCTACTTTTACGTGCCTCGGATTATATTCAAAGACGGGGATATTATTATTGCATACTGCCACAAGAAGCGCGCCTCTTGCCTGTCCTACCGCGGCTACGCTTGTTGCTCTTTTAAGAAAAAACAATTCTTCTATCGCGACAACTTCCGGATTATATTTTTTTATTACCGTCTGGATTTCATCGTAAATATATTTCAATCTGTCTGCAAGTTTTTGCTCGGGACCGGTTTTTATGCATCCGTACTCCAGCATTTTTATTTTATCGGTATTTCCTTTTTCAACCACGCCCCACCCGGCCATTGATAAACCCGGATCTATTCCCAGAACTATCATAAATTCCCCCGTTTCAATTAAAACGATTATAAATAATATTGATTTGTTTATCAAACAACATTTACATTTTTTGACAATAGTTATATAATTGCAGGCATTATGATTATAATAGATTCTCACACTCACGTATGGCCCGAAAAAGTAGCGGAAAAAGCAAGAGCATATCTGCAAAAATCGTTTTCTATGCCGATTACTGTTTTTCCCACCGTGGAAAACCTGCTTAAAATAATGGATGAAAATGAAATATCAAAAAGCGTAATAGCATCGGTAGCTTCAAGACCCGACCAGGTAAAGTCCATAAACAACTGGCTTTTTAAAACGGACAAAAAAAGATTTATTCCTTTTGCGTCGATTCACCCTTTTTATGACAATTGGAAAGAAGAATTAAAAAGGATAAAAGACAATGCCTACGGAATAAAATTCCAGCCGGAATTTCAGGACTTTTATATAGATGACGAAAAGATATTTCCTCTATATGAGCAAATACAAAAATTAAATATTCCGGTGCTTTTCCACTGCGGAACAGAACTGAGCCTGCCCGGCATAATACACGTTTCTCCCGATAAAATAATAAAAATAACGGATAAATTCCCTGAAATGACGTTTATCGGAGCGCATATGGGCGGATTTAAAATATGGGATGAAGTTATTGAAAAACTTACCGGCAGAAATATTTACTTTGACACGTCTTCGTCAATATCTTACATGAAAAAAGAACAATTGGATATGTTTATGTCAAAACACTCTATTGATAAAATTATATTCGGAACGGATTTCCCGGTAGGCAGTCAAAAAAACGAAATAGCTTTTTTGAAATCGCTTGATATTGAAGAAGATAAAAAGATAAAATTATTCGGCGGAAATATAATAAAATTATTAAATTTAAAATAAGGATTAACGCTATGTTTAAAAAACTTTTTGTTTTATCTGCAGCCGTTTGTTTTTTTATTGTATCCGGATGCGCTCAAAAAGCCGCAATCCAGCCTAAACTTGAAAAGACCATAGTCTGTTTCGGCGACAGTTTGACCCACGGAACCGGAGCTTCAAACGGAGAAACTTATCCTTACTTTCTGCAAAAATTTACAAATCTGACGGTCGTAAACGCCGGCGTACACGGTGACACGTCTCAGCAGGGGTTGGATAGAATAGACGAAATATTCCAATTTAAGCCTTTTATGGTTCTTATTGAATTCGGCGCAAATGATTTTTTCAGAAAAATTCCGACAGCGGTAACCAAAAAAAATATTGAATCAATCGTTGATAAAATTCAGGCTTCCGGAGCAACGGCGGTAATATTATGCACGGAAGACAACCAGCTTCCGGAACTTCGCAGAATCCTTGTTGAGATATCAAATGATAAAAACGCTCCTATATTAAGCGGAATACTTAATGAAATATGGACAGACAGAACTTTATTCGCCGATGATCTGCATCCTAATTCGGCCGGATATAAAATTGTCGCCGAAAAAGTTTATGAAAGAATTAAACCTCTTTTGGAAAAACAACAATAACTGCAAACAAATAGAAGCTGGGATGTTTGGATGTTGGGCGGATTTGCAAAGCAAAGAAGCTGAGTAAAAACTTTAACAACAACAAAGCCGTTGCTAAGCGTCCAAGCCTCTAAACTTCTAATCTTCTGTCTTGATTCGTTGTTGTAGTTGCTAAGCTGCTCACTTCCAAACTTCCAAGTTTCCGTATTTAAAAGTTTGTACTGTTGGAAAACTGCATTATGTTATCCATAAGTATATTGAAATCCTTAAGAGTTGTGATTTTGTTGAATCTGTCTCTTATTTGGCATGCGTTAGGAATGTCCTTTATATAATACGGAGCAATTTTTCTGAGCACGACAATTCCTTTTTCCTCTCCGTAAAAATCTATTGATGCCAGAATATGTTTTTTAAACCATTTGATTTTAGTATTTATATCCGGATGTGGGAGAACATCATTTTTATCAAAAAACCATTCTATCCTTTTAAATAAATCATAATCGCCTATGGCCCCTCTTCCTATCATTAAACCGCCGCATTTGGGTATTTTTAAAAACTTTTCCGCGCTTTTTATATCGATAATGCCGCCGTTTGCGATAACCGGTATTTCGGCGTTTGCAGCGGCTTCCTCAAAAGCTTTTAAATCAGGCGGACCGCTGTGTCCGTTTTCAGCCGGCCTTGCGTGAACCGAAACCATTTTTATCCCGCTGTTTTGGGCTATTTCTATTATTTCAGGAGCAATATTTTGGCCTTTAAACAAACCTATTCTTATTTTTGCCGTTACGGGAACTGAAACGGCTTTAACTACGGAGCTTAATATGCTTTCAATATTGTTAGGAGATTCAAGAAGTTTTGCGCCGGCCCCCGCTTTTGCTATTTTTTTTGCGGGACATCCGAGATTTATGTCTATTATATTATAACCGAGATCCTGTATTTTTTTTGCGCTTTCAGACATCACGGACGGACTGTTGCCGAAAATCTGGGCTCCGACCATATCTTTTTCTTTATCGGAAGTCTGTAAAAGTTTTAATGTTTTTCTGTCTCCGTATGAAAGAGCAGTCGCGGATATCATTTCGGTAAAAACAAGTCCCGCCCCTCCTTCAACCGCCAGTTCTCTTAAAGGCATATCCGTAATGCCCGCCATAGGAGCAAGCATAAGAGAGTTTTTTAATTTAATATTTCCTATTTTCAATTCGGGGAGTTTTATCATGTACGGTTACCAATTTTGCAAATCAAGCGACGGTTTTGGATTTAAAGATGCATTATTTTTCCCGTATGCCGATTTTTTATGTTTATAATAAGCCGCAATACCTATCATTGAAGCGTTATCCGTGCAATAAACCGGAGACGGAATAAAAACTTTTATCTTCTTATTTTTTCCGATTTCTTTAAACATTTTTCTCATTAACGAATTACTTGCGACTCCGCCGCCCAATGCAAGCGTTTTTAAATTATATTTTTCAACGGCTTGAAATGCTTTGTAAACTACGGTTTCGCATACCGCCCGGCGGAAACCGGCGCATATATCGTTTACCGTCTTTCTATTTTTTATGTCAACTTTTTTAGAATAGTTTAAAACCGCAGTTTTTATTCCCGAAAACGAAAAATCCCAGCTGCCTTTAAGTAAAGGTCTTGTAAAATATACTTTTTTGGCGTCGCCGAATTCTGCAAGTTTGTCTATCACCGGGCCTCCCGGATAAGCAAGTCCGAGTATTTTTGCGACTTTATCAAAAGCTTCGCCGACGGCGTCGTCTCTAGTTCCGCCCAAAAAAACATATTTGCCGTAATCTTTCACTATAATTAATTCGGTATGCCCTCCTGAAATAATTACGCTTAAAAAAGGCGGTTTTAAAGAAGAATTTTCTATACCGGCTGAATACATATGCCCTTCAATATGATTTACCGGTATTAACGGTTTATCGTAAATATAAGCCAGAGTTTTTGCGGACATTATGCCTACAAGAAGCGAACCTGCAAGCCCCGGACCGTAAGTGCATGCGACGGCGTCTATTTTTTTATCAAAGTTTTTAAAACTTATGCCTGCTTTGTTTAGAGATTCTTCTATTACGATATTTATATTTTTTATATGAGCCCTGCTTGCAAGCTCCGGAACAACGCCGTTATATAAGGCATGAATAGGAATTTGCGAAGAAATTACGTTTGATAAAATATTTCTGCCGTTTTCAACAACAGATGCCGACGTTTCGTCGCATGAGGTTTCTATTGCAAGTATTTTCATAAAAGTTTATTTATATTAGCCTGAGGACAATTGTAATTACATGCGTGTTTTTGCAATACCGATTTTCTTAAATCCTGAACGTATGCGCTGTTCCAGTATTCCAACAGATTTGTTTCGTTCAATACAAATTCTTTATCATTAAAAAATTTGCATAAATTATCGGGAATGATTGTTCCTTTATATGAAAAAGTCATATATGTCCACGGCGTATGGCAAAAGTTATTTCTTACGCAATTTATTTGCCTGCCGTCATTTTTTATTATTCCGCAAGAGTTAAAAACATCCATATTTTTTGCATCTGCTAATTTGGCGGATATATCATTAATATCGACGTTTGAAATTTCAAAATCGTTTTTTTCGGTATTATTGCCGCATCCGGGAATAAAATTTATTTTTGATATTTTATATTTGCCTGCGAAATCAAAAACTTTATTTAGCTCACCCTTATTCATATTCATTACAACATAATTTATTCTTACCAACCCTTTTTCTCTTACGGGAGCTAATTTTTCTATAGTATTTAATAATTTATCAAAACTTGCGCCTCTGCGTATTGATTCATATTTTTCTTTTTCAGCCGCATCTATTGATAAAACGATCTCTATATTATTTTTGACTATAATATCAACGAGCTCATCCGGCATGTACTGCCCGTTCGTGATAATAGTGTGTTTAATATTTTTATACTCTAACGCTTTTTCCAATAATTTATAAAATTTCGGAGAAATAGTAGGCTCTCCGCCCCACCATGAAATATGCTCCAAATATTTGAAATATGTTGATATTTTTTGCATATTGTTTTCCGATAATTCAAAATTCGTTTCGTTTGAACGGCACATAATGCATGAAACATTGCATTTGCTGCTTACCGCAAGCCACAAACCTCTTGGAAAAGATTTAAGTATAACAGAACCTGTTGCAATTTCATTTTCATTAAGAACGGCATTTTTATAAAAAACATTATTTTCAGCCAAAACGCCGTACTTTTCAATTAATTTTTTCGTATAGTCATAATCATGAAGGAAATTTGCCACCCTTGCCAAAAAAAATAAAGTTTGCGAATCAAAAGGTGGTATATTTTTTATTATATTGAATTCATTATACAGTTCATTTTTATTGCCCGAAAACTGATGCACAAGAAAGTAATCTTTGTATCTGCTGTAACTCAAATCAAGTCTTTCTATATAAAAAGCATTTGTTTCTTTTATAAAATTTTTATTAATTGAATCAAATACTTCAACGGCTTTATCCATCCTGTCAGTTAATTTATATATTTTTGATAAGCTAAGCCTGACTTCTGATTCTAAATATTTATCATCGGGATTTTTAATATATTCCAAACAACACCTTTCTGCTTCCTGCCATTTTTTCAATTCAAAGAATATTTTTATTTTTTCAATCAAAACTTTTTCTCTGACATATCCGTATCTGTAACAAATGTCAAGATATTCCAATGCTTTTTCATATTCTTTGTTTTTTGAAAAATCTTTGGCTTTTTCAAAGAATTCATTGGGATTGCTGTTCATACTTTATCCTTTGATTTTTGTAAAAATAACAGTGGAATATATTCTTTTTTTATCATAAAAAACATATTTATTTGATTTATCCGGCTCAACATTTTTTGAAATGTCAATTTTAAAATTTCTCGCCAAAGTTTTAAACTGAAGTTCAAAACTTTTTATTTTTTTATTATCCGGCAAAAATATGTTTTTATAATACTGATTATAAACAGAATCCCCGAATTTTTTTTCTCTGACGTATTGCGCAATCACATTTTCCTGTTTTATACCGTTTGAAACAAGAATAGTTACAAGATCATTATCCAGCCTGGCGTCAATATTACCGCGGCTGTCTTTACCGGCGTTTATAAAAGATAACCCGAGTATAACACCGCATATAAAAAGTATCAGTATGTATATTTTTACGATAATACTACTTTGTTTTCTCTGTTTTTTGCTCATCTGTTATTTTTTTTCCTCTTTAGAAACATCGCCGGATTTATTATTTTCAGGTTCCATTTCCGGTTTAGGATTATCCTGCAAATACTTATCCGGATGTTTGATATATTCTTCGGTTTTTTGTGATTTTATGACTAAAACAGCCGTTTCAAGAGCCTCGTCTGTTATTTTTGTTTCTTCTTCTTTTTTATCCGAATCTTTTAATTTTATCTTTTCGGACTGAATATATAATTTTCCCTCCGTTTCGGGAGAAACTTCTATTTTAATATCCGGATCCAAACCTCTTTTTATATCTTTTTTTTCGGTTCTTTGGGCTATTGTTCTTCCGGAAGGAAGATAATATTTTGCTATTGTCAGTCTTAAAGCATTGCCGTCGGAAAGAGGAATAATCGTCTGAACGCTTCCCTTGCCGAAAGAATTTCCGCCTATTACCAGGGCTCTTTTGTAATCCTGTAAAGTTCCGGCGACAATTTCGGAAGCCGAAGCCGAGCCTCTATTTATTAAAATAATCACCGGCATATTCGGATAGAGCGGTTTTTTCTTTGTAATGTAATGCTGTTCTTGAATTTTGTCTCTTCCTTTTGTTGAAACAACCAGACTTTCTTCAGGTATAAACAAACTGCATATTTCAATGGCGGAATCAAGAAGTCCGCCCGGATTATTTCTTAAATCAAGTATCAGAGAAGTCATTCCGTCTTTACTAAGATCTTTTAACATTTTGGTAATATCGCCTGCGCTTTGCGCGTTAAATTCGGAAAGTCTTATATATCCTATATTATTTTCAATCATTTGTTTTTTTACGGTTTCTATTTTTATGTCTTTTCTTTTTAATTCAAAAACCAATTCCTGTTTGGTGGCCGGGCGAAAAATAGTTAAAACCACTTTTGTACCGGGGTTTCCCCTCATCAATTTAACGGCCTCGTCGCTTGACATACCTTCCGTAGCGGTGCTGTCTATTTTTACTATTTTATCGTCGGGAAGTATTCCGGCAAAATACGCGGGCGTATCAGCCATAGGCGTTAAAACCGTTAAAACGTTGTCCTGCATAGTTATTCTCAATCCTATTCCGCCGTATGACCCCTGAGTTTCGGTTTTTACTTCTTTGTAAGCCTTTTCATCCATAAACTGGGAATAAGGGTCAAGCGTTCTTACCACTCCGTTTATCGCCCCGACAACTAAATCTTTCGGTTTTGTTTCGTCCACATAATTGACGTCTATTATTTCCATAATATCTATCATCATTCTTAAAGAATCATAAGTTTCGTCTGATTTTGAATATAAATTTGACGACGATATTGATATTATAAACAACGCAGCAATCAAAAACTTCTTAAACTTTGACATTTACTCGCCCCTTAAGCAGAAATTTTATTATTTTTCTTTCAGCCATAATCTTGGATCTTCCGGTATATTGCCCTGTCTTATTTCAAAATACAAAACCGACGAATCTCCCTCGCCTGTTTTCGCTATAGTCTTGCCTCTTGTAACCGTATCCTCTTCTTTTACAAGGATTTCGGATAATTGGGCGTAAACGCTGAAAAACTCGCCTTTATGATCTATAATTATCATTTTGCCGTAACTTCTGAATTCTCCGACAAAAGCTACTTTCCCGCCTTCAACAGACTGTATTATAGCATTATTTTGAGTCTTAATTTTTATTCCGTTGCTTATTATGTTGGTATCAAGTTCGGGATGTTTGTTTTTGCCGTAATTCAGTATAACAGAACCCGCAGCCGGCCACGGCAGATTATTTTTACGGGTATTTGAGGCAGACCTAATTGACGTATGTTTTTTCTTTGAAGCCGCAATTTCAACTTTTTTGCTTACGGCTGATAATTTTTCTATTAATTTTGACAATGCGCGCGCGGATTCTTTGAGAGCCTGTATTTCTCTTTCCGCTTCCATTCTTTTGCCTTCGGTAGTTTTAAGCAGCTCATTTTTTTCTTTCTGAAGCTTTTTGTTTTTAGAAACCAGATTCTGCTGTTTATTTTTTAAATTTGTAAGTTCTTTTTTTGCCTTATTATATTTTTCAACGTCTTTCTGCGCCGCGTTTTCTCTGTTTTTTGCGTCTCTGTATTTATCAGAATCGTCTCTGATTAATAATTCTCTCATTTTAAATTCAAGAGGACTGTCATAATAAGATACAAGTTTTCTTTTCGCGTATTCGCAATACTGTCTTTGTATTCTTGAATTGACCGAATTTTTTTCACGATCGGCGCACATATACTGCTCCGAGGCGGCGGCGAGTTTTTTTTCAGCGAAGACAATCTCATTGTTTATCTTTTTCAGCTGTTTTTCGGTGGATGATATGGCTTTGGTAATCCTGTTTAATTCTTTTTTAAATTTTCTTTCCTGCTTTTGGAGTTTTTCTTTTTCTGATTTTTTTTTGTTTAGATCCTGTTTAATCTGCGACAATTCGTCATTTTTTATTTTTATATCGTCTTTAACGTCGGCATTTATGCCGGCGGCTGCGCTTAAAAACAATATGATTAATAAAATATTTGCGAATTTAAACATTTGATTCTTTTGTCATAAATGATAAGACGCATCCGAGAGGAATTAATACAAACAGCATATGCCAGTCAAGCACAAAAAACTGCCGGTTTGAAATTGACGCGACCATAGCAATTGAGGAGTAACCTGTTAACGCCGCAAGCGTTCCGTAAAGCAGCTCGGTTAAAGTTATCAAAACTTTACCGTAAATAACATACAATGTAGCCTTTATTATAAACAAAACCAAAACAATAAACCCGAGATTTATAAAAATTTTTTCATACATTGAAAGAGTTTCAACGTTTTTTATAAATAAATCAAAAGCTTTTTGGTCGTACCCTATTTCGCTTACGTATTCAAGTCCGGAAACTTTTACGATTATGTCGTTAAACTGCCCTCTGTCTTTTATTTTAAGTTCGTTCGCTACCGCGTAAGCCGGATAATATTTGCTTTCAAGTTCAATATCTTTTAACAGCTCCGGATTTAACGCCAGCGCTTTTTGGTACGCCTTTTCTTTATCTACGTATTCAGATACGTTGAAAAAATTAAGACTTTCAAGCCCTGATATTAAAACCTCTTTGCTTTCAACTTTATCGTTTAAAAATATTATGAAATTTAATTCGCGCGAAGTTTGATTTAAATCTAATTTAACGTCATTGTAATATTTGATAAATAAAGCTGCAAAAACCGTAAAGATACAAATAAAAAGAATTTTTATAACCAATGATATTTTAATTTTTTGTATTTTCATGTTATTTATATATGGTGTACGCTATACGTCTGTTTAATGCGGTATTATACATATTTTCATATTCCGTTACGGAATTATCCCAGGAAAAATTGCTTGAAAACGCATTCTTAACAACCTTACTCCACAAATTTTTATTTCTGAAAATATTATACGCCGTATTAATTTTATCAAATAAATTTTCGCCTGTATATAAATTAAAAACAAAACCGTTTCCACCTGAAGAAGATGCCGTAAAATCCTTTATTGTATCCGCAAGACCGCCGGTTTTATTTACTATCGGCACGGTTCCGTAAGCAAGCGCTATAATCTGGCTTAAACCGCAAGGTTCAAATCTTGACGGCATTAAAAAAGCGTCCGAACCGGCATATATCTGATGAGCCAAAGCCTCGTTATAATCGTTAAAAACATTTACTTTTGAAGGATAAAGATTTTTCAAATACAACATTGCGTCTCTTATATATCTGTCGCCTGATCCCAAAACCGCAAACTGTATGTCAAGATGCTGCGTTTTTCTTATGACGTCCATTATAAGGTCAAAACCTTTCTGATTGTCAAAACGGGAAACGCATCCCACGACAAAAGTATTTTCGGATAAATTAAATCCGCATCTGCTTTGCAAATCTTTTTTGCACAATATCTTTCCTGAGAAGTCATTTTTTGAATAATTTGCCGCTAAATTTTTATCAGTCTGAGGATTCCAGTAAGAATAATCTATTCCGTTTAAAATTCCGTAAACGTCATCCTTTCTTGTCTGCAGCACGACTTCCATTCCGTTTCCGGCGGCCGGCGTTTGTATTTCGTTTGCATACGTCGGACTGACGGTTGAAATTATATCGGCATAGGCAAGTCCGGCTTTCATAAAATTGAAAGTATTATAAAATTCCAGCTTGTCGCTTTTATAATCTTCCCATAAAAATCCGGCCATAGGAACCGTAGTTTCCGCATCAAAACTGCCCTGAAAAGCTATATTGTGTATCGTATATATTGAAGAAGTTCTCCAAAAAAATCCGTCGTCGGCATGCGTTGTTTTTAAATATGCCGGTATTATTCCGGTATGCCAATCGTGGCAATGAACTATATCCGGTCTGAACATTAAGGCTTTTACCGATTCTATCGCGGCCTTTGAAAAGAAAATATATCTTTCTCTGTTGTCTCCGTATCCTATTCCGGTCTCGTCGCCGTATATACCCAGTCTGTTAAAATATCTCATATTTTCTATGAAATAAACCGGTATATCGCCGTCAAGCATGCAGGTTTTAAGCCTGAAACTTTCTTCTTCTTTGCCTACTTTTACTCTTAATCTGTAAGGAAGAGTTTCAAGATTATATTTTACGCCGTCTATTGTTTTGTATTTGGGTATTATAATTCTGACGTCGTGTCCCTGTTTTTTCAGATATTTAGGCAGCGTTCCTACCACATCGGCAAGACCGCCGACTTTAACATACGGAACGCATTCTGATGCAATCATTAAAATATTCATAAGCTATTCCGCTTCTCTTAAAAATTTTGCGGATTCTTCCGGTAAAATGGGATTGACGTACAATCCTGTGCCTAATTCAAAACCGGTGGTTTTTACAATCTGCGGAATTATTTCAACATGCCAGTGGTAATGCTGCATAAAATTTTCTTTAAGCGGAAGAGAATGTAAAAATAAATTATACGAAGGATTATCCAAAACTTTATGCAAACGTCTTAAAATGCTTGTGTTTATTGAAGAAAATTCAGTTATTAACCTGTAATCGTTTATAGTTCTGAAATCGCTTGAATGCTCTTTTGGCAGTATCCAAACCTCAAAAGGATATCTTGACGCAAACGGGACAAAAGCGATAAAAGAATCGTTTTCTGTTATTATTCTCGTTCCGGAAGAAATTTCCTGAGATATTATATCGCAGAATAAACATCTCTCCTTATATTCAAAATATTTGAATCCTGATAATATCTCTTCCTTTACGGTTTTAGGAATAACCGGCATCGCCACAAGCTGCAAGTGTGAATGTGAAATAGTTTCTCCGGCATTTATACCGTAATTTTTAAAAACAAGAATGTATTCAAATCTTAAATCGTTTTTTAAATCTCTTATTCTTTCCTGAACCGTTAAAATTATCTGAGAATATTCTTCAACCGTAAATGAATGCGCCGATTTATTGTGAGAAGGAGTTTCTATAATTATTTCATGGGCTCCTATGCCGTTCATCTTGTCAAAAATGCCTTCGGCTTTTTTCAACAAAGAACCTTCTATGGCAAGTATAGGTTTATTATTCGGAATTACCCTTATATTCCAGTCTTTGTCGTTTGTTTTTCTTTTTGATTTATCGTAAGCGACTATCTGAGGAGGCGTTAATTTTTCATTTCCGGAACAGAAAGGACAGTGTTTTTCATCATGCAGATGAATTTCAGTTTTTGAAAAACAGTTTAAATCTCTGTTTTTATTTACAATAACCCAGCCGGATGATATGGGATCTTTTCTTAATTCAACCATGTTTTATTTTATTCTTTCCAAAGCTCTTTTGGCTTCTATTTTGTTTCCGTCGTATTTTAAAGATTCTTCCAAAAGTTTTATGGCGTTTTCACGGTTGCCGGCAGAAAAAGCTTTTAATCCCTGGTCATAGTACTGCTGAGCTATTATTGAATTCAGTTTTTGCAAGCCTTTGAGCGAGTCTTTATGGTTTTTGACGTAGGTCAATGACTCTTTATATTTAGCGTACGCCTGTTCAAATTCTTCTCTCAACTCAAGATCCTCGCCCTGTTTGTACAAATCGTCGGCTATCGCGTTACGTGATTTTGCAATATATAAATTAGTTTGTTCGCGGTAATCATAAAATTTATATTTCGCCGCCGTATTTTTCAAAATTTCAAATTTTTTAAGAGCCTCGGGGTAATTTTCACGGCTAAACTGTTCCAATGCCGAATTATATAAATTTTTCATTTCTTCTTTAACTTGTTTATTTGATTTGGCTGACCCTGACAACGAAGAACTTTCCGCCGCATTTAACGAATCCGGCTGAGATTTAACCGTCGCCGCGGCGTTTATTTTGATATTGCACTGATTGATGTATTCTTTTATATCTTCTCTTTGCGGATTTGCTATGTAAGCCGCGTTAAAATAAGACAATGCGCTCTCGTAATCGCCTTTTTCATATGCATCAAGACCCTGTTTAAAAACATTGTGAGACTGTATTACATTGACTCTGTCAATTTTTTTCTGAATGTTGTCAAGATACTGCAATGCTCCGGCGTTTTCCGGGTCAATTTCAATTATTTTGTTTAATTCTTCTTTTGCGTAAATAAAATCGCCTTTATCGTAATATTTCATTGCAAGAAGCCACGACTGCGTTATTTCTTTTTCATATTTTTTTCTGTTTTTAAAAATATCGCGTTCTCTTATCTGGTCTTCAACTTTTTTAAGACCCTCCGCCGCTTCCTGATTATCGTTATCAATCTGTAAAGCTTTTGAATAATACTGTTGCGCTTTTATAAGATTATTTTTCATAAGAGCTACTTCGGCTTTTGCAAGATATTTATTTATATTTCCTGCTGTATTTTGGTCAACCTGTTCCAAATCTTCCGACAGAAGTTTTATATAGCGTCTTGCTGTAGGTTCGTCCGGATAAATGGCAAGTATATCCTCAAACTGTCTTCTTGCCGAAATATAATCCTTGTCATCATAAGACTGCCGGGCTTTTTTTAAATGATATTCAAGATAATGCCCGTATGCTTTATCGGGGTCTGAAACAGCTCCGAAATAAAAACCCAGAGTAAATGTATGCTTGTCGCTGTTATCGTCCAATAAATCGGTAAACGCATATCCTATATTCACACGGCTGAAATTCAATGCAAATCCCGCCGTAACGCCTCTGTTAAAATCATCCCTGTAATCTCTCCATCCGATTCTTACGGATAAAGGATATATGGGAAAAGTTTCAAGTCCGCCTGAAAATCCTATTTCATCGGATTCGGAATTTTTTATCACATCCGCCATAATTGAAACTTTTCCTGTGTCGGACAGTAAATATCTGGCAGAAGCCTCAAGATTATAAGCCTGTTTTTGCGTAACGCCGTTAAATTCAATATTGTTGCCGACATTTTTCAAAGCCAGCCCTCCGGTCAAATCGGAATCAATAAAAGCAAGAGAATGAATAAGACCTAAATCGCAGCTGTATAAAATAAAATCGCTTTCATCCTGCAGTTTATTTTTAAGCTGGTATGCTTTTAGCGTCAATCCAACAGCTCCTTTTTCGCTGTATACCGGATATTTTTGCGCTAAAGGATAAACATAATTCAAAGCAAACATAACAGAACTTTTAAAGTCAAGATTCGGATTAGTATCGCCGTATTCAAAATGCGAGACCATAAATGAAAAATTGCCGATATTTTTTACGGGCAGCAAAAATGCCGCGTTTTCACCGCGTATATTTTGCCCGAAAAGAATATAAGAAACCTGAAATTCTTTTGAGAAATTTCTGAAATTATTCGCCGGACTGTTAAAAAATCCCGCAATATTAGGCGACATGGCAAGAATGCTTGCCCCTGCCGCTTCCGAAGAAGGATCCGGGTTTAATACAGATAAATCTCCGCTTGTAAAATCAGCATGAGCAAAAACAGTTACTGCAAACAATAATATAAAAACCGGCAATGTTATTTTTTTCATTTTTTTAATAATTTTTCTATCCTTAATATAAATTTTTCAACGTCTATCGGCTTAAATACGCAGTCATCGGCTCCACTGTCAAAAGCATTGTCTATGTCTACGGCCGAATCGCCGGTTATCAAAATAACTATCATATCCGAAAAATTTTTGCTTGCTCTTATTGTTTTTAAAACATCAAAACCGTTTTTATCCGGAAGATTTATATCCAAAAGAACAACATCAGGAACAATATCAACGAGAGCCTCATATCCGGTTTCGGCCGTCTGCGCCTCAAAAACGTCAAAATTATGAATTCTAAAAATCTCTCCTATTGAATCAAGAAAAACTTTATCGTCATCTATTATCAATATCTTTCTCTGTCCGTTATTGTTCATGAAATATCCCCTATATCTTTTGGAATCATAATAACCGTTAAATTTGAAAGAAAACTTGAATTTTCAAAATTCACAAATATAAAATCCTTTAATTTAAAATCTTTATCTAAAATTTTATATTCCGGATAAGTCAGAGTCATTTTATACTGAGCGTTCGGAAGTTTAATCTCCAACGGCGCCGCGCTTGACAACCCCATAAATTTATTTTGTCCGTCTTTTTCAAGCATTATAGTAACATTAGCCATAGGAATCAAGAAATTTTTATCTTTCAAAGATTCCTGTATAACCTGCATTCTGAAAATTCTGTCGTGTATTTTGCGTATTTCCTGAATTTTAGAATCGGCAAGAGTCTTTATCTCAATATTTATGCCGGAAATACTTCCGGTAAGTTCAACTATGCTTTTTTTCTCCTCAATATTTATAAAATGAGAATATAAAAAGAAAATTCCCACCCCAAATAATATCAAGAAAATGCTTAAAAAAAACGGACTGGTAAAAATATTTTTTTTCTTTGCCAGTTTCGGAATATCAACGCCGGTTTGCTTTTCAAGTTTTTGAATTAAAACATCCTCTTTTTCGGTTTCTCTGCTTATTTCTGATTCAAATGTCACTATATCTTCATGCGGATACACTTCTTTGACGGAAGTTAAATTAATTTCATCCTGGGCGTATAACGTTATGACTGTCGTATTATCCCTGCCTCCGGAATTGTTTGCCGCCAAAACAAGTTCGTTTGAAATTGAAACGGCATTCGGCTTATGAGTTAGAACTATATCTCTTATCGTATAATCTTCCAATTCTCCGTTAAGCCCGTCCGAACAAAGAACATAAATATCTCCGGATTTTACTATTTCGGATTTATAATCAACTTTAACTGTCGGAGCCGTACCGAGAGCTCTTGTAATCATGCTTTGGATTTCCGCGGTTTTTGATTCTTCTTCCGTCATTTTTCCGTCATCTATAAGTTCTTTGATTTTTGAATGGTCTGCAGTCAAAAGTTTTATATTGCCGTTTCTTATTCTGTATATTCTGCTGTCTCCGACATTATAAATATGAAGCAAATTTTTTTCTTTTTCAAAGACCACGCCGGTAAAAGTAGTTCCCATGCCGGCTAAAAGAGGATATTTTATCTGCAGGTTATAAAGACCTCTGTTTGCCAGTCTTACGGCGGCAACAGCCCGCGATATATCTATTTCAAATTCTTTATAATTGTCAACGACGTCAATAATTTCTGCGTCGTTAAGGCGTTTATAGGCCGTCAGTATAATGTCTCTGGCGTAACGGCTGGCAAAATCTCCCGCTACTCCGCCGCCCATTCCGTCGCATACAAAAAACAAATTCGTTTCTTCTGAAATTCCGTAAGAATCCTGATTTTCAGTTCTCAACAATCCCTTATCAGTGCAGTATCCGCTCAATAAAATCATAGATATATAACCTTAACTTTTTTCTTTGCTTTTTTAATAATTCCTCTGACCTTTAAAAACAATATAAGAATAAACAAAACGACTCCAAACCCGAACATTTTAACATATTTATCTTTATACTGTTTTAAAGAAAATTTTGCGTTATGTTCGGCGTTGCATAAAAACATCGGCCATATTTTTAAATTCTTTAAAGTTTTGCAGTTTGTGTTCAAAACCTGAATGGCATCCTGAACATTCGTATATAAAATTTCAATATATTTATCGCCGTTTAAATCCGCAATCAGCGGCGTTGAGGTTATTGCGGAATTGCTTGCTTTTAAATCGGCAAGTATTTCTATTTCTTTCCTTTTCGTATTGCTTTTTGCGATTATTATGCGCCCGTCTTCCGTTCCGAAGACCAAATCAGGAATTCCGTCTTTGTCAAAATCATAAGCCGACGGAGAAGAAATAATTTTTCCGGCTCCGGGTATTGTAAAATTCCAAAGTAATTCGCCCGTAGGAAATGATGTATTCCCTTTTAATATCTGAATTGTGCCGTTGGCCGAAACAAAAGCGACGTCTCCGATTTTGTCTCCGCTGAAATCAGCCACTATCGGGGTTGTATTTTTCATATTGCCAGGCGGAGTCGGTTCAACAAAATAAGTCCATATAACGGAAAATTTTGTTGTGTCTATCGCCGATATGTACTGGGGAACGCTTGACTGAACTATAACTTCGTCAATGCCGTCTCCGTTTATATCGCCCAAAGCCGGAGCTCCGGCTACAAGATGGGCCTTGCCGGACAATTCCAAAAGATTAACTATTTTTTTAGTTCTTGTTTTGCCGTCAAGGAAATAAACTTTGCTGTCATAATTGGCTATTACGACAAAAGGCGAAAAATTCTTTCTTGACATTATTATAGGGCTGCCGTATATCGGCCCGTCTATAAATTCCGTTTGTTTTGCATATGTGGTATCAAATCCGGGAGAATACATAAAATGCAGCGTTCCGTCTTCCGAAGCAACAACAATATCTTTTTTACCGTCGGAATCCAAATCGCATACAACAGGCGTTAATTTTGAAATATCGCCGCCGAGTATTTCTTTTCTTATAATATTTCCGGTTTGTCCGTCAACAATATAAACCATTGACGTTTCGGATACCGATATTATATCGTCATATCCGTCATTATTTATATCTGCTGAAACCAACGAAGCAACGCCCGAATTATAAATTTCAAACGGTTTCCATAACGGATCTCCGGTTTTAAAATCCCACGCATTCAGCAATCCCGAGCTTGTCAGCATAGCAACATTATTTTGCGAACCGTTAAGACTTGCTATTACTGGCGTCGCCGTTACGTCATAAGATTCCGGCGAGCTTAACGGCATCGTTTTATTCCATTCCTGGCTTATAGACAAATTAACTTTGCCCTGATTGTCGTTTAATATGGAAATTCCGCTGTATCCGTTCCAGATTGAAAGACAGCCTAAAATTAAAGCTATTGCCGTAAAAGCAATCTGCAAATAATTAAAAACCTTCATTATAACTACTTTCTGCTTTGACGGCAGCGCGTAATTCTCGCTGAAATAATCGACGAATCTGAAAATAGTTCTGCCTATTGAAATCTCATCGTTTAAAGACAATTGTATCGTATTAAGCTGTCCGACTTTAGCGCCGTTTACCGCAACGCCTCCTGTGCTTCCTATATCGGTTATTGTATGTTTGTCGCCGTGAGCCGTAATTTTTGCGTGGCCTTTTGAAACAGTCATGTCTCCTGAAAGAACTATGTCGTTTTCAATTCCTCTGGGAGAGAGATTTTCTCTGCCGATGAAAGTATCGCCCTGCTGTTTTATAAAATATTTTTTACCGTAAAATTTCCCGTAAATACCTATAAGATAATACTGCTGAACCACAACATCGTATTTATTTGCGGCCATATCATCCAAAAAAACGATTTTATAGTCGCCGAGCAGAATTTCATCTCCAAATTTAAGAGGCGATTCCGATATAAGTCTGGAATTAAGCTGCGTACCGGCAATGGTATTCAAATCTTTGACGGAGTATTGTCCGGAAGCTTCCAAAGAAACTACACAATGCTGTTCGGATACGTTTTTATCGGCTATTACAATATCGTTGCCTTTTTTACTTCCTATTAAAACTCTTACTTTTGTTTTTCTTGCCACATATTCAGAAATTATTTCTTCTCTTTTCTTTACCAATATCCTCGGCATATAAAAACTCCCGTTATGATTATTAAAAAAACTATCTTGCTACAAATAATGCCGCCACCATTGTTAATCCCAAACTTATTTTAGCAAAAGTACCGGTTGAAGATTTTGATTCGCCGGCGCCTGACGAAACACCCGAACTTTCAAGCTCGTTTATTTTTTGTTCAAGCCTTTTTACGTCTGCCGACGTTTTATTTATTTCCGATTTCACATAATTATTCGTAGGTATATCGGAAACCGTATTTTTTATTGAGTTTATTTTAGCGTTTAACGCTTCTATCTGCGCATCGCTTACTTTCCCGTCTTTTGAAGAAGCTGTCATTAGGGGCCTGTTTTCCAATTCATCAATCCTTTTTGCGATATTTACATAACTTTTTTGAATTTGAGCAAAAGAAAGTTTTAATTCATCCAGTTCTTTTGATGATTTTCCGCTGTCTCTGGCACTAACCGTCTGCTGTTTTGAAGCCATTTCAAACGTTTCTATTCTTTTATTTAAATTATCTATATCAGTTTTCATATTGGTCAATGCTATGTTTGGAACGGACTTCCCCGAAGAAGAAGCGGATAAACCCATCATATCAACTTTTTTCTGCAAATCCTTAAATACTTTTGAATTGGCAAGATTATTATCCAATAGCATAGGCATATTGGGGTCTAAATCATTCATAAGTTTTATCATATCAACGCTTGAGCCTGCCGCAGCTGACGATTTGCCTGAAACGCCTGATTTTTCAATTACCGATAATCTCGTGCTTAACAGGTCAAAATCTTTTTTTGAGGCAAAATTTGCGGCCAAACTTGCCGCCGAATTTCTTTTATCGTATTCGTAAAGAGCCAGCAATAAAGCGGCTCTTGTAACCTGTTCGTCGGAAACAAAAATACTCGGTCCGTATTTATCTATAAAACGGGGCATTTTCGGAGAAAGTTCATTTATCACTTCTTTAAGAACCGGATCGGCAACGTCTTTTTTGTCGGCGGCAAACAAAGGAGCTCCGCTAACCAAAATAATTGCCAACGATACCATAACACTAATTTGTTTTTTATTCATTTTTTACCCTCTAGAAATAAAAATTAACCGAAAATTTTGTGCTTTGTTCAAACATATTCCCGCTCAATAACGCAATATCCAATTGCAAATACGTGTTTGCTATATATAAATCTATTCCCAAACCGCAATTATATCCTACTGTTTCGTTTAATGACGAAGAAATATCATATCTGTTTTCAACGGCGTATCCGTCAACGCCGAATCTTAAACTTAATCCGTTTATGCCGAAATTGTCAAACATCAACGGTTCTTTTATTCCGAATTCTCCTCCGAGATTTGCCAAAAGAGGCTCTTGCTGTCTCTGAACTAAATCCAATGCTCCCAAAAGCTGTAGTTTTTTGCCCAATTTAAATCTGTTTGATACGCCGAATTTTGTCGTCATAGGAGCCTTATCATTGTCAATTTCAACGCCTTTCGTTACCATTGCGCCGAAATTCAATGTTCCCATTGAATAAATAACGCCCGCATCTAAATCCATACCGCTTCCAGAATCACTTATAGCAGACCACTCATAAGAAACATATTTAAGAGAAGCACCTACACTCAAACTGTTGTATCCTGTAAAAATAGGATAACCCATAGACAAATAATATATACTATCGGTGTGACTCATCAGTCCGCCACCTAAAGGATTTGCATTTCCATCAGTATGTTGGATGGCATTCATAGTTGAAGAAATATAACCTATACCAAATACAGCTTTGCCAAAAATATCCGTAACATTTGCAAGTGGAAGAGTTGCTGCAAAAAATTGATGGGTCGGAATAATGTCTTTTAATCCCGGATATTTATCAGATGTTCCCATCGCTCCCATAGTGGAAATCGAGTACATTTGTATTTTAGTGAGTCCTGCCGGATTCCAATAAATAGCACTTGGATCATCAGCTACCGATGTAAATGCACCGCCCATAGCGATTGCCTTTGCACCTACTCCTTTTTTAAGGAATGCAGCCAAATCAACACCTGCAAAAACATTAGAAGCAAAAAACACAATCAATGTGATCTGTACTACAACAAATGATTTTTTTATTTTTATCATAATTATTTACCCACTATAGCAAGTGCAGTATATCTTCTGGATTCCCCGTCTGCACCTTTTGTTATAATTTCACAAATATAAGGACCCGTTGCGAGAATTTCTCCGGCATAATTTCTGCCGTCCCATTCTTCTTCGTTGGAACCGGCGCTTCTGTCTGCCGAATTAATTAATTTTCTCACAATCTTACCGGCTTTATTATATAGATTAATAGAGACCTGCCCGCTTTGCGCAAGTAAATACCTTATTTTTATTTTCTGATTATTATTAGGATTAAACGGAGAAGGATAGGTTAAAATATTAGCCACTCCGCCTGAAAGAGCCGTAAAAGTTATCGTAATAGGCGATGGATACGTATTATCAAAATAAACTGCAAGCGTATATTGAGAATTAGGATTAAGATTTTCGTTATCAGGCATTAATTCCGAATTATAGTATTCTATTTGACCGGCTTCATTAACTATTTCTGTAGTTACCTGAACGTCATATATAGGATCGCCGCTTGCGGCAGGCCCGCTGTATAATCTTACAGTAGCGCTTGAAACGCCGAGTGAAAACATTGTTGTTTTAACTAACGGATTTAACGTTGTAAATCCGGAAACCGAATCAGGCGATATAAATGAAACATCTCCCAAACTTCCTGCCGTATTTACAATAATTTGTGTGTCGTTGCCGAAAACATTTGTAGAATCATCCTGTGCATAAACGTAAACCTTATTTACTGACTGCCCTTTGCTGAAATTAATTTCCTGAGTAAACATAACTGCAGTACTCGGCGTAACTGTATAATCAATCTGATCGCCGAAATCTGCATTCTGTCCTTCAGCAACAGCATATCTGACCTTGTTGATATTGTATCCGTTTGTGCTTTCTACTCTAACTTGAACTGTTACTGTCTGAGTAGGAAATGTTTCAGATCCTGTTAAATTCGTAAACGTTATATTTACATTCGGCGCTTTTGTTATGACAGAAGGCATTCCCGCCCGTAAAACCAAGTCTTTAGTTCTTGCTTCTGAAAATATAAGCGCAGACTGACCCGTAAAAGCATAAGCTTTAGCCGAAGACGTATCTCCGGACGACTGCCCTGCGGCAATGGCCGAAAAATTCTTTGCAGCTTCCGAGAGCCCGAAAACTGCGACAATAAACAGAAGTACAGTTATTAAAATGAATTTTATTTTTTTCATTGTAAATTCACCAATACCAAAATTGTTCCTGTCACGGAATCAAAATTCTCAAGCGCTTTTCCTATAACGGTCCCTGTTTTAGGATTATCACCTGCTTTCTTTGCATAACCTGCCATTGAAGCCGAAACCAACATATCTCCTCTTTTTATGCTGCCGCCTTCATTACAAACTTTTGTAGGAACTTTTCCGACAAGTGCCAATTCATATCCTTTCTCGGTTTTATTCATCAATAAACCGGGCTTTGTTGAAATAACGCCCGCCACTAAAGTATCTTCAGCCGTCTTTGTTTTTACTATTGCATTGTCTTTTGTTGTATCAATCGATACAACATCACCTGGGGTCAACAATTCAGTTGAAGCATATATTTCTGCAAGGTCAGCACCACCTGTTTCCGCATAATAGGCTACATCTGCATATTCGGCGGATGAAACCTTGATATTATATTTTGTTGAATATGTTCCGCCTGTATATTTAAAATGATCAGTATCTATTGAATTTGCTGCTATTTTTGATTCTGTCACTGCATTATTTGCAATTTTTGTTGCGTCTACCGCATCAGCCGCTATTTTTGCTAACGTCACAGCACCCGGTCCTATTTTATCTGCAGTTATGGCTCCGTTAACTACTGTACTTGCCGTACCGGCTCCTGTCGCATATGCTGCCGTTGTCGTATATACGTGATTTGTCGTAAAATTGCTATCAACAAGTTTAAAAGAACCGCTTAAAGCATCTGCCGTTGCTGCCGTGACGGCCATACCGGCTCCTGTTGCATATGCTGCCGTTGTCGTATATACGTGATTTGTCGTAAAATTGCTATCAACAAGTTTAAAAGAACCGCTTAAAGCATTTGCCGTTGCTGCCGTGACGGACGTACCTGCTGTCGTCGCATATGATGTCGTTGCCGTATATACGTGATTTGTCGTAAAATTGCTATCAACAAGTTTAAAAGAACCGCTTAAAGCATTTGCCGTTGCTGCCGTGACGGCCGTACCTGCTGTCGTCGCATATGATGTCGTTGCCGTATATACGTGATTTGTCGTAAAATTAGTATCAGCTAATTTAAAATTTACATTTAAATTGTTTGCCGTTGAAACTAAAATATTATATAGAACGCCTCCGCCTTGCTGTAGTTTTGCAGGTGTAATTCCGGTATCTGAAACAATAAGATTGTTTGAACCATCAAATCCAATCGCAGAACCTGCTGAAACGCTTATAGTTTTTCCGGTAAGTTTTAATCCGTCTCCTGCTTTTATACCGCTGGCAACGGTATCCCATGACTGCTGAATAATTCCGCCGTTATTTGTTACCGTCCAAACTTGGGCATCTCCTACAGGTAAAACCGGAACCTCTGACATTTTTACTGCGTATGTTGCCGTTGCAGCATTTAAAGCGTAAGTAGCTGTATCTACTTTAATCCTATATGCATTACCATAATCAGATTGAGTAAGTTTTGCAGGTGTTATATTGGCATCTGCTACTTTTAATGTTGTTACGCTTCCGTCAGCTATAGTTGTAGCATATGCCGCAGTAGTTGCATTTATTGCATATGCGGCTGTTGAAACCTGAATATCAGGATTTGTCCATTTTTGAACTCCGTCAGTCCCTATTCCCCATACATAAGAATTTCCTACCGTATATGAAGCAGTTGATACCGCAACCGCCGTAGCTACATTTATTTTGTATATAACGGCAGGATTAAAGTTGCCGTCTACCAATTTTTCTGTCTGATTAGGATCAAGAATTTTTGCATATGAGGAGGTTGATGCATAAAAGGTATACGGATTAGAAGCAATTGAAGACCAAACAGTCGATATTACCTGAGATTCAACCGTAATGACAACTTTGAAATCGGCTCCTTCGGAATAATTAAAATTCGTTACGTCAAAATTGGCATTATACAATCCGTTACTGTCAGTTGTGCCTGTTTTTGTATCAATCAAATTATCAGATACGGAAGAACCGGCCGGTCTGAGATGTAAAGCGGCGGAAAAAGCTTTTTCCGCCAAAACTTGTCCCGAATCAGAAGTTAATTTTCCCTGAATGTTTAACTTTTTAGGAACATCGGCATAAATTTGTACTCCGCAAACCAATAACAAAGACAAAAAAAACAATAATTTTTTCATTGTATTCTCCATAAATTTACTTCAGTGGCTTTGCGCAATTTACACAAAATCTTAATCTCTTTCCTTTAGGCACAGTATTAACATATCCACAATACATACAAACCACAACCTGCTGCTCTTCAACTGAAGAATTCTGCTGTTCCTGACTCGATTCCTGCTTTGCGGGTTTCCTGGACGTATCTTCTTTTTTAGTTTCGCGTTTTGGTTTTGGCTGCTCTTCTTTCCGTGTTTTTTTAAAATTATCAACTAAAACGCTGTTTGAAGCCGATTCGGCTGTTGTTGTTGCGGTGCCTGTAGATGAAGCGACTTCAGGCTGAGGTTCAAGCACAAACACATCCATTGAATTTTTGCCTTTGGCAGTCAACTCCATATTTATTACCTGATCTTCAAAACCTTTTGAAATAATTTTTAATTCATATTTGCCGGGCAAAAGACTTCCATTAAATATACCTCCGGTTTCGGTTTTGCCCAATAATTTTTTACCCTGCCATATATATGCTTCCTGCGGCTGTGAATCAGCGGCAGATTTAACCGATATCGTAAAATCTACCTTTGCGTATTCCAATTCACCTGTAACCGTGCTGACATTATCAACATTCACATTAGAAATTTTACAGCTTTTATATTCGGCGTCTCCGTAAAAAACAACGTCAAAAGTCTCTACCGGCAATGCAATGCGTATAGGTTTTGATGTTGAAATATCCTTTGTAACCGTCATTTTTTGATTTGAAATTTTCACCTTTGTTATAAACGTATCGCCGGGATTATCTTTTGATCTCACTTTAAATGTAACAAACTTATTCATTTTAACGAAAACATTCGGATCGGACTGAGCGTCAACTTTGACTTCTTTGACGTATTCGCCGTATCTGGCCGACGGGTCTAAAAATCTTATATTATAATTGCCAAGTTTAAACGACGTATTTAAAGGAGTATTTCCTCTGGGCTGCGACTCGCCCTGGACATGTATCATCATTCCTTTCGGTTCCGACGTTATATTCATTTTCTTAAACAAATTACCTTTAACGCTGAAAATATTTTCGCCGTCAACATTTTTAAGTTCGCATTCCCAAAATCTTTTGTCAACTTCAGCAAAAATCTCATCAACTGACGCCATTGTAAAATCAACGTTGCACTGTCCTTCTTTTCTTTCTTTCGCATTTGAGCCTAAATCTTCAAATCCTTCCATTGCAAGCCTTATTGTGTGAGGCGCCGCCAAAAGCTGGGCTTTGCACGGCGTTGTGCCGAACTTATTGCCGTCCACATAAACGCCTGCTCCCGACGGAACAGATTCAACGTTTAGCACAAAATCAAACATTATTTCTATTTTTTCTCTGCCGCCTTTCGCTTTTTTAAGACCTTCTATCTGAACCACTCTTTGGACCGGTCTGAATCCGTCCTTTAAAGCCGTAACAATATATGAGCCGGGTTTAACCTTTCTTACCGGAATTTCAGCGGCCGAAGAAATATTGTTTAATATAACTTCGCCGTCTTTTGTTTTCATGCTTACCACGGCGCCGGACGGAACCGTTGAAATAACTACGTCGGGAGGATTCATTCTGTCATAAACTTTCTTTCCGAACGGAGTAATCTGCGTAAAGACGTCAGCAACCGCAAGTACAAGAACAGCCAAAAATACCGCTATAACGATTTTTAATATCGTTTTTTTCATTTCGTCAAATTTCTTAAATAACCAGTCTCCTACTTCTTCAAAAACCGTTTTGCCTTTTGCTTCAACTCTCAAAGAAGGCTGTCTTCTTTCTTCAACTTTAATTTGAGGCTGCTGTATCGGAGGCATACCGGGCTGGCTCGGCTGCTGCTGAAAATACTGGGATTGTTCCGGACTTACTCCGGGAGTCTGGGTATTTGCCTGACCGACTATAAAATCAACACACTGAATTTTAGGTATTTTTGAATTGCGTTCAAGCTCAGTTACCGTAAGCGATTTGACGTTTTCTATTAATTTTTCGGATTTGATAACGTTTTCTTTCATTATCTTAACGACAAATTCCGAAAGTTCAATAGATAAATCATCCGTATCAACGCCTTTTAAAATGCGTCTTATATCTCTGTACATTTCTATGGCTTTTTCATAACGGACGTTTCTGTCTTTTTCCAACGCTTTGGATATAACTTCAAACATTTCGTGCGGAACACCGGGAGCGTTTAATCCTTCGGTATCAAATTTTTTGCCGAGGACCTGAGCTTTTATTTCTTCATTTGTTCCCTGATAAAGCTGTTTTCCGGTTAACATTTCATAAAATAAAACCGCAACCGAGAATATATCTGTTCTGTGATCAATATCAGACTGACCTTTAATTTGTTCCGGAGACATATACGGATATTTACCGGTAATGACTTTTTGCGGTATAGAATCTTTTATCTCATCTGCCGTTTTTGCGATACCGAAATCGCTGAGCTTAACATTGCCGTCAAAAGACAAAAGAACGTTGCCCGGAGAAATATCACGGTAAACTATTCCATAGGGATTTCCCGTAATGGAATCTCTTGCTATTCTGTTTGCATAATCTATTGCTTTTAAAACGTTGATGCATATTAAAGTTGACAACTGCCACGGAATGACGATTTTATCCTGATTGCATTTTCTTATTAAAGTTTCAAGATCAACTCCTCTTACATAATCAAGAACTACGTAAAAAGTGCCGTTTGATCCTTTCCAAAAATGCTGAACTCTGACTATATTGTCGTGGATTATGTTTTTTGCGATAAGAGCTTCTTTGTAGAACATCTCCACAAATTTAGGTTCTGCATATTCGGGCAAAAGTTCTTTTATCGCTATGAAATTTCTTAAACTGAAATCGTAAGCCTGCCACACCGTACCGAAACCGCCGACTCCTATACGCTTTACGGTAACATACTGTCTGTTTATAAACAAACCAAAATCAAGTCCGTCAGATCCTGCCACTTGCTTAGATTGCTCGTTTTCTGACATTACCCACTCCTTGAAATAACAAGAACTTACAGGCGGATTATAACATATTCTTGTTATGAAAACAATATTTTTTTAATAAAGCGCAGGATCCCAATCCCAAAGCTCTTCCTGATATAAAAAATATATATTTCTCAGGTATCTTTTAAACGGACTGTGCATTCCTTTTCCCTGATCGGCGACGCCAAGCCATTCGTCGTGAAAAAAATTATCGTTTTTTGGACCTTTCCATGCTCCAAGCGTCGTATCGTGGTCTTTATTTGAACCTATAAGCCACCATTTGTCAAGCCAGCAGTAAACAAACCCGCCTATCGCATTTCCTACGCCTTTGCCCCAATATCCGTTTTGTTCTATGTCTTTCCATGCTTTTCTGTGATATTGAACTTGAAACTGTTCATCGGTAGTCTGTTTATTTTGATTGTAAACGTCACAGCCGTATTCCGTAATTAAAACAGGCCTGTCAAATTCCTGTTTTATTTTTCTCCACAAAACTCCAAATCCGTAAGGCCCGGAATACTGGTTAAAACCCAACACGTCTATGCTCGGCGCATATTTTGCATAATACTTTACAAATCTCGTCGTAGCGTTACAAACTCCAACGGGATGATTAGTATCCATTTCTTTTATCATACGGCATGTTTGTTCTAGAAATTTTGCAAATTCAACGGGATATAAATTGGCGTTCGTATTTGTTTTGGTTGAATTATCGTGCGCGCCGGCGACATCGTTTTCATTACCGAGCATCCACATTAAAATATAAGGTTCGTCTTTATTTTCTTCAACCATTTTTCTTACGCTTTCAAGCATATTTTTAAGCTGGTCTTCATCGGTATAATCAGTGCCTTTATCCCAGTTGGCTCCGCTGCCTTTCGTATACGCCCCGAGATAATTGCCCATTATTACTCTGATTCCGTATTTTTTGTATAAATCTCTGAGAAGTTCTTTGTTGATATTTTCCGAATGGTATATTCTGATGGTATTGCAGCCCATCGCCTTAAGCAAAGCAAAATCGCCGACAGAATTTTCATCAAGATCCTGGTAATCGTTTCTGTTAAAATCAATCCATGAATCGTACGGGCCGTCTATTTTTCCGTTATCGTTTAAATCCGACCACATCCAGTCGTTGACGTCCGGTCTTTTGCCTACGGTATCAGCTGAATATTCAATGCCTTTGATAAAATATAACTGTCCGTTAACGGTTATTCTCCACATGCCGTCTTCATCTTGTATAAGCTGAACGGTGCCGCTGCCAAGTTTTTTTTCGGTTTGTTCCTGCGGATAAACGAAAGAAAAAACAAAAACTACAAGAAAAAACGAGATAATTAATTTCGCAAGTATTATTTTCTGTATTTTTCCCATAGTTCTTTATATGTAAAATAAGATTTTCTTAACTGCCTCTTAAACGGACCGTGCTTACCGTCGCCTATGGAACATAATCCGAACCATTCTTCATATGACCATCCGTCTATGAAAGGCCCCATCCACTGGCCTATAATATCCTGTTTATGCTGGTCAAATTCAGGAGGCGGTCCCGCTTTCCACCATTCGTCAGTCCATTCAAATATTACTCCGCCCAAAGCGTTTCCGGAACCGTATCCGGCAAAATTTTCTTCCATGCTCAGCCAGCTTCCCCTATGGTATTCAGCCTGTTCTGTTTCGTTGTTTTCAAACGTAATATATTTGCTGTATGCCGGACATCCGTATTCGGTTATAATAACAGGTTTTCCGTATAATTTTAAGACGTCTCTCCAAAGAGTTCCGAATCCTTCTTTTCCTCTGTACGCGTTTGCGCCGTATATATCCAAATCAGGAGCATTTTGAGCGCAGATATCCATAAAAAGCAAATCGCCGTTGCATATCGCAACAGGTCTTTGCTGAGGATCAAGTTCTTTAATTAATTTAGCGCATTCGTTGATAAATTTGTAATATGCGGCCGGATCTTTTCTTACATTGCACGAGGTTCCTGCGCTTACTCCCGGAACTCCGACCGTACCGTAATTATTCTCATTTCCGAGAACCCACATTAAAACATAAGGTTCATTTTTATATTCTTCAACCATTTCTCTTACGCTGTTTAACATATTTTCACGGTGTTTCGGATTTGTGTAATCGGTTCCTTCAAACCATTCGGCTCCTGAATGAAATCCGTACATTCCCAAGAAATTTCCTATCATGTACATAAAATCATATTTTTCATAACCGTCTTTTAAAAGTTCTTTATTTAATTCAGGAAAATTATAAATTCTTATGGTATTTATTCCCATGTCTTTCATAAGCTGAAAATCGCCTATGACTTTTTCTTTTCTGTCCTTTTTATTATTTTTGTTTTCATCAACCCACGCTTCATAAGGACCGTCTATTTTTTTATTTTTATTGTAATCCATCCAAGACCAGTCTTTTGAAACATTAACGCTTCCGTTATCAGGGCTGAGTCCGACGGGAGTCGGAGAATAGGCGATAGCTCTCATTATATAAGGCTTGTCATCAACCATAAGCTGAAAATGGTTATTGTTGTATTCTACAAGTTTAACTTTTTCTTTTCCGGTTACTTTCTTTACTCCTATTGACTCCAAATCCGCTTTTTTCAAAATCCAGTCTTCCGATGTTGCGGGAACGATTTTGCCGGGATTTATTATAAAAACATCGTTTGATTTTTCATCGTCATACTTGCCTATAATGTCAATATCGGCGTCAACTAGTTTGACTCCTAATTCTTTATGTTCTCTTGTCAAATATTTGATTTTTTCTATGGCTACGGGCGCCACATACCACGGAGTTTTCCAAAACGTGACTCCGGTTGATTTAGGAAAAAATACCGTTATCGCATGATAGGCTTTTACGGCGCGTTTATAGTCTCCTGACTGTTCCAAAGCCAAAGCCGTATAATATTGTTTAACGCCGGGTTCTTCCTGAGCCGTAGCCCATTTATAATAATTAGCCTGTGAATCAAGAGTATTTACAAACGCCCATTTATCGCCTTCCAATTTTTTTTCACGTTTAAGTTTTTTAAAATCAGGACTTTTGTAAATATCCGCTACGTTGGGAAAAACACCTTCGCCGGATGCTTCTTTTAAACCTACGTGGTCTTTAATTGTGTACTTATATTTGTCTGTCCCGAGATTTTCAAATACGCCGTATTTTGCATAATCAATAAAATCATCTGTGCCCGGAGTAAATATATTAATCTGAGTATGAACTGGTTTTTTTTCTTTTTTAGAAACTGCATGTAACGAGGTTGTGCCGGAAGTAATCAGAGCCATCAGCAAAAATATAATCCAAGTTTTTTTAAGCATGTGCAGCCCCCTAATTTTTTATTAATCTTTTTTTTCGGAGAGATTTCTGAATGGGCAGTGCAGGGATTGAACCTGCGACCTCCTCCTTGTAAGGGAGATGCTCTCCCAGCTGAGCTAACTGCCCACATAAAACGTTATTGAGTTTAACATTTTATTTTTTTATTGTCAATTTTTCTAGAATAATAAAAATTGATATTGATTTAAAAAATAAGTTTTTGTAAAATCTAACAACGTTTCAAAGAAATATTTATCATTTGTTTGTTTGCCCGATGGTGTAATTGGTAACACGTCTGCCTCTGGAGCAGAAGTCTCCTGGTTCGAGCCCAGGTCGGGCAGTTTTTCTTTTTCCCCACTTTTTTATTTTTCAAAGAACTCTATATATTTGCTTGATTATTAATTAGACCTTTTCATATAATTAATTGTTACAAAATTTTAATAATTAATGGAGTCTTGAAATGCTTAAAGATTTAATTGCATAGGATATTTTTTATCCCAATACTTATAATTTTTTAAAACTATATTTGGTACAGCATCTACATTATTACATTTTTCCAGTCCATATTAAATAACCAATCCTATCGTCTGATTTTGGTTTATATTTTGTAAAATAAAATTAAATATTAAAATATAAGAAATTAAGATTGTAATTTTAAAAGTATGTCTTTAGCGGGGATAAAAATATTTTTTTTACCTATCAAGTGTACTTCCATAAGTCCGAGTTTTGCCAAGTCCATAAAGTCAGATCTTGCGGTACCATAACTTATTTGATGCAACCCTTTATGTAAAGATATTTCATATTCTTTATTCGGATTTTTTAACGCATTGATTAAAATATCCCTCTGACGATGATTAAGGCCGGGATATTTGTCTAAAATAAACCGATTTTTGCGTTGTAAAGCTTCTTTTTTATTTATAAGAAGTATGAGGTCTTTTATAGATTTTTCAATAATTTCAAGATTAAATAAGACAAAATAAGTCATATCATTATCCGAACATTCCGAATATAAAAAAGATTTTTTATATTGTCCTGACATTTTTAATACTAATTTGGAAATAGAAATATATTCAAAAATCCAATAACCGTTTTTTAACATAAACCAATAAAACAAAGCTCTTGCGGTTCTGCCGTTTCCATCTGTAAAAGGATGAATATACGGTATCCAAAAATGAAGAATAATTGCTTTTACAACCGGATGTATAAATTCACTTTGCACGCCGTCATGATTTGTATTTGCAAAATCAATAAGCTTTTTTATTTCTGCCGGAATTTGTTCGGCAGGATAAGGCTTATACAACAAAGTCTCGTCAATATCGTAAACGCCGATATCGTCATCTTGAACCGGAAGCCGAAATCTCCCTATACAATCTTTCTCTTTTTCTTCAAAAGTATTTTCGGTAAGTATTTTGTGTAAATTTAATAACATATCTTCGCTTAATGGATTTTTACAATCTTTTTCTTTAATATGATTTATCGCTTTATAATTATTGTATATCATCCATTCCGATTTATTTTTTGGCACCCTGTTTACTGCCAACATTTCTTTTGCAACGCGGCGTGTTGTAGCGGCGCCTTCTATTTGACTTGAAGCTATCGCTTCTTCCACTAAAGAAGAAATTAAATATTTTGTTTTTTCCGCTTCATTACGCATATCCAAAATAGGAAAAGATAATGCATCTCTGTCTATAAAATGCAGAATAGGTTGTGTTTTTGGCGTTAACCAAAAAGAAAATTTTTTTCCGTCTTTATCTGAAAAAGGAAGTTCTTTCCTATTTGATAAGGATTCCACTTCTCTTCTTGCCCAGGCAGTTTCAGGTTTTACTCCATATTTTTTCTGTTTAAATTCAGTCCAATAATCATAATCATTTATAATTTTTTTTATGTCAAAGTTTGGATTAGTATATGATTTTTGAAATTCTTCCAGTCCGGATTTGGTTAATATATCTTTTAATTTGGGTGACTTTTCAGGTACTTTCATATGATTCTCCTATTAACATCTATCAATATCTATTAAAATTGATAGGTTTCATATATAAACTATTGAAAAAACAAACATAAATCAAAATATATCAATATCTATCAAAATTGATAGGTTCTATATATAAAATATTAAAAAAATACCTATAAGTCAACACCATTATAATAATTTAATATTTTGAAAAAATAAAGATTCTTGCAAAAGATTGATCATTTCAAACTATTTTTGCTAATCTTTCCATTCATTTTCTAAAAATTTATTATAACATTAAATTATAAAATATCATTTACATTATTTCTCAAACCACATATATTATCTCTTCCATTTTTACCTGAATTTATCTGCTATGTTAAATTTTTATTTCTTGATTATTAATTAATGCTTTTAATATAATCTGTTTAAGCATATGAAAATTTTTCCTTCTAACAATAACGGTTTCTTTTCTTTTTTTAAAATTAGTTTTAAGCAAATACACGACAGACTGTTTATTTTAATAACCTTATTTTTATCCGCCGTAAAACTTTTGGTTTGTTCAAGAATAGACCTTACTATGGACGAACTCGGGCAATGCGCGCAGGCCTGTAATCTTAATCTTTCTTATGTTGAACATCCCCCTCTTCTGGCGTTAATGAACCGCATTTTTATGATATTTTTCGGTTACAACGACGTCAGTCCGAGAATTCTTTCAACTATTGCGCTATTTTTTACGGCATACATCGTTTATTGTTTTTCAAAAAGAATATTTAATTCATACACAGCCCTTGCGGCTGTTCTCTTAATGTATTCTCTGCCTATGCTTTACACTTTGGAAACGGTGTCCGATATTTTATACATAATGTTTTATATTTTGTCAGTATATATATTTTATATAATCATATCTGAAAATAAGATTAAATATTTATACATATTCGGAATAACGGTCGGGTTGGGGCTGTTAAGCAAATATCAAACTTTTTTAATTTTCCCTTCGGTTTTATTATTTTTGCTTATTTCAAAAAAAGACCGTTATTTATTTAAAACAAAAGAATTGTACTTTTCTTTTATCATTTCTTTATTAATGTTTATTCCGGTAATTATCTGGAACTTCCAAAATGATTTTGCGACGCTTGTTTATCATCATAATTATAATTTCAATATAAGATTTCATATTGATGCCGTTTATAACAGTTTAAACGTCTTACTGCAGTTTATAGGTTCTCAAATAATTTACTACAATCCGATTCTTGCATATCTGTACAGAAACGAGCTTGTAGATATAATTTTTAAATATGTCCCGTATATCTGGATTTACGGTCTTTTTGGAATTTTGTTAGCAATATTCATATATTACAGTCTCGTCAGAACATATGTAAAAACAAAACAACCAGGGTTTTTGGTTATAATTATTTTTTCGGCGGTAATATTGTCAGTCTGTTTCGGAATGTCTTTTTATTCTTTCCAGGTTGAATACTGCGCAAAAACAGCCGTAATTATTTTATGCGCATACATATCTTTTCTGTGTTTAAAAAGCAGAATATTAAAATTGATTCTTGCGGTATTTATAATATCTGGCGTATTTCTGTCGTTTATAAATCCGGTATATTTCCTTTACGGAATGAATTTTGACGCAAACAGATATATAAAAAAGAACATGCCTTACATTAAAAAGACCGTTACTGCTATAAACGATATTGATAAAAATATTTCTTTTATAGTCTGCACAAATAAAATAGACGCTCATAAATTTAATTATTACACAAAAAATTGCGACGGCAAACCAAACGTAATATTTCTGGCTTTGGAGAATAATATAGGTTTATACCACCGCTACTGGAATCAGCGGCTGAAAAACTTAAACGGGCTTAACGCGGTTATTGTAAATTATAATACAAATATTTTATCGTCAGTGAAAAAAAACAATTTGTTTGAAAAAATAACTCCTTTAAACGAAAATCTGCTTCTTTGCGAAAATTTTAATTTTAATAATTACAAAGAGAATTTTTCAGAGTATCATAAAGAACTTGAAAAATAAAACAAATTCAATAATGTTCTTGATTAACAATAAATCCTTTAATATAATAAATGGAAAATAATATTTTTAAAATTACGGAGAATTAAAATGCTTAAAAATTTTATTTCAAAAACTATTTTTCAAAATACTGTGGGAGAATATCTTTTTTCACTATGTGCTTTTTTATTTTTATTTGCCGTTATTTGGATTGTAAAAATAATACTAGTCAAGCGTCTTGAAAAGTGGGCATCTGCAACAAAAACAAAAATTGATGATTTTATAGTAATGCATGTAAGAAAAACTATAATTCCGCTTGTTATTGTAGGTGCTTTTATTTTAAGCATAGACAATCTTAAAGCCAATGAAACTGTAACTCAAATAATACACATAGGCGGAATATTATTCTTTATATTTATGAGTTTGAAATTTCTTATGTCGTTTTTTGATTATTTTCTTGACACTTATTTTAAAAAGAATAATACAACTGAAACCCGCCAAAGAACGCTAAAATGGATTTCGGCCGCAATAAAAACTTCTCTTATCGGGATAGCGGTTGTAGTTTTACTTGATAATCTGGGTATTAAAATATCAACGCTTGTCGCAGGACTCGGCATAGGCGGTGTTGCCGTCGCTCTTGCTTCACAAGCTATTCTCGGCGATTTATTCAGTTTTTTTGTAATTATGTTTGACCGTCCTTTTGAAAAAGGCGATTTTATTGTGGTAGATGATATGATGGGCACGGTTGAACGCATAGGCATTAAAACAACTCGTCTGCGCAGCTTAGGCGGAGAAGAACTTATTTTTTCCAACACAGCTCTTACAAATGCCCGTGTAAGAAATTATAAAAGAATGGCGCGTCGCCGTGTTGTTTTTAAATTGTCCGTAACTTACGGAACTTCTTTGGAAAAAATGAAACAAATTCCGGAAATTATAAAAAACATTCTTGACACCGAAAATGATGCTGTCTTTGACAGAGCTCACTTTTTTTCTTACGGAGATTCGGCTCTTATTTATGAAGTTGTATATAATGTTTTAACAAGCGACTACAACAGATATATGGATATACAACAGGATATTAATTTTAAAATTAAAGAAGAATTTGAAAAACACAATATTAAATTTGCGCATCCGACTCAGACGCTTTTTATAAATAAAACAAATTAATCAAAAATTTTTCTTATTTTATCCCGCCGGTTTTTCCGGCGGGATTTTATTTTTATAAACAAATTCATTATTACAGCAAAAATATGATAAAATACTTATGTTTTATTTTGCGCCCATAGCTCAATTGGATAGAGCGTTTGACTACGAATCAAAAGGTTAGAGGTTCAACTCCTCTTGGGCGCGTTCTTTTTGTTGTTCTTTTTATTTTATACTTCGTTGCCAAAATGTTCGGATACCTCCGGCTCCGCCTGTTCACGGTATACGCTCACATTTTGTCGCCTCGTCTAAAATAAAAATCATCAACAAAATTTTGTTTGCCGGAGAAGATATGATCAGCAAGTACGGTTTTATCAGAACATGCGCATGCGCTCCCAGAATTAAAATCGCCGATATTGAATTTAATACAAATCAGATTATTGCCGATATAAAATCCGCGAAAAAACAAAATGCGTCAATCGTATTATTTCCGGAACTTTCATTAACCGGATATACCTGCGGAGATTTATTCCAGCAGGATATTCTGTTAAAAAAATCGGAAGAAGCTCTTGATAAAATAGCTAACGAGACAAAAGATATAATAGCTGTTGTCGGGCTTCCTCTTTACCACCAATCCAGGCTTTGGAATGTCGCGGCCGTCATTGCGGACGGAAAAATAAAAGCATTTATACCTAAATCGTATCTTCCTTCATACAAAGAATATTATGAACGCAGATGGTTTCATTCCGGATTTAATATAGATTCACAATATAAAAAAATACCTTTTAATCCTAATTTGATATTTAACGTTTCAATCGGAGACTTATCTTTTAAAACCGGACTTGAAATATGCGAAGATTTATGGATGCCTATTCCCCCCTCTTCGCGTCTTAGTATTATGGGAGCGACTCTTATTTTAAATCCGTCTTCATCAACCGAAACCGTAGGAAAAGCGGCATACCGCCGTGAACTTGTCAGTCAGAATTCATCAAGAAACGTCTGCGCATATCTTTATGCGGCGGCAGGACCGACGGAATCAACTTCCGACGTGGTATTTTCAGGACACTGCCTTGCCTCGGAATACGGAATTATGCTTGCCGAAAATGAATTATATCAGCGTGACGGAACAAAGATTTACGCCGATTTTGATATTAATAAACTTGAAAACGAACGCAGAAAACTTACGTCTTTCGGAGATCAGGTTGACAATTTTTACGATGTTTTAAACGGAAAGATGAAAACTATAGAAATTAATCTTAATTCCGCCCAACAGCCGAAAGAACTAAACCGTTATATTGACTCGGCTCCTTTTGTGCCGAAAACAGCAGATAAAATGAGAGAACGCGCCGAAGAAATTTTAAATATTCAGGTTAACGGGCTTATGACGCGTCTTGAAACAAGCAAAACAAAAGGAATCGTAATAGGAGTATCCGGCGGACTTGATTCAACTCTTGCGCTTGTTGTTGCAGTAATAGCTGTTGATAAACTCGGCTGGGACAGAAAAACTATAACAGGCATTACAATGCCGGGATTCGGGACAACAAACAGAACAAAAAATAACGCAGTTAAACTTATGGATGAACTCGGCATTGATAAGCAGGAAATATCTATTGCGGCAGCCTGCATTCAGCATTTTAAAGATATAGGATTGCCGGAAAACGACCGTTCAGTCACTTATGAAAACTCTCAGGCGAGAGAACGAACGCAGATTCTTATGGATTATGCCAATAAAACAAATAAAATTGTTCTGGGAACCGGAGATTTGTCCGAACTTGCTCTAGGCTTTTGCACATATAATGCAGATCATATGAGCATGTACAACGTGAATTGCTCGGTACCTAAAACGCTTGTAAAATATTTGGTGCATCAGGCAAGTTTATGGGATGAATTTAAATCATGCAGACAAACTCTTGAATCAATCTGTAATACCGCCATTTCACCTGAACTTCTTCCTCCTGATGAAAAAGGCGACATTTCGCAAAAAACTGAAGATATTATAGGACCTTACGAACTTCACGATTTTTTTCTATATCATCATATCCGCTGGAATTTTACGCCTGAAAAGATTTTTTATCTTGCGCAAAATTCTTTTAAGAATAAATACGACGATACCATAATTAAAAAATGGCTTGACCTTTTTTATAAAAGATTTTTCAACGCGCAGTTTAAGAGAAATTGCGTTCCCGACGGACCGAAAGTCGGTTCAATCAGTTTAAGCCCAAGAGGCGACTGGCGCATGCCGTCTGACGCCTCATCCAACGAGTGGAAATAATTTAAATTTATTCTTCCTTTACAGCTAAAAATTTAATAAAATACTGAAGTGACGTTGCAGTGAGGATTTAAGATTTGGAGCGAACTGAAGTATTTTGCGACTTTAATATGTCGTTAAGACCGGCAAGATTTGGAGCGAAGTGAAGTAATTTTAAAGTGAAGTTTACATTAGGCGTAAGCGGTAAATGAGCTTTAAAATTACAAAACTGCAGCCAAAATATTGCGGTCGCTATAATAAAATAAGAAGTAAGGAGAGATAGTTATGTTAAAAGAAAAAGTAGAATCAGTCTTAAACAAAGTTCGCCCCAGCCTTCAGGCAGACGGCGGAAACGTTGAATTGGTAGACGTAACTGAAGACGGAATAGTAAAAGTAAGACTTACCGGCGCTTGCGGATCATGCCCGATGTCAACTATGACGCTCCAGTACGGCGTAAGAAAAGCTATTATGGACGAAATACCTGAAGTCAAAAACGTAGTAGCAATGTAAATGAAAATAGGAATTTTGTCTGACACTCATAACAATACGGACAAAATTATAAAAGCTGTTGAATTTTTTAATCTCCGGCAGGTTGAACTTGTTCTTCATGCCGGAGATTTTTCTTTCGTATCGTCGGCAAAGCTGTTTTCAAAACTGAAAATGCCTATGATAGCGGTATTCGGCAACAACGATTTGGATACTTTTGACCTTGAAAAAACAATACAGCCGTTCGGACAGATTTATCACGAACCGTATTCTTTTACAATTGAAGGCAAAAAATTTATTTTATCGCATCGTCTGTATAATACGGAAGATAAATTTGACTATATCATATACGGACATACTCATAAACCTCATATTCAAAAAACTCCGCAGGCTCTTTTTATAAATCCGGGCGAAGTATCTGCCAGAAGATACGGCAGAAGCACTGTGGCAATACTTGATACGGATACCAATCATGCCGAAATTTTTGATTTGGATTTGGAAAGCTGACTAAATTATAGTGCCGCCGCCTATAACAATATCATTATCATATAAAACGACTGCCTGTCCTTTTGTAACCGCTCTTTGCGGAAAGTCAAACTCAATATGCAATCTGTCATCACCGGTCTGTTCTACCGTGGCAAATTCTTCTTTTTGATTGTATCTTACTCTTGCTTTTACTCTGATAGGTTTTTCTATTTTTGAACATGCTATAAGATTAATATCAGACGCTTCAAGACTTTTTGAAAATAAATCGTCCGGACTGCCGAGCGTGACGGTATTTTTCTTTATATCTTTATCACAGACAAACAATCTTTTATGAAAATTAAGTCCGAGCCCTTTGCGCTGGCCTATAGTATAATTTATTATTCCTTTATGCCGGCCAATTATATTGCCTTTTATATCCAGAAAATCACCTTCAATATTTTTCTTGCCGGTATAATTTTCTATAAATTTCGAATAATTGCCGTCGCGTACAAAACATATATCCTGGCTGTCGTCTTTTTTTGCGTTTATAAAATCCTGTTGCAGCGCAATACTTCTTATTTTACTTTTTCTCATGTTGCCCAGCGGCAGTAAGGTTTTTGAAAGCTGCTTTTGGGTCAGTTGGTATAAAACGTAACTCTGGTCTTTTTTTTCGTCAACTGACTTTTTTAAAATAAAACGGTTTGACATATCATCGTAAGAGATTACGGCATAATGTCCCGTAACTATATAATCAAAACCCATTTCGTCCGCTTTATTTAAAAGTCTGTCAAATTTAATAAAACGGTTGCAGTCTATACACGGATTAGGCGTAAAACCTTTTTCATAACTTTCTATAAAACGCCTTATTACTTCTTTTTTAAAATATTCCGTAAAATTAAGGACATAATGTTTGATGCCGAGTTTAAAAGAAACGCTTTTAGCGTCTTCCACGTCTTTCATGGAACAGCATGTTTTAGTCGCGCATTCTCCGATGTCTTCGTTTGAAAACAATTTTAAAGTCACGCCGACCGTTTCGTATCCCTGCTGCTTTATAAGATAAGCGGCGACTGAACTGTCAACGCCGCCGCTCATAGCTATGATCGCTTTTTTCATTTTTAGTCAATACCTTTTTATGAGAATAACGGAGTAGACAGATACCTTTCTCCCGTATCCGGCAAAATTACGACTATTACTTTATTTTTATTTTCGGGTCTTTTTGCAACCTGAGTTGCAGCAAATAATGCCGCGCCCGAAGATATGCCTACAAGAAGGCCTTCTCTTAACGCAAGTTTTCTGCCTGTTTCAAAAGCATCCTCATTTGAAACAGGAATAATTTCATCATATATTTTTGTATTCAATGTATCCGGAACAAAACCTGCGCCTATCCCCTGTATTTTGTGCGGACCTGCTTTCCCTTGAGACAAAACGGGAGAATCAGCCGGTTCAACCGCTATAATTTTTATATTTTTATTTTTTGCTTTTAAATATTCTCCTACGCCTGTTATCGTGCCTCCAGTTCCTACTCCTGCGACTAAAATATCAACTTTTCCGTCTGTATCGTTATAAATTTCAACGGCAGTCGTCGCCTTATGTACTGCAGGATTTGCGGGATTTGTAAACTGGCTGGGAATAAAACTGTTTGGAATAGTTTCGGCAAGCTCTTTTGATTTTTCAATAGCTCCTTTCATTCCCTTGGCTCCTTCAGTCAAAACAAGTTCCGCGCCGTAAGCTTTAAGAAGATTTCTTCTTTCAACGCTCATAGTTTCAGGCATCGTAAGAATTATTCTGTATCCTTTTGCGGCGGCGACGGAAGCAAGCCCTATTCCCGTATTTCCGCTTGTAGGTTCAATGATTACGGAATCTTTCTTTAATAATCCTTTCTTCTCGGCATCTTCTATCATTGCCTTTGCTATTCTGTCTTTTACGCTTCCGGCCGGATTAAAATATTCAAGTTTTGCCAAAATCGTAGACTGAAGATTATTATCCTGCTCGTATCTTGTCAGTTCCAAAAGCGGCGTATTTCCTATTAAGTCTGTTAATTTTTTATAAATTTTCATCATAATTTTATCTCCTATAAACTTTTAAATGCTTCGTCCAAATCTGCAATAATATCGTCAATATGTTCCGTGCCTACAGACAAACGAATCGTATTAGGCTTAATTCCAGAATCCTCAAGTTCATCTTTGCTTAACTGGGAATGAGTCGTTGAAGCAGGATGAATAACTAAAGATTTAACGTCGGCAACGTTTGCAAGAAGCGAAAATATTTTGAGATTATCAATGAACTTTTTTGCTTTTACTTCATCGCCTTTTATTTCAAATGTAAATATTGAACCTGCTCCGTTAGGGAAATATTTTTCATAGAGAGCATGGTATTTATCGCTCGGCAAGGCCGGATGATTTACTCTTTCAACCTGCGGATGTTTTGAAAGATATTCAACAACTTTTAAAGCATTGTAAACATGTCTTTCAACTCTGAGTGATAAAGTTTCAAGCCCCTGCAAAAATAAGAAAGAATTAAACGGACTTACGGCCGATCCCGTATCTCTCAGTATTGTAGTTCTTATCTTTATGATATACGCAAGATTTCCTACTGCCTGCGTGAATACTACTCCGTGATAACTTGGGTTTGGTTTTGAAAGTCCCGGAAATTTATCGTTCTGAGCCCAGTCAAAATTTCCGCTGTCTATTATAACTCCGCCCAAAGCCGTACCGTGTCCGCCTATAAATTTTGTGGCCGAATGAACTACAACGTCTGCTCCGTGTTCTATCGGTCTGAACAAATAAGGCGTTGCAAACGTATTATCAACTATCAGCGGAATTCCGTGTTCATGCGCTATTTTTGCAACGGCGTCAACATCAATTATGCTTGAATTGGGATTTCCGAGCGTTTCTATAAATATTGCTTTTGTATTGTCTCTTATAGCTTTTTTAAAATTAATTATATCATCGGCATCTATAAAAGTTGTTTCAATTCCTGTTTCCGATAACGTGTTTGCAAAAAGATTATAACTGCCGCCGTAAATTGTTTTAGCAGAAACTATATGGTCGCCTGCGCGGGCAATATTTTGTATGGCATAAGTTACTGCCGCTGCCCCTGACGATGTAGCCAAAGCCGCAGCTCCGCCTTCTAATGCGGCTATTCTTTTTTCAAAAACGTCTGTTGTAGGATTCATTAAACGAGTATAAATGTTTCCCCCTTCCGCAAGTCCGAATCTTTTTGCAGCCTGCTCCGAATTTTTAAAAACGTATGAAGTAGTCAGATATATCGGCACTGCTCTTGAATCTGTTGCCGGGTCCGGTGTTTCCTGTCCTACATGTAATTGTAATGTTTCAAATTTATATTTATTTGTCATTTTAAAGCTCCTTATTTTTTTATTTTTTATTAAATGTTTAAACTTCATTATTAAATAATACTGCGACAAAACAGACACATTCGCCATGATAAAAAATTTATTATTAATTTATCTTTTGAAATTTTTTTCCGATACATAACTTCCGCCTTATTTTTTAATTTTACACTATTCCTATCAAAATACTATGAATTAAATATATAACATATTTTTTCAAATGTCAATACCTTTTAATTAAATTGTTTAAATTGAATAATCGTTTGAACTTTTATTGATATGTTTATCGGACATATTTTCAAGCGTAATGCCGTCAACATATTTGAGGATTAAATCATAAAGCCCGGTCCAAAAATCTATTGTGGAACACTTATCGTAAATTTGGCATTTATTGGTTTTTGAGTCAAGACATGCAACAGGGGCAAGACTGCCTTCCGTTACTCTGAGAATATCTCCGGCAGTATATTTGGACGGTTTCTTTGCTAATCTGTAGCCGCCCTGAGAACCTCTTGCGCTTTCAAGAAAACCGGCTTTTGAAAGTTGTATTACAATTTGTTCAAGATATTTCAGGGATATTTTTTGTCTTGTGGAAATATCTTTTAAAGCAATATATTTCCCGTTATTATGCTCAGCTAAATCTATCATAAGCCTTAGCGCGTATCTTCCTTTAGTAGATATTTTCATAAAAATCCCCCCCTTACTTATTGATTGTTTTTTTCCTCTCAAAATGACGGCTTATTCCCTGTTCTTTTGAAACCGTTCTTCCTATTGACGTAATTTTTGATGTTATGCATCCTCTGCATTTTTCAGGCTCATCATAAACGCATATTTTACCCGGATAAAGTTCGTATTTTCTTCTGTAATCGCCTTCTGTTACATTCGGCATGACAACGTTTGCTCCGCTTTGAAGAGCTATTATTCTTCCGTTCGGATTTAAAGTTTCCATCGCAGTTGTGGCAGGAATGTTTACGTCAGGCAGAAGAAGACGCGTTATTGCCATCACTTTTAAAGCGAGATTAAACGTCCCTCCTTCTTCGTCTTTTAAAGGAGTATCAGGATTTGGAATAAACGGGCCTATTCCGATCATATCGGCGTCAAGTTTTTTAAAAAATAAAATATCATCCGCCAAAGATTCTAAAGTCTGCTCAGGCAAGCCTACAAGGCATCCGGTTCCGACTTCATATCCCAATTTTTTTAAATTAAAAAGACATTCTGCTCGGTTTTCAAAACTCATTCCCGGATGAAGTTTTTTATATAAGTTTTTATCGGTGGTTTCTATTCTCAAAAGATATCTGTCTGCTCCTGCTTTTTTATATGCTTTATATTCTTCAAACGTTTTTTCGCCGATACTTAAAGTCAAAGCAAGCCCGAGTTCTTTTATTTTTTTTATTATATTTACTATTTGGTCCGTTGAATAACAGCCGCTTTCACCAGACTGTAAAACGGCAGTTTTGTATCCGTAGCCTGCGGCTTTTGAGGCAAAACCGATAATTGTTTTTTCGGCAAGGGAATATCTTTCTATTTTTTTATTCCCGGCTCTTAATCCGCAGTATTTGCAGTTTTGTCCGCAGACGTTTGAAAACTCTATCAAAGCTCTTAAATGCACTTCATTGCCGACATATTTTTCTCTTACTCTGTCGGCGGCTTTGAAAAGTTCATTATCAAAAGAAGAATCGGAAAGAAGCGCTGTTATCTCTTCTTTGGAAAGAATATGTTTTATTTCCGCTTTTTTAATTATATTTTTCATTTTTAAAAATAAATATTTTATATTTTGGAATTAAGATACCATAAATATAATTTATTTTCAAAAAAAGGCTAATATTGGGCAGCGCCTATTGATATAAGAAAAGCGGTTTTTGCTTCAAAATAACCGGCTTTTGCCTCGTCAAGTTTATTTTGTTTTTCCTGTTCAATGGCAATTGATTCAAGATAATCTGAAAGTTTTTCGGTTCCGTTATTATAGCCGTCCTCAGATTCTATTCTGTTTGTTTTGGCAAGTTCAAAACCTATTTCGGCGACTCTTACCTGGCGGTAAGCAGTTTCAAGAAGAGTTAATTTACTGTCCATATCAAGCATAAGATATTGCGACTTTGAATCAAATTCTTCTCTTGCGGCTTTATACTTTGCGTTTTTACCCTTTATGGTATGCGATGCCTGCCACCAGTCGCTTAAAGGCATACTTACCGTTGCAAAAGCTACGGTGTCCTGATAATGCATAAGGCTTTTGTTAAAATAATTATTGGAAAAATAATCCGTTCTGAAAACGCTGGCTCCGACGGCTAATGACGGCATATAAGAACCGATTTCAATATTTCTCTGCAATTTTGAAACTTGTACGTTTGCCTCAAGAAGTTTGTATTCGGGTCTTCTTTTAAGATACGATTGAAAATCTGATCTGTTATATGACGGTTCTTCTGTTTCAGAAAAATTTTTATCAATCGTTATTTGTCTGTTTTCATCAATCCCCGCATAAAGCTTTAAATCCTTTGCGGCTATTTCCGTCATTTGTGCAAGCTGTTCTTTTTGAACGGCTATTTCTTCTTTTTTAAGTTTAACTCTTAGAAAATCGCTTTTTGAAACTATTCCGTTTTCAAAAGCCTGCGCAACCTGCATATAAAGAGAATCCAGCATTTTTTCATAAGCCGAAAGCGTAGTCATTTTATCTTCAAGAAGCCTGTAAGCGTTGTATTTTTTTTCGGCCTGCGCGTAAACTTCGTTTTGCTTAATTTTAAGTTTATAATCGGAAGCTTTTGCCGCCGTTCTTGCAAGTTTGTTGCCGTTTATAATTCTGCCGCCCGTAAACAGAGGCTGAACTGCTCCGACGGTTACTACTGAAGCCCCGTTACTCTGGGAAGTAATCGGATATAGTCTTACCGGCTCGTTAAGACCGGGAAGTATATCGGTATTGGCTATCGCAGCGCCCGCCGATATTTTAGGAAAATATTTTGTAAAAGCGGCTTTTGATTCCTGATGGGCGTATTCGGATTCGGCTTCAACTGTATGCAGTTCAACATTGTTTGACAGAGCCGCTTTTTGATATTCGGCAAGAGAAATTATTTCCTGATTATTAACTGCTGTCTGCGTACTTAATTTTAAATCAATCTGCGTATTTTCTTCTGCGGCAAAAACAAAACACGGCAGCGATAACAAAAATAATAATATATAAATTTTTTTATTTTGCATCGTTTTGCTCCTTATGTTCCGGACTGAATTTCCAATAGGCCACAGGTAAGACGTACAAAGTTAAAATAGTTGAACCTATAAGCCCGAAACAAATTACAGTGCCCAGAGGCCCCCATAAAAGAGAACCAGACGTAATTAAAGGAATAACTCCGACAGCGGCAGCGCTTGCCGTTAAAAATATAGGTCTCATCCTTCTTTTGCCTGCGGCTATTGCGGCGTCTTTAAGAGACATTCCCCCTCTTTCAAGTTCGTGCGCGTAAGTTATAAGAATTACTCCGTTTCTGACAACTATTCCGAATAATCCTATAAAACCGACAAAAGAAGTCATTCCGAAAGGATAACCGATTATAAGAAGTCCTAAAACTCCGCCAATCAAACTTAAAGGCATTGTGCACATTACAAGAAGCGATAATCTGACGCTTTTAAACTGAAATAACAATATAAAAAATATAAGTATTACGCTTGTAACAAGCGATTTTGAAAAAGGTCCGTAAGTTTCAAGAGATTTTTCGTATTCTCCTCCGTAAGTAACATCAATATCAGACGGTTTAGGCATCTCTTTAATTTTTGCTTCTATATTTTTAAATACGGGATTTGCAAGTTTTCCGAAGGCAACATCAGCATATATAGTAAGCGTTAATCTGCCGTTTCTTCTGACTATTTGTCCTTCGCTAAAACCCGGTTTTAATTTTGCAACCTGTCTTAACATTATCGGTTTTGCCGATAACGGAGCAGAAACATACTGACTCCCCAAATCTTCAGGTTTTGAAGTTTTTGATTTGTCATATTTTAAAACAACAGATTTTTGATAATCTCTTTCCCATATAGTGGCGACTGTCATGCCGTTTCTGTTGAGCGCGGTTGAAAGCCCCAAAAGACCTCTTGTAATGCCTAGTCTGTTGGCAGCTTCTTTATTAATATCCAAATCTATTGAAAGAAGCGGATTTCTAAAATCATCTCTTAACCATATTATGTCTTTTTCCTGCTGCATAACGGCTTTTATTTTATTTGAATAAGTTTTAATTTCTTCAATATTGTCGCCTGATATTCTTATTTCTATAGGAGCAGTTACAGGTAAAAAATCAAGTTCTTTCCATCTTACATGCGCATTAGGGAAAGCGTCTCTGTATTTTGCGTCATATTCTTTTAATACTTTTTTAGTATTCTTATTTGTATCTGTTATGACTATAAGCTGTGAATAATTTTTTGCCGGTATTTGCGGAGCGTATAAAGTATTAAATCTCGGCGAGCTTGTTCCTATAAAAGAAATTACGTCAACGACTCTTTTATCTTTTAAAAGAATTTTTGCCATTTCTTTCGTAGTTTTGGCGTTTGCGTCAAGAGAAGTACCTTCGGGAAAATAAATCTCAACCGCAAACTGGTTCCTTTCAAGTTTTGGAAAAGTTTCCTGAGGCAAAAAAACAAGCAGAAAAATTCCGATAAAAATACAAAGAATTGCTATTCCTATTGAATGCCAGGGCTTACTCATCGTAAGAGCTATTCTTAAATTATAAAATTCCTGAAGTCTGTCAAGCATGCTTTTTTTGCCGTCCGAATTTTTTTTATCGCCTGTATGAACGCCTTTTTTAATAAAATAATATGACAATATCGGAACTACAAGCGAAGCAACTAAAAGCGATACAAAAAGAGTAATCGTTACGGTTGCCGGAATAGGAGAAACAAATTCTTTGTACATGCCGTCCATAAACATCGGCATCGGATAAAACGCGACCATAATGGCAAGAGTAGCAGTAAATACCGGCACAAACAATTCTTTGGCGCTGCTCCATGCGGCAGTCCATACGTCAATGCCATGGTCAAGTTTTTCAATATGATTATCAATAACAACTATAGAATTATCAACTATCATGCCAAGCACAAGCACAAGAGTGGCAAGAGAAACAGTATTTAATGCAACTCCCGCCCATTGAAGTAAACCCATTGATATCAATATTGAAATAGGAATTGTAATTGCTGCAACGGCAGCAACACGTTTTGGAAGAAATATCATTATGACTACAATTACGGCCAAAACAGCCATTCCGAAATCTCTGAAAAAATGCGTTATTGAACTGCTTACAACGCCGGGCATATCGGCGATCTTTGAAATCTGTACATCGCTTGGAACTGTTGTTTTAAAATCTTTTATTATTTTGTCTATATCTTTGCCAAAATGAACTATATTGTTACCGTAATGCATTTCCATAGATAAAACAACCGATTTCTGTCCGTTACATTCAACGTATGATTCGTCAACATCATATTCTCTTACGACTTTTGCCACGTCTTTTATTCTTACTATCTGTCCCTGAGGCGAAGTGTATATTATCTGTTCTGCTATATCGGCTTCAGACTTAAACTGTTTAGGAAGATGTATCGGCATTATCAGATTTTCATCCGTAACGTTTCCTCCGTATCCGACTATTGATTCAAGCTGTAAAGCCCCCGTTATAAGCGAAGGTTTTATTCCGTAATATGCCAGTTTGTTCGGATCTGCGTAAATTGTTATCTGCTCTTTTTGAAGACCGAAATGTTTTACGTTTGAAACGGCAGGATTTTTCCTGACCATATTTTCAAGTTTATCAAGATAATCTTCAAGCTCTCTGTATGTCCTTTGTTTTGAAGTTATTGAAAGAAGAATCGCGGAAGCGTCTCCGAAATTATTGTCTCCGACAAGCAAAAGCACCTGCTGCGGCAGCTTACTCTTAAATTCCTGAAGGCCAAGTCTTAATTTAGACCAAAAAAGATCAGGTTCTTTAACGTTTTCGTTTACTTCCAAAAATACTACCACCTGTCCTTCTTTTGAAACCGAATAAGTTTTTTTTCTGTTCACTTCTTTATACTGAAAAAGATAATTTTGCAAAGGTTTTGCTACCTGCTCGTCAACTTGCTCGGAAGATGCTCCGGGAAAACCCGCTATAACAAGCCCCTGTCTTACATGAAATTCCGGAAATTCCTGTCTGGGCATATTAAAAAGAGAATATATTCCTATAATGCATAAAGCTATTGTCAGAACGATAGGAATTTGTCTGTATTTTAAAGCAAGTTCTATAAATGATTTCTTTTCTTTATTTTCCATAATTCACCTTAAAACTCAACGAGAGTCCCATCGTCAAGTTTTTGTACGCCCGAAGCAGCTATAATATCTCCGGACTCGAGCCCTGAAACAATAATTATTCCGCCCTGTGCAAATCCGTTTGATTTAACATATTTTTTGGACGCTTTTTTTGAAACTGAATCTATCGTATATACACATTCTCTTCCTTCTTCGTCAACTTTTACGGCAGCAGCCGGAATAACTACCGCAGACGATACATCATTTGAAAGTATATATACGTTGCACAGCATACCGGGTAAAACTTCGCCTGCCTGATTTGAAATAAGAATTCTTACAGTATAAGTTCTTGAAAAGGCATCTGCGCTTACTCCGACATCCGTAACTTTTCCCTTAAGTTTTATTTCATTTTCAGAAACCTCAACTTCGGCTTCCATTCCTTTTTTGATTTTTTGTATTTCTTTTTCGGGGACTGAAATAACTGCATAAACCTTATCAACGCTTACTATTTGTATTGCGGTTTTTCCGGGGATTATACTGTCGCCGGGTTCTATATTTCTTTCGCTTATAAAACCGTCGCACGGAGCGTATAAATAACAATCATTGTAATTTTTTTCTGCTATTTTTGCGGCGAGTTCTGCCTGATTTTTTGATGTTTTTATCTCAACCATCTTTATTTCCGGTAAATTGCCGTGCTCATACATAGGCTGAAATCTTTTAAATGCATCTTCAGCCTGCAACGCTTTTTCTTTAGCCATATCCATCGCATTTTTTGCATTTTGGCTGTTAAGATTTGCAAGAAGCTGACCCTTTTTTACTTTGTCCCCTTCTCTTACATAAACAGCATCTACCGTTCCGATATTAAGAAAACTTAAGCTTATGTTTTTACCTGCTTCAACAGTTCCGCTGTAATAAAGACCTTTTTGCGCCGATGTTTCGGTTATCTTAAAAGTTTCTATTTTTATGGGGATATCAATCGTTTTTATACCGCCGCCGCATCCCGAAAAAAATAATGCCGTAAAAATTAAAAAACTTAAATTTTTAAATTTATAAATTTTCATATTTTTATCTCCCGTATTTCAATCCGTTTATAAAAACCTCTATCGCCTTCTCAATTCCGATCATATTTTGAGGATTATCTTTTGCAAACACAAGATTTGAATCCATTCCCTGCAGCATCATTACTACTACGGAAACAATAGCTTCACATTCTTCTTCTTTAATTTTTTTAAATTCCCGGTTTTTTATTCCGTTTAATATAATTTTTTTGAGCATTGTAATCTGCCAGTCAAGACTCTCTTTTTGTATCTTATAAAATAAATCTATGTGTTTTTTTGCGTTTCCCTTTATTATTACGGAATATAAATTCAATTTTTTTCTTACCTGGTTGAAATGCGTAAGAAAAAAATTTTTCAGCTGTTCGGAAGCCGAATCTATATCTTTTATTGCATCGCTTATGGAATGCATTATTTCGTCTTTTTCTTTGTTTACTACGGCATAAAAAACTTCTTCTTTGCTTTTATAATAATAATAAAGGGAGCTTTTTCCCTTTCCTACGGCATCTGCTATATCGTCCATAGTGGTTTTATCTATGCCGTATTTTTGAAATAATTCCTGCGCTGCTGTTATTATCTCTTTTCTTGTCTGTTCCTCTTTTATTAAATCTGTTGTTTTCATAAAAAATAGTCCTTTTGACTAATTTGGTATTTTAGTCTATTATAAAACGTTTTATTGTAAATGTCAAGACTTTTATTTTATAAATGCAGAAAATACATTTCAATTAATATATTAAATTAATTGAAAATCCAAGTATTTTTAATTTTTTGATTTTTAAAGACAAGAATTTATTTTTTCTTTGCAACTATGCTGTTGAGTCCGTAATATTTTGCCATTTCAATATTTATATGAAAATCTTTATTTGCTCCGGGACTCAAAATGGCATGATATTGCTTGAAGGGGATACCATCATATTTATATATTTCAGCGTTTTTATAGGGAGTTTTTAAAGATTCTTTAATTATCTTCAGATTTTCAGCGTTAATCATATAAAGGTAATAAAATGACGGCACTATTTTAAATGATGATGCGACGGCTCCGGCAGAAAACAAAATTAAAATCATAAAAGTAACGGTTTTTTTTGAAAAATTATCGGTTATATACATAAGAACAAAAGCAAATGAAATAAAAAGTGTAAGAAGCGGAACAAAATAAGCTCTTATTGACGGTTTCGGAGCAAAACAAAGCAAACACACCATAACAAAAGACGCCAATAAAAAAACTGCAGCCGGATAAATATTTTTATTAAGTTTATTTTCCGCATTGTTTTTTAAAACGGCTATAAATAAAAAGACTGTTATAACAACCGGAAGACCGGCTGATAAAACAAGAAACTTGCCTATTCTTAAAGGTATAAATTTTATTTTATGAAAAAGGGGAGCATTTAAAAAATCATTTGCGCTTTCCTGTAAACGTAATTTTGAAAATATATCGGTCATACTGAAATCATTAACATAATTCACTCTTTTGTAAGAACCCGGCGCCGCAAAAAGGCAAATTGTTCCCGCAAAAGTTCCGGCCAAAAGAAAATAAAACCATTTAGGAATATTATTTTTTTTATTTTTCATATATACAAACAGAGTAAAAAATGAAATTAACGCAACCGGAGCGACATTTTCATTTGACATTCCTATTATAAAGCCTAAAATACAAACAAATACGCAAACAAAGACGCCGTTTCCGATAATATTTTTATTATTTATTAAAGCTCTTAAAAAAACTATTACCGTAAATAAAATCAATGCCGGAAAAGAATAATTTGAAACGCCCGATATCCAGAAAAGAGTCTGACCGCCGGTAGGATTAAACAACAAAAGAAAAGCGAGAATTATAAAAAGAAAAACGTCTTTTTTTTCGCTCGGATTGATTTTTTTGCCCGTCACCGTATAATGCATGCAAAATATGAGAAGAACATGTACAATCACATTGACACAAACAAATAATTCTTTACCCGCTGAAAGAAACACCATATCAAAAAGAGTGCCTATCCGAGGACCCCAATCAAGATAATGTTTGAAATAAAACTTAAAAATTCCGGCAAATCCTCCGGAAGAAGCGGCATTTGCATAAAAAAAATCATCCATTGTAAGAGGTCTTAAAAAAGTAAGCAGTCCGATATATAAGATTACAAATAAAAGAAAGAAATAAAAAGTTATATATGTTTTGTTTTTAAACATTTGAAGAATAAGAACCGTTTATATGATAACAGTCTTTGCAATGTTCTGGGATAGCAGAATTTTTCGACAGCATATTTTTACGCCAACGGCAAAAAAGTTCGCTGTTTATTACTTCATTCCAATCTCTTTTAAATATATTGTTGTTTTTATTTATGCTCGGCTGATATTTACAGCAAAACCCGAAATTGCCGGCGGCGTCAACGAGTAAAGAATTCCACGGAGCTTTACATTTATTCCGATTTAAATATGAAATATTCGGAAAATAAATATCAATATTATTGTATTTTTTTAAAATTTTATTTTTAAACTCATCATATTTGATTTTATGTTTTTCCTGCAATCCTTCATCAATAAAATTGTTATTCTCGTTTGATAAACAAAAATTTAGTTTCAAATTTTTAAAACCGGCTTCCGAAACAAACTCTATAATATTTTCTATTTTTTCAATATCGTTTTCAAAATCGCTTTTTAATAAAACATATGAAGCATTCATTTTCATTTCTTTATTCATAGGTTTTAAATCATTTTTTAAAATATCTATCGTATTGTCGTATAAAGAAAGTTGTACGTCGGCTATTCCGGCTTTCAACAAGCCGTTCCATTTTTCTTTTAATAAAAGTCCGTTAGTCAAAATCGTAGGTATTTTCCCTTTTTTCTTTGTCATTGAAATAAGTTCTAATATATTATCGTTCAACAGAGGTTCACCGCCGCATAAAAGCATAAGAAGCGTTTTTTTTATGAGAGGATGTTCAAGTATTTCATTATATTTTTGAGGAGTAAGTTCAAATTCAATTTGATTAACGTTTTGAGGAATTTTGCCTACAACGCAGTAATCGCAACTTAAATTACATCTTCTTGTAACATACATTGAAACCATCGGATAGCTATAATTTTCAGGTATTTTTGATTTGGAAGAAGTTATAGTGTACTTTATATAATTTAAAACTGCAGAAAAAGCCAAACCACATCCCATTTTTGAACGAGACAGCAAAGACATATATTCCTTCATCAGTTTTATATTCATTAATGAGCCTTATTCTATACCTTCAGCCAAAAGATCCCTTTCATCAAGAATACCGAGAGGTTTATTATTTTTATCAACCACAGGAATGTTATCTATATTTTTTTCCTGCAGGATTTTTGCGGCATTAACCGCTAACATATCGGGATTGACTGTAAGAGGATTTTTAGTCATAACTTCCGTTATTTTTAAATCTAAAATATCTTTATGAACCTGCACCTGCCTTCTTAAATCTCCGTCCGTAAAAAAACCCGTTATTTCGCCGGATTTATTTACGACGCTTGTGGCTCCGACTCTTGTGCCGGTCATTACAAGCAAAGCGTCTTTTACGGTTGCATTTTCTTTTACCACAGGATTTGCCTTGCCTTTTCTCATTATAGCCGATACGTCCATAGTAAGCTTCTTGCCTATCGCGCCTAGAGGATGAAGCAACGCAAGATTTTCTTTTTTAAATCCTTTTCTTTCAGAAACTACAAGAGCGAGCGCGTCTCCTAAAGCAAGCATTGCGGAAGTGGATGATGTGGGCGCAAGATTATACGGGCAGGCTTCCTTTTGTATCTCGGAATTTATAATAAGGTCGCATCCCTGCCATACCTGGGATTTTATTCTTCCGGTCATTACTATGATTTTTATTTTCATTCTCTGAAGAACAGGAAGAACCTGTTTTATTTCATCGGTTTCTCCGGTGTATGAAAGCATTAAAACAACGTCATTTTTCATTATCATGCCCAAATCGCCGTGCAGACATTCGGCAGGATGCAAAAATACAGCCGGCACGCCGACCGAAGACATCGTCGCAGCGATTTTTCTGCCTATAAGCCCCGATTTTCCCAACCCCATAACTATGACTCTGCCCGGCGTCTTTTCTATAAGAGAAACGGCTTTTACAAAATTATCATCAAGATGAGATATCTGGTCTATTATTGCCTGCGCTTCAAGTTTTAAAGTATCAACCGCTCTTTCTATGTTTATTTTTTTCATTATTTTAATCCGTGAGTCTTTTTTATAAATGCCGCCATTTTATCAAAATCTTTTCTTCTCGGCAGCCTTTCAACAGTTTCGTCGGCAATTATTCCGTAAGGATTTAATTTTTCTATAATTTCCGATATTTGTTCAATTTGTATTTCGCCGCATACAAAAAAAGGAACTTTAATCTGAGCCGTTATATTCTGCGCGGCTTCAATTGCAAGCGTTACGCATCCTTGTTCGTCCTTAACGGTTATATCAAGTACAAAATAATCGGCGTTATTAACATAAGGCTGCACATTTAATACATCGGAAACTGAATTTATTTTAAAATATTTAAAAATTTTAACGCCCAAAGAAACCGACAAAGTTTTGCAGTATTCCGGAGTTTCCAAACCGCTGAGGCATACCGCCTTTAACGCCGATTTTTGAACTGTTTTTGTAATGAATTTGTGGTCTTCATCATGAAATACGCCTATCGCCCATATAAAAGGAGGAAGTTTTTCATTGACGTCTTTTAGCAGCTTTGGCGAAACTTTTTTAGGGTTATCTTTTACAAGATTAAACGCTATGAAATCGGCTCCGAGATTCGTAGCCGATAAAGCATCGTCATAGTTTGTTATACCGGAAATCATTACTTTAACCATAATTATTTCCCGTATATTTTTTTAGGGTCAAAAACTTTTTTGCCCACTACTTTAGTATTTCCGGTAAACGACAGCTTCCTGTAAAAACAACTCCTGTATCCCGTGTGGCATGCAGCGTCGCCTATCTGGTGTACTTTAATTAAAATACAGTCGGCGTCGCAGTCATAATATATTTCTTTTACTTTTTGTATATTCCCGGATTCTTCGCCTTTTACCCAGAATTTCTGCCTTGAACGGCTCCAGTAAGTCGCTTTTTTTGTTTTTAAAGTTTTTTCAAAAGATGCGGCGTTCATATAGGCAACCATTAACACCGTACCGTCTTTCCAATCCTGAACAATAGCGGGAATTAATCCGTTTTTGTCAAATTTCAGCTGTTTTGTGATTTCCATTTTCATTTTCCTTATATTAATCTTTTTTGAAAAGTCTTAACGCTTCTTCAAGTTTAAAATCTTCCGTATACAGAGCTTTGCCTACGATTGCGCCTATAACTCCGTTTTTTTCAAGTTTGGCTATTTTTTTAATATCGTCAACAGTTGTAACTCCGCCCGATGCTATCACTTTCATTTTGCTTTCCAAGGCAATAGATTTGAGTCCTTCAATATTCGGACCTCTTAACATTCCGTCTTTGGCAATGTCGGTATAAATTATATTTGATACTCCCATAGATTTTAACTTTTCAATCATTTCGGAAGTAGTAATGGGCGTAATTTCTTTCCATCCGCCGATCGCCACCTTATCTTCGTAAATATCAAGCGCGACTATAATTTTATCGGAACCGTATTTATCAATTGCTTGTCTGACAATATCGGGATTGTATATGGCAACTGTTCCCAAAATAGCGTAAGATGCCCCAAGCGTGAAAATATCGTCAATTCTCTTCATATTTCTTATACCGCCGCCGACTTGTACAGGAACGTCAACGGTAAGACAAATATTGCCTATGATTTCATTGTTTGACTGCGTGCCTGAAAAAGAACCGTCTAAATCTACTATATGAAGTCTTTCAGCCCCTTTTGCTCTCCACAATTTTGCCATGAAAACAGGGTCTTTTGAATAAATCGTTTCATCGGCAATTTTGCCCTGCTTTAACATAACGCAATTGCCTTTTCTGATATCAACAGCCGGAATAATTATCATTTTTTTATCCTTACAAAACACCTTTTGTTGAAGGTATTTTTTTATTTTTTTTATTAATGCTTACAGCCTGGGCAACGGCCCTGCCGAACCCTTTGAATATTGCTTCGGCGATGTGATGATTGTTTCTTCCTTTCATCATTTTAATATGAAGAGTAATCCCTGCATTATTTACAAACGCCGTAAAAAATTCCTGTATCAAATCATAATTAAATCCGTTTTGCTGAAACTTAATCGCAGCCTCGTAATTTAAATGCGGCCTGCCCGATATATCAAGCGCCACATAAGCCAAAGCTTCATCCATAGGAAGAAGAAAATGACCGTATCTTGTTATTCCTTTTTTGTCTCCAAGAGCCTTTTTAAACGCCTGTCCGAGAGTTATGCCGATATCTTCAACAAGATGATGGTCGTCTATATGAGTGTCGCCTTTGGCATTAATATTAAGAGTTATGCCTGCGTGCGCGGAAAACAAATCAAGCATATGATCCATAAAAGGAATCGTTGTGCAAACCGACGATTTTTTTGAAGAATCAAGATTAATTTCCAGTTTAACGTCAGTTTCGGATGTTTTACGGTTTATTTTTGATTTTCTCATTTAACTCTCTTAATTTAAATATTTTGTTTTTACGCCGGTATTATTTTCTTCCAAATCTGTGATTTTTAAAGACTGCTCAAGTTTTTCAAGCAGAATAACTTCGTCTATTGAAAATTTTATTCCTATTTTTTCATTTTTATTTTCAGTCATTGATTTTGTAAGAAGATGAACTATCAGTTCCACTTCTTTTTCGCTGAGTTCTATATTCATTTTTCGTATCTTACCTCTATTGATTTTTTATGATTTACAAGCCCTTCCGTTCCGGCAAAAGCCGAAATTGACGAAATTATATTTTTACCGGCATCTTTTAGTTCTATGTAACTTGTTCTTTTCAAAAATGTCATAACAGAAAGCCCGCTTGAATATCTCGCCGCTCCGTTTGTCGGCAAAACATGAGAAGGTCCGGCCCAATAGTCTCCGACAACGGTAGGAGTTTTATAACCTACAAATACGGCGCCGGCGTTCTTTATGTATTTTACTATTTTTTTTGCGTCTTTTACCAGCAATTCAAGATGTTCCGGAGCTATTTTATTAACCAGCCCGCATGCTTCTTCAATATCCGTATTTTTTATAATTATCTGTTTCAAATATTGTTTATCTATCATATTCTTAACTTTCTTTGCAGTTTCATTGGAAGTGCAAAACAGATAAGCTTTAGCCATTGAATCATGTTCAACCTGAGCCATGATGTCATAATAAATATAATCTATATCCGCGCCGCCGTCCGCAATAATGGCAACTTCACTGGGACCGGCAAGCGAATCTATTCCGACTTTGCCGAAAACAAGCCTTTTAGCTTCATTCACATAAGCATTGCCGGGACCTACTATCATATCTACCGGCTTTATTGTTTTAGTGCCGTAAGCAAGCACCGCTATTGCAACCGGACCGCCTATTGAATATATTTCGTTTATTCCGCAAAGGCTTGCTGCGTAAAGAACCTCATTTGTCATTTTTTTAGGAGGAGTTATCATCACTATTCGTTTGACGCCTGCAACTTTAGCCGGTATGGCGTTCATCAACACAGATGACGGATATGAAAATTTGCCGCCGGGCACATAAATCGCAACAGATTCAACAGGATTATACGTCTGTCCGACTGTTTTTACTTTGTCGGAAATAAACCACTGTTTTTTAATGTTTAAATATTCTTTTTTGTGAAAAGCCCGTATGTTTTTAAATGACGTCTGAATTGATTTTTTCAGATTATTTTCTATATTTTTTGCGGCAAAATCCGTCTGTTTTTTGCCAATCAGCATCTGCTTAACCGATGAAAAAGACAGCCCGTCAAATTTTTTAACGTATTTTATTACAGCCGAATCTCCGTTTTTTTTGACATCTTCAATAATGGCTGCAACTTGTTGTGATATAGTTAAATCCATAGAAAAGATTTTATCAAAAAGTTAATTTATTATCAATTTTTTCAGCCTAAAAATTAAATAATTATGAATATTTTTTCATATCCTGATCAGCCTGAGCTACGGGAGCAACTGTTCCGCAGCCGCCTATGCATCCGCCTTTGCATGCCATAACTTCAATTAAATTAGACTGACAATTTTCATTCTTGGCATAAACCGATAATTTTAAAATATTTTTCTTATCCAAATCAGTTATAAGTTCGGGTTTCATTAAATCGGGATCTGTTTTAGCGTAACTTTTAACCGTATCCGCAACTCCCCCGCGAACTCCGAAAAGACGGGCATATTTTGTAGGCTGCTTTAAAATTTTTGCCGGTTTACATTCATTTAAATCTATATTTTTGGCAGACAGCATCGCTTTTAATTCCTGAAAAGTAATAACATAATCAACAAATTCATCTTCCTGGGCTTCTTTTCTTTTTGAAAGACACGGAGAAATAAAAACCGTCAGACAATCCGGAAATTCCTGTTTCGCTATTTTAGCCGTATAATGCAAAGGAGTAAAAGTATCGGATATAAAAGGTTTTAATTCGGGCATATGTTTTTTTACAAGACGCACATACGCATGACAGCAGGAGGTTGTCATAAATTTTTGTTTGTTTTTTACTACTTTTTCCTCAAATTCAGCCGCTTCAACTTTTGCCGTTATATCTGCGCCGGCTGCCACTTCATATACGTACTCAAAACCGAGTTCTTTTAAACCGGTAATAATTTTTTCAACAGGCGCTCCGAAATGCCCGGCTATTGAAGGAGCTATCAATGCCGCAAGTTTTTTTGAATTAAGTTTCTTGAGAACATCCAAAATCTGTCTTCTTTCCATTATTGCGCCGAAAGGACACGCCGATATGCATTTGCCGCAGCTTATACAAAGACTGTGGTCAATATTTGCTCTTCCTTTATTGTCCTTTTTTATGGCGTCAACCGGACACGCGTTTTCACACGGAACTACTATTTTTAATATGGCGTTATAAGGACATTCCGGCATGCATTTGCCGCAGTTTTTACATTTATCAACGTCTATGACGGCTCTTCTGTTTTCCCCTATTGATATCGCGTTAAAAGAACACGCTCTTATGCATTTTCTTGAAAGGCATCCCTGGCATATTTCGCTTACCATAAACATGCTTCTTACGCATGCCGAACATGCAGATTCAAGAACAGTAAGCAATTTGTTATTTGTTTTGTACTTCTTCTCGGTCTCAGGCAAAAGATAATCCGTAAGAGGCAGAGCTTCGTCTATTTCGTTGACCGAATATCCGAATGCCGCAAGCGTCCTTAATTTTAAAATCGCCCGTTCTTTATAAACGCAGCAGCGGAAATGGCTGTCGCTTCCCTTCGGTATTATGTTAAAAGGAAGATGGTTTATTTCCTTTTCAATGTTGCCTTCAAAGAACATACGGCATATCTCTTCAAGCACTTCCATCCTGAAATGTTCTGAATAATTTGTTTTTTTCATAATAGTTGATTATTTTATCATAATTTAATGCATAGTTAAAAGACTCTGTAAAAAAAATAACCCGGAAAACACATCTAAAATTTCCGGGTTATTTTTTAACGCATAATTAGAATCTAATCTGCGTCCTTACTCCGCAAACAAAAACCGTTGAGTCGCCGTTAGAAGCGTCGTTTCCGAACGGATTTTGAATTATATGAATGTCAGGCGTTACTGACAAATAACCGCTAACCTGCCATTTGTAATACATTTCAAAATGATTTTCCGTTTCTCCTTTAAGTCCGTTTGCTTCTTTATAATCCGAAGACGGAACTATCTGTCCGCAGGCTAACGCAAAAACATCCTCGCAATTTAACAAAGCGGGTTTAAATTGAACGCCCGCGCTCCAGCTGTGTGAAAGAGAAACATCATCGCCGGAAGTATCCGGATCTGCGTCAAAATAAACTTTTCCCTCTTCCCATCCGTACCTTGCAAAAACGCCGGCATAATCGTTTAACTGCTGGTCAAAACTGATTCCGAATCCGTAATTGGAACAGTCTGTTTCCGAAGGATCGGTCCACTTTGTATATTTTTTTGTATTCGTCCACGCATATACCCTGTAATTGCCTTCCTTTTCCCTTATAATTCCCGGTTTTAAATTTATCTGAGCCGATATAAAAATATTTTTCGTAATATCCTGCCATGCTCCGTCCGCGCTTACATACTCAACGGCGGCGTCAATTTTTTCGGATTCAAAAATCGCGTTTACTCCGAAAGAATTGTCATCCGGAAAATCTATTACGGGCGAATTGATAAAAATTCCGCCCAGAAACTGTTCAGTTTCGTCATTGGCGTAAGCATTATCGTCAATTACTGCTCCGGCGTCAATTTTACCGAGAGTCATTTTAAAACCGCTTGAGCCGAACGCATGTTCATACCATGCTTCGGTTACCGAAATAACGCCGCCGGATTCGTCGCTGTCTCCGTTTACGTTTGAAAAAACATCAAGCTGGCTTTCTATGCTTCCCTGTCCGGTTTCAAGATGAATAAACATTTTATTTTGTCCGTTAAAAGTTTTTTCAAATCCGAGGTCAACAGAATATGACGCTGCGGTCGGAGTTTTCCCGTTATAAAGAGATTCTTCCGAAACGTTGGCGTTTTGCGCATTCTGCAAAACCAACGTAATACCGCCGCCTCTTGTCAAATCGCTTAACAATCCTTTATTTTCTCTTTCAGGCTTATTTTCAAGAAGCGTTAATCTTTCTTTCAGATTTTCAACTTCCTTTTCAAGATTTACAGAAGAATCCGCAAAAACTCTGCCTCCGGAAAACATAAATACCGCAACAGCAATACAACCGTACAAAAATTTCCTAACCATTAGTTTTCTCCTTTTTTTATTTTTTACAACCGCAAAATTTATTGTCTTTTTCACCGTCCTTGCCGCAGTCGCTGCAGCATACGCATTTGCCTTTGAACATTTTAACTATCATATATATAAGTCCGGCCGCGCTTAATAAAACAACTAACAGAATAAACAAAGTTTCCATTTTAACCTCCAAACCCTAATATTTTTCCGCCCTGATAAACTATAAAAGAAACAATCCATGCGGCGATTGTAGTCCAAAAAGCAAGAAAAGCAAGCCATTTGATTTTTGATCCGGATTCTCTGAAAAATACGGCCACAGCCACTATGCACGGCAGATATATCAGACAGAAAATCAAAAAAGTTACCGCTTTTAATTTGCTCCATGAAGGATCGTTATGGAGTTTTTCAGCAAGAGGCGCTGCATCTTCAGGATCAACTTCGCCGAGCGCATACATCGTCCCGAGAGTGCTTACTACAACTTCTTTTGCGGCAAGACCGGCTATAAGAGCGATACCCGACTTCCCGTCAAAACCTATCGGTTTAATGACGGGTTCTATAAAATTACCAACTCTCCCTATGTAACTTTTTTCTATCTGAACGGCTGCCGTTTCCTCTTCGCTTATATCGGCGTTTTGATTATCATTTTGCGGAAAAGTAAGTCCTGCCCATATCAAAACAGTCATTAATAGTATTACCGTTCCTGCTTTTTTCAGATACATAAATCCGCGTTCCCACATTTTCAGCAATATTCCTTTCAAACTCGGCATTCTGTAAGGCGGAAGCTCCATAATAAAATATGCCGGCTCTCCCTTTAAAATTGTTTTTTTAAGAATCCATGCCGCTGTTAAAGCTAGACCAACGCTCAACACATACATAATAAACATTATATTGGCTCCGTCTTTTGCGGCAAAGAATGCTCCTATAAAAAGCGCGAATATCGGAAGTTTTGCTCCGCATATCATAAACGGCGTTACCATTAAAGTTATAAGCCTGTCCTTTTCATTCTCTATTGTCCTGGCCGCCATAAGTCCGGGAACGGCGCATCCGTTTGTGGCTATTATCATTGACGCGAAAGATTTTCCGTGAAGACCGAATTTTCTCATAAATCTGTCCATTATAAATACGGCTCTTGCCATATATCCGGTATCTTCAAAAAAAGCTATCGCAAAAAACATAAACAAGATCAGAGGGAAAAATCCGAGAACGCCTCCTACTCCGCCTATTATACCGTCAACGATAAATGACTGAATCAAGCCATTAGGAATTACTTTTGCGGCATTTACCGATAAAAATTCTATTCCTTTTTCAAACCACCCTACAACCGGTTCGGAAAGAGTGAAAGTGAATTTAAAAATAGCATACATAACCAAAGCGAATATCGGAAGCGCCAGCAGTTTATTCAAAACTATTCTGTCTATTGCGTCCGAAACGTCGTATTTGCTTTTTGCGACGGTTTTAACGGCAACTGCCGCAACGGAATGTATCCACGAGTATATTTTATCGGCTAAAACCGAATCTACATTGTCCGAAAACTTTTCAGAAATTATTTTTTTACTTTCATCCGCCTGCTTTGTCAACTTATGCTCAACATGAGATTTACTAATTTTATCAAGAACAAATTTGTCCTCTTTCAAAAGGTTTGCCGCAATATATCCGGCTGAATATTTTCTTGACAAAAGAATATCTTCGTATATAATTTCTTCTATCTTTTTTAACTCTTCGGATATCGTATCTCCGTATTCTATTTTAAATCCTTTGATTTTTATGCGTCTTTCATAAACGTCAATTACAGCCTTTATGATTTCTTCAGTCCCCTTATTTTTGTTTGCGACTGTGGGTACTGCGTAAATACCGTAATTTTTCATAAGCAGGTTATAATCTATTTCGCGCCCTTTATCTTTTAAAACATCTGTCATATTCATAGCTATTATTACGGGAATTCCTATTTCCGACAGCTGCGTATATAGATAAAAATTTCTTTCAAAATTTGAAGAATCTACTACGTCAATTATTAAATCGGGTTTTTCGTCTATTATAAAATTTCTGGCTACAATTTCATCCTGGGAACTTGCCGACAAACTATATATGCCGGGCAGATCAACTACGTTTATTTTATAACCGTCTCTTACAAGACTTCCCTCTTTTTTCTCAACCGTCACGCCGGGATAATTTCCGACATGCTGTTTTAAACCGGTTAAATTGTTGAATAAACTTGATTTGCCGCAGTTTGGATTTCCGGCAAGACATATGTTTATTTCTTTGAAATTTATTTTCATTTTAATTCCTCTCTTACTATAATTTCTCCGGCAACTTTTTTATCAAGCGCTATTCTGCTTCCCTTAAGCAAAAATGTAACGTATCCGTTGCATGGAGCGTGAAGCAGCTTTATATTTTCTCCGGGGACAAGCCCGAGATCTATAAGTTTTTGCCTTTCGCGCTCAACTATATTGCCGAATGCCGAAAACACAAGAGTTACATCTTTTCTGGCTTTTGTCAAAGGACTCATTTTTGTACCTCCATAAGTATCGCCGCAGCCTCATATTTTCTTAAACTCAAAAAATATCCTCTTACTTCTACGTTAATCGGATCTCCCAATATGGACTTTTTTACAACTTCAACCCCTGTACCTTTGGTAATTCCCATAGCAAGAATCTTTTTTACAAGATTTGCATCCGTTGACGATATTTGAACAACCGTTCCGGATTCATTTAATTTGAAATCGCTTAATAACTTTCTCATACTCCGCTCCTTTCTTAGTTTTATTTATCTTTTTTAGTTTAATCTAACTTTGAAGCTAAAAAATGTATCAATCCGCAAACGGCTTTTAAACGGATTGACCTGTTTAGCACAATATTATATTAGTCATTTATAACTTTATTAGTCTATTCTAAATTAAATAACAAAAAAAATATAAAACAGAATTATGCAGTCTAATTTTTAATTTTACCCTTAAATGTATATCCCAAAGAATAGGCGGCTTCTTTTATTTTTTCTTCATCAGGATTGCCGTCTATATAAAGTGTGCCTGAATTTAAATCGGCTTCCGCCGACTTTACTCCTTCTATTTCTTTTACAAGCCTTACAAGATTTATCCTGCAGTTATTGCAGCGCATACCGTCTATTTTATAAGCCGTGTGAGTATTTACTTTTTTTATGTTTGAAAAATATTTTAATATAAAAGAGCTTAATATAAGAATAAATAAAATTATCCCTGATGCAGTTTTAAACCAAAACAATGAATCAGCATGATGAGAGTGAAGCATTTCATGAGTAACCGGCAAAGCAAACCATTGCGGCGGAAGCACAAAATCAATAATCAATGCAAACGCGATTGAACCTGAAATTATTGAAAGCAGATACAATATAAGCGTTCTTCGTCCCAAAACTTTTCCTATTATTAAAATAGAAACTATGTTTGTTGCGGGACCTGCCATCAACAAAACAAGCGCCGTTCCGGGAGATATGCCTTTCATCATTAAGGCTATCGCTATCGGGATTGATCCGGTCGCGCACATATACATTGGAACTGCAAGAATCAAAACAAATAATATGCTTAGAAACAAATTATCTGAAAACATCTGAAAAAAACTGTCAGGTACAAAATAAGTGATCACTCCGGCTATTAAAATGCCTAAAATAAGCCATTTACCTATATCCTGCAGAATATCAACAAAACCGTATTTAAAAACTTCTTTGATTTTATTTTGCATGCCTGTTTTTATATTTTCTGCACAGGTTATTGAAGATACTGCATTGTTCTGTTGTTCGTTTTTAATAAAAATATTTGAAAAAAAACCGCCGAAAACAGCCGTACAAAACGCAGCTATCGGACGAATTATCGCAAAAGGAAGTCCCATAAGCGAATAAGTAGCCATTATGGAATCAACTCCCGTTTGAGGAGTTGCTATTAAAAACGATATTACGGAGCCTTTTGAGGCTCCTTCTTTGCGAAGCGCCATGGCAGTCGGTATTACTCCGCATGAACATAAAGGAAGCGGCACGCCGAATAAGGCAGCCGTCAAAACGGATGCAAAATTGTTTTTAGACATATATTTTGTAAAAACATTCTGCGGAACAAAAACATGTAAAATACCCGCAAAGAAAAAACCCAGAAGGAGATACGGCGCCATTTCGTTAAAAAGTGAAATTATTATATTAAAATACTGCATATTTTATCCTTTGTATAAACATTTAAGTTAGCTCAAACTAACTTAAATGTTAAAAAAATATAGAAACTACTTTGTTTTTTTCTTTACCGGCTCTTTTAAATTTTTATTATCAAGTTTTCCTACAAAATATATAAGTTTCGCAAGAGTTTCATCGCTTATGGTATGTTCCATTTTACACGCGTCTTTTAAAGCAATTTCTTTTTCAACTCCCAAAATATTGTGCAGAAATGAAAACAGCAAATCTTCTTTTTTCTGTATGTCATCGGCCACAATCTGTCCCCTTTCGGTTAAATCCACATAACCGTAACGTTCATGAATAACATATCCTCTTTCTGAAAGAACGTTTAAAGCTATATTAACGCTTGAGTTTTTTACGCCCATCATTTTGCTGATATCTTTTACTCTTGCAATTTTATTTTCTCTTTTAAGAAAGGCTATCGTCTCAAGATAATTTTCAAGAGATTCGGTTAATTTTTTGTTCATAAAATTTAGTCCTATATTAAAATGTTATAGTATGCTAACATTTTAATTTTAATTTGTCAACACGAAAGTTATAAAAAGATATTATGATGTTTTTTTATTATATTTTTTCGGAGGAATAAAACTTGTTATAAAATTACCCAGCTGATTATTTTTTTTGAGTTTTTCATATATTAAAACCCATGCGCAGTCAAGTGTTTGATCTACTTCACATTTGCCGTTAACAAAACCGCCGCACGGTCCGTTTAAAAGCCCTTTCTGACATCTTGTTTTAGGGCATATTCCGGCAGTTCTTCCAAGTATACATTCTCCGCAATTGCTGCAAAAATTTTTATATACGCCTATTCTTTCCGTTGTTCCGACAAATAAACTGTCAAGTCCTGATATTATTTTTAAATCCGTCACTTTTTCTATAGCCTGTACTCCGGCTCCGCATGTAAGAGTAAGTATCGCCGTTACCGCTTTGTCTTTTATGCTTTTTAGCAAATCTCTTTTCGCAAGACGAACGTCGCATGCGGTTTCCAGAACAATATTTCCGGCTACTGATACGTTATGCTTTACAAGTTCGGCTGACATTTCGTCAACTGCTTTTTGGCTGCCTGTGTCGCATTTTGTGGCGCAGCCTCCGCATCCGACTATAAAGACATTATCGTTTTTTAAAATTTGTCCCAGTATTTCTTCAATGTTTTTTTTGCCTGTTATTATCATTTTTGCTTCCCGCCTGATATTTTTGAAACAGCCTTGTCAAAACCGTCATCTATTATCAAATCAAAAATATTTTTTACGGACTTTAAAAGAATTTCTGTTTTTTGTTTATCCTCTTCTCCGAAATTACTCAATACAAAATCAGGCGTCTTTATATTTTTAGCTAAGGGCCCTATTCCGAGTTTCATCCTTGGAAAATTATCAGTTCCTGTCTGTTCTATTATTGATGAGATACCGTTGTGTCCGCCTGCCGAACCGTTTGCCCTGAATCTGAATTCGCCGACAGGTATTGAAAAATCATCGTAAACAACCAGCATTTCTTGAGGTTTTATTTTATAATATTGAAGCAATGCATTTACCGGAAAGCCCGAATTATTCATAAATGTCTGGGGTTTTGCAAAAATAATTTTTCTGCCGTTTTTATTATATAAGACAACACTCGCCATATCGTTCCAGTTTTTCCACGCAAGCCGTTCAGATTCAACAAATCTGTCAACTGCTTTAAAACCGAAATTATGGCGAGTGTTTAAATATTTATCACCCGGATTACCAAGTCCTGCTATGAACTTAATCTCTGGCATAAATTATATTATTTTTTAGGAGCTGCAGGTGCTGCCGCCGCTTCTCCCTCAACATCTTTCTTACCCTTTGAAATTACTTCAGGAGCTGCCGGTGCCGCTGCTGCCGCATCCGCAGGTTTTTCCTCTTCAACTTTCTGGGCAAGTACGTTTATAACTATGCTTGAGGCATCATGAATATATTCAATACCATCAAGTTTAGGTAAATTTCCAACTGTTATACCTTGACCTATTCCAAGGGCACTAACATCAACATTAATTTTTGCCGGAATTTCGGTAGGAAGACATCTTACCTTTATTTCTCTGATAACATGTTCCATAGTACCGCCGAAATTTTTAACTCCGTCTGCAATACCTTCGGTATGAATAGGAACCATAACTTCAATTTTATCAGTAAGAGAAATTGCCTGAAAATCTATGTGATTTGGAGCCTGCGTAAGAACGTGTCTCTGAAGTTCCTTGACAATAGCGGTTTTCTTGCCGTCTTTAAGCTGCAATTCAATTATAACGTTTGCTCCTTCTTTTTCTATAAGAGCCATAAATTTTTTAGAATCCACAGATATAGTAACAGGTTTTTCGTTTTTACCGTAAAATACCGCCGGAATCTTTCCAGAACTTTTTAACGCGTTTAAATTTTTTGATACATCCCTTAATTCTGCTTCTAAAACTACTTGCTTCATAACTTCCTCCATTTATATTACTGCTATTATTTTAAACAAACAAAACGCTTATTGATTCGTCATTTGATATTCTCATTATGGCTTCGGCAAACAGCGAAGCTATAGATAATACCTTTATTTTAGGTTCTTCGTTATAATGCGGGATTGAATCCGTTATAACAACTTCTTCAAGACATGAATCTTTTATTTTCTTAAGTGCTTCTCCCGACAAAACCCCGTGGGAAGCGGCCGCATAGACCTGATTTGCTCCGGCATTTTTTATGGCTTCGGCAACTTTTGTAAGAGTGCCGGCCGTATCAATCATATCGTCAAGTATTATAGCATTTCTGTCCTTAACGTCTCCGATAATATTCATTATCGCGGCTTCATTCGGTTTAGGCCTTCTTTTGTCAACGATGGCGAGATCCGCATTCAAATGCTTTGCAAAAGCTCTTGCTCTCTCCACGCCTCCGGCGTCCGGAGAAACAACCATGGGATTGTCAAGTTTTTTATCCTGGAAATATTTTAGTAAAACAGGAGTTCCGTACAAATGGTCAACCGGAATATCAAAAAATCCCTGAATTTGTCCTGCATGCAAATCCATCGTAAGTATTCTGTTAATGCCCGACGCCGTTATAAGATTAGCTATAAGTTTTGAAGTTATAGGAACTCTCGGCTCGGCCTTTCTGTCTTGTCTGGCATAACCGTAATAAGGAATTACCGCCGTAATTCTTTTTGCCGAAGCTCTTTTCAATGCATCGGCGACTATCAGAAGCTGCATTATATTTTCGTTTACCGGAGTACATGTCGGCTGAATAATATAGCAGTCGGCGCCTCTGACGTTATCAATAATTTTTACCTGAATTTCACCGTCGCTGAAATGGCCGATTTTCGTCTCGCTTATTTCTATGCCCAATTTCTGCGAAATCTCCTGGGCTAACTTTGAATTTGCCGTACCTGCGATGATTTTAAGTTTCATAATTATATCCTTTTTCTACGATTTATAACTATTTGTTTGGCTCTTGCTATCGCAAGTTTTCCTGATTCAACATTTTTTGTAATTGTTGAACCTGCTCCTATCAAAACGCCCTTTTCTATTTTAACCGGCGCAACCAGATTAACGTTTGACCCGACAAAAACTTCGTCTTCAAGTATAGTCTGATGCTTATTTTTCCCGTCATAATTGCAAGTAATGGTTCCGGCCCCTATATTTACATTTTTGCCGATTACGGCATCACCTATATAGGATAAATGATTAACTTTGGAATTTTCATCTATTACAGACTTTTTAATTTCGCTGAAATTGCCCACTTTTACTTTTTCTTTTAAAACTGTACCGGGCCTTATATGCGCAAAAGGCCCTATCTTGACGTTATTTGCTATCTCCGCGCCGTCAACATAAGAGTATCTTATAGTGACGTTATCTGCGATTTTTGAATCAACTACAACGCTGTTTGGACCTATAACGCAACCCGATCCTATTGACACTCTGCCTTCTATAAAGGTATTCGGCTTTATCACGGTATCCTGACATATAACGGCATCCCCGTCTATATATATCGTTTGAGGATCAATAATTGTAACGCCGTCTTCCATTAATTGGTTAAGTTTTCTTTTTCTTAAAATACTATCAGCTTCGGCAAGCTGCTTTCTGTCGTTTACGCCAAGCAATTCTTCCATGGCGCATACCGAAACTGCGTCTGTTTTATAACCGCTTTTATTTAAAATTGAAATTACATCGGTCAAATAATATTCTTTCTTTGCATTATCCGATTTTACTTTTAATAAAGCTTTCCATAAATTTTCAAGTTTAAAACAATAAATCCCGCTGTTTATCTCTTTTATAAGCTTTTGTTCTTTTGTGGCTGATTTTTCTTCAATTATAGCGGCGACATTATTTTTATCGTCTCTTAATATTCTTCCGTACCCGTACGGATTTGCAACAATGCCGGATAAAACAGTTGCGTCATTTTTGTTTTTTAAATGATAAGAAAGCAGACTTTTCAACGTCTCTTTCCTTACCAAAGGAGTATCCCCGCACATCACGATAAGAGTGCCTTTTAATCCTTTTGCCTTATTTCTAACCTGTAAAAGAGCATGCCCTGACCCTAAACGTTGTTTTTGCAATACTGCAGTTACGTTTTTATACTTTTTTAAATAATCCAGAACTAAATCCGAACCGTTTCCTATAACCACAAAAACTTTTCGCGAGTCTATGCCGGCAAGCGATTCAAAAACATGGGATATAAGTTCTTTGCCTGCCGCTTTATGTAAAACTTTCGGCAAACAAGACTTCATCCTTGTGCCTTCGCCAGCTCCAAGTATAACGGTGTATATATTGTTCATTTTTTATAACTCTAAAATAGATGATGAATTTTATCAAATTATCATATATTTTTCAAATCAAACCTATTTAAATAAAAAGAGATGACAGTTTAAAACTGTCATCTCTTTTTCTAAAAAGCTCTTTACCATCTGTACAACGCGCCGACGGTTCCCGTCTGGGAATTTAAACCCGATCCCATATTTGACGATAAATCAATAAACACGTTTACATTAAATCCTATATCATAAGAACAGCCCAGATTCCCGTCTATGGATGTTTTAGGAAGTTCCGTTCCTTCTATTACAAATTTTTCATCCGGAACATTTACAAAACTTGCCGTCATTGTTGATTTTTCGCCGTCCACAATCTGTTTTACAAATGCCGAAACATGCCAGTTAAATTTAGATGCTGTATTATTTGCAAGCCCGACTCCTGCTCTTACTTCGGACTTTGTGTAACTTTTTGCGTCTATTTTCAAATTCTGTTCATATACGCTGTTTTCCTGAAAAGAATCATTTGAAACTATGGCAAAATTCAAGCCGACAAAAGGTTTCAACATAAGATAAGAATTTATTGCATAGTTATAAGTTCCTTCCGCATCAATGTTGATAACATTAACGGTATACTTGGTATTTATCGTATTGCCGTTTATAAAATTCAGCGTTCTTGTAGCATCATAATTCTGAATTCCGATTCCGGCAAGTCCTTTAACGGTAAACTGGTCATAATTATATACGGTATACGCATTTGCGCCGAAATCGGCCACATCCGCTTTATCATTAAGTTGTTTTAATTCGCCTGTTCCGTAAAAACACGAAAAACCGAAAAGAGAATCGTCTTCCTGAAGCATATCATAACCCATAATCATTCCGGTAACATTATTTTCAAATTTAGGATTATAGTTGTTTTCCGAAACGCTGTTGTTGTTGGTATAAGCCTGTCCCCATATTCTGTGCTGCGTACTTTCTATATTATCCAACCTGTTGTAAACCATATTCACTTTTGACAAAAGAGCGCTTGCTTCAAAAGAATTTACATAAAACATTCCTGATAAATCCTGCATCGCGTTTACAAATTCAGCAGGACCGGAAAGATATGCTTCGTCAATTTTATTAAGAGTATCCTGCATTGAATCCTCGTAATTTGCATGTATTGAATTTAAAACGTCAAGCATCGCCTGCTGGTTTTTTGTGGCGCCAGGCAGTTCATATTCAGAAAACGCCTGGTAAATTGATAAAAATATTGACCTTCCGGATCTATAAAGATTTGAAATCAATCTTAAATTGCTGAGTTCAGTATTAAAAATTCCTATATTTGCGGGATTTAATATGCTGAGCGAATTTCCGGCCGTAATAATCTGATATGTTTTTTTATCGGTATATTCAGATTCATCGCCGATAACGTTTACATAAAGATTTGCTCCGTCGCCTATTTGAACATTATTTACAACATCTATCAAATCCGACTGTTCGCTGCTGTTGACGTCAATTCTTAAAGTGGAGCCGGTATTAAAATTTATTGAACCCAACGTCATAGTTCCTATTTCGTTATCAACATCGCCGTCGGCCTGTATAACGGAATTCGTATTCGCGTTTACAGTTCCGTTTATTTCGCCGAATCCTCTTAAAACCGCATTTTGGATATTTGTGGTTGTGGCATTAAAAACGGAATCGTTTCTTACGTTAAGAGTTCCGCCTGTTATTGAAGCGGTATTTAAAGTTATGGTGCTGTTATTTATATTCATCACGCCGGTTAAAAGTCTTAATTCCCCGACGTTAAAATCATCGGTATCGGCTATCGTCATCGTTCCATTTCCGTCTTTTCCGAATATGCCGCTGCTTCCTACTATACTCGTTCCGGTAAGAGTAAGAGCTCCTTCATTTTGAACTATTAATCCGGTTGATATAGCTATATTGCTTACAAGATTTGCGCCTGATTTTTCAACTACAAGTCTTGCCAAATTATTCGGGTCTGTTCCGTTAAAATTCAATAATATCGCCGGATCTATGCTTGTTTCGTCGTAGATGCCTATTCCTCCGGTTTTTATCTCTATTTCAGACTGGGATGAAGTCAAATAAGTCCCCTGCTTTAAAGCAAGTATCCCCCCGTCTACAACTATTGTTGAAATATTTATTGTAGCCGAAGAGCCTGAAACATCGGAAGCAAATGAAAATTGTCCGTCGTTAACCGAAAGTTCTCCCAAATTATAAGGAGTCGTACTTCCTACGTTAAATATAAAATTACCGTCTCCTTCTTTATGAATAACAGTATTGCTGCTGCCGGATACAAAATTAAAAGCGTTAGCGTATGCAGTCATATTGCAGTCATTTACAAAATTTAAACCTTTTTCTACATTAATTTTATTAACTAAAATTGATGTAGATAAAACTGTGTTACTTGAAACATATAAACTAGAAAGTGTCGTGGTTGACGTATTTAAAAAATTAACTGTCGCCGATGAAATATTTGATTGATTGTATATCGTAAGAGAACCACTAGATATATTTATTGTTTTTGTAATCCCTGAATCTTTTTCCATTACAAGGTTTGCATCTGTTCCTTTTAAATCAAACACAGAAGCAAGCACAACTCCTTCACCCAATTTAAAATCTCCCTGAGCTATGGTAAATGTTGATATATTTATATCTTTAACATTTGTTGTACCTGAGCTTTTTGCTATTTCCAATAGTCCTGCGCCTGTTTTTATAAAATCTGCCTCATAACCCGGAGTAGCATCGTATCTGCGGATATCTCCGAATAATGTGAGAGTTTGGTTTCCGTAAACATTAAATATTGCTCCTTCATCTATATATATTGTGTTGTTTAACGCTACATTTCCCGAAGTTGCTTCAATAACTTTAAGCGAGGCATAAGTAGAAGAACTGCCTCTTACCCCGTTATTAAACATTATGTGTCCCGTACCTATAGACTCTGCATCTGTAAGAGCGATAGCTCCCTCAGATATATATGTACCTTTAGAATATGTATTTGTTCCTGAAAGAGTTAATATTCCTGTACCAAGTTTATGCAGGTACATTTCTCCTTCTAAATCTCCGGAATATTGTGCATCTGTTTTCTGGTTTATAACCAAGGTGAACTGATCGGCACTTGCTGAACCTGAAGCTGAGATTTTTTCACTTGCAAGCCCGCTCACATCCGTCAATAAATAATTTCCTATCCCTTCATAACCTATAAGAAATTCTCTTGCATTATTTGAACCTTCAAGTATTAATGTTGCCCCATAACTATCATTTCCCGTCAATGAAAATCTGGCTGTTCCTAGTTGATTGGTTGTAAATATATCTCCTGTAAGTTTTTTTGTTCCGGTGCTCAATGCTAATTCTCCGCCGTTAAATGTCATATCATTTGTAAAAGTGTTTGCAAAAGTATCGTCATATATCGCCCCTGTTATAACAGAATTTGTAAAATCCGCTATTTGAATCGGAGCCGTTGATCCGCCAAGCAATCCAAGTGTTCCGATAGAATCGACATAAACAGCGCCGGAACCTAAATTGTTTTGTTCGGCAACAACTAACCAACCGTCCTCTACATTCCAGGAGAAACCTGTTTTTAAACCGGTAAGTCCTGTTGCGTCTCCGGCAAGATACATATTGCCGCCGCCTCTTTTTACTATTGTTCCGTCTCCTGAAATATTTCCTAACAAAACAACTGCTCTGGGATCTTCATACAAACTTGCAACCGATTGTTTTGTGCCTATAACATCTAAAACAGCTCTGCTGGTATCTACCTGAAAATCATTAAACATCCATGCGACATCATTATTTCTTGGTGCTTCAGATTTATCCTCTACAACAACATTATTGGTAATTACTGCTCCTGTAGGCTGGTCTATAACTTCAGGTTCCGGAGGCGTCGGCAAAACTCCAAACGGTTCTGCCGATTCTCTTGTTGAAGTTGGTAAAAATGTCAAAACTGTTTCCTTTTCTAATCCCTCGCCAGAACCGAATACTATGGTACCGGAAAAAAGATCATCGTAATCTACCAATTTTAAAATTTCTCTGTTATAATATCCGTTGCATGAGTACAAATCAGTTAATTGATTTGTTAAATTACCGTCGTCAATTCTTACTATATCACCAGACTTAATGTCTTTTAGAGAAACATCCTGTGTTGAAGTAACTAAACTGTATTGGTTTCTTATGGCAAGTCCGCTACCGACATTTAATGTTATAACGCCGGACTGTGCAACTGACAATGTTGCTATATTTTCATCTTTTCTGTATTTTAGAGTTGTTGTATTTGTAACATCCTGTACTGTTCTTTTATCTGTTATTATATCGGAAGGGTCTGAATCATCAACTATATATTCAATTTCTCGTAGTGAAGTTGTTGTCTCTGTTTCTGAACTTATAAGAACGTACTGTAATTGATCTTCAAGTCTAACTGTGGTACCGGCACCGATAGTTACATTATCAAAAATCTGCTGATCGTCTCCTGCGGGATACCATATATTTCCAGTTCCTTTAAATTTGAGCAGCAAATCATTTTTACCTTCTTCTATTTTTAAATCTTCTGCAAGAATATTTGCCGAAAAACAAAAAATAACCCCTAAAACTCCAAGTAAAAACAATTTGACTTTCATCATTCCTCCCAAATATAAAACACATATTCTTAAATTTCTGAAAATTTTATAATTTCTATATCATTTCTCCGGCAATATTCTTTCAGCATTTTATCGCAACAAGGCCCTAATTCTGTCTCTCTCCATATTTCACCGTAACCGGGATGTGTCATAATTTCAGTTACAGATTGAACTTCATCAACATTCCCGTAATACCACCCCTCAATAAAACTATCAGGAATTTTAATGTTATTGTCTATTAATATTTGCTTCATCTTTTCGGCAAAAACTTTATCGTTATAAAACCTTTCAAAAAACCTTATAGCTTTTATATTGTACTCTTTACAAAGTTCTATTACAATATTAATAACCTCAGGATATAAATGAGTATGGTGATGACTGTCAAAATGGTCTATTTTTATACCTGTTGCCAAAAGTTTATCAATTTGTCTTTTTATATCTGACTTAATTATTGCAAAATCGGGTATTTTATTATTGATCCATCCTTTTGCGATACCTGCCTCATGATCTATTATAAAAAATTTATCTATATCAATATGTAATCCTATACCAAGATCAGGATTGTCTTTTGCCAAAATAACAGCCTCATCAAAAGCATCTCTGTCAACCAACATAGATGTACTTTTAACGAGGCCGTTTTGATGTGCATAAATAATACCCTTATTTATTAAACTTCTATATCCAAAATCATCGGCATTAACTATAAGTTTTTTCATACTTTTTGAATTATAGCAAATTTATTGTAAAAACTAACTAAATTATTCCTTTGGCAACAAGCATTTCGGCAATTTCAACAGCATTCAAAGCCGCGCCTTTTAAAAGGTTATCCGATACTACCCAAAACGTCAAGCCGTTTTTACACGAAATATCGGCTCTGACTCTTCCGACATAGGTTTTCTGCATATCTGAAGCTTGAATCGGCATAGGATATATGCTCTTAGAAACATCATCCATAAGTTCAATACCTTTTGCACTTGACAGTAATTCTTTTGCTTTCTCAGGCGACAAAGGTTTTTCCGTTTCTATCCATACAGATTCGCTGTGAGCTCTAAATACCGGTACTCTCACGCATGTGGCGCTGACTGCAATATTTTTATCACCCATGATTTTCATAGTTTCATTGGTCATTTTCATTTCTTCTTTTGTATATCCGTTCGGATCAAATACGTCTATCTGCGGGATTAAATTAAATGCAATCTGATAAGGAAATTTTTTCGGTTCGGGCATTTTTTCGCCTTTTCCGTATGCTTTTGCCTGGGCTTCTAAATCCGCAATTCCTTTTGAACCTGCGCCTGATACAGACTGATATGTTGATACTATAACTCTTTTAATTTTTGCATAATCATGAAGCGGTTTTAATGCAACAACCATCTGAATTGTCGAGCAATTTGGATTTGCTATTATTTTTTTATCTTTTACCAAATCCTGAGGATTAACTTCAGGCACAACTAACGGGCAGTTATCATCCATTCTCCATGCGCTTGAATTATCTATTACAAAGCATCCGTCTTTTGCAAATGAAGGCGCGAAATCTTTTGAAGTCTGTCCGCCTGCGCTGAACAAGGCGACATCCATTCCTTTTCCGCCGTCATGAGTCAAAAGTTCAACAGCTATATCCTGCCCTTTAAATTTTAATGTTTTACCTACCGATCTTTCTGATGCCAAAAATCTTACCGATTCAACCGGAAAATTTCTGTTTTCAAGCATTTTTATCATTTCGTTACCGACGACTCCGGTAGCCCCGACTACCGCAACTTTATACTTCTTCATTTTTTCATCCGCTCCTTAATTTAATAATTATTTTGATATTTCAAAAATTTTAGAAACAAGATTTTTCCTTGCATAGAAAGCTCTAGAAATAGAACCATGTCCTGCCCCTTTAGTTCTTGGTTGAATCCATTTTCCATCTTTCCCAGTTAAACTCTTAAAACCTTTATTTTTAAGTTTTTCTCTAATATCTTCATAATCTTTCTTGATTTCTTGAATAAGTTCATCATCTTCTGAAAAATCCAAACTAGTAACTTTAATTAATTCTGCCTTCTTTGAATTTTTACCATACCACATTACTGCACAAAAAACAATTGTTTTTAATTTCGCCCAACAATGGCTGTTAAAAAAATTAGTTTTTAATAAATCATCTGGATTTATCATGGTAATAGCCATAGTTTCTTTTGGAACTAATTTATCTTTTTTATAATAAAAACTTACTGACTTTAATTCATAAGAAAGACCATTTGGTGCTTTTGAATTATTATTGTCAAGCCCTGCCAATCTTTCTAATATCTGTCCTTTCCAACCTTTATTCTGTTTACCAGTTTCATATGTTGTAATTCCATACTGCTCTGCTAATTTTATTAAATCTTTATTTATGTATTTTTGCAAATTTTCTATCGCATTAATTCTAGTAATAATTTTCATATTATTTTATTTATTCTTTTTAGTTTTTTTATACTTCTTAGATTTTTCAAGCATATATGGTTGTATACTTGAATCTAAATCTGCACTGTTAATAGCATACTTTACAGTTTTTCCTAATAGAGTAGGTTCAACATCATTCAATCTTTTTATAGATAAATCTAAATATTTTTTTTCTATATCTATACCAATAAATTGTCTATCATACATGCTAGCCGCAATTCCCGTAGTTGAACTCCCCGTAAAAGGATCCAATATTACATTTCCCTTATTCGTACTAGCAAGAACAATCCTTCTCAATAAATCAAGTGGCTTTTGCGTTGGATGTTTTCCATATTTTTTTTCTATTGGTTTTGGAGTATTTATTGACCAAACACTTCTCATTTGGGTATTCGGTTTTTTTATAGTATCTTCGTCCCATTTACCATCTTTCATTTCTTTATAGTTAAAAATATGTTTACCTGTCTTTTCTTTTCTAGCCCAAATTAATGTTTCATGACTAGCTGTAAAAAACCTACAACTTAAATTCGGTGCTGCATTAGGTTTAAACCATGATATATCATTTAATATATGAAATTTATTTGCTTGCAAAGCAGAACCACATTGATATATAGAATGATATGTACCACTAATCCAAATAGTTCCATTATCTTTTAAAATTCTTCTACAAGCTTTTATCCATTCAAGATGAAAAAGATAGTTTTTATCGAATCCGTTACTTAAATCCCAATCACCTTTTTTTACGCTTACCATTTTTCCGGCCTGACATGTAAACGTACCACTTGATAAAAAATACGGAGGATCTGCAAAAATCATATCTACAGATTTCTCTCGCATATTGTTCATTATATCTATACAGTCACCATTATAAAGTGTAAAATTATTTTTTGTAAAATATGCTTCCATTTTTGCCTTTGTCGTTAAGACTTCTCAGTTTTAGCCGAAACAAAGTAATTGCAAGTTGAAGTGTACGTAAGTGAAACGGTACATGAGACTTGCAATTACAAAGTTGCAGGCAAAACTGAGAAGCCGCTATAAAAACTATTGAAAATACAAAGATACAGCCAAAATATTAAATTCGTTATAATGAATTTGCTATCAAATCTCCAACCTGCGACGTCCCCATCCCCATCCTTCCCGCCGCCATACTCTTTACCTTTCCGCTTGCCAAAACTTTAACAATCGCATCTTCTATCATCTTTGCTTCTTTTGCAAGTCCGATAGTATCAAGCATCATAGAACCTGCGCTGATTGCGGCAAGAGGATTTATAACATTCTGTCCCGTATATTTAGGAGCCGAGCCGCCCATAGGTTCAAACATTGAAACGCCTTCCGGGTTAATATTGCCGCCTGCCGAAATTCCGATACCGCCCTGAATCATAGCAGCCAAATCGGTTATAATATCACCGAAAAGATTGTCGGTAACTATAACATCAAACCATTCGGGATTTTTTATCATCCACATGCATGTTGCGTCAACGTGAGTATAATCAAGTTTAATATTAGGATATTTACTTGCTCCCATTTCTCTGAAAGCTCTTTCCCACAAACCGAAAGCGTAAGTTAAAACGTTAGTCTTTCCGCAGAGGGTAAGTTTATTATCCTTATTTCTTTTTTGAGTCACTTCAAAAGCATATTTTAAACATCTGTCTACGCCGAATCTTGTGTTAATAGACTCCTGAATAGCTACTTCATTGGGAGTATCTTTTCTCATAAAACCGCCGGACCCGACATACAAACCTTCGGTGTTTTCTCTTACGACGATAAAATCTATATCCTTAGGCTCTTTTCCTTTAAGCGGACATTCAACGCCTTCATAAAGTTTTACCGGTCTTAAATTAATATACTGGTCAAGCTCAAATCTGAGCCTTAAAAGAATTCCTTTTTCAAGAATACCGGGTTTTACGTCCGGATGTCCGATAGCTCCAAGATACATAGCATCAAATTTTTTAAATTCTTCAACCATTGAATCAGGAAGGATTTCTCCGGTTTTTTTATATCTTTCTCCGCCCAAATCGTAATTTACAAATTCAAAACTAACGCCTGTTTTTTGACCGGCTGCTTTTATAACTTTTACGCCTTCATTCAACACTTCAGGACCTGTTCCGTCACCCGGCAAAAGAGCTATTTTATATGTTTTCCCCATTTTACTTTCCCCCTTTAATATACGCCAACAATCCGCCTGCTTTAATCAACTTCTGCATAAATTCAGGGAAAGGTTGTGCTTTATAAGTTTCTTTTTTTGTTAAATTTTTTATTTCGCCTTTAATCAAATCTATTTCAAGTCTGTCTCCGCTTTTTATATTATCTACAGCTTCGGGACATTCAAGAATAGGAAGTCCTATATTTATAGAATTCCTGAAAAAGATTCTCGCAAAAGATTTTGCTATAATCGCCGAAACCCCGGCCGCCTTTATTGATATCGGAGCATGTTCTCTTGAAGAACCGCATCCAAAATTTGTATCAGCGACTATAATATCGCCTTTTTTTACTTTTTTTACGAAATCTTTGTCAATATCTTCCATACAATATTTCGCAAGCACCGAAGGATCTATTGTATTCAAATATCTTGCGGGAATAATTTCATCCGTATTGACGTTTGAACCGTATTTGTGCACAAATCCTTTTAATATCATTTTGTTTTCCATTTTCATATTCCCCGTTATTTAATTTCACTAGGATCTGCTACATAACCCTTTATAGCTGAAGCCGCCGCTACTGCAGGACTTGCCAGATAAACTTCAGACTTGACATGCCCCATTCTTCCGACAAAATTTCTGTTTGTAGTGGCAACGCATCTTTCGCCTGCCGCAAGAATTCCCATATGACCGCCCAAACAAGGACCGCATGTAGGAGCAGAAACTACACAACCCGCATCCATAAATATTTTTAAAAGTCCTTCTTTTAAAGCATCTGAATAAACTGCAGGAGTCGCAGGTATTATCAAAGTTCTGACATTTGAATTTACTTTTTTATTTTTAAGTATTCCGGCCGCTATTCTCAAATCCTCAATTCTTCCGTTCGTACACGAACCTATTACAACCTGATTAATATAAGTTTTCTTAACCGCTTTTGCCGCTTTTGCGTTTGAAGGCAGAAACGGAGCCGAAATCTGAGGATAAATTTCAGAGCAGTTTATTTCTATAACGTCTGCATATTTCGCATCTTTATCGCTTGCAAAAACCTTAAATTTTCTCAATGCTCTTTTTGAAACATAATCAAGAGTTTTTTTATCTACATGAAATATTCCTGATTTTCCGCCTGCTTCAATAGCCATATTTGCCATCGTAAATCTTTCGTGCATAGGAAGTTTGTCTATAACTTCGCCTGTAAGTTCCATTGTCTGATATAAAGCTCCGTCAACGCCGATCTTTCCTATCGTATAAAGAATTAAATCTTTGCCGCTGACCCATTTGTTTAATTTGCCTTTATAAACGAATTTAATTGTCTGCGGTACTTTAAGCCATATTTTTCCGGTTGCCATCGCGGCTCCGATATCCGTTGAACCTACGCCGGTCGCAAACGCTCCCAAAGCTCCGTAGGTACACGTATGCGAATCTGCTCCGACCACTATATCTCCGGGCACAACAATTCCTTTTTCAGGAAGAAGAGCATGTTCAACTCCGACATTGCCGCCTTCGTAATAATGTTTAATCTTTTGTTCCTGTGCAAATTCCCTTACATACTTAACCTGCTGTGCGCTGTTAATGTCTTTATTGGGAGTAAAATGATCCATAACAAGGGCTATTTTATTTTTATCAAAAACTTTTTTTGTGCCGGTTGTTCTGAACTCTTGTATTGCAAGAGGCGCCGTAACATCGTTTGATAAAGCTATATCAACTTTCGGTTCAATAAACTCGCCCGGTTCTACAAATTTTTTACCACAGTGGTTTGCTAAAATTTTTTCAGTTATTGTTAAACCCATTATTATTTCCCCTTTTGCATAACAACTATCTTATTTATTGCATGTATATACGCCTTAGCGCTTGCTTCCGTAATATCGGTTGATGTGCCCTTTCCGGTATATACAGAACCTTTATACTTAACTTTTATATTTACTTCTCCCTGAGCATCTTCTCCGCCGGAAACAGCCCTCAAAGAATAATCAACCAATTCCAATTTCATCTTTGTTATTTTATCTATTGCCTGATAAATAGCGTCAACCGGCCCTGTTCCGCAGGATGCTTCCTGAACTGTTTCAATTTTTGCTTTATTCGTTTTTTTCAATCTGACTGTGGCAGTAGGTATAACATTTACGCCTGAAGTAACATTGACATAATCTATAGAATAAGTCTCTTTTACTCCTGAAATACCTTCCTCGGCCAAAGCTATTATATCATCGTCAAAAACGCATTTTTTCTTATCGGCTAAAATTTTAAATTTTTCAAATAAAGTTTCCTGTATAGACGAATCCAATGTATATCCCAAATCTTTAATTCTTCTTGTAAAAGCATGTCTTCCCGAGTGTTTCCCCAAGACTAACAGACTTTCAGGAACTCCGACTGCTTCAGGGCACATAATTTCATAGGTATTTCTGTCTTTCAGCATACCGTCCTGATGTATCCCCGATTCGTGCGCAAAAGCATTTGCTCCGACAACAGCTTTATTAGGCTGAACAACTATGCCGGTAATATTTGAAACCAATTTGCTTGATTTATAAATCTCGCTGGTCTTCAAATTATATCCTACATTAAAATAATATTCTCTTGTTTTTAACGCCATTACTATTTCTTCAATAGCGGCATTGCCGGCTCTTTCGCCTATTCCGTTAATGGTACATTCAACTTGTCTTGCGCCGTTTGCAATAGCAGCCAGCGAATTTGCAACCGCCAAACCTAAATCGTTATGGCAGTGTACGCTTATAACCGCTTTATCAATATTTGATACATTTTTTTTAACTGTAGCAATTAAATTTCCGAATTCTTCCGGCATTTTATAGCCGACCGTATCAGGAATATTAACTGTTTTTGCTCCTTCGGCTATTACGGCTTCAACTATGGCGCACAAATAATTTATATCGCTTCTGCTTGCGTCTTCCGCCGAAAATTCAACGTCATCGCAGTATTTTTTTGCAAATCTAACCGCTTTGACTGCCATATCAAAAACCTGTTCTCTTGTTTTCTGCAGTTTCTTTTCTATGTGCAAATCAGATGTTGCTATAAAAGTATGTATCCTGGGTTTCTTTGAATATTTTACACTGTTCCAGCATGCGGTAATATCCTTTTCATTGGCTCTTGCCAATCCCGCAATAATAGGCCCCTTAACCTGCCGGGCTATTGATTTTACAGATTCAAAATCTCCGGGACTTGATATGGGAAATCCTGCTTCTATTATATCTACTCCCATATTTGCCAACTGGTGCGCAACCTGAATTTTTTCTTTTAAATTCATACTTGCGCCCGGCGACTGTTCTCCGTCTCTCAAAGTTGTATCAAAAAATAATACTTTATCTTTTTTCATATATTTTCTCCAAAATTAATAAATTAAAACAACTTTTCTCCCACATTTATTATCTTTTGGTATGCTAAGTCGCCAATTGCCCAATATTCCCATATTTAATACTTTTATTATAATATTCATTTTATAAACCTTTTTTACAGTTGCTTTTCTTTAAAACTGACCTCATTCTGTAATATCTTACTATATAAACTATTATTCCCGACAAAGCATATCCGAAAAATATTATAAAAAACATATTCTGCGGATATGAAAAAATTAAAATCAGCATAACAATAATCACAATAAAAAACTGCACTGACTTCGGTTTTGACCACTTCATTTTTTTAAATGCGCCGTAAGGAACATTAGAAACCATAAGAAATGAAATAATCACCATAATAATCGGCATCGCATCAAAAAAGAACGGCATTTTTTTCATCAACAACGGAATGCTTTTTGCTGTTAAAACAGTGCCGTCAAATATTTCATAACTTAAAACAAACGCGCCTATTATACCTGCTGATGCCGGAGTCGGCAGTCCGGAAAAACTGTCAGCAGCCGGTTTATTAGGGTCAATCGGCTCCATTGCTTTTACGTTAAATTTTGCAAGCCTCGTCGCGCATGTTATGACAAACAGCAGCGCTATAGCCACCCCGACCTTATCCATATGTTTTAATACCATAACATACATTAACATTGCCGGCGCCACACCGAATGAAACTAAATCGCATAAAGAGTCAAGTTCCATACCGAATTTGCTTGTCGTCTTTGTCAATCTTGCAATTCTGCCGTCAATCATATCAAAAGCAATCGCAAGCATAATAAACCATGCAGCCGCATTAAAATTACCCTCTATTGAATAAATCATAGAAACAAAGCCGGAAACTAAATTACCAGCCGTAAACAAACTCGGCAAAACATACAACCCTTTTCTTGGCATTTTGGATCATCTCCGTTATTTATCTTATGGATGCAAATACCGTCACACCCGAAACAACCGTATCGCCTTTTTTAACATCAATTTTATATCCTTCAGGCATATATAAATCTACCTGAGAGCCGAACTTAATTACTCCTATCTTATCCCCTGCTTTTAAAACATCTCCCGGTTTAACCCATGAAACGCATCTTCTGGCCAAAATACCGGCAATCTGCTCAACAACATATACTCCGTTTTCATTTTCAATCGTAATTATATTTTTTTCATTAACTATATGAGCCTGCGGATCATTAGCTTTTAGAAATTTCCCCGGTCTGTATTCAACTTTTTTTACTGTTCCGGAAACCGGAGTTCTTTGCAAATGAACGTCAAAAACAGATAAGAATACTCTTATTACCGACTGTCCGTTATCCTTTTCTTTAATTTCCAAAACCGTGCCGTTGCACGGCGATAAAATCAAACCTTCTCCCTGAGTGACCGTTATATTTGGGTCTCTAAAAAAATACATAAAAAATAAAGCAAGCAAAATAAAAATAACTGCGGCCGGCCAAAAACCGAAAAATATCAAAAGCAGTCCGGTTGCAAACATAACCAAAATAAGCGAATATCCTTCTTTTACTATTGCCATAAAAAAACTCCCTCAAAATAACTTTTATAATCTTATTATTTTATAAAATTATAAAGCATTTTTCAAACTAAAAATTAAGAGATTTTTGATATTTTTAACAGTTATTCTGTTTTGAAATTTCATACACTGCAATTGAACATGCCACGGCGGCGTTCAAAGAGTCAATTTCGGAAAACATTTTAATTTTTATGACGTCGTCGGCCGTTTTTAAAATATCAGCGTTAATGCCTTTTGATTCATTTCCTATTATAACCGCAACTTTTTTTTCAAATTTAACATCGGATACAAATTTATCCGTTTCAAGCGCCAAAGCATACGTTTTTATTTTATTTTTTTTAAATTCCGTTATAAGCGATTTCGTATCACATTCACGGAATATAGGAACCTTAAAAATAGAACCCATCGTGGCGCGGACAACTTTTCCGTTAAATGCGTCTATGCTGTTTTTTGATATAAAAACGCCTTTAACGCCGTAAGCATGCGCCGTTCTTATTATTGTGCCGAGATTGCCGGGATCCTGCAAAGAATCTATAATGATATATAAACCCGTCCTTAACGATAAAACTTCCGAGAGAGTATAATCGGGTATTTTTACAACCGCTAATATTCCCTGCGGAGTAGCCGTATCGGATATTTTTTTGAATATTTTTTCGGTTGTACAATAGACATGTGAAAAATTAATTTTTGCGTTCTTATCGGTTAAAACAGCATATTTTACTTCCCAATTTAGCGGTATATCATTTACCTGCTTTTCCCCTTCAACGATGAACAAACCGGTTTCGTCTCTTGTTTTTTTATCTTTCAATGAAACTATCTGTTTAATAATTTTATTATCAGCGCTTTCTATAAACATTTTATATCTTTCCCGTTTTTAGCAATTCTATCATTTTTTAATAATAAAAAAACATGTTAAATTATAAAACACAGTACCATTGAAATCAGAGAATTTTTCAGCGAAAAAATTGATTATGCGGCGCCTAATATGTTTTTAACCGCAAATGTTGATATCTTAACTCTTTCAACAATACCTTCCTGTTTAAATAAATCCTGCGACAGCAAGTCAAATTTGTTAAACATATCAACGGCAGTTTCCGTTTCTTGTTCATCAGCAGGCGGCATTACAGAATAACCTTCGTTCAATATTTCCCTTATATATTGATTGATTCCTTTGAGAACAACTCCGTTTAAATATTCCGCGGCGGTCATATCCGAATCTATAAAACCGTCAGTATCTTTCAACTTTTCAATATTCTTTCCGGCCATTATCAATTTTATTAAAAGGATAGCTCTCGCATCCCTGAATTGTCCTGCCATATACTTATTATATTCGCTTATATTCATTTCTTTTGTAATTATTTTTTGTTCAACGGAATTCATAACCGCGGCTTTTATGCATCCTACCGCTTCCGCATATCTCCCAGCTTCCATAAAATGCTCTACTCTGGCTCTTGTAAAACCGGTCAACAAATTTTGCTCGTTTAAAAGAACCGTAACGGCGTCTTCTGTTTTTTCTTCGTCTCCGAGGAAATTATCAATTTCGGAAAGGAATCCGCTCAAAACGCCGTCATTTTTTAAAGCGCTTTCTATATCCGGGATATCAAACTTTTGCGCGGCGTTTCGTATTTTCCATTGTTCCGTTTCAAATAATTGTTTGGCCGTTTTCGGTTTAAATATTTCCGTTATTGTATCCGTTATAACGCTTCTGTTTCTTATTTTTTCAATTCCTTTTTCATCTGCCATTATTCCGTAAACATCATCATTGTTTAATATTTGTTCCATATCCGCGGAGCTTATTTCTTCAGATATTTTTACGGTATATTTTTTTCCCGTTTCGCTGAGATATAATTTTGCGTCACGCATATTTTCAAAAACGGGTATTATTCCGTATTTTTGATGAATATCAATATCAAACAATCTTTCCGGAATATCTTCAGCATATATATGAATTCCGGCTGCCAGTTTTTTATTCATCATGCTTTTAGCCGCAAAATCGCCTGCCTTTTCCAATATTATTTTCTGACGGTTTTCAGGAACTTCTTTCAGAATCAGCACCGCTCCGTTAAGTTCAAATTTTTCACTTTCACGGATTATATATTCAGCCGATTCGCCCTTGCTTGGAGCCAATATAAAAGCCATTCCCGATTGCTGATAAGTTTTTATTGTTTTTTTATTTAATTTAGCCTGTTTGGCGCTAATTGTCATAACACGTATACCGTTTCTTAAATTCTCCCTGCACAAAGCCTCAAAATTCGCTCTGTTTGTTCTTATATCCAAATTGATTTCCTTGTTAGGTCTGGTTATTGAATCCTTTTCCTTATTTAATATTTTATTTACTACGGAGCTTACTCTCAAACTTGAATCAGGCAGTATTATTTTTGTTATTTCTTTAAAAGCTTCAAATTCTTTGCCCTCGTTATGCAGCCGCTGCAGCGCTTCTTTTACTTCGCGTATATTAACGCCGTCCAATCCGTCTTCGGAATTTGAATATACGTAAATTTTCTTGGAGTTCTCGTCCCATACGGCTCTTATCGTAGAACCGTTATTCTGATTTTCCATTACCGGTCCTATTTTTTCTCCGCGAGGATGTTTTGCATATTCTATTTGTACGGCATTAAATCCCTGTCTTCTTAATTCGTAAGCCTGTTGTTCATCGTCAACTATAAGCAAATATGTTTTTATGTCAAAATCTTCTTTTGTTTTTATTGTTTTTCTGCTAAATTCGGTATATGTGTATATCTTTATTGATAAGTCCGATACGGAACTTATTTTTATTAAAGATTTGAAAGCCGTAAACGCTTTAATAAAAAAATTAATAAATCCGGATTCGGACGGCTGCGTCTTATCCTGTTTTTGTTCTATTTTTGTTTCCAAATTTTCTATATTAAAAGACTTCTCAAATATTTTCTGCAGCAAATCAATAAATCTTCTTCTGGAAATTTTATCGTCGTAGGGATTTTGGACGGATACTTTTCCTGATCCCGCAAGCAGTTCTCCGATCAGAATAATTTTGTCATACGGGATATTATAAGTATTGATAAGATTTTGCCTGTATTCTTCTCCCACAGCCAAAAAATAATCAAATTTATAATAATCCAAAAAAGGAAAAATTTCAGATTCTTCAATATTTCCGACAGGATATCCTTTTTCATCAAGTATACCGCCATATTCTTCATAAGCGCTTTTCTTATCAGCCGCAGAATAAACGCCGGCAGGCTTTATAACCACGTTGTTTCTTTTAATATTTTGTTTTTCTAAAACATAACCGAGTATAACAGACGCGACTGCGCTGAAATTATCTTTCGCCGAAGACACTACGCAAAGCGTTATTTTTTTACCGTTATCGGCGTTTTGACTGTTCATAACCTCTCTTATCATTTCTCTGCCTGTTTCAGTTCCGTCTCTTTCAGGATGTTTTGCATAAAACCCGCCCGGAAATGTTTTCAGTCCGAATGCTTCCGTCAGTATTTCTTTTATAATTTCGCCTTCCGGCCCTAAATTTAAATTTTGCACGGTTTCAAGCGTTATTTTATAATTTAAACCGTTTGCAATAAATGTTTTTATTATATTGTCATATTCCTCTTCCGAAATATCGTCATTGTTTAAATATTTGCCTGTTTCAAAAATAACGGTTCCTATAACCATATAAATTTGACGCTGAATTTCAGGACTGAGAGGTAAAAATTTATCCATTATTTTTTTTGTTACCAGTTTTTGCTGTTCAATATTAAAATTTCCTATTTTTGATGTCAATTCATCATTGTCTGCACCGGTATTAATATCTCCCAAAACGGCGTAAACATCAATTATTTCGGATAATGTAAGCTCGTCATAATAGTCGCGTTTTTTTTCGGAATCAATAAATTCATATACGGACGGATCTACATTTTTTAATTTTAACATCTTCATAAATCTCTTTTTTGCCCTTTGGGACCATGCTCTTGTTATTTTTTCAAGCCATTCCTTTGTTATTGTATTTTTCTCAACATCAATTCTCGCGTTCTTTTCCGATGACGTAAGTCCGCCGTATATAGCATCCTTCAATACTTCAAATCTGTACTGCCCGTATTTTAAACTGCCGTCAAAAATTCCGTAAACCAAGTATGTATCGGAACCGATTTTGAATCTTTTATATCTGTCGCTTTTTTTACCGCCGTCATTTTTGAACACAAGCATATTGCATATTGCATCTTTATCTTTAAATGTGAGATCTTTCGTCATTAGTACCGTCAAATCGGCTATTTCATCCGGACTCATTTGCCCGTTAAGTATTTCCGTTTGTATTATCTGGGCTATCCATATTTTCTTTTTCAGATTTAATTCTTCTTTATCTCTGATTTCTGATAATATATTTACGGCTCTGAAAAATGCGTCAACAACCGCCGGGTTAAATTGTTTGCCTCTGTTATTTTTTATATCTCTGATAACTTCTCTTTTCGGCAAAGCCTGTCTGTAAACTCTGTCTCTGCTCATTGAATCATAAGAATCGGCAAGAGCTATTATTGACGCGGCTAATGAAATTTTGTCTCCGGAAATTCCGGAAGAATATCCGGTACCGTCATATTTTTCATGATGCGCATTTACGTCTTCCGATAAAAAGCCAAAACCTGTTTCAGCAAGAATTTCGGCCCCTATCAGTCCGTGTAATTTCATTAAGCTGTATTCCGCATCCGATAATGCTCCGGGTTTATTTAAAATATGGATCGGTATGCTGTTTTTACCTATATCGTGCAGCAATGCGGCCATTTTTATGTAACTCGAAAAATACGGCGGATATTTTTCCTTTACTTTTTCCGGTATATTGTCGTATATAATAATTGAGTTCGCCGCAACATGTTCGGCATGCCCTCTTGTGTAAGAATCAAAATATACGGCATCCATCAACAAAACTTCAAGAGCCGTCGCCACTATATTTATATGACTCGTCAGTAAATTTTGTTCTGATTTTGTCAGTTCCCGCTCTTTGGCAATATTTAAAAATTGTTCAATATAATCCACATTGCTTTTAAACTGGCGTCTGAATTCTGTTAAAATTTCTTTTGTTTTTTCTATCGCAGCATTATCGGGTCCTACATTTTCATTTAGTTCTGTATATCTTTCGCTTGCCGCCTCCCCGTATTCTCTGTACGGAACGGATAAACTTGATATTCCGGAAAGCCACTTTACTATCATTGCCGGACTTATGTATGATTCAACAACCCATTCTCCCATTTTGTGAGTCATTGTTTTATTGATTTCATCTTCACTGTAGCCTCCGACATTAAGAATATTGAAAACAATATTCATTAAAATGTTTTGAGATACATTTTTTACTTTTTTTAAAGATATAACTCCGTCTGCGTTTATTTGTTCCTCAAATAATTTATCTTCCCGAACGGCAAAAGCCGAAACTATTCTTAAAAACATATCATAAACAAACTGTATCTGCCATTCTATTATTATTATTGAAGCCACTTGCGTTATCTGAAGCCATGCGGAAGCTTTTTGTTTAAAACTTTGGTTTTTTATTTGACCCGATTTTTTATTTATTTTATCCTGTATTAAAGTCAGCGCAAAACTTGTTCCGGCCGTCAAACTTAGTATTATAAATATGCCGGCATGAGTCCCGAACAGAGACATTAACAAAAGAGAAGGAATTATAAGTCCGGCAAGTTTTAAAAGAGTCGCTGATATTCCCATTATTGCTGTTGCGGTTTTTTTCAAAATCGCATGTTTTTCAAAAAATTGATTAATTGCCGCGCTCTGTTTCTCGGTAAGAGCAGAAGTCTTTTTCCTCAGCTGAGATTTCGCGGCATAAAATTTTATTCCGTCCAGACTGCGGACTCCGGATTTAAATGTCCTAAAATAATTAAGCAGCATTATGCTGGTGCCTATATGGTATCCGGTTAAACCGGCTTTTGCCGCAAGTTTTTTTCTTACAGGATCAAGTTCAGAGTTTTTCTGAATATTATAAACCGACAAATCGCTTATATCTCTATTTTTATTAATTTTTAAATGCATTATTATCGGTTCATCATTACCTTGATTGCCGTGCACAAAGGCATTTTTCAGCATTTCGCTTAAAAAGAAACCGGCGCCGTACGCGGACGGCATTTCAAAAACTTTTTTCACATCGGGGAAGAGTTTTTCAAGATTTGAAAAACTTTTAATCATCTTTTTTATTTCTTTGTATTTTTGCGACAGTTCTTCAACGGTAAGCAAATCCTGATTATAACTTTTTCTGAACATTCTTATAACTATTAATTTATTTGATTCAACCGCTTGCCGGACAGTCTCTATAAATATTTTTTCGTCCGAAAGAATATCTTCAAGATAAATATCAACATACCCATGCGCCCCGGTATCGGCATAAACCGCCTGCATTTGCTCTTTAAGAGAAATATTTTTTTTATCGGCTCCGTAAATCTGTTTCATATTATCAGCAGTTAACGGAGATTCTTCTTTCAAAATTTCGCTTACTAAAACATTTCCGTTTTCTTGCCAGCCGTACTCATTTTCCAGTATTTTTGATAAATCCTCTTCCGAAACAATTCTGTCGCCGTAATTTATATCATGTATAATTACGCTTTTTGTTCCGACTACGGATGTAACCGTAATATAGTGATTAATCTCGCCTTTAATCGCGTTTGACGATACAGCCAATATAACAGGCCTGCCCGTTGAAACAGCCTGTTTCAATATTTCAGCATCGGCCGCATACGCTTCATATCCCTGATTCTTTAATATCCGCCAAATTGAATATAACGAATTGTATCCGTTTGGAGAATTTATTTTTTCAACTCTGTCAATAAGACTCATTATAAACGCCAAAATAACTTTATTTGGTTTTGCTGCGGGACTTAACGCAAAATACACTGATTCAACCGCGCAGTTTACGGTATTATTTTCTTTTATCTCGTTAAACATTATCATTATTTCCGAAAAAATACGTCCCAGATAATCCTTACCAGAAGAGTAATCCTGCCTGATTTGGGCATTTTTTATTAAACTTTTTATATAATCCGAATCATTATTTTCCCATGCAGAGACTAATTTTTCGGCGTCAATATATTCTAATAAAGAAACATCTATACCCAAAAGACCGGCTACTTTTTCTTTTATATTGCCGGTCTGGTCAAAATTGAGTATTCCGGCCAACTTTGTTTCTTTCATCAGCTCTTTTAATTTTTCGCTCAAACGTTCTCTGCCGCTGATTTGCGTTTCGTAATGAAACGCGGATTCTATCAAAGGTATTAAGCCGCTGCCGGAATTTTTAGTAAGAGTTTCTTTTATTGTTTCCAAAGGAATTCCCTGCTCTTTTAAAAGCATTACCTGCAAAGATAATGCCATCACGGCTAAAGTTTGAAATGATATCTTGCTCTGCTCTGCGGCTATTTTGTAATACGTTTTTTCAGCGAGTTTAGTTCCTCCCGTAACATTCGGAGTTATAACTATATATGAGATATTATTATCTTTTAGTATTTTTGAAACACTGTCTGTATGAAAACCACCTGTAACTATGACGTCAACTCTCTTTATTTTATCAATATTATCAAATATTCCCGTTACTCCGTCTTTTTTTTCTTCATTCGGAATTATTTGAAGCGTTTCTGATCCGTTAAGAACATTATCGGCAAAATATTTATTTCTGTCGCTGTTTATTTTGTAAAATTTATCGGCTTCATCCATATACGGGTCCAACAATGACAATACTCTTGTATCAACATAACTGTTCCACAATTGTTTATACATTTTTATATTTTGCAAATAATATTCATAATCTTCAGCCGTTATTTTATTTGTCAGATAATTTTCCAAATACTTCCCAAAATTAACCAGAAAAACAATTTCTCTCTGGACTTTTGTTCTTGCAAATTTCGTATTTATTTCGTTTACCAGTTTTTTTTCTTCTTTTACAAGTTCAAGTGGATTTATCTTCTGGCTCAATTCTATATATTTAAAATATCTGTCTAATTCGGGAAATTCCAAAGATAGGTTAAAGTTATATTGTTTTGCAATGATTATCACATATCCGTATAATTTATCCATTTTTGAAAAATTATCGGTTGAATCAAGCAGCATCTTATATGTTTTATACGGTAATTTTTGTTTTAAAACCATTACCAACGACTGTAATTCTTTTGTCGTACGTTCAAAATTGAGCATTTTTTGTTCCGAAAGCAGCATCATATAATTTAACGTGTTTTCATATTTTGTTAAATCTATCCCTAATTTATCTATATGTTTTGACATTAATTTAAAATATTTTTCAGCGCCTATTTTGCCTTCTGCATATTTATCGGATAATTCCTCCAATTTAAGCTGTCTTCTTTCATAGTATTTTGATTTCAATTTCTGCGTAGCTTCATTTATTGCGTTTAATATTACTTCTGTTTCTTCTTTATTTTCCAATATTGTTCCTAATCTTTTTAAATTTTCAAGATAGGCTTCTTTTTCTTCAATACCTTTTATGATTGACGTTCTGCCGCTTTTTACGCTGTAATATTCCGCGCCCGTTAATCTGCCGGTTTCTATCATTTTATCCGCGGGAGTATTTTTTTTATTTATTGATTCTGTTTTCAGCCATTGCGTATCAATTTCACCGTATGCTCCTTCCAAATATATGTTTTTAACGCCGTATTTTTTGTCAAATAATTCTATGATATTACTGATGTTTTTTTGCACTTCCGGATGGCAGTGAAGGTCTTGTATATTTATTATCAATCTGTCGGTTGAAGCAAAATGGAAATCCGTTATCTTCCCGTAAGAATACGGCAATACAAAATCCGTAAATATTTGTTTGTACATATCCTCATTTTTAATATCCGCAACCGCATAGGCAATTAATTCTCCGCATACAAATGAGAATAAAAAACAATTTATTATTATAAGTGATATGATTTTCTTTAAAAAATTCATATACGCACCCGTAAATAAAAAGAGCCTGTACCTTTGCATCCCGGTACAAGCTCTCTGAATTTTATTTTTAATAAAGCCGGCACTGATCTTGCCAAACCGGCAAAAATCAAACCTGATAATATAATTAAGCACAGCAAATAGCGGTTATACGGTATTTTAAGCGGATACTGTACTTCCGTTATCATGCTTTCATTAAACGCCTTAACATTTTTTGCGTTCTGTATTTCCGAATATTCTTTTTCAAGGTAAGCGGCAGACGATCCCGGCAGCGCTATGCTTATTTCTTTATTTATCTGCCTGCCGTCATCTTTATTTTTATCTTTGCGTGCGGCCGCAGTTTCGGAGTTCATCATATCGCTTATAATATCATCTGATATTCCGGTAACCGTAAAAAAACCTGATATAATTGAATCTGCACTTATAATTTCTTTTAAATTTTTTCTGTTGCCTATAGAAAAAACAACCGAGCTTAATATTAAACTAAGCAAAGTAACATATAAAACAGCCGCTTTTGAATAGATAGAAACTGTCTCATTCATATATATCATACACATGAAGTATAGCATCAGCATTTTAAAATTTCAATAAGTATTTGATTTTTCACATTTTTTTCACATTTACAAAATATAACATATCCGCATATTTAAAATATGATATAATTATTTTTGAATATGGTTAAAAAAAATACGGAAAACAAAATTCTTGCAAGCAATAAAAAGGCTTTTCATAATTATCACATACTTGAACAGTTTGAAACCGGAATAGTTCTGTCAGGGTATGAAGTAAAGTCTGCAAGACTGCACAATGTCAGCATGGTTGATTCTGTCGTAAGGTTTTTTAACAATGAAGCTTTTGCCGAAAATGTCTATATAGCGCCTTATACGCAGATTTCAACCCATGTTTCCGATTATGACTCTAAAAGAGCCAGAAAACTTCTTATGCACAAACAGGAAATAATAAAACTTCATTCAAAATCAAGAGAAAAAGGGCTTACCGTCGTTCCTCTTGAGCTTTATGTCTCCAAATACGGCAAAATTAAAATGCTTATCGGGCTTGCCAAAGGCAAAACAACTTACGACAAAAAAGAAGTTTTAAAGAAAAAAGATATTGCCAGAGAACTGCAAAGAGAAGGATTTTAATATTGATAGATGACAACAAAAAACAAGCCTTTATCAAACCAATTCATAGTAGTTGAAGCTTCAGCCGGTTCCGGAAAAACACATAATCTCGCAAAAAGATACATTACGCTTCTTTTAAATTTTGATTTATCAAAAAAAGAAAATATCCCGTTAAAAAACATTCTTGCTCTAACGTTTGCCAATAAAGCAAGCATTGAAATGAGAGAGCGAATAATAGAATACCTGAAGAAAATTTCTCTCGGCGAAGATGTGGGCGATTTATTAAGCGGGCTTGATATGCCGCAAAAAGAAATAGTTAAAAACGCAAATTACGCAATGAAATTCATCATAGAAAATTATGACAATTTCAATGTAAAAACCATAGACAGCTTTATAAATTTGATAATAAAAGCATGTGCTTTAAAAATAGGAATTCCTCCGAATTATAAAATAGAAAAAACATATACCGATTATATAGATTTTGCGATAGATTCTTTTCTGGATAATTCCATGCTTAATCCAAAACTGGAAAATCTTTTAAATGATTTTTTTGAACAATATCTCATAGATGCAAATATTTCATGGGACATAAAAGAAAACATTTCAAAAGAATTTATAAAATTATACGAAGATATAAAAAAATCGGCAAAACAATTCAAAGACAGCGATAATGACGGCTACAATAAAACTCTAAAATCTTATTCTGAAAAATTTTATGAAACCTGCGTTGAAATCGGCAAAATTAAAGAGCTTGAAAATGCAGATAAAAGATTTATAAAAGCAATAAATAAAATAATTGAAAAAAACAATAAATATTATCTGTCCGGCGGAGAGAGATTATCGGATTATTTTAAAAGAGCAGAACTGCCTTACAATGCAAAATCACGTCAAAATGAGCGTTTAAACGAATTATTTAACAAGACAAAACAAATAATAAGCGATTTTTATGAATTTAAAGCGGAAAACTATTACAACATTTACATGCAGATGTTTAAGTATATATTAACCGAATTTGACAAACAGTCAAAAAAAGACGCGGTTGTATTTCTTCAGGATCTTAACAGAAAAGTATTAAAAATATTTAATGACGGCAGCGAAACCGTACCGGAAATATATTTTCAGCTTTCCAGCTATTTTAAAGATTTTCTTATAGACGAATTCCAAGACACAAACCAAATACAGTGGAAAACATTAAAACTGATAGTTGAAGAAAACTTATCACAAGGCGGATCGTTCTTTTATGTGGGTGATAAAAAACAGGCTATATATGGTTTTAGAGGCGGAGATTCAAAAATATTTGATCAGCCTTTAACGGAATTTAAACATTATACTCCGACAAAGATACAGCTTGACATAAATTACAGAAGCTGCAAAGCGATCATTGATTTTAATAATTTTGTCTTTTCAAAAGAAAACATCTCCTTGTTTTTTAACGAACTTGAAAAAAAAGGACATTTACCTGAAGTATACAGCGAGTATTCTAACAATGTAATCAATATGTTTGAAACGTCAAAGCAAAAATACTGTGAAAAGAAAAACAAAAACGGTTATGTGGAAATAACAGCGGTTGAATATGAAGATGAAACCAAAGAAGAAAGGGATGAAATAATAAAGAATTTGCTTTATGCAAAACTTGAAGATTTACAACAGAGATTTGATTATAAAGATATAACCATAATCTGCAGAGACAACAGCGAAATTGAGATTATAGGAAAATGGCTTCTTGAAAAAAATATAGACATAGAATCATACCAGACTTTAAATATAATAAATATAAACATAATAAAAGAACTGTTTTCAGCTTTAAAGTTTTTCAATTCCCCCACCGATGAAATATCATTTGCTTCCTTTATATTAAGTTCCGTATTTATAAAAGAAACAAAAATAAGCAGAGAAAAATTAATAGATTTTATAACGGAAAACTCGCTTAACAAAGATAACCAAAAAGATTTATATGTTCTGTTCAGAGAAAAATATACCGATATTTGGAATGAATATTTAGAACCGTTTTTTAATTCGGCCGGATTTATCGCGGTTTACGAGCTGACAGTCTCTGTCATATCAAAATACAATATTATTGATAACTTTAGAGAAAGCAATAACGTCATTTTAAGATTTCTGGAAGTTATAAGCGACTTTGAAAAGGATAATCAGGGCCTGCAGAATTTTATTGATTATTTTCAAAACATTGAAGAAAGGCAAAAAGACGATAAATTTTTTATCAAAGTGCCTTCCTCAAACGCAGTTAAAATTATTACCGTTCATAAAGCAAAAGGCCTTCAGTTTAACGTAGTCATAATGCCTTATCTTTATTTAAAAATATCCGCTCCGGACAAACCGTTCAATATTCAGGATGAGGAAACTATAAAATTCCTGAATATTTTGAAAAATTTTACTGATTACAGCGACAAGCTGAGAGACATCTATTATAAAAAATACTTTAAAAATCTTTCAGACGAACTCAATATTTTATATGTCGCAACAACAAGAGCGGTATATGAATTTTACGGTTTTATCTCTGAGAAGAAAAATAAAGAAAAAAGCCCCATAAGCGCCCTTATGCCAGAACATATAAGATTTATAGGTAAAAAAGCAATTTATCAGTCCGATAAAAATAAAGATCCTCAAACGATTGATTTAACGCTTAATCAAATGAAAGATTTTACCAAAATTATCTCAGAAAGCGCGTTAGAAATATACGGGAAAGACCAAAAAGAATTATTGCTTAAAGGCAAAATAATACATTATGCCCTTTCAAAAATACTTACTTACAACGCATCTGAAATTGATCAAAAAATAGAAAATGCCGTAAAGCTGACTCTGTTTGAATATTCAAACGAAGATCTTGTATGGCTTAATCCTGTTTTAAAAAAGCTTTTAGAAAAAGAGAGCATGAAAAAATTGTTTGACGTGTCAAATGAAGTTTATAATGAAAAAGAATTTGTTGACTCTTTCGGAGATACGATAAGAATAGATAAACTAATAGTAAATGCGGATAAAATAATAATAGCTGATTTTAAAACATCAGTTTATAATTTAGAAAATATAAACAGCCAGATGCAAAAATACTTATCTGTAATAAGAGAAATTTATCCCGAAAAACCGGCAGAATGCCGCGTAATTGACATTGAAAAAGCAGAAGTCACGGAGATACGGTAATGGCTTCAAAAATTATTAATATAGCGTTTAACGAAAACATGATTCAATTCTGCGCCAATCATATACTGTCGCTGAAAAACAGCGGCGATTTTTCCGATATTGCCGTAATTATGCCTTCAAAAAGGCCTGCTCTTTTTATAAAAAAAGAGTTATCAAAAAAAATCAATAAATCCTTTATTCCTCCGGGATTTTTTACTTTTGATGAACTTACAAGCGATATTGCAAAAAATTATTATAATCTCCAAAAAATATCTCAAATTGACAGCGCTTATTCAATTTTTGGAATTGTCAAAAAACATACTCAGGGCCTTTTTGATAAACAGACTTCTTTTGCGGAGTTTTTTCAGTGGAGTTCCGAAATTCTTGCCTTCATTGAAGCGCTTGATATAGAAAAAATACAAAATGACAAATTACTGAATATACAATTAAACGCCGATATAGGATACGATCTGCCTAAAAACATAAATGAGCTGCTGAAAAATCTCTCTTTTATAAGGCAGGAATTTCACAAATATATGCTTTCAGTCAAAAAGACGACAAGAGGCTATTCGTATCTTTTGGCAGATTCAAAAATAAACGATTATCTAAAAGAATATAAGAGCGTTATTTTGTTTAATCCTTATTATTTAAATAAATCCGAAACGGATATGTTCAAAAAAATATATGATAAAAATAAACTTGATATTATAATAAAAGGCTCAAAGGACAATTGGATCTCTATAGATAAAATATATAAAGATTTTAATGAAACTGTTTACAAAAATACAAACGAAGAAAAAATTAGCAGTAATATAAATTTTTACTGCGCTTATGACGGAGAATCCCAGGCATGCCTTGCAAAAAATCTTTTAAGCAAAATTGATCAAAATGACATAAAAGACACTGTCGTTATTGTTCCTGATAATTCAATACTTCCTTCGGTAATGAGCCAGATATACAGCATTATCGGCGATATTAACGTAGCGGTCGGATATCCCGCCAAAAAAACTACGGTTTTTTCTTTAATAAGCGCGGTTCTTCAGACGCAAAAAAATAAAAAGAACAACAAATATTATATTAAAGACATCATCTCGGTATTGGCAAATCCTCTTGCCAAAAATATGAGATTTATCGGAAACCCAAGTGTAACAAGAATTATCGTTCATAATATAATGCAGCATTTTGACAGATTCAATGAGGAAGCTGAATTTAAAGACTATATATTCATAAATTTAGACGACATAAAAAATAACATAAAACTTCAAAACGATATTTCGCGCACCGTGACTTTATATTGGCAGCCTGTTACCGCAAAAAGAGTAAAAGAAATTCTGGATGAGATATTTGATTTGTTTTTTTACAAACCCGAAAAGCTTTCTAATATGGCAGACACCGGCGGCTATCTTAGGCATATTGCCGATAATATAGTTGAGAAAAGCCTTATACACACATATCCTTTTAATTTGGGAGCCGTTAATATACTTTATGATATAGCCGGCCAATTTGAAAAAGCAGTCTGCACAAACGAAAAATTTGAACAACACGAAATATTTTACATATTGGAAGAAATTCTTTTAAAAGGCAATATTTCTCTTATCGGAAGCCCTCTGAAAGGATTGCAGATTCTCGGAACAATGGAGTCAAGAGGACTAAGTTTTAAAAATGTTTATGTATTGTCAATGTCTGATTCCTTTATGCCAAGCATTAAAGAAGCGAGTCCTTTAATACCGAAGGATATTATGAATTCTCTTGGAATAGGCTATATAAGCAGAGAAACTGACATTCAAAAATACAATTTTATGAGTCTTATAGCATCCGCAGAAAACGTCACGCTGATATATCCCGATGACGAAAAAAACGGAAGGAGCAGATTTATAGAAGAACTTGTATGGAAAGAACAGTCTGAAAAGAAATCGCTTAAAGTCGCAAATGTGACAAAAGCGATTTTATCAAACAAAACGGCGTTAAACAATAAGCAGGAATTTTCTAAAACGGATAGAATTAAAGATTTTTTAAAACATTTCAGTTATTCACCCACAAGCATAGATACCTATTTAAGATGCAAACTGCAATTTTATTTTAAATATATTTTACAGCTTTCAGAACAGGCGGATTTTGAACAAAATTACGAAAGGCTTGATATCGGCAACTTTATACATGAATTTCTGGAAGAAACATTTCATAAAGGCTTAAACAAAGACGAATTAACAACAAATTCATTTCCGGAATATCAAAAGATTTTAGACAGGGAACTTGAAACTTTTTTCAAACAGCATGAAACCGGAAAGATTTTTTTATTAAAAAAACTTATTAAAAAAAGATTATGCGATTTTTACGAAAATGAAACAAGACGGGATTTCAAAGAAATTATTGAAGCAGAATCAAAATTTATTTCAAAAATAGAAATAAACGGCGCAATCTATAATCTTAAATTAAAAATTGACAGAATAGATAAAAACAATGACGGATCGCTTTATATAATTGACTATAAAACGGGAAGCATTGAAAAACCTTTAAAATCAAAATTAAGCAATGAAATAACCGGCGACAGAAGAGAATTTATACAGAAAAATATAAAATCTTTCCAGCTTCCCGTATATAAATTCGTTTATGAAGAAAAAAATCCCGGCAAAACGATAGACAACTGTATTCTTTACTCCGTAAGAGACTCTAATAAAATATATTTATTTGATAAAGACATGACGCCTGAAGACAGGCAATTCATTTACGACATCTGCATTGATAATTTAAAATATATTATTTCTGAAATTAACAGCGATATTCCTTTTAAATCAGAACCGTACGACAAAGTAAGATGCGAGACCTGCCCGTATTTCTATCTCTGCAGATAATTGATACTTTTGATTATATTACAGAAGTTGCCGTTAGAATTTAAGATTTGAAACGAACTGAAGTATTTTGCGACTGCAATTTTTGTCATGTCGTTCAGACTAGCAAGATTTTGTGCGAAGTGAAGTAATTTTAAAGTGAAGTTTACATTAGACGTAAGCGGTAAATGAACTTGAAAATTACAAAACTGCAGCCAAAATATTGCGGTCGCTATAATTTAGAATCTCAAGTCCGGATTACTCCTAACAGCATTACAGTAAATTTTAAGAGACTCTTCCCAGCATGGGATATTCACGCCTAAAATTTCAGATATTTTTTTATTCGACATAACCGTAACAAGCGGTCTTTTAACATTATTTTTAAATGTCGCCATAGGAACAGGAATAATCTCATTTGTAAAGCCCATCAGTTTTACGTATTTAACGGCAAGTTCATATCTTGACGCTTTTCCTGAATTTGTAAGATGGTATAAGCCGGTAAGTTTTTTATCAAGCGCCATTAAAACGTATTTTACGATATCAAAAGTAAACGTCGGCACAGATATCTCATCATTTGAGACCATTATAGAATCATTATTTTGTATCCAATTTGTTAATTTATAAAGAAAGTTGCTTTTGCCGTATCCTATTACCCAGCTAAGCCTGAAAACAAGACTGTTATCATACGGCATAACCTCATTTTCGCCGGCCAGTTTGCTTTTTCCGTATAAATTTAAAGGATCCGGAGTATCTGTTTCAACGTAAGGGGAATTTTTCATTCCGTCAAAAACATAATCCGTACTGAAATGAACAAGTTTTATGTTATATAACTGCGATATTTTGACAAGATTTCTTACTCCTTTATAATTAACGTCTATTGCCTGAGTTGTATTTTGTTCAGCCAGTTCAACATTATTGTAAGCCGCGCAGTTTATTATAAGGTCCGGTCTGAACGGAGCGATAAATTTATTAATTTTATAATAATTTGTTATGTCAAATTCTTCTTCAGGCGGAGCAATAAATTCAATTTTTCTTTTATTAAACTCATACATAAAAGATTTTGCAAGCTGTCCCGAAGCTCCGGCAATAACAACTTTCATCATTTCCCCCTCTTACAATAAAAAAAATACGATTTGTTATAATTTATTTTCCGACTGTACAACAAGCACGGCGACATATATTTCAGTTATCCCGCTTTTATTAAATGTTTTGACTATTTCCGCCATAGTCGCTCCGGAAGAATAAACGTCGTCGACAACACATATTCTCTTATAGAGCGGTTTATTTATCTTAAAAGCAGAATCTATCTCGGAGAACCTTTCATTTCCCGGGATCGTCCTTAATTTTCTTGTATATTTTATTTTTGAAATTATATTTTTTTCGTAAGGAATATTTAATTTTGAAGAAATTATTTCGGCTGTTTTTTGAGAATAATTTGTTTCTTCCGGAAATACATTATCATATTTTGGAACGCTCGCAATAACGTCAAAATTATTTTTGAAAGGCTCAATTTTACAGGCAAGTTTCAACGCCTTTTCATATAATTTTTTATCGTCTGATTTTAAATTTTTCATATAAGAGCAGAAAGAAGACGAACAATCCTGATTGAAAAGTTCGGCATAAAAAAACTTTTTAATATTGCTTTTTTTCGGGTTCATCTTATTAAATCAGCATTGCCTTTAAGCGCATTACAGTAAATTCTGAGAGAATCTTCCCAATCCGGAATACTTACTCCCAATGCATCGGATATTTTTTTATTTGACATCGCGGTAAAAAGAGGCCTTCTTACAGGAACTTCAAAAGCCGCCATCGGAACCGGTATAATTTCATTCGTAAATCCCATTATTTTTGCATATTTGCTTGCAAGTTCATACCGAGATGCCTTACCGGAATTGTTAAGATGATATAATCCCGTCAATCCCTTATCAAGCGACATCAAAACATATTTTGCGACATCAAAAGTAAAAGTAGGCACCGATATTTCGTCGTTTGAAACTTTTACGATTTGTTTATCTGTTATCCAATTCGTAAATTTATATAAGAAATTATTTCTGCCGTATCCTATTACCCAGCTGAGCCTGAAAACAAGACTGTTATCATAAGACAGAACTTCGTTTTCTCCGGCAAGTTTACTTTTCCCGTATAAATTTAAAGGATTGGGTTTATCGGTTTCAACATATAAAGAATTTTTTGAGCCGTCAAAAACATAATCCGTGCTGAAATGCACAAGTTTTATTTTATTATTTTCGGCTTCTCTTACCAGATATTCTACAGCCTTATAATTAACGTTTATCGCTTCATCCATATCTTCTTCGGCATGTTCAACGCTGTTATAAGCGGCGCAGTTGATTATAACATCCGGTTTAAACGCCGATATCATATTGTTTATTTGGTAATTGTTGGTTATGTCAAAATCGTAATGAGGAGGAGCCAAAAAAACTATATTATTTCTTATCAACTCGGCTATAATAGCTTTGGCCAACTGCCCCGGATAACCAGCTATCAGAACTCTCATTTAAACACCTCTTTATTTGATATTTTATATTCAAAATTATGTTCGGCATTTTCAAAATCCGGATATAAAAGATCTTTTTGAGAAAGCTTCGGTTTAACCGTGTTCCATGTTATGTTCAGAAAAGAATCATCGTATTTTATGCCTCTTTCATACTCAGGGGCATAAATATTTGAACAATAATATTCAAAATCAACCGTGTCGGATAAAACTTCAAAACCGTGGGCAAAACCTTCCGGAATAAAAAGCATGCTTTTACCCGACGAATCCAGTATGGCTCCGACCCATTTGCCGAACGTTGGAGAACCAATTCTTAAATCAACCGCAACGTCATATATGGCTCCTGAAATAACTCTTACAAGTTTTGACTGCACAAACGGAGCAAGCTGATAATGCAGTCCTCTTAAAACTCCTTTTGAGGAATGCGAAAAATTAATTTGTTTAATATTTATGTCCATCCCGAAATTTTTAAAATCTGAAATTTTAAAAACTTCTTCAAAAAAACCTCTATCATCCTTAAATCTTACAGGTTCAATTTGTATCACGTCTTCAATAGGCAGTTTTGTAAATTTAAATGGCATTCTCATTATCTCCTTGGACAATCTCATATTCAAACTTTTCGCCTTCACTAAGCTGTTTATTTTGTCCGTTCTGCTTAACGTTAACTCTGCCGAAAACAACGTTGAATTCGTAAACATTGTCGTCTTTTTGTTTAAATGAAATTACGGAATTATAATCTAACAAAATCGTCATTGCTTCACCTATTGATATTATAACCGGCAAATCGACTATAACAGGACAATCTATTGAATTTTCAATTTTAGAAATTCTGATGCCTTTTGAAATAGGATCTTTTGAAATATAAATACATTGTGAATTTTTTAAAATTATATCAGCTCCGAACACAGATAAATTTACTACGCCGCCGTAAGCGGCAATATTTGACGAATAAAGAATATTAGGTATTGATTCAATATCAAAAAATCTCTTTTTTTCTTTATCAGGGCCTGTTATATCCACACCTTTTACAAAAGACTCTATTTGAATCGGAATTCTGGCAAAAACAGAAGACATAAAACACAATAAAAACGCTAAACTTAAGGCAATTTTCTTTATCATAAACAGCTCCGATTTTATTTAACGTCTAAAAACACTTCAACAATATGAGTCCCGGATTTAAAAGGCTTTATTATATTGCCTTCATTTTCTTTGCCGTCAACTGTTATTGTTTTTGCAAAAGTATTTTTCTTTAATGAAGAATTATGAAATTTAATTTTGTACAAAGCTCCTCTGAATTTTATTTCAAGAGAACTTTCTTTAAATTCTTTTACTGCCGGAAGTCTTGGATCAATAAGAAGTCCGTCTATCAATCCCCTTACTCCGAAAAAGAAGTTCTGAAAAGCATATCTCGTCCATGCGCATGAACCGGTTAAAACGGGATATTCTCCGCGTCCTGCTATGTTCGGATTGTCGGAAGAAACATAGTATTCCGGTATCCAGGGGCCGGTTCTTATAATTTCATGCTCGTGATTTAAAGGATTTATTCCTGAGAAAACCTTATAAGCTTCATCAGGCATTCCTCTTTTTATAAGAGCCCATACAAAGAAAAGATTTGCATGAGAAAATATGGCGTTGTTTTCTTTCGTTCCCGGAGCAAAACCGGTTATTCTGCCTATAGTCTTGTCAAATTTTGTATATGCAGGATAATTAAGTTTCATCGCTCCGACTTCTTTGTCAAAAAGATATTTAAACGCCGAATCAATTACTTTTGAAGCGGCTTTTATTTTATCTGCTCCGCCCGATACCAGAGACCATGTCTGAGGCATAAGCATCATCTCAAAATCATCGGATGTAGGATTCTTTTTTGAAAGAGCCGATTTATTAAATATCGTATCAACCGGTTTGCCGTCGTCAAATATATAGCCTGAATAATAATATCCGTTCCATGCTTTTTTGTTTGCATTATCTATTGAAAGCTGCGCTTTTGCCCTTAAATCTTTGAGTATTTTTTCCATTTTTATTTTTACTTTTTTGCCGCTTACCGCGGTATTTACTTTATCAAGATATCTTCTAAGTTTTGCCTGTCTGGCTGATGCGGGGATATCCTTTAATCCGTCTTTCCAGTTTTCAATAAGAAGCGTAAATTCTTCAAAAACTTCAATTTCGCCGATATTTAAATCTTTTGATATCTTTTCAAGAAGATTTGCGACTTCGTTGCAGTTCTGCGCTACTGCAAAAGTAAACGTAACGTTTTCGCCTTTTACCTGATCAACGGCATCGTTCCAGTCGGCTCTTTTTTGTTTTAAAAGATTATTTTTTCCTACGTCATAAAACATAGTCATAATCTGAACCAATAAATGCTCTAATACCGTACCGGTATGTTTTTTACCGTTTAAAGTTTTCTGCGACTCAATATAACCTTTCTTCCAATCCTGATTTTTTGTTTCTCCTCTGTCCTGATAAGCGTCTTTAAAATAACCTATTCCTTCTCTGAACAAAAATTTCGGATCTCCCAAAAAATTTGCAAGTATCATAACTGTTTGAGCCGTCCAGTAAGGATGATCGCACCATAAACCGTGCACTTCGTCGCTTCCGAATTCTTTTGTTCTTGCAAAAAATCTCGTAGCGTTTGTACCGTCAAGTCTGATACCCTCAAGAGTTTTTAAAGTTCTTTCCTCAAGGCCTTTAGGATCAATCACAGTAGCAGCCATCATATCCTGCCAGAAATCTCTCCAGCCTGCAAAATCCGAACCGTAATCCGTCTGTGGATGGGCAGTATTTCCAAACCAGTATCTCATTGAAAGCTGATAGCACCACCATGTATTCCATAAAATATTAAAATCGCTGTTTCCTGTAGTAATTCTTACTCTGCTGCATCTTTCCTGCCAGTAGGCATTTAAATCTTCAAAAGCCTTTTGAGCTTTTTTATAAGAATATTTTTTTATGATTTTATCGGCGTCTTTGCTTCCGTAAAAAGTTATTCCGTTTACAACTACAAATTTTACGCTTTTTCCGGCAGGTATCGTAATCTTTTTAAATTCAACTGCTCCGACCGCCTCTTTACCGTAACACTGTTTTTGCGGAGCTATGTTTTTCAGTATAGATTCGGGTTTAAGCCACATACCGTTAGGACCGAGAAAAGTTTCTCTGTCCGAATAAAATCTGTCGCCTTTTCTTCCTTTTTCAGTTTCTGCGCTCATAAAATAACATATATCGCTGGGTCCTGTTGAACCTTCTATCCATTCAAGACCGGGCAATATCTTTATGCTTTTATTTATTTTGCTTTTGTTATAAAGCCTCACGACATCTCTGTGATATTCAACGTAAGCTCTATTGCCGCCGAATATGGGGACTGCCGGTATAAAATCGACGGTCTTTACTTTGTTGGAATTATTTTTTATTTCAACCATCCATAATTCGGTCATCTCTTCAAGAGGCACAAAAACAGTGGCCGAAACGGACAATTTCATCTTTTCGGAAGTTCCTGAAAAAGTTACATATCCGAGCCCCATTTCATATTTGGAATTTTTAGTTTCGGTATCTGTTAAATCATAATTGTTTACAAGCCACGTCTTATTTGCTTCTCTCAGCCACAAAAATCTTGCGTTTCCTTTCGGAAAATTAGGACCGTCAAATTCGCCGAACATTCTGGTATAGTCAAATCCGCTGAATCCTCTTAAAAAATTGTCACAAATTGAAAAATATTTCGGACAATTTGCAAGCATGTGGATTAACGGCTGTTTCAAGCTTTTCGCATCGTCTACAACGCACTGTCCTTTTTCATCGTAACGCCATAAATTTTTACCCATTTTTTATATCTCCGATAAAGCTTATTTTATACAATTGATTATACGAAAATCGCACTTATTTGACAAGAATATATCATATTTTGTTTAATTGCTGTGCTATGAATGAAAATCAAAAATATGCAAGACCTGACTGGAACCAATATTTTATGAAATTGGCGTGGCTTGTCGCCGAAAGATCAACATGCATCAGACACCATGTAGGAGCGGTTATAGTAAGAGATAAACGCATTCTTACTACAGGTTATAACGGAGCCGCTTCGGGCACTAAAGACTGCCTTGAGCTTGGATGTTTAAGAAACGAGATGAATATCCCGTCAGGCACAAGACATGAAATATGCCGCGCGATACATGCCGAACAAAACGCAATAATTCAGGCAGGAACACACGGAATAAATATAAAAGGCGCAACGATATACTGTACACATTCGCCTTGTATATTGTGCGCAAAAATGCTGGCAAACGCAGGTATCAAAAATTTCGTAATGTGTCTGGAATATCCGGATGATTCTTATAAAAAACTTTTTGACGAAGCAAATATATCTTATGCAACTATGGAAACGCCCGATTTAAATATAAGTCAAAAAAAATAAAATTCATTAAATGGAAAGGAGAATGTCATGAAAAAAGCAGCGCTTATAATTGCAGGATTGTTTTTAGCTGTCGGTTTATCTTTCGGTGCTGAAAAAAAAGAGAACGTAAAATTCGGATTAGGTTATTCCCAGTTAATTATCAATAACAACAATAACGATATAGCAGTCTCTCAGGCTGCCGGCAGAGTGTGGTTTAACGATACTTTGGGGGCCGATTTTACTCTCGGATTCCAAAACAGCAGCACTAACGGCCAGTCTAATAATACTTTTTTGCTCGGCGGTAAAATTTTAGGCAAAATGGTAAGCGTAAAAAGTCTTGATATCTACTGGCTTGCCGGACTTAATTTCGGAAGCACAAGCGTAGCGGGAGAATCTTCATCTTTTTTTAGATTATGCGGAGGATTCGGCGCAGAATATTATCTTCTGCCTTCTCTGTCTCTTCTTACGGAAATTGATATGTCTTATATTTCGCAGAAAGACAACAATCAGTTCGGAATTTTTGCAAGTTGGATTCCGCAGGCAGGCGTAAGATTTTATTTTTAAAAAACAAAAAAAATCTCAAACGGACGGATTTAAAATCCGTCCGTTTTTTATTTATAAATAAAACAATTGAAAAAAAAAGAATAATTTTGTATATTTGTTAGCTATATATTACGGGGGTGTTCTAAAATGTCTTACAAATGTTACGTATGCGGCAAAGGTTCTTCTTCGGGAAATACTATAAGCCATTCAAACAAAGCTTCCAAGAGATTGTTCAGACCGAATCTGCAACAGTTAAGAATCATAGTTGAAGGCAAAAAAACGAAAGAGTACGTATGTACTTCTTGCATTCGTTCAGGAAAAGTCCAGAAAGCTATATAATTTATCCGAAAAGTATTTAAAAATAAAAGGTGAGCAAAGTTCTCATCTTTTATTTTTATTTTCACGTAAATATTTACGTATCCTTGATTTTGCCTGAGCGGTAACTACTATATCAAGCCAATGTTCCGTCGGTTTTATATTTTTTCTCGTCAATACTTCGCAGGTCTGCCCCGTAGTTAATTTATAATCAAGCGACACTATTTTGCCGTCCACTTTTACACCCATGCACGTATCGCCTATATCGCTGTGCACGGCATAAGCAAAATCAAGCGCGGTAGAGCCCTCAGGCAGTTTTATTACTCTTCCCTTAGGCGTTGCAACATATATCTGTTCAAAATTACATTCCGTTTTTATGGCAGTCAAGAACTCATCGGAATCTTTTGATTCAAGAATATGCTTAATAAATTCCAAATGACTTTCCGTATCCACAGTTTTTGACGTTGCGGCGTTTTTTTTGTCAAAACTTTCTTTATAGCGCCAATGCGCCGCTATGCCGTATTCAGCTCTTTTATGCATATCTTCCGTTCTTATCTGGACTTCAACTATAATTCCGTTATCTCCGACTACGGTAGTATGTATTGACTGGTACATATTATTTTTCGGCACGGCTATATAATCGGTAAATGAATTTTCAACTATTTCAAATTCAGACTGCACTATGCTTAAAATCTGATAGCAGTGCTCTTCGGTATCGGTAATAATTCTCATGCCGAATAAATCCTGTATAGATGAAAAAGGTTTTTCCTGACGCTGCATTTTTTTATATATGCCGTAAAGATTTTTAGGTCTTGCAAGTATTCTGAACGGAATTTCGGCAGAGCCGAGTTTTTCATTTATCTGGCTTTCTACGTTGGCAAGATTTTTCATATTGTTTTCGGATCTCAGCTGCCATTTTATTCTGATTTCGTTATATTTTTCAGGTTCAAGAATTTCAAAAGTCAAATCTTCAAGCTCTCCCTTCCACATATAAATGCCCAGTCTGTGCGCAAACGGAGTATACAGTGTAAGAGTTTCCTGAGCAATTTTTTTCTGTTTATCAGGCGTCAGGTATTTTATAGTTCTCATATTATGAAGCCTGTCTGCAAGTTTAATTATAATGACTCTTGTATCTTTAACGACAGCCAAAAGCATTTTACGCCAATTTTCCGCCTGAGCCGTAAGCTGGTCTTCATATTTATATTTGTTGATTTTTGTAACACCCTCTATAAGAGCCGTTATTTCCTCTCCGAATTCTTCTTTAAGTTCTTCTCTTACGACAAGAGTATCTTCAATTATGTCGTGCAGCAAAGCGGCGCATATTGTGGAAACATCAAGTCTGAGCTCAGTAAGTATCATTGCGACTTCAAAACAGTGGTTTACATAAGGTTCGCCTGTGGCTCTTGTCTGGCAGAAATGAGCATTTGAGGCAAAAGTAAAGGCTTTTTCAAGCAGATTGAAATCCGCTTCAGGCATGTATTCCGATATTGCTCTTTTCAGTTTTTCTATCATTTTTAAATAAAAGTTTTCAACGATAAAATATATTTTGAAACATTCTCATTATTAATTTTATAATTTTCATTGGCCACTGAAAGAGTAAATGACGAAATATTCAATTCAAAACCGTAAGTATACTTCATTTTATCTTCATTTGAAAAAGAAGGTCCCTGTGCGCCTACTCTTAAAGCAAGAACTCTTGTCAGGTATTGTTCAAGACCGACTCTGTAAATTGTGTCGTCGGCATTTCCGAATCTGTAAAATTTTTTGTCAAGATCGGCAAGCATAGTAAAACCGCCTGTCGTATATCCTAACCCGGTTCTTATTCCGAAAGGAAGCTGCTCGCTGTTATAGTGAGTCCACCACATAAAACCGATAATATTTTCAAAATTAATACCGAAAGTCATATTGCGGTTTAAAGGAGCAGTAAAACCGACATCTACGGTAAAACCGTTTCCTGAGGACGTTTGGGCAAAGGGAATTCCGTCTGTTACAGAGGCTTCCGCAATGTTACCGTAAAGATAAGACAGGCTGATTCCTGTGGCATAATTTTTTTTATCATCCTTTTGCGATGCTGATATCGTAACAGCTTTTATATCTTCGTTCTGTCTTGACCAGTAATTTGTACCGCTTGAATATCTCACGTTTGAAGCAAGAGTTCTCCATGATATTGCACCCTGCTGCTGTAAAACAACGAAAGAATTAAAACCTAGATTTACAGGTTCAACAGAATCTAAAATTGCTCTGTCTATCTCTGATTTTCTTGTTATTGAAACTAAAGCCTCAACCTGTATAGACTCGCTCCTTCCATAAGCAAGACCTGCCGGATTTAAAAAAACGTTGTCTATGCTGTTTATGAGAGCTACTCCTGCTCCTCCCATTGCTATGCTTCTTGCGCTTACGGGCATCGCGTCATAACTGTTAAAATTTGTAGGAGGCTGTTTTGCATAAAGACATACCGTAAAAACAAAAACAATCAGACAAGCGTTTAAATTCTTTTTAAACATATTTCATCTCCGTTTCTTACTGCATATCGTGCAATTTAGTATATATGCCGTTTTTAGCCAAAAGTTCCTCATGGGTTCCCGTTTCTGCGATATTTCCTTTGTCTATAACTATTATCTGATCGGCATTTTTAACCGTCGTCAGCCTGTGGGCTATTAATATTACTGTTCTGTTTTTCATCAGGTTTTCAATGGCTTCCTGCACAAGTTTTTCAGATTCCGTATCCAAAGCGGAAGTCGCCTCGTCAAGTATCAAAATAGGAGGGTTTTTAAGCATAGCCCTTGCTATCGCTATTCTCTGTTTTTCCCCTCCGGACAGTTTCATCCCTCTTTCTCCGACGACCGTATTGTATTTATCCGGCATTTTAGATATAAAATTATGCGCGTTTGCGGCTTTTGCCACGGTTTCTATTTCTTCATCCGTCGCATCCATTTTAGCGTATGAAATATTATATCTGACGGTTTCGTTAAAAAGCAAAACATCCTGTGAAACGACGCCTATCTGTGCTCTCAATGAATTAAGTTTAACATCTCTTATATTTTTCCCGTCTATCAAAATTTCTCCGCCTTTTACATCATAAAATCTTAAAAGAAGATTCGCTACCGTCGTTTTGCCTGAACCGGATGCTCCCACAAATGCAAATGTTTTTCCGGCAGGAATTGTTACGTTTACGTTGTTTAGTATTTGTTTGCCTACTCCATAATCAAAAGAAACATTTTTATATTCTATTTTATTGGAAAATTTAGGAAGTTCCTCGGAGCCTTGTTTATCAAATATAGTAGGCTTTTCATCAAGAATTTCAAAAATTCTCTCAGAGGCGGTAATCGCCTGCTGTATTGTAGAATTAAGCTGGGCAAAACTTTTAAGAGGCTGATAAATTGAAAATAATGCGCCGAAAAACGCGACGAAAGCGCCGGGCGCCCACTGTCCGCTTAAAACTTCTCTGCCTCCGAACCACAACACAATTGCAGCTACTATTGAACCAAGCGCTTCCATTATGGGACTCGATCTTGCCTCAACTCTCAACAGTCTCTGCTGTATGTGATAATAAGCGTCATTATCTTTTTTAAATTTTTTCTTTTCATGGTCTTCCTGAGAAAAAGCTTTTATTACCGAAAAACCGCTGAGCATTTCTTGCAGCGACGAATAAATCTCGGCCATCTGAATCTGGCCTTCTTTGGAAGCCTTTCTCATTTTTCTTGCAAATTGTACCAGAGGAAGTATTATAAGAGGAACTATCACTACGCCTATAAGAGCAAATTTCCAATGCAGATAAAATAAAAGACATATCATTGCAATAACTGTAAGCCCGTCTTTAATAAGACAGGATGGAACCTTTAAGACCGCTGTATAAAGAGCGTTGATATCATTTGTTACTCGGGACATTATTTTTGAACTTGAATTTCTGACATAAAAATCATGAGAAAGCTGTATAAGTTTGCCGTAAAGCTGGTCTCTCAAAAGCCTTATGATATTTTGTCCTATATAATTTAAAAGATAATTCTTGCCGTAATCGGCAAGACCTTTTATGGCAAATACTATCGGAATTAAAATTATAATTATAAGGAGCATATCCATTTTATCCGACGTATTCAGCCATCCGGAAAGCCCCGTAAAATTTAATACTTTATCTATAGCCCCGTTGTCGGCAGGAGGATTATTTGAAAGAATTCTGTCAAAAAGAAGTTTTATCAAAAGCATATACGCGCTTGTCATAAGCGCAAAAACGCACATGCAAACCATTGCCCAGGCAAATCTTACTTTGTAAGGTTTTATATAAGCTATTGCTCTTTTATAATTCATTATTAATCTCCAAGTATATTTTGCGCTACTCTGTCAGATACGCCCGGTTTGCCGAGTATGTCTCTGAATTTAAGAAGCTCATTTTTTGTTTTTTCGTATATTTCAGGATGCAGCATATTTATAACGCCGCCGGCTATTTTTTCAGGCGTTGCGTTTTCAAGAAGATATTCCGGAACTATTTCTCTTCCGGCAAAAATGTTTACAATCGCGACATATTTAACGGTAGCCAGCATTTTTATTATTATTCCGTTAAGCCATGATAATTTATACATAACAACCATGGGAATTCCCATTAACGCATTTTCAAGACTTACCGTTCCGGAAGGATTTATAACTATGTCCATTTCTTTTCTTTTTTCAAAATCATTGCCGTAAACAACGGATATATGTTCAGGAAGTTTGTAATCAAGCTTTTCAAGCGTAAATAAAGTAAATTCCGCATTAACTTTATTCTTTAAAATTTTTACGGCGTCTATAATTATCGGGACATGCCTTTTAATTACACTTTTTCTGCTGCCCGCAAAAAGTCCTATTTTTATTTTATTGCCCGTAATTTTTTCATGTTTAGGTTCAGGAACAATATCTATCAGCGGATTACCTTCAAAAACGGCTTTTATATTTTCTTTTTCATATATTTCTTTTTCAAAAGGAAGTATCGGATACACCGTCTTTACATACTTTGCTATATTTTTAATTCTCCCTCTTCTTGAAGCCCAAATCTGCGGACAGACGTAATAATAAACAGGAATGTTCATTGAACGGGCAAGCTTTGCAACATTTATGTTAAACCCGTAATAATCAACCAGAATAATTTTATTTATTTTATTTTCAATAAAACATTTTTTAATTTTATTTAAAACTTTTTTCAAAAAACAAATCTGCTTTATAATTACAAAACCGAAAGCGTCTATATTGACCAGATCTTCCACAAAAAAATCCGAATTAAGTTTAAGCTGATTTCCTCCGACGGCAAAAACAATATTTGCGGGATTATTTTTTTTAATTGATTTAACAAGATTTCCGGCATGAATGTCGCCGGATATATCGCCTGCGGAAATAAAAATATTCTGTGATTTTTGTTCCATAATTTACATAAGATTATATTGAAAATTGAGACATTTTACAATAAAAAAAATTATTTTCAGACTGTAACATAAAAAAACACGGGGTAAAAAACCCCGTGTTTTGTTTTTTTAAAATTTTACAAAAATTTATTTCTCGGGAAGAGCCGCAATTCCGGGAAGTTCTTTTCCTTCCAAAAATTCGAGTGAAGCTCCGCCGCCGGTTGAAATATGAGAAATCTGTTTATCTACTCCGGCTTTTTTTACGGCAGAAACTGAATCGCCGCCGCCGACTACAGAAACTGCTCCGTTGCCCGTTGCTTCGGCTACAAGTTTGGCTATTTCAACAGTTCCTTTTGAGAACCGGTCTATTTCAAATATGCCAAGAGGTCCGTTCCATACGATTGTCTTTGCGCTTTTTACAACCTGTGAAAATTCTGCAATCGTCTTAGGTCCTACGTCTACTCCCATAAAACCTGCTTCTATAGACGTTGAAACGGTATTTTTAACTGTTGCTCCCGCAGGAACGCTTTTTGTAGCAAAATCAACTTTGTCGGCAATAACATGATCCAAAGGAAGAAGAAAATTAACTCCTTTATCTTTTGCTTTTTTAAGAAGTTCTTTTGCAAGATCAAGTTTATCGTCTTCAACAAGAGAAGTTCCGGTTTCTATGCCCTGTGCTTTTAAAAACGTGTATGCCATCGCTCCGCCGATTATTATAGCGTCAACTTTACTCAAAAGATTTTCTATAACGTTAATTTTATCGGAAACTTTTGCTCCGCCCAAAATAGCAAGAAAAGGTTTTACCGGATTATTCAAAGCGTCGCCCAAGAATTTCAATTCTTTTTCAACTAAAAATCCTGCTCCCGCTTCTTTTATGTATTTTACTATTCCGGCTGTTGAAGCATGCGCTCTGTGAACAGTTCCGAAAGCTTCCTGAACAAAAACATCGCCGAGTGACGCAAGTTTCTTTGCAAAGCCTAGCATTGCTTCTTTATCCTTTTCGCCGTTTGCGTTTTTGCCTTCTTCTTCGGAATGGAATCTCAAATTTTCAAGAAGAAGAATTTCGCCTGATTTAAGTTCTGCCGCCGCTTTTTCAGCTTCTTCGCCGATACAGTTTGAAGCAAATTTAACCGTTACGCCCGTAAGCTCCTGAAGTCTGTTGACAACAGGCTTTAAGCTCATCGTATCAACTGTTTTTCCTTTAGGCCTTCCCAAATGAGCCATAAGTATTATGGCAGCCTTCTGTTCAAGAAGATACTTTATCGTAGGCATAGTCGCAACTATCCTTTTATCGTTTGTTATGTTCAAATTTGCGTCAAGAGGAACGTTATAATCTACTCTGACCAAAACTTTTTTCCCTGCAAGCTGTAAATCTTTTATAGTTTTTTTCATGATTTCTCCTTACTGTTTTTTGCGGATTTATAAAAAACCGGGTCCGGAATAAAAGCCGGACCCGATTCAAAATAACTTATTTTTTCAGAAAAGACATTTTATTATGCCAATTCTGCAAAATACTTAATTGTGCGAACCATCTGGCTTGTATAGCTGTTTTCGTTATCGTACCAAGAAACAACCTGAACCTGATATGTATCGTCGTCAATTTTTATAACCATTGTCTGAGTTGCATCGAACAAAGAACCAAAGTTTATGCCGATAACGTCTGAAGAAACAAGTTCTTCTTCGGTATAACCGAAAGATTCATCTGAAGCTTTTTTCATTGCTTCGTTGACAGCTTCTTTCGTAATATCTTTTCCTTTTACAACTGCAATCAATATTGTTGTAGAACCTGTAATTGTAGGAACTCTCTGTGCAGAACCGATAAGTTTCTTATTCAATTCAGGAATAACAAGACCTATTGCCTTTGCCGCGCCTGTTGAATTAGGAACTATGTTTGCCGCTGCCGCTCTTGCTCTTCTCAAATCGCCTTTAGGATGAGGTCCGTCAAGAGTCATCTGGTCTCCCGTATAAGCATGAACTGTTGTCATGATACCTGTCTGTATAGGAGCAAAGTCGTTAAGAGCTTTTGCCATAGGAGCCAAGCAGTTTGTAGTACAAGAAGCCGCAGATATTATATTGTCTGAAGGTTTCAAAGTTTTGTGGTTTACGTTAAATACTACCGTAGGAAGATCTGTTCCTGCAGGAGCCGATATAACGACTTTCTTTGCGCCGGCATTTATATGAGCCTGTGATTTTTCTTTAGATACGTAAAATCCGGTACATTCAAGAACTACGTCTACGCCAAGCTTTCCCCAAGGAAGAGCGTTTGCGTCTTTTTCTTTGTAGATTATAATTTCTTTTCCGTCAACTATGATTGAATTATCGGTAGACTGAACTTTGTCTGCCAAAGCATATCTTCCCTGAGCTGAATCATACTTGAGTAAGTGAGCCAACATCTTAGGGCTTGTCAAATCGTTGATAGCAACGACTTCATATCCCTTTGCGCCGAACATCTGTCTGAATGCGAGACGGCCGATACGACCAAAACCATTAATTGCAACTTTAACTGCCATTTTTGTGTCCTCCGATTATTTATATTTTTTACCTGTTTATTAGATAAATTTCTATTTATACTATAAAAATATGTAATTATTGTCAAACAAACCCGCGGATTAAACGCGTTTAAAAATATCAGTTTTTAAAGACGATACCTTGTCAAGAAAAACTATGCCGTCAAGATGGTCTATTTCATGCTGGATTACTATTGATTCAAACCCGCTTGTATTAAGAGCCTGTTTTTTGCCGCTTATATCAAGATATTCAACCGTAATTTTATCTTTTCTTGAAACATTTCCCGTAAATTCGGGTACGCTCAAACAGCCTTCTCTTGATTTAAGTTTTCCCGATGAATAAGTTATTTGCGGATTTATCATTACAAGAAGCCCGTTATTTCTGTGCGGTTTAGGGTTAAGAGAAACGTCTACGACTATTATTCTTGATAATACTCCGATTTGAGGAGCCGCTATCCCCACGCAAAAATTAGACGACGTCATAGTTTCCTGCATATCTTTTATAAGATTGACAACCTGAGGGCTTATCATTTCAACAGGCGCCGATATCTGTTTTAAAACAGGATCGGGAATCGTTAAAATTCTTAAAATAGCCACTTTTATATCTCTGAAGTATCGGCCTGATTAATTGAAATGTCAACCATAATTTTGGCTGCCAAATCTTTCATGGCTGATTTTAGATTTTCTATCTTAAAACCGGACGGCAGCTGTATTTCGATAAGCATTATATATACTTTATCTTTTACGCCTACTACGGAAGTCTGAACGTCGGTTATATTCACATTATTATCTGAAAGATATTTGCTTATATTGTAAACTATGCCGGGCTTATCGGCGCCATAAAGAGATATTACATAATCGCCGTAAGTTTTGATATTTTTAGTATTGTCGTCTATTTCGTTTACCGAAGAATGAAGTCCCAGATTATTAAATACGGCTTTAAGTTTTGATTTTATTTTTGAAACGTCGGCTGTTTTCGGATATGCTATCAAAAGAATCATGGCAAACTGACCCGATAAAAGAGTCATCGTGGAATTTTCTATATTGCATCCCATTTCAAACAAAACTTCCGAAATTGAACTTACTATTCCCGTCTGGTCTTTGCCTATGGCAGATAATGACAGTAATTTTTTAGTCATTTTCGCTTAACTCAGACTTTTAAAACCTGAGCCAATTCCTCCGTATTTTTTATGATTTCAACGGCTTTGGATATATTCTTCCCGCCGCCTTGCGCAAAATCAGGTTTGCCGCCGCCCGAACCTTCTATCTTTGCAGCAAAAGCTTTCGCTATTTTGCCCGCGTGATATCCTTTTTTGACAAGCGTCTGGTCAATTGAAACTATAAAAGAAACTTTATCGTCTGTAACCGAAACTATTACGGCAACTGAAGACGGAAGTTTCTCTCTGAGTTTATCTGACATTTCTCTCAGTGATTTTACATCAATTCCTTTTACGTCAAACGCGACCGTTTTTACTCCGTTTATATCTTTTGCATTTTTTATATATTCGTCTATTTCCCCGGCTATCAGTTTACTTTTTAAGGCTGCATTTTCCGATTCGTATTTTTTAACTTCTTCAATAAGCTTATCTATTGAAGCATTAACTGATTTTGCAGAGGTTTTTAATTTTGACGCTATAGCTTCAAAATTTTCTTCAAGCTCGCTGAAATATTTATCGGCGGCTCTTCCGGCAACAGCTTCAATTCTTCTTACTCCGCTTCCGATTGATGTTTCGGATATTATCTTAAAAGCGCCTATATCGCCTGTTCTTTTAACATGCGTTCCGCCGCAAAGTTCCATTGAATAAGTTTCCATATCGCATCCGACAGTAACAGCTCTTACCGTGTCTCCGTATTTTTCTCCAAAAAGCGCAGTCGCTCCCTTTTGCCTTGCCTGATCCATTGACATTTCTTCAATTGAAACTTTGAAATTCTTTCTTATACTTGAATTTACCGTTTTTTCAACTAAAACAAGTTCGTCTTTCGTTAAAGCTTTAAAATGGCTGAAGTCAAACCTCAAAATATCTTCCGACACAAGAGAACCTGCCTGAGCAACATGCGAACCGAGAACGGTTCTCAGCGCTTTTTGAAGCAGATGAGTAGCGGTATGATGTCTTGCAGTCTGAATTCTTTTGCACGTATTTATTGAAGCCGTTAAAATATCTCCGGCTTTAACGCTTCCGTTTTCAACCGTGACTTTATGAACGAAAAGACTTCCTATGGGTTTTGAAACTTCTGATACCGTAATCCGGACATTATCATTATTTGAAAGACTTCCGTTATCGGCAACCTGTCCGCCCGATTCTGCGTAAAAAGGAGTAGCGTCAAGAATAATTTCGCCTGTTTCCCCTTTTGAAAGAGAATCTGCTCTTTTATCGTCTTTAAGTATCGCTAAAACCTTTACTTCCAGATTATCCTGATTATATCCTTTAAAACCCGTATCTCCGAATTCTTTGTGAAGTATCGAATAAAAAGTTATATCTTTTTCGCCCGATCCTGCCCATGCGCTTCTTGATTTTTCCTGAGCCTTTTTCTTTTCTTCAATAAAACCTTCTTCGTCTATCGTAAGGCCTTTTTCCTGAACTATTTCTTTTGTAAGTTCCTGAGGAAATCCGTAAGTATCGTAAAGTTTGAAAACGTCGCTTCCGTTAATTATTTTTATTTTTTTGTTTTCATATTCGTTTATGATGCCGTTTAATATATCGGTACCCGTGCTTAAAGTTTCAAGAAATTTTTCCTCTTCAACTTTAACCATCGTCTTTATATTATCAAGTCTCTGTGAAAGTTCCGGATAAGCAGGTTCCATTATTTTATTTACGCTGTCTACAAGCTTATAAATAAACGGTTCGTTCTTGCCGAATACGACTCCCTGTCTTAATGCTCTTCTTAAAATTCTTCTTAATACGTAGCCTCTTCCTTCGTTTGAAGGAAGTATTCCGTCGGATATCAAAAACGTAACCGCTCTTGAATGATCGGCGATCATTCTCAATTTTGCAAGATTATCATTCATCTTTACTTTTAAAATCTCGGCCGATTCTTCCATTATCGGAACAAACAAATCTGTTTCAAAAACGTTTTTCTTCCCGTTTGCCACGGCTACAAGTCTTTCAAGTCCCATACCGGTATCTATATTTTTTCTAGGAAGCGGCTTTAAACTGCCGTCTTGCTGTCTGTCAAACTGGGTAAAAACAAGATTCCAAACTTCAAGATACCTGTTGCAGCTGCACCACGGACCGCAGTCCGGCTTTCCGCAGCTCATTTCAAGCCCTAAATCTATCAATATTTCGGAACACGGTCCGCACGGACCCGTCGGCCCCATATTCCAAAAATTAGTATCGTCGCCCATCTTTATTATTCTTGAAGCAGGTATTATCTTCTTCCATATTTCGCCGGCTTCTTCATCGTCTTTATAAATAGTTATATACAGTTTATCTTTGGGAAGCTGCATAACATTTGTCAGAAAATCCCACGCCCAGGCTATCGCTTCATTTTTGAAATAGTCTCCGAAGGAAAAATTTCCGAGCATTTCAAAAAAAGTAAGATGTCTGTTTGTGATTCCGACCTGATCTATGTCTGATGTTCTGAAACATTTCTGCGAAGTGGCCGCTTTTGTAAATTTGTCTTTGCTCTGTCCCAAAAAATGTTTTTTAAACTGAACCATTCCCGCCGAAGTAAAAAGAAGAGATTTATCTCCCGTCGGAACGAGAGAATCGGATGATACAACCTGCGAACCTTTTTTTTCAAAAAAGTCCAAAAAAGTTTTCCTTATGTTTGATGATTGTGTATTCATAATGGAAGATTTTACCAAAAAAGACTTGAATTTTCAAACAAAAAAAGCGCCCGTTTTAAAAAACGGGCGCTTATATGATTTATTTTATTGATGTTTAAAATATACGGCGCTTAAAGGAGGAAGCGTAACTTCAATCGTATACGGTTTTGCATGAGTTGAATACTCGTAAGCTTCAACTTGCCCCAAATTGCCCATATTGCTTCCGAAATAAACTGATGAATCGCTGTTTAAAAGTTCCTGCCATTGTCCGCCTTTTGTAACTCCGACTTTATAATTATGTTTAGGAACAGGATTGAAATTTAATACGCACAATATAACTTCGCCGGTAGACGGCGATTTTCTTAAAAAACTCAAAACGCTGTTATCGGTATCGTTGCAGTCAACCCATTCAAAACCGGCCCAACTGTTGTCGTCTTCAAATAGAGCCTTTTCATTTTTATAAACACGGTTTACGTCTTTTACCCAGTTCTGCATGCCTGAATGCTGCCAGAACTGCAAAACGTGCCATTCAAGGCTTTCATCGTGCATCCATTCTCTTACCTGCCCGAATTCGGAACCCATAAACAAAAGTTTTTTGCCGGGATGTCCGTACATATAACCTATAAGCAGTCTTAAATTGGCAAAGCGCTGCCACTCGTCGCCGGGCATTTTACCGACTAAAGAACCTTTTCCCTGCGTTACTTCATCGTGCGAAAAAGGAAGCATAAACTGTTCGCTGAAAGCGTAAAGCAGACTGAAAGTAAGATTTGTATGATTATATTTTCTAAAAACTGGATCTGTTTTAAAATATCTTAAGGTATCGTTCATCCAGCCCATATTCCATTTAAAGCCGAATCCAAGCCCCCCGAGGTAAGTAGGCTTTGAAACCATGGGCCACGCCGTTGATTCTTCGGCTATCATTTGAACGTCGTTATGATTTTCATAAACTACGTGATTTAATCTCTTTAAGAAATCTATCGCTTCTATATTTTCTTTCCCGCCGTATTTGTTAGGCAGCCATTCTCCGTCTTTTCTTGAATAATCAAGATAAAGCATTGAAGCTACGGCGTCTACTCTTATGCCGTCTATATGGTATTTTTCAAGCCAAAATAAAGCAGAAGATATAAGAAAACATTTTACTTCGTTTCTTCCGTAATTAAATATGGCGCTTTTCCAGTCCGGATGAAATCCTTTCCTCTGATCGGCGTGTTCGTATAAATGCGTACCGTCAAAAAAAGAAAGTCCGTGCATATCTGTTGGAAAATGAGACGGAACCCAGTCCATTATTACTCCGATGCCTGCCTGATGAAGAACGTCTATCATATACATAAGATCCTGAGGAGTGCCGTATCGGCTTGTCGGAGCAAAATATCCTGTGGTCTGATAACCCCATGAAGCATAAAACGGATGCTCCATTATCGGCATCAGCTCAACGTGCGTAAAATTCATTTCAACGCAGTAATCTTTAAGCTGGTCTGCTATTTCCCTGTAAGAGAGCATTCTGTTATTTTCTTCGGGTTTTCTGCGCCATGACCCCAGATGCATTTCATAAATAGACATCGGAGCTTTATGGCTGTTGTTTTTATATCTTATTTTCATCCATTTATCGTCATTCCATTGATAATCAATATTCCAAACTTTTGAGCCTGTTTTCTGAGGAGTTTCACAGTGAAACGCAAGCGGATCGGCTTTTTCAACGGAATAATTATTATGATGAGACATTATAAAATATTTATATGTATCGCCCTGTTTCATATAAGGTATAAAACCCTCCCATATCCCGGAACCGTCGCCCCGCGCATTAAGAGGATGCGTCCATTTATCCCAGTAATTGAAATCGCCTATTACGGACACATGTTTGGCGTTCGGCGCCCATAGCGCAAAATAAACTCCGTCTCTGTCTTTATAATTTATCTGATGCGACCCAAGGCGTTCGTAGAGTTTAAACAAACTGCCTTCTTTAAAAAGATAGATGTCCTGCTGGCTAAATAGCGAATAAGCCTCAACATGATTTTCCATAAGCCCCCGTTCTTTTGTATCTCTTGATAAATATTAAAATTAAATTTTTCATTAAAGCCACAACCGGAACCGCAAATATCATGCCTAAAATACCGAATATTTCGGCGCCTGCCACAAGAGCAAAAATCATAGCGACAGGGCTTAAATTTACGGTTTTTCCTATAACAACAGGCTGTATTATGTGATTATCCATCTGCTGTATTATAAAAAATAGTATTATTACTTTTAAAACCATCGCTAAAGACTGAAACTGTATCGCAGTTACCGTTACCCCCATTATTAATCCGGAAAGAGGCCCGAGATAAGGAACCAAATTAAACAATCCGGCAATTATACCTATAATGAAAGCATAATTTACGCCGAGAATACTCAATCCTGCTATCGTTAACGTGCCGACGAATATTACTTCAATAATCTGGCCTCTTATATACTTTGATAAAACAGAACTTGCCTCATAGTAAACAGATATTACAGTTTCGGTATATTTTGCCGGAACTATATCTATAATAAACTTTTTTATATTATCAAATTCAAGAAGCATAAAGAAAGTAAGAACAGGCAAAAAAACTATGATATATATAAAAGAAAAAAGTTTTTTTATAAGATACGTTATTTCATTTACGGCTTTTGCAGCTATTTCACCAGACTGTTCCTTTATTTTTCCAACTATATAATTTTGATTGTCAACAGGGACATATCCCGATATTTTAACGCTTAAAGAAGAGGTGAAATCTTTTACTTTCTCCGAATATGACGGATAATTATCGGCAAGAACATTTATTTCCCCGTAGATAATCGGCGCTATTTTTATAACCGTTACGGCAACGACTGCGGCAAAAATAAAAGTTAAAATTACAACGGCAACCCATCTTTTAAGACCAAAAAGCATTATTTTATTTACAAGCGGCGAAAACAGGTAGGCCAAAAAAACGGATATTATAAAAGGGAATAAAATAGCCCTGCATAAATATAAAAAAAACAATGCCGAGGATGTAATAATAAGCATGATAATAAAATTTTTAGTTACGGGGCTGTTTTTTGAAAACATTTCTTACCTTTTCAAATAATTTATTTAACGTATCGGAATTTATGATTCTTTTGGCAAATAACTCTTCAAATTCCTGCTTGTATATTATATAAACCAGACTGTCCTCGGACGCTCTTGCCTGAGACGTATACAACCGCTGAGTTAAAATATTGTCTGAATTTATGAATTTTCCGGATTGCACGCTTATAGTTTTTCCCGCGCAGTCAAGTTCGGTCTTACCGTATTTCAAAATAAAAAACATTTTCGCTTCTTCCCCGCAGTTATACAAAACTTCACCTTTCATATAATTTTTCTTGTATATTATTTGAATAATCCTGTTTAACTGTCTATCGCCGAATTTTTTAAAAAAATCTAAATTTTTTAAAAAATTTATGTCATTTATTACGTCGGCGTCTTTAAATATTTTTTCAATTATATTTTTTGTCATTTTATTTATTTTCTATAACGTTTAACACGTATTCAAGAAATTTAATCAATTCCAAATTCCCGCTGTTTCTTGCATAATCCAACGCAGTTAATCCTTTATTATCTTTAATTCTTGCTTTAGCTTTATTTTTTATTAATATTTTAACTATATCATAATAACCTTTTGAACTTGCGATCATAAGAGGCGTAATACCGTCTGTGTCTCTTGCGTTAACTCTGGCTCCCTTACTGATTAAAAATAAAACCATCTGAATATCATTTACATTAACCGCCATGTTAAGATATCTGTCGTTGTTGTTCTGTTTTTCGTTAATATAAGCGCCTTTTTTTATCAGCATATCCGCAATTTTAACGTTCCTTTTGTTAACGGCTACGGCAAGAGGTGTCACGTTATTATTATCAACAACATTGACGTTTGCCCCGTTTTTGATTAATTCTTCAACAATTTTTTCATTTGATTTATATACTGCATACATTAAAGCAGAAACTCCGTTTATATCCTGAGTATTCACATCCGCGTTATTAATTAAAGCAAGTTTGACAAGTTCTATGTTATTTGATAAACAGGCCGACATAAGCGGAGTCATATTGCTTGAATCCGTAATATTAACATCCGCCTGATGAGAAAGGAGAAGAAAGCCCATATCAAAATTGCCGTGGTCAAAAGCAATTGCCACGGGTGTTTTGTCAAATGCGCTCTTTTCGTTTATATCTGCCCCGTATCCTATAAATTTTGACGCCAAACGTATATCGGACGTGATTACGGCTTCTGTTAAAGTGCCGGGAACAGCGCCTGCTTTATTTAAAATTTTTACAATTTCAAAATTACCGGCCCGCATAGCCAAAGTGGAAGCCGTAATTCCGTCATTTGTCTTTGCGTTTATATTTACGCCGTATCTTACCATGTATTTGACAAGTTCTGTCATGCCTTTTTCAGACGCCATCATAAGAGGCGTTAATCCGTTGCTGTTCAAATGAGAATTAAAATCAGCTCCGTAATCCATAAGGAGTTCGGCGGTTGATTCCATATTTTTATTTATGGCAAGCATGAGAGAATTCATGCCGCCTCTGCTGTAAGAAACGTTTACGTTTGCTCCGTTTTTAATTAATAATTCCGCTCCTTTTGCAAATCCTTTATTTATGGCAAGTATCAAAGCGGAATTATCGTTTTGATCTTTAGAGTCCGGATTGATTTTTGCACGCATGCATTTTACGAGAAGTTCGTAATCGGCATTTTTAGCCGCTTCTATAAGAGTATCTTGTGAATAACCAAAACTTAACGCATTTTGCGCAATCAAATTTAATGAAATAAAAAATGTAAAAAATACAACGTATATTATTTTCATGTTTTTAACTGGGCAATTTTTGAATTACATTCTTTTGCCACTTTAATGTCAAGTTTTGCGGCGGCGGAATAATTTTCAACGGCTTTTTCTTTGCGGTTGTGTTTTTCGCATAATTGGGCGTATCCCAAATACGCAAGCGCGCTTTTAGGTTTTAGTTCTATTGATTTTTTATAATAATGTTCAGCCTTTTCATAATTATTCTGAATGGAGTATACGTCGGCTATTTTGCAATTAATAATATGAGAATCCGGTGAAAGCTCCAAAGCCTTATTTAAATCTTCCAATGCAAGCGCAATGTCTTTTAAAACAAGATAAACGCCGGCTCTTGCAAGATAAATCTGTGAATTTGACGAATTTAAATCAATAGCTTTTGAAAAATCTTCCAAAGCTTCCTGATATTTGTTATTTTTGAAATTTATATTGCCTCTGTTTAAAAGTACATTTGAACCGAGTAAATCAATTTTTTTCTGTTCCGGTTTCGCAACCTGTTGTTCGGCAGGCATATCGCCGTCATTTTCAGCTTTTACGGATTTTTCAGGGATTTCAGGAACTTTAACGTCGTCTTTTAGAAATTTTATTTTATCCGAAAGCAGATTCTGGTCGGAAGGATTCATCTTGACAGCGGTTTCAAAATCAAGAGAAGCATTCTGATAATCATTTAATTTCGCATATATTTTTGCCCTGAGCCATACATATTTGTAATCGTTTGAAACATCTTGGGCCTTTTTCAGATTTTCCAACGCTTTTAAATAATAATCTTTATTATCATCTTCATAATATCTGGCATAATCAAGAAGAGACTGAGCTATATAATAATATGTTTTTTTATTTTCTGGGTCGGCCTCGGCGGCCTTTTCCAAATTCAGATTAGCTTTTTCATAATTCTGCACTTCAAAATAACTTACGCCCAGATAATAATAAAATAGTTTTTCCTGTTTTTTATCGTTACTGCTTATTTGCAGCATTACTTCTATGCATTTTGCGTATTCGCCCATATTGAATAATATTGACGCAAAAATAAATTTAACGTCATCGTCGGGATTTAACATCATCAAATTTTTAATTAAATCATGAGCCTCTTCGTATTTTGATTGTTTGATAAGATAATCGGCCTTTGAAAGATTGGCCTGTTTACTGCCGGGTTTTAATTCCGCCGCTTCGGTTATATATTCAAAATACTTTTTTTCTTCTCCGAGAATCTCATAAATAAACGCTATTTTTAAAGTAACGTCAAAATTAACGGGATCTTTTTTTATAATCTGATGATAAACTCTCAATGCTCCCCTGTAATCTTTTAATCCGTATAAAGAATCCGCTTCTCCGTTTAATAAATCAATGTTGTCGCCGCCGAAAAGTTTGCCGGCAGAGGCGTAATCATCGGCAGCCTCTCTGAAATTTCCTTCAGAAAAATGCAATTTTGCTTTTTTCTCGTATGCCTGCCAGTTATTTTCGTAGTTTGCAGCGGCATTACCGGGCTGTTCTGTATTCTCAAAATTATCAGGCGCGGATACAGGCGTCTGTTCCTGCTGTTTTTTTTCCGGTTCCGGCTGTTTGATTTCATTTTCAGGAGCTATTATTTCTTCGCTTTTTTTAATATTTTCCGTTGAAAACTCTTTATCATTAATTTCAACGGATTCGTATTTCTCATTCGCCTCAGATTCATTATCCTGTTTTTTCCCCGCGGCAGGTTCTTCTTTTACTTCATTATCCGAAACATCTTTTTTAAGATTATTATTTTCAAATTTTACGTCTTCGTTCTGAATTTCAGCTTTTATCTTTTTATCGGATTCCCGCTTTAACTTATTTTCGTAATTTAAAATATATTGCGTTGATTCAATTAAACTTATATTGATATCGTTTATTTTTTGAGATTTGACAAGCGCGGCGATAGCATTATCGTAACTTTTTATAGCGTTTAGAAAATCGCCTTTTTCTCTGTTAATCAACGCTTTATAGCAATGCGCTTCCACGCATTGATCATCGGTCTGTAAAACAAATGAAATATCGGCTAAAGCATCGTCATAACGCCCCATCCGCACATATAAAGCTATTCTTTTAACGTATAAATTAACATCTTTCGGTTCAACAGAAATCATCTCCGTATAATCGGCATGGGCCTTTTCCGGCTCGTTAAATTTTTCATACGATGCGGCGCGTATTGATAAAACTTCAAGATTTTTCGGATTGGTCTCAAGATATTTGGACGATAAGTCCGCGGCTTCCTGATAATCCTGCATAATAAATTTAAGTTTCGCTTTCAAAAAAACAGCGTCCGCATTTGATGATTCTTTCATCAAAACATAATCTACGGTTTTTAAAGCCTGGTCGTTCTGCTGAAGACTGATTAAAGCTTTTGCCTTATCAATATGAACCGATAAATCGGCGCTGTCCGATGATAAAACTTCGTTATAATCTTCAACCGCATTTTCATACAGTCCGAGTCTGCTTAGAACATACGCCCTGTTTTTTAAAATATCGTTATTTTTCAAACCGCCTTTAACGGCAGTTTGAAAATTAGCAAGCGCCTTATCATAAATTTTAAGTTTCAAATTACACAAACCGTAATAATAATGAGCCTCGTACAGATTATATTTTTGATCTATGCATTTTTTTAAATCTTCAACGGCATTATCAAATTTTTCAACTTTTACAAATGCAAGCGCCCTGTTATAATTTGCTTCCGTAAACGTCTTTTTTTTATCTAAAACCAAAGTAAAATCATTAATTGCCTGTTCGTATTTGTTTTCTTTAAGCAGGCATAAGCCTTTTGTATATAATAGTTCAGGAATGTCAAACCCCGATCCGAGAGCTTTATCAAAATATTCTTCGGCCTGTTTGTATTTTTCCTGTTTGTAAAAACATATTCCGCAGGCATAAATTATTTCCGGCATTTCAGTTATGCTCAATTCATCCGCTTTTTTAAAACTTGTAAACGCGCCTTCGTAATTTTGCTGCATAAATTTGATAAAACCGTCAATCATGTAGGCTGCAAAACCGTTCGGCATTATATCAATAACCTGATAAATATCTTCGGCCGCTTTCTTAACATTTTCCTGCGTTATAAACATTCCGGCTCTCGCTATATAAGGCAGAACAAACAAGTAATTGGTTTCTATAGCCTGAGAATATAATTTTAAAGCTTTGGCGTCATTGCCCTGTTCTCTGTATAAATTGGCAAGATTATAGTAAGCGTACGAGTCCTCAGGCATAAGTTCAAGCGCATATTTAAAATCTTTTTCGGCGGATTCTTCATCAAGTCTCTTTCTGTATGCTATTCCTCTTCCGTTTAACGCAAATATATCCTGAGGTTCAAGTTCCAAAGCTTTGTTAAAATCATCAATTGCTTTATCCACGTCTCCCATGTTGCTGTAAGTAACTGCCCTGTTGGAAAATGCATAATTATCGTTCGGGTTAAGATCAACCGCCCTGTTAAAATCTTCTATGGCTTTTTTATAATTAAATAAACTTCTGTATGACATGGCTCTGCCGTAAAAAGCGGATTCGTTTGAATCGTTTAATTTTATGGCCTTGTTGTAATAATCCGCTGCTTTTTCAAAATCATTCTGTATTCTGCTTAGATTTCCGAAACTTGTATATACGCTTGAATTCTGGGGGTTAAGTTCATTTGCTTTTGTAAAATCCGCATTTGCCTGATCAAATTTTTTAAGCAAACTGTAAGTTTCGCCTCTTGCTATATAAGCAAACGTAAAATTTTTATCAAGTTCTATAGCTTTTGAAAAATCTTCCAAAGCCTGTTTATACGAAGATTGTTTGTGATAAACCAGTCCTCTGTTGTAATAGGCGGATGCGTTTGTGGGATTGTATAAAATATTTGAAGAGTACTGCGATATTAATTTTTTAAGTTCTTTTTGCTCCGATTTTGAAATAATTTTTTGAAACTGGATCTGATATTTTTCCGGATGGAATTCTATATCTTCAACTATCTTAAACACAAATGTTTGAATATATTTTTTATAATCTATAGCCAAAACTTTACTCCGATAATTTTATTTTTTTATAAATGTGCCGATCACAAGTCCTAAAAACATTCCGGCGATTATGCTCATTAAAAAATCCATAACTCCGGTAAAACCGAAAAGCATTCCTGCTCCTCCTCCGATAAGAAGACCGGCTACATCATAATTTTCGGGTTTTTTCTGTTCGCCGTCATCCTGTTGGTGCTGATTGTTTATTTCATCGTCGTTCATAATACCCCCTGATTATAGCACTATAAGCTCTGTTTTTTCAACCGTAATTTTATCTCTTTAAGCGTCTCTTCTTTTGTTATTTTCGGGTTATCGCACAACAGATCTTCAACATAAATTTTGGTTTCGGCTATCCATTTGCCCGAAGGTTTTTTAAAGATAGCCATAAGTTCCTCGCCGCTAAACATTTCTCGTTCGGGAATAAGCTCATTTTTCAAAGACATTTCGTTTATTTTTTTAAATAAAACATCAAAACGTTTTTTGTCGGATAAAAAGCATAAATCTGCTATAACAGGCAGTACGTTTCTGTAACGTTTTTCAAATTTTCTTATTTGGCTGTCAGTAAGTTCCGCATTATGTTCTTTTAAATACTCATATCCTTCAGAAACTGAAACAATCGTTTTAATAAAATCTTTTGGATATTTTAAACCGGTTAAAATTTTGTCAGATTTTTTTCCCAGAAGAAAGGCAAGAATAACCGCCGTTTTATTATTTTCCGGAAGCTTTTCAAAAAAATACCGGACGAATTTCTCTTTTTCTATAGTCGGGAAAATAAATTCAAGAAGATTTAATTCATCAAGCATTTTAAATGTCTGAGAAACATTTTGGCATTCAAGCATTTTGTTTATTTCATCTCTGATTCTTTCAGGCGAAACTATTTTAATACGAAATGCGTTTTTTTTCATGCTTGCGTAAGTCTGTTCTTCAATTTTAAATCCGAGTTGGCAGCTCTGCCTTACTGCCCTTAAAATTCTTAAAGGATCCTGGCTGAAAATTATATCGGCCGCAGAGGAATCCGTTACTCTTATAATTTTATTTTCTATATCTTTTAAACCTTTATTCAGCAAGTCTACAAGTTCCATATCGTTAAGACGTAAAAAAAGAGCGTTTACGGTAAAATCTCTTCTCAAAGCGTCCTGCATCAGACTTCCTATTTCCGTATCAGGATTTCTTGAGTTCTCGTCATAATATTCTTTTCTGGGCATTATAAATTCTATCTCTCTGCCGTCTATTGAAAGTTTTGCCGTTCCGAATCTCTCAAAAATAACGGGTTCGGAAATTTTAAGTCCTTTTGAAAGAAATTTTGAAAATTCTATACCTCCGTTTTCTTTTTCAACCATTATATCCAAATCGTTCGGAATGCGGTTCATTACCATATCTCTTACAAAACCGCCTACGGCATAAACAGTATATCCGCCCAAAGAAGCGGCTTTTGTTATTTTATTGATTATATCTTTATAATCGTTGGGAATTTTTTCTTTTAAATTCACTTTTTGATTACTGTTCCTTTCATCTTTTTTATGCCGCTTGCGCCGTCTATTATAAATACGTTTTTTACGCCTTTTAAAACTGCTGATTTGCAGCCGTTTATTTTAGGAATCATACCGCCGGTTATGACGTTTGTTTTTATAAGTCCGTCTATATTTTTAATTTTAATTTCTTTTATTGTTTTTTTGGCAAGGTCAAGAACTCCCGGAACATCCGTCAGAAAAACCAGTTTTTCAGCCTTAAAAGCAACGGCTATTGCGGTTGCAAGAGAATCGGCATTTACATTAACGGCATTTGCATTTTTATCAATTCCTACAGAAGATACAACCGGCAAAAAACCGTTTTTCATCAAAACTTCAAGAAGTTTCTTATTTATTTTAACGGGATTTCCTACAAAACCCAGTTTTTTCATAACGGAACATACTGCAGTTGAACCGTCTTTAGCCGATATTCCGACTGCTGAAACTCCGTTTCTGATAAGCTCTGCGGCAAGCATTTTGTTTACTTTTCCGCTTAAAGCCATTTCAACGACTTCAAGAGTTTTTTCATCGGTGTATCTGAGTCCGTTTACAAACTTTGACTCTATTGAAAGTTTTTCAAGAAGCATGTTTATTTCAGGACCGCCGCCGTGTACAAGAATTATATTTTCTTTTTTTGAAAGACCGGCAAGCTCTCTGATAAATTTTTTCTGCGCGTCTTTATTTTTTGTAAGGCTTCCGCCGAATTTAACAACGGTAACTTTTTTCATTTGGTCCCCTCTTTGTCCTTTGCAGACGAATGAATGCAGCTGTTTCTAAAATCGCATATTTTACACTTTGAAATATCCGGTGTAAATTCTTCCGCCGTTATTTTGTCCGATATGTTTAATGATAAATCAACGGCCTGCTTTATTTTATCTTCATCTCTTTGAGTATATATTTTTGTATTATGTGAAAGAAAGTATATTGCTATCTTTTCAGGCACAAAACCAAGCGCTGTTTTACAGGCATAGCAGTAAAGACTAAGCTGCAGATCGTTGTCTACAGCCTGCTGAGACCACATCGTCTTATGGGTTTTATAATCAACAAGCTCTCTTGTGCCGTCCTCATATTCGTCTATTCTGTCAATAATGCCTATAAACTGATATTGTCCTATATTGGCCTCAAATCTTTTTTCGGTCAAAATGTTTTTCGGTTTGTGTCTGCCGAAAGTTTCCCAAAAATCTTTAAGCAGTTTTTGCGCTCTGAGATAATACACGTAAACATCCTGCGGCGTCTGATATCCGGAACTTTCCCAGTTTAAATTAAAACTGTCAGAAAGAGATTCATAAGTATAACTTCCCGTCTTATAATAATGCTCTAAAATTCTGTGAACGGAAAGGCCGAAAGATATGTCTGCATTAAGAGGGATGTATTGATTTTCTATATACACCATTTTATATTTATGCGGACAAAATAAATAGGTGTTTATTCTTGAATAGCTGATTTTAAAAGTATTATCTCTCATTTTGATAGCGCCGTGTGTTAAATTTTATAAAAAGAAATCATAGTATCGCCGTACTTTTCGTTTCTGAAATTTATAAGCCCCGCAACAGGATTTACAGGCTCTTTAATATGTCTTTGTGAAATTATGATGCCATCATTTTTAAGAAGCGAAAAAAGAGCTATGTTTTGTAATGTAGGATATGTGAGAGCCAAAGCATTTTTAACCATATCTTTGTAGGGAGGCCCTAAAAATATTATATCGTATTTATTCTGTATTTTATGAAAACTCTTTAAGACGTCGCTTTTTACTATATCTGCTTTATTTTCAAATCCGAGCATATTTAAATTATGTTTTACAAGCGATATCGATTTATCGCTTATTTCTACAAAAACTACTCTGTCTGCTCCTCTTGAAAGGGCTTCAATGCCGACAGAACCGACTCCTGCATATAAATCCAAAAACAAACTTCCCGGAATTTTTGGAGTTATAATGTCAAAAACAGATTTTTTCATCATGCCGAGCATCGGTCTTATTGAAGCATCGTCATGAGGCAGTGTTTTTAACTGCCTTCCTCTTGCCGTTCCGCCTATAATTTTAAGCATATTTCTTATTTACCGAGAACTTTTTTAAGTTTGTTTAAAAACAGCTGATTTTCGGCTCTGGTTCCGATAGTTACTCTGATATATCCGTCCAAGTCGTATTCAGCCATTGCCCTGACTATTACGCCTTCTCTTAAAAGCTTTTTAAAAATATCTGTTCCGCTTAAAGGAGCGACAGAAAACAAAACAAAATTAGCGACTGAATCTATGAACGGAATTTTCATTTTTTTAAGACCGTCCGTCACAAACTTCATTTCTTTGCGGATATGTGAAAGACTTCTTTTTACCTGGCTGTCATCCTTTAAACTTGCTATGGCGCCTGCCTGCGCAAATATATTCAGGTTAAAAGGAGGTCTTATTCTCTCAATATAATCTGCAACGCCTTCGCTTGTAAAGCCGTATCCGACTCTTGCGCCTGCAAGAGCATAAATTTTTGAAAATGTTCTTAAAACAATTAAATTCGGATTTTTCGCAAGATATTTTAAAGTCTGCGGATAATCTTTTTTGAAACTTGCATATTCATAATAAGCTTCATCTATAACAACCAAAGGTTTCATTCCGTATTTATTTTTAGGAAGTTTTTGCAAAAAAGATTCTATTTCTTTTGACGTGACATAAGTACCTGTGGGATTATTCGGGTTTGCTATAAACACGGCTTTCGTATTTTTATTGCATGCCTTAAGCATGGCTGTCAAATCATGCGTAAGCCCGTCTTTCATGGGAACTATCACGCTTTTTGAAGCCATCAGCTGGACTGCCATTTTATATCTTACAAAAGCGTGTTTTGAAATAACTATCTCGTCGGAAGACGTAAAAAAAAGCTTTCCGATTATTTCTATAAGTTCGTCGGATCCCGCGCCGACAAGAACGGTTTTTGAATTAACTTTAAATTTAGAGGCTATGGCATTTTTAAGATCCGTTGAATTAAAATCAGGATAAAAATAAACTTTTTTGACAATATTCTTAATTGCCGCAACAGCTTTTTTTGAAGGACCGAGAGGATTTTCGTTTGAAGCTATTTTAATTATATGTTTTAATCCCAGTTCCCGTTTTAAGGTTTCAATCGGCTTTCCTGCTACGTAAGGCTCAAACGCAAGGCAGTTCTTCCTTACAAGTTTGCATACACTAAAATTTTCCATTTGCTGCTCCTTTTTGCAATGCTTTGTCAGTCAGCGGCCTGGGGATAAGAACCAAGCACTTTAAGAAACAAAGTGTTATTTTTTACTTTATCTAAAACTTTTGTTATTTTTTTATCGTTTATATGTCCGTTAAAATCTATGAAAAATATGTATTCCCATGCTCTTTTTTTTGTCGGTCTTGACTCAACTTTCGTAAGATTGACGCCCGCTTTGCTGAAAATAGAAAGTATATGATAAAGGGTGCTTACCTTATCTTTAATCGTAAATATTATGCTTGTTTTGTCTTTTTTAGACTGTGACGTAAAGATATTTCCCAAAACAAAAAATCTTGTCCAGTTGTTTCTGCTGTCTTCAATAGATTTGGCGATTATATCCAAATTATAAATTTCAGATGCAACTTGGGAAGCTATTGCGGCTGAATTTTTATTTTTACACGCAAGCATTGAAGCTTCAGCCGTGGAATTAACCGCAACTACTTTTGCGTTAGGCAGATTTTTTCTCAGCCACATTCCGCATTGCGCAAGAGGCTGCTGGTGAGAATAAACAGTTTTTATATCAGACATTTTATATTTTGATAAAAGACACTGCTGAACTTTTAAATTAATTTCGCTTACAACATTAAGATTTGTATCAACAAGCATATCAAGCGACATATTGATTGACCCTTCTGTGGAATTTTCAACCGGAATAACCGCAAAATCGGCAGTATTTTTTTCAACGGCAAGTATAACGTCGGTTATGGTCTCGCACGGAATATATTCGGCACTTAATCCGAATTTTTTTACTGCCGCCTGATGTGAAAAAGTTCCCTGCGGCCCGAGATATGATATTCTTATTTTTGATTCCAGACTTCTGCATGAACTTATAATTTCTTTAAATATATTATTTACCTGTTCGCGTGACAAAGGCCCGTTATTTGTTTTATAAAGAGAATTCAGTATATCCGCTTCACGGCTTGGAACATAAACCGCTTTTCCCGATGAATTTTTTAATTTCCCTATCTCTACCGTTTCTTTTGCCCTTTCATTAAGAAGCTGAAGAACTTTTTTATCAATAACGTTTATTTTCTTTCTTATGTTATTTATCTTCTTCATTTTATCTCCGTAAAAACATATTTACAGCCGTTGTGATATTATACAATTTATTTGCCAACAAAAAAACAGCCCGTCTTATAAAAAACGGGCTGTTTTGTGTTACGTTTATTTTAAACTTTACAAGTTTAATACATCGGTGGCATTCCGCCGCCGCCCATAGGAGGCATCATCGGCGCCTTTTCTTTTTCAGGAATATCCGTTACGAGAGTTTCCGTTGTCAGAATAAGTCCTGCAATTGAAGCCGCATTCTGTAAAGCTGTTCTTACAACTTTAGCCGGATCTACAATACCTGCTTTTATCATATCTACAAATTCATTACTGTCAGCATTGTATCCGTAAGAGATTTCTTTGCTGTTTTTAATCTTATCAACGATAACAGATGCCTCAATACCCGCATTTGTAATTATCTGTCTTATCGGACCTTCCAAAGTTTGTTTTACAATATTGATGCCTGTCTGTTCGTCTACGTCATCGCTTTTCATTTTTTCAAGAACTGCCTGCGCTTTAAGAAGAGCAACTCCGCCGCCGGCAACTATTCCTTCTTCAACGCCCGCTCTTGTGGCATTCATCGCGTCTTCAACTTTAAATTTCTTTGTTTTCATTTCGGTTTCAGTCGCCGCGCCTACATTAATAACCGCAACTCCGCCTACAAGTTTTGCAAGCCTTTCCTGAAGTTTTTCTTTATCATAATCGGATTTAGTTTCTTCTATCTGTTTTCTGATCTGCGAAATTCTTTTGTCTATATCTGCTTTTTCGCCGTGACCTGAAACGATTGTTGTATTTTCTTTATCTACTACAACTCTTTTTGCCTGTCCGAGCATATCAATCGTAGCGGCATCAAGTTTTAAGCCCGTTTCTTCCGATATTACCGTTCCGCCTGTAAGAATTGCTATATCCTGAAGCATTTCTTTTCTTCTGTCTCCGAATCCCGGAGCTTTTACGGCAACAACTTTCAAAGTTCCTCTGATTTTATTTACGACAAGCGTCGCCAAAGCTTCGCCTTCAATATCTTCGGCTATAATTATAAATCCTTTTCCCGTCTGAACGACTTTTTCAAGTAACGGAAGAATTTCCTGCATTGAAGAAATTTTCTTATCGGTAATTATTATATAAGGTTCTTCCAAAACGGCTTCCATTCTTTCTGCGTCGGTAACAAAATAAGGAGAAGTATATCCTCTGTCAAACTGCATACCTTCAACAACGTCTAATGTCGTATCGGCAGACTTTCCTTCTTCAACGGTTATAACGCCGTCTTTGCCGACTTTATCCATAGCGTCTGCAATCAAATCTCCGATTTCTTTATCGCTTGCCGAAATAGAAGCTATCTGAGCAATTTCTTCTTTATTATTAACTTTTTTTGATACTTTTTTAATTTCGGCTATGACTGCAGAAACTGCTTTGTCAATACCTGCTTTAATATGGTTTGCATTTGCTCCTGCTGTTATATTTCTCAATCCTTCGTTTATCATAGTCTGGGCAAGAACGGTTGCGGTTGTCGTTCCGTCGCCCGCAACGTCGTTTGTTTTGGAAGCCACTTCTTTGACAAGCTGGGCTCCCATATTTTCAAACGGGTCTTCCAATTCAATTTCTTTCGCAATGGTTACGCCATCGTTTGTAACGGTAGGCGAACCGAATTTTTTGTCAAGAACAACAAATCTTCCTTTTGGTCCGAGCGTAACTTTTACAGCATTGGCAAGTTTGTCAACGCCTGCCTTCATAGCTTTTCTAGCGTCATCCGAATAAACTAATTGTTTAGCCATAACTTCTTTCCTCCGTATATTTTATTTAAAAACCAAATTATTCAAGTATACCCAATACGTCTTCCTGAGACATTATCAAATAATCAACATTTTCTATTTTGATTTCTGTTCCGGCATATTTTCCGTATAAAACTTTGTCTCCTACTTTAACATCCATCTCAATTACTTTTCCGTCTTTGTCAACTTTCCCTTTTCCTACCGCTACAACAGCGCCTTCCTGTGGTTTTTCTTTCACGGTGTCCGGAATAATAATTCCTCCGACTTTCTTTTCCTTAGGTTCTTCAACTTTAACAATGATTCTGTCTCCCAACGGTCTGATTTTCATTTTCCGACTCCTCCTATTTTTTACTTTTTGTAATTTTTTTATTGGCAATCGCGCCAATTGATTGCTAATTATACACTAAGTCCGGATTTTTGTCAAGTCTTTTTAAGCACTCTTGATTATTGGGTGCTAATTATAAACAAGTTTGAAAAATTTGTCAATAGTTATTTTGTTGCACGATTAATGCTTATAATACGGACAGATATGTTAAAGCTATAATTGTTTTGGAATCTTTTATTTTACCCTTTTTAATCATTTCAATCGCTTTTTTATACGGAACAATAACCGTATTTATAAACTCGTCTTCGTCCGGATTAGTTTTACCCTTTACCAAATCAAGCGCCTTATAAATATGCAAAACTTCGTTTGAAAAAGCGGGAGTAGGCCAAAAAGAAAGAAGTTTTTCAATTTTTTTCGCTTTAAAACCCGTTTCTTCCTCCAATTCTCTGTTAACGCATTTTAAAGGTTTTTCATTTTTATCAAGTTTGCCCGCCGGTATTTCATAAGTTATTTCATTGACGGGATATCTAAACTGTCTTACAAAAACGATATCCGTTTTATTTATAAACGGAACAACCGCAACTGCTCCGGGATGTCCGAGATATTCCCTTGTGGCTTTTTCATTGTTCGGCAATATGACTATGTCATTATGCATATCTACCGCTTTGCCTTTATAAATACATTGTTTTTTAAAAAGTTTTTCCGTTAATTTCATGATTTTATTTTATTATAACCAGATTATCTTTATGAACTGCTTCCTCGCAGTTGAGATAAGGATAATTTTTTCTTATTTCATCCGAAGATTTTCCCATGATCTTCAATAAATTTTCGGAATCATAATTAGATAAACCTCTTGCTATTTCCTTTTTATTTTTCTTATCAAAAATTGCAACCGCATCGCCTCTTCTGAAATTGCCGTACACTGAAATTATCCCCGAAGAAAGAAGACTTTTATGTTTTTCGGTAATTGCGATTGCGGCATTTGCGTCAACCGTAACAGACCCGTATGTTTTTTTGCCGAAAGCAATCCATGATTTTCTGGACTTCAAAACTTTATTCGGTAAAATTTCGGTTCCCACAGACTGCCCCGAAACGGCTTCCATTATAAGATTCAATTTTTTACCGTTTGTAATAAAAGTTTTGACTCCGGAACTTGAGGCTATTTCCGCCGCGGTAAGTTTAGTGTGCATGCCGCCGGTTCCCTTTCCGCTGCCCGAATCTGACGTCGCTATTTGTAAAATTTCAGGCGTTATTTTGTTAATCTGTTTGATAATTGCAGATTTCCCGGGTATGCCCTCGTATAATCCGTCAACATCCGTCAGTATAAACAGCATATCAGACTGAGTCGCAACAGCAACAAGAGCGCTGAGCGTGTCATTATCGCCGAAATTTATTTCATGAACGGCAACTGAGTCATTTTCGTTTATAACCGGAACTATATTTTTTTTCAACAGTTCTGCTATTGAATTTCTTATGTTAATGTATCTTTCTCTGTCGTCAAAATCATATCTTGTTAAAAGAATCTGGGCCACAGCCGTACCGAGCGGTTCAAAAGCCTGTCTGTAAGCCTGCATGATAATAGGCTGCCCTATGGAAGCAAGAGCCTGTTTTTCCCTTAAATTAGACGGTCTTTTTGAAAGATTTAAATATCCCAGACCCGCGCCTATGGCGCCGGAACTCACAATAATAATATCAACTTTTTTTTGTTTTTTAATTGCGGCGATCTCTTTTGCAAATACGGATATATATTCATTGTTGAGTTTGCCGGATTTATCTGTTAAAGTGCTTGTGCCTATTTTAATTACTATTCTCATAAAACCTCAAAAAAATTATATAATTTTACAAAATTTTATAAAAGAAAAATTATTTCCCGTTATAATACTTTCTGCCCGGCCTTACCACAATTATCTGCCCGGGATATATATGTTTTTTCTTCTTTAATTTAGGATTGTCATTTTTTATTTCCTTAACGGAAGTTTTATATTTTTGCGCTATTAACTCAAGCCACTCGCCTTTTTTAACCTTATGTTTTATAAATCCGGGGCTTGGATTTAATTCTTTTTCTTTTGCGATATTGTCCAGAAATATATCTTTTGTTCCGACCGGTATTTTTAATTCAAAATTGTTATATCCGTGAGGCGTGCACCATGCCATAATGGAAGGATTCAATACCTTTATAGTTTCAACAGTCGTGTTTGCGCATTTTGCCACAACTTTTAAATCAATAACTTTATTAAGCACAACGGTGTCATACTCCAATGGAGTTTCATAATCAAGATTTTCAAAACCGTATTCTGCAGGATTTTCGGCTATCTTTACAGCTACTATAAACTGAGGCACATAATTCTGGGTTTCTTTGGGAGTCGCGCTTCTCTCTTTCATTTCTTCAACGCTTGAAGCGTTTGAAAATTTCATATCTCTGATTATGCCGAACTCTCCTCTGTTATAGGCAACCAATGCCAGCTGCCAGTCATTCAATAAAATAAAAAGTTCTTTAAGATATTTGGCCGCGGCTCTCGTTGCTTTTTCAGGGTCTCTGCGCTCGTCAACCCAATAATTTATCTGTAATCCTAATGATTTCCCTCTGTGGCTCATTATCTGCCACAATCCGACTGCTTTTGCTCTTGATACGGTACTGTTATTGAATAAACTTTCAACTATCGGCAAATACTTCAGCTGTTCCGGCAAATCATATTCTTTCAAAACTTTTTTTATCATCTCCATATATCTGCCGCTTCTTTGAAGAGCAAGTCTTACGCTTTCTTTGCTTTTTCCCGTAGTATATATTTTAAACCATTTGTCCAGTATTTCCTGATTATAAGACATTGATATTTCATTCTTATTGCTGTTTTTATTAAAATCTTTTTTACATGATCCTATATTATTTATGTTTTTCAATTTTATAAGAATATTTTCAAAATCCGTCAGTAAAAACGTCGTCATTTCCGAATCTATGTCTATGTTTTTCAATTTTTCAAGAAATTTTTTATATTCTTCTTTTGTAAGCTCATAATCTCCGTTATGATAGGCCTCCGTCACTTTCTGGAAACTTTCATCCGCATCTATTATTTTTTGCTTTGTATCGTCATCAACTTTGCATTCGGCGGCTATAACTTCTTCGGCTTCATTTATGGCTTGTTTTACGTCACTGCTGGGAAATGCGGGATTGCTGAAAAGTATGAGGAAAGACAATATTATTGTTAAATTTTTTGATAAATATGCCATAAATTAGCTTATTGATTTTAAATCCTGTAAAATTTTTGCCGGATTTTCGGACGCGAATATATAATTGCCGCTGACTAAAACGTCAACGCCCGCGTTAAAACATTTTTTTGCGGTATCTAAATTTATTCCGCCGTCCACTTCAATCAGGCAATTATATTTATTTTCGTCTATAATTTTACGCAAACCGGATATTTTCGGCAAAAGCTCGTCCATAAAAGACTGTCCGCCGAAACCCGGTTCAACCGTCATTATCAATATTATATCAATAAAAGGCAGCAATTCTAAAATTGTTTCAACGGGAGTCTTCGGTTTTATTGATATTCCGGCTTTTAATCCCGATTCTTTTATTTCTTTCAGCAATTGAACTTTATCGCATGCGACTTCCTGATGAAAAACAATCGCATCTGCGCCGGCAATCTTAAAACTTTTCCAATATTTTTCGGGATTTGTAATCATTAAATGAACGTCAAAAAACAACTTGGTGTGTTTTCTTATGTTTTTTACGACAAGAGGCCCTATTGTTATATTCGGGACAAAATGCCCGTCCATAACGTCAATATGCAGCCAATCCGCGCCGGCTTTTTCAACCATATCAATATCTTGTCTCAGATTTGAAAAATCAGCGGACAAAATTGACGGAGCTATCATCACTTTTTTCATAAAATCCTTTCTTTTATGCAATTAAAAATTATTGATTGTTAATATAAAACTTTAAGATTCTTTACCGGCAGGCAAATGCCGGAGTCAATAATGCTTTTGAACGTCAATTTTATTTTAGTTCTATGTTTTCTGTTGAAACGTTATTGACAAAAACTTTAACGGTTGCCTTACCCTGTACTTTCAGCGGTATATTTATTACGGTTCCCGGTTTTCTGACGCCATTAAAAATATCTTTTTCCCCTCGATCGTCGGCTAATATAAACCTGACTCTTTTGCTCGTATTCCCGGTAGAAGGAACCGTATAAGTAAATTTTTTATCTTCCTGAATAAGGGAACTTCTTTCGTTAGCGACATAAAAAACAATTTTTACGTCCTGTGAAAGTTTACTGTCAAATTTCGGTAACTGTTCAAATACATCACCCGGATTTGCAAGATTGGTTTTTGCAGGCATAACATCAACCTGAAATCCGTTATCAACGGCCCATTTTTTTGCTTCTTCGGCCGATTTGCCGACCCAGTTAACCATAAGAAAAGAGCCGTCCGACGGTTTACCGCTTGAAACTACAATATTTACGGTTTCTTCCTTGCCAACCGTTGACCCCGAAACGGGATCCTGTTCCAAAACTACGGATTCTTCATAATTAACGGAAGGTTTTTTTAAAACTTCTCCGAGAATCAAACCTACGGACCGTAACGATATAGTAGCCGAACGTATTGTTTCTCCGACTAAATTCGGAACATACACTATTTCTCCGCCCTGACTTACCGTAACCCTTACGGTCTTTCCTTCTTTTACATTCATTCCCGGCTGAGGAGACTGCCTTATTACTATACCTGCCGGAACATCCTGATTAAATTCTGACCCTTCTTTGAGTAACGCCAATTTGGACTGTGACAAAGCTTCCAAACTGTCTGTAAGGTTTTTCCCCTGCAGATCCGGAACTATAACTTCGCCTTTTTCGCTTACGAAAGAACTCATTATTTTATTTATTGAATAATACACCGTAACACTTAATAAGGCTCCAATCAGCATTATCTCAAAGATTATCAGAAATACTTTTTTCATTACTTTTTAATCCACGACATCATTTTTCTGAGCCTTGCTCCGACTTTCTCTATCTTTCTTGCGGCAATTTCTTCTCTGCACTTATTGAAGTTAGGTCTGCCGTCTTCATTTTCTTTAAGCCAATTTTTAGCAAATTTGCCCGATTGAATATCTTCAAGCACTTTTTTCATTTCGGCTTTCGTCGCATCGGTTATGATTCTTTTGCCCGTTACGTATTCGCCGTATTCGGCCGTATCGGAAATAGAGTGATTCATTTTCGCTATTCCGCCTTCAAACATCAAATCTACTATAAGTTTTACTTCGTGAAAACATTCAAAATAAGCGATCTCGGGCTGATAACCGGCGTTTACAAGCGTTTCAAAACCGGCAGTTACCAATTCTACCAAGCCTCCGCATAAAACGGCCTGTTCTCCGAAAAGATCGGTTTCGGTTTCTTCTTTAAAAGTAGTTTCCAAAACTCCGCCTCTTGTTCCTCCGATTCCTTTTGCGTACGCCAATGCAAATTCTTTTGCCTTTCCGCTTGCGTCCTGTTCAACAGCTATAAGACAAGGAACTCCTTTGCCTTCTTCGTACTGTCTTCTTACAAGATGACCCGGTCCTTTCGGCGCTATCATTACAACGTCGTTTTCCTTAGGAACCTGTATCTGTTTAAAAACTATATTAAATCCGTGCGCAAAACCTACTACCGCACCTTTTTTAAGATTAGGCTTAATTTCGGTTTCCCAGAGTTTTCTCTGCAATTCATCCGGAAGAAGGATATGAATCCAGTCTGCCTCTTTAACTGCTTCGGCAATACTCATCGGTTTCCAGCCGTCTTCAACGGCTTTTTTATAATTATCCCCGCCTGGTCTCTGAGCAATGATAACGTCAAGCCCCGAATCTCTCAAATTCTGGGAATGAGCGTGCCCCTGGCTGCCGTATCCCAAAACAGCTATTTTTTTACCTTTCAACAAACTGATGTCTGCATCCGCTTCATAATACATCTTTGCTTCTTTTTCTCCGCCACAACATGAACATCCCATTCTCTTATCCTCCAAAATTATTTGACTGCCATTGCTATAACGCCGGTTCTGCTCATTTCCTTTATTCGGAAAGGCTTCAAAACTTCAATAAACGATTCTATCTGTTTTTCATCGCCGGCTATTTCCAAAACCATTGAAGTGTTTGTCATATCAACGATTTTAGCTTTAAAGATACCTACTATTTTTATAAGTTCCGCTCTGTTTGTCTTATTTACCGAAACTTTGATAAGCGCCAAATCCCTCTGAATATGATCGGTCCCTGAAAGATTTGAAACTTTTATAACGTCTATGAGCTTATTAAGCTGTTTTTCAACCTGTTCAACAATTTTTTCGTCGCCATCAACGACTATAGTCATCCTTGAAATATCGGGATCTTCCGTTTCTCCGACAGCCAAAGAATCAATGTTAAATCCTCTTGCGGCAAACAATGTTGAAATTCTGGCAAGAACTCCGAACTTATTTTCAACTAATACATATATTGCATTTTTCATTTAAAACTCCAAACATATAATATCATACAGTTCATTATATCAAAAATATCGCGTATATTGTATAATATTATAACAATTATGTTAATATGGCAGATTTTTAAAAATCATATAACAGAAAATAATCTGGTCTCAAACGGCGATAAAATAATTCTTGCCGTTTCCGGAGGCGCGGACTCAATCGTTATGGCCGATCTTTTTTACAGATTAAAAAAAAGCATGGATATTGATCTGACGGTAGTAAATTTTAATCATCATCTCAGAAAAGAATCCGTAAAAGAGACTAAACTGGTTGAAAAATTTTCAAAACTCAGAAATATCAGGTTTATTTCAAAAAATCTGGATACAAAAAATTTTGCTTTAAAAAACAATATATCCGTTGAAACAGCCGGCAGACAGTTAAGATATTTAAATCTCACGCATATCGCAAAAACCGAAAAATACGGTAAAATTGCAACGGCTCATAACATGAACGATCAGGCAGAAACAATTTTAATGTGGCTCATAAGAGGCACGGGCAGCGAAGGACTTGCGGGAATCCCCGTTTCAAGGAAATTAGATAAAAATATTTCCGTAATACGCCCGCTGTTATCCGTTTCAAGAGACCTTATAGAATTGTACGCAAAAAAACAAAAATTAAAATTTTGCACGGACAAGTCTAATTTCTCGCAGGACTATACCAGAAACAAAATAAGATTAAATATATTGCCGGAACTAAAAAAAATAAATCCTCTTGTAAACGAACATTTTTTTGAGTTATCAAAAATAATTGCAAGGGAAACCGCATATTTTGATAAAAAAACGGCAAATTTTATTTTAAAAAATGTAAAAATATCAAAAAATAAAATAACCGTACATCTGAAATCTTTCTCAAATTCTGACAATGTTATAAAACACAGAATATTAAAAAACATTATGCCGGTTAAAAAAGATTCAACCCACATAAACGGAATCATAAAATGGATATATTCTAATAAAGATGCCGCCTATATTCTCAACAAACAGTGGATTGTCAAAAAAAACGGCAGCAAAATATCATTTATAAAAAAATAATTTTTTTATTTTACGACAGGAAGGGTTATGTAAACGGAACAGCCGTTGCCTTTTTCAGTTTCAATTCTTATTTTTCCGCCGTGCATTTCAATAATCTGTAAAGAAACCGTCAAACCCATTCCGACCGCTTTTGTAGATTTTGTAGTAAATAAAGGGTCAAAACAATTTTCAAGAGTTTCTTCATCCATGCCTATGCCTTCATCGGTAATTACGACATCCGCAAAATTTTCATTCAAAAACATTTTAACCGAAATTTTTCCTTTGTTTTGCATTGCGTCTTTTGCGTTTTTGATAATATTTGAAAAAACCTGCGTCATTCTCAAAACATCGGCGTGTATTTTAACATGTATTAAATCCGTCTCAAAATCTATTCCTTCCGCTTTTGAATTCTCTATTGATTTTGTAACTATGTCAAATAAATCGCAGCTTTCTTTTGTCAGCTGTTTTACTCTGGTCATATCCAAAAGTTCTGTTACGGTAGTATTCAATTTTTTAATTTCGGATGATAATAAGCCCAACATTTTATTGGGCATTTCCCCTTCAACTTTCAAGACTTTTGTAAAATAATACGACATATTCAGCAAACTGCCCAAAACATTTTTAAGATCATGGGATGCGATTGAGGCAAATCTTCCTATTGCCTTGGATTTTTCCGCGTTTAATTCTTTCTTGGTAAGAGTATATTTTTTTTCTTCCATTCTTATTCTTTTGTTATTTGATGTATCAGATTGACTACTTTATCAATATCCAGCGGTTTTATGGTATAAAAGCACGCTTTTCTTGCGACGGTATCAATATCAGCCTTGGAATTAAGCACGTATATCGCGCCTAAATTCGGCATTTCCTGCTGTAATTTATCATGAAAAGAAGCGACATCTTTTTCAATGGGAGTATTTATCACAACCGCATCAAAAAAACAATCTTTTAATTCGTCAAAAAAATCATTTGCCGTCCCGTATTGAAACAAATTAAATCCCTCTTTTAACAAAAGAGTTTTTAATTCTATAAACTCTTCGTCGTTCAGATTAATCATTGCCACGTTTATTTTCCTTTTATCTTTATCAAGAAACAGGAAAACATCCTTTACGTTGATAGGTTTCTTAACAAAACTTGCTATTCCCAATTTTTTAATATCGTCTATATTTCCGGCGTCGGATTCGTCATATACAACTATAACTTTAGGAACAGTGCCTATCAAATCTTTTAAATTTTGAAACAATAATTTGCTTGCTTTGAAATCTTCATCTAATCCGAATATAAGAACATCAGGTTTGTGTTTCAGCATAAACGATATTTTCTCCACATCTTTTTGAGCGGTTGCAACATTTAGTCCGCTGTTTTTCAAGTATGCAAGAAACTTCGCATTCAATTGTTCATCGTCGTCAACAACAACGGCAAAAGGCCTTGATATAACATCCGATATGGTGGACAAAACCGTTTCTACTTCAAAAGGTTTTGACAAACATGTAAATGCTCCGGCGTTTAAAGCCTGCGTAATCAGGTCGTTTAAAGCGTAAGCAGTCATCATTATGCCGATAATATTAGGCTGTATTTTTCTGATTCTCTGAAAAGCTTCCGTTCCTGTCATTCCGGGCATTCTTATATCAGAAATCAGAATATCAAATGATTCTTTTGAGGCAATTTCAACGGCCTCAAATCCGTTCGAAGCCGACTGAACTTCATAGCCTTCCAATTCCAAGATGCTTGCCAAAGAAAACCTTAAAGCGTCTTCGTCATCAACTATCAATATTTTTATTTTTTCCGATTTCATACATTCCTTTAAGATATGGGAAGTTTAATTGTAAATACCGTCCCGACGTTTATAGTGCTTTCTACCGTAATTTGTCCGTTATGAGCCTCAACAATTTCCTTTACTATCGGAAGTCCCAAACCGATTCCTTTCAGCTTCGTAGTAAACAACGGTTCAAATATACGCTTTAGTGATTCCGGGTCTATTCCGCACGCATTATCCTCAACCGATATAATAAAAGAATCATCATCTGTTTTTTTAGCCGCGACTGTTATAACCCCTCCGTTTTGAGGCATCGCGTCTCTGGCGTTTGAAATCAAATTTACAAGAACCTGAGTAATTCTGTCAGGATCTATCATTGCTTTAAACGATTCAAGATTAAGAACGAGTTTTATATTTCCCGCAAAAGTAACAGTTTGTACCGCCTTCTCAATAAAAGTATTTATATCAATTTCAAATTTGCTCAATTTCCTTGTTTTTGAGTAATCTAGAAGTTCGGTAATGATTTTATTTGCCCTTAAAACTTCGGATGAAAGCATTTCAACCATCTGTCTTGATTTATCATCCGCAAAAGCTCCGAGCTTTGAAAGAAAGTAGGATATGTTTTTAATGCTTGCCAGAGGATTTCTGAGTTCGTGCGCGACAGAAGAAGCAAGACGACCTACAGTCGCAAACTTTTCAGAACGTATAAGATCCTGCTGTATGCTTTGAACTTTATCCAGCGTTTCTTCAAGTTCCTGGCTTCTTTCTTCAAAAGCAACTTTAAGATTCAACAATTCTTTTTTTTCTTTGTTTAATTCTTTTATTTTAACTTCAATATCTGCGGCCATTGAATTAAAAGATATTGAGAGTTTTCTGAATTCATCTCTGGAAATCAACGGAATTCTATAGGTTAAATCGCCGTTTGCTATTTTATTTGTTCCCACCATTAAATAATCTATCGGTTTTATCAGTATTTTTATCAAAAAAGACGATATAATAATACCGGCAAAAATAACGACTATCGTCAAGAAAAGAATATTTTTTGTAATTTCTTTAATCTGATATTTTATTCTTTCCAGCGTAAGACCTACGCGTACTACGCCTACTACGTTAGCGTCGTCTCCGGGATTTATTCCGGTTGATGAATCATATGATAAAATAGGAACTATAACTTCAATAATTTCGCCCACGTTCTGTATAAAAATAATATTTTTTTGCGTGCCGCTTTCTTTTAACGAAGTCAAATCAAACTGTTTTTTATCCGCATCGTTCAAATAATTATAAACAGAACTGTCTGATACGGTCGTATCGGACAATACGTCGCCTTTATCGTCATATATCAAGGCATACAGAACATCTTCTTCTTTTATGGTGATTTTGGTTAAATGCGAAAGGAATTCTCTGCTCTGGGCAAGAACGCCGTATTCACTTGATGTCGCAAGGGAATGAGCCAAAATAACGGCTCTGTTTTCAACAAAGCTTTTAAGAAGCAGCGTCTGCCCCTTAACAAAAAACCATGTTAATATTACGGATGTGAGAATTATAACTACCGATATGGCTATCGTAAACTTAAAACCTAGGCTGAAACTTACTCTTTTTTTCATAAGCTCACTTTTTTAGAATTTTATACAGCCTTAAGAAAAGTCATCAGCCGACGAGAGGACTTGAACCTCCGACCAACGGTTTACAAAACCGTTGCTCTACCAACTGAGCTACGTCGGCACTGCATTGATACTGAATCTGTGAAAGAATACAAAAATATTAGTAATTTGTCAATTTAAAATCAGCCCTTTTTAACGAAAAAACATCTTTATATCTTTTTTTATAAATATTTTGTATAATTCCGACAGTCAATAAATATTATTTTGAAGAAGGTATAAAATGTTTAATTGGTTATTCAAATTGTTTTCAAACGACATGGGAATTGATCTCGGTACTGCGGCAGTATTAGTTTATGTAAAAGGACAGGGTGTTGTTTTAACCGAACCTTCTGTCGTCGCAATGGACAAAGATACAAAAAACGTTCTCGCAATAGGGACTGAGGCAAAAAGAATGCTCGGTAAAACTCCGGCAAACATTGTTGCAGTACGTCCTCTCAGAAACGGAGTAATAGCTGATTTTGCGGCTACAGAAAAAATGATACGCTACTTTATTAAAAAAATAAATAAATCTAAAAGTCTTCTTCATCCAAGAATTGTAATAGGAATTCCTTCAGGAATAACGGAAGTTGAAAGAAGAGCGGTAAAAGAATCTGCTGAGCAGGCAGGTGCAAGAGAAGTTTATCTTATAGAAGAGCCTATGGCCGCGGCAATCGGCGCAGGTATTCCCATACAGGAACCGGAAGGCAGCATGATCGTTGACATCGGAGGCGGCACTACGGACGTGGCCGTGATTTCTTTGGGCGGAATGGTTGTTTCAAAAGCGGTAGACGTAGCCGGTGATGAAATGGATGAAGCCATAGTTCAATATTTCAGAAGAAAATATAATTTACTCATCGGAGAAAATACCGCGGAAGCAGTTAAAATGGAAATCGGATCAGTTTTTCCGATGGACGAAGAACTGACAATGGAAGTAAAAGGAAGAGACCAGGTTACGGGGCTTCCCAAAACAATTTTAGTCACCTCCGAAGAAGTAAGATCCGCTTTATCAGAACCGGTAAAAACAATTATTGAAGTTATAAAAGACACTCTTGAGGAAACGCCGGCGGAATTAGCCGCTGATCTGGTTGACAGAGGCATAGTTTTGGCAGGCGGCGGCGCGCTTCTCAGAGGATTTCCGGAACTGCTGGCTCAGGAAACGGAATTGCCTATTAATATAGCCGATGATCCTTTAACATGCGTAGTACGAGGAACCGGTATTTATCTGGAAGAATTGGATAATATCAAATTGGCTGAAAAACGAAATCTTATTTAGTTTCAGGCAATCATGAAAAATAACAATAATAAAGCAGTCAATAAGGTTTTTTTCATTCTTATATTGTTATCGTTGTTGTTAATTCTTGCAAGAATTTCACAGCCTGTCACAATTTTAAGAAATTTAACGTATCATTTTTTAATACCCGGAATACATTTCACTTCAAATTCATTTTCAAGTTCAAATAAATTTATAACAAATATGTCAAATATTTTCCGCGTTTATCAGGAAAATATAATATTACGAGAGCAAATCGTATTATTAACGGAACAATTACGCGATTATCAGTCGGTTCTTGAAGAAAATATCAAATTAAAAAACTTATTGTTATTACAGCCGCCGAAAAAAACTAAATTATTATTCGCAACCATTATAATCAGAGAACCGGA
>Ga0302240_1000017_pt1 | contig 241959 bp, 212 predicted proteins | sample AAG_UR_His_MG_FD_193538 | JGI IMG/M metagenome (GOLD analysis project Ga0302240, IMG submission 193538) | Enriched activated sludge microbial communities from anaerobic digester in WTTP, New Holstein, Wisconsin, United States - AAG_UR_His | ecosystem: Engineered > Bioreactor > Anaerobic >... | reverse complement strand
AGTTGGAAGGTACAATAACTATAAATGATATAAACAGCATAAAGATAGAAGATAGTCGAACAGGTTCGATATTGGTATTAGGTATGGGGGAGTTAGATTTAAGAGGCAGTGAGATAGAAGGGGAATCAGTAAATGTAAGAGAGAGCGGAGAGATATTCATGTCCGCAGTTAAAGCAGAATTGGAAGAAGGGATAGATGTGACAGGCGGCGGGAAATTAAATGTAATAGGCAGCAAAATAAAGAGTGGAAATACGTGTATAAAGAAAGAAGGGTTTGAAGTTATAGAGTGTGAAGATACGGAGATAGAAGGAATCAGCGGGATAGTGATAGAGGAAGGAATTTGTAATGTATTGAGAGGAGTAAAAGTAAAGAGCAGGCAGAACGGTATATTGATAAAGGGAGAAAGCCGAGCTGAGTTAGAAGAAGTAGAGATAGAGAGCGGTTTATTGGGTTTAAATATAGACGGTAACAATTATGAAAGGATAGAAGGAATAAAGATAAAAGCGGAAGAAGCGATAGATGTTGGAAGCGGAGAGCTAGAGATAATAGACAGTGATATAGAAGGAAGGATGACGGCGAAAGGGATAGGAAATGTCGGCATAAATAACAGCAGTATAGGTTCGGTAGCGGTACGCGGGTTAAGTGCGGTAGGAATAAACGACAGTGAAATAACAGGTAATACAATAGGTATAAGCGAAAACGGAGAACTTTTATTAAAAGAGAGCAGGGCAGAGCTTGATCAAGGAATAGACATAACAGGACGGGGCAAATTAAAAATAGTAAAATCTGAAATACTCAGTGATAAAACAGGAATAATAAAAGATGGAAATGAAAATTTAATTTTAACTGATACAAATGTGATTTCATCCGATGAAAGTATAAGTATATTCGGTAATATTTTTGTAAATTTTATAAATTGTAAATTTAAGTCTTATGCGACATATGCAATAGTTGCAATAGGCAATGTTACTGTTGATGCAACGGGTTTATATTGTAGCGGGAACAAAGGTTTGTTTTGTAATGATGTTTTAAAATTTACAATTTCTGACTTTGCTCTTGATGTATTTAGTAACAGTTTAAAAGTGTCAAATTCAAATTTGATAATCAATAAATTTAAATTTGAAACAAAATTTTTAGCTCAAAATCTAATTGTTGACGGTAATTCAAAGATTAATTTTTATAACGGTAAAATTAATATTGAAAGTAATTTTCATTTGAATACGGTTGCCGGTTATCCTTTTATTCTTACAACAGGAAACTCAGAAACAGTTTTTGATAATGTTAAGATAAACAACAGTATAAACAACACCATTAATCTTTTCTCATGTTCCAATAAATCAAATGTTTTAATTTCGGATATGCATGTAAACGGTTTTTTTTGCTTTATGGATTCAAATGAATATTCAAAAGTTTATATTAATAATTCAAATATACGGTCTGCATCATCTTCGTTTGTATTGAGCGGGAATTCCGAAGTGTTTGTTGAAAAATCATCTGTAAGCAATTCTGCCGATTTTCAATATGTGTCCAGAGATTGTGCTAATTTGTTTTTGAGCGAGGTGAAAACCACCTGCGACAGCTGTTTTTCACTTAATCATTATTCTGAAATACAAACGAATAATTGCGTGTTTAAGGTTAAAAATGAATCTATTGTTTCAAAAGGATTTTCTGTTATAGTTAATAATAATTCACGTTGGAATAATTTGCGGGATTCAAAATATAATATATTTGCATTGCATAAAAATAAATCAGATTTGATCAAAAATTTAGTTGCAGTGTTATTTTCTCAGATGCAAATTTTAGTTATAAAGACGCGTAATTTCAAATGTTTCGGAAAGATATACGGAAAGTTTTATTCTGCCGGAATAAAACTGTATTCGTTTTTTATGAAAAATAAAAATATTATGGGAATATATTTAAGAAGGGGAATGTTAAATAAAGATTGGATTGCCGGTTCAAGTGATATAGATTTTTTGACAATTATAAATGATAACAATGACATCGGTTCTGAAATTAAATTGTTGTTTAAAATTCATAAAAGATATAAACGATTAAAAAATATATTTCCTCTTTACGGTGAAAATATAATAATGAATAAATCAGAACTCAAATTTTACCTTAAATACGGTGATCTCAGGGTTAAGGACATATATAAATCGTCTATGTTGTACGGATCACAAAAAATAGAAAAAAATGAACAGTCAGAATATGACCATATAAAAAATAGAATAGACGCCGCATCAGAAATTCTTAATTCATATATACTTTTTTCGGCTAATTATTTTAATAATAAAAGTATTGTAAATGATATAGGTTTCGCAAAAGCGACAATTGATATTTTAAAAAATATAAATCCCGGTAATACTGATATTGATTCAAGAATCGGCTGGTTAAAACAATATACCGATGTTATACCGAGCGATGAAAAAGAAATTCTTGAGCCTTTGATAGTCCTGTTAGAAGAAAATATGCGTCTTACGGTAAAAAACAAAAATAAAATTTTTGATTTAGTTTTTAATAAAATAAACGAGTTTGCAAAAATAAATAACGAGTTGATTGTTTTCAATACAAATGTCTCAATCAAAAAAATAAGCAAGAATCATAATGTTAATAATAAATACTTAAACGCTGTTGTTGATTTAATACAGGATAAATTTAAAAATGAAATATTATCTGTTATTATAGATGCTCCCGGAGTATGTAAAGTAATCATTAAAGGCGATTATTCAGCTAATAATGAAAAACATTATGTTTCTGATATATTTGAAATTATGACAAAACTTGCAATTTTAGACAATACGCCTGTATTATTTTTTACGCAGCCAATGTATCAGATGCTGTTATTTGCCAGATTTAAAAATATGCCTTTGGAAGAATATAAATTAAGTAATTTTTCCAACTTGTACAAAAAGAGGATATTCTTTTTGAATAATGATAACCAATACCATATTCACGGTAAAGAAATGTTGGACAAATTACTGCTGGAATCTTTGGCGGATATGTCTTTTCAGATCAATATTATTGATACATCAAAAGATTTTAACAGTATAAAAAGCCAACTGTTAGAAATTTTATTCAATATAATGGAGTTAAATTTATACTTTAAAAATGGTATAATCATAGGCGATATCTATAAAAAATATAATTCGTTTAAAATGTTTGATTTAAGTTCAGGCGAAGAAAATGATTTAGCTTTAATTTTAAGTGTCTTTAACAGCAGTATTCTTTCGGATGAAGAAAAGATAATAAAAATTATGGCTTTTATGAAAAATATAAAGAACGATTTAATGAAAGAGTTTTTTGATGAACGAAAAGATAAAATTAAATAATTCAGTCAGAGATCTTGAAATATCCCAGAAGAAAATCAGGCTTGAATCGACTCCAAGCTATATAACCATAGGAGCGCATTACAACTGCAACGCTTCATGCGTTTTCTGTCTCGGCGGAGATTATCCGTCTTTTACTCTTGAAAAATACAAAAACTTTTTTGAACCGAAGCTGAAACATGTTCTTGAAAAAGCAGTTAATATAGGTTTTTGCGGTTTCGGCGAAATATTGCTTCATCCGGAGATATGCGATATTCTTGATTATTTAAATACAACCTTGCCGGATCAGTCTAAGGCATTTACTACAAACGGCATTATGCTTAACGAAAAAATATGCCAAAAACTTACAGACGGAAGATATGACGTTATGATATCTCTGCATGCGTCAAACGGAATGCTTCATGAAAAACTTACAAGAACGAAAAAATTTGACGATATTTTAAAAAATATAAAAAGACTTGTGGAGCTTAAAAAACAAAAACAGTCAAAATTGAGCATCAATATGGTATTTGTGGTAACTCAGGATAATATAGACGATTTATGCAGTTTTATAAAACTTTCAAAAGAACTCGGAACAGACTGCGTCAGCGCAAATTACATAACGATGTTTGAAACTTCTCATGTTGATATGTCTGTTTTTTGGATGAAAGATAAAGCAAATGCGGTTCTTTCGGAAGCCGAAAAATATAAAGACGGATTCAGCGTTAATCTTCCGTTAAAATTTCAGACATACCAAAAGTCTGACAATGTGGCCTGCCGCGATCCTTGGGAATTTTTTTATACCGAAGTGCAGGGTTCCGTTAATCCGTGCTGTCTTGCCGGGAACCATATAGGAAATCTTAACGACAGTTCTTTTGAAGATATATGGAACAGCGGCGGTTATTTCATGCTCAGAGAAGGAATCGTTACCGGCAATATACATACGTGGTGCAAAAACTGTTTAAAATATGATAAAAATAACGTAAATAAACTGTTGTCTCATATAACTTTCAGGCCTGAAACACAGCAGAAACTTCTGAAATATATATTTGAAAACAACAAAAAATACAATCTGAAAAAAGAAGATATCGGAGTAGAATTATAACTTATGAATTTAAACGCAAAATTGAGAGAATGGAATTACAAACTTATAGAGTGGCAGAAGAATAAGAAGAAAACGGTATTGTTCGGATATCCTTACTGGCTTACAGTCGATCCGACAAACGTATGTAATCTTGAATGCAGATTCTGCCCGACAGGCCAGCACAGAGAAAACTCAAGGCCTAAAGAAATAATGCCGATGGACAGATATAAAACTATAATGAAAAAAATAGGAAGATATTTGCTTTATGTGGAATTCTGCAACTGGGGAGAGCCGCTTCTTAATAAAAATACTGCCGAAATGATAAAAACAGCAAAAAAATACGGAGCAAGAACATTTTTATCGTCTAATTTAAATATTGCTATGACGCCTGAATACGCAGAGCAGATAGTTAAATCCGGTCTTGACAGAATGACGATATCTCTTGACGGAGCAAGTCAGGAAAGTTATGAAATATACAGAAAAAACGGTAAATTCAGCCTTGTTTTGGATAATATAAAACTTCTTGCCGAAGCAAAAAGAAAATTAAATTCAAAAACGCCTCATATGCACTGGCAGTTTCTTGTTTTTAGACATAACGAACACGAAATTGAAAAAGCAAGAAAAATGGCTGTAGAATCGGGAGTAAACGATATAGGGTTTACAGCTCCTTTCTGCGCGCCAGACTGGGTTTCTACGATAGACGAATACAACAATTACATAGTCAGAGACAACGATAAAGCGGTCGTGTTCAAACATGCCGAATCAAAATTGTGTAACTGGCTGTGGGACGCTATTACGATAAATGCGGACGGTTCAATTTCTCCGTGCTGTTCTGTTGAAGACAAAAAAGACGATTTTGAAATGTTCAAATGGTGGAAGCCTTTTTTTATGATCTGGAACAGCAAAAATTACAGAATAGCAAGGCAGTATGTAGTCAATAAGATAAAGAGCGGCGACGAAAATATATGCACTAAATGCGACCATATAGGCGCAAGCAATCACAGGGAAATAACATTATGAACGGACAGAATCTTGTAGAACAAAACAGGAATTTAAACCATCAGGAATATGAAGCAAAAAAAATCGTGCTTGAGTCTTATCCGACTTCAATTTTTGTGCAGATTGACGCTCCATGCAATCAGGATTGTCTTTTTTGTTCAAGGCCTGAAAGCTATCCTTATTTTAATCTTGATGATTTTAAAGCAAAGTATGAAGAGAAACTGCTGCCTGTATTAAACAGAGTTGAAAGAATAAATATAACCGGGTCCGGCGAACTTTTATCTTTGCCTGAAGCAAAAAGAAATTTAGACTATTTCAACCAATTTATTTATGCCGAAAAAATGTTTGCTACAAACGGATCGACTCTTACTCCAAAAATGGCAGACCATATAATTGAAAGCAATAACAGATATCTTATTCACATTTCTATGCACGGCTGCGATCCGATAACGCACAAAGTAATGACTAAATCAAAAACTTACGGCCCCGTAATGCAGAATGTGGATTATATAATGAAAGCCAAGAAACAGACTGATAAATTAAGAGTAAATTTTATATTCGTGGCTACTACCGAAAATATAGACAAACTTCCTGAATACGTTGAATTTGCTTCGCAGAAAGGAGCCGATAACGTAGTCGTTTATTATAATTTCGTATACAGATTAGACCAAAAATATCTTTCTACTTATTTTGCAAAAGAAAAGACAAACGAAATGATAGACAAAGCAAGAGAGCTTGGCAGAAAACTTAATATCAACGTGCAGCTTCCGCAGAAATACAACCAGAAAGAATATCCGTGTGAGTCTATGTGCAGAGAAGCATGGACGCAGCTTATGATAAATCCGTCGGGCGACATTATAACATGTGACGCAGCAGGAGACAAAAGAGAAACTATTTTGGATAAAAAAACTTTTATGGACGTATGGAACGGCAAATATTTTGTAGAAATAAGAACTAAACTTCTTAACGGAAACAGCGCCTGTTCAAATTTCTGCATAAGAGCAAACCAGGCGTCTCTTAACAGTTTTACCTCGCATTTTATCACAAGAGGCAAAAACAAAGAAGAAATAGATAAATTTATGGAGCATACATGAGAGTATCGCTTGTAAAATGTCCCGTATGGGGTACAAGAGAGCCTCCTCTGGCTCTTGCCCAGCTGTCAGGCGATTTAAAAGCTGTCGGCATAGAAGTAAAATCTTTTGATCTTAATAACGCTTTATATAAAAATCGCGATACGAGTTTTGTGAATTTATGGGCTTGGGAACAGGTTTCTTTTTGGTATCAGAAAGAGCGCGTTTTTGAATATTTTGATTCAATAAAAAAGCAGCTTGATGCTTATGTTGACCAAATTCTTGAAAAAGATCCGAAAGTAGTCGGTTTTTCTCTTGAATCATCGTCTTTTTATTCCACTGTTTACGTTACCGATTTAATCAGACAAAAAAATAAAGACGTTAAAATATTTTACGGCGGACAGTTCTTCTATGATAAAAAAAATATTGAAAGAAGTTTTAACGAAACAAGCGTCGATTTTATAATTCTTGGAGAAGGCGATATAACGGTATGCGAACTTGTAAGAACCGTTTATAATTCTTCAAATCCCGATTTATGCGACGGCATCTGTTATAAAAAAGACGGACATGTCGTTTTTACAAAACCGAGACAAATGCTCAAAAACCTTGATAATCTTCCTTTTCTTGATTTTACGGATATGTCTCTCAATGATTACGACGACAACGAACATCTGCCTCTTATGACTTCAAGAGGATGCGTATGGGCGTGCAAGTTTTGCAGCACTCATTCTTTCTGGGACGGATACAGACAGATGTCTGCCGAAAGAATTCATCAGGAAATATCATATCACAAAATAGATTATCCGCAGGCCGGGCATATAGATTTTCAGGATTTGGAATTTAACGCCGACGTAAACAGGCTCAGAGATTTCTGCAATCTTCTTATAAAATATCCTCCTTTCGGCAGCAAACAGTATTGGCTGGCAAACGCGATAGTAAATCCTCTTATGACAAAAGAAATTCTTGCCCTTGTAAAAGAATCAGGATGCAAAAAATTGATTTTCGGAATAGAATCCGGCTCTCAGAGAGTTTTGGATTCAATGTCTAAAAAATATAAAGTGCAGGATGCAAAAAGAATAATCAAGGATGCTTATGACGTAGGTCTAAAAGTTACAACTAATTTTATGTTCGGTTTTCCCGGGGAAACTGAAGATGATTTTAACGAGACTCTTTCATTTATAAAAGAGGTAGGCAAATATATAGAAAGAGTGTATCCTTCAAGAACTTATTTTGCGATGGAAGAATTCAGTTATGTATTTGATCATCCTGAGGAATTTAACATAAAAACGCCGTTTAACCATCATTTATACTGGCAGACTAAAGACGGCTCAAATACTTATCCCGTAAGATTAAAAAGATGTCAGAAATTTGAAGAAGTGTGCAAAGATAACGGAGTCAATGTAGACTGCGGAGTAAAAACGGCTGTTTTAATGGACGAGTATTTTAATCTAGGATTCTATTACGACCATGAAGGAATGTATGACAAAGCAGGCGAATATTTTAAAAAATATCTTGAACTTGACGGCGAAAACGAAATAGTCAAAAAAAAATATGAGAGAATTCAAAATAAAACTTAATACACATATGGAAAAACACAAGATTATAACAAAAGCAAAATATTATATAAATGCAAATAAATATGCAATTGCGGCAAGATTATTACTGAAAATTTTGAAAACAAGCCCAAATGATCCATATATTTTATTTGAATTGGGTAAAATATATTTTTTGCTTGGCAATTATAATTTATCTGAAAAATATCTAATAAAAACATTAAAAAATAAAGAACTTCTTATTTATGCATCAGATTTTCTTATAAAAATATATAAAACAACAAAGAAAATCAACAAATCAGTTTATTTTATAAAACAGACTTTAAAAATGAATAAAAAATCCTATGAAATATATAAGGAATTATTAAATATTTATTTTTATGACATAAAAAATTTAAAAGAATCATATATATTGTCAAAAAGAATGGTATCCCATTTTAAAAAAGATATTTTTGCATATAGAATATTGATAAAATCTGCTATTCACTTAAAAAAATATAGTTGTATAAAAAAATATGGTGAATTTATTTTAAAGAATAAACATTTATCATCATATTATGTTGATGAAATTCTAAGATTTGCAGAAGAATTATGCAGAGAAAATAAATATTTACAAGCCTTTAAATTAGTTAATTTTATAGCAGAGAATCAAAAGGAGAAAACAACAGGATTTTTTAAAAAAATACAATACGATTTTGCAATCTTTCTGAAAAACAATAAATATTGTGCAGAAAAACTGCTAAACTACATTCCAGAAAAAAATTTAAAAATTAGAAATATAGCATTGAATGAATTTGAAATCAAAAATAAAAAAATAATTTTACAATCGATGCCGAGAGCAATAACCGTTGTATTGACAAATAGATGTAATTTAAAATGCTGTATGTGTCAAGTTTGGAAAAACAATTGGGATTTGCCTAAACAAGCCGTTGAACAGGTAAAAATGATAATGCCTTATTTGGAATATGTAACTTGGCATGGCGGCGAAGTATTACTGCATAAAGATTTTGAATCTTTGTTTGAATGTGCTGTAAAAAATAATGTGAAACAGGAAATAATAACAAACGGATTATTGATAAATAAAAATATGATAGATAAATTTATAAAAAATAATATACAACTTACCTTATCCATAGATAGTACAAAGAAAGAATTGTATGAAAGAATCAGATCCGGTGCTAGGTTTGAAAATATAAAAGCTGTGCTAAGAAGTTTAAAAAATAGAAGAAAAAAATATGAAAAATCAAGTATTAAAATAAGAATGAATGTAATTATATCAGAAAATAATTTTCTGGAAGTATTTGACTTTATAAATTTTGCACACAAATACGATATGCATGAGATATATTTTTTTATGTTGAATAATTTTGATTTCAAATGTAAAACAGATATTGATAGATTTATAAAGAACTACAAAAAGATTATTAAATATTTTACAAAAAATGAAAAAGCAATAAATGATATGGCTAAAAAATTCGGGATTAATATTGTCAATGCCATACCCGGGTTGAAGGCATTCAAAAAAATAGTTGACAATGTCCAAGATAATGATTTATATGAAAAGACTTTTCAATATAAAACTTGTTCTATGGATAATAGTGAAAAAAAATTAATAGTTTATGATAAAAAAAGTAATACAAAAGTTGGGATGACACGAATTAAATGTACAGTTCCATGGCAAAGACTCAGAATAGATGAGTATATCAGACCTCATTGTTTTTGCCGTGATGATGCTAACGTCGGAGTGATTGATGGATATTTTAATATTTTTACATTGTGGAATTCTGAGTATATGCAGTCCTACAGAAATATGATTTTATGCAATGATCTTCATATCTCGTGTAATCCTGTTTGTTATTCAGGAATTATACCAAAAAATCAATGTATTGGTGTCGTTTAATTTGTAGAGGTGTGGATATATATGTCTGAATTTGAATATTCTAAAGAATTGATTAAACAAAGAAAATTTAATGATGCTCTGAAAATTTTAAATAAAATTAAAATTACCGGTTCCCATGAGAAAATTTATTTGGAATTTGGTAAAAGCTATATGGGTATTAAAGAATATGATAAAGCTCAAAAGGTACTGAAAAAAATTGTAAATGATAAAAATATTGTTGCTATGTCAATAAGTTTATTATTAAAAATATACGCGATGACAAATTGTCATAGTAAAGTCTTGAGAACATATAATAAAATAAAGGAAGTTGCTGTTCCCACTTTGGAAGAAAGCGATTTTGCAATCAATTCAGCGATAATGCTAAGAAAACATAAATTGGCTATAAAAATAGCTGAAGATTCAAAAATTAGCAAAGAACAGATATATAGAGATATAATTATTTATATCCAAAATTTAAATAAACATGATAAGTACGGTAAAATAAATAAAATATTTAAAGATATTTATAAATTAATACCTAAGCAACAAAAAAAATTTAAAAATATTTTATTGAACGAATATGAGATTGCGAATGGTATTATTTTTCTTAGGTCAAAACCAAGAATAGTTGCAGTTAAATTAACTTCAAAATGTAATTTAAAATGTAAAATGTGTTATCAGGGGATTGATACAAAAGAACGCAAACTTTCGGATAAGCATTGTAACGAACTTTTAGAGTTAATGCCTTATATGGAAAGACTTATTTTACAGGGTGGAGAAGTATTTTTATATAATAGATTTGATGAAATATTGCAAAAAGCATGCGATTCAAATGTATCATTGGAAATTGTTACAAATGGGTTATTATTAAACGAAACAAGAATTAGACAATTAATCAACAGTAACAGCGAAATAACTTTTTCAATAGATGGATTCAGTAAGAAAACATATGAAAGTATAAGAATTGGAGCCAATTTTGATCATTTGTTAAATAATTTACAATTCATTTCTGAATATAAAAAAAATATAAATAATAATGCAACTATAAGATTGCAAATGGTAGTTATGAAAAGTAATTATAAAGAAATAGAATCTGCCTTTGATTTTGCTTATAGATATAATTTTGATGAAGTCATATTAATACCTATAAAAAGTGAAAAAAATATTTCAAATGATGAATATATTTTTGATGTTGCTTTTGACCAAAAAATAATAAAATTTTTAGATAATGAAAATCGAAAATGGACTAAAATTATGAACAACATGGGTATAATTCTTAAAAATTATCTTCCAAAGATTGAGTTTTATTCAAATGTTGTGAATAAAAATATAAAATCACTTTTTCCAAAAAATCCTAAAAGTGTTTTTGATGCTGATATTTTAAAATCAGTACAACAACATAAAAAGTATCATTTAAAAAAACTATTTTGTTTTATGCCTTGGAAAGCGGCGTATTTTGCTGATAATTCTATAGTACCTACATGTTTTTGTCCTTGTAACGATGATGCCGGTAGTGCAAAATCAGCACAAACAATATTAAAAGACAGAAAAACATCTTTAATAAACTATTGGAACAGCGAGAATATGCTATATTATAGAAAGGCGATTATAATGAACAAATACGATAGAGTTTGTAGTCAAATTTGTATTAATGAGAAGACATCGTGCGTAATAAAAAAAAACATTATTTAAAATAATTTTAAATGAAGGTAAAAATGGAAAAAGACAGTTTCTATTTACAGGGAACAGATAAAGAAAAGGAAAAGTTTTCCGGCAGCAGCGGAATTTCTTTTGAGTGGAACATAATTTACAGCTGCAATTACAGATGCCCGTATTGTATTTTTGAAGGCAAATGGGAAGAATACGGCCCGAGAACAATTGTTAAAACAGTTGACGAGCTTTTAAAAATATGGGACAGGATATACGATTTGTACGGAAGAACTTCAATAGTTTTTACGGGCGGCGAACCTACAGTTTATCCGGATTTTTTTGAATTTATATCAAAGTTATCCGAAAAACATTATCCTTTAAATATTTCAAGCAACGGTTCCGGTGATCTTCAGAAAATGGTAAAATTGTGCGATAACTCAAAGGTTTCAATGTCTATCAGCTTTCATCCTGAGTTTGACAGTGTAGAAACCGTAAGACAGAGAGCCGAATATCTCAGAGAAAAAGGTTTTTTGGCCGAGTTTATAAATTTGTGCTGTTATCCTCCGTATGTCGAAAAACTTATGGATTATGTTAAATTTTTTAAAGAAAAAGGATTTACACTAAAAGCAATTCCTTTTTGCGGGCAATATAACGGTAAAAATTATCCCGACTCATATACGACGGAAGAAAAAAAGATTCTCGGAATAAATGAAGTATGGGAATCAAACGTAAAAAGGAAGGGAACTCTTTGCGCGGCAGGGCAGAAATCGGCTCTTATTTTCCCCGACGGCAAAGTGGCAAGATGCGGACAGATAGGCGAAAGAATACTAGTGGGAAATATTTTTGATGAAAATTTTAAACTTTTAAATAAACCTCAGGCATGTGACGTTGATTTATGTCCGTGTCTTAAAGCCGTTGAGGCGTAAAGGAACGAAAATGAAACTTGAAGAATTAAAACAAAAAATGAAAGTTTTGCCGAAACACCCCAGAATTTATCCGCCTTATAAAGTTCACTGGAACTGGGATATTTCGTTTAAATGCAATTATAAATGTTCTTACTGCGAAGTTGTAAGAAGAGACGAGGAATTTAATACTCAGATAGCCGATACAGATAAATGGAGAGAAGTGTGGAATAGAATATTTGACAATTACTGGTGCACGCATATAAGGTTTTCGGGCGGCGAGCCGACGATATATCCGAATTTTTTGAAATTCTTGGGAATGCTTCTTGAAAAACATACGGTTGACATAACTACAAACTTAAGTTTTGATTTAAATGATTTTATTGATAAAGTAAAGCCGGGCGGACTTTCAATATCGGCAAGTTTTCATCCCGAATTTGTTGATTTTGAAACTTTTTTTGAAAAATTAAAATATTTACATTTTCACGGTTTTCCGTCTACGCTGTCTTATGTGGGATATCCTCCGCATCTTGAAAAAATACCGGAATATAAAAAGAGACTTGAAGATTTGCAGATGTATTTTAAAATAATTCCGTTTATCGGAAATTACAACGGGAAAAAATATCCTGAAAGTTACGATGCGAGAGAAAAAAGACTTTTGGAAGGTTTTGCCACAGATTCAAAAGACCAGCATCTCAATGATATGAATTCAAAATGGCTTGAATGGCGTGTTGAAAAAGAAGAAAATCAACAGAAGAAAGAAAGTAAAATAAAACTCGGGAAATTATGCAGAATGGGGCAAATGTATGCGATAATTCATCCCGATTTAGAAGTTACAAGATGTTGCGCGGGCTATCACGGAAGAGAATCAGGAATATTAGGCAATTTGTTGGATGAAAATTTTCTTTTAAATGATGACGCTGAGAGTTGTTCTGTTTCAAGAGACTGTCCCTGCTTTAAGGGTATGTTTGTCGGAGAGGATGAAGATAAATGGGAGCCTTTGTGGGAAGCGCTTGATCATCCCGTTTACAAACTTGAGTATATGAGAGAATACGCAAAAATATTAAAAGGAAAAAAATAGATATGACGGAAAATATAAAACACAGATCGGAAATACCGCCAAACAGATGTTTTTTTACTTGGGATATTCATTACGAATGCAATTTCAGATGCAGTTACTGTTTTTTCTGCGACAGCTGGGAAGAAGAAAAAAAGAAAAACAGATATCCCGGGCTTGAAAAATGGAAACAGATATGGGATGATATTTATAAAAGATACGGTGGCGGACATATTCACATATCCGGCGGAGAACCTTTCTGTTATCCTGATATTTTTGAGCTTACGCAGCATTTGATAAAAAACTTTACAGTTGAGTTTGATACTAATTTGTCGTGGGACGTTGATAAATTTATGTCGCTTATAGGCCCTGAAAGAGTGAAATTTGCGGCGTCTTTTCATCCCCAGTTTTCAAATTTTGAAGAGCATCTTGTAAAAATAAAAAAATTAAAAGACGCAGGTTATGATTTGGGCATAAATTACGTTGCTCATCCGACTCAGCTTGAAAAAATGAAATATTACAAGCAGAAACTTGACGAAATACACGTCTCTTTAGACGTTATGCCTTTTAGAGGAAGATATAACGGTAAACTTTACCCTAACGAATATACCGATGAAGAAAAGCAAATTATAGAAAGCACAGATAAAAATACTGCCTCAAGAATGCTTGAAGCCTATGCCGGCAAAAAAGAAGAGAAAAAAGAAAATTCCGGCCAACAGCAGGAAGAGAAAAAGACTGAAAATATTCAGCAGCAGCCGGAACTCAAAAAACAGTCTGATGATTCTACCGCGCATTATGCCGATACAAACAAACATTACCGTAAATTATGCAGAATGGGACAGATGTACACAAAGATACATTCAAACGGCAACGCTTACAGATGCTGTCTTATAAAAGAAGAAGGCTTTTTGGGTAATTTAATAGACGGCACTTTTAAATTTTATGAAGAGCCTCAGCCGTGTGTTTATGATAAATGCCCGTGCTGGGTTGCAATGGTAACAAATGAAGAAGAAAACTGGCTGTTTCACTGGCAGACGCCTAAAGTCAGGCCTCATTTAAAATAAAGGAAAAGATATGATAGAGTTTGACTGGCTTATACATTACAGATGCAATTACAAATGTTATTACTGTTTTTTTGCCGAACACTGGGATTACGTTGAAAAAAAGAACGTAAGAATCCCGTATATGCAGTGGGTTGATGCATGGAAGAGACTCCATAAAAAATACGGAGATATAAAGATAATAATCACCGGCGGTGAACCGATGATTTTTCCTCACTTTCATGAATTGCTGGTCGAACTGAATAAATTCGCCGAAGTTTCTTTTGACACAAATCTGTCTTACAGCAAAGAAAAACTTGAAAAACTTGTCAGCGAACTGGACTGCTCAAAGATTTTTATAGGAGCAAGTTTTCATCCGATATTTGCCGAACTTAATGATTTTTTTGAAAAAATGATGGTGTTGAAAAAATATAACGTTAACAGCAGGGTTCATTACGTTACTCATCCCAGTCAGCTTAGCCTGATGTCTAAGGCAAAAGAATTGTTTTTGTCAAAGGATATAAGATTTACGCCGATACCTTTTAGAGGAATTTTTAAAGGCAAAAAATATCCAGCCGCTTTTACGAAAGAAGAAGAAGAAATTATATACGGCGTTACAAAAAATATAGCCGAAATAGACCAGAAATGGGCGGATATTCAGGTTGAACAGGCCGACAGCAAAGATAAGCTCTGCAGAGCCGGCCAGCAATATGCAAGAGTAGACTGCGACGGTTCAGTTTATCCGTGCGCGCATGATTTTAAAGAAACGGGCGGCAATTATCTGTTGGGTAATATTCTTGATGAAAAATTTTCAATGAGAGCGGAACCCATGATATGCAGGCATGACAAATGTCCGTGCGAATTCAGGTGGATAGTTAATGAAAAATAAAATAAGTTTCTCATGGGATTTACATTGGAACTGCAATTACAGATGTCCGTACTGCTGGTGGCACGGCAAGTGGGATGAATTCGGAAAAAGAAGCATATATCCCGGCCTTGAAAAACTGATAAGCGTATGGAAAAGAATATATGATTTATACGGAGAATGCCACTTGGAAATTGCAGGCGGCGAGCCGTCAATATATCCGCAATTTTCGGATTTTATACTTGAAGTTTTAAATTATCATACTGTTTCAATTATGACTAATTTATCAGGTGATTTGGATAAAATCATAAACAGCAAAGAAGAAAAAGTTAAAACGAGATTTAAAATGGGATGCACTTTTCATCCTATGTTCGGAAAGATTGAAGAATTTCTTGAAAAAGCAAAAAGAATAAGACAAAACGGAATGGCTATAGGTGTTTTATATTTGTCGTATCCGCCGCAGATTGCCGATATCCCCAAATATAAACAACTGTTTAAAGATAACGATATATATTTTTCAGTATCTACTTTCTGGGGCGAATATAACGGGAAACAGTATCCCGATTCATATACGGATGAAGAGAAAAAAATAATAGGAATAGCAATCGGAGAAAGAAGGGATGAAAAATTCCAAACGGAACCTTTGATTACAAAGGGGAAATTATGTAATGCCGGACATACTTACGCCCTTATTCATCCGGACGGTGAAGTATTGCCGTGCGGCGGAGCAAGCTGGAAAGGAGAACAGGTTATTATCGGCAATATATTTGATCCGGATTTTAAATTATGGGCTAACCCAAGGGAATGTCCTTCAGAGCATTGTCCATGCAACGAATGGGCGTTTTTGATGGTTGGCAAAAATAAGTAAAACAGGATAAGTAAAATATGGAATACCTAAATCAAATATTAGAAATATGTAAAAAGATAAAAGGGTTTCATGATATTGTGAACGAAACGCAATATGATCAAAGTGGTGCTTATTATGAAAGATATGCTAAAAGAGTAGTTGTTGAATTGATCCAAAAATTAAATAATGATGGTCGTTTTGACGATGTAAGACAACTGTACTTGGATATAGATAATTATGTTCCGAAAGCCAATAAAAAACTCAAAAATATTTTGTTAAATGAATACGAAATTTCCCAAAGAATAGTGTATTTAAAATCATTTCCAAGGCATATTCAGTTGGTAATGACATTGCAATGTAATTTAAATTGTATTATGTGTAATGATAAACATGAAAATATTTTTATTTCTGATAAAGAATTAGATGATTTAATTGAAATAATGCCTTATTTGCAATTTTTAACATTAAGAGGCGGAGAAGTTTTTTATGATAAAAGAACTGGCAGGATACTGGATGAAGCGTATAAAAATGATGTAAAACTGACTGTTATAACAAATGGACTGTTATTAGATGATCTTATTATTGATAAATTACTACGTGTTGCAGGCGGTATTGTTTTTTCTATAGATTCACCGTTTAAAGAAACATATGAGGCAATAAGAATTGGTGGAAAATTTGAAAAATTAAAAGAAAATTTAAAAAAGATATATCAAGCTAGAAAAATAAAGAAATATAATCTATATCTTACTCTTAATATGGTTATAATGAGAAAAAATTATAATGAAATAGAAGATATGTTATATTTTGCAAAAGAATATGGATTTGATGCCGTTGTTCTTGCTCCTGTTGAAGGGAATGTGAAAGGGATAGATGAAAACTTTTTTGAAAAAGACTTAGACAATGAATGTATTGAAAAAATGGCAGTGAAAAGATACTATTTTGAACAAATAGCGAATAAACTTGGAATTCATTTAGAGAATAGAATTCCCAAAAATATAAAATATTATACTGAACAAAATTTTAAACAAAATATTAAAAATGAAGTTCCAAATACCAGTTTTAAAAGTAATTTTAATCAGAAAATAAACGAAAAACAATTATTTTGTTATGCTCCGTTTAGGCAAATGTTTAAAGCCATAGATTATTCTAATCCTTTATGTTGTTGTGATATAAATGTTGTAAAAAATAAACAAGAAGAGAATATGACAGATAATAGTATTTTAAATAGCTGGAACAGCAGTAATATGATTTTTTACAGAAAAAAAATACTGGAACATAACTATACTAATTGTGCAAATGTTTGTTTAAATTCAAATTATGATAATTTTGAAGGCAAAAGAATTTTAAAGTGGGAGATATAATGAAATTTTTTGGTTGGGATTTATGTCACAGGTGCAATTATCGTTGTCCATATTGCGGAGTATGGCAGGATCATCCTGAATTAGATGTTATCCTATCAGCAGAAGAATGGGGTAAAATTTGGAATAGAATATATAATATGTATGGAAAGTGTCATATATATGTTTCAGGCGGGGAGCCTTCTGTTTATCCTAATTTTTACGAAATAATAGAAGTTATTGCTTCAAAACACTTTCCTGAAATTTGTACAAATTTATCATGGGATGTAAGCAAATTAATATCAAAATTTACTCCTGAAAACTTTAGAATTGCTCCTACATTTCATCCGTCATTTGCTGATTTTGATGAATTTTTTAGAAAAGCGGTAAAGGCAAAAGATTACTTGCCGGACAGACAGATTTATTATGTTTGTTTCCCAAACCAGATTAAAGATATGCCGATCAGAAGCAAAATGTTAAAAGAAGAAGGAATAAAATTAATTCCGTTACCTTTAAGGGGAGACGGATTTATGTTAAATTCGGAAGAAGAAAAACAAATTATTAAAGAATTAAGTCCGTATCAGGGTTCTGAAAAACTTGAATATCAACTCCAAAATACTTCTCCAAAAGGCAAATTATGCAGATCAGGCGCAGATTATGCCGTTATAAGGGTTGACGGAAGTGTGGACAGATGCAGTCAATATAAAAATGGTAGTGTAGGAAAAATAATGGATGAAAATTTTATGCTTATGAAGGAATGTACAAAATGCGATAAAGATTATTGTCCTATAGAATCACAATGGATTGTTAAAGACGGTAAATCCGGAGAATAATAAGAATGAATATTGCAGATGCAGTCAAACAAAATATAAACGAATTCGGCAAATTGTTATATTCCGGTATTTTCAGCAGAAGAGACATAGAGGATTTTTTAAAAGTTAATCCTGGTTGTGTTGATGATTATATAAATAAAATATCCGAATATATCTGTGTAAAATATGAAAATGATGCAGCATTATATATTGAGTTGGCAAAAAATTATTTAAATAGAAATATAAATGAAGCTATAAAATATTTAAATCTTTACAAACAAAAAGGCGGAAATAACATAGAAGTCTTGTTTTTGCTGGCAAAGTTATATAGACAAAAAGGATCTATATCAAAGTTCAGAAATATAGTAAGAAGTATGGATGTAAATAATGAAACCCCCATATCAGTAATAGAAGAATTGCTTGATAGTTGTTTGTTTGATAAAAAAATAAATTATTCAAGGTCTAAAATAATAAAAATAATCAAGAGTTTTTATAAGAAAAAATCAGAAGATGGCATTTATATTTTAGATAAGATATTAAACAAGATAATAGATAACAAAATACTTGATGCAAATTTGAAAAATATGCAAGGAAGCGAGAAATGGATAAATGTTGTGAGTGTAAATTTCAAAAAATTTGGGAAAGAAATATTAGAAAATACAAAAAATAAATTAGGCAGATATTATTTTAACAGGTATATTGCCTCCGGGCATAAAATTTTCGGGAACAAATTTATTATTTTTATTAATGATAAAAAATTATTACAAGATATGTTGATAAATATGTTTGATAATAAAATATTTAATAAGGATATGTCCAACAAAATGGGCAGTAAAAGATGGGTTGATTTTATAGAAAAAAACATAAAATATATAAGAAAAAATCGATTGTATGAAATAGTAAAGAGATTAAAAGAATACTATGATAATCAAAATGATAAAATAGGTGTTATAAGAAATATTTGTGAAATGATAAATATAAATGGCACTAGAGAAATTACGGATGAATTGGGATACATTCTAAGAGAGAACAATTTTCTAAAAAAAGACAAGAAAAATATAATAAAAATTTTAAAATCATTCTATAGAGAAAATACAGATATGAAAATAAAAAATATTTTTTTGAATGAGATTGAAATTTTAGATAACAAAACACATTTGAAGTCAAAGCCAAGAGAGCTGGAAGTTACGGTGACAACAAGGTGTAATTTGCGTTGTATAATGTGCGATATTCATGAGTTATCGGATTACACAATTGATAACAGAATTTATAAATATATTAAAAAATTATTGCCTTATTTGGAAAATATAGTATGGAAAGGCGGGGAAGTTTTTCTGTATGATAAATTCAATGAACTTATTAGCTTTGCCGGTCAATATAATGTACGTCAGACAATAATAACAAATGGGTTGTTTTTGGCAGATGATTACGTCAGATTAATATCACAGCATAAGGCAGAACTTGTAATTTCAATAGATGCCGCTGATCAAAAAACTTATGAGAAGATTAGAAAAGGAGCAGATTTCAATAGGTTAATAAGTAATTTAAAAATATTGAAAAAATATAATATCCAAAATAAATCTTTTAAATACAAGATGATTGTTGTAGTAATGTCAGTGAATTACAAACAAATTGAAGAAATTATAAATTTTGCCATCTTATATAACTTTGAAAGTGTTTATTTTCAAGGATGTTCTGATTGCAAAAATTCGTATTTACTATTAAAAAATATAAATAAAAAAGAAGTTATTGAAAAAATAGAAAAATATAAAAAGCAATATAAAGATAAAATTGCAATACTAACAGATCCTACACTGAATATAAATTATTTTGAGAAACTTGTTAAAAATGATTTGGAAGTAGATTTAGTGGATTCAAAAGTCCAATATAATAGGGATAATAATATTGCAAATAGAAGTCTTGATAGACAAAAGAAAACTATGCCATTGAAGAGGTTTTGTTATAATCCATTTTTTAAAATGGCATTAAACTTTGAGAGAAAAAATGTTAATTTCGGTTGTGGTTGTACTACGATTGATGTCTCAAAGTGTGAATATGACGAAATTTGGAATTGTAATGCCTTGGTTAAATACAGGCAGTCTATACTAAATAATGATTTATCGGTTTGTAATTTATAATTTGATTTATAAGTTTTGTAGCATTATTTTATTGTAGAAAGTACAGGAGAATAAAAAGAAAAATGAAAATGGCAGATTTAATAGGTCATTGCAGTATAACAGAATTTCAAAAGATATTAAAATCAGACAATTTCAGTAAAAATGAAATAGAAGATTTTTTGAAAGCCAATCCTGATTGTTCCGATATTTATATAAAAGAGATAACTATGTATGTATGTGAGAAATATAAAAATGAAATAAATATATATCTTGAAATAGCAAAATGTTATTTAAATAGAAATACAGATGAGTCAATAAAATACTTGGAAATATATAAATCGAATGGCGGGAACAATCAAGATGCATTAATATTACTGATGAAACTTTATAGGAATATCGGGAAACTAAATAAAGCACTAGAAATTGCGGGCAGTATAAATTGTGATAACAACAGGGAAGCAATAGAAGAAGTTTTTGGTGTATTAATGTTACTTGATGTAAATGACAAGAGATTTAAACAAAATTTAGAAAACATATTCAAATATGTTGATAATTATAAAAATAAAGACAAAAAAAATCTATTTGATCGTATATCAAATGAAATGCTAAAGAAAATAGAAATTGAAAAATGTGAACATTTAATATTGACGGTAACTGAAAAATTTAAAAATTTTAATTTAATAAATAAGAAAAGTATAGCAAAAAGAGTTTTGAAATGTTATTTAAATTTGTATATAGAAACGGCAAAAGTAGAATTTATGGACAAGGCAATGGGTATTGTTCGATGCGATAAGGATGATATATCTTCTTTATTTAACACCATATTGAAATTAAAAGCAAAAGACTTAAACATTTATCATTTGTTGAAAATATTTAAAAACAATAATGATATTTTTACAGATTATAACAGATTTAAAATAGTAGAGACATTATTATCCACGGATACGGAAGATGTTATTGAAAAAGTTAATATTTTATGTGAATTTATAGATAGTGATAAATGTTTTGATTGGAAATTGTCAAATACACTGGTGTTAATTTTAAGAGGAAAAAAGTTAGGTGTTGATGAAAAAAACAACATTATAAAACTTCTTAAAAAGTACCATAAAAAAAATAACAATATAAAATACAAAAATATACTTTTAAATGAAATTGAAATATTGCAAAATAAAATTATTTTAAAGTCAAAACCAAGAGCGATTATGGCATCACTTACTACGAGATGTAATTTAAAATGTATTATGTGCAATGTAATAGATCATAATGCAAATCAATTTTATACTATGGATACTAAATTTTATAATTTTGTTGTGACAAATATGCCTTATTTAGAAGAAGTTGTATGGCAGGGCGGTGAAGTTTTTCTGTATGATAAATTTAAAAATCTATCAGATTTGGCATATAAATATAATGTTAGGCAAAGTATAATTACTAATGGATTATTATTAAACAAAGATTTAATCAATATGATAAATAAGTATCGTATCAATCTTCAGGTTTCAATAGACGGACCCGATAAAACAACTTATGAAGAAATCAGAGTTGGGGCAAAATTTGAAAATTTATTAAAAAAAATAGAGTTATTAAAAAAATATAGACATGAAGATTATACAACCAGGTATAGCATGGAAAGTGTAGTAATATCAAAAAATTTTAAAAAATTGGAAGATTTAGTTAAATTTGCAATATTACATAAATTTGAATCAATATCTTTTCTAAAATATATTGTCTATGAAAAAAATGATTTGAAGTTATCTGTGGAGCAAATGGCTGAAGTTTCTAAAAAAATAATTTTTCTGAGAAAAAAATACAAAAATATATTTATAAATACAAATATTGAACTTAATTGTAATTGTGAAGAAAAAAATAAATATGATGAACAAAATACTTCAGTGCAAAATGCCGATGATGATAGTAATAACAATAATGTTCAAAACCATAAGGTATATGAAAAATTAAATCATAAAATAGAAAAACAACAGAACAATGATTTGTTTTGTGTCTCTCCATGGAGAAGAATTTACTTGGATTTTAATAAATACATTAGAATTACGTGTGTGTCAAACCGGATGGATATAAGGAAATACAAATATAATGAAATTTGGAATTGTTCTGAAATGGTTGAATATAGGAAAAAAATAGTTAATAATGATTTATCAAATTGCAATGCTTTATGCAGAGGTTGCGGCGAATATACAGAAAGGGCAAAAATAGGACTATTTTAACAGAGGTTAAAATATTGATGGCAGATAAATTAAGGTCTAATGAAAAAATGAACAAACACAGTGTAACTTCATTGTTGGAAATTGTGAAAAAATACAGACATTCCGGCAAGTATTCAGAAGCGGAAGCATTAATCAATGAATATAAATATTTATTACAGAACAGTCCGGAACTTAATTTTGAACTTGCAAATATTTATGTTGGCCTTGACAAAATTGAAAAAGCAGTAGAAATATTTGAAAAACTGCTTCAAGACCGTAATTTTGATATTATATGTACTGTTAATGAATTGATTAAGTTATATAATAGAAAAGGAGAACATTCAAAAGCGGTAGATTGTATTAATATCGCTGCAGAAAAAAATAAATATAATTTTTCTTTATTAATTGAAAAATTTATTCAACAAAGATTAATACCTGACGGTCAATCGGCATTTGAAACTTTACAAAATCTAAAGAAAATAAAAAATAATGAAAGTGAAATGTTTGTTAAAAACATTGAATCAGTTGAAAAATCAAGGCAGATTATAGCTCCGTACAGAGTTTTTTTTACATGGGGAATGCATTATAAATGTAACTACAGTTGTACTTATTGTTATGCCCCGAAACCTCATGATATCACTTTTGATAACAATAAAAATAACAGGGCTTCTTATCCGGCGACCCAACAATTAATTGACAGTTGGAAATTTGTCTTTGATAATTACGGAATGTCAAGAATAAGATTGGACGGCGGCGAACCGACTGTATATCCTGATTTTTATGTTATATTAAAAGAATTGTTAAAAATGCACAGATTGCAACTTAATACAAATTTATCATTTGATGTCCAAAAATTTTGTGATAATGCCGATCCAAAGAGTGTAAGAGTTGATGCAAGTTTGCATTGCGAATATACCGGATTGGAAGATTTTGTAAAAAAATTGGAATACTTAAAAAAATACGGATATAAAATAGTTGTCTCATATGTGGCATATCCTGATTTTATTAATAACATTCCGATGGCAAAAAAAATTATACAGGACGAAATGAATATCCCGTTTTTGATTCATCCTTATTCGGGATTTTATAATGACAGACAATATCCGGCATCTTACAGTGAAGATGAAAAAAATGTTATTTACAATACGGATTATAAAAGTATTACCGAATTAACATGGCGTGCGGAAAGAAAGGGCAACTATAAGAGAGGAGAAAAAAGCAAGGATATAAAATTAAAAAAATATCAAATTGAAGAAAATGAACTTGCAAAGCAGATAAAACAAATAGAAAATAAAAAGGATAAAAAATTTAAATTATGTGAAATGGGAAGAATGTATGCAAGGATTTATCCGAATGGAAATGTTTATAGATGTTGTGTATATGATGGGAATACGTATTTAGGTAATTTATTTGATAAAACAATTAAATTATTGGAAAAAGCAGAAAAATGTTATGATATAAAAGATTGCCGTTGTTGGAGATGTATGATACCGGGTGAAGAAAGCAGATGGTTAAATACATGGATGGACGATTGGGAAATTTCATTTTAGAGGATTTACATGGAAAATATTTTAGAACAGGCCTATAAATTACAGAATAATAAACAATTTAGTGAGTCAACTGAACTCTTTCAAAAACTACTTGAGGATAAAAAATATTATCCGGTTGTAATTTTTGAAATTGCTAAAAACTATAAAATGTCCAATAATCCGATAAAAGCAATTGATTATTTTGCAGAACTTATTAACTATGATCAAACAAATAAAGAAGCAATAAAAGAATTAGCTCAGACAGCTTGTTTGTCAAAAAAATTTGATAAAGCAGAGCCATTATTGAGAGAATTGACAGAAATGACAAAGGAAACAGTGTGTTTTATTGAATATATTAATCTTTTGTTTGTTAAAAATGATATCAAAACGGCTGAATTGTATATACAAAAAGCACTTGACTTAAATATAAAAAATATAGAAATAAAATTTTTGCAGGCAAAATTATATAGGACTCAAGAATATTTAACAAAAGCTATTAATATTTATAATGATATATTGCTAAAGACGGATGATAAAGAAAGCGTTTATATTGAATTAGCCGAAATATATTTTTTGCAAGGACAGTATGAAGAGGCAATAAAATATTTTGAAAAAGCAGTTGTTAAGAAAAATGACAAATATTTATATTTAAAATTGGTTGAACTTTATTATTTGGTGGGCAAAAATGATAAATCGGATAAGGCAGGAGAAAAAGCGTTGGAATTAACTCCTAAAAATAAATTTGATCAGGATGTTATTTTAAATGAGATAGAAATATTGCAGAGAAAAACTGTACTTAAATCAAAAATGAAAAGATTATGGGTTACGGTTACGTCAAAATGTAATATAAAATGTAAAACATGCGGATTATGGAGTAATCCATGGGATTTACCGTATAAAACCGCAAAAGAAATAATAAATAATTATCCTTATATGGAGAGACTTGTATGGCTTGGCGGCGAAGTTTTTTTGTATAAACATTTTGAAGAAATGTTTGATGAAGCCGGCAAATGGAGTAATTTAAAACAGCAGATAATTACCAACGGAGTTGCTTTAAATAAAAAATGGATTGAAAAGATTATCAAAACTGAAAATTCTGAACTTACATTTTCTATAGATGGAACAACAAAAGAAGTTTATGAAGAAATTAGGAGAGGCTCAAATTTTGAAAGGTTGCTTGAAAATGTAAGATATACAATGGAAACTAAAAAAAAATATGGAGTAAAAAAAGACATAAGAATGAATGCCGTAATAATGAAAACAAATTATAAACAAATATATGATTTGTTGGAATTTGCAAAAAAAGAAGGTTTTAATCAACTGTCATATTTAACTCTGCATTTCGCAGAATCTCCTGATGAAAATATTTTTTATGGAGATACAAAAGATCAGGAAGCTTTAAATTATGTTTATAAATCTATTCCTATATTGAAAAATAAAGCAAAAGAATATAATATTGAATTGGATGTGTTATTACCGTGCAGTGATGAAGGTTTTGATGGAATTGTATCTCAAACAAATGAACAAGTTGCGGAAAATATTTGTGAAACCAAAATCGCGGAGAAAGGCCTGGAAAAAACAATAAATGCGCAACCTAAAGATGTAATAGTGCCGGTAAACAGAGTATGTTGTAAAATGCCGTGGAATTATATGATGATATGTGATGAGGGTAATGTTATTTTAACCGGGTCTTGCGTTAGAAGTATAGGAAATATATATGATAATTCTATAGATGAAATATGGAATAGCACAGTTGCACAGGAATACAGACAAAGAATGATAGAAAAAAAATTTACTGAAGACAGTTGCAGAACGGAGTGCACAGGAAGATGGTAAAATCAAGAATAGACATTATTGAAGAAGCAAAACAAAACATAGCTTCAGCAAGATATGAGGAGGCTCTTGATATGCTTTTTCCGTTGCTTAACGGAGATATGGCTGTTTCTTTTGAATACGCTAAAGTTTTATATTTTTTAAAAATGTATGAACCGGCAATAAATATACTTAAAGATTTACGCAATAAATATCCGGAGAACAACAATGTTTTGGATATTTTGTCAAAGTCATATAAAGAAAGCGGAAAGATAGAAGAGTTTGTGAAAGTTTTAGAAAATTCATTAAATGACACAAATATTGAATTTTGTCTGGAATTGGCAAATGAATATTATTTGGAAAAAAATTATTTAACTGCAGCAAAATTCTATGCGAAATATTTGAATTTCAGAAAGGAGGATGTTAATATTGCTTCCAAGCTTGCGCAGATTTATAATTTTACGGGACAAAAAAATAAAGCGGCAGAAATATGTAGCGAATATATGAAAAATAAAAATGTACAAAAAGATAAATTTTTGTTTAATTTATTCTTAAATGAGCTTGAAATAGCTCAAGAAAAAATAATATTGGAATCAACCCCACGCATTATGCTTGTGGCTTTGACAAATAGATGTAATTTGAATTGCCCGATGTGTGCCACAAGAGATCAGGCAAATTGTTGGGATATATCAGAAAATTTTAAAACATATATATTAAAAAATTTACCGACTTTAGAACTTATAACTTGGCAGGGCGGAGAAGTTTTTTTATATAAAGGCTTTGAAGAGTTGTTTTTAGAAGCTAGTAAGAATAAATATTTAAAACAAATTATTATAACAAACGGCTTGTTGTTAAATGAACACTGGATAAATTTGTTGTTTAAAGCAAAGAATCTTGACATTACTATATCTATAGATAATATAGAAAAAGAATCATATGAAAAAATAAGACGCGGGGCAAAATTTGAAACTCTATTGGAAAATTTGAAATATTTAAGAGAAGAAAGACAAAGAGAAAAAACTAATATAAGTTTAACTATGAGAATAACCATATCTGATGAAAATATTTATAATTTAGATAAAATTATGGATTTTGCGATAGAGTACAAATTTGATATCGTTATTTTGTCTCCACTGGATATAGAACAGCATAATCATAAAAAGTATAACTTTCATGATAAGTCAGAGGAAGACCTTAAAAAGATTAATGAATTAAAAATACAAATTTTAACGAAATCAAAAAAAAACAACATAAAAGTTATTGATTTATTGCCGGATATAACACCTATATTGGATAGTTTTAATGTTAAATGCGATAATAATGTTGCATATAATAACAATTGCGATAAAACCGATTCTTGCAATGCGGAAAAAATTAAAGAATGTGAAACTGAATATTTTAAAGTTCCCTTCTGTTTACGCCCTTGGAGACAGCTTGCCACAACAGTGCACAGAGAAATAAGACCTGAATGCTTATGTTTAGAAAATATTGAAAAAACTTATGAATGTGAAAATTTTGAGGAAATTTGGAATAATAAAAATATGCAGGAGTATAGGAAAAAATTGATAAATTTAGATAAGTCATGGTGTTGCAAAGAATGTATAAATAATACCGTTTCTGATGAACATAAAAAATTTGTTTGCATATAAAATAATAAAAATATGAATAAAGTTAAAAATAATTTAGATTTAAACACACAAGAGATTAAAGACAAAAAAATTGTTTTACAATCTTATCCGCAAAGAATGATTGTTACTTTGTCTACGAAGTGTAATTCCAGATGCATTATGTGCGAAGTTGTTAAAAAACCGTGGGATATACCTTTGAGAGTCGTTGATGAAATAAAATTTTTGCTTCCTTTTATGACCAGTGTAAACTGGCAAGGCGGCGAAGTTTTAATTCTTGATTATTTTGAAAAACTGTTTATTGAATCTTTAAATAATAAAAATCTTATGCAGACTATAGTTACAAACGGAATGCTTTTAAACGATAAATGGATTGATCTGCTTACGGAAGCGAATATGGAGCTTACGGTTTCGGTTGACGGATTTGATAAAGAGACATATGAAAAAATAAGATACGGTTCAAAATTTGATATTCTTATAAAAAATCTTGAAAAATTAAATGAAGTGAGAAAGAAAAAAAAATCAAAACTTATTCTGAAAATGCATACGGTTGTTATGCGGTCAAATTATAAAAATCTTGAGCAATTTATTGATTTTGCAAAACAATACGGATTTGATTCTGTTTATATGATGCCTATATACGGCGGACAGGATATTCCGGAGAATATTTTTATAAAAAACGAAAATTGTATTTTAAAAAATTTCTCCGGCGAGTTACAAAAGACTGTTGATAAGAGCGCCGAATACGGAATAAAATTTATGCATTCGCTGCCTCTTCAAAAGGACGAACCTGAAAAAATGCGGGAATCCGGCTGTTTAGACGAAAGAAAATGTGAACGCACAAATGAAGATGAAAAACAGGAAAAAAATAAAGATATATTTTGTTATTTGCCATGGAAACAGTTAAATATTGATCCCGACGGAGATGTAAGGCCGGGCTGTTTATGTATGACAAAAGTCGGTTCAGTTATGGAAAATTCAATACTTGATATATGGAACAGTCCAAAAATGCAGGAATACCGCGATAAAATTTTAAGTGGCAATCTTAATATATGCAGTGCCGAATGCGCAAAAGGGAATGTGCCCGAAAATATGAGGAGAATTTAATGACACGTGAAAGAATAGAAGAGGCCAAACAATTAATAAACGAGAATAGATTAAAAGAAGCCGAAAAAATACTTGAAAGCATAAAGGATAAGTATGCTGTTTTTGAACTTGCCAAAATTAAAATAATCCAGGGAAATGATAATGAAGCCGAAGGTTTATATAAGAAGGTTTTACAACTGGATAAAAACATACATGAAGCCGATTTAGAACTTGCAAGAATTTATCACAGACAAAGACGTAATGAACTTGCAATGCAGTTTTATAATAAATTTACAGACAAAATTAAAAATGACATGGCTGTGTTTAAAGAGATAGGAAGACTTTATGAATCTATGGGGAATGTTGATGATGCTTTGCTGAATATAGATAAAGCATATCAGTTGGCAAAAGACGACATAACGACTAATTTTGAATTAGGTATTGCTTACAGAGAAGCAGGAAGGGATTCTGAATCTGCAAATATTTTCAAACAAATGCTGGCAGACGACAGAATTAAGAATGACAAATTTTTTCACAATAAGGCATTGAACGAATATGAAATATCAATGAGAAAAGAAATTTTGGAGTCAAAGCCGAGAGCTATGATCGGCATGATAATGAATAAGTGTAATATAAGTTGCAGAATATGTGATATATGGAGAGAAGGAGTCTGGCAGGAACCTGACAGGATACTGAAGGAAATAGTTGAATTGTTGCCTTATATGGAAGATATTTGCTGGCAGGGCGGAGAAGTTTTTTTAATGAAAGGATTTGAAGATATGCTGTCGGAAGGAGTTAAGTGTAAAAATTTAAACCAGGTTATTTTCACAAACGGGTTGTTGCTAAATGAAAAAAATTTAGAAATTATTGCTAAAGGTAATGTAGAATTGGTTTTGTCCATAGACGGTGCAACAAAAGAGAGTTATGAATATATAAGAAGAGGCGCAAGTTTTGAAAAATTATGCAAAGTTTTAGAATTAATAAAAGAAGTAAGGAAATCAACCGGAGCAAAAATTAACACTTATTATAATCCCGTAATATGCAGAACAAATTATAAAGAAATTGAAGAAATGGTTGAATTTGGTAAAAAATATGATTTTACAGCCATTACCTTAAACCCTATAAGAGGATATCCGGAAGAAAATATTTTTCAGCCTATAGATGAAAAAGCATTTGAATATATGAGAAAAACGATTCCGATAGCCGAAGCAAAAGCTAAGGAATACGGAATAAGATTTAATAATTGGATGCCTGTAGACTGCGGATGTAAAGAAATCACTTTTAAACATGAACTTATAAATGAATCAGTTGTCAAAGAAGAGAATAAGATTGAAGTGCCAGAAAAAAAGAATTCTGAAGATAACAAGAAAAAAGTTAATAACAGAATGATATGTTATGCTCCATGGCAAAGACTTTTATTGGATAATATGGGACAAACAAGACCGTATGCAATGTGTACGAAATGGCTGGGAAGTACTGAAGAATTTTCACTGGCTGAACTTTGGAACAGTAAAAATATGCAAATATACAGAAGAAAATTGGCACAGAACGATTTCCATGACATATGTCAGCCGGAATGTATTTCAGGTCAAATAAGATACAAGTTATGCAGACCTGTTGAGGATAAATAGAAAACAATGGATAGATTTGATGAATTGGTCGAAGAAGCAAAAAAAGCATCAAATGCAGGCAATTTCATACAGTCTAACGAATTATATAATCAGGCGTTGTTGCATCGTATTGATTTTTATATTTATTTTGAAATAGGGAAAAATTATTTCTATCTGAATAAATATGATGATTCTGCAAATTATTTAAATATGTACCTTCAGCAAGAAAACAAAGATAAGGAAATAGCTTATTATGCTCTGTTGTTTCTTGCAAAAATATATAAATTAACCGGCTACTTCAGAAAAGCTCTTTTAATGTGTGCGCAGGCTGAACATTATACATTTAATGATGAATCTCTGGATAATTTATATAATGAAATAAATGATATAAATTTTTTATTCTATGAAAAAATACCTAAACAGCTTGATAAAACAACTTATGCAGAACTTGAAAAAAAATATACAGATGCTTTAAATGTTAATCCCGAAAACCAAACGGCAATAGTTAACTTAACTGAATTATATTTGACAACACGAAAATATAATAAAGTAGTTGAACTGGTTGCATCCACAATAGATAAAATACCTGATGATGAAGTATTTTTTAAAAACAAATTGATAAATTTTATGGAAACGGCACAAGGCAAAACCGAACTTACGTCGAAACCTTTAAGACTCGGAATTAATTTGTCAAATGCATGCAATCTCAGATGCATAATGTGTTATGTTAAAGATTTTAAATGGGAATATCCTAAAGAAAAAATAAATGAAATAAAAGAATTTTTTCCGTATTTGGAAAAGATGATGTGGCAGGGCGGCGAAGTTTTTGCATTGGAATATTTTTTTGATTTACTGGCGGAATCCGCAAAATATCCAAATATACAGCAGGGGATAATTACAAACGGACAGCTGCTTAACGAACAAATTATAGATTTATTGGTTGACATGAATTTAGAATTAACTATTTCTGTTGACGGAGTAAATAAAAAGACATATGAAACCATAAGAAAAAACGCCAGTTTTGAAAAACTTGTCCGAAATATGCAATATATTTCAGGTGTCAGAAATAAAAATAATAAAAATTTTACATGGGGTATTAATTTTGTTGTTTGCGAACACAATGATGACCAGTTATTGTCATTATTTGAGATTGCCCGCAGATATAATGCCGATTTTTTTTGCATTATGCCGTTGAGATACGGAGTAATGACTGAAATATATGATAATAATTCAGTTACAAAACAAATTAATGAAATTAAGAAGAGAAGTGCGGAATATAATATACAAGTTGAAAACAGAGTGATTTTGCTGGAAGATGCTTTAGTCAAAGATATTCCGCTAAAAGTTGATATAAATGAATGGATTGGCTTTGAAAAACAAAATATTACAGCCAAGAATAAAAAAACAAGATTAGAATACATGCTTGAAATGCCAAGTCAACACAGGCCGGCTCAGATCGGCGCCCGCGATATAGATCAAAAAAAATATAATTTTAATAACTTAATGTGTCATATACCTTGGCAGCAGTTAATACTTGATTATGACGGTACTTTTTGGCCCGATTGTCAGTGCAGATGCGATAAAAATAATAATATTATTAAGTTTAAGGAAAATATTTCTTTAACAGATATTTGGAATTCAAAAGAAATGATTGTTTATAGAGATATAATAACAAAGGATTTATATAAAACTTTATGCAAGGAACATTGCCGTGACGGAAAGATATGCGACAATTATTTCAGTATAGATGATATGATAATGAATGCCCAAAAATCAAAGGATACCAAAAATATAATGCTGGATATTTTGTATTTTATTAAAAATTTTTGCAACGACAGCCAAAAAGATCTTTATTTTGATCGTATGTATGACCTAAATATACAGGATGAAAGATTTTTGTTTCAATATGCCCGTAATCTGATAGCATCAAACAGACTTGACAGATTTGTAAGGTTAATTGAAAAATCGAGCAAATTTTCAATTTCAAACTTTGATTTTGTAAATGTTACAGCGGATGAATGTTCAGTTGTCTATGGACATGAAAAAACATTAACTTTGCTTTTGGATTTGAGTGTAAAAGATGATCAAGCACTGAATAAAGTTATATTTTTTATTAACAATATTGATAGCTATGAAAAAAGAAAAATATATTATAAAAAATTATTTGATTTTGATACGCAAGTTAAAGATTTGGATTTGCAATTCTCTGATTTTTCAGAACAATATTATGACAGAAATACAATGACATATAATTCTATAATAAAAAGATTGCTCTTGTTGTACAATAAAGAAAAAAGGCAAGAAATTTTAATTAATATTTTTTATTTTATAAAAAATAGCCGTAATGATGACAATATTATAAAAAAACATTTTATACAAATTTGTATTATGATGAAAAATAAAAAGAGTATAACTGATGATTTATTATTTAATTATATTGAAGATAATAAAAAAGATTTTAGAGTTGAAGATTTAGTGGCATATTTAATAGGATTAAAGAAAGAAAATAAAGATTCATTTTTAAATTTAGCGAGATACTGCATCAAAAAAAGAATGTTAAAAGAAGCTGTTAATATATACCAATCAATCCTAGAAATTGATATTATGAATACAGATATATATCTTGAATTTGCAGGTGTTTTATATTATGAGTGCAATCTTTTTACTCATGCCGAAAAAATTTTATTAAATGCAATAAATATGAATTTAACGGATATAAAAGTTTATATTGATTTAGCAAGAATTTATGCCAACAACGGGGAAATTGAAAAAGCCGTTAAAACTCTTGAAAAACCAATAAATAAATCACTGTATAAAATAGAATATTTGTTAGAAAATATTAAAAACTCTGATTACGATTTGTTGTATTTAAAATTTATGGATTATTTAAATGATAAATAAAGAAATGTTTAATATGGCAAAGAATTATATTCAAAACGCCAATTATAAAAAGGCATTGGAGTTATTGATTATTGTGTCAAAAGATGATAAAAACGATTTTTATGTCAACTTTGAATTGGCAAAAGTATATTCTGAATTGGGCCAAATTAATGAAACACTTAAAATCTTAAAAAATATAATAAATACTGGCGTAATAACAGACGTTTATGTTTTTGATCTATTTTTTAAAATTTATAATGGTAATGACATTGATTATGTTAATAAACTTATTAAAATAATTGACAAACAATTTCCCAATGAAATTCAGATATATCTTGAGATTGCAAAATTTTTTATCAATATAGACAGAACAAGAGCAATATTTTATTTTGAACACTATGTAAATAAAAATCATTATGAAAACATTGATGTTGCAGTATTATTGGCCAAGTTATATTTGGAAAATAAAGATATTAACAACGCAAAAAAAGTTTTGCTAAGAATAAAGAATAATAAAAATAAAAATTATTTGCTTGAATTATTTAGGGTTTATCTTCTATCAGAACAAACACAAGAAGCATTAAATATCGCAGATACATTGCTTAATACATATGATGATATTAATATTGTTCATGAGGTTGCGGATTTATATTTAAAAGAAAAGAAATACGAAAAATTTGAAAAAATATTATCTAAATATTTATCCTATTGTTATGAAGATGCAAAATTGTATTTTTATTTATCAAAATGTTATGAAGGGATAGGAAATATAGAAAATGCAATGAATAAATTGTTTGATATTCTGATGATTAAACAGGATATTTATAATCCTGAAAATATAGTACAGCAAATATTGGATTTAAATAATTTGCAGATTCATATAGATTTATTGGTTGCTTTAGAAGTTGTAATAAAGTTAGAAAAGAATCAATCGGTCAAAAGAAACTATACTTATTTTAAAAACAGTATTACGAACAAATTAATAGATGAAATGCAAAAGTATATATTAAGTGATAATTATAGTTATGCTGAAGAATTGGCTCAAAAAATTATAAAGAAATTGCCTGACAAGAAACAAATGATCGATAATATTTTACTTAATGAAAAAGAAATTTTGCAAAAAAAAGAACTTTTAGAATCAAAACCGAGAATTTTAGAAATAACTCTTACGAATAGATGTAATTTAAAGTGTATTATGTGCGAGAATATTAAATCTGTTCCATGGGAATTGGCTGAAAATACAAAAAATGAAATTATTGAACTTATGCCGTATTTGGAACAAGTACTTTGGCTCGGCGGAGAAGTTTTTTTATATAAACATTTTGATGAATTATTTGATATCGCCAATAAACATAACGTTAAACAAATAATTTCAACAAACGCTCTTTTATTGAATGATAATATAATTAAAAAATTGGTTGATTATAATGTTGAATTATCCATTTCAGTTGACGGTGTGACAAAAGAAATTTATGAGAAGATAAGACTTGGCGCAAACTTTGATAATCTTATAGCAAAAATTAATCTTCTTAATAAAGTGAAACATCGGGTCAACAAATATATGAAGAAGAGATTATGCGTTGTGATTATGGAAACTAATTATGAACAGATACCAGATTTCATTGATTTTGCCCATAAATATGAATTTGATTACATAACATTTACTCCACATGAAGGTTATTATGATAAGGATATATTTTTTTATAAGAGAAAAGATTTGGATGAAAAAATGAAAGAAGTTTTAAATAGGGCAAAGAAATATAATATTGAGGTTGAAAATTGTATGCCAACGCAAAAACATATGGATAATTTAAGAGATAAATATCCTGAAAATGTTATTATGAACAATATAGAATTAAAAAAAAATAATAAATTTAAATTTAATTTTTTTGCTATGGCGACTATGCCTGAAGTCTTTCCGGTTAAGAGAGATGAAAGAGAGGCTGCTGCAAAAAAAATATATTGTTATTCTCCGTGGCAGAAATTATTTGTTGGATGTACCGGTTATGTTAAGGTAAATTGCAATTGTGCATACAGTCTTACAGTAGGACACGTATCAAATGAAACGCTGATGAATATATGGAATAGTAATAATATGATTAATTTGCGTCATAATTTGCTTATTAAGGATACTTATAAAGAATGTTCTGAAAGTTGTAAAGAAAATGTCTTGCCAATAGAAAAACTCAGATACAGTTATTAATAATTTTAAAAATAAAATATTATTTTATTTTTATGAATTATAATTTATTATCATGGATTGATATGAAAGTTTTTGAACAAATTAATTTTTTTATACAAACTAAAAAATATAAAGAAGCTTTAGATTTTCTTTTTCAGCTATTATCAGAAGAAAATAAATTTGATATACATAGAGAAATAGGTAAGGTTTATTATTCCATGGGAGATTATGAAAAATCACTTGAATATTTTTTGAAAATTGTGAATTCTGAAGAAGTTTATAATAAGAATGAAATTTATTTTGAAATTGCAAAAATATATGAAATTACCAATCAAAAACAAACTGCAGCTTTGTATCTCGAAAAAATTTTAAAATCATCAAAATGTGAAGAAGTTTTGTTAATGGCTGTCTTGGAATACCTAGTAAAAATATATAAATTTTTACTAGAGTATGACAAAGCGATCAATCTGTTAAATAAATTTAAAAAACAGTCGGGTTTAAACAATATTGATGAACTCTTAAAAGATATCTATACCGAATTATACCAGCGGTTCCCCGGAAATTATGATTTTGGCGGAGATTACAGCCGTTTAATCGCAATTTATAAAAATGCCTTAAATAGTCATCCGGATAATAAACAGGTTTTAGCCTTTCTCGCCCAAGTTTATAATTATCTCGGTATGTATGACCAAACAATCAATCTGTATTTGCAAAACAAAGATAAGATGAAAGATGATCTTTTTTTTAAAAATAAATTTTTAAATGAATATGAAATTGCATCCAAGAAAACGGTTTTACAAAGTAAACCGAGAAATTTAATGGTTGTTTTGTCTAACAAATGTAATATAGCCTGTATAATGTGTTTGACAAGTAGAAGTAAATGGGAATTGCCTAAGGAAAGACTGGATGAAATCATATTAATGTTTCCTTATTTGGAAAGAATTATGTGGCAGGGCGGAGAGGTTTTATTTTTGCCATATTTTAAAGATGTACTCAAAATAGCTTTGAAATATCCTAATATGAGACAAAGTATGATAACAAATTTGCAGTTAGCTGACAGAGAAACAATGGAATTAATAGTTAAAAATAGTATAGAAGTGACGATATCTATAGACGGGGTATCAAAAAATATTTATGAAAAGATAAGAAGAGGGGCAAGTTTTGAAAAATTAGTGGATAACATAAATACACTAAATGATATAAGAAATAAAATAAAAAACAAGGTAATATTAAATATGAACGTTGTCGTAATGAATGAGAATTTTAAAACATTATCAATGTTTGTAGATTTTGCCCATAAATATAAATTCGATTTTATTTGTTTTATGCCAATAGATTATATACCTAAAAATCCTACCGATAAAGAAAAAGAAATAAAAAAAGAACAGGATATATTTGATAATAATGACACTGATGTTATGAAAGAACTGTCATTTCAGATGTTGTTGGTTGAAAAGAAAGCAAAAGAATATGGAATAAGGATAGAAAGCCGGTTAAAAACAATTGAACTTAAAGAAGAAGAGATAAGATTGTATGATGAAAAATATTTGTTTTTCCGGGAAGATACAAATAATAAAGAAGAAAATAAAATCCAAGCAAAAGAATTAACCGGAGTAAACGCAGAAGAACAAACTTCTAATGATTGTTTGAATGTCACGGTTGATGACAATAAATTTCAAAACGAACAAACGGAAAATATGCTTTGTCATTTGCCTTGGTACAGTCTCACTCTGGATTTTGACGGTTCTGTAAGGCCTGATTGTCAGTGTTTTATAGAAAAGAATATAGGGCATTTGAAAGATGAAACAATAGAAAAATTATGGAATAACAAACAAATGCAACTTTACAGAAGCAGTATAATAAATAAAAAATATGACTCTTTATGTAATGAAAATTGTATTTGCGGAAGAATAACCGAGTTTCACCTTAAATTGCTGTAAGGATATTTATGAAATTACAAGAATTAAATAAAAAAATAGAAGAAGTAAGAGAACTTATAAAAAATAGATTTTTGGACAAAGCATTGGATATGATGAATATTATCATAAAAGATAAAGAAAATGCTGAAAATAAAATGGTCGTTTTGGAAATGGGACAGGTTTTTTTGGCGAGTGAGAATTTTAGTAAAGCAAAAATATGGTTTCAAAAAGCTTTAAATATGGATAAAGATGATATATATGCTATAAAAGCAATGTTGAGGATCGCATGTGGCCTTGAAGATTATGAAACACTTGCAATTTATATAAAAAAAATAATCTCTGCAAAAGACAAAGTCCAAGATGAAAATGTATTAAATTATTTAATACATTTTTTGTTTACAAAATTATTCGCATATAAAGAAATTGATGATTTATCAAATATAAGTAAAATAGTTAGAATACTAAATACATGTCAAGATTATATAAAAGATGTCAAGATGAAAAATATAATTGTGAATGAATTGGAAATTTTAAGTAAGAAGACTATTTTAAAATCAGCTCCCAGAATATTAATAATATCATTGACAAGTAAGTGCAATATTAAATGTAAAATGTGCAAAGTACCACTCAATCATTGGGAGTTTCCACAGGATAAAATACGTGATATCTATAGTTTATTTCCTACATTACAAAAAGTTGTATGGCACGGAGGAGAACCTTTTTTTTATCCTTGGATAGATGATTTAATAAAAGAAGCTTCTAAATACAACGTCGAACAAGTTGTTTCTACAAATGGATTGCTTTTAAACGAAGATAGAATTAAAAAAATTATCAATGCAAAAATGGAATTAAATATTTCAATCCACGGATTGACAAAAGATATTTATGAAACAATTCATCGTGGCGGGAAATTTGAAATTTTACTGAAAAATCTTAATATTATAAAAGATATAAGGAGTCAATCACAGGAGAATATGAAATATGGATTAAAATTTTTGGTAATGAGAACGAATTATAAACAATTAAAAGATCTATGTGATTTTGCGCTAAAATATGGGTTTAATCATGTTCATGTTAATACATTGGGCAATGATACTCTTGACGAAGAAAATTTTATTTACCATTATGAAAATATTAATATAATAAAAGATGTTCTAAAACAATCAGAAATAGTAGCTAAAAAATTTAGAGAAACAGAAATTATGTATGATGCATGGTTGCCGAGTATTGGAAAAACACAAAACAAAGCAGAAAAACAACAATATGAAAAAGAAAGAAGAGAACAACGAGAACAAGAGATTTGTTGCTATATGCCTTGGCAAAGTTTGGTCATCAATATTGATGGTATTGTTCAAAATAATTGCAATTGCGGGCAATTACAGATAGGTAATATAAATAAAGACAGTATAAATGATATTTGGAACGGCAATGAAATAATAAAGATAAGAGAAAATATGATTAAACTTGGATTTGATGACAGATGTGTTGAAGATTGTAAAAATGGGAGAATATCTCGTTTATATTTAAGAAATCCAGTGTAAAATTATGGAAATTTACAATTAAAATGGAAATAGAAAAAAAATTAGAAACCATAAAAAATTATAATAGAAATGCTGATTTTATTCATGCAAAACAATTATTATCTAGTTTATTGTCCAATGTGGAAAATAAAAATAATATTGAATTAATTATTGAGTTAGGACAAATGTATGCAGGAATCAATAATTATGAAAAATCAAAAAAATGTTTTTTAAGAGTATTGAAAACAAATAAAGACAATCTGTATGCTTTATTTGGTATTTGCAGGTGTTATATTGCCTTAAATAGTTTAACTGCGGTTAAAAAAACAATGAAGTCAATAATGCAAACATTAAAAGGAAAAAGTAAAAAAGAAGAATATAACATAACGATTGACAGTTTTTTTAAAGATATTATATATAACAAAATTCTTAATGAAAAATATAAGAATGCGGATGATAAAAATAGTTGGTTAAGATTTATCATTAATAATATAAATGAAATTTCAATGAAAGAAAAAATAAGTTTAATAAAGGATTTTAGTTTGTTTTACAGGGGGAAAAGAGAATTTAAAAAAGAAGAAAAATTATTTGCAAGTATTATTGCAAAAGATAATTCAGTAATTGAAATAAATGAAATGTTTATTGATCTATTAAATAGTCAGGGGAAATATAAAGAAGCCTATAAAAAGATTAAGACTTTGAAACTTAAAAATAAAAACAAAACCGTGAATTATATTGTAAATAATTTAATAAATATAGAGATGAATAGTGAAAAAGAAATTGAAAATATGGATATAGATTCAATGTTGTCATTTTATTTTAAGCTCAAGAAGATAAAATACCTGCAAAATGATTCTTATTTTATTCAAAAATTAAATTCTTTAGTGTTTCAAATATTGGTATTAATCAGGCAACAAAACTATAAAGTTAGAGAAGAAATTTATATTAAAATGCTCAGACAAACCGGCAAAAAATATTTTAATATCAGAAATTCGATGTTAAATGAGATAGAATGGAATAAAAAAGAACTAATTTTAAAATCAAAACCCAGAGTGGTTCAGGCAATGCTGACCAATAAGTGTAACTCAAAATGTAAAATGTGTTCAATAAACAAAGATCATAAATGGGAGTTGACAAATACCGGATTTAAAAATATATCGGAAATATTGAAATATGCCGACAGTGTTACATGGCAGGGCGGCGAGGTTCAGTTTTGTAAACAATTTACCGAACTTGTTCAGATTGCAAGAAAATATAATGTCAGCCAGCATATTATAACCAACGGCATAAACTGGGATGAAAATTTGCTTAAAGAAGTAATGCATGGCGATATGAATATAGCAGTTTCAGTTGACGGATTTGATGCCGATACATATGAGTATATAAGAGGAGTTAACGGTTTTGATAAGATGCAGGAATTTATGTCTATGTTTAACAAGCACAGAACAAACCAGAATAGATTGAAAATGTATACAACCGTTATGAATATTAATGTCAGCCAATTGCTAAATATTCCTGATTTTGTCAATAAAAATAAAATAGATGAAGTTGTTATTTCTCCGTTAAAAAAACTTGTTGATAACGATTTTTTTTATAAAGAAAATATGTTTTTTGAAAAAGACGGAAGTACACTTCTAAAATATGACGAAAAGATAAAAAAAGTTAATTCAATAGTAGATAAATTATCAAATGAATTATCAATGACGAAAACAAAATTTGTTTCATATTTGCCAAAAATTTGTGATAATAAAACGCTTAATAATCGGTCTTTGGACGGTTTGGTTTGTAATGAATCTTGTTCCGAAACTGAAAATATTTTTTGCCAGGCTCCATGGAAACATATTTCAATAATAGAAAAAGGATTAGTTGTTCCGAGTTATTCATGCGGACAATCTTTGGTTTTTGGAAATATTAATTCAGATAATATACTGAAGAAATGGAATTCCGAACAAATGCAGAATATAAGAAAAGATATAGTAAATTCATGTGCGGGAAAATGGTGCGGGAGATGTAAATCACTCGGTTGTTAAAACAGAGTGTGAAAGAAAAGGATTTATATGTACTATAACGAATATTTGAACTTAAAAACTGATTTGGAAAGAGGATATAAAACTTATGATGACTATGAGAGAACTTTGCAAAAATTAGTAAACAAAATAATCGTAGATATTCAGGAAAAAAATATTGAAGGGGACGGAAAAAAAGCAGTTCAAATTATAAATGACGTTAAAAATATAAAAGTTCCTTCCGGAATACAAAAACGTTTTGATAATATTTTGTTAAATGAATCTGAAATAGCGGAAAGAAAAGTAATTTTAAAATCTAAAGTCAGACGTCTTTACTGTGCCGTAACAAGTTTTTGCAATATTAAGTGCATAATGTGCGATATTGCAAAACACAAATGGGAATTGCCGGAACATATGATTGATGAAATTATCGGACTGATGCCTTATCTTGAAAACGTTATGTGGCAGGGCGGAGAAGTGTTTCTTTATAAACATTTTGAAAAATTAATGGACTATGCCCATTTAAACAGAGTTAACCAGGAAATAATTACAAGCGGACTGCTTTTAAATGAAAACATTATAAATAAATTGATAGATTATAACGTCGATTTGGGAATTTCTATAGACGGGCTAAATAAAGAGACATACGAATACATAAGAGCAGGCGCAAATTTTGACAAACTAATAGAAAATATAACATTATTGAAATCAGTTAAATCGAAAAACAGCGGCAAGAAATCTCATTTGAGGTTAAATGTTTTAGTGATGAAAATGAATATAGACCAGATAGAGTTTTTTCCTGAATTTGCCGATAAATACGGTTTTACAAGATTATGCGTAAATCCTTTCGGACCTGATTTTGTTTCTCAGGAAAATATATTTCATTATAATAAAAACAGAGAATTTGAATTAAAAATAACTGATATCAAAAATAAATTGAAAGAAAAGTGCAGAGAATTAAATATAGAACTTGTTGACAGTTTACCCGGTTATGAAACTGTAAGTTCTCCTGTTTGTGAAGAGCAGAATAAACAGTTGAAAACAGAAAATCCGGAAATTGAAAAGCGTAGTGATGAAAAAAAATTACTGCTTTGCCATGCTCCGTGGCGAAAACTTTTTATAGATTCAAACGGTTCCGTTGTTCCTGAATGTTTATGCAACAGGGAAAATTCTATAGGGAATGTTTTAACCGACACAATTGAAGAAATATGGAACAATGAAAATATGCAGATTTACAGAAAAAAAATAATGAATAATTTACCGCATGAAATTTGTAAAAATGATTGTGTGGAAGGAAGAATTCCTGAGAAAGTTTTGAAAGATGTTATTAATACGAATTTATTCTGGTGGGAATTTTAATAAAATAATCCGCTTTTTGGCAGGAGCTAATTGTGTACTATAATGAATATTTAAATTTAAAAAGAGAGTTATCAAACGGCATTAAAACTTCAAAAGATTATGAAAAATCCCTGCATAATTTACTCAATAAAATAATTATTGATATCCAACAAAAAAATATTGACGGAGATGTTAAAAAAGTTATTGATATCGTGGATAATGTTAAAAATATAGAAGTTCCTGCACCGGTAAAGAAACGTTTTGATAATATTTTGTTAAATGAATCTGAAATAGCGCAAAGAAAAACAATTTTGAATTCAAAACCGAGAGTGTTATATTGTGTTGTAACCAGTTTATGCAATATTAAATGTATAATGTGCCAGATAATAAAACAAAAATGGGAACTGCCTGAAAGAGCTATTTCTGAAATTAACGATCTGATGCCTTATTTGGAAATCGTAAAATGGCAGGGCGGAGAAGTTTTTTTATATAAGCATTTTGAACAGTTAATGGATGCGGCCGGAAAAAATAATGTAAGTCAGGAAATCGTAACAAACGGATTATTGCTTAATGAAAGAGTTATTAATAAATTACTTAATTATAATGTTGATCTTTATATATCTGTTGACGGACTTACAAAAAATGTTTATGAATCTATAAGGGTCGGAGCCGATTTTGATTTGCTAATAAATAATTTACAACTCTTAAAAGAGATTAAATCAGGATTTACAAATCATGTTATGAATCTCGGGTTGAATGTTCTGGTTATGAAAAAAAATATAGACCAGATAGAGTTTTATCCGGAATTTGCGTATAAATACGGGTTTAAAAAATTGTGTGTAAATGCTTTTGGCCCTGATTTTATTTCAGATGAGAATATATTTCATTATAATAAAAACAGAGAATTCGAAATTAAAATAATGCATATAAAAGAAAAACTCTTAAAAAAATGTGCCGATTTGAATATAGAACTTTTTGATTGTCTGCCTGTTTTTAAACAAGAGGAATGTATTAATGAAAATTTAAAAAAACATGAAATTGAAAATGATGAACATCAAAACAAAATTAACAATACAACTGCAAATGATATTAAGTCTAAAATTAGTGAAGACAAAGTTATGTTATGCCATATCCCCTGGCAAAAAATATTTATTGATTCGGATGGAACAATAAATCCTGAATGTTTTTGTGACAGGAACAATCCTGTTGGCAATATAGATAAAGACAAAATTGCGGATATATGGAACGGGAAAATTATGCAGGAATACAGAACTATTATATCAAACGAATCTTATCATTCAAGATGTTCTAAAAATTGTGTTACCGGTATTACCCATATCAAAGCGCTAAAAAATATAATAAATCCTAATTTATTTTGGTGGTATAAATAGTATGGAAAAATCTAAACTGAATTGTTTATTGGTAGTAGCGCCTTTTATGCCTGTTGAGTTGCCGTCAATAGGTTTGCCTTATATATCTTCGGCTTTAAAAAAAGAAGGATATAACGTAACCATAGAAGATTTAAACCAAAAAATAAATAATCTTAATAAAGAACATATGGATTTTATGGACAAAGATGAAAATCAGATAAAATTTTATGATGAACATATTGAGTATTTTTTAAAATGGATAGATGAATATATTATAAAAAATAAAATAAGTGTTGTCGGTTTTACCGTTTGGGCTTCAAATTTACAAATAATTAAAAACCTGTCAAAGTTAATAAAACAGAAAAACAGAGAAATTATTATTATATGCGGAGGACCGGGACACCACAATTTACATCAATTATTAGCAAAAGATATTGTTGATATTATTGTCAGAGGGGAAGGAGAAAATACAATATTTGAGATTTTTGATAATCTAGTCAAAAAACAGCCTTTGCATAATATAAAAGGAATAACTTTTTTAAACAGCAACATGGAAATTATAGAAAATTCCCAGCGTGAAGAGATTTCTGATATTAATAAAATTAATTTTCCTGACTTATCCGATTTAAAATTATTTGATTATGAAGCTAAAGAAATACCTCTGTTATTCAGCAGAGGGTGCACATGGAGATGTAAATTCTGTACGGTTTTTTATAACTGGGATAAATTCAGAACAAGGACTGCAGACAATATTTTCGAAGAAATATTGCTTAGAATTAAACAGTATGAAAGACAGGAATATAAATTCCAGCTATATGACTGCGCCTGCAATCAAGATATAAAGGTGTTATCGGAGTTATGTGATAAAATAATCGGGTTGAATTTACCCGATAATAAAATTAGTTTTGTTGCAAATGCAAAAATAATGCCTGACATGGATTATAAGTTGCTTGAGAAAATGAAAAAAGCAGGGTTTAAACATTTAAGATTTGGGATAGAAAGCGGTTCTGATAACGTTTTAAAGTTAATGTCAAAGCCATTTAAATCCGCAGATGCGGAAAAATTACTGAAAAATGCTTCGGATTTGGGAATAGATACGGTTATCACTATGATAGCAGGATTCCCCGGAGAAACCGAGAGAGATTGGGAGGATACCGTTGATTTTCTTGAAAGGGTATCCCCATATGTTCTGGATATCTTTATGAATTTATGTTCCATTACACGTGATGTTGCAATATTGCGTTTTAAAGATATTGTTGATTTAAATTATGATGAAGCACACCATTGGAATTCTAAAGATATGAAAAATACGTACGAAATCAGAAGAGCAAGATTAAAAAGATTGGATGATAGATTAAAAAACACTTCAATTAAAATTATCGAGTCTATGAGACATTATTCAAATAAATAGTTTATTTGACTTTACTGCATTCACATTACCATTAAATTTTGTGAGAACTTAAAAAATATTTAAACGGCACTTTTAAGAAAAAGCGTGTTTATTTATCACGTCCATTTTGATATAATCTCTCTTACCGAAAATGATAAAAATATTGCATAAGTACATTGTTAAAGAATTTTTAAGCTCATTTGTTTTTGGGCTTATTGTTTTTTCGATAACAATATTATTGGAACAGGTCATAATGTTAATGAATTTGTTTCTGTCCAAAGGGGTATCTTTTTGGATAGTGGCAAAGTTGTTTCTGCTTGTTATACCGAATATTTTATCATTAACGGTTCCGATGGCAATATTATTCGGTGTTTTGTTATGCTACGGCCGGCTTTCGGAAGATAATGAAATTACGATTATGAGGTCTACAGGTGTAGATTACAAGGCTTTATCTGCGCCGATTATGCTTTTTGTCGTAATTATCAGTCTGTTTCTTATTTATTTTAATCACTCATTTTCACCGTCGACCTTCAGGTATTTTAGAACATTGTATAAGCAAATTGCAGTTGAAACACCACTGGCAAAATTTAATGAGAAAACAATTACCGAAGTCGGGGAATATAAGATATATGCCCATAAAGTAAATTCAAAAAGCAACATATTAACCGGTGTCAGTATTTATAAGTATGAAAATGATGACAGAAATCAGGATATAATACCGTGGAGAATAGCCTCTTCGTCGGCAACAGTCAAAGTAGATAAAGGAATTGTAATATTTAAATTATTCAGCGGTTATTGGCAAAGAACAGATCCTAAACAACCTGAAAACATGTTACATATAAATTTTGCCTCTTATCAATTTGAAATACCTGTTTTAAATAATATAAATTTGGGAGACATGACACTAAAAGAAATGACTTCCTCCAAAATTAAAGAAAAAATAAAAATATTAAGTAAAGATGATGTGCAAATTTATAGATATAAAAATGAATACTGGGTAAGATGGATATTAGCGGTTGCCCCTTTATTTATAACCATGGTTGCAGTTCCTATAGGGATAATGTCGGGAAAAGGCGGTAAGGCTGTCGGATTTGGAATGAGTCTGGGAATACTTTTTATATTTTATATGCTTTTAATTATATCTTTGAATATCGGAGAAAAAGGATATGTTCCGCCGGCATTGATATTGTGGCTGCCAAACCTTGCAACCGGCATTGCCGGAATATTATTATTCAAAAAGATGAGTAAAAAATGAAAATATATATCTATATATCAAGACAATTTTTAAAACCTTTGTTCTTTACAACTTTTGCATTCGGTTTTATTGTTTTGATTTCAGAATTGTTCAGAGAAATGAATTTCTATATGGAAAAAAAGACTCCGTTTTTGACCATTCTTGAATATTTGTTTATGAATTTCCCGTGGTGGGCTATAGATGTTTTTGCATTATCCGTTTTACTGGCCCTGTTGTTTTCTTTGGGTGATTTAGCAAAAAGAAATGAAATAACTATTTTAAAAGCATCCGGTATTAATCTTTGGAATATAATTTTACTTTTTATGTTTCTTGGTTTTTCTCTGGGAGTAATAGATTTTGCGGCAAGAGAATTTATAATACCTAAAACGGTTGCAGAAGCATCGTATGTAAGAAATGTGAAAATAGAAAAAAATCAAAATGATAAAAAACTGACAATTGAATATAGAAATATTATAGTCGCTCTTAAAGATAACACAAGAATGTCTATAGGTTATCTTAATGTGCAGGAAGGATATATGAGAAATATTATAATAGACGAGTACTATAATAATTTTTATATTAAAAAGAATATAGTTGTCGGTGAAGCTCTTTACAATAATCACGGCTGGTTGTTAAAAAACGGAGTTGAACGTAAATTTGATAATTCGAATAACTGGGAAGAAAAATATTTCCAGAATAAAATTTATCCGATTTCGGTTAAACCCAGTGATTTTATTGTTGAGGATGTAAGATATGAACAAATGAATTTAAAAGATTTTAAAGAATATATTCAAAAAAACCAAATGCTGGGAAAAAATACATTAAAAGACCAGATAAAATACAATATGCGTTTTGCAAGCGTTTTTTGTCATATTATCGTTATGATGATGGGAATTCCTTTTGCTTTGGGACTTGGAAAGAGATTTGGAAAAATTATAAGTTTCACATTTGCTCTTTTATTTTCATTTATATATTGGACTCTTCAGGGATTTGCATTAACTCTCGGAGAAAATCAGGTTTTAAGTGTCTGGCTTGCGGCATGGTTGCCGAATATAATATTTTGCGTAATCGGGATATATCTGTTATCAAGAATAAAAACATAGTATAATATCTGTCAGGAAAATAAAAATGAATAGAAAATCAGCTATAGGAATTTTTGACTCGGGCTTAGGCGGGCTTACGGTAATGTCTGCTGTTACAAAATTAATGCCAAAAGAAAATATAATATATTTCGGCGATACCGCACATGTTCCGTACGGTTCAAAATCAAAGAAAGTTGTTACGGATTTTTCTTTGGGAATATCAAAATTTTTAGTAAAACATAATGTTAAAATTATAGTTGTTGCTTGTAATACTGCCTCGGCATTTAGTCTGGATATATTAAAAAAGAAAATAAAAGTTCCGGTTATAGGGGTTATAAGAGCCGGTTCAGTTATGGCGGTTAAAAAAACAAAAAACAAAAAAATCGGGATTATAGGCACGGAAGGAACAATTAAAAGCAAAGCCTACATAAAAGAAATTAATAAATATGATAAATCAATTCAGACTTTTTCGCAGGCTTGTCCGTTATTTGTTCCTCTTGTCGAAGAAGGCTGGTTTGATAAAAAAATTACAAAAGATATAATCAAAGAATATTTGGCAAGTACCGTAAATAAAAAAATTGATACGATTATACTCGGGTGTACTCATTATCCTCTGTTGAAAAAGTCAATAAGGCAGGTAATAGGCGGACATATAAATATAGTGGATTCTGCCACGGCAGTAGCGCACGAGGTAAAGGATCTCTTGGAAAAAGAAGATATTGAAAATAAATCAGGTGTTGGAAAATATATTTTTTACGTCAGTGACTGCCCTGAAAAATTTAAAAAACTGGGAAGTAATTTTTTTGCAAAAAAAATTAAAGACGTAACAAAAGTGGAGATTAGCAATGAAATATAAACTTTCGGTATTTGATCATTTTTCTTCTGCTCATTTTTTAAGAGAATATAAAGGTAAATGTGAAAATTTGCACGGTCACAACTGGAAAGTGAGAGTTTGTTTAACCGGCAGTAAATTGGATTCAAGCGGTATGCTGATTGATTTTACGGATATAAAAAAACATTTAGGTTCCGTAATGATGTCATTGGATCATAAATGTTTAAACGAAACTATGCCTTTTGATAAGATAAATCCGACAGCTGAAAATATTGCTGCTTATATATATGAACAAATGCAAAAATTGGAGACAGATGATACAAAGGTTTATGAAGTCGAGGTTTGGGAAAGTGAAACTTCATCTGCAATAGTTAATAAATGAAAAAGAAAGCTGTAATTTTATTGTCAGGCGGGCTTGATTCAACCACAGTTTTGTATTATGCGCTGTCGAAAAAATATGAGTGTCATTGTTTAATTTTTGACTACGGACAAAAACATAAAAAAGAAATAAACACGGCAAAAAAAATAGCCGGCAGATTAAAACTGGAATACGATGTTATAAAAGTATTGATTCCGTGGTGTAAAAGTTCGTTGGTATCTAAATCCGTAAAGATTCCAAATCATAAAACTATAAAAAAAGGATATGTTCCGACGACGTATGTGCCCGGCAGGAACACAATATTTTTGTCATATGCCATATCGTACGCTGAAACGATAAAAGCTGAAGCATTATTTTTAGGAGTAAATGCTGTTGATTTTTCATCATATCCGGATTGTACTCCTGAATATTTACAGGCCATGAGAAATGTTTTGAAATCTTTAAGAAATAATATAAAAATTTTTGCCCCGATAGAAAAAATGTCAAAAAAACAAATAATAAAGTTAGGTTTAAAATTAAAGGTTCCATATGAAGATACATGGACGTGTTACAGCGGAACAAAAAATCCATGCGGAACATGTGATTCCTGTAAATTAAGAGCAAAAGGTTTTAAAGAGGTTGGAATTGATGATCCTGCAATCAAAAAAAGCTCCGGTAAGTGAAATATTTTTTTCATATCAAGGCGAAGGTATTTATGCCGGATTACCGCAAATATTTGTAAGGTTTGTCGGTTGCAATTTACAATGCAGTTACTGTGATACTGCATATGCAAAACAAAGTGATGACAAAACAAAGTACTATACACGGGTGCAAATTTATAAAATAATCCTTAAACTGTATAAAAAACATAAAAAAAGTTTTTTTGGAATAACTCCTTCGGTATCCTTTACCGGCGGGGAACCTCTTATGAACGCGGATTTTTTGACAGGATTACTTAAACTATTGAAAAAAGACAAATTCAATATTTATCTTGAGACAAACGGTTCTTTGCCAGAACAACTAAATAAAATATCAAAATACTGTGATGTGGTTTCAATGGATATAAAATTAAAGTCAGCATGTAGACAGGATTTATTAAAAACGCATAAGAAGTTTTTGAAAATTGTAAAAAATAAGGTTTTTGTGAAAATAGTGATTTCAAAAGATACAAAAAGAGGTGAATTTATAAGTGCGGTAGATTTAGTTTCCGCTATATCACAAAATATAAAACTAATTATACAGCCTGATGCAAACGCCGGAAATTTTCCGATGAATATTTTTGAATTTTATAATCTCGCAACAAAAAAAGTCAAAGATGTCAGAATTATACCGCAGATGCATAAGATATGGAAGGTAAGATAAATGTCTTTATTCAAAAAGGAACTGTCATATTTTGCCGGCAAAATGATAAATCTTCTCGGACAGAATGATTTATTTGCAACTTTTGATGATAAATCATTCAAAGATTATCTTGTTCAACTGACAATAAAAAACAAACTTGTAAATTTAGGAAAAATAAATATTTATTATAAACCGTCGAAAAAGTCATATTCTCTTGTTAATTCTAATATCAAAAATGAAGATGTTGTCAGAATAATAAATAAATGTTGGGATCTGGCAAACGGATTTGAAACGCATACTGAAGATTCCGGGATATATGAAGCTTTTGTTGACGGTTCATATATTAACGGAAAAACCGGTGCAGGAGCGGTAATTTTTTTAGGCAGTAAGAAAATAGTAGAAATATCAAAAAATATTGAGGATACAACAACAAGACAGTTCGGCGGAGAATTAGTTGCGGTGATAGAAGTTATAAACTGGTGTAAGAAAAATAACATAAAAAAAATAAGAATAAATTATGATTATCTCGGCATAGAGTATTTTGCAAACGGGAAATGGAAAGCTAAAAATAAATTAGCACAAGAATATACTCAAATTATTTCTTCATCTGATATTGATATTTTTTGGAGAAAAATTGAAAGTCATACCGGTAACACAAAAAATGATATTGCAGACAAATTAGCCAAAGCAGGTGCAATGTTATGAAAAAACATTTCTGAAGAAAATCAAAAAAATCATTGAATTTTATATATAAAAAATGTAAAATTTTATTCACAAATTCGGACTTAGTATGAGGAGATATAATGATTAAGGCATTGATGGGTGCGATATTCGGTTCGCAAAATGAAAGAGATATAAAGAAACTTAAACCTATAGTAGATAAAATAAATTCTTTTGAACAGGCAATATCTAAACTTTCCGACGAAGAATTAAAAGCAAAAACACAGGAATTTAAAGAGAGACTAAAAAACGGGCAAACTTTGAATGATATTTTACCCGAGGCATTTGCATGTGTAAGAGAAGCTTCAAAAAGAACAATAGGCCTTAGACATTTTGATGTGCAAATGATGGGTGGTTATATTCTTCACAGCGGAAAAATTGCCGAGATGAGAACAGGAGAAGGAAAAACATTGGTTGCAACACTTGCAGTTTATTTGAATGCTTTGGAAGGAAAAGGCGTTCACGTTGTGACCGTAAATGATTATCTTGCAAAAAGAGACAAAGAGTGGATGGAACCTGTATACGTCGCACTGGGAATGACAGTCGGCAATGTTTGTCATGATGTTACAAACGAAGAAAGAAAGAAGGGGTATGATTGTGATATTACCTATGTTACAAACAACGAATTAGGATTTGATTATCTCAGAGACAATATGGTTATATCAAAAGAACAGAGAGTTTTAAGACCTTTACATTATGCAATTATAGACGAAGTAGATTCTATTTTAATTGATGAAGCAAGAACCCCTCTTATAATTTCCGGAGCAGGAGAAAAATCTACAGATAAATATTATGTTGCAAACAGAATTGTCCCGATGTTAAACGGAAGATATATTACCGAAGCTGAGGAAGTGAAGGCTAAATATGACGGAATAGATTTGTCAAAAGGATATGATTATCTTGTCGATGAAAAAAACCATACCGTAGTTTTAACCGAGCAGGGGGTTCAAAAAGCCGAGAGAGTTTTGGGATTAAAAAATCTTTATGATGACATGCAGTCGGAATGGGTTCATCATTTAACGCAGGCTGTAAGAGCTCATAATCTTTATAAACGTGATGTTCATTATGTTGTAAAAGACGGCGAAGTTATTATTGTTGACGAATTTACCGGAAGACTTATGCCGGGCAGAAGGTGGTCTGACGGACTTCATCAGGCAGTTGAAGCTAAAGAAAATTTACAAATAGCAGAAGAAAATCAAACACTTGCCACTATAACATTTCAAAACTTCTTTAGAATGTATAAAAAAATTGCAGGTATGACAGGTACGGCATTAACGGAAGCCGGTGAATTCTGGGAAATTTATAAACTTGAAGTTGTTGAAGTTCCCACAAATAATCCCATGATTAGAAAGGATTATACGGATATTATCTATAGAACGGAAAAAGAAAAATATAATGCGATAGTCGAAGATATTGAAAAATGTTGGAAGGCAGGACAACCTGTTTTAGTCGGTACAAGATCAATTGAAAAATCAGAAAACTTATCGGAAGTTTTAAGAAAAAAAGGAGTACCGCATAATGTTTTAAATGCAAAATTTCATGAACTTGAAGCACAAATAATTTCACAGGCGGGCGCAAAAAGTGCGGTAACTATTGCGACAAATATGGCGGGAAGAGGAACAGATATAGTTCTCGGAGCCAATATTGAAGGACAATATGAAGAGGTTAAAAATGCAGGCGGACTTTATATAATAGGCACGGAAAGACATGAGTCCAGAAGAATAGATAATCAGTTAAGAGGTAGATCCGGAAGACAAGGTGATCCGGGTGCATCACGTTTTTATCTCTCAATGCAGGATGAATTGATGAGACTTTTTGGTTCAGACAGAATGTCTTCGTTGATGCAAAAACTCGGACTTAAAGAAGGTGAAGATATACAACATCCATGGATATCAAAAGCAGTTGAAAATGCCCAGAAAAAGGTTGAAGGCATGAATTTTGATATCAGAAAGCAACTTATTGATTTTGACAATGTTATGAATAAGCAGAGAGAAGCAATTTACAGTCTAAGAAACGAGATATTGGAAGGAGAAGATGTTTCAACAACCATACAAGATATGTTGTTGGAATCTGTTGAAGAAAAAGTAGATATGTGGGCATCTGAAAAAACATATCCCGAACAATGGGAATGGTCAAATTTTAAAGCCTGGATGGAACGATCATTTTCAATAAACTTTGAGATGCCGAATGTAGATGACTTAAATCATTTAAATAAAGAATCATTAAAAGAAATTTTAACAGAAAAAATAAAAGAAGCTTACGAAAAAAGAAAAGAATTAATTACACCTGAAATATTCGGACATATAGAGAGAATGGTTCTTTTGCAGATGATAGATACGGCATGGAAAGATAATCTTTATGAATTGGATCAGCTGAAAAAAGGCATAGGGTTCAGAGCTTACGCCCAGAAAGATCCGAAAATAGAATATCAAAAAGAATCGTTTATTCTTTTTGATAATATGATGAAAAGAATAAGAGAAGCTACGATAGAGTATGTGTTTAAAGTACAGGTTAATGTAGCTCCCAAACCTGTTTTTAATCAACAAAAAGTAGTGGAAGGAACAGTTGTCGGGGGGTCCGCCGGGAAAGAAAATAATAATAAAAATAAAGTAACTGCTAAGGATATAAAGAAAATCGGAAGAAATGATTTGTGTCCCTGCGGAAGCGGTAAAAAATATAAAAAATGTTGTGGATCAAATGTTTAGAATTTAGTAAAAATAAACGATAAACAGGTGGGCTGTGAGACAATTTAGGTTAAAATACTTTTTGTTGTCGATGTTAACAGGTATCCTTATAGCGTTGTCATTTCCCAAAATAAATGCTTTTTATCTTGCGTGGATAGCATTAGTTCCGCTTATATATTCTTCACTTAGAAATTGCGTTAAAAATTCTTTAATATATGGCTTTTTTGCAGGGTTTATATGTAATGCCATATCATTATATTGGATATTCCCGTTTATACAATACAATACAAATTCAATCATACAATCAACAGTTGTGTCAGTTTTGTTATGGTCCTATTTAGGATTTTATTTTGCTTTATGGGCAGGTTTCTTAAGTTTTACAAGAAGACATTTATATCCTTTGCTTTCAATATTATTTGCTTCCTGTGCATGGGTTTCTTTGGAATTTTTAAGAACGTATTTTTTGACAGGATTTCCGTGGAATTTATTGGGTTATACACAGGGTTCATTCCTGCAAGTAATTCAAATCGCTGATATTATAGGAGCATACGGAATTTCATTTGTAATAGTTTGCGTCAATATGATGTTATATTATTGGTTGTATTCTAAAGAGAATAAGAAAAAATATTTATTGATTTCAATTCTTTTAATGGTAAGTTTGATTGCCTACGGATTAGTCAGGATGGATAAATTCCGCAGTTCGTACGGGGAGAAATTAACGGTAGGCATAGCCCAACCCAATATTAATCAATATAAAAAATGGGATAATGATTATAAAGGCGAAATACTGCAGACATTAGCAAATAGTGCCAAATATTTTGAAAACGAGTCTGTTGACATGGTAGTATACCCGGAAACAACATTGCCCGGATTTTTAGAAGATGACAGGGAAATACAAAATCTCATAAAAAATATTTCTAAAATGCCGTATTTAAATTTAATAGGCTCACCGGGTAAAATTGATAATAAAATATATAATTCTATTTTTGCAGTTAATGATAAAGAAATTTTAAATATACACAATAAAAATCATTTAGTTGTTTTTGGCGAATACATACCGTTTAGAAAAATATTATCAAAATTTTTCGGAGTTTTAAATTCTCTGGGAGATTTTTCAAAAGGCAGTGTAATGCAGGTTCATAGATACGGCAAAATACTTGTCGGACCGACCATATGTTCCGAAAATTTTTTCCCTTCATTATCCAGAAATTTGGTGTCAAACGGCGCTAAAATTTTAACTAATCATACAAATGATGCCTGGTTTTTTGATACATTTGCGCCATACCAACATTTTGTGATGAACGTTTTTAGAGCTGTTGAAAACAGAAAAAATGTAATAATATCTGCAAATTCAGGATTATCCGGTATCATAGATTCCGGAGGTAATACTGTTTTTAGAACACAAATAGATAAAAATATAAACTTTACAGGTACCACATATCAAAATGATCATATAACGATATATACTAAATTTGGTGATTTTTTTGCGTTTACATGTATAGTGATTACATTATTTATTATAATAATAATTTTTATAATATAAGAGGGAGAAAATGATTAAAGAATTAAAAGAAAAAGTTGATATTTTAAGGGGGTCTCTTTGATATAGACAGTAAAATAAAAGAGATTTCGGATTTAGACAGACTTGTTCTGGCCCAAGATTTTTGGGCTGACCAAAATAATGCAAAAGCAACAATGTCCAAACTGGACGGATTAAAAAGTTTAGTAAATCAATGGCAGGGTTTATACACGAAAGCAAACGAATTGTTGGAAATAGAGCAACTTTTGGAAACAGAACAGGATGAAGAATTGTATGGACAATTGCAGAAAGGTATACAAAATTTAGAGACAGAAATAAAAAAATTAGATATAAAGACAAAACTTTCAGGACAACATGATAAAAATAATGCAATCGTTTCTATCAACGCAGGAGCCGGCGGAACTGAGTCTTGCGATTGGGTTTCAATGGTTTTCAGAATGTACACAATGTGGGCCGAAGATAAAAATTTTACTTTAAATACGGTAGATGTGTTAGACGGAGATGAGGCAGGTATAAAAAATATAACTTTTATTATTAAGGGAGATTATGCTTACGGTTTGTTGCAGTCGGAAATAGGTGTTCACAGATTGGTAAGAATATCTCCTTTTGATTCAAATAAGCGAAGACATACATCTTTTTGTTCAGTGGATGTTATTCCGGAAGTTGATGATGAAATAAATATTGTTATAGATGAAAAAGATTTAAGAATTGATACATACAGGTCCGGCGGAGCCGGCGGACAGCACGTTAATAAGACAGATTCAGCAGTAAGAATTACACATTTGCCTACAAATATTGTTACACAGTCTCAGACTGAAAGATCTCAAATAAAAAACAGAGCGACCGCTATGAGTTTATTAAAAGCAAAGTTGTATGAATATGAACAGGAAAAAAACAGACAGGCTTACGATAAACATTACGATGAAAAAGGATTAATTGCCTGGGGCAGTCAAATCCGCTCTTATGTTTTTATGCCTTATCAGCTTGTTAAAGATCACCGCACAGATTATGAAACATCACAAGTTGCAAAAGTTATGGACGGGGATTTAGATGATTTTATCAATGAATATTTAAATTGGAAACTTAGTCAAAAAAAATAATGTTAAAAAAGGGGACAAAGAAATGAAAGAATTTACATTGTTTGTCGATGGCAAAGATGTTGACACAGGCAAGTATGAGTATTTTCCTTATTCTGACCAAGTTATCCTTGATTTTAAAAAAACTTATCATACAATAACAAAATTAAAGAGGGGAGAAACTCCGGAAGATGTTGATAAATATATTTATGCCAAATATTGTGTCGGAGATGATGAACTTAATAAAAAGGCTATAGAATCAGCGTATAAAGCAAGTAAAAGTATGAAAAATATGCCGGTAGCTAAACGAAAAAAAATATTATATGACGTGCATAAATATTTAGTGGCAAACAGGGACATGATTATTAAATTACTTGCTATTGAAGGACATCCTTTAAAACTTGCAGAGTGGGAATATTATGCAATGGATAATGCGTTTTGTAAAACTACTTTAGATCTTTTCAAGGATGGTATTTGGGAAGAAACGGGAACAATAGGAAAAGAAAAAGTTTATCTGGTTAGAAAATCAGACGGAGTTGTGGTGCTTGTGCCACCAAAAAATGCTTCGGCAAGTAATTCCTTATCAGCAGCTTATGTTTTTTTAGGCGGAGATTCTCTAATAATAAAAGCTCCATTGAAAGCTCCAATAGCTACTCTTTTTATTTGGAAAAACGTAGTTGGCAAAGCACTTAAAGAAAACAATGCACCTGACGGGTTAATGAATATAATAGTTGGAAATTCAAAAATTATTATGGATGAATGGTTAAATAATCCTAAAGTTAACGATATATTTTTCTTTGGAGAAAGTGAAAATGGTTTAGAAATAGGCAGACAAGCATATGCTAAGGGCAAAAAAGCTATTCTGGAACTTTCAGGCAATGATAATTTATTTGTTTGGGATGGGTGTGATGTTGAAGGCGCAGCAACATCGGCTATAGATTGTTTTTTAGGTTCAACACAAATATGTATGTTGCCAAAAAATTTAATAGTGCATGAAAAAATTTATGATAAATTTAGAGATAAATTGTTAGAAAAAGTTTATAAACTGAAATTCGGATTACCGTCCAATAAAGAAACTTATTTTACTCCTGTTGTTAAGATGAAAGAATGTCAAGAATTTTTACAGGATGCTTTATTGAAAGGAGCGAAATTACTATGTGGTGGTAAAAGAGTTGATTATAATGGTGTTGAAAATGACAGAGGCTTGTATTTTCAACCAACTTTAGTAGAAATAAATACTGATAATCCGGAAATCTTTAATATGAAAATTGTTAGGGAAGAAAATTTCTTTCCGGTGATCCCCTTAATAAAAGTCGTATCAAATAAAAAAGAAAAAAAAGAAATTGATAATGAAATTTTTTCAAAAATGGTAAAAATTTCAGAGATGAATGAATACGGGCTTAGGGCTTCTGTATGGGTCAAATCAGCATATTACACAAGACAATTTATGAAGTATATAGATAGCAGTGCTTTATTAAGAATAAATTCAAGGCACGTTGCGTATTCTCTATATTTGCCGGGACAGGGTGGTGTTGGAAAAACAGGTGGTCCTTTTGGCGAGGCCAGCTATCTTGTTGAAAAAACAACTCATTTACAAGGCATAAGTCTTACAAGAGAATAATAAAAATGAATTACTATGCTTTATTCCCATCTATAACAGCAGTATTAATTGCACTGATGGGTTTTTTTGTGCTTTATAAAAATAGAAGGAATATATTAAGTATTACTTATTCTTTTTTGTCATTTGCATTATTTTTGTGGCTTATGGATTTTTCTTTGATGTATTGGTTTGCAGGATATTACAATATTGCTTATATTTTTGCAAAAATCGGTTTTGTAGGTGTTATTTTAACTCCAGTTTGCGCACTGCATTTTATTTTAGAATTTTTAAACAGCCCATATAAAAAGTATATACCCTATATTTACATTTCAACAATACCGGTTATAATTATAAATTTTACTTCTCATTTAATTTATAGAGGATTAAGTAATAATTTCTGGGGTTATTATCCGATAGCAGGTATTTTATATTTTATACCTCTTATACAATTTACACTGACATTTTCTACATGTGCTTATATGCTTTTTGGAAATTTAAATAATCCTAAATTTAGCGCAATAAAACAGCAACAAACAAAGTATTTAGCAGTTGCTTTTTCTATAGCCGTTCTGGGTTCAGGCGACTATATTATAAAGTATCCGTTTATTAATTTTTATCCTTTTGCATATATCGTAGTCATATTTTTTAGTGGTATTATTGCATTAAGTATAATTAAGACTAATTTGATGGATATAAAATTAGCTTTGACTCAAACAGGAATTTTAGTTGTTTTGTATGCTATGGTTTTAGGTATACCGTTTTATATAGGATTGGGAACCGGGGAATGGTTTCTTGCTTCATTAATGTTATTTGCTTTATCTACAATAGGTCCTATGGTTTTAAAATATCTGCAAAGAAAAGCAGAAAGAATACTATTAGCCGAGCAAAATGCATATCAGCAGTTATTGGTTCAGGCATCAAAAGGCATGATTGAACAACAACAGTTGCCTAAATTGGCACAACTGACGGTTAGAATTATTAAAAGATCTGTGAAAGTTAATTTTGTGTATTTATTTATATTAGACCATGAAAAAAATAAATACGTATGTTTAGGCGCAAGAGGTGAAGTAAATAAAAATTTGGATATAAATTTTTCGGAAGACAGCAAAATCTGCGAGTATATGAAGTCTGTAAAAGATCCGTTTTTATTTTTTAATTTAAGAAAAAGTTTGAAAGATTCATTTTCAAATATAGCAAAAGATATAAATTTAATAGTTCCTTCAATGTTAAGAGACAAACTGATAGCTTTTTTAGTGCTTGGAGAAAAAACTAACAAAACCGTTTATTCATCGCAGGATATAGAAGTTTTTAAAACCTTGTCTAATCAGGCGGGGCTTGCAATAGAAAATTGTAATTTTTTGGCTGAAACTCAAAAACAGCAAAAAAGGCTTTATGATGCAGAAAAATTGGCTTCAATCGGAGGAATGGCTGACGGTATGGCGCATCAGATAAAAAACAGATTAAATGTTTTTTTAATGGGACACACAAATATAGATTTTGAAATAAAAGATTTTGAAGAAGCAAATAAAGAGCTTATTGATACAAAACCGCAGATAAAAAATATGCTTCAAGAAATAAAATCTACTATTTCTAAAATGGAAGAAAACGTTAAAAAAACCGATACTATAGTAAAAGGCATATTGAATTTTGCCAAAACAACAGAAAAAGATACATATTTCGGATATTTTGTATTTAAAGAAATAGTTGAACAGTCGGTTGATTTAATGAAAGTAAAACATAGAGCCGATAATATTCCCATAACATTATCAATCCCCAAAGAAGATAAAATTTACGGAGTCAGGTCCCAGATACAGGAAGTAGTCTATAATTGTTTGGATAATGCCTATGAAGCGGTTCTTGAAAAACAGCAGTTAAACAAATTGGAAAATATTGATACTGATTTTAAACCGGAAATAAACGTAAGTTTGCAATTTATTGACGGATTTGTAAATATAGCAATAAAAGACAACGGAATCGGCATAAAAAAAGAAAACGAAGCCAAGATTTTTTCGGCTTTTTTTACTACAAAACCGTCAAGCAAGTCGGGTTCAGGCATAGGAGCATATGTAACAAAAAGGATGATAGAAGAAAATCATAAGGGTAAAATTGTTTTTAATTCAAAATACAGGCAAGGCACTACCTTTTTAATAACATTGCCTATGTCAAAAAATATTAACGAACAAATCAATAAAACGGCAGAAGTCGTTTAGATACATACAAATGTATTTAAAAAACCATCCAAAATATGCTATAATAATAAAACAGTGGCAGATATAAGCAAAAATATAGAACAAATCCGCAACAAAATAAAAGAAACATCAAACGGTAAGAATGTTTCTATAGTTGCTGTTACTAAAACTTTTGGAGCAGATTGTATAGAATCTGCATTGTTATGCGGTATAAATGACATAGGAGAAAGCAAGATTCAGGAAGCTTTGCCTAAATTTGATGTTCTTTCTAATAAAGGAATTTTTAAAAATATCAAAAAGCATTTTATAGGGCATCTGCAGTCTAATAAAGCTAAAAAAGCCGTATTGAATTTTGATTTAATACAATCTTTAGACAGTAAGGAATTGGCGGAAAACATTAACAGACATGCTGAAAATATAGATAAAATTCAGGATTGTTTGCTTGAATTAAAGATTTCTCAGGAAGTAACAAAACACGGCGTTTCTAAAGAATATATAGAAGATTTATATATTTATTGTATTGAAAAGTGTAAAAATATAAAAATTTGCGGAATTATGACGATTGCGCCTTATTTTGATAATAAGGAAAAGGTCAGACCGTATTTTAAAGCGGCTTATAACATTTTTACGGATTTAAAGAATCAATTTGATAATAAAGATTTTTTAATTTTATCAATGGGAATGTCAGATGATTTTGAGGTAGCCGTGCAGGAAGGGTCAAATATGGTCAGAATAGGTTCAGCTTTATTTGGAGAAAGAATATATGATAAATAAAAAATTTTATGATAAAAAAGTTGTTTTTATAGGGTCCGGTAATATGGCTGAAGCAATAATTTCCGGGTTTATAAAAAATGATATAGTAAAAAGTTCTAATATCGTATGCAATGATATCTCTGAAGAGAGATTAAATATTCTTGCTCATAAATATGCGGTTTCAATCCAGCAGGATAAATCTCAGGCGCTTGAAAATGCGGAAATTGTTTTTCTTTCAACTAAACCTCAGCAGTTTAACAATATTTTAAAAGAACATGCAAGTGAATTGAAAAAGGCAAAAATAATAGTGTCAGTAGCGGCCGGTATAACAACGGCTTTTATTGAAAAATTTTTGCCCGACAATATTATTGTCAGAGCTATGCCTAATACTCCGGCATTAGTCGGTAAAGGCGCCATAGCGGTTTGCGGCGGAAAAAATGCAGACAAAGAAAATATACAGGATATAGCCGATATTTTTTCAGTTATAGGCAGAGTTGAATGCGTGGAAGAAAAAATAATGAATGCCATAACCGCCGTTTCAGGTTCAGGCCCTGCTTATGTTTTTTATCTGTCGGAAATGATGCGTAATGCCGCAGAACAATTTGATATTCCGGCAGATGTCGCCAAACATCTGGTATATCAGACTATATACGGCGCCGGGAAAATGCTTATAGAAAGCGGATTGGATGACACCGTATTAAGAAAACATGTTACGTCTCCGGGCGGAACTACGGAAAAAGCAATAGAAGATTTCGAAAAAAATAACTTTAAACAAATCGTTCTCTCGGCTGTGGAAAAAGCTAAAACAAGAGCAGAAGAACTTTAGATATATTCTAGTATTAAAAAAGAGGTGCCAAAAATGATCATTAAAGTTAGAGTTATTCCTAATTCAAAAAGAAATGACGTTGTAAGCAGAATAGGGTCAATTCTGAGAGTTAAAATAGCAGCTCCTGCCGTTGAAGGTAAAGCAAATGAAGAGTTATGTGATTATTTATCGGATTTTTTTGATGTAGGAAGGTCTAATGTTTTACTTAGAAAAGGCGAACGCGGCAGAGAAAAAACTATAGAAATTACAGGCAGAACAGAAGAAGAACTTGAAGAAGTGTTGGGTACAATCCCGTAAACTTAAATTCAGAGAAACTTAAATGCAAAAAAATATAGCTAAAACCTTATTTTGGCAGGCAAATACTCTTTATTTACTTGATCAGCTTGTTTTGCCCGGAAAAGTTTTATATAAAAAGTGTAAAACATACAAAGATGTTTCCGAGGCTATAAAAAATATGATAATAAGAGGCGCTCCGGCGATAGGCGTTGCCGGTGCTTTTGGCATAGTTCTTGCCGGAATAAAAGCGTCAAGATTTTCTCCGCTTGAAAAACTTTCCTATATAAAAAAAGCGTCAATACTTTTGATTTCTTCAAGACCTACGGCGGTTAATCTTAAGTGGGCTGTTGAAAGAATGGTAAAAGTAGCCGAAAAATCGGTTAATCTTAATCCTCAGAATTATATAAATGTTTTAACTGATGCCGCTTTTGAAATATATGACGAGGATATTGCCGTAAATAAAAAAATGGGCGAGTTGGGTGCAAGGCTTCTGAAAAAAGATTCCGTTGTTCTTACTCATTGTAACGCCGGAGCTCTGGCAACTGCCGGTTACGGAACGGCGCTTGGAGTTATAAGAACCGCTTATAAAGACGGAAAAATAAAAAATGTCTTTGTGGATGAAACAAGGCCTTATTTGCAGGGAGCAAGGCTTACGGCGTGGGAGTTGCAGCAGGAAAAAATACCGTATACCCTTATAACTGACAATATGGCCGGATATATTATGAAAACAAACAGGATAGACGCCGTTATAGTGGGAGCCGACAGAATTGCTTTAAACGGAGACGTTGCAAATAAGATAGGGACATATTCTTTATCCATTCTTGCAAAATATCATAAGATACCGTTTTATGTAGTTGCTCCGGTGTCAACAATAGATTTTAATACGACGTACGGTTCAAAAATAGTAATAGAAGAAAGATCGGCCGATGAAGTTTTAAAAATAAACGGCAAAGAAATAGCTCCGAAAGGCACAACTGTAAGACACCCGGGATTTGACGTAACGCCGGCATCAAATATTACTATGATAATAACTGAAAAAGGCGTTTTTAAACCAAACAAAATTTCAACTTTAAAAAAGATTAAATGAGGAAAGAAATTAAGTTTGAAAAACTTACTCCTGATTTGATGGTATCTGACGTTGCCGAAACGGTTAAATTTTATACTGAAAAACTCGGCTTTAAATTGAAAATGCTTGTTGACGATAACGGAAAAACTGCCGATATTGTTATTGAAAACAATAAAAAGTATACTTACGCGATGGTTGCGCGTGATGAAGTTTTTGTAATGTTTATGCACGGAAAGACTTATAAAAAAGATATAAAAGCTTTAAAAAACGTTAAAAAAGGTTTATCCGGAACTTTGTATTGTGATATTGACGGCGGAGTTGAAGAACTAAGAAACGATTTTTTTGAAAAAGAAGTAAAAATAGTAAAAGATATTGAAAATACGATATACCGTATGAAAGAATTTTATATTGAAGATTGCAACGGATATATAATCGGATTCGGGGAGAAGGTTAAATAAAAATGGAAAACAACGATAAAAAAGATTATTCTAAAACTGTAAATCTGCCTAAAACGGATTTTGCCATGAAGGCAAATCTGCCTCAGCGTGAACCTGAGTTTATAAAAAAATGGCAGGACGCAAAAATTTATCAAAAAATGAGAGCAAAAAATAAAGGAAAAGAAAAATTTATTTTGCATGACGGTCCGCCTTACGCCAACGGCAACCTTCATTTGGGGCATGCTCTGAACAAGGTTTTAAAAGATCTCGTAGTAAAATATAAAAATATGAAAGGTTTTGACACTCCTTTTACACCCGGGTGGGACTGCCACGGGCTTCCGATAGAAACGCAGTGTCTGAAAGAATTAAAAACCGATAAAAATAACGTTGATAAAAAAATATTCAGAAAACAGGCTTCTGATTTTGCGAAAAGATTTGTAAATATACAAAGAGACGGTTTTATACGACTGGGTGTTTTTGCAGATTGGGAAAAACCGTATCTTACGCTTGATCATAAATATGAGGCTTCCATAGTGAAAGTGTTTGGAGAGCTTGCAGAGAAAGGTTTCCTTTTCAGAAAGAAAAAACCCGTTTACTGGTGCGCTTCATGCGAAACTGCTCTTGCCGACGCCGAAGTTGAATATGCAGACCATAGTTCCGATTCAATATTTGTAAAATTCCAAATAATTGAATTAAACGCCGGTTTAAAAGGCAAGAATTTATCAGATTATTCTGTTTTAATATGGACTACAACTCCTTGGACGCTTCCCTCAAACGTTGCATTGGCGTTTTCTCCTAATGCCGTTTATGTTTCAGCCGAGTTTAAAACGGGCGATAAAACGGAAAAACTGATAGTGGCTAAAGATCTTATAGAAAACGTAAAAAATAAAATAAACGCAGACTCATATAAAATCAATGATGAGTTTTCAGGGATAACCCTTGAATATATAAAATGCAAAAATCCGGTAGTTGACAGATTGTCAACCGGTATTTTGGCCGATTTCGTAAGTATGGAAGACGGCACGGGAATAGTCCACATAGCTCCGGGACACGGACAGGAAGATTATCAGGCCGGAATAGCTTATAATCTTGAAATAGTTTCTCCTTTAAACGACAGAGGCCAGTTTACAAACCAGGTTCCTGAATTTGAGGGAATAAACGTTTTTAAAGCAAATCCTCTAATAATAGAAAAACTGCAAAAAGAGGGGAAAGTTCTTGCAAGTTTGAAAATAGACCATTCGTACCCGCACTGCTGGAGATGCAAAAAACCGGTCATATTCAGAGCGACGCCGCAGTGGTTTATGAGCGTTGAACATAATGATTTAAGAAAAAATCTTTTATCGGAAATAAAAAATGTAAGCTGGATACCGAAATACGGCGAAAACAGAATCACTTCAATGATAGAAACAAGACCTGACTGGTGTTTAAGCAGGCAAAGGCTGTGGGGCGTTCCTCTTCCTGTATTTTACTGCAAAGAGTGCGGAGAAGCGATAGTTGATAAAAAAATTATAGATAAAGTCGCGCAATTATTTGAGCAGCACGGCGCAACGATATGGTTTGAAAAAACAGCCGAAGAACTTTTGGAAGGTTTTGACGTAAAATGCCCTTCATGCGGTAAAAAAGAATTCAAAAAAGAAGAAGATATACTTGACGTATGGTTTGATTCAGGCGTTTCATCAGAGGCTGTTTTATCAAGCGGCAATTATGAAGATTTGCAATTTCCCGCAGATATGTATCTTGAAGGAAGCGACCAGCACAGAGGCTGGTTTCAGACTTCTCTTCTTCCGGCTGTGGCATTAAAAGGAAAAGCTCCGTATAAAACAGTTTTGACGCACGGTTTTTTGGTTGACGGACAAGGTAAAAAGATGTCAAAATCCTTAAAGAACGGAATGGAACCCGAACAGATAATAAACAAATACGGCGCCGACGTTTTAAGGCTTTGGGTAGCAAGCTGCGACTACCGAGAAGACGTAAGAGTTTCCGAAGAAATATTAAAAGGACATATAGACGCTTACAGAAAAATAAGAAATACTATAAGATTTTTGCTTGGCAATATAGGCGATATGTCTTATTGCGACAAACTTGATTATAAAGATTTAAACGAGATAGATAAATATGCCCTGCATTGTTTAAATGACGTTATCAAACAGGCGACGCTTGGTTTTGAGAATTATGAATTTCATAAAACAGTAAACGCCGTAAATAATTTCTGCACCGTATTTTTAAGCGGTTTTTATCTTGACGCTTTAAAAGACATAATGTACTGCGACAAGCTTAACAGCAAAGACAGAAGAAGCGCCCAGACGGCGATGCTTGAAATCGTGACAGTTTTGACCGAACTTTTGGCGCCGGTATTGTCGTTTACTATGCAGGAATCATGGAATGAAATAATAAAAATAAACAAAGGGCTTCCGGAATTTGTAATATTATCCGAATATCCCAAAGAAAACCCTTTGTATAAGCTTGACGGCGAAAAACTTGCAAAATGGGAAAATCTTGTTTTAATAAAACAAAAAGTTTTGGCTGAAAACGAAAAGTTGAGACAACAGAAAATAATAGGTTCAAATCTTGAAGCCGGCCTGACGGTTAAATACGGCAAAAAGTATGAATCTGCTTTGGAAAACGAAAATCTTGTAAAAGTCGTTATGGGCAGCTGGGATATAAAATTTGAAAAATCCGGCGATGAAAATGTTTTGGAAATAATTTCAAAAAAATCGGATTTTTCAAAATGCGAAAGATGCTGGAGACATATTGACGACGTTTCAGACGGGCTTTGCAAAAGATGCGCAGCAGTTTTGAAGTAATTTCGGATTTTAAATGATATATTATAATGCCGTTGGTTTTCATGATTTTTTGAAAATCAACGGCTCTATTAAATAGCGGAAGACAAATGATATATTTAATTTTAACGTTTATTTATGTTTTTGCCGATCAGATAACAAAATTTCTGATTGTGACCAACATTCCACTTGGTTCGGGAGTGCGCACATTTGATTATTTGAATATAATTCATATAACAAATACCGGAGTCGCTTTCAGCATGTTTCAGGGGGCGAATTTTGTTTTCACGGTAATTACAGCATCGGTTGTGGCCGGCGTGTTATTGTTTATATCAAAATATAAAAATGAATTGACTAAATTGCAGATTCATGCGATGGTTCTTATAATTTCAGGAGGAATAGGCAATTTAATTGACAGAATTTTCAGAGGCGCCGTGGTAGATTTTATAGACGTCGGATATAAAACTGTTTACAGGTGGCCGGCATTTAACGTGGCCGATTCATGCGTTTTTATAGGAGTATTTCTTTTTCTTTTCTCAATGTTGTTCCAAAAAAACAATAAATCATAACAAATCAAAAAAGGATAAATCACAAATCATGTTCAGACCTAAGTTATTTACGTTGTTGAAAAACAGACCGGAAGAATTTAAAATTCAAAATATAATGAGAGAGATTATGGTCGGTCTTATAATATCTTTTATTTCCATTCCTTTGTCTATCGCTCTTGCAATCGCTTCGGGAGTAAGCATTGAAAAAGGATTGATAACCGGCGTTGTCGCCGGCATCATAGTTTCTGTTTTCGGAGGAAGCCGCGTGCAGATTGCCGGACCTACCGGCGCTTTTGTGGTAATTGTGTACGGAATAGTTCAAAAATTCGGCGTGGACGGGCTTATAGTCGCTACCGCGATGGCAGGAATAATTCTTGTAGTTATGGGATTTTTAAAATTCGGCAGCGTTTTAAAATATATTCCGGATCCTTTGGTTATAGGTTTTACAAGCGGCATAGCGGTTGTATTGTTTTCTACGCAGATAAACGATTTTTTAGGATTAAATCTCAGAAATATTCCAAGCGAATTTATACCGCAGTGGAAACTTTATTTTGAAAATATAACGAATATAAATTTTCAAACCATCGCCTTAGGAATAGGCTCGCTCCTGTTTATTGCTTTTTATCCCAAAAAATTTAAGTTTTTACCGGCAAGTCTTGCCGTTATAATAATAACTACTATTGCAGTAAAAGTTTTTAATTTTAACGTTGATACCATATATACTCATTTCGGAGATATATCTAAAAATATTTCATTTGCTCCCAAAATTCCTTCTGTTACGGTTGATATGTTCTTGGCACTGCTGCCTTCGGCGCTTATAATAGCTTTTCTGGCTGCCATAGAATCGCTGCTTTCGGCTGTTGTCGCAGACGGTATGATTGAAAAAAAACACAGGTCAAACACGGAAGTTATAGCTCAGGGCATGGCAAATGTTGCTTCTTCAATTTTTGGAGGAATTCCCGCTACGGGCGCTATCGCCAGAACTTCCGCCGGAATAACAAACGGCGCAAAAACTCCGGTTGCCGGAATTGCAAACGCTTTTTTTATTTTTATAGCTATGATTTTGTTTATGAAATACGTTCAGCTTATTCCGATGGTTGTTTTGGCTGTTATTCTTTTTAACGTGGCGTACAGAATGGTTGATTTCAGGGCGTTTTCAGAAATAAACAAAGCTCCGTTGAGCGATTCAATTGTTTTAATAACTACTTTCCTTTTAACGGTTTTTGTAAATCTTGTTTATGCCATAGAAATCGGAGTTATTCTTGCTTCGGTTCTTTTTATGAAGAGAATGTCCGATATAACAAATATAACGGCTATTGACCAGGAAAACGAACTTGAAGACGAAATAGAAGAGGCAGGCGGAGACATAGACAAAAAAATATTTGTTAAAGACGTGGTCGTTCATGAAATCACAGGCGCGTTTTTTTTCGGCGCGGCAAGCACTTTTGTTGAATATATGGAGAATATAAAGCAATGCAAGGTTATAATAATAAGAATGAGAAAGGTTCCGGTTATGGATGCCACCGGATACAACGCTTTATATAAAATACATAAAAGATGCAAAAAAACAAACACCAGGCTTATTCTCTGCGGTATTGAAAAGCAACCGTTAAAATTACTTACAAAATATAATTTTATAAACGACATAGGAAGAGAAAATATATGCTTGAATCTTAATTCGGCGCTTATACAAGCGGATAAATACGTAAAATCTCTTGCTAAAAAATAAATTAATTTTTAATGTTCTTAAAATATAAAAGACACTTGCCTTTGCGCGGTCAAGTGTCTTTTATGTGTTTTTATTTTGAAATTATTTTGCTTTTCCCTGGTTTGCGACAGCATCCATAGCTTTTTTTACGGCTTCAGGATCGCCTACATAATAACTTTTTACAGGTTTAAGATTTTCATCCAATTCGTAAACCAAAGGCATCGCCGTAGGAAGATTAAGATTTACGATATCGCCATCGCTTATATTGTCAAGATATTTTATCAATGCTCTAAGGCTGTTGCCGTGAGCTGCTATAATTATTTTTTTGCCTGCTTTTATGTTGGGCACAATTTCCGAATTCCAAAAAGGAAGAACTCTGGCGACGGTGTCTTTGAGACATTCCGTAAGGGGGATGTCTTTTTTATCCAAATCTTTGTATCTTTTATCGTTTCCGGCGTATCTCGGATCGGATTCTGCAAGCGGTTCCGGAGGAATATCGTAACTTCTTCTCCACATTTTTACTTTTTCTTCACCGTATTGCTTTGCCATTTCTGATTTATTTAGCCCCTGCAATATACCGTAGTGTCTTTCATTAAGAGTCCATGATTTTTTTACGGGTATCCATAAAAGATCCATTTGTTCTAAAACATTATTTAAAGTTTTAATGGCTCTCTTTAAAACAGAAGTATACGCCAAATCAAAATCAAAACCGTCTTTTTTCAATTGTTGTCCGGCAGTTATTGCTTCCTGTACTCCTTTTTCGGATAAATCAACGTCGGTCCATCCGGTAAATCTGTTTTCTTTGTTCCATGTGCTTTCGCCGTGTCGTATTAAAACAATCTTATACATCCTTTTACTCCTCCCGATTTTAATTTTATATCAGCAGATATTATATTTATATCTTATTTATTTGGCAACATATTTTTTTGAAAACAACATTGAAACGCCGAATATTACGCAAGATATTATTATTATCGTAGCTCCGACAGGCAGGTGAAAAATGCTTGAAGCGAAAAGCCCCGAAACGCACGCCCCTACGGCAAACAGAGACGACAGGATATACATTGTTTTTATTTTATGAGTAATCTGGTAAGCGGTTGAAGAAGGAAGGGCTATTAAGCTGTAAATTAAAAGGCCTCCTATTGCATGCAGATTAAGGCTTACAGTAATTGACGAAAATATTAAAAGCGCGTAAAAAATATATTTTTCTGATATGCCGCATGAGCGTGCAATTTCTCTGTTAAACAAAACCGCTACTATCCCTCTGTGAAATAAAAACGCAAATGCCAGAAGAAAAACTATCATTGTAGCCGAGAGTTTTATGTCCAGCCACGAGGTCATCAGAATATTGCCCCATATGAAAGACAGAATTTCCGAGTTTGAATTTTGTTGCAGCCCTATAAACAAAAAAGCTACGCCCAGAGTAAAAGAAAATAAAAGGCTTATGCTCATATTGTTATTCAGTTTGGTTTTATCCGAAAGAGGGCCTATTATGAAAGCGGATAATATGCAAAATATAAAACCCGCCAAAAGAGGATTTATTCCGAAAGCGATTCCGACTATTGCTCCGGCAAATGCCGAATGAGCCATTGTCACGCCGATAAACGGAATGTTAAGAAGCAGAATCCAAACGCCTATTACGCCGCATGAAATTCCGCCGAGAACCGACATTATAAGGGCTCTGTTAAAAAATGAAAAATTAAAAAAATCTAAAAATTCCGTCATAAATTATAAAAATTCCTGAATTCTTTATTTGCAAAAACAGATTCTTTTTTACCGTAATCAATTATTTTGCCGTCTGCCATCAGAATTACCTTATTGCAGCATTTAGGCATCTGCGAAAGATTATGAACCACTATAAGCATAGTTATGTTTTGCTCGTGGTATATAAAATCTATTAAATTTAAAATGTCAGTTTGTGTTTTTTTATCCAGATTTGAAAGAGGTTCGTCCATAAGTATTAATTTCGGATTCTGCGCAAGGACTCTTGCTATGGAAACTTTCTGGCTTTCTCCTCCGGAAAGTTGTCCGACCGGTTTATCTATAAGATTGAAGATATTCAGTCCTTTTGAAATATCTTCAACCGTTTTTTTATCAAAGTCTGTAAATTTTTTGAATATTCCAAATTGAGACGTAAACCCTATTGATATTACTTCTCTTACCGAAATAGGCATTAAAGCGTCAAAATTATTATTTTGCGGTATGTATCCTATTTTTCTTTTTATTTCTTGGTTTAGTGCGTTTCCGAATATATTGACGGACCCCTGCGAATACGCAGTTAATCCGTTTATCGTTTTTATAAAAGTAGTTTTGCCTGCGCCGTTAGGACCTATTACGGCAACGCAGTCTCCGTGTTCTATTTCAACGTTTATCTCTTTTAATACGGCGCGTTTATTTTTTATTGCGGTCAGATTTTTAACTGAAACAATATTTGTCATCAGTTTACAACCTTGTCAATTTTAGCCACGTTATCCTTAAGCGTATACACGTATGAGTCTGCCAGAGGAAAATTGCTTATAGCCGTGTATTTCAAATTTAAATCTTTATTTAACATTCTGCCTACGTCCGTTCCCAGCTGTAAATTATCTACAACGCATACGGCTTTTTCTCTTTTTGCTTTTTTGATTAAAGCCGACATGTCGGCTGTTGATATTTTTTCGGGTTTCGGATATACGGCTACTACGTCAAAACCGAGCCATTTCATAAAATCTGCTATCATGTTGTTACATACTATTTTTTTATTATGATATCTTTGGCCGGTTCTCTCTATTTCTTCGGAAAGTCTGTTTATTTTAAAAACGTATTTTACAAAGTTTTTCTCATAAAATTTTTTATTGTCGGAATCCAGAATACAAAACATTTCTTTTATCTCTTCGGCCCCTCTTATGTTTATGTAAGGAATCATTAAATTTCCTTCGGTTTTGAATTCCTTATACAATATTTCGAGTCTGGCTATTTTGTATTTAAGATCTTTTACCCACGGCTGCCAGCTGTGGTATAAAACTATATTGCTTTGGGATATGTCTTTCATTTTTTTTGCATCAATGTCGTTATTGCTCGGGCATGCAGTCGGCTCAAGTATCGTTATAACGTCTATTTTATCTCCGCATATTTCGCGTATAAGGCTTGACAGGTGGGAGGTGGTGACTGAAACTTTTAGTTTCTTATGAACTCCGGCAAAAGAGTTTACCGGAAAAATTACGCAAAAACAAATAAAAAACAATAAAAATTTCAATTTCATTTATTGAACCCTTAATTTTATGATTTTATGAATCTGTATTCGATTTCACCTTCGGCGATAACTCCTAATTCAGATTTTACCATTATTTCCAAATAAGAGTTTTTCGTTTCTAAATAATACAGGCTTTTTTTATATTTTTCATTTTCCTGTTTAAGCGACTGTATTTTTGAAATAAGATGGCATTTTTCTTTGTAGTTTGAATATATCTTTAATGCGATGCCGTTAAATAACAGAAATAAAACTGCTATAGCCGGAACAGAATATCTTATCTTAAAATATTTCATCATTCTATAAATCCTCCGCCGAGAACATAATCTCCGTCATAAAAAACAGCCGACTGCCCGGGCGTTATGGAAGCCTGCGGCTGGTCAAACAGTATTATATCATTATTTACGGTTGCAAGAGCGGGTTCGTGCATTCTTCTTATTTTTACGTATGCCCTGAATTCTTTGCTGTGTTTATCCGATATAAAATTAATGTCTGTTATCTGCGCGGTTCTTGAATAAATTTCTTTTTTTGGCCCGACTACAACCGTATTGGTAGCAACGTCAAGCCTTAAAACATATACCGGTTCGGGAGTTGTTATTCCCAAGCCGCTTCTTTGCCCTATTGTATAATAAATAAGTCCTTTATGACGTCCGAGTTTTTTGCCTTTACTGTCGACTATTAAACCCGGCAGCACTCTTTTTTGAAAATCTTTTATGTTTTTTTCAAGAAAATCCCCGTATGTCGTATTTATAAAACATATTTCCTGACTGTCCGGTTTTTTTGCGACTTCAAGTTTTGCCTTTGCCGCAATGTTTCTTATTTCATTCTTAGTGTAATCTCCGAGGGGGAAAAGCAGTTGTGAGAGTTTTTTCTGCGACAGCCTGTATAAAAAATAAGTCTGGTCTTTGGATTTGTCTTTAGGAATTTTTAATTTAAATTCGCCTGCGGTTTTCTCTATAGCCGCATAATGTCCGGTTGCCAGATAATCTATGCCGTTTTTTTTCGTGTGTTCCAGCAACAATCCGAGTTTTATTTTTTCATTGCAGAGTATGCAGGGATTTGGAGTTTTTGCCGACATATAAGAGCCGGTAAAGTTATCTATTATTTCTTTTGCAAAATCATTCTGCATGTCAATGACTTCGTGTTTAATCCCCAACATATCGCAGACATTTTTCGCGTCTTTTATGTTTTGTAAAGATCCGCATGAAGGGGAATTTGGTTTATAAAGATTTAATGTTATTCCGGAAACGTCAAAACCCTGTTCTTTAAGAATGTAAGCGCATACCGAGGAATCTACTCCTCCGGACATAGCAACCGTAACTTTCATCGTCAATCCTGCCTGTTATTCCATACCGGAGACATTTTTCTTACTTTTTCAACCATTTTAGGAAGAACTTCAAGAACGTAGTCAATATCTTCTTCGGTATTTTGTTTGCCGAGAGAAAATCTTATCGCGCCCTGAGCGGTAACAGGATCAAGTCCTATCGCCTGCAAAACATGAGACGGTTCTGTTGAACCTGATGCACATGCCGAACCGGTTGACACGGCTATTCCTTCCATATCAAGCATTAAAAGAAGAGATTCACCCTCTATCGACTTAAAACTTACATTGAGCACATTCGGCACTGAATTTGAAAAATCGGTATTTATTATTGATTGGGGAATCTTTGCAATAATTCCGTTTTTTAATTTTTCTCTTAGTTTATTGTATTTTTGATTTTCCTTTTCAATTTCTCCGTTTGCAAGTTCAAGAGCTTTTGTCATGCCTATGATGCTTGCAATGTTTTCCGTGCCGGGTTTTAATCCGTGTTCATGATGGCCGCCGTGAAGAATAGGAGATATTTTTGTTCCTTTTTTTACGTATAAAATACCTATTCCTTTGGGACCGTAAAATTTATGTGCCGATACGGACAGCAAATCAACTCCGAGTTTTTGAACGTCTAGTTTTATTTTGCCGGCTGTTTGTACTGCGTCCGTATGAAAAATTACGGGAAATTTTCTGTTTTTATTGCATTCTGATACTATTTGCGAAATTTCTTCTATAGGTTCAATAACTCCTATTTCGTTGTTTGCGTGCATTATGCTTATAACGGCGGTTTCATCCGTTATTTTTTCTTTTAATACGTTAAGCATGACTTTTCCTGATGAATCAACAGGAATATAATCTACCTTATAACCGTTTTTTTCAAGATATCCGCATGTATGAAGAACGGCGTGATGTTCTATAGAACTTATTATAATATGTTTTCCTTCGGATGATTTTAAAACACCCATGATGGCCATGTTGTCCGATTCGGTTCCGCAGCTTGTAAAAATTATTTCATCGGGATACTGTGCATTTATAAGTTCGGCGAATTTAATTCGTGCGTCAGTGAGAGCGTTTTTAGCATCCTGACCGAATTTATGAACCGAAGAAGCATTGCCGTAAATATCGTAAAAATAAGGCATCATCGCATCTACGGCTTCTTTTCTCGTATAAGTTGTTGCGCTGTTATCAAGATAAACTTTTCTTTTTTTCATTTTTTGCCTTCTTTATCATTTTTTTTGTATCATTTTTTTGACTAACGTGCTCATTTAAAGTAGTCGCGAACAAATGTGTTCCGTCTCCCTTTGAAACAAAATACAAATAAGACGTTTTTTTCGGAAACAATACCGACATAATCGTTTCTTTTCCCGGATTGCATATAGGACCCGGAGGAAGTCCGGCATGTTTATACGTATTATACGGCGAATTAAATTTCAAATCGTCAAACGTAAGACGTTCTTTATTTATTCCCATAGCATATAAAACGGTTGAACATGATTCAAGTCTCATTTTTTTTGCAAGTCTGTTGTAAAAAATACCTGCTATTACCGGTCTTTCGTTTGCGGATACGGCTTCTTTTTCAACAATCGACGCCAAAGTTATTATATCTTTTTTTGTCATATTAAGTTCTTCTGCTCTTATTTCTAATTTTTTTGTCCAGAATTTGTTAAATTCATCATTCATTATTTTAATGATGTCTTTTTCCGTCGCCGCAGGATCTATGAAGTAAGTTTCAGGAAGAAGAAAACCTTCCATATTTTGCTTTTTTGCCGTTTCGACAAAAACAATGCGGCTGCCTATATATTTATCTTCCAGTAATTTGCCTATTTTGTCAATGTCGAATCCTTCGGGAATTGTTATTTTTACGTTTAAGCTCTGACCGTTTTTTATTTTTTTTAATATTTTTAAAATACCGTCTTTTTTATTAAATTCGTATCTTCCGGCTTTAAGTTCTTTTGACCATCCGAATAATTTTACTATTGCGACAAATACCCCCGTTGATTGTATCAAATCGGCTTCTTTCAATTTGACTGCCATTGATTTCGGAGATATTCCTTTCTGAAAAAATATTTCAATGGTTTCGTTTTCGTTTGAACATGAAAACAAATTTAATGATAGTGCAAACATTATAATAAATGAAGTTATTTTTTGTTTAACCATTTTTCCGCAAACTCTTTATTTATCCGGTCATTAGTGTCTTTTTCCGCCATTTTGGCGGTATTATCCGGTTTTTTTATGTTTTTTTTTAACCCTTTAATTATAAAATCTTCAACCGAGCTTATTTTTGCGCAACTTCCGCCTATTCTTCTTTTTATGCCTTTGTCATTTGTAACCACAGTTATATCGGCCGGATTTTTTGAATTTTCAACAAGTTCTACTATCACATCGTCAGCGCGCATTTGGCCGTCACTGAAAATTATCCGCATTCCTATTATATTTGAGATATTATATCCGTCGAATTCATACGGATTTTTGTTTCTGCAGTCAAATACTATTGTTACGGGATTTTCGCCCTGAGGCCGGTTTGAATAAATAAAATTTAATAAATTATTTCTGGATTTTTCCAGAGTTGTTGTCTCAAACAAATGAGCATATTTATCATTTTTTATAACATTGTACCCGTCAATTATGTATTCCATACAATTTAGCAAGCCGTGTTTATATCCAAGTATGTCTGCAAAATAAAAGTTGCGGCTATTTTATCTCTTATATTTTTTCTTTTTTCTCTTGATACGTTTGCTTCTTCGGTCAGCATTCGTTCAGCCTGAAGAGTTGACAGCCTTTCGTCTATTGAATCTATTTTTATGCCGTTCGCCTGTTTTTTAAGTTCTTCTATAAATTCTTTTGTGAATTCCGTCATTTCTCCTTCGCTTGTGTCAAGCCTTACCGGCAGGCCTATAACTATGCAGGAAACATTATTTTCTTTTGATATTTGCAAAACGGACAAAACGTCATTTTTAATCCCTTTGCTTTCAATGACGTTAAAAGGCTGCGCGACTATACCCATTATGTCGGATAAGGCAAGTCCTATTCTTTTTTTACCGTAATCTATGCCCAGTATTCTGCCCATTATTTGTCCTTTTTCTTTTTTGTTTTATTTTTTAAATTTAATAATTTGACTCTAAGTAAATTCAACGCTACGTTTGAGGCTTTTTCTATAATATCGGTTCTTGTTCCGGTAAAAATATATTTTGAAATTTCAGATTCGCCTCCGCAGCCGGTTCCTATATAAACCAGTCCTACCGGTTTTGTCCCGGTTGCTCCGGAAGGACCTGCAATGCCGGTTATAGAGATACCGCAGTCTGATTTTGATAAATTCAGCACGCCTTCAAGCATTTCTTTTGCGACTTGTTCGCTTACTGCGCCGAATTCGTCAATAGTTTCTTTTTTAACTCCGAGTAAACTTATTTTTGATTCGTTTGAATATGTAATTAATCCTTCTTTTATGCATATTGAACTGCCGGGTATTGATATTAATTTGCTTGCTATTAGTCCGCCGGTACACGATTCGGCGGTTGAAAGAGTTTTTTTATTTTCAATTAACAGTTTATGCACTGAACTTTCGATCGTTTCATTATCGTAACCAAAAATATTTTCGCCGAGAATATTAATGAATTCGCCTTTTATGTTTGTTATTGTTTCGTCAATAAGCATCTCGTCCTCGCCTTTAACAAATGCTTTTACCGTAATAATAAACTGATGGGCGAGTATTGCAAATTCAACGTCTTTATTGTCACGGTAAATATTAAGAACGGGTTTTATTTTTTCATCCACCAAAGATTCCGGCATATCGCATACATGAAGAACGAAAGTTTTTTTCATAACTGTTTGGTAGCTTTTAAAAAAAGGCATCAGATTCTCGTCAAACATAGGCTGCATTTCTCTCGGAGGCCCCGGCAGCAAAAATATTGTTTTTCTTATTTTTTTACCGTCTTCTTTTAAATATTCAAAATGCAGCATTTCTCCCGGAGCCGTGCCGAATCTGTTTTCCAAAACTTTTGCATTTTTTATTACGTAAGACTGTCTTTCGTTGTTTTGCGAGGGAATAATTCCGCGTTTTTCAAAATACAGAGCTATTGATTTAATGACATTATCGTCCTTGTACGTTTTCAATTTCAGAATATCGGCTACCGTTTCTACGGTTATGTCGTCAAATGTCGGACCGAGACCGCCTGTTATTATTATTACCGAACTTCTTTCTTTTGCCAGTTTTAATACTTCCGATAATTCCTGTTTTCTGTCGGACACTGTTGTTATCAGCGACAAATCCAAACCGAGTAAGGCCAGTTTTTGACCTATAAACGACGCGTTTGTGTTTAATTTGCCGGTTAATAACTCAGAACCGGTACATATAAGTTCAATTTTCATTTTAACCCTAATTGTAAAATTCCGATTTTTCCTGCGATACAACCGGATTTTTTACCTGCCCAAATCTCATTTCATATTTCATAATATTTTCTTTAAGAGCTTCCGACAGTCTTTTTGCGTGCAGAGGCGATAAAAGGATTCTGCTTCTTACTTTTGCCTTGGCATTTTGAGGTTGGACAAAGATAAAATCTATAATAAACTCTGTTTCAGAATGAGCTATCAATGCCGAATTTGAATAAGTTCCGTTTGCCGTTTGCTCGTCTATTTCAATTTTTATTTCCTGTTTTTTCAATTCTTCAGCCATAAAATCTCCTATAATCCTATTGCTTTTATTATATCCTGCATGTTTGCTTTGACCTGATGAGGTTTTTGCGAGCAGATGACAGCTCTGTCCGGATCTTTTAATCCGTGTCCCGTCAAAATACATACGGCTTTTATATTTTTTTGATTATTAAAATATCCTTTTCTTGTATATTTTAACAGTCCCGCAAAAGAGGCGGCAGAAGCCGGTTCGGCAAAAACGCCTTCGTTTGAAGCAATCATTTTATAAGCTTCAATTATATCTTCGTCACTTACAATGTCTATTACTCCTTTTGATTCGTCTCTGGCTTCAACTGCCGTTTTCCATGAAGCTGGATTTCCTATTCTGATAGCCGTAGCAAGCGTTTCAGGTTTTTCTATAGGATGTCCTTTTACTATGGGAGCCGAACCTTCAGCCTGAAATCCCATTATTTTAGGCAGTTTATATTTTTCGGGAAACAATGAATTATATTCTTTATATCCTTTCCAGTAAGCAGTTATATTTCCTGCGTTGCCTACAGGCATAAACTGATAATCCGGAGCCTGTTCAAGCGCCTCGCAAATTTCAAATGAACCGGTTTTTTGTCCTTCAATTCTGTAAGGGTTAACGGAATTGACGAGAGTAAGAGGATAATTCTTGCTCAAATCTTTTACAAGCTCAAGCGCTACGTCAAAATTTCCGTCTATTGCAAGAACTGTTGCTCCGTGCATTACGGCCTGTGAAAGTTTCCCGAGGGCAATTTTACCTTCCGGTATCAAAACTACGCATTTTATACCGGCTCTTGCCGCATAAGCAGCCGCCGAAGCGGAGGTGTTTCCGGTTGAAGCGCATATAACGGCTTTGCTGCCTTCTTCAACGGCTTTTGAGACGGCCATGGTCATGCCTCTGTCTTTAAAAGAACCTGTCGGGTTTAATCCTTCATATTTAAAATATATAGTTCCCGGAAAGCCTATCTTTTCCGATAAATTCCTTGCCGGAATAAGCGGAGTATTTCCTTCATGCAGAGTAATTACCGGAGTTTTTTCGCTGACCGGCAAATATTTCTTATACTTTACTATTAATCCTGTGTACATAAAATCTTCCTTTTTTGTAATTTTTTATCTTAAAATTTTATCTTTTTAACACATAAGTGTCAAACTTCCGGATGTAATTTTAAAAGCGGTTTATTATGATGAAAAAAATGTTTAAATTTGGTAAAATATCAAAAATATTTTACAAGGATCGAAATATGAATTTATCAAAAAAAATTATTAAACGGCATTTGGTTTCGGGCGTAATGGAAGTCGGGCAGGAAATAGGTTTAAAAATAGACCAGACGTTGACGCAGGACGCTACTGGAACAATGGCATATCTGCAGTTTGAGGCGATGGGCGTTCCGAATGTAAAAACAGAACTTTCCGTCAGTTATATAGACCATAATACTCTTCAGTCGGGTTTTGAAAATGCCGACGATCACAAATTTTTACAGACTATAGCCGCAAAATACGGAATCATATTTTCTCCTGCCGGAACCGGAATATGCCATCAGGTTCATCTTGAAAGATTTGGGATACCCGGAAAAACTCTTATAGGATCAGACTCTCATACTCCCACAGGCGGAGGAATAGGAATGCTTTCATTCGGAGCCGGCGGCTTAGACGTTGCCTGCGCGATGGCCGGCCAGCCTTTTTATATAACAATGCCTAAAATAGTAAAAGTAAATCTTACCGGGAAATTAAGACCGTGGGTCAGCGCAAAAGATATTATACTGGAACTGCTGAGATTATTATCGGTTAAAGGCGGAAGAGGAAAAATATTTGAATTCGCCGGAGAAGGCGTAAAAACTTTATCTGTTCCGGAAAGAGCGACCATAACGAATATGGGAACGGAACTCGGCGCCACCACTACAATATTTCCGTCTGATGAAATAACGAAAGATTTTCTGAAAAAACAATCAAGAGAAACGGTATGGATTGAACTGGCGGCTGATAAAGACGCTCAATATGACGAAGAAATAAACATAGATTTAAATACGTTAGATCCGTTAATCGCAATGCCTCACAGTCCTGATAACGTAAAGAAAGTAAAAGAACTCAAAGGAACAAAAGTTGATCAGGTCGGAATAGGTTCATGCACAAATTCTTCTCTTGCGGATATGATGCTTTGCGCAAAAGTTTTAAAAGGGAAAAAAATAAGTAAGGATACAAGTCTTGTAATTTCGCCTGGTTCAAGGCAGGTTATGTCAATGCTTGCGGCTTCAGGCGACTTGTTTGACATAATAGACGCCGGTGCAAGAATTCTTGAATGCGCATGCGGCCCGTGCATAGGTATGGGTCAGGCTCCTAAAACAAAAGCTGTTTCTCTTAGAACTTTTAACAGGAATTTTGAAGGCAGAAGCGGAACAAAAGACGCCCAGGTTTACCTTTGTTCTCCGGAAGTCGCGCTTGCCGCGGCTTTGACCGGCGAAATAACAGATCCGTGCGTATATTTTCAGCAGAAACCTGAAATAAAACTGCCGGAGAAATTTTACGTTAACGACGGACATTTTCAGATGCCTGCAAAAGATTCTTTAAAAGTTGAAATTGTCAGAGGCCCGAATATAAAACCGCTTCCTATATTTGAAAAATTGCAGGATACCATAAAAGCTGACGTAGTTTTAAAAGTCGGAGATAATATTTCTACTGACCATATTCTGCCTGCCGGCGCAAAAATTCTTCCTTTGAGATCAAATCTGCCGGCGATATCGGAATATACTTTTGCAAGCGTTGATAAGGATTTTGTTTCAAGAGCAAAATTGTTTTCAAACGGCGTTATAATCGGAGCCGATAATTACGGACAGGGTTCTTCCAGAGAACATGCGGCTCTTGCCCCGAGATATTTGGGGATAAAAGCCGTTCTTGTAAAATCTTTTGCCAGAATTCATCTTGCGAATCTTATAAATTTCGGAATAATACCTCTTACTTTTGCCGATCCGACTGATTACGATAAAATAAAATTGGGAGACAAAATAGAGTTTTCGGATATAAAAAATATTATTAAAAATAATAATGAGTTAATAGTAAAAATTGACGGCAAAAATATAAAACTTAATTATAATTTCACCGACAGACAAAAAGAAATTATTTTTGCCGGAGGTTTGTTAAACTGGATAAAAGAGGGGATAAAATAAAATGGAAAATGCCGAAATCAGAAATTTGGTTTTGCAAAAAGTTTCCGGGGCCAAAATTGCTTCGCAAAAACTCGGTTTGTTAAGCTCCGAGCAAAAAAACGCCGTTTTGCTGGCTATGGCGCAGGCACTGGAAAAAAATTCCGAAGATATTATTTTTCATAATAAAATTGATGTAGACGTCGCAAAATCGCAGGGATTTGACAATGCTTTGATAGACAGGCTTACGCTTAACGAAAAAAGAGTAAAAGAGATGGTAAAAGGCATCAGGGATATTGTTAACCAAAAAGATCCCGTAGGCGAAGTAATTGAAAACAGAACGTTAAATGACGGTTTGAATATACAAAAGATAAGAGTTCCTTTGGGTACTATAGCGATGATATATGAATCAAGACCGAACGTAACCGTTGACGCTGCGGCGTTATGCATTAAATCTGGCAATGCGGTTATTTTAAGAGGCGGGTCTGAAGCGATTAATTCCAATAAAATTCTTTCAAAAATAATTTCCGCGGCAGCGGAGGCAGCCGGAATGCCTGCCGGCGCGGTTGCTTTTATTGATATTACTGACAGAACGGCTATTTCCGAATTGATAGTCCTTGATAAATTTATAGATTTGTTAATCCCCAGAGGCGGAGAAGAATTTATCAATTTTATAAAAAAGCACTCTACGATTCCGGTGTTGTCTCACGGAAAAGGATTATGCCATACATATGTAGACAAAGAAGCTGATATAAAAATGGCAGTGAAGGTTGCGGTAAACGCGAAATGCCAGAGACCGGGAGTCTGCAACGCTACTGAAACATTGCTGGTGCACAGGGATATTGCCGATAAAATATTGCCTGAACTCTGCGCCAAATACGGCGAATTCGGCACGGAAATAAGAGGATGCCCTTTGACAAAAGCGATAGTTCCGACTGTCGTTGACGCAAAGGAAGAGGACTGGAGCACGGAATACCATTCTTTGATAATATCAATCAAGGTTGTCAATTCTCTTGAAGAAGCTATAGCTCATATAAACAGATACGGTTCTAAACATTCCGATTCAATAATTACGGAAAATAAAGAAAGGGCCGAAAAATTTATAAAAGAAGTTGACAGCGCCGCAGTATTCCATAACGTTTCAACAAGACTGCATGACGGCGGAGTTTTCGGAATCGGCGCTGAAATAGGCATTGCGACAAATAAATTGCATGCCAGAGGCGCCATGGGAGCCAGAGAATTAACGACTACAAAGTTTATAGTAAGAGGTAAAGGACATATAAGAAATTAAATTTGGAGGAAATTAAATGGAAGAAAAAATCAATGTTGAAGAACTTGATGAAAGGATATATAAAGAAGGTCTTCAAATAAAAAAAATCGCGGACGAAATTTCAAATGTTATAGTGGGACAAAAATATGTAATAGAAAGAATGCTTATCGGTTTATTGGCCGATGGGCATATTTTATTGGAAGGCGTTCCGGGTCTTGCCAAAACATTATCCGTAAATTCTTTGGCTAATGCCGTTCAGGCCGGTTTTAAAAGAATACAATTTACGCCGGATTTGCTGCCTGCCGATCTTATAGGAACGATGATATATAATCCGCAGAAATCGGATTTTACCGTAAAAAAGGGACCGATTTTTACGAATATTATTCTTGCCGACGAAATTAACAGAGCGCCCGCAAAGGTGCAGAGCGCTTTACTTGAAGCCATGGCGGAAAAACAGGTAACTATAGGAGATACGACTTATCAGCTTCCGTCTCCTTTTCTTGTTATGGCGACACAAAATCCCATAGAACAAGAAGGAACTTATGCTTTGCCGGAAGCCCAGCTTGACAGGTTTATGCTTAAACTTAACGTTGTATATCCGGATATAAAAGACGAAAAAATTATTTTGGACAGAATGACGTCAAAAGAAAAAATAAAAACAAAACCCGTTTTAACATTGGATGATATTCAAAAAGCCAAAGACCTCGTACATGAAGTCTATATTGACCAAAAAGTTAAAGATTACATAGTTGATATTGTTTTCGCTACAAGACAGCCTGAAAAATACGGTTTAGATAATATAAAACCGCTTATATCTATAGGTTCTTCACCCAGAGCAACAATAAATTTGACTCTCGCATCCAAAGCGTATGCTTTCTTACAGGGCAGAAGTTTTGTGATACCGGAAGATATAAAAACAATAGGACTGGATGTTTTAAGACATAGGATAATTATAACTTATGAGGCGGAAGCCGAATCATTAAAATCCGATGATATTATAAAACAGATATTCTCTGAAATACCGATACCGTAATAATTAAATTTTTCGGATATACTATGAACACGAAAGATATTTTAAAAAAAAAGATAAGACAGATAGAAATAAAATCAAACCGTCTGGTCAACAGCGGGCTTGCCGGGAAATATCACAGTACATTCAAAGGCAGAGGCATGGAATTTGACTCGGTCAGAGAATACCAGTACGGCGATGATATACGCAATATAGACTGGAATGTTACCGCAAAACACCAGAAACCTTATATTAAAGTTTTTACCGAAGAAAGAGAAATGACGGTTATATTCCTGATAGATATGTCTGCGTCTTTATCTTTCGGAAGCATAGACCAGACAAAAATGTCGCTTGCCGCCGAAATTGTGTCTGTCCTTGCTTTTTCGGCGATTAAAAATAACGACAGAGTCGGAATGTTGTCGTTTACCGATAAAATTGAACAGGTTTTAAGACCTAAAAAAGGGAAAAATAACATTCTGAGAATGATAAGGGAACTTTTATATTTCAAGCCGCAGGGAACGAAGACGTCAATATCAGTAGGACTTAAAGCGATAAATGAAATATGGCAGAGAAAAGCCGTAGTGTTTTTAGTTTCCGATTTTCAGGACAGCGGCTATGAAAAAGATTTAAAATTAACCGCGCAAAGACACGATTTAATATGCGTTAATATTTCGGACCCGAAAGAAAAGGGAATACCTAGAATAGGTCTTATAGATTTTTATGATCCTGAAAAAGGTAAAGTTTTTACCATAGATTCTTCCGATAAACGAATGATAACGGATTATTACGGTAAAATACAGTATATTGACGAACAGATAAAAAAAATGTTTTCAAAGAGCTCAGTTGACGTAATAAATATAATGACAGGTTCGGCTTATATGCCGCAGCTTACAAAATTTTTTGCAAACAGGCAGAGAAAAACGGTTTTGGGTTGATAAATTGGATAAATATAAAATAATATTTTTATTAAGTTTTCTGTTTCTGTCTGCCGAGGGAGTATTTGCTTTTGTAACGTTTCCGGAAGCGGTATTAACATCCGACAAAACAGAAATAATTACCGGAGAATCAATAAAAGCCGATATTGAGCTTTTTGTTCCTGATTTTGTTAACTTACTGCAGACTGAGGATGACGTTTCAATTCCGGGATGGGATATACAGGAATTAATAATAAGAAAAGATTTAACTGAGGAAGGAAAATACAAAGTTAAACTTAAAATAACCACTTTTGACGGCAGAATTAAAGAAATACCGCCTGTAAGATTTTCGTATGTTAATAAAGACGATGCGCCAGGAATTGAACGCAGAGTTTTTTATTTTTTCAGCAATTCGCTGCCGGTAAGCGTAAAAAATATATTTAAAGACAGCGATTTTTCGGAAATAAGAGATATTAAACAGGCTAAAAAAATGAATATTCCGGCGATTTATTATTACGTTGCCGTATTATACGGATTGTTTATAATATTTTTTATTTACAGAAACGTTATAATTTATAAGACCGAAAAACATATAAAACTCAAGTATTCGTTTACATGCAGAGAAAAAGCCCTAAAAAATATGAACAAATTATATATGAAGTATCTTGCGTCGGATGCGCGGATCAGGGAATATTATTTTGAATTAAGCGGTATTTTAAATAATTTTATTTCCGATTCTCTTGAGATTGGAAAGGAAATGGCTGACGGTGAATTATTAAATTTGATAAAAAATGAAAACAATAAATTTAATAAGTACGCTGATGAAGTTTTGTCGTTGTTTGAAAAATACGATAGAATAAAATATACCGGTAAAACGGATTCAGACGGCAGAGAATTTTTTGAAAATTTTATACGGACAAGAGACTTGATAGAAAAAATTCAGATTTAACGGAGTAACAGATTGCATTTTGCCTCGCCTATATTTTTAATGCTGTTTCTTTTGATGATTGCAGCGGAAATTTACAATCGTTTTAAAAACAGGCAAAGAAATAAAAAATTAATAAATTTTTCAAGATACGATATAGTTAAACAAACAAGATTGTCTTATAAAATAAAGATATACGTTAAACTGCTGGCAATACTTAATTATCTTATAATAATTGTTTTTATCGTCGCTTTGGCAAGGCCTCAAATAGGCGAAAAAACGGATGAAGTTTTAAACCAGGGAACGGACATAATAATTGCTCTTGATATATCTTCTAGCATGGATGCTTTGGATTTTAAACCTATAAACAGACTGGAAGCGGCCAAGAAAATAGCGGTTGATTTTGTAAGGACAAGAAAATACGACAGAGTGGGAATAGTTTTATTTGCCGGACTTGCTTTTACTCAGGCTCCGCTTACTAATGATATTATGTCGGTTGCCAATATGCTGATGTCGGCAAAAATCGGAATGAGTTCAATAGACGGAACGGCGATAGGATCGGCAATAGCAACAGCCTGCAATAGACTGAAAGACAGCGAAGCCAAAAGCAAAGTCATCATTCTTATAACCGACGGTTCAAACAATATCGGAGAAATAGACCCTATAACGGCTGCCGAGATTGCAAAACAATTTAATATCAAAATATACACCATAGGAGCCGGAGATCCTCAGGGGGCTTATTATCAGGTTATGGACCCTGTTAAAGGCATGATGTTGGTAAAAATGGAAGAGCAGAACCTTGATGAAAATACTCTTAAAGAAATAGCGTCAATTACCGACGGACGTTATTTCAGAGCCGATAACGCAAAAATGCTTAAAGATATCATTGCCATTATAGATAAAATGGAAAAAACAGAGCTTAAATCATTGAAATTTAATTTATATAACGATATTTACAATAAATTTATAGTTTTATTGCTTTTATTGATGTTTTTAAAAATATTTTTTGAAAATATTTATTTGAGGAAATTGACATAAAATGTTTACGGATAAAGAATATTTAATTTTATTATTGCTGCTTCCTTTAACGGCATTTTTCATGTTCTATTTTTTTCATAAAAGAAAAAAAGATATTTTAAAGTTTATGACGTTTAAAATGTTTAATGAAACGGCGGGAATAAATATTAACAGATATAAATTAAAAAATATTCTTATGCTGCTAAGCCTGTTTTTTGTAATAATAGCGCTGGCAAACCCGCAATTTGGAGTAAAAACCACCGTCGTTTCAAAAAAAGCCGCGACAATAGTGATAGTTATGGATGTTTCAAAAAGCATGCTTGCCGAAGATTTAAAACCAAGCAGACTTGAAATCGCAAAAATCTCGCTGTCAAATTTAACGGCAGGTTTTAAAGGAAATAAAATAGGAATAATAGTATTTGCCGGTTCCGCTTTTTGGAAATGTCCTATTACGGCAGACATAGCAGCGGCAAATAATTTTTTAAATACCATAAGCGTTGACGATGTTCCGTTGCCTGGTACAAAAATATCAAAAGCTTTGGATTTGGCTTTGGACAGTACGGCCGACATTCCCGAAGGAGCAAAAGCGGTTCTTTTGGTTACGGACGGAGAGGATGATGACAGCGGGTTGCATGTGTTGATAGAAAAAGCAAAAAAATACAGAACAAAAATATACACAATCGGAATAGGAAATACAGAAGGAAGCAGAATTCCTTTAAATAACGGCGAATTTATGAAGGATAAAGACGGCAATACGGTAATAACCAGGCTTGACGAAGAAACATTGCAGTATATTTCCGATGAAACCGGCGGGAAATACATAAATCTCTCGGGAAACCGCGACAGTATTTACAAGATATTGCAGATAGCCGATTCTCTTGATAAATCAAAAGATGAAATCAGCAAAGAAGTAAAAAGAGAAGAACAATACCAGATATTTTTATTTTTAGCTTTTATTCTGTTTTGTATTTCTTTTTATTTATCTATTTTCAGAAGAGAGGGGAAAAATGAATAAATTAAAAATATTTATATTTATTCTGTCAACGGTTTTTATGATAGGAGCGTATAATTATTTTATAAGCATAAAAAAGATGAACAACAGAATCGCGGATGAATTAAAAAGAGGAAATTTTAAAGATTCCGAACCCGAGTTTGAAAAATTACTTAAAAAAAATGAGGATAGTTATATATTGAAATTTAATTACGGCAATTTGAAATATAAAATTTCTGACTATGAAAAATCATTGGATATATATGAAAAGATGTTGTTGAGAAACGAAATAAATGATACTGTAAAATCGGAAATATATTACAACATAGGCAATATTTATTTTATTTATGATGATTATGATAAAGCGCTGGAATATTATAAACATTCGCTGTTTCTTAACCCCAAAGATACGGATGCAATATATAATACCGAGTATATTTTAAATTTAATGAGGAAAAATGAAGAAATAGAAAAAATGACGGAAGCTTTTAAGAAAGATTTAACAGAACAGAAAAACAAAATAAACGGCGAAGAATTAAAAATTAACGATATTTTAAAAGAAACAGAAATACAAAAACAGATTAAAAACGAACAATTTCAAAAAATAGATAAGGATACCGAAGAAAAAAATCAGATTAATTCCAAGTATATCAAAGATGATTTAGATTATTTATTGCAGGAACGGCAAACTCTTTTATCGCAAAAAAATGATTTGGAAAAGACAATTTCCGGCATGCAGGAGCAAACTTCCGGCAGCGGTTTAAGCGAAGAACAAATATCCGAAAATTTAAAACTTCAAGAACAGAAAAAAAATCTGGAAATGAAACTTAGAGAAAATTTAAAAAAATCAAATAATAAAGTTAATATGCTTGAAAAACTTGAAGACGATTTGTTTCAGGAAGTCGTAAGACCAGAAAAAGTAATAAATCCGAAAAAAATCATTGACGGATATTTCGCCCCGAGCTATGCCGATGATAAAAAAATTTTAATAGAAGAAGAAAAAGAAGTGATATACCGTAATTTAAACCAAGTTGATTATGCCGATATAGAAAAAAAAGAGGAAAAGAAGCAGATAGTTTATAACGTGCCTCCTTTGGACGGAGATCTCAATAAAAAATCAAAATATGCGTATGAACATGAAGATATTATTGAATATCAGAATCAGCAAAAAAACAATTCGTATGTTCGTAATGCTTTTGAACAGATAAATTTACAGAAGCAAAAAATACTTGAAAATTCAAGCAATGAACAAACCGAGATTTTAAAGGAAATATCCGAGATTAATAAAAATATTTTGCAAAAAAATATTAATGACGAAAAACAGCTTATGCGGCAGCGGCAGGAAACTGTAAATTCTCTTAACCGAATGGATGCTGAAAAAGCGGATATTGAAAATGAAATTAATTCTGTTCAGGATATTGAGGCAAAAAATAGTCTGCAAAATAAATTAAACGATATATTAAATAAAAAATTTTTAAAAAAACAGGAGCTTGACAGGCTTGCAAATAATATAGCGTCGCTGCAGAAGCAGCGCATAAATATGAAAACTGAATTTGAAAAAAATATACTTGATATAAAGGAAGATTTTGTAAACCGCCGTTTGGAAACTGCAAAAAAAATGAATGACGCGTCGGAAGAATTAAATAAAATATATAAAAAACACGACGATGTCTTAAATCAAAAAAATTATGAAAATATCAATAAAAATATTCCTCAAATGCTCAGATATGAACAGCAGATTGATAATAACGCATTAATACAGAAAATGGCAGCGGATAAAAAACAATTACTGAATAAACAGTATAACAAACAATTGGAAGTTTTAAAAAATAATGTTGCCGAATTGGATAGTATAGCCGGAGAAAAGAAAATGTATGAATACGATGAAATGTTATCCGGCGAAAAAAATAAACTTGATATTCAAAATCAATTAAACGAAAAACAAAGAGAAAATATTGAAAATTTCCGCAATTTATTGGATGAGAAATCAAAAGTTAAAATAGAGAATGATGTTTTGGCCGTTCTTGAAAAACAAAATTTAATACAAAAAAATGAGATTGAAAAATACAGGCGGCAAATTGACGCTCAAATAGAGAATATATTAAAAAAACAACAGGAATCCGTTTCTTTGAGCGGACAAAAAAAAGAATTGGAAGCGGCTTATGATGAAGTTTTGAATAAACAAATGAAATTGAATTCGCAAAGGAAGTCTATTGAAAAAATGCAGGATGAACAGAATAAAAATGAAAAAATCAATGAATTAATCAGTCAGGAAAAATCCGTTGAAAAAGATAAACATAATATAGAGTTGCAAAGACAGGAGCTTATTCAAACAATTAAGAAAGGCATCAAAGATTTCAAAGCCGAAATGGCAAAAGAATATAACCGTAATACGGAAAGTTTGCGGCGTCAGAATGAATTGGAGAAAGAATTACAGCAAAAAACAAAAGAGTTAGAAAATATTTTACAGCAAAAAACCGATGAAAAAAATTCGGCGCAGCTTCAAGACAATAAATATGAACTTAAAAAAACGATTTTAAGCAAGGACGCTAATCAGGCAGATTTGAAGAATTTATCAGACAGACAAAATCTCGCCGAAAAAAAATTAAATGAAAATATTGATATGAAACTTGCAAAAGCAAAAAACGAGGAAAAAAGACTTATTGAAAAACAGATTGAAAACAATAAGCGGCAGATGCAATTGCTGGAAGACGCAATAAGAAAAGAAAAAGATAATAAAATTAAAGAAGATTTAATAAAAAATAAACGGTATTTAAATGAAAACACGGAAGATTTGGAGAAACAAGCCGTAGCAATGGATTTTAAAGATGTGAAAGATGATTTTCAAAATATTCTTGAAAATCAAAAAAAACGTTCTTTTGAAAATATGAAAAACAATGACAAACGATCGGATTTAAATGAATATAAACTTGAAAAAACGAATGATTTTGAGATGAAAAAGAACATGAATGAATTTGAAAAAGAAAAAAACGCATTAGAAACTGAACAAATTCAAATTAATCGGGAACAAAAAGAACTTCTTACGCAGCTTGAATCAACAAACAGAAGTTTAAAAGAAAAAGTGCAGGCTCAAAAAAGACTTGAACTTCTAAGACAAAAATCAAAACAATTGGATGAAATAAAGAAATCAATAGAAAATGAAGAAAATAAAATAACCGAGTTAAACGAAAACAGAAAAGAAGAAAGCATTAAAAAATTTGAAAGGGTAGAAAAAGAACAGAAATTTATTCAGGATGCGATAAATGAAAACAAAAATAAAATAAAAGAGATAAATGAACAAAAGATAAATATGCTTAATGCCAAATCTAAAGAAAGCATAATGAATGAGATGTGGAGAAATCAGAAAGAAGCGGTCGTTAATCCGGAAGACAATAAAATTAATCAGAAAGAATTGGAAGCCGCGGCAAACGAGTTAAAAAAACAGCAGGAAGAAACAAGAAAATTAAACAATAAATTACTGCAGCAGCAAAAAATGCTGGAAGAAAACATAAAAAATCTTAAACAAAAAATAAAATTAAAAAATGAAATTCAGGAAGAAAAACCCGAGAAGAAACATCAGGAGAGCGAAAACGACAAAAGGGCGGCGGCATTAAAAAAACAAATACAGAAAATACAGAAAAATATAAAAGATATAAATAAACAGATTGATAAAAATAAAGAAGAACAGATGGAGACCGAAAAAAACAGGCAGAAAGCCGAGCACGGACAAAAATGGGCAAACAGCGAGAAAGATATTTTAAGCGCCGAATTAAAGAAACAACAAGAAAAACTAAAAAGCGAAAAGGATAAATTGGAACGGATTTTAAAAAAGCAGGCGGAACTTGAAAGAGAAATGGAAAGATTAAAAAAACAATACAGTGAAAATAAAAATGAAAATATAAAAGAAAAAATGAAAAATGCCGAAAGAGAATTGATCAAAACAATGGATCAAAGAATTCAGACCGGACGAACATTGAGTTCAAACGAAATTAATGAAATTAAGGCGAAACATAAAAATATGGAACAAGAATCGCGGGAATACGGAAATAAGGTTGCAGAAGCCGACGCCAAACTTAACAAATTAAGGAAATCCGAAGAAGAGTTAAAGGCTGAAAAAAACAAACTTTCCGATGATTTTTCAAAATCAATGGCTGAAATATCAGATTTGGACAGCGATTTTGATCCGGAGCAAAATGAAAATATAAATGACGAAAAAAAAGATGTGAGAGGTCAGAAAATAGGGAATCAGGATTTAAACCGTGTTTTAAATTTTTACGGAGACATGGATAAGCCTCAAAACGATAAAAAAATAAAAGGGCAGGAAATTGATGCGAATCAGAGAGACTGGTAAATGCTGAAGAAATTTATTTTATTATTTATTTTATTAATACCGGCTTTTGTTTTTGGTAATGATATTTTGGATGTTTCGCTTGATAAAAGAGAGATTTTTGAAGGCGAAAACATTAAATTGGTAATTGAGATAGCGCAGAATGTTAAAGATTCCGATAATTTTAAACTGCCTAAAATAGAAGATTTTTTAATTTTATCAAGAAAAGATTACATAAAAAACGGTAAAAAATATGTGTATGAGTATGCGCTAACTCCTAAAACACACGGTTTTTTTACAATACCCGCAATAACCGTTTATGACTCGGATAAAAATCAAACAGTTTCAAATCCGATAGAAATAAAAGTCAACAAAACGAAAATATCACAGGCAGTCTATACGGCCAGCGATGAAAACACTTTTGTTAAAGCATATACGGATACAAATGCCGCATATGTAAACCAGCAGTTATATTATACTCTTGAATTTGCAACAAGGTATAATTTAGCTTCAAATCCGAATTATCTTCTTCCGATGTTTAGAGATTTTTGGAAAACCAAATCGGATATAAAAAGCGGATATGAACTTATAAACGGCGAAAATTATTTCACATTTACCGTCACAACGCGTATTTATCCTATGAGAGACGGCGTTATAATAATTGATCCTTCGGTTGTTGATGTACAATATTTAAACGGCGGCAATAAGCTTTCTTTTAAAACCAAGCCGATAAAAATAAAAATTTTTCCTCTTCCGCAAAAAAATATTCCGGAAAATTTTACCGGCGCGGTCGGTAAATATTATATATCATCTTCCGTTAATAAAAAAAGCGTAAAAATAAACGAACCCGTTAATTTGTCAATAAACGTAAAAGGCAACGGCAATATTAATTCCATAGCCGAACCCGTTTTTGAATTGTCAAGCGATATAAAAAAATACGCCACTTTTGTTAAAGTTGAAAATGATCCCGTCATAAGTTCTAAAAAATTCCAGTGCGTTCTTATTCCGTTAATGAGCGGACAAAAAAATATTCCCGAAATTGCTTTTTCTTACTTTGATCCCGACCTGAAAAATTATGTCGTTATTAAATCTTCGCCGATATTTTTTGATGTAAGCAGTGAGACATACGAACCCGCCGCGCGGCAGGATGAGCAAACCGGACAGGAATTCGTTATACAAAAAAATTTAAAACCGGTAAAAGACGTCCTTTATGCAAAGCAATACAAAATGCTTCTTGTTAAAAATAAATTTTTTCTGGCGGTTCTTAGTTTATTTTTATTATTTGCCGTATCTTCTTTCGTATACAGAATTGTTATAATCTATATGCAAAGAGATTATGAAAAGATTCAAAAAATAAAGGCGTATAAAAAAGCGGAATATTATCTCAAAAATTCGTATGACTATTTACGAAAAGAAGAACAAATAAATTTCTATACGTGTTTGGAGTATGCGGTTAAAATGTTTTTAAGGTCAAAAACTAACATAGAATATTTAAATATGTCAAAAAATGAAATAGAAATAAATCTTAAAAAGGCCGGAGATGAACCGGAATTTATTAAAAACATATCCGATGTTTTAAAAGAATGCGAAATTTATAAATTCAAATTGATAAAAGCCGATATGCTGGAAATGAATAAGATATATTATAAGACAAAATACATTATAAAAGAAAAAAAATATGAATAAAATACTGACATTTCTTTTATTGTTATTGTGCGTTTTACCCGTTTACGCGGCTGAGACAAATAATGACCGGATAAACAAAGCAATGTCTTTTTACAGCCAGAGCAATTATAATGAATCTATAAAAGAGTATGAGATTATGATTATGCAGGGACTTTGTAATCCTTATATATATCACAATTTAGCGAATGCTTATTATAAAACAGGCGATATCGGAAGAGCTTCGCTGAACGCGGAAAGAGCATTGCGTCTTGCTCCCAGAGATAAAGATATACGTTATAACAGAAAACTTTTTGCCGAACTGGCAAAAGAACCCGAACCTAATACGGTTGAATTTATAATTCAGGAGATGTCTTTTTTGGTTTCTTTAAATGAAATAACCGTAATAACATCCGTATTGTTTATGTTTCTGTGTCTTTGTTTTGGACTATATTGTTTGAAAAAAGAAAAAATATTTTTTAAAGGCATAATTTTATTTTCGGCGTTATTTGCATTGAGCGGAGCTTTTTTTTATGTTAAATTTAACGAAGAGTATATAATGAGGGAAGCCGTAATCCTTACGGATACGTCCGTAAGAAACAAGCCTATTAAAACCGAAGAAACGGCCTTTGAAGTTTATGCCGGAAGAAAGGTTGTTATTTTGTCGGAATTAGGCAAATGGGTTAACGTAAAACTTTTGTTGGACGGATTCAGCGGTTGGATTGACAAGAATTCGTTGGAGATAATATAAATGCGTAAAATAGGAGTATTCGGAGGTTCATTTGATCCCGTTCATAACGCCCATATTGAAACCGCCCAGCAAGCCGTTGACGAATTCGGATTGGATTGTGTTATTTTTGTTCCTTCATATTTGCCGCCGCATAAATTAAGACTGCAAGCTTTATCGCAAGACAGGCTTAACATGCTTTCATTGGCTGTAAAAAATAACGGTAAATTCTTAATTGATACTTTTGAAATTCAAAACAAAAGAATTGTTTATTCCTTTGAAATGTTGGATTATTTGCAGAAAAAGTATTATAAAGATATATTGAAATTAATTATAGGCTCCGACACTTTTAATCAATTGGACGAATGGAAAAAACCGGAATATATAGCCGAAAAATACGGTTTTTTTGTGATGAAAAGGCCGGATATCGCAGTTGACTTGAACAGCAAATACCGTAAATATGCCGTTTTTTCGGAATTTTTTATGAAAAACATTTCATCAACACAAATCAGAGATATGATTAAAAATAATGCGGCTGATATTGAAAAACTGGTTCCCAAAGAAGTTTTAAAATATATTAAGGAAAATAATTTATATGGAAAATGAAATTTTTGATTATTTGTATAAACATTTGAAAGCAGAAAGATATGAGCATACTTTACAGGTTTATGAATTGGCTTCAAAATTAGCGGCAAATTATAATGAAGATGTTTATAATATACAAATAGCGGCTCTTTTGCATGACTGCGGGAAATGGATGACGGCCGACGAATCAAAGAATTATATAAGCGTTAATAAGGTTAAGATAAAATATTATCCGTTTATATTAAAATATGCTCCTCAGATACTGCATGCGTATATATCTGAAGATATAGCAAAAAAGAAATTCGGCGTAAAAAAAACGGAAATACTGAATGCCGTTAAATACCATACGGTAGGAAGAATCAATATGAGCAATGCTGAAAAAATAGTTTTTATAGCCGATGCTTTGTCTCCCGACAGGAAATTAAAATTTAATATAGAACACGATACGGTATACGGAGATTTGGACAGGACTTTTAAATTTGTTATGCAAAATAAAATTCAGTATGTCGTTTCAAAATTTAAAGTGCTGCATCCCGATATCGTAAGTATATGGAATTATTATAATAAATAAATGCTGAAAAAATTTATTTTGTTTTTCGTTGTTTTATTAATTGCGGCTTCATCTCTGATTTATTATGTTTCAGATTTGTCAAAATATATATATGCCGGAAAAACGATTAACGTTTTAATTGTTATTGAAGGCAGCGTTAAGACATATCCGGGGACATTAAAGATAGTTTTATGCCAATATAATCCGCTTAAAAAGCGCGTTCAAATTTTATTTATAAACGAAAATACCTCAATTTTACGTAAAAAATTAAAAACAAGAACTCTCAAAGAATTGTTTTTCAGACAAACCAAACCAAACAGGATTGATTTTATTAAACAGGAGATTGGAAATCTTTTTAAAGGCATGGTTGGGATAGATTATTACGTTTATTCCGATACCGACTCGCTGAATGCTTTCCTGAAATTATTAAATGAAGCCGAAATGAAAAATAAATTAGGAGACAGCTGTTTTTATACCGCTTTGAATTCCAGAAATCGTTTAAACGGCATAGTAACCGGTATCAAAATAATCAGATACGCCGTTTCAAATTTGAACAGGAGTTGTATCCCCGCAACAGTGAAATTTTTAAAAAATCAAAATATTACGATGCAGACAGATTTTAAACCGGTTGATTTAATACAGATTTACCGCATCATAAAAAACATCAACGCTGGTAAAGATATAATATTTATTGAAATGCCTACCTTAATAAGAAGAAACAGAATTGAAATAGACCAAGAAGCTTTTGACAGAGTAATTGAAATCTTAAACGGATCTTATCCTGATAATAACGCCGGAAAAATAAATCTTCAAGTTTTGAATTCTTCAAATAAAAGCAGACTGGCCGAAAAAGCGGTAAATCTTTTGAGAAAAAATTCATTTGATGTTTTTTATTGGGGGAACGAATCGCGCAAAAATAAATTTACAGTCGTTTTGGATATGGTAAATAATCCGGAAAAATCAAATGAGATAATTAATCTGCTGGGATGCGGAGAAATATTGGTAAGTACAAATCCGAAACCTTTTGCCGATATGACGGTTTTGCTTGGCAATGATTGTATTTTATATGATAAACTTGATAAAATAAACTAAAAACAGGAGATATATATGGTAAAAATTGATTTTTTGAAATTGGCGAAACAGGCTCAAAAAATTGCAGAAGACAAGAAAGGCGAAAACGTTATTATTGTTGACGTAACCGGCCAGACTGCCATTGCCAATTATTTTGTCATAATTACCGCTTCTTCCGTTCCTCAGATTAACGCCATAACGAATGAAATAGAAAAATCTCTAAAATATGATTTCGGCGTTATGCCGGTAAGAAGAGAAGGGGGGGCGTCTCAGACATGGAAAGTTATTGATTTTGGCGGAATTTTGGTTCACGTTATGCATCCTGACGTCAGAGCAAAATATAATCTTGAAAAAATTTGGAACGCTTACGACAGTCAGCCTAATGAAAAAAAGGTTAAAAAAACTGCGATAAAAAAGTTTGCGCCGAAAAAGAAAGCACTTAGAAGTAAAGTTTCCAAAAAGAAAATCTATAGAAGCAAAGCAAAAAAATAATAAATAACGCCGTTTTTCATTTTAATTTGAAACGCATTCAAAATAAAAGCGGCATAACATAAAGGAAAAAATGGCGTCTGAATTTGTTCATTTGCACAATCATACCGAATATTCTCTTTTAGACGGATCCGTCCGTTTAACCAAAGACGGGAAACCCGGAGAATTATTTCAGCTTATAAAAGAATATAAAATGCCGGCTCTTGCCATTACCGACCACGGTAATATGTACGGGGCTATGGAATTTTATTGGGGATGCAAAGATTACGGAATTAAACCGATCATAGGCTGCGAAGTTTATGTCGCAAAAAAATCAAGACAAGACAAAACAAAAGAAACCGGCGGATATCATCATCTTGTTCTTCTTGCAAAAGACATGGAAGGATATCACAACCTTATGATGCTGGTAAGTCTCGGGTTTACCGAAGGATTTTATTCAAAACCAAGAGTAGACAAAGAACTGCTGGCTAAATACTCAAAAGGGCTTGTTTGTCTTTCCGGCTGCATAGCCGGAGAAGTTGCAAGTTTACTGTTGGACGGCAATACAAAAGAAGCCGCCGAAACGGCAAATTTTTATAAAGATACGTTTGGAGCAGATGATTTTTATCTTGAAATTCAGGATAACGGGCTTGAAGATCAAAAAAAAATAATAGCTCCTTTGATTGAACTTTCAAAAAAGACAATGATTCCTCTTGTAGCGACAAACGACTGCCATTATCTGAAAAAAGAAGACGCTTATTATCATGATGTATTGTTATGTATAAATACTAATAAACTTGTGACCGATCCGGACAGAATGAGATTCGGTTCCGATTTGTTTTATTACAGACCTCCCGAGGAAATGATTGAAATTTTTTCATATATTCCGGAAGCGGTAAAAAATACTCTTATAATCGCCGATAAAACCGATTTGCTCATTAAGAAAGACCAATTTTTGCTTCCTAATTACACCGTTCCCGAAGGATTTACTCCAGATACATATTTGGAAAAATTATGCAGGGAAGGATTGAAAAAGAGATATTCTGAAGTAAAAAAAGAGCATTTAGACAGATTGGAACACGAATTAAATATCATTAAAAAGATGGGTTTTGATTCATACTTTTTAATTGTTTGGGATTTTATAAAATATGCAAAAGACAACGGTATACCTGTAGGACCCGGAAGAGGATCCGGCGCCGGGTCAATCGTTGCCTACACTTTGGGTATAACCGATATCTGTCCTTTGAGATATGATCTGCTTTTTGAAAGATTTTTAAATCCCGACAGAAAAACAATGCCCGATCTTGACATTGATTTTGCGGATTTCGGCAGGGATAAGGTTATTGAATATGTCCGCAATAAATACGGGCACAATAACTGCGCGCAGATAATAACATACGGATCAATGAAAGCAAAAATGGTTGTTAAAGACGTTGCCAGAGCGATGGGATTTTCTCCGTCAGAAGGTCAAAAAATTGCAAACGCTATTCCCAACGGAATGTCTATCGGCGCCGCAAAAACAAATTCCGAAGAGCTGCAAAAAATTATCAAAAGCGACGAAAAAATAGCCGAACTTATAAAAATATCGGCTAAACTTGAAGGCATAAAAAGACATACCGGTGTTCATGCCGCAGGTATGGTTATAGCGCCTGAGGATATAAGGCGTTATTCTCCGCTTGCAAAAGGATCAAAAGACATAATCACAACCCAGTATGACGGAAATACTTTGCCGAATCTCGGATTGTTGAAAGTTGATTTTTTGGGGCTTAAAACTTTATCAATCATAGACGAAGCGGTAAAACTTATAAGATTAAAAGATAAAAATTTTGATATAAACAAAATAGATTTGGAAGATAAGAAAACTTACAAATTATTGCAGGAAGGCAAGACTTACGGCATATTTCAGCTTGAATCGGACGGGATAAGAAATCTAACGAAAAGATTAAAACCTACAAATATAGACGATATTATCGCTTTAATAGCCCTTTACAGACCTGGTCCTATGGACGCTCATATGCCGGAAATTTTTGTTGACTGCAAGCATGGAAGAAAAAATATATCCTATGATCATCCTTTGCAGGAACCGATATTAAAAAATACTTACGGATGCATAGTTTATCAGGAACAGGTTATGCAGATGGCTATGGCCGTAGGAGGTTTTACTCCCGGAGAAGCAGACGGGCTCAGAAAAGCCATGGGAAAGAAAAAACCGGAAGAAATACAAAAGCAGAGAGCGAAGTTCATAGAAGGCGCTAAAAATAAAAAAATAGACGAACAAATTGCAAACAAAATTTACGATAATATGGAAAAATTCGGCGGATACGGATTTAATAAATCACATTCCGCGGCATACGGATATGTCGCTTATCAGACTGCTTTTTTAAAAACTCATTATCCGCTTGAATTTATGACCGCCATGATGAATTCGGAAGTAGGATCGTCAAAAGCGAAAGAAGGGGAAGAAAAAAAATTAGTTTCATACATAGAAGACGCCAAACAATTCGGCATAAAAGTTTTGCCGCCGGACGTACAGTTTTCGGAAGGCAAATTTTCTGTTGAAGGGAAAAATATAAGATACGGACTGGTCGGCGTGAAAAATGTCGGCGAAGCTCCTGCGGACGCAATAGCCGAAGCAAGAAAAAAACACGGAAAATTTTCTTCTTTTGAAGATTTTCTTGAAAAAGTTGATTTAAATACGGTTAATAAAAAAACAATAGAGTCTCTTGCAAAAGCTGGAGCGTTTGACGGTTTCGGCAAGAATAAACTGCAGATCAGGGCTGAAATACTTGAAAGCATGGAAGAATCGCTTGCCGCAGCAGCAAAAAATAAGAAAAATGCCGATTCCGACCAGGGTTTTTTGTTTGAGCCGGAAGAAACATTAAGTAAAAAAAATTCATCGGCGTTTAAAAAAACTGAACCTTTGGAAGAATCGCTTTCTCTTGAATATGAAAAGGAAGTTTTGGATTTTTATGTTTCCGGGCATCCTCTTGATAAATACAAAAGAGATTTAATCGCTTTTTCACAGTACAGATTTGACAGAATACCGATGCCGCCTGAAAATAACAGTCTGGCTACCGCGAAAATCATACGTATTGCCGGTATGATTACCTCCGTAAGAATGTTATTGACAAAAGAAGAGAAAAAGAAATTTGCCAGTTTTGTAACGGCTGATTTATACGGAGACATTGAATGCGTTATGTTTCCGAAAACATTTGAAAGACTCGGCAAGTATCTGAACGAAAAAAATATAACTGTTATAAAAGGAAAATTACTGAATAAACAGGGAAAAAGACAGATAGTTGTTGAGGAAATGTATACGATTGACGAAGCAAAAAAAAAATATACTCCCAATTTGGGTTCTCTTCACGTACATGTTTCAGAGATTTTATTGGATGACGAATTATCCGAAAAAATAATAGAAATACTTAAAAAATATCCGGGCAAATCAAAAGTTTTTCTGGATATTAAAGATTACCAGAACGGAGATTATTTAATTGAAACCGAATATAATGTAAAATACAGCGACGATTGTTTAAAAGAACTGGAAAATTTATTGGGAGAACAGTCTACAAGTCTGCAATACGGCGAAGAATAAAGTTATTATTTATTTTGGCGTTTTTTTTGTCTTATGAAAGTGTATTGTGATTATTGACAACGGTTTTTTATAATAGTAGAATCTCAAATGAGATAAGTCGGTTTACAATATAATGAAGTATGGTATTACTGATGTTTTATTGTTTTTCATTATTTTTCGGATTACAATAAGAAACCACCAAGTTATAAAAATACCAAACACAAAAAATCATATTATTGACAAGAATTTGCCATAATAGTAAAATTGCAAATTATTTGTCGGTAGTAGTGGGGAATTAACGTATATAAGGAATATTTAGAATGACGATAGCTCCAAATGTTTTAACTACGGTTTTCGGAATACCTATTACCAATACCGTTCTGATGACAGTTGTTACGGATATGATTATAATAGCCGTAATTTTTGCATTCAGATTTTCAGTTTCTTTGTACCCGGGCAAATTCCAGAATATTTGTGAAATGGTTGTTGAATACTTTTATAAAAACACAAAAGACGTTGCGGGGGCAAGAGCCGAATATATCTATCCGTGGGTTACGACTTTTTTTATTTTAATATTCATATCAAACTTTATGGGTTTGATTCCGGGCGTTGAAACGATAAGATTTCACGCCGCAGGTTCCGAACACGAAGGTTATGCTTTTTTAAGAACGGCGACAAGCGATTTAAATCTTACGCTTGCTCTTGCTGTTATTTCTTTATCAGTAACTCATATATATTCAATAAAATATACCGGCGTTAAATCTTACATTGGCAGATTCATATCTTTTCAGATGCTTCCTATATTTTTATTTGTCGGACTTTTGGAATTTATAGGCGAGTTTACAAAAATTCTTTCTTTTTCATTCAGATTATTCGGAAACATATGGGCGGGAGAAGTGGTTTTCGGAACAGTTACTTCAATTATAGGTTCGCTTCCTATGCCGTCTTTTTTTATAATTTTGGCGCAGGCTCTTGCAAAAGTTCCTTTTATGCTTTTGGAGACTTTGGTTTCTCTTATACAGGCTATAGTTTTTGCAATGCTTACGATGGTTTTTATGAGTATTATGACAGATAAACAACATTAGTTTGAAAATATATTTTCAGGAGGGAAAAATGACAGTTACATTAGCAGGTGCAATGGTAGTGGCAGTCGGCGGAATCGGTCCCGGACTAGCAATAGGCTGGATAGGCGCAAAAGCTGTTGAAGCGATAGGAAGAAATCCGGAAGCTACCGGTAAAATTTTGACAAACATGCTTATAGCTATGGCGTTTGCGGAATCAATCGCGATATACGCTTTGGTTTCTGCGTTTGTTTTAAAGTAAAAAATTATGGATATACTAAATTTATTCGGATTAGAAACTGATTTATTTATAGGGCAGATTTTAAATTTCCTTATAGTCTTTTTTCTTTTAAAGTTTTTTTTGTATAAGCCGGTAATGGCTATGCTTGACGAGAGAAACAGAATAATCAGGCAGGGGCTTGAAGACGCGGAAAAAGCCAAAAAAACTTTAAACGAAGCCGATAAAAAGAAAAATGAAATTTTGAGAGCCGCAAAAACCGATGCCGACAAAATTTTGGAAAACACTAAAAATACCGCTCAGATTCTTAAAGACAAAAGCGTTGAGGATGCAAAAAAACAGTCTTCGGTTATAGTTGACGAAGCTAAAAAACAGGCGCTTGAAGAATTTGAAAGAACAAGCAGAAAAATAGGAAAAATGTCTGTTGATATTTCCCATAAGATAGTTTCAAAAGTGCTTTCTGAAATTTTTACCGAACAGGAAAAATCGGCAATTTTGTCAAAGGCCGTTGAAAAAATAGAGAAGACCGATTATGATGAAGAAACAAATTAAAAAACTGGCTGACTTAATAGTTGAAAGCGGGGAAGTGTCCGATAACGCAGTAAAATGGATTTTTGACAATATGTCAAAATCGGACATGAAACTTTTTTTAAGATATATAAATAATGCCGAAAGACAAAAGACCGCAGTCGTAAAATACGCCGGAGATTTAACCGAAGATACAAAAAATAAAATTTACGGCAAATTTCCGGGTAAAAGAATTGTTTTTGTCAGACGGGATGAAGAAATTGGCGCCGGAATAAAAATAAATTTCGGCGATTATTCACTTGATTATACGATATCCGGCATGATTGAAAAAATAATGAAAGATATAAGAGAGAACTTATGAAACCAGAAGAACTTATAAAACAAATTGAAGAAAAACTTAATTCCGCCGACATCAGTCCGGAACTTGTCAATTACGGAACAGTTGACACCGTCGGAGATGGGATTGTAAGAGCCACGGGGCTTTCCGGCGTCGGATACGGCGAAGAAGTTGAATTTGAAAATAAGACAAAAGGTCTTGTGTTAAATTTAGACGAAGATGCCGTTTATATAGTGCTGTTGTCCGATATTGAAGTTACAAGAGGAATGAAAGTTACTACAACCGGAAAAATTCTCGGTATAAAAGTTTCCGAGAAACTGATAGGACGCGTAATAGACCCTTTAGGACTTCCGCTTGACGAAAAAGAATTGAAAATAGATGACGGTAAATTATATCCTTTTGAAAAAATAGCGGCCGGTATAATTGAAAGAAGCCCGGTTGACAGCCCTATAAAAACAGGAATAAAAGCCATTGATGCGATGATTCCCATAGGAAGAGGACAGAGAGAACTTATTATAGGCGACAGAAATACGGGAAAAACCGCCATTGCGATAGATACTATAATAAACCAGAAGAAGCTTGATCTCGGACTTAAGAAAGTTATATGCGTCTACTGTGCCATAGGACAGAAAAGATCAAATGTGGCCAGAATAGTCGCAAAACTTAAAGAGGAAGGAGCGCTTGATTATACTATAATCGTTTCGGCTACGGCGTCGGATACGGCTTCTTTGCAGTATATAGCTCCTTTTGCTGCATGCGCAATAGGAGAATATTTTGCCGATAAAGGAGAGGACGTTCTTGTAGTTTACGATGATTTGACAAAGCACGCATGGGCTTACAGACAGTTGTCTCTTTTATTGAGAAAACCTGCCGGAAGAGAAGCATATCCAGGAGATATTTTTTATCTGCATTCAAGACTTTTGGAAAGAGCCGTAAGACTTTCGGATAAAAACGGAGGCGGCACTTTAACCGCGCTTCCTATTATAGAAACGCAGGGAAACGATATGTCCGCTTATATTCCTACAAACGTCATATCAATTACCGACGGACAGATATATCTTGAAGCCGATTTGTTTAACGCCGGCATAAGACCGGCTTTAAATGTGGGATTATCTGTTTCAAGAGTAGGAGGAGCAGCCCAGACTAAACCTATGAAACAGCTTGCAGGACCAGTAAGGCTTGAACTTTCGCAATTCAGAGAACTGCAGAGTTTCGCGCAGTTCGGTTCTGATCTTGACGATGATACGTTAAAAAAACTTCTGAGAGGAAAAGTTTTGACTGAAATTTTAAAACAGCCTCAGTATCAGCCTTATGACGAAGTATCGGAAGTAATAGCGATATATTCGGCTACTTCGGGCTGCATGGATGACGTTCCCGTTGATAGAGTTTTGGAAATAGAAGGAAAAATAATTGATTTTATAAAAACTAATTACAAAGAACTTGTGACAAAAATATCGGGAAATAAAAAACTTGACGAAACTACTCTTTCGGAACTTAAAAAAAGAATAGAAGAATGTAAAAAAACCGTTATTTAAAAATTATTTTTTGAGGATAAAATGGCTGAAAGTTTGCAGCAGATAAAAAAAAGAATAAAAACGGCTGATAATATAGCGCAGATTTCAAAGGCTATGGAAATGATAGCCGCATCCAAAATAAAAAAAGCCCAAACAGCCGTTGAAAAAAACAGGCCGTATGCCCAGAGAGTAAAAACGGTTGTTCAAAAACTTTTGACAAAACACGGCAATGAAATAGAAAATTCTTTTTTTAAAAAAGAACCGGCAACAGGCAAAAAACTCGTTTATATACTATCGCCCGACAAAGGTTTATGCGGTGGTCTTCTTGCGAATTTATTTTCCGAATTTGTTTCAAAAGTTTCTAAGCAAGATTATGTCGTTACCGTAGGAAAGAAAGCCCAGATGTTTTGCGTTAAACGAGGATTTAACGTTATAGCGTCTTTCAATATGGGTACAACTTTCCCTAAATATTCCGAATTTACGCATATGCTGAAATTTATAAAAACTTACTATTCGCAAAAAAAAATAGATGCGGTTGAAGTTGTTTATACTAATTTTAAAAACCGTATGGCGCAAAATCCATTCACCGAGATTCTTGCTCCCATATCAATAGATAAAACTTTTGTAGATAAAGGCATTCATATATTTGAACCTTCTCCGAAAGAAGTTTTTGAAAGTCTTTTGCCGTATTATTTTGAAGTTGAGTTTTATGATATGATTATGAACGCTTATGCGTCCGAACAGGCGGCCAGAATGCAGGCAATGAGCAATTCAAAAGAGAACGCGAATGAAATTTCGGGTTTTTTGACGACTGTTTATAATAAGTCAAGGCAGGAAAGAATTACCAACGAAATTCTTGATTTGGCAAACGGTCTTATCAGTTAAAATATTATAAAGCAGCGAGGATACCGTAATGGAAAATAATATCAGTAAAAATGAAGGTTTTGTTATCAGAATTCAGGGGCCGGTAGTTGACGTAAAATTTAATAATGAAACGCCGGATATTTACGAGGCTCTTCACATTGAAAGCGCAAACGGGACAAAACTTGTTCTGGAAACGATGTTTCAGCTTGACAATTTTGAAATAAGAGCGATCGCGCTTGGTTCTACCGACGGATTAAAGAGAGGCACAAAGGTTGCAAGAACAAATGCTCCTATATCTGTTCCGGTCGGAGAAAAAACTCTCGGAAGAATTTTTAACGTACTCGGAGATTCTATAGACGGTCTTGAAAAAATAGATCCTAAAAACTCTAAATTTGCCCCAATACATAAACCGGCTCCTAAACTATCGGAACAGAAGACTGTTCCAGAAGTGCTTGAAACCGGAATAAAAGTTATAGATTTAATAGCTCCTTTTACAAAAGGAGGAAAAATAGGAATATTCGGCGGAGCCGGCGTAGGCAAAACTGTTGTTGTCAAGGAACTTATAAGAAATATAGCAATGGAGCATGAAGGCCACTCTGTTTTTGCCGGCGTAGGCGAGAGATCAAGAGAGGGAACGGATTTGTGGATTGAAATGAAAGAGTCAAATGTTCTTGATAAAACTGTTCTTGTTTTCGGTCAGATGAACGAACCGCCCGGAAGCAGAATGAGAGTCGCTTTGACGGGACTTACGATGGCGGAATATTTCAGAGATGAAAAAGGAGAGGATGTTCTGCTTTTTATTGACAATATTTACAGATTTGCGCAGGCAGGCAGCGAAGTGTCGGCGTTGCTGGGAAGAATGTCATCCGCAGTAGGATACCAGCCTAATCTTGCTCAGGATATGGGAGAACTTCAGGAAAGAATCGCTTCAACAAATAAAGGATCTGTAACTTCGGTTCAGGCTATTTACGTTCCTGCCGATGACTATACGGATCCTGCTCCGGTAACCATCTTTTCTCATCTTGACGCAACAATTACTCTTGACAGATCAATTGTTGAACAGGGATTATATCCGGCGGTAAATCCGCTTACTTCGTCCTCAAGACTTGTAGATCCCAATGTCGTAGGTCAGGAACATTATGAAGTTGCGATGAATGTAAAAAAAATACTTCAGAGATACAAAGATTTGCAGGATATAATAGCCATATTGGGTATTGATGAATTGTCGGATGAAGATAAACTTACGGTTGCAAGAGCCAGAAAAATACAGAAATTTTTAACTCAGCCTATGTTCGTCGCCGAAACTTTTACCGGACTTGACGGAAAATATGTTAAACTTAAAGATACCATAAAAGGCTTCAAAGAAATTATTGAAGGCAAACATGACGGCATATCGGAACAAAATTTCTATATGGCCGGTACGATAGAAGAAGTTGTTGCCAAAGCAAATATAAAGAAATAACAGGTAAAATTCAATGACAAAACTGTTTAAATTAGATATACTGTCTCCCGAAGGCACTGTTTTCAGCGGTGAAGTGTCACAGATGACTTTACCGACCGAAAGTGGTATAATAACAATTCTTCCCGAACATTCCGATTTAATAACAAAATTATCGGGTGGGCAGGTAGAGATAGAGAGCGGAGGGGAAAAGAAGTTTATTGCCATAATGGGCGGTTTTTTAGAAATTTCAAATAATGTCGCAAGCATAATAGCCGATTTTGCCGTAAGATCCGAAGAATTGGATGAGCAGAAGATAATTCAGGCTCAAAAATATGCGGAAGAACAGCTTAAGAAAAAAGATATTTTAAATTCCGCCATTAACGAGCATAATTTGCAGAAAGCGATTTTGGAACTTAAAATGTTTGAAAAAAACAAAATAAAAAACAGAAACAGAGGTGTTAAATAATGAGATGTTTCCTGTTATTATGTACGGCATTTTTTTCTTTATTTGTTTTATTTTCATGTTCTTCAGCGCAAAAACCGAAAGAAGATTTTTTCCCGATAGCCGTAACCGAACCCGGAGACCAGATTGCCTCGGAAGATCCTTTTTATACCGAAAAAAGACTTGTTCTTGTGACAAACGGCGTTCCAAGAGAATATGAATATGTCGTTAATGACAAAGTTGTCGCCAAAGAAAAATTGGATAAAAACGGAAAAGTTATTTTATTTGAGGGGGAAACTCCTAAAGGGTTGGTAAAACAATATGACATGGACAAAAAAATTGTGGCGGAAATTAATTATAATGCGGGAAAACTTGAAGGGGTCAATAAAAAATATTATCCAAACGGTAATATAGAATACGTAAAAAATTACAAAAACGGAGTGCTTGAGGGACAGGTTTCGGAATATTACGATAACGGGAACAAAAAAAGCGAAGCGGTTTATAAAAATAATCTTTTAAACGGGACATTAAGAAAATATTCTCCGACGGGAACCCTTTTAACTTCGGCGCAGTATTATAACGGCGTATTGGACGGCGTTTACAAAGAATTTTTTGTTACGGGAACCGTTAAAACCGAAACCGAATATTATAACGGCAAAAAAGAAGGATACAGCAAAGAATATTTTTCAAACGGGATATTGATGAAAGAATACAATTACGCTAACGCTAAACTTGCCGGCGAAACAAGAATATATTATGAAGACGGCGCTATTAATAAAATAGAAAAATATAAAGACGGAAAATTAGACGGCGAAACAAAAATATACAGCAACAATAATTCTGAAATTCCGTTGTATATAGATGTTTACAGCAACGGCAGGCAAATTTCAAGAACGGCGTTTGACGGCACCGGAAAACAAATTTTTAAAATAAGATATTAAGGGGTGTTTGATTATGTCAGGTCATAATAAGTGGGCCAGTATTAAGCATAAAAAAGCTGCAACAGATTCAAAAAGAGGCAAGGTATTTACGAAAATAATCAGGGAAATCGTTGTTTCTGCAAAAGAAAGCGGAGGTAATCCCGAGAACAATGCCAGATTAAGAAAGGCAATAAGCGATGCAAGAGAAGCCAATATGCCTCAGGATAACATAAAAAAAGCCATACAGCGCGGAACCGGTGAAATTCCGGGCGTTATGTATGAAGAAATAACATACGAAGGATACGGCCCCGGAGGGGTTGCTCTGATCGTTGAAACGACGACTGATAATAAAAACAGAACATCAGCGGAAATAAGAAAAATATTTTCAAAACATTCCGGAAATCTCGGAGAATCGGGATGCGTAGGCTGGATGTTTTCAAGAAAAGGATACATATCGGTAGACAAATCAAGTTCCGATGAAGATACGATTATGACGCTTGCCCTTGAAAACGGCGCGGATGATTTTTCGGTTGAAGACGAAATTTATGAAATTTATACAAAACCCGAACAAACTGAAACTGTAAAAAACGCTCTTGCGGCAAAAAATATACCGATTTCAAATTCTGAAGTTTCAATGATTCCGCAGACATACGTAAAACTTACGGGCGAAGACGCGGAACATATGATAAAACTTATGGACGAACTTGAAGAATACGACGACGTAAAAAATGTTTTTGCCAATTTTGATATTTCCAAAGAAGATATGGAAAAATTCAGCGTATAATGAATAAAAAATACGGTATGATTATTATTGTGTCGGCTCCGTCAGGCGCCGGGAAAACCAGCATCTGCGACGCCATAATAAAAGATGACAAGAATATAGTTTATTCGGTTTCCACTACGACAAGAGTTCCCAGAGCCGGAGAAAAAAACGGAAGAGAATATTTTTTCGTTGACGAGAAAACTTTTAAACGGGATATTAAGTCCGGGAAATTTATTGAGTGGGCAAAAGTACATGACAATTATTACGGAACAAGCAAAAAAGTATTGCGCGGAGCCTTGTCAAAGGGGAGAGATGTTCTTCTTGATATAGACGTGCAAGGCGCTTTGAATATAAAAAAACAATACAAAAATGCGTTAATGCTGTTTATAATGACTCCTACTTTGAAAGAATTGAAAAACAGACTTATAAAAAGGAATAAGGATTCTGTTAAAACAATCAAAACAAGAATTGAAAACGCGAGAAAAGAAATAAAATACGTTCATAAATACGATTATTTGATAATTAATGACAAACTCAAAGAAAGCATCAGTAATGTAAAAGCGGTTGTTAAAGCCGAAAGATTATCAATAAAAAGAAATAAAATAATATTTTAAGGAGCGGGTAATGAGTGCAGTTGAAAGAGCGTTAGATGAGGTGTTTTTTGAGTCAAAAATGGGAAAATATGAAATTGTAAAACTCGCAATTGAATGGCTAAAAGTAAAAAAAGACGAGGAAGGATATAAAAATCTTTCGCAGACTCAGCTTCTGGATAAAGCCGTAAGAGACGTGCTTACAAAAAACACTAAGGAAGTAATGGCTGAAATTGAAGATTTAAAAAAGAAAAAAACAGTAAAGCCGGTTAAGCAGGAAGAAAAATAGTAATGGCAAACCTTAAAGGTAAAAACGTAATATTGGCTGTTTGCGGCGGCATTGCCGTATATAAAGTATGCGATTTGGTCAGAAAACTTATATCACTGGATGCCGCGGTTTTCTGCGTTATGACCGAGAATGCAAAAAAGTTTGTTACTCCTCTTACGTTTCAGACTTTGTCAAACAATAAAGTTTATCACGATATGTTTGATACGTCTTCATGGGATATTGAACATGTTTCGCTTGCGCAAAAAGCGGATATTGTGGTTGTCGTTCCGGCCACGGCAAATACTATAGCAAAACTCGCGCACGGTTTTGCGGACAATCTTGTCTGCGCCACGGTTCTTGCGACTAAATCTAAAGTTATTGTTTGTCCCGCGATGAATACAAATATGTTTGAACATCAGGCTACTCAGAAAAACATAATGACGCTGAAAGATTACGGTTATAAATTTGTGGAGCCTAAAACCGGAAAACTTGCATGCGGAATTACAGGAAACGGAAATTTAGCTTCTGTTGATACTATAGCCGAAACTATAGCTGAAGAAATGGTTTGATTAAAAATATATGGCAAAAACTATTCTTATAACGTCCGGGCCTACGAGAGAATATATAGATCCCGTCAGATTTATTTCAAACGCTTCTTCCGGTAAAATGGGAAAAGCGGTTGCCGAAGCTGCGTTAAATAAAGGATTTAACGTTATACTAATCAACGGTCCGTCGCCGGAAAAAATAAAACCTTCAAAGAAATGTAAAATAATAAATGTAGTAAGCGCGAGCCAAATGTTTTGCGCCGTAAAAAGTAATCTTAAATATGCGGATATATTTATAGGAACGGCTGCAGTCGCGGATTATGCGCCGGTTTCCGTTTCAAAAATAAAAATAAAAAAAAATAAGAATATTATCAGTTTAAAACTGAAAAAAAATCAGGATATAATAAAATATGTCGCGGAACATAAGGGTTTTAAAACCGTAGCCGGATTTGCGCTTGAAACAAACAATATTATTGAGTATGCGGCGAAAAAACTTAAAGAAAAAAAACTTGATATGATTGTCGCTAACGGACCGGAAACAATATCGTCTGACAAATCAAATCCGGTTTTTTTGTTTGCGGATGGAGGAGAAAAAAAACTTGGACGCGGCACAAAACAATATGTAGCAAAAGAGATTATTAATGAAATCATCAAAATTGAATCTTGTAAAACTTGCAAAAACGGCAATTAACGAAAATAAAAATTGGGGCGAAAATGAAATTCACGAGCATAAGGGAATTTTAAAAAATACTATGCCTAAAGAGCACAAACAACCGAAGCCGGCGTGCGAATTGCTGGAATCGTTCAGAAAAAAAATATGTAATTGCAAAAGATGCTCATTAGGACAAACAAGGCTGAATTTTGTCTTCGGAACCGGTAATCCAAACGCCGAGATTATGTTTGTAGGAGAAGGGCCTGGTTTTCAGGAAGATCATAAGGGCGAACCTTTTATAGGGCGCGCAGGGGCATTGCTTGATAAAATTATAGAAGCCATGGGGCATACGAGACAGTCCGTTTATATAGCAAATATAGTCAAATGTCATCCGATGAAAGATCCTTCAAATCCGGAATTAAGCAATAACGACAGACCTCCCACGCCTGAAGAAATGGCTGCATGCAAAGAATATCTGGATAAACAGATGGAAATAATATCGCCTAAAGTTATAATTACTCTCGGAGCGTCTTCCACAAGATGTCTTTTAAATACCGAAGAGACTATAAGCAGCTTGAGAGGAAAATTCAGCGTTTATAACGGAATTAAGCTTATGCCTACATATCATCCCGCCGCATTGCTTAGAAATCCCGGTTTAAAAAAAGATACATGGCATGATATGAAAGAAGTTCTTGCCTATTTAAAACAGAGATAATATGAAAGTTGTTGAAGCCGTTATTCCCATACCTTTAAATAAATCATTCTATTATGCCTTTGCGTCTGATTTAAATCCTGAAAAAATCATAGACAGAAGAATAAAGATTCCTTTTGGTAATAGAATTACCGTAGGATATGCAATTGATATAAAAGAAATAAATGACAGTAAATTAAAATTAAAAGATATTGCCGAAGTGTTGGACAGCGAACCGGTTATTTCAAAAGAAATGAAGGAAATGGCAGGTTGGCTGTCAAAAACATATCTTTGTTCCCTCGGCGAAGCTCTTTCAACGATAGTCCCTGTATCAATGAAAATTCCGAAAAGAAAAACATCAAAAAAAAACAGTAAAAAAACAAAAATAGAAAATCCGAATTTTAAAGTTACCGAATATCAAAAAGAATCACTGGATAAAATATATGAGGCAATATCCGCCAATAAAAATATAAATTTTTTATTGCACGGGGTAACCGGTTCCGGTAAAACTGAAATTTATTTAAGAGCTATTCAAAAAACACTGGACAATAACAAAACGGCTATTTTTTTACTTCCCGAAATTGCCCTGACGCCCCAATTTATAAGTATTATTAAGAAAAGATTCGGAGATATTGTCGCATTGTGGCACAGCGGCGTATCAATGATACAAAAGTATAAAATATTTGATTCGGTCAGAACAGGAGATATAAAAATTGTAATAGGCGCAAGGTCCGCAATTTTTCTGCCTTTTACAAATCTCGGATTAATCGTTATAGATGAGGAACATGAATCAACGTATAAACAGGACAACAAACCGTGTTATGACGCAAAAGAAATTGCGTTATGGCGTGCAAAATACAATAACGCCGTATGTGTTTTAGGTTCAGCTACGCCTGCCATAGAAACATACAAGAAAAGTATTGACGGCGATTTAAAATTATTGGAACTTCCAAAGAGAATAGATAACAAACAGATGCCGGTAATAGAAATGATATCTTTAAAAGATATAAAAAATAAAGGATCCGTATTTTCAAATAAATTAATTTCAGCCATAAAACAGGCTTTGGCAAGACGTGAGCAAATTATAGTTTTTTTAAACAGAAGAGGTTTTTCTCCGACTTTGATGTGTAAAAAATGTGATACGGTTTACCAGTGTCAAAATTGTTCAGTTTCAATGGTATATCATAAAAAACCTGAAATATTAAAATGTCATTACTGCGGGGCGGAAATAAAATTTCCGATAAAATGTAATAAATGCGGAGGGAAAGAATTTGCAATTTTCGGAGTGGGAACACAAAGAGTTGAAGAAGAATTAAAACGAATTCTTCCGCATTCAAAAATATTCAGATTAGATGCCGATACTGCCACAAGCAAAGAAGTATATTCTAAAGTTTATGAAGGTATAAAAAACGAAGAGTATGATATTTTACTCGGAACTCAAATGGTTGCCAAAGGTTTTGATTTTTCCAGAATATCACTTGTTTGCGTTGTTGACGCCGATACTTCTTTATATCTGCCGGATTTTCGCTCGTCAGAAAAAACTTTTCAATTAATTACGCAGGTTGCCGGAAGATGCGGAAGGGCGGATATTAAAGGCAAAGTTTTGGTACAGACAAAATATCTTGATAACTATGCATTGGTAAATGCAAAAGAATACAATTATAAACAATTTTACGGACAAGAAATAGAATTCAGAAAAGAATTAAAATATCCGCCTTTTTGCGATATTGCAAAAGTGACGGTAAGAAATAAAGACGATAAAAAAACATTAGATTTTATCAAACAAGTATATATTTATTTGCAGGAAAAAATAGATAAGTCAGGTTATAAAATAACATTGCTGGGGCCGTCTCAGGCATATATTGCAAAACAAAACGGAACATACAGATGGCAGATAATTTTAAAAGGCAAAAAATACGAAATAAAAGAAATTTTAGAACAAATTGCAGATTTGAAAATACCGGCAGAAACGTATATTAGTTTGGAATTGGACCCGAGTGATTTGCTATAATTACGGTGTTGCCGGAATTGTTAAATAAGAAACAGAATAATAGGGGGAAAGATGATTACATTATTGGTAATAGCAGTACTCTTGGTTATTGTCGGTTTATTTTTATGGTCAACATACAACAGATTTATCGTTTTAAGAAACAGAGTAAAAGAGGCCTGGAGCGACATAGAAGTTTTATTGAAAAGAAGATATGATTTGATTCCTAATCTTGTTGAAACCGTAAAAGGATATGCCGCGCATGAGAAAAATACTCTTGAAGCAGTTATTCAGGCCAGAAATATGGCGATGGCCGCAAATAAAAGTTCAATAGAAGAACAGGCAAAGACCGAAAACATATTGAGCGGCACATTAAAATCATTGTTTGCTTTGAGCGAAAGTTATCCGGACTTAAAAGCAAACGTTAATTTTTTGGAATTACAAAGAGAACTTGTTGATACTGAAAATAAAATTCAGGCATCAAGAAGATTTTATAACGCAAACGTATTGTCCTTGAATACAAAAATTGAACTTTTCCCGAGCAATATAGTCGCAAATATGTTTAATTTTGAAAAACAAAAATTTTTTGAACTTGACGAAAACGAACAGGCTGCCAAAAATCCTGTTAAAGTATCGTTTTAAAAAATGAAAACAACATACGATTTTATAGATTCAAATACAAGAAAAACTTTCGTTTTGCTTGCTTTGTTTCCTGTCAGTCTTGCGATTATCACTTATGGGTCAATGGTTTTATTCTCATATTTTTACATGACGGAGCAATCGGTCGGAGTTTATTCGTTTAAAAATATTTTAAATTATGTTGACGGTTATTTCTTTTCCGTTTTCGCGATAGTTTTAATTTTTTCGGCGTTATGGACCGTGATTTCCTATTATTCGGGTCATAAATTTATATTGTCGTCTTTGGATTCTCATGAAGCCGACCCTGAAAAATATAAAGAAATAATAAGGATAGCCGAAAATACGGCGATAACGGCGGGAATTGCGACTCCGAAAATATATATACTTGAAGATTCAGGATTAAATGCTTTTGCCACGGGAAGAAATCAGAAAAATTCATGCATCGCTCTGACTACGGGCATTATATCAAAACTTGACAAAGCCGAGCTTGAGGGAGTAATAGCTCATGAAACTGCCCATATCCAAAACAGCGACACAAAATTGATGCTTATTATAATTTTGGTTATAGGTTTCTTTACTCTTGCGGGTAATTTTTTAATAAGAATGCCGTCAAGAAACAGAGGCGGAAAAAATAAAGGAGCGGTTATTATTTTTATAATAGGGTTTATATTGTATATCTACGGAACTGTTATTGCGCCTTTGATAAGACTTGCGGTTTCAAGAAGAAGAGAATATCAGGCCGACGCTACCGCCGCTCTTATTACCAGAAATCCGCAGGGGCTGATTTCTGCCTTGAAAAAAATAACGGCCGATTCGTCAGTCGCTTCATTTTCCGGAAAAGAATCAATGGCGGCAATGTGTATAGAAAATCCTTTAAAAGAAAAAAATAACGGATTTTCGGATTTATTTACGGGTCTTTTTTCGACTCATCCGCCCGTTGAACTCAGAATAAAGGCTCTTGAAGAAATGGACGGTATTTCGGCAGATTAATAATTATCTGCCTCCGCCGCCACCTCCTCCGCTGCCTCCGCCTGAAAATCCGCCTCCTCCGCTTCCGCTTCTTTTTGAAGACGAAGAAACATTCAACGCATTTGCAAAATTACTTATTCCGTTTGTAAAAAATATGCCTTTATGCGTGTGAATTCCTCTGGTTCTTAACGATTCGTCAAGCATCGTTTTATCAAGTATTTTACCGAAAGAAGTTATCCATTTATTATCCATTTTAAAGGCGATTGCGAAAGGCAGATAATCGCAGAATATTTTTTGAGCGTTAGTCGGGTCGGATAATTCAACTCTGTATTCCTCAACGCGATTAATATATTCTTTAAAACCGTCAATTGCGTCAATAAGAGGACGTCCTTTCTCTGTATATCTTTTAAAACTTTTTGAAACTAAAACTGATATGATTACAAGCAAAACAAATGTGACCGTGAAAATTAACGAATCATCCGAGAAAAAGAATTGAACGTTTCCGGAAACGATGCTGAAGGCAAAAGAGAGAAAAAATGTTAAGAACCAATGTATTGAGTCTTCTTTTGAAACAATTACGGCAAAAAACAAAGCGGCAAATATAAGAATACCGGATATGTGTGCGTACACTGTAAAAAATAAAATGATTGCGCAAAGCGGCAAAGCCCACAGTATATTTTTTTTTAAATATTCGCCGTTTTCCTGTGTTTTAAGAGACGAAATAAGATTTTTCTTGGCTTCGGCTATTAAGGGAACATATCCTTTTAAAATTACAGCCGACAGAGAATTCATGGGAAATAAAGTTTTATAAACAGCCTGTTCTTCATCGGGTAAAACCGGAGCTATGGAGTTTGATTTGTTTTTTAAAATGTAAGCCGACTCCAATGAATTATATTCTATTTCTATTATTCCTTTCAAAGCAAGAGACATTAAAACTGCGGTAAACGATGCAGACGCATTCATATTTGAGATGTATCCGGCAAAAGCCGGCGAAATGTCAGGAGGAGTAAACCTGCGCAGTATTATGCGGTCTTTGAGATCGGGTCCTATGTAAAAACGTTTTATTGTTTTTGAGTATATAAACGGCAATATGATCAAGATGACAGCTATAATCAAAATTTTTTTGTTTTTGTCATAGAAGGAACGTTTTATTACGGCATTTTTTGAAAACGGCACCGCCACTGAAAAACCTTCGTTCGGATTGAGAATTTTTGTAGTTTCAAAGCGCAATCCGTCCGTTTGGCGCGCATTGTGTTCTTTTGAACCGTATATGCCTGTATATAACGAAATATTTTCTTTAAAAGGCGTTGCGTTTTCAGGAAGTATTAGTTCAAAAGTGGATTTTTCTATTGTAAAGGACCATCCGTTTCCCGTGACGTTCCAGAAAATTTCATCGTAATTTTTAAAAAATCTTACGGCATTTTCAAATTTGTATGTGAGGCAATATTTATGCAAACCCTGAGAAATAAAATTATCATTGCCGAAATTTACGGTCAGCATTCCGTTTCTTTTTTGGATAAAATACGGATGAGAAACGCCGTCCATTAACAGACTTAGTACCGTTATATTTCCGTTTTTTGCAAAAGGAATTGTTCTGTAAATTCCTCTTTTAACAGATTTATGTTCCGCGTTAACGGTTATATTTTCGGTAACAATTGCCGAAGCATCCGTGTTTACCGAAAGTTTTACGTCAAAAGCCGTAATTTTTTCTTCGGCTTTCAAAGCGGTAAAACATAAAAGACACGCCAAAACCGCAAATATTTTTTTCATAAATAAACGGTTAAATCTGCGAATAAAGATTGGTCATTTCTATAGCGGTTACCGCCGCATCGCTTCCTTTATTGCCTGATTTTGTTCCGGCTCTTTCTATCGCCTGTTCAATGCTGTCAGTAGTGAGAACTCCGAAAACAACCGGAACTTTGCTTGATATTCCTACCGACGCTACGCCTTTTGACACTTCGGCTGAAACGTAGTCAAAATGAGGAGTTGAGCCTCTTATAACGCAGCCTAAACATATTACAGCGTCGTATTTTGAAGATTCGGCAAGTTTTTTTGCCACAGCCGGAATTTCAAAAGCGCCCGGAACCCATACTGCCGTAATGTCTTCTTCTTTTGCTCCGTGTCTTACAAGCATGTCAATACATCCGGAAACGAGTTTGTTGGTGATAAATTCATTGAATCTTGATACGACAAGCGCGAATTTTTTGCCCGACGAGTTTAACTGGCCGTTAATTGTTTTCATTTTATTTTTCTCCTTTTAAAATTCATTAAAAAAATGACCCATTTTAATTTTTTTTGTTTTAAGATAGCGTCTGTTAATTTTATTTGACGGTATTTCTATCGGAACTCTGCCCGTAACTTTTAATCCGTATCCGTTTAAGCCTATTATTTTTCTCGGATTATTTGTCATTAATTTTATACTGGATATGCCGAGTTCGCATAAAATCTGGGCGCCGACTCCGTAATCTCTCAAATCAGGGGCAAAACCGAGAGCTACGTTTGCTTCAACGGTATCCATTCCTTCTTCCTGAAGTTTATAAGCTTTTAATTTATTTGTAAGTCCTATTCCTCTTCCTTCTTGATGCATGTACAAAACTACGCCGAGTCCTTCTTTTTCTATCATTGTCAAAGCCCGTTCAAGCTGCTGGCCGCAGTCGCATTTTAAAGAGTGGAAAATGTCGCCTGTTTCGCATGAAGAATGAACTCTTACAAGAACGTTTTTTTTGTTTCTGACGTCTCCTTTTATTATTGCAAGATGCGTTTCTTTTTTTATTGTGTCTTCAAAAAGAGAAAGCGTAAAATTGCCGTATTTAGTGGGGAAGTTCACGGTTACTGCTTCTTTTACAAGTTTTTCGGTTGATCTTCTGTATTTAATCAGTTCTTCAACTGTTATAATTTTCAGTTTATGTTTTTTTGCGAATATCAAAAGATCCGGAAGCCTTGCCATCGTGCCGTCGTCATTCATTATTTCGCATATTACCGCCGAACCGTCAAGCCCCGCAAGAAGCGCAAGATCCACCGAAGCCTCGGTATGTCCGGCTCTTACCAAAACGCCGCCCTCTTTGTATCTCAAAGGGAAAATATGTCCGGGTCTTTCAAAATCGGAAGGTTTGCTTGCGCCGTCGGCGATAGCTCTTATTGTTTTTGCTCTGTCGTACGCCGAAATTCCCGTTGAAGTTCCGTTTTTATAATCAACCGATTCGGTAAAAGCGCAGCTTATTTTGTCATGCGATATTACTCCGTGTTTTTTTTCAACTGTTTTAATTTCAAGTTTATCAAGTCTGTCTCCCTTTACCGGAACGCAGACAAGCCCTCTGCCGAATTTTGTCATAAAATTTATTATCTGAGGAGTGACTTTTTGGGCCGAGCAAACCAAATCTCCCTCATTCTCTCTGTTTGGATCGTCAACTACTATAATCATTTTGCCTTTTTTAATGTCTTTTACGACCGATTCAATTGTCGCAAATTTAAATTTTCCAGATGTTTTCATGTTTACCCGCCTTTAAATAAATCCGTTTTCTTTCAATAAATCTACGGTTATATCTTTGTTCTGTTTGTTTTTGTTCAAGAGTATTTTTTCTGTATATTTTGCAAGTACGTCAATTTCAATATTTACGGTATCTTTAATTTTTCTTGAATTAAAAACCGTTCTTTTAAAAGTTTCGGGAATCATTGCAACCGAAAAAGAATTGCCGTTAATTTCAGATATTGTAAGGCTTATTCCGTCAATTGCTATAAATCCTTTGCTTACGGCGTACTTTCTTATAAGCTCATTTAAAACAAAGGATATAATATAAAATCTTCCCGAATTTTTTATATCCGTTATTTGAACAGTCGTATCTATGTGTCCTGATACTATATGCCCGCCCATTCTTGAATTTAATTTTAAAGCTCTTTCAAGATTTACCAGAGAATCTTTTTTTAGAATAGAAATATTGGTTATGTCGGCCGTTGTCGGGCTGTAATCAAAAGATAAAAAATTCCCTTCAATAGAAGTCACGGTAAGGCATGCGCCGTTAACGGCTATGCTGTCGCCGGTTTTTATGTCGTCAAGAGACGTTTCAATCGTCAGTTGGGAATCAGAAAATTTTTTTACTTTTCCTATATCTTCTATTATTCCGGTAAACATCAGAATGTACCCCGTATTAAAATATCGGTTCCTATTTTTGTAAAATTCATTTTTTTAAATTTCAGGCCTTCGCATACTTTTGAGATTCCGTTTCCTTCAACGGGAGTTACGGCGTCTTTTCCGCCTATAATTACCGGAGCCGTAAAAATATACATATCGCTTACTTTGCCTGTTGCAAGAACGGATGCGTTAAGAGTTCCGCCTCCTTCAATTAAAATCCTTTTTAATGATAAATCGTTGAGTTTTGTTATTACGCAGTTAAAATCATTTTCAATGAGTTTAAAATCCGCAGGAATAAGCTTAACGCGCGGTTTAATGAAATAAGACGGTATTTTATCCGCGGATAAGTCATGGAATATTATTGTAGGGATGTTTCCGTCTATAACGTTGTAATATTCCGGTATGGAAAGATTTTTATCAAATAACACTCTTACCGGATTTTTGCCTTTGTTTCTGCTTGACAGAACGGGATTGTCTTTTATAACGGTATTTGTTCCTACGATGATCGCATCGTATTTTGTTCTTAATTTGTGGACAAAATCTCTGGATTTTTCAGAGGTTATCCATTTGGAGTCGCCCGTTTTTGAAGCGATTTTTCCGTCAGCCGACATTGCGTATTTTATAGTTATATGCGGTTTTGTTTTTTTTATGTGTTCTATATATTGCTTGTTCAGTTTTTTTGCTTCTTTTTCAAGAATTCCGCAGATGACTTCAATTCCGTTTGCGCGCAGTTTTTTTAAACTCAGTCCGCATGTCTTAGGATTCGGATCGGGCATTGAACAAACAACTTTTTTTATTTTTGATTTTATTATCAGATCGCTGCATGGCGGACGTTTGCCCCAGTTGTTGCAAGGTTCAAGATTTACGTATAAAACTGACCCTTCGGCATTTTTCCCGGCCGCGCTTATGGCTTCGTCTTCCGCATGAGGTCCTCCGAAAAAATTATGGTTGCCGGTTGATATTATTCTGCCGTTTTTTACAAGAACAGCGCCTACAAGAGGATTAGGATAAACTTGACCCAATCCTTTTTTTGCGAGTTTAAAAGTCAATTTGATTAAATCTTTTTCATTTAACGCTTTCAAAATAAAAAACCTCAAAGTTATAAAATAACTTCGGGGTATAAATAAGACTGCCGTATATTGTTTCTTCTATCATCCGGACTTTACCGTCGGCATCTGATTTTCACAGATTCAATCCGTTTTTATCAAAACGGAGTCGTAGGCTTGCCGGAAAATCCGGCTTACTACCGGTAAGGAATTTCACCTTCCCCGAAGAACTGAAAACATTTAAGCAAATTTGCAATATATAAGTCAACCGCCGAAAGTATAAATATTAAAAATATTATTGTATAATCATTCTAAAATGAAGTATATAACGATATTTATTACGACTCCGGGTAAAAAAGTATCAAAAGTTATTGCGGAACAACTGCTTGTTAATAAGCTTGTTTCATGCGTGAGTATAATTTCTTCTGTTAAATCTTCTTATTGGTGGAAGGGGAAAATTTGTAAGTCCGACGAACAATTGCTAATATGCAAAAGCGTTAAAAATAAATTTAAAAAAATAATAAATGTCGTGAAAAAAAATCATCCGTATGAAGTTCCCGAAATTGTATCGTTTGATATATCGGACGGCAATTGCGAATATTTAAAGTGGATAGCAAATATAACAGATTCAAGGAGATAAGTATATGTTAAAAAACCCGATAATGTTAATAATCGTGTTAGTCGTAGGAGCTTTACTGGGGTCTTTTTTGGGAGAATTGATTTCAATAGTTTTGCCGTCAGGAGCAATGAAGGATTTATTTATAAAAGATTTGTCCGCAGGTCTTATGCCGTCCACGTTTGATTTAAGAATAGTTCAAATTACGTTCGGCTGTATGCTGAAATTAAACGTAATGTCTTTGGTCGGAGTCATCTTATCCGCTTTTATATTCAGGAAAATATATGACAAATAAAATCATACTTGCATCGGCATCGGAGAGGCGTATTCAATTGTTAAAAAAATGGGGACTAAAATTTAAAATACACCCCAGCAGAATCAAAGAAGTTTCAAATTGTAAAAGACCTTCGGCTATTGTAAAAGATCTTGCTTTGCAAAAAGCTGAAAATGTCCGCAGAGCATTTAAAAACAGCGTTATAATATCTGCCGATACGATTGTCGTTTTAGGCGGAAAAATAATAGGCAAGCCGAAAAACTGCGGACATTCGGATGAAATTTTAAAAAAATTAAACGGAAGCATACATAAGGTTTATACCGGCGTTGCGATTTTAAGTCCCGAAAAATCAATAGTGTTTTATGATGCTGCGAAAGTCAAAATGAAAAAACTCGGCAAAGAAAAACTTAAAACTCTTGCGGGAAAACATATGGATAAAGCCGGCGCTTATGCGGTACAGGATAAAAACGATAATTTTGTTGAAAAAATATGCGGAGATTATTTTACGGTCGTCGGGCTTCCTTATGTTAAACTGCGGAAAGAACTGAAAAGATTTTCAATAAATATTAAATAACAGACGTTTAAATTTTATTGTCCATAGTTATTTTTACCGAAGTTTCTTTTCTTATTTTATCAAACCAGTCATTTAAGATTTCATTGTTTCTCGTCTGCAAAACATAATCTTTTGTAATTTTCGGATTTTCATTTTTCAGACCTGAAAATTCGGATTCGCTTATGTCGGAAACTGCGGAAGCTATTAAAATTTTCATTTTATGTGCCGCAATCTGTTTTTTTCTCATATTTTCAAATTCTTTCGGCGTCAGTCTTAAATTATTAAGAACATTAAAATAGTATCTCGGGTCAAAGATTCCTTCTTCATTAAGAAAATATTTATGGCTGCGTATATCCATTGCAAGTTCTTCTTCGGAAACAATAATACCGTAATCTTTTGTCTGCTGCCATAATATTTCGTCCAGAACCAGCGTATTTATGATATTTGACTGTATTTCTTTTGCCGTATCGTCAGTAACATCGGGATTTGATTTTCTTACGACATCAATCGTATTATTATACAAAGCATAATATATTTTGTAGGGAATTTTATACCCGTTGACTACCGCAACCGTATCAAAATAATTTTTTTCTCCGAATAAATAACTGCCGAATCCTACGAAAGTTCCGGCAAAAAAACCGAGAATTGTTATTAAAAAAATTTTAATTTTGTGTTTTATTAAGAAATTTATCATTTTAGTCAGCCTCTTTTTCAGTATTAACAGTTGAATTTTCGCCGTTATTGAGCATTAAGCTTCTTCCTTCAAATACGGCACCTTCGCTTATTGATATCATTTTTGTTTGAATATTTCCGATAATTTTAGATTTATTAAACAATTCAACATATTCCGTAGCAGTGATATTGCCTTCAACAGTGCCGCTTACAAGAACATAATTTGAATTGATATCGCCTTTTAACGACGCGGCGTCTCCTATAATCACGCCTGCCGAATTTTCAATATTGCCCGTCATTTTTCCGTCAATTCTTATTGTTTTTTCGGTTGAAATATTGCCGTTTAATACCGTATTTTGTCCTATAAACGTTTCAATTGTATCAAATTTATTTTTTTTGGTCATCTTTATATTTGGTCCTGTTTTGTTTATTTTAAATAACTGCTTAAAAATTTTATCGGATTTACAGGTTTTTTTCGGAAATGGACTTCATAATGAAGGTGGTTGTCCGTAGATCTGCCTGTGCTTCCCATTTTTGCTATCATTTGTCCTTTTGTTAAGGACTCGCCTTTTATAACAAGAATCTTGGAAAGATGAGCGTATACCGTTCTGTATAAATTGCTGTGCTGAACGACTATAACATTTCCGTATCCTGTTTTTCTTCCCGCAAGAATTACGGTGCCGTCAGCGGTTGAATAAATAGGAGTGCCTTTCATGTTTGCTATATCTATTCCCGAGTGAAAGAACCTGTATCCGAAAATCGGATGAGTTCTGAAACCGTAAGGTGATGAAATAACTCCTTCGCAAGGCCACATTGAAGGAGTATATCGGAATTTTATTCTTTGAGCGTTTATGTGCATCATCACTTCCGAATAACTTTTTAACGTAAATTTGTATTCTTCAAATAAGCCGAGAGACTGGTTTATTATATCCTGATATGAAAATTTATTGAAGTTTCCTGATAATATTGTTGATAATGCGCTTGATTCTATCGGAGTCGGGCCGCCGTATCCTAATCCTTCTTCAATGATTGCTTTTTTTGAATTCATTGCCAGAAGAGATCTTATCTGTTCGTCGTTTTGTTTGATTTGGGCAAGCATTTCTTTTGATTTTTTTATTTCATCCGAGAAAAACAGCATGCGGACTTTCATTATTTCGTTATCGGCTTTAATTTTTACGTAATCTATATGCCGGCCGGAAATAAAACCCGCCCATAAAGTCAGCAAAGTCCATGAAAATCCCAATATCAATATAAACAAAAGAGAGAAGTTTAATTTGATAGGTTTGATTTTTCCGTGATGAATAAAAATTACAGTTGTTTTTCTTTTTAATTCAGCGATGATTGATCTGAAATATTTCTTCATAAACGCAATAAATTTTAACACAAAAAAAGAATTATATCAATGTTTTTTTTATAAATATAACGGGTAAAATAAAAAAAATATTAAATGCGGCATAATATCAATTGATGTTTAAATTTTTTAACATTTTGACTTTTAATTATATTTATTTTTCGTTGAATGGTGCAAGCCAGTCAGATATCTTTTTGTCAAGAATATTTTTATCGGTTTTTAAAACTTTTTTAAATTCTTGTCCTCTTATAACTTTTGCATTTTTTATTTTAGATTCAAAGTCTTCAAAAAACTTACCGTAATTTCCGCCGTGCGTTGCAAAAGGAACTACCGTTTTACCTTTGAAATCAGTTTGCGATAAAAAGGAAAGAATGGGAGCGGGAACCGTATACCACCAAACAGGACCGCCGATAAAAATTAAATCATACTTGTTAATATCGGGGATATTATCATTTTTTAATTTCGGATAATTTTTCGGATTCATTTGTTTTTTTGCTGTAATATATATCATCGGAGAACCGGGATATTCATTTTCTGTCTTGATTTCGTATATATCTGCATTAGTTTTTTCTTTAATTGTTAAAGCAATTGTTCTAGTATTTCCTGAAAGAGAGTAGTAAACGACCAAAATTTTTCCAAAATCGCGGTTGTTGATATTTTCGGCTTCTGATGTTTGGCAAAATAATAATGATAACGATAATGTCGTAGCAAAAAACAGGAATAAAGATTTGAACATATTAAATTCTCTTTCTGATTAAATATTTGTAATTCATTAGAAGCATATATTATTTGTATGAGCTAATTTTATTTTGAACTATCTGCATTAATCTATAAAATAAAAATTTTTATGTCAAAACGTCAATAATTTTTTAATTTTGTTTTTTGTTGATTGTGTTGAAAAAAAAGGTTAAATAATTATATAATACTTAATAATTTATTTAACGGGAATTTTACATTGAAAGCTTTTATTTTGGCAGCCGGAGTAGGAACAAGACTCAGGCCTTTAACTTTTGAACTCCCCAAACCGATGATACCTTTGGTAAACAAACCGGTTATGGCCCATACCATTGATAATCTGAAAAGACATAATATTTCAAATATCATGATGAATCTTTATTTTATGCCCGAAATGATTGCGGATTATTTCGGAAACGGCGAAAAATTTAACGTCAATATTTCATATTCAAAAGAAGAAAATTTATTGGGAACCGCAGGCGGATTAAAAAAATGCAAGGATTTTTTTGATTCGACTTTTATTGTTATGTCCGGAGACGGTTTGTCGGATATTGATATTACTTCTGCAGTTGAGTTTCATAAGAAGAAAAAGGCGTTGGCGACAATGGTTTTAAAAAAAATAGATTCAAAATTTGAATACGGAGTTACGATAACAGACAGAAAAAACAGGATTGTCGATTTTGTTGAAAAACCAAGCTGGAGTTCCGTATTTTCTGATACGGTAAACACAGGCATTTATATATTTGAGCCTGAGATATTTAAATATATTCCGGACGGAGTTTATGATTTCGGCAAAGACTTATGGCCGAAACTTTTAAAACTTAAAAAACCGATATACGCCTATCTGATGAACGGATATTGGACGGATATAGGAAATATCGGTGAATACAAACAGGGAACCTGCGACGCGTTAAAAGGAATTGTCAAAATAAATATAGACGGTTCAAAAATAAAAAATACAAATGTCCTATCCGGAGAAAACTGCAAAATTGATGCAACAGTTAGATTTATAGGAAAATCCGTAATAGGCGCAAATTGTTTTATCGGCAAAAATGTTATAATTGAAGACGGCACCGTTATCGGCGATAATATTCAAATTAATGACGGGTCAATAATTAAAAATTCAATTATATGGTCAAATGTAAAAGTCGGAAAAGAAGTTAAATTGTATTCAAGCGTAATAGGAACTGACGTTCCTGATAAATTATCCGTATATAACGGTTTATTATTTAATATGCAGTAAAAAGGGGAGAATTATGGCAAAAAACACAGGCGGATGGTTATTTACATCGGAATCGGTTACTGAAGGCCATCCGGATAAATTATGCGATGTAGTTTCAGACAGTATACTTGATGCGATAGTTGCAAAAGATCCCAAAGCCAGAGTGGCATGCGAAACTTTTGCATCCAACGGGCTTTTGATAGTGGGCGGCGAGATCACGACAACTGCCGAAATAGATAAAATGAAAGTCATAAAAAACGCGGTAAAGGGAATAGGATATACAAATCCAAAATACGGTTTTGACATTAATACATGCAAAATAATGGATGTTATAAATACTCAGTCTCCCGATATTGCGCAGGGCGTTGATACCGGCGGAGCCGGCGATCAGGGATTAATGATAGGATTTGCCTGCAAGGAAACGCCGGAATTGATGCCGCTTCCGATAATGCTTGCTCACAAACTTGCGATGAAACTTACGGATGTCAGAAAAAAAAGAATTTTAAAATATTTGGGGCCTGACGGGAAATCACAGGTTACCGTAGAATACAAAAATTGGAAGCCTTACAGGGTTGAGGCCGTCGTTATATCATCCCAGCATACCGATGAAATTCTGGATAAAACGGGAAAACATATAACCGAAAAATCAAAGAAGGAAATTTTTGATAAAATTATCAAACCCGTGGTTGGCAAATGGATAGATAAAAACACAAAAATTCATATTAATCCGACGGGAAAATTCGTAGTCGGCGGTCCTTTGGGAGATACCGGGCTTACGGGCAGAAAAATAATCGTTGATACATACGGCGGAATGGCTGCGCACGGAGGCGGAGCGTTTTCAGGTAAGGATTCAACAAAAGTTGACAGAAGCGCATGTTACATGGCAAGACATATCGCAAAAAATATAGTTGCATCCGGCATTGCGGATAAATGTACGGTTCAGCTTGCTTATGCAATAGGAATAGCGGAGCCTGTTTCAGTAATGGTTGACACTCATCATTCGGGTAAAATTCCGGGAGATTTACTGGTGCCGGTAGTAAGAAAAATATTTCCTTTAACTCCTCAGGGAATAATAAAATATTTGGATTTAAGAAAACCTATATTTGCAAAAACTGCGGCATACGGACATTTCGGCCGAAACGAATTTAAATGGGAAAAAACAAATAAAGTAGCGGAACTCAAAAAAGAAATATCAAAAATAAAAAAAGGATAAAAAATGAAATACGACATAAAAAACATTAAAACGGCTTCCGAAGGCAAAAAAAGAATTGAATGGGCCGAAAGAGAAATGCCTGTTTTAAGGCAAATCAAAGAAAGATTTTCAAAAGAAAAACCGTTGAAGGGAATAAGGCTTGGATGCTGCCTGCATGCGACAACCGAAACGGCAAATTTAATGATAACGTTAAAAGCCGGAGGCGCCGAAGTTTATTTGTGCGCATCAAATCCTCTGTCAACGCAGGATGACGTTGCGGCTTCTCTTGTTAAGGATTACGCAATCCCGACTTTTGCAATAAAAGGCGAAGATAATAAAACATATTATAAACATATCAATGCCGTTTTGGATACAAAACCCCAGATGACGATGGATGACGGAGCGGATCTTGTTTCAACTGTTTTTTCAAAAAGAAAAGACTTATTAAAGAATATAATAGGCGGAACCGAAGAGACGACTACCGGCGTTATAAGACTAAGAGCAATGGAAAAAGACGGCGTTTTGGCATATCCGATTATTGCGGTTAACGACGCTATGACAAAACATTTTTTTGACAACAGGTACGGAACAGGGCAATCAACTTTAGACGGAATTATAAGAGCAACAAATATCCTTATAGCAGGTAAAGTTTTTGTTGTTGCCGGATACGGCTGGTGCGGAAGAGGACTTGCGACTAAAGCCAAAGGAATGGGGGCGCACGTAATAGTTACGGAAGTTGACCATTTAAAAGCTTTGGAAGCAAAAATGGACGGATTTGAAGTAATGCCTATGATTGACGCAAGCAGAAAAGGCGATATTTTTGTTACCGTTACGGGAGATTTGAACGTTATAGACGAAAAACATTTTAAAGTTATGAAAGACGGAGCAATTGTTTGCAACAGCGGACATTTTAATTCCGAAATAAATATTCCGGCAATTAAAAAATTATCAAAATCGGTAAGAACCGTAAGACCTTTCGTTGAAGAGTATGTTTTAAAAGCAAATAACAGAAAAATTCATATTTTAGCGGAAGGAAGACTTGTAAATCTGGCATCGGCCGAAGGACATCCGGCAAGCGTTATGGATATGTCGTTTGCCAATCAGGCGTTATCGGCAGAGTATATGCTTAAAAACGCCGAAAAATTGGAAAAGAAAGTATATTGCGTTCCCGAAAAAATAGATACGGAAATAGCAAAATTAAAATTAACGGCGATGGGAGTAAAAATAGATACTTTAACGCCGGAACAAAAAAAATATTTATCGTCTTGGCAGGAAGGCACGTAAAATACGTTTGACTTATTTAATAAATAAATATATAATCATAAACTCAATATATTAAAGGTGGTTTTCATAAAATGAAGAACGGTAAGAGTTATCTTCCGAAAGCGGAAGAAATAAACAGAAAATGGCATTTTATAGATGCTGAAGGTCAGGTTTTAGGCAGATTGGCTGTAAGAGTTGCGACGTTATTGACCGGCAAAAGAAAAGCGATTTATGCGTCAAGCGTTGACTGCGGAGATTTTGTGGTGCTTACAAATGTTTCAAAAATGGTTTTAACCGGAAAAAAACTTGAACAGAAAACGGCTTTTTCTTACTCGGGATATCCCGGAGGCGGAAAGTTGGTTCCTTATTCAAAATTGATGGCTGAAAATCCGGATAAAGCGTTTCGTCTTGCCGTAAAAGGGATGTTGCCGAAAAATAAGTTGGCTGATAAACAAATGACGCGCATGAAATTATTTAAAGGCGCGGAACATACGCACCAGGCGCAAATTGAAAAATAGTTAAATTAGGAGATATAAAAAGATGAGTAATGCGGGTTATTTGACGGCAGGAAGAAGAAAAAATGCTGTAGCAAGAGTTTTAACATCTAAGGGCAGCGGTAAAATTGTTATAAATGATAAAAGCATTGATGAATATTTCGGCGGTTTGGAAAGACATAAAAAAATCGCTTTAAAACCTTTTGAATTTTGGCCTAGTATGAAGAGTTACGATTATTACATAAATGTTTACGGCGGCGGTGTTTCGGGACAAGCCGGAGCTGTAAGCCACAGCATAGCCAGAACAATACTTGAATTGGATCCCGCATTGAAAGATACCCTTAAAAAAGAAGGGTTGCTTACAAGAGATTCAAGAATGGTTGAAAGAAAAAAATCGGGAAGACCGAAAGCAAGAAAAAGATTCCAATTCTCAAAACGTTAATTTTTTACATATCAAAAAAGCCTCTCTGTTTTCAGAGAGGCTTTTTTTATTTTTTAATGAATAAATTTTATCTGTAATTAGTAAACTGAAGCGGAAGCGAGAAATTTGCGGTTTTTAAATATGCGATTACTGCCTGTAAATCATCTTTTTTTGCGGATGAAACTTTTACTTTTGAACCTTCTATCTGTGTATTAACTTTTATTTTTGAATCCTTTATGAGTTTTGAAAGTTCTTTCGCTTTATCGGAAGGAAGCCCGCTTATAAGTTCTATAACCTGTCTTACCGTCCCTTCAAACGCCTGCTCTTTCGGCTTATAATTCAATGTTTTAAGAGATACTCCTCTTTTGGCAAATTTACCGTCTACAATGTCTATGAGAGCTTTTAGTTTAAAATCATCATCGCCTATGAGAGTTATTTTTTTGTCGGTTTTGTTGTAATCAATTGAAGATTTTGAGCCTTTAAAGTCAAATCTTTGGGCCAATTCTTTTTGAGCTTGGTTGATTGCGTTTTCAACTTCCATAAAATTTACTTCCGATACCACGTCAAATGAAAATGTTGATGCCATCTTAAAACCTCCTAAATTCTTTCCAAACTTATTCTGGAAAGTTCGGTGTCAATTTTTATTACTCTTACTTTTACCGTTTCTCCTACAGATATTACGTCGTGAGGATTTGAAACAAACTTACTGCTGAGTTTTGATATATGAACAAGCCCGTCCTGATGGACGCCTATATCCACAAAAGCTCCGAAATTCGTTACGTTTGTTACTGTTCCGTCAAGAACCATATCTTCTTTTAAATCTTCAATAGAATTTATCTCGGCGCTGAATTCGGTTGAAGAAAAATCTTTTCTCGGATCAACACCGGGTTTTTTAAGTTCTGCAATTATATCATTTAATGTAAGCGTTCCTACAGTATCGGTTACGTAATCTTTTATGTTTATTTTTGCAACAAGCGTCTGATTTCCCACCAATTCTTCAGAAGGAACCGACAGATCTTTCGCCATTTTTTCAACTATAACGTAATTTTCAGGATGTATCGCCGAATTGTCAAGAGGGTGGTCTCCTTTCGGAATTCTCAAAAAACCGGCGCATTGCGTAAAAGTTTTTTGTCCCAGCCCCGAAACATCCAAAAGTTCGTTTTTATTATTGAACAATCCGACTTTTGTTCTGTATTGTACAATATTTTTTGCCGCAAGTTTACCTATTCCGGCAACGTAGCTTAAAAGTTCCGCAGAGGATGAATTAAGATTAACTCCTACGTAGTTTACGCAGGATTCAACCGTATCATCCAGAATTTTTTTCAGATGGGTTTGATTGACGTCATGCTGGTATTGTCCGACGCCTATTGATTTAGGATCTATTTTTACAAGTTCCGCAAGCGGATCCTGAAGTCTGCGCGCTATGCTTATGGCTCCTCTTACCGTTACATCTAAATCCGGGAATTCGCTTACTGCAAGGGGGGAAGCTGAATAAACTGAAGCTCCCGCTTCGCTTACAATAACGGCTTTTGCCGTAAGATTGTTATTTTTCAAAACTTTGCTTATGAACTGGTTTGTTTCTTTTGAGGCTGTGCCGTTTCCTATCGCTATAAGTTCAACTCCGTATTTTTTAATCATAGAAACAATAACTTCCTGAGATTCCTGAAATTTACACATAGGTTCATGAGGAAATATTGCTTTATATTCTCTGAAAGTTCCTATTCTGTCTATTACGACGACTTTACATCCTGTTCTAAAACCCGGATCAACTCCCATTATCGTTTTATGCCCGGCAGGGGAAGCAAGCAGCAAGTTTTTTGCGTTTGTGGCAAAAACATTAATGGCTTCTTTATCCGCTTCTTCTATTTTGGTTAAAAATACTTCAACCTGCAGCGACGGATAAATATATTTTTCAAAAGCCGTTTTCATTGCAGTAAAAATTTCCGGGTAAAATAAAGCCATATTTGTCTTAACAATTTTTGATGAAATTATATTTATGGCTTCTTCGTTGTCTATTTCTATTTTCCATGATAGAACTTCCTCTTTTGCTCCTCTTCTGATAGCCAAAATTCTGTGTGAAACTATGGCTTTTACAGGTTCTGAATAATTATAATACATTTCAAATTTTGTTTTCTGGTCTTCAAGCCCTTTTTTAACTTTTGATTTTATAACGCCGGTATTTAATATAAGATTTCTTATTAAACCTCGTATTAACGCCGTATCGGATATTTGTTCGGCAATTATGTCTATCGCTCCGTCTAAAGCCTGTTTTGCCGTTTCAATTCCTTTTTCTTTATTTAGATATTTAGAGATAATTTCATCCCGATTTCCTTTGCCTACGAGAATATTCTGCGCGAGAATTTCATTTGCAAGCGGTTCAAGTCCTTTTTCCTTTGCGATTGTCGCTTTTGTGGTTTTTTTCGGTTTATAAGGAAGATAAATATCTTCAAGTTTTTGTTTTTCTTTACATTCCTCTATTTGAACCTTCAGTTCCGGAGTTAATTTTTTTTGGTCTTCTATGCTTTTTAAAATAGTTTCTTTTCTCGTTTCAAGTTCTATGTAATATTGAAGTTTGTCGGCGATGTTTCTGACTTCTGTTTCCGTAAGATTTCCGGTGCGTTCTTTCCTGTACCTTGAAATAAAAGGGACCGTGTCGCCGTCTCCAAGCATTGCGGCCGTAGCCGAAACCTGCGCCGAATTTATGGTTAAGTCGTTTGATATCCAATTAATGATTGATTGAGCGCTCATGATGAAAGTAAATCCTTTTTTTAAATTGTAAATAGAAAAGGAGCTAACAATATAAAATTAAAACTTATATATAGTTAGCTCCATCTAATTTATTTGCTTTTCCCGAGAATTTTGAAAACTTTTGTTCCGCAATCCGGGCAAACGCCTTTAACGGCTTTCATACCGTTTTTCATAATAGTTTCTTCGGCGTTTTTTACTTCTACCTGTTTTTTACACTTCATGCATCTTGCTTCTGCCATTGTGAACCTCCGCAAAATATGCTTACATTTTTACTGCTTGCATATATAATCTACTCTTTTTTATTTAATTTGTAAAGTATAGCTGTTAAGTAAGGCAGGCAAACAGCCAACGGCGAATTAATTTATAGAAATTATAAGCGCCGGCGTATTGTATTTTTTATGTTTTACCGTATGCAAATTTCTTGACAAAATGTATATAAGTTTATACGATAGATAGGGTCTTAAAACATACTGCCCTTAACGGAGACAAAAATGATAAATAAAGATTTATTTAATGAAAATCAAGAAACTTTTGTGTCTACAAAAGCCAAAGGTTTCGTGGTAATTCCCAAAGTTCCTGAAAAATTAAAAGAGCTTCTTGAAATAACTGAAAATTTATGGTGGTGCTGGACCAGCGATGCCATAGAATTGTTCAGAAGACTGGACAGAGACGTATGGGAAGACGTTTATCATAATCCGAAAGCTATGCTTGGCAGAGTAAGCCAGTCTCGTTTTGAAGAATTGTCGGAAGACGACAGTTTTATATCGCATATGAAAAGAGTAAAAGAAAATTTAGATAAATATCTCTCTATGCCGACATGGTTTGATGAAACATTTCCTGAATATAAAGATAAAAAAATAGCCTATTTTTCCACGGAATTCGCAATACATGAAAGCCTTCCGATATATTCCGGCGGTTTGGGTGTTCTTTCCGGCGATCACTTGAAATCGGCAAGCGATATGGGGCTTCCTTTGGTAGGAATAGGTTTGTTGTACCGAAACGGCTATTTTAAACAGTATTTAACTAATGACGGATGGCAAATGGAAGAGTATGCCATAAACCACTTTTACAGAATGCCGATGCGTTTATTGACAAAAGAAGACGGTTTCCCTTTGTTAATAACTATTTCTTTGCCGTCATCTGCCAAAGTTTATGCCAGAGTCTGGGAAATAAAAGTCGGAAGAGTCTCTTTGTATCTTCTTGATACCGATTGTCAGGAAAATTTGCCGGAAGACAGACTGATTACCGGTGAATTGTACGGCGGCGATAAGGAAATGAGAATAAAGCAGGAAAAACTTTTGGGAGTCGGCGGAGTGCAGGTTCTTAAAGCTTTGAATATAGAACCTTCGGTTATTCATATCAACGAAGGACATTCCGCATTTTTGCTTTTTGAAAAAATAAGAATTTTAATGGACGAAAAAAAATTGTCTTTTAAAGAAGCGCAGAAAGTTGTAAAAGCAACTTGCGTATTTACTACACATACTCCTGTTCCGGCCGGCAATGAAGTTTTTTCTCCAAATTTAGTAGCCACTTATTTTGAGCCTCTTTATAAGCATTTAGGCTTAAACAAAGAGCAGTTTTTAAGTTTGGGACGCGATTTTAAAACAGAAACTTATGAAAAAGATTTTTCAATGACAATACTTGCGTTAAAAGCATGCGGGAAAGCAAACGGCGTAAGCAGACTTCATGCTACCGTATCAAGGCAGATATGGCGGAATATTTGGCCTGAATTGCCTAGAAAAGAAATTCCTATTAGTCATATTACAAACGGAATTCATACAAATTCGTGGCTGTCATACGAATTTGCGGGTTTGTTTGACAGATATATGGGCAGCGACTGGAAAGATGAGCCGGCAGACCAGACTTTGTGGCAGCGCGTGGCAAATATTCCTGATGCCGAACTTTGGAGAAGCCACGAGAGAAGAAAAGAAAGACTGGTTTCGTTCGCAAGACACAGACTTAAACTTCAGTTGGAAAGAAGAGGCGTATCAGTGCAGGCCGTGAAATATGCCGACGAAATACTTGATCCGGAAGCTTTAACTATAGGTTTTGCAAGAAGATTTGCCACGTATAAACGCGGCAATTTGATATTCAGAGATTTGTACAGAATAAAAAAGATTCTTTTAAATAAGGAAATGCCGGTCCAGATTATAATTGCCGGTAAAGCTCATCCTAAAGACGATAAAGGAAAAGAAATTATTAAAAGTATAATAAAACTTGCGGCAGACCCCGAACTTAGGTTTAAAATTGTATTTTTGGAAGATTATGACATGAACGTAGCTCATTATCTTGTGCAGGGCGTGGATGTATGGCTTAATAACCCTTTAAGACCGGAAGAAGCTTCGGGAACAAGCGGAATGAAAGCGGCGGTAAACGGAGTATTGAATTTCAGCGTTTTAGACGGATGGTGGTGCGAAGGATATAACGGAGACAACGGCTGGATTATAGGTTCTACGGAAACTTATCCTGATTTAGAGTATCAGAATGAAGTTGAAAGCAGATCTATGTATGAAATGCTTGAAAAAGAAATAATACCGTTGTTTTATAAAAGAGGGCAGGATAATTTGCCGAGAGGCTGGATACAGAAAATGAAAAACTGCATGCAGACGATCGGGCCTAAATTTAACACAAACAGAATGATAGAAGAATATACGAAAAATTTCTATATTCCTTCAATGGTTGATACGATAAAAATGCAGGAAAATAATTTTGAAATCGCAAAAAAGAAAACAGTCTGGCAGGACAAAATTGAAACCAACTGGCCTAAAGTTTCAATTGTAAATATGTCGGACGATATGAACGGATACAACATTAAAATGAAAAATAAAATGAAAATAAGGGCAAAAGTGTTCTTGGGCCAGATAGATAATGAAGACGTTTTTGTCCAGCTGTGTCTTGGTTATTTAGATTCCAAACATGTTATGAGCGATGAAGAATACAATAACATGAAAATGATATCAAAAGAAAATGACGGATCGTATATATACGAAATTGAAATAGAAACAAATAAAGTGGGACATTGCGGGTATATAGTAAGGGTTGTTCCGCAATATATGGGAGTAATTGAGTATATTCCCGGTTTAATTAAATGGTTTTAATATCAGATTTATGAAAACAATCGAGCTGATGATATTTGATTTGGACGGAACTTTGGTTGATTCAAAGGATGATTTGACCGCGGCTGTAAACTTTATAAGAAGAAAATATACCCTTTCTGATATAAATTCGGCAGAAGTAGCCTCATATCTTGGCAACGGAATACGCAGGCTTATAGATTCCGTTTTGCCTAATGAATTATCAAAAGAAGATAAGCAAAACGCTTTTTTAATCTTTAATCAGTATTATTCAGAGCATCTTTTGGATACGACTTATGTATACCCGGGTATTTGTGATATGCTTAGGGCGCTGCCAAGCACAAAAAAAGCGGTTCTTTCCAATAAAACAGAAGTATATACTAAAAAAATAATAGAAAATCTCGGATTAGCCGAATATTTTATAAAAATATGCGGAGGGGATACTTTTCCGGAAAAAAAACCGAGTTGTCTTCCTATAAATTCAATAATAAAAGAACTTAACGTAAAAAAAGACCATACTGTTATGGTCGGAGACGGTGTAAATGATATTTTATGCGGCAAATCGGCCGGTATTTCAACAATTGCGGTTTTATACGGCTATTCTTCCAGGGCTAAAATAGAAGCAAATTCTCCGTCTTTTATAGCTTCCAACCCTTCAGATATTCTTGATTTTTTACAAAAATAAACGATCCTCCGGTTTTTTTTAAAAAAACTTTTCTGGGGGATTTTTTTATTTTTATTGGCTTTTTACAGGTTTTTTCCATACTTTAATTTTTCTTCTTTCCTGATTTTTTATTTTTTCAAAAATTCAAAAATTTAATTTTTTCTTAAAAATTAATTATACCTTTTGTGGTATATTAAAAATCAACACATTCCATTTTATTTTGACCATTTTAAAATTTGTTTTTTAATTTCATTTTTTCCTAATTGTTATTTTCTAAAAAATAAAATTCAAAAAAAATTGCCAAAAACTCAAAAAAACGCAAAAAATATAGTTCCGATAAGATATATTATGTTAAGTTCATAGGGTGTTTTTGAAAATGGTTAACATTAAAGTGATTTATTAAATACAGCTAGATTATTCTTAATTATAAATATAAATTTCAATACAATTGATATTTTATTTTAATAGTTATACATTAGCATTCACATTGTTGTGTAGTAAAATTTAAATTTATAAAAAAAAATTGAGAAATTGTTATTAAATTTTGTAATAGATCATAATTTGGATTGGTTATTTTGCCGAAGACAGACACAAGCACCAATATTGAAGTAAACCAGTCTACTATTTTTGCAAATTTTCTGCTTTTAACTCACATATATTTAAACGGTCCGAAAGAGGAGACAAGATTTTATGTGCCTGTCGGAATAGGATTTGGAAGCGCGTCATATACTGTAAAAGTTAATGGCGAAAGTGCAGATGCTTCAGGAAGCGGCGGTTGTTACGTAATCGGTATAGGCGCAAACTGGAGAACTAAAACAGGCAATATTACCGGCGGAGAATTGAGATATACTTCTTCCGGAATTGACGGTAATGAGCCTGATTCAATAAGAGATCAAAATATAAGTATTTTAAGTGTTAATTTCTATTACGGATTTGATTTTTAATAAAGAAAATCTGCTTTAAATTAAAAAACCGGTACATTTACATGTGCCGGTTTTTTTAATATCTTATATAATATAATTTTATCGTATCTCACATTATTTTTTAAACATGCATGAATAAATTATACTTTTTATGGTATTATTATAAAAAATAGTGAAATAAGTATTACTGTTTTTTATATGGTTTTAGACTTGGAATCCACATCGGGACTGATTTATTATATTTTATATATTCTTCACCAAAACGGATTTTTAATTTTTTCTCTTCAACTAGGCGCAAATATATGATATTAACAGCTAAAAAGATTATAAACCAAATAAAGATGCCAAAAGATAAGAAAAAGATTGACAGGGCAAGTAACATAAACAGAACGCTTGTGATCATAGGGTTTCTAGTATATTTGTATGGTCCTTCTATAACCAGATTTATTGGCGGAGCCCAAGGCCCGGGAGTTCCGTTGCCTTTTGACCAAAACAGATAAACTGTCCAAACAGCAAAGAAAATGCCTATAAGAAATAGTACTAAAGCAACAAAAAACATTATAGATACATCTATAATTCGAAATTTTGTAAATAAGAGAATAAGTGCCGGAATAACACAAATAACCATGAAAGGCAAAAGAATAACCGCTTGGATTAAGTTTAATGTTTTTTTATTCATATATGATAATTTAGGAAAGAATACATAAATATATCCGATTTTTCAAGTATATTTGAATATTTTTGATTTTCTTTTGAACGAGTCTGCAGAAGCAGGTACGCAGTTTTGTGATTTTGGGCGGATTTGCATAGCAAAACGAAGTTTATTTTGAATTTAGACAAGGCAAAAATTTGTTTTTTTGTAGTTGCCGTTAGAGATTTATCAGTTTGAGACGAACCGAAGTAATTTTAAAAAGTTCAAAATATACGCAGTTTTGAGGTAATTTTGAATTTAGACAAGGCAAAAATTTGTGAGAGTATACTGTAAAGGAGCGGAGCTCCGAGGTATCCGAACAAATTTTTAACGCAGCATAAATTCAAAAGAACTCAAAACGCCCCAGAGAGGAGTTGAACCTCCAACCTTATCCTTAGGACGGATCTGCTCTATCCAGTTGAGCTACCAGGGCATTTTGCGATTAGTACTTCAAAATTGAGAAAACTTCAATATCTTTTAACTTAGATTTACCGTTTAAAAATAACAATTCCGTAAGAAAAACGCAAGCAGTTACATTGCCTTTTAATTGTTTTATCAATTCAACCGCCGCGGAAGCCGTTCCGCCTGTTGCAAGCAAATCGTCAACTATAAGAATGTTTTCCCCTTCATTTATTGCATCGGTATGAATTTCAATAGAGGCAGTTCCGTATTCAAGAGCATAGCTTGTTGAAATAGTTTTATAAGGAAGTTTTCCTTTTTTTCTTATAGGAATGAACGGAAGATTTAATTTTTGAGCAATAGAAATGCCGAATATAAAACCTCTTGATTCAAGCCCTACAACTTTTGAAATATTTTTATTTTTATATTGTGATGCCAAAATATCAATTATTTCGTTATAGAGATTTATATCCGCAAGAATGGGTGTAATATCTTTAAAAATAATGCCCTTTGACGGAAAATCAACAACATCGCGCATAGTTTTATTTAATTTTTCTATTAAATTCTGCATTATATTCTCCTGTCTTTTTGAATATCGGCAAACCTTGATTCTCTCTGATCAAGAATAAGTTTGTCAACATCTGATTTTTCGGCAAGTTTTAATTTAATGAAAATACCTTTTAGTCTCTGAAAAGCTTTTAATTCAATCTGCCTTACTCTTTCTCTTGAAAGTTTGAATTTTTTACCTACCTCGTCAAGAGAGCAGTGGGCAATTCCGCCCAGTCCGAATCTGAGTTTTATAATTTCGGCTTCTCTTTCCGGCAGAAAATCCAAAGCTTTCTGGACGTTATTTGAATTTCTTATAATCTCGGTTATTGCTTCGGGAGTTTTTAAAATCGTGTCTTTAAGAGTGTCTTTTTTTGATGATTCGCTGTCTTCATTAATAGTTGAATCCAAAGAATCAATATTGTCAACAGAAAAAATCGTTTTATTGATTTCATTTGCCTGATCTATTGATATTTTCATTTTATGGGCTATTTCTTTTATGGAAGGTTCTCTGCCTAAATTGCCAAGAAGCTGGTTTCTGATTTTTTTCCACTTATTGATAATGTCAAACATATAAGAAGGAATTCTTATGGTTTTTGAATTGTCTTCAATGGATTTTCTTATAAACTGTTCTATCCAATATGTCGCGTATGTTGAAAATTTCGTATTTTTTTTTGTATCAAATTTTTCAACGGCTCTGACAAGACCCATATTCCCGTCGGAAATAAGGTCCATAAAATCAACGCCTTTTTTTGAAAATCTTTTTGCTATCGGAATTACAAGACAGTAATTTAACTCAATCAGCCTGTTAAAAGCTTTTTTATCGCCTTTTTTCGCTTTTTTCCAAAGGTCCTCGTATTCTTTTTGGTTTGCCGGCTTTATAGTTTTGAGTTCTTCAAAATATGAATGCAACGGATCAATTACCATAGTAAAAACTCCCCGTAATTAAAGTACTTTTGTACATTTATTATATTCGTCAACAAACACATATTTTGGATTTATAGGTTTATCCGAAAGTTGGAATCCCATAATAATAATTACTTCGCCTTTCTTTATAAGATGCGCCGCCGCTCCGTTCATGCATATAACTCCTGAACCGGGCTGGCCTGCTATAACGTATGTTTCAAGTCTTGTGCCTGAAGTATTGCTTACCACGAGAACTTTTTCCCCTACCCAAAGTCCGGCTTTGTCTATTAATTCGGAATCAATCGTTATGCTTCCGGTATATTCCAAATTTGCTTCCGTTACAGTTGCCTTAAAAATTTTTGAACTTAATACAAACTTCATTTTTTTATCTCCAAAGTCTAATTTGCCGGTGTAATTATTGCTGCTTGCTTGCGTTTTTTTCTGCTTCAGTCTGGCATTCAATGCAGTATCTTCCCCACGGCATTGCATGTAATCTTTTAACCGATATCGGCGAACCGCAGCATTCGCAGAGTCCGAAAGTGCCTACGTTAAATTTTGCAAGGGCGTTATCAATATCTTTTATTGCTATCGCGCTTATTTCGTCAAGTTCAAACTGGATTTCTCTTTCGTTATTTTGCGTGGCAGTATCGGCTTCGTCTCCGATTTCGGTGTCCGTTTCGGCCAGTTTTCTAGAATTTAATTTATTCATTATAGAAACTTTTTTTTCAAGAAGAATTTTTTTCAGCTTTAACAAATCTTTTTGGTTTAATTTATTTTTGGCCGTTTTTTTAACGATTTTTTTATTTGCAGCTTTTTTTAACGTTTTCTTTTTTATAATTTTCTTTGCAGCCGCTTTTTTTGCAACGACGTTTTTTTTAACGATTTTTTTATTTGCAGCTTTTTTTAACGTTTTCTTTTTTATAATTTTCTTTACAGCCGTTTTTTTTGCAACGACGTTTTTTTTAACTGTTTTTTTTGTTAAAACTTTTTTTACAGTTTTTTTCTTTGAGGCTTTTTTAGTCATTTTTCCCATTTTGACTCCCCCGGAAATTTTGCTTATTTTATTTGGCTGCCTTTTTATTTTAATTGGCAAAAACTTTTACCATTTTTAATTTTTCGCCTTCCTGCCCGCTTATTCTGATTCCTTTTGCCGCCATATCAAGCAGGTATTTGCATATTTCCTGCGTTATTCTTTCTCCCGGGATGACAACCGGTATCCCCGGAGGATAAGGCGTCAATGTCTGTGCGGAAACATGTCCGACGGCTTTATTTAAAGGAATTTTCTTTATATCGTGTGATAAAAAAACTTCTCTTGGTGTCATAACCATTTCGGTTGAAAGAGAAGGAATTTTTAATATCCAGTTTTTTTGCGTTCCTTTATATTTTTTACTTATGTCTTTTAATGCGTTTACAAGCGCAACAACGTCGGATTTATCAGAACCTATTCCCATTATAGCTATTAAATTAAACGTATCCGAACAGTCAACCTGTATATTGTATTCCTTTGCAAGAATGGCATCAACTTCGTATCCGGATAATCCGGTTTTTGTAACGTTTATTGTAACTTTTGTTACGTCAAGGTCAAAACCCATCTGGTTCATTTCGGCTCTGGTAAAACATTTCATATTAGGTATGTTGTGGTTAATTTCTTTTCTTGCCCATTCAGCTGCGGCCATTACTTTTGAAAGCATTGCGCTTCCCTGAGATACAGCCTGTTTCCTTGCAACATCAAGGCTTGCCAGAGTAAAATAACTAGGGCTTGTGGTTTGAAGCATTGATACTATTTTTTTGACTCTGTTAACATCAACAAGTTTTGAATTAAAATGCAGCACCGAACCCTGAGATAACGCCGAAAGTATTTTGTGGGTGGACTGTACTACTAAATCCGCTCCGGCATCCACTGCCGACATAGGCAAATCTTTATGGAACTTCAGATGCGGCCCGTGCGCTTCGTCAACAAGAAGAATTTTGCCTCTTCTGTGACAAAGTTCGGCGATTTTTTTTATTTCGGTAACTACGCCGTTATAAGTAGGACACGTTACAAAAACGGCTCTGGATTCAGGATATGTATCAAGAGCGTTTTTTACCTGATCATAGGTTGAATTAAATATTATATCAAGATTCTGTTCTATTTTAGGCTGTATCCATATAGGCCATACTCCCGAAAGAATAACGCCCGCCATTATTGATTTGTGAGAACTTCTTGAAATTATTATTGAATCGCCCGGATCGCATGCGGATAAAAACATCGCTATATTTCCGACGGATGTTCCGTTTACAAGAAATAAAGAATGTTCAACGCCGTAGGCTTTAGCCATTAATTCCTGAGCTTTTTTTATCGGACCTACCGGATCGTGAAGGGAATCAACTTCGTCAAAAACGGTTACGTCAAGCCCGTAAATATCAGGACCCGTAAAATCTTTCAGTTTTTTGTCAATACCTCTTCCGTTTTTATGTCCGGGAGTATGAAAAGAAACGACGTTTCTTTTTGCATGTTCCAAAAGAGTATCAAATAACGGCGTTTTCAACTGCTGTTTATTATTCATTTTAAATTTACCTTAAATAAATTTATTTGACTGTCTGTTTATTGAAATTTCCGTTTTTAATCCGTTTTTCTCAAGCAAATCCAAAAAAGGATCTGGATCAAGTTCTTCAATGTTGACCATTTTTTTGACGTCCCATGTTCCGTTTGCTATTAAAAGCGCGGCTACTACAGGCGGAACTCCCGCAGTATAGCTTATTGCCTGCGATTCAACTTCGTTGTAACATTCTTTGTGGTCGCAGATGTTGTAAATAAAAAGTTCTTTGTTCTTTCCGCCCTGCTTGCCTTTTATAAGGCATCCTATGCAGGTTTTGCCCGTATAATTTGGAGCCAGAGATTTCGGATTTGGCAGACAAGCCTTTACTACTTTTAACGGAACGACTTCAATGCCTTCGGCTGTTCTTACCGGATGTACCGAGAGCAGTCCCAGATTTTTTAATACAGAAAACACATTTATGTAATGGTCTCCGAATCCCATCCAGAATCTTATTGATTTAGCCGGAATATTTTTTGAAAGAGAATGAAGTTCGTCATGTCCCGTAAGATAAACGGGAAACTCCCCTACTACCGGGAAATCATATATAAGTTTATCGGCGTGTACCGGTTTTGAAACCCACTGTTTGTCAATCCACGTCCATACTTTGCTAAATTCTCTGAAATTTATTTCGGGATCAAAATTTGTTGCAAAATATTTGCCGTGGCTGCCGGCGTTTACGTCCATTATGTCTATTGTTGCAATTTTATCAAAATGATGTTTCAATGCAAGCGCGCAGTAAGCGTTTACAACTCCCGGATCAAATCCGATTCCTAAAATCGCGGTAACTTTTTTTTCTTCGCATCTCGGTTTTCTTTTCCATTCGTAGTTTGCATACCATGGCGGATCTTCGCAGACTTTTGCAGGATCTTCATGTATTGCTGTATCTAAATAAGCCGCTCCTGTTTCAATGCAGGCTTCAAGTATTGACATATTGCAGAAAGCGCTCGCGAGATTTAGTACTATTGATATATCTAATTCTTTTATTAATTTAATTGTTTCTTCAATGTTAAAAACGTCTATTTGTTTTGCGGTTATTTTATTTGAAGGGACTTTATAATTTTTCTTTCTTTTAATGCTTTCAAGTATTTCTTCGCAGTTTTTCAATGTTCTTGAAGCGATGTAAATTTTTCCGAAAGAATCGTTATTCATTGCCAGTTTATGACAAGCTACATGGGCTACGGCGCCTGCGCCTATAACAAGAACATTTTTTTTCATTTCTATCGGTGCCCCCTTTATCTATGATAAATTTTTCTTAAAATCGGTATAGTCAAACCGTCTTATAATTTCAGTTTTTCCGTTTAATCTTTTTACGGCTATCGCAGGCATCGGAAGCCCGTTAAACCAGTTTTTCTTTACCATTGTATAACCGGCAACATCAGATATTACAATATTATCACCGATTTTTAAAGGTTTTTTAAATTTATAAGTTCCGAATACGTCTCCCGCAAGACAGCTTCTTCCGGCCACGATATATTCGTATTTGTTTTTTTTGTCAGTGTTAATTTTTGCAGGAGTATTATATATAAGCAAATCAAGCATATGCGCTTCGGTTGACGCGTCAATTACCGCGATATTTTTGCCGTTGCGGGTAATATCCAAAACGGTAGTGTGAAGCTGCGCCGAATTTGTTATTGACGATTCGCCGGGTTCCAGATATATCTGCACGCCGTATCTGCCGGAAAAATTTTTTAACAGTGAAATAAATTTTTCCAGATTATATCCTTTTTTTGTAAAATAAATTCCGCCGCCGAAACTTACCCATTCCAATTTTTTTAATATTTCGCCGTATTTGGCGCCGATATAGTTAAGAGATTTTTCAAGATTTTTTACGTCGTCGTTTTCGCAGTTAAAATGAAACATTAAGCCTTTTATTTTATTTATGTTTTTTAAAATATCGTTTTTGTTTATCACTCCGAGCCGCGAGTTTTTTCTGGCCGGATCGGCCAAATCAAAATGGCTGTAGCTTATCTGCGGATTTGCCCTGAGTCCGAGATTTTTATTTTTTACGCGCTTATAATATTTGTTTAACTGCGAAACGGAATTGAAAATTATTTTCGTTGATATTTTTTTTAATTCTTTTATTTCATTTTCGGGATAGGCCACGCTGTAAGCGTGGACTTCTTTTCCGAAAGTTTCATAACCGAGTTTTGCTTCGTAAAGAGAACTGCTGGTTGTTCCGTCCATATATTTTGACATTAATTTAAAAACGGACCACGTTGAAAAACATTTTAACGCCAGCACGGATTTTGCTCCGGATTTTTCGCGGACGTATTTTATTTTTTTCAGATTGTCCAGTAATTTTTTTTCGTCAATTAAATAATAAGGCGTCTGTATTTTCATTTTTTTATAATAATTAAAAATAAGGATTAGTAAGTCTATAAAATATACTTTTTTGTGTCAATGCTTTCTGTGCTTTAATTAGCTTTATTTTTGCTAAAATATACGAAAATATAAAAAGAGGAGACTTTAAATGAAAAGTTTTATAGAAGAGTTTAAAAAATTTATATCGCGCGGCAACGTTCTTGATATGGCTGTCGGTATCATAATAGGAGGCGCTTTTACAAAGATAGTCAATTCTCTTGTAGCCGATATAATAATGCCGCCGTTAGGTATTCTTCTGGGCAATATTGATTTCAGCAATTGGTTTATAGTTTTAAAAAGAGGAGCTGCCGATGCAGGTCCCTATGTTTCAATTGAGGCAGCCAAAGCGGCCGGAGCAAACACTCTTAACGTAGGTTTTTTTATAAACAGCATAATAACTTTTACGATTGTGGCTTTTGCGATTTTTGCTTTGCTGAAAGTGATAAATAAACTGAAAGAAGAGCCGAAACAGGAAGCACCGGCTCCGGCAACCACAAAAGAATGTCCGTTTTGTTATTCGGTTATAAACATAAACGCCGTCAAATGTCCGAACTGTACAAGTGATTTAAAAAATAAATAAATACAATTGCAGGCAAAGACTTCTTATTTTGAATTGTTATTAATAATCTTGTATAATTTGTACGTCTTTTAATTTTACAGATATATGTGTTTTTGGGGGTCTGTTATATGATGGCTAATGCCGTGGTTTCAAATAAGAAAGATTTGCCCGAGGGGCTTTGGACAAAGTGTAAGAAATGCGAACAGATTATATTTCAAAAAGATTTTGTTGAAAATTATATGGTATGCCCGAAATGCGGGTATTACGTAAGGCTGAATTCGCAGGAAAGAATAGCTTTATTGACAGATAAAGATTCTTTTAAAGAAACTGATTCAAGTTTAAAACCTATTGATTTTTTGGGTTTTCCCGGATATGCCGAGAAAAAAGATTCTTACAAAACAAAAGACGCTGTTGTTACCGGTGAGGCAAAAATAAACGGATTTCGCGTAATGATAGCCGTTATGGATTTTGAATATATGGGCGGCAGCATGGGTTCTGTCGTAGGCGAAAAAATCGTAAGAATGATAGAAAAGGCCATAGAAAAGAAATTGCCGGTCATTATAGTTTCTTCTTCCGGCGGAGCAAGAATGCAGGAAGGCATAATGTCTCTTATGCAGATGGCTAAAACTTCGGCCGCGCTTGCCAAACTTTCAGAAAAAGGACTTCCGTATATATCGCTTTTGGCTGATCCGACAACAGGCGGAGTCGCCGCTTCGTTTGCTATGCTAGGCGACGTTATAATAGCCGAGCCGGCCGCTCTGGTCGGGTTTGCCGGTCCCAGAGTTATTGAACAGACTATAAGACAGCAGCTGCCCAAAGGGTTTCAGTTATCGGAATTTCTAATGAAACACGGTATGGTTGATATTGTCGTTGAAAGAAAACATTTAAAAGACACATTGACCAATATATTGAAGTTTTTTGTTTCAAAAAAATGATTTTTCAAAAAGTAAACGAATATAAGACCATGAAACCCGGACTTGAAAGGATTGAAGATTTTCTGTTCAAATCCGGAATTGAATATAAAAAATTAAAATATATTCATATAGCCGGAACAAACGGCAAAGGCTCAACGGCAAAGTTATTATCTGAAATATTAACTGCGTCAGGATATAAAACGGGATTATATATATCTCCCCATATTGTAAAAATAAACGAAAGAATACGGATAAATTCTCAATATATAAAAGATACTGATTTAAAAAATATAGATAAGAAATACGAAAAGCTTTCAAAAGAATGCGGACTGACTTTTTTTGAGCATATTACGGCGTTAGCGTTAATATATTTTACGCTGAAAAAAGTTGATATAGCCGTTTTGGAAACGGGTCTCGGCGGACGTTTTGACGCCACAAATGTAATAACGCCCGAAGTAAGCGTTATAACAAGCGTAGGGCTTGACCACACGGAAATTCTGGGAAGTTCTTTGTCTGATATAGCGTTTGAAAAAGCCGGAATTATAAAAAACAACGTTCCGGTCGTCTGCGGTTTTATGCCGAAAGAGGCGTTAAATAAAATTTTATCCGTTGCAAAACGGAAACAAGCCGAGCTTTATTCGTTCGGCTCGGATTTTTCGGCCGAAGAAATATCTTATGACTGGCGGAAAATTTGCCAGAAAATAAAATATAACGGACCGGGCGCTAAATTTTATTTTACTCTGGGGCTTTTGGGTAATGCGCAGGTTTACAATTCGGCTGTTGCTTTATGCGTCTGCGAACTGCTTAAACGAAAAGGCTATGATATAAAATTTAACCGACTGAAAAGCGTTTTAAAAAATATAAAATGGACAGCAAGATTTGACATAAAAACCGTAAACAGATACGGTAAAAAGATAAAACTTTTGATAGACGGCGCTCATAATTTGCAGGCTGTTTCTAATTTTTTGGAGTCGTATAAAAAAAGTCCGTTTGCAAAAGAGAAAAGAAAAATTATTTTTGCTGTAATGCGAGAGAAAGATTATAAAAATATCGTAAAAAAAATATCGCAAATCGCCGTAGAAGTATATCTGCCCGACATAGGCAGCGAAAGAGCTGTTGATACAAAAACGCTTGAAAAAGAATTTGCAAAATATATTGACGGCGCAAAGATATTAAAGTTTAAAAGCGTCAAAGAATGTTTTAAAAAATTTAAAGATAACGATGTTGCCGTTGCCGTCGGTTCGTTTTATCTGGCAGGCGCAATATTAAAATTTACAGAGGACAAAAATGGCTAAATTTTACTTAGGTATAGATTTGGGCGGAACCCAGATTAAAATTGCCGTCGTCAATGACAAAGCTGTCATTATTGAAGAAATCGTTTTAGATACGGATATTCAGGCAAAACCGTCAAAGATTATAAAAGATATCGTTTCTTCACTGAAGAATATGAAACATTATAAAAAAGTTAAAACCATAGGGATAGGCATTGCCGGCGACGTTGATTCAAAAAAAGGCGTTTTAAGATTTTCCCCCAACCTGCCTAACTGGAAAAACGTAATGCTAAAAAAAGAAATGGAAAAATTGACCGGCAAAAAAGTTTTTGTTGATAATGACGCAAATACCGCAAGCCTCGGCGCTTTTTGGCTTGATTTAGACGGCAAAGCAACTAATATAGTATGCGTTACTTTGGGAACGGGAGTCGGCGGAGGAATGATTTTAAATAAAAAACTATATACCGGAACAAGCGGCACGGCCGGAGAAATAGGGCATATGACAGTTGAGCCGGAAGGCAACAGATGCAATTGCGGAAACAGAGGCTGCGCTGAAACTTACATAGGCGCAAAATATCTTGTAAGAAGAGCTTTGCAGCTTATGAAAGAACACAAATCATACAATATACTTAAACTTGCCGATAACGACGAGTTTAAAATAACGCCTAAGATTTTATCTCTTGCGGCTTCAAAAGGCGATAAAGTCGCTAAAATCGTGTGGGCGGAAGCCGGCGAAAAACTTGCCATTCTTCTTGCCGGCATAATTAATTTTATAAATCCGGATCATATAATATTGTGCGGCGGAATAAGCAAAGCGTGCAATGAATTTTATAAACCGGTTTATAAAAAAATAAAAAAAAGAGCGTTTAAAAGCGCCGTTGATTCCTGTAAGATTGTCGTATCAAAATATACGAACAAACTCGGAGTCGCCGGAGCCGCGATGCTTGCCAAAAATTAACAGATGCCGACAATTCAAAAAAAATTATTACATTCATTTATTTGCGGTGTTATTTTATTTTTTATTTCTGCCGCCAATCTGTACTGTTATGAAGTTGAGATGAAAGCCGATACCGTTACCTACCAGCAGGAAAGCGGCTTGGTTACCGCGTCGGGCAACGTTCAGCTTGACTGGCTCGGCAAGGTTTTAAAAGCGGACAATATAGAAATCAAAATACAGGTAAAACAATTGGACGCGCAGGGAAATGTGTCCATAGCCGAATCAAGCAATACTATTTTTACCGATAAAGTCCGATACGATATGGATAAACAGCAGGGTGAAATGACAAACACTTTCGGCTGTTCTTCCCCCATCTTTTTCAGAGCCGAAAAGATGTACAAAATTTCATCCGACACTTATAAAATAGAAAATGTTACGATTTCAAACTGCGACCTTGACAACCCGCACCATTACGCTTACGCAAAAAACGGATTATTTGTCGTTGATAAAAAAATAACTATTTCAAAAGCTGTATATTATGTGGGTGGAGTTCCCGTATTTTATTTTCCGAAATATACCAGAAAACTAAACGACGACGATCCTTTCAGATATGAAATAGAACCGGGATACAGCAATGAGGGCGGAGCGGCTCTTAAACTTGCCCTGAAATACAGATTTACAAAAGAATTTGACTCAAAACTTTCGCTGGATTATCTGGGCAGTTTCGGCGAAGGAATAGGGCTTGAACTTTCATATAACATAAAAGACAAAATAATGGCTTCGGTATATTCATACAGCATCTTTGACAAGAAAAATAATTCGCAAAGATGGATGCTGCAGCCTTCATACCGTCAAAATATTAACGATTTGTGGACTATACAGGCTCATGCCGAATTCCAGAGCGATTCATATTTTAATAATATTTACCAGCAGGATAACTGGAACAGAGTATCAAACCAGAGAAGGTCATATTTTTCCGCGACCAGACAGAGTCCGGCTTCAAATTTAAGAGTTTTAACGGAATTATACCAGGTTTATAATATTCAGGATAAAATTACGTCGTCTTCATATTTTTTGCTTCCTCAGATATACTATTCAATATATCCTAAAAAAGCGTACGGCGTTACAAATAATTTTACGTTTAATTTTGAAAACAGAACCAGATATGAATTTGTTTATTCCACAAGCACAACAGATTTTAATTACCAGTTTGCAGGTTTTGACTATAACCTTACAAAAGATTACAGAATAACAAAAAGATTTACTTTAAAGCCTGCGCTTGGCGTTAAAGAGGATGTTTATTCAAACAAAAATCCGGATGATGACACTATAACCGATTTAACAAGATTGTACGGGTCGTTGAACGCAAGATACAGGCTGACCGGATGGATGGACTGGAACCTTGCTTATAATCTCAAATACAGACTTCAGACTATGGACGCTTCGTTTGTTCATGATTCTTCAAGCCGGGTTGATGACGGCGGTTTTGAGTCAAATACTCTGCTGTTTAATAATTATATGTATTTGACTTCAAGCATGGTTTTGAGAAATTATACCGGTTATGATTTCAGAAACATTAATTCTTCAAGTTATAAACACTGGTATCCGCTTATTAACGAACTTACCTATGCGCCAAGTTCAAAAATTACCGTGTATATGAGACAGCAGCAGGATCTGGAACCGTGCAAATTAAACTCTTTACAGCTTGATACAAAATTCGGGCAGCTTGAAAAATTTTATTTTACGCTTGCCGGTTTTTATTACGATTACCGTCCCGATGACATTGATATGGTTACAGGCATAGGTTTTTGGATCAATTCAAAATGGAGAGTTGACTACAGCATAAGAAACAGCTGCAAATATAAGGATATGATATGGAGCGGCAACGATCACGAATTTAAACTTTACAGAGATATGCACTGTTTCAATTTAGGTTCTGTATTCCGTTTAAGAGAAGATTACTGGAGTCTGTTTTTCAGATTTGAATTAAAAACAAATGTTCCGACATTTCTGAAAAAGGACGGAACAAGGGAATCTGAAACGGAATTTTATCCGTGGAGATAGTTTTATTCCTATCTCTTTAAACAGTTAAGTTCTTTTAAATAATAGATGTTACTTTTTGTCTCGAGACAAAAAAGTGTGAGTGGTTGACTCACGGCAACATACTTTTTTCTTTAGCAAAAGTTAAAGTTACTTTTTCCAGTAGATGAAAAAGTAACCAAAAAATCTGCCACAAGCAGCGTATTCGCTTGTGTTTTTTACAGTACAACTCACAACTTGAAAAATCCTTACAGCATATTGAAACGGATTTTTCTTCGGACAAGTGAGTTTAAAAACTTATCTGTTTTAAGTTTTTACAGTAAAAAACACTGCGCTCATAGACACGCTGAAAGTGGCATTAAGACGAAACGAATTAAAGGCAAACAACTAGATATGCTAACGTGGTATAAAAACAAAAGCATTCGTGCTTTTAGGCGAAACTACTAGATGCAAAAAACGTGATAAAAGTGGCATAAAGACAAATTTTATACTAAAATCATGGAGTGAAAATGAAAAGAAATATTATTTTTTTATCGTTAATAGTTTTTTTTATAACGGCAGGGATATCATATTTTGTCATTGAGATTCTTTACAGACATAATTTAAAAGAATCTATGAATTATCTTAAAGATTATTCCGTATCTGTAGTTAATTCAATAGCTCCGGAGATTAAAACATCATTTTCAAAATCAGATGATATAGGATTGTTGTATTCAATAAATAAATTATCAAAATTAAATAATATTACTGAAAGTTTTATACTTAATAAAGATTTAACGGTTGTTATTCATAACGATTCTTCCAAATGGAACAAGAAATACAGCGAACCGATATATCAAAACGCTGTTTCAGAACAATCAGGTATTACCCCCCTTTCAAACTCAGCAGGTTTTTTATATTCAATTTACATTGACGATACGAATACTTTATTTGCCGTTATTTCAGCCCAAAATATTTTGACTAAGTTAAACGGATGGAAAATAAAATTATACGTATTCTCTTTTGTATTGTCGTTAATATTTTCATTCTTAATGTATTATCTGTCAAAATTTTTCTTTTTAGTTCCGTTTAATAAAACAAAAAAAGCGCTGTCTATGAAAGATAAAATGCCAAAAACAATATATTCGCAATTAGTTGATATGGTTATGGTTGACGTTAATAATCTCAGCAATGATTTAAATACAATTAATGATAATTCAAATTTAAGCAAACAACTGCTTGCCTATGTTGCGCAACATTATATGCATATTCAATACGATGTTTTCGCAATTTTGGACAGTAATGCAAAAATAATTTATTGTGCGGACAAAAACAGTATTCTCTTCGGAGATAAAAATATAAACACCCATGTTTTTAACGCAGTAAATAATGCCGACATAATAAAACATATTTCAGCTGTTTTGGAAAAACAGGAAAAAGTTTATTTTAAATCTGAAAATCTGAAAATTGAAATTAATCCTGTAAAAAATGAACAAAAAATATTTATCGGTATTATAATTGAAGCAATAAAAATATAGGAGATAAAAAATGGTTAAGAAAAGTCTTTTAATTGTTTTTGCCTGTTTGATGTTTGGTTTTGTAACTCTAAGTTTTGCGGAAGACAATAAATCTCAATGTAAATCAGTTGCTGATATAAACAGTAATCCAAAACACGGGGTTACTCCATTAATTTCGGCAGTTAAAAAAAACAATATTGAAATTGCTAAAATGTTGATTGAAAACGGTGCAGATGTTAATGCTGTCGGCGGCAGTGAAAAAAAAACTGCCATATTTTTTGCAGTATCGGACGATAATGTTGAGATGGCTAAAATGTTAATCAGTAAGGGTGCCGATCTGAATGTTACGGACGCTTACCACGAAACACCTTTAAATATTGCCGTTGAGAAAGGCAATAAAAAAATGATAAACCTGCTTCTTGGAGTTAAGGAAGAAAAATAAATTATTTTTTCTTTGTTTCTTTAAAAGATTTAACTTTCAGTTTTTTTGAAAACAAATTCTTGGTCATTGAATATGTAACCTTTTTTTGTTTTGTTAAATTTTTAAAATTACTTTTTTGTTTCATTGTGTTTTTTCAAAATTTCTTTAATTTCGTCAAGTTTCGGAACTTTTCCCGCAATTATGACTTTTTCGTCAATTACAAGCGCCGGCAGACTTAAAATATTGTAAGCAGCTATCTGTTCAATATCGGTAATCTTTTCAACTTTTGTTTCAATTTCCAAATCTTTTAAAGCGCTTTCCGTTAAATTTTTTAACGTTTCACATCTGCTGCAGCACGCGCCTAAAATTTTAATATTCATAGTTTTTCCCCTTTAAATTATAAAATTTAAAACATAGCCGACAATTATAAACGAAACCAAAAGATATGCTGCAAACAAGCCTATCATTTTCCATGTTAATACTTTTTTAAGCATTATCATTTCGGGAAGCGAAATAGCCGTAATGCTCATTAATAAAACCAATGCCGTGCCGACCGGCACGCCTTTAAGAAGCAGCGCCTGTATAACGGGAATTACACTTACGTGGTTTGCGTACATCGGTATCCCGACTACGGCTGCAAAAGGAACGGCGAAAATGTTTTCTCTGCCTAAATATTTAAGTAAAAATTCCTGCGGTATGTACCCGTGTATTATTGCTCCGGCAAGAAGACCAATAATAACGTATAATCCTATATTTTTTATTGTGTCAAATGCGAAAGAATGCGCGTATTTTATTAATTCTATAATTTTTTCTTTTGTTGAAGATCGTTCATATTCGTTGATTTTGATTACGGCAGGCTTATATGACGATAATCTTTCCAAACGGAAAAAATCTGCAAGAAAGCCTCCTGTTAAAGCTATAACGGAACCGATAATAACATATATCGCCGCTATTTTGGGACCTGCGCCCTGCATTCCTATAAGCAGAACGGTCGCTATTTCGCTTACCAAAGGCGAACTTATTAAAAAAGCCATTGTTATGCCGAACGGAATTCCGGCCGAAAGAAATCCTATAAACAACGGAATTGACGAACATGAACAGAAAGGCGTTATAATTCCGAGAAATACAGCCAAAAAATAACCGTACCATCTTTTTTTTCCGGACAGATACTCTCTTGCTTTTTCGGGCGATATCTGCGAGCGGAACAGCGATATTATAAATATCAATATATATATAAGTAAAAATATTTTTGTTATGTCTTCAATAAAAAAATGAACTGATGCTCCAAGATGCGAGTTTATATCAAGCCCCATTTTTAAAATACACCAGTCGGCAAAATATGTAAATACTTTAAACATAAAAAATGCTCCTTATTTTGAACAGCAATTTTGCAACAAATAACATGATATTTGTTTTATAACTTCGCATTTGGGTTTGTATATCAGCGTTTTTCCTGTTTTTTTATATTCGCATAGACCGACCTTTGTCAATAAAGACAAATGAAAGGAAAGGGTATTTCTCGGTATTTTTAGTTTTTCGGCAATGTTGCAGGGGCAAATGCCTTCTATGCTGTTATCTATAAGAAGTTTAAACACTTTAAGCCTTGTTGTTTGCGACAGGGCGTCAAAAACGGCTGTTATCTGATTTTCGTTCATGCTTTTTAACTCCTTTATAATTCTATTGTTCTGGAATTATAGAACAATGAAATAAAAAAGTCAAATCAAAAAAATCAGTGCAGCAGACAATTGTATTAGTTTATTTTTTGTAGTATTTTAAAGCGTCCGGCAAAAGTTTTTTGATATCTTCTATTCTTTTGTCATCAGATGGATGAGTTGATAAAAGAGCCATAGGTTTATTTCCGGCACTCAGTTTACTCATATCGGTCCAAAAAGTTACGGCATATTTTGGGTCATAACCTGCCTTTGCCATAAGAATAAGCCCTATGTGGTCTGCTTCCGATTCATGCAGTCTTGAATAAGGGAGTAAAAGCCCTACCTGTGCGCCTACGCCGTAAGCTGTATTGATAAGCATTTTTGTTTGTTCAGATTGTTCCTGAGTGGCATATCCGAGAGCCGTTTGTCCTGCTCCTGCAAGCATCTGCTGGCTCATTCGTTCCGCACCGTGGTTTGCAATAGCATGGGCAACTTCGTGTCCCATAACTACGGCAAGCCCTTCTTTGTTTTTAGTAACAGGAAGAATACCCGTATAAACTACTATTTTGCCGCCCGGCATACAAAAAGCGTTTACAGTTTTATCGTCTTTTATCAGATTAAATTCCCATGCAAATTCAGATATTTTATCCGCTTGATTTGTTTCCGTAAAAAATTCTTCAACGGCTTTTGCTATTTTTTGCCCTACTTCCGTTACCATCTGTGCATTTTTAGTGCCTTTTTCAATTTGGGATGTGCTTATAATTTCTTTATATTCCTGATCGCTTAACGCAGTTAACTCCGAATTTGAAACTAATGAAACTTGTTTTCTCCCCGTCATCGGAACAGTTGAGCAGGCGCTTATAAATAAAGACATAAATAAAAATAATCCTAAAAATCTAAACATTTGTTTCCCCCTTAATAATCTGCATATAAGGATTATACAAAAAAATCATAAATTTTGTTTATATTTTACTCAATGCTTTGGAAATGGATAATTCTAATTTAGTATTGTTGCCGTTAAAAGAATCAATGCTTGCTTCCATCATTTCTTTTGTAGTGATTTCCATAAAATCAAAATTATAACCTAAATGAAAACTAAGATGTTCAATAAAAATTCTCTGGCATCTTCCATTTCCTTCTCTAAAAGAATGAATGGCATTTATTTCGCCCAGATAATAAGCCAGTTGTTTGATTAAATCATTTTTATCTTTGCAGTTTTTAAGATAATTATTATCTTTAAGCTCTTTAAAGAGTTTGTCTGCTTCTTTTTCAATAAATTCATATTTGCAAAATAAACTTCCCTTTGAAATATCTACAACTCTTATTTGTCCTGCCCATTCGTATATATCAGAAAATAAAAAATGATGAATTTTACGTAAATGAGTAAAATCAAAGTTTCCTTTAATTCTGGTTGTCAAAATCTGTGCAGTTTTTAGTGATGTAATTTCTCGCTCGGCTTTCTTTAATTGGTTGGAATCAGTAATGTTAAGTTTATTTTTGAAAACGTTGGAATCGGGATAACAGTAGTATTTATCAAATTGAAATTCATATCCATAATCCATAGACAATTCTCTATTTGGAATATTTTTTTACAATCTTTGAAACGGCATCATCAAAAGATTGCTTTCCTTGAAGACAACTTTTAATACGTTTTTTATCAGCACTTGTGATAGGCATGTTTTCCATGCTCATAGTTGCGTTTACATTTCTGATAATTCTGTCTATACGAGTCATTTTATATCCCTCTATTTTATATGACATATTATAACTAATTAATTTTAAATTGTCATTAATAACAAGAGGGTTAAATAGGCTTAAAAATACTAAAAATTTTTCCCCCTTATTGTAAATTGTTTTATATAAAATTTATTTTGTGGCTGTTGAGCCACACCAAGTTACTTTTTATCACGAGTCCAAATTGTGGCTGTTAGCAGTGCTAAACGTGGCAAAAAATGCGGATAAGCTATCTTAGGCCAATTGTATATAAAAGAAAAAGGCTCTGATATATGGGGTAAGCTCCAATTGCTTCCTCGCCATATTCAGAACCTCAATAGTAACTTACTATACAAAAAAGATATTGTCAAGAGTTTTAATAATGATAAATTATTGAACCAAAAAAATACCCACTGATACGACGGACACTAAATCCATCAAACAACGTGTATCAGGAGGCAACATAATAAAACGGTAATGTAATGAACACCAGCAATAACCTGGGCAGAACATTACCGTCCAAAGTCCCGTGACGCGTCCGGCAATTTCTCGCCAGATCAAAATGCGTCAGAGGACACTGTTAGTATATCCGAAATTTTAAAAAATATCAAGAAATGATTCTTTGTATCAATAAAATAAAACAATTAAACAGGATTATTAACATGGCAAAAGATTTTGTAAGTCGAAGAAGAAAAAAAACAGCTTAATCCCAGACAAGAACCGTATTTCGGGCTTATAGCGGGCTGTTCCCTTATCAGACGGGAAGTATTTGATACGATAGGCTTATTTGACGAGACTCTTAAAGCCGGCGAAATAGTAGGCTGGCAGTTAAAATTGCAAAACTCCGGTTTAAAAATAAAAAAAATCCCGGTTGTTACAACAAACCGCAGACTCCACAAAACCAATTTCGGCAGGCTCCACAAAGCGCAAGAATACAAAGATTACGCTGCTATTTTGAGACAAAAGATGCAAAAGATTAAATATTTTTTAATATATTGACAAAATATACATTTGTATGGTATAATGCTTAAAAATAAAATAAATTTCTGAGAGAATTAAATGGTAAAAAATTCTTTTGGTGGTGAGTGGACAATAGAAAAATTAAATATTTTATCAGAATATTTAAATTTTTATATTCAAGCATTAAAAAATCAAACGTTTTATAAAATTTATATAGATGCATTTGCAGGTACAGGTCATATAGAATTAGAAGAATTTAGTGAACAGATACCTGGTTCTGCGAGAATTGCACTAGATATAGATGAGAAGTTTGATAAGTATATTTTTATAGAGCAGAAAAAATCATTTTTTAAAGAATTAACAAATTTAATAGATGATAATGATTATCAAACAATAAAAACAAAAGTTGATATAGTAAATGGAGATGCTAATCAAAAGTTAAAAGATATTATTTGTAAATACGATTGGAAATCGTGTAGAGCAGTATTGTTTTTAGATCCATATGCGACATCTGTTACTTGGGAAACATTAAAAATTATAGCTAAAACGCAAGCGATAGATGTTTGGTATCTTTTTCCAATAGGAGCAACTACTAGGTTATTAAAGAAAGATAAAAATATAGATATAACATGGCAAAAAAAATTGGATAGTATGTTTGGTGATAATAGTTGGGTTCAAGAATTATATAGGTCTGATGTGAATTTATTTGATGAAGAATATTATACAAAACAAGATTTTTTTTGTTTAATAAACTATATAAAAAAAAGACTTAAAACAATATTCCCATTTGTAGCAGATAATCCTAGAGTTTTGTATAATACGAAAAATTCTCCATTGTTTTTATTTTGTTTTGCAGTATCTAATCCTAATCCAAAAGCTTGGGGGCTTGCACAAAAAGGAGCTAATTATATTTTATCTAAAAAATAATATGAATATTAAAATAAGGAAATCTCTTTTGTACAAAACGGCTGTTGAATACGGCGATTATACAATTAACCATGTGGAAGGTTGTGCTCATGGTTGTTTGTATCCGTGTTATGCTTTTTTAATGGCAAAAAGATTTGGCAAAGTTAAAACTTATAAAGAATGGATACAGCCTAAAATAGTTGAGAACTCTTTAGAGCTATTAGAAAAAGAAATCCCCAAATATAAAGATAAAATTAAATTCGTTCAGTTATCTTTTACTACCGACCCTTTCATGTATAATTATCCTGAAATATCGGAAATGAGTTATAAAATAATAAAAAGATTAAACGAAGATGACATTAAATGTACAGCTCTTACAAAAGGAATCTTACCGATACAACTTGCAGGCTTAAATAAAAATAATGAATTTGGTATAACTTTAATAACTATTGATGATAATTATCGTCAGAATTTTGAACCTTTTGCATCGCCTATGAAAGATAGAATAAAAAGTCTTTATAATTTACACAAAAAAGGAATTAAAACATGGGTCAGCATAGAACCATATCCGACCCCTAATATAATAAAGCAAGATATGAACGATATCTTAAAAAAATTAGACTTTGTAGATAAAATTATTTTTGGCAGACTGAATTACAATTCTCAAGTAAGCGAATATAAAGATTATAAAAATTTTTTTAATGAAACTGCTCAAACTGTTATTGATTTTGCAAACCAACATAGAAAACAGTATTACATAAAAGAAGGTACCATAACAGAATCACGTTCAAAAAATATTGTTATGCCAATCAACACAAAAGCAACAAATGTGTTTTGTAAAAGTGTAAAGAAATAAGAAATATTTATATATATACTGATTAATTTCAAATTGTCATTAATATAATGGCATTAAACAGGCTAAAAATTTTCCCCTTATTGTTGTTCATATTAGTTTATATAAAATTTATTTTGGTATAATATTGCAATGCAGACCAGAGAACAGAAAATAGAAAAACTTACCCAACTAGTTAATAAGTTCAATAAATTTATTAACGATTATAAAAAACCTTCATATAACGAATCTGATTTAAGACTGGAATTTTTAAATCCTTTTTTTGAACTTTTGGACTGGGATGTTCACAACGAAGAAAACAGCCATATAAACTATAAAGATGTAGTAGTGGAAGAGCGTATAAATGTTTACGGCTCCGATAATAAAAAAGCACCCGATTATACTTTTAGAATAGGCGGAACAAAAAAGTTTTTTGTTGAAGCAAAAAAACCTTCAATTGATATTAAAGATGCTTTTGAGCCTGCATTTCAATTAAAAAGATACGGACACAGCGCAGGGCTTTGTCTTTCAATATTAACTGATTTCGAAGAATTATCTGTATATGACACAAGAAAAAAACCTAATAAAAAAGATAAACCTACAAAAGACAGAATATTTTATTATAAATATACCGACTATATAGAAAAGTTTGACGAGATATATAATTTATTTTCAAAGACTGCGATCAAACAGGGAAGTTTTGAACAGTTTGAAAAAGACGACAAACACAGAAAAGGCAATGAAAGTATAGATGAAGGTATTTTGGATTTAGTAGATGCTTTCAGAGAAATTCTCGCAAAAAATATAGTTAAAAATAATGAAAATGTAGATGTTCCTACACTTAATAAAGCGGTAATTAAAATTATAGACAGGCTTTTCTTTTTAAGAATAGCCGAAGATAAAGAAGTTGAGTCCTACAAAACTTTATTTAATATAACAGGTCAGCCGGATATATACGATAATCTTAAAAAAATATTTAAAGAAGCCGACAAAAGATATAATTCAGAATTGTTCAAATATTTCAAAGATATTGACGGACTTGTAATTGACGATAAAATCTTAAAAGAAATTATTGTTAATTTATATACCCCTGAATGTATTTATGAATTTTCTCAAATTCCGGTATCAATCTTAGGCAGTATGTATGAACAGTTTTTAGGCAAAACAATAAGAATTACTGACGGCGGACATGTAAAGATAGAAGAAAAGCCGGAAGTCAAAAAAGCAGGCGGAGTATATTATACTCCTGAATACATAGTAAACTATATCGTAAAAAATACAGTAGGCGAAAAAATAAAAGATTTAAGCCCGAAAGAAATAGAAAAAATTAAAATACTTGACCCCGCCTGCGGAAGCGGTAGCTTTCTTATTGGCGCTTACCAGTATTTAATTGATTACCATATAGATTATTACACAAAAGAAAAACATCTGCAAAAATCCAAAAAAGATAAACTTATAAGAGAAACAAAAGACGGCTATATTTTATCTATACAGGAAAAACAACGAATACTTACAAATAATATTTTCGGTGTTGATATAGACCAACAGGCAGTAGAAGTTGCAAAGTTTTCGTTGTTATTAAAACTAATGGAATCTGAAAGCAGAGAGATAGAAACAAGAATTTTATCATCCGGCGAAATAGGGTATCAAGGTGATTTTCAGCAAGAAGGCTTAGTATATAATACTATTAAAATATTACCTAATTTATCCGACAATATAAAATGCGGAAACAGTTTAATTGGTACAGATTATTATAAAACTATAAATATGGAATTGTTTGAAAAAGACGACTATAACAAAATCAACGCTTTTGACTGGGACAAAGAATTTCCTGAAATATTCAAAACCGGCGGTTTTGATTGTGTCATCGGCAATCCCCCCTATGTTAATATTAGAAATATGTCACAATATTTAACTAATGAAGAAATGACATATTTTCTAAACAAGTTTAAATCTGCATACAAATGTTATGATATGTATGTTTTATTTATAGAACAAAGTTTAAATTTACTTAACAATAAAGGGTTATTTGGATATATTATTCCTAATAAAATAGCTATTATGGAATATTCTGAAAAAATTAGAGAATTATTATTAAAAACAGTTTCAATAACAGAAATTGTAGATATTTCAAATTTAAACATCTTTGGTAAAAATGTGAGTGTTTATCCATATCTTTTATTTTTTGATAAAAAACACTCAATCAAAAATAAAATTTCTTATAAATATATATTTAATGTATCAGATTTATCAAAGCAAAATTCAAAAGAAATAGAACAAGTCTCATTTTTAGAAAATAATAAATTTGCATTTACATTTGATAATGAAAAAAATTTTATTAATAACAATACTGTTAGTATTCTAAAAGATGTTTGTGATGTACAGGGCGGGATTACTGGATTTATGGCAACAAAAATGAAAGATTGTCTTATTGATGACAGTAAAGTTGGATTAGATTTTGTTGTAACTGGTAATATTGATAGATATTCTATTAGTTTGGGAAATGTTAGATATATTAAATCTTTTTATAATATGCCAAAAATGATTAAAAAAAATATAATAACAGATGGAAAATGGGACTTATTTACCGCAAAAAAAATTATTATTGGTGGAATGACGAAATGTATTGAAGCTCATTATGATGATACTGGTTTAGCTGTTGGAGTTGGGGTATACAGTTGTATAAACTTTAAAATAAATCCCTTGTTTCTATTAGCTATATTAAATTCTAAATTTGTTACATATTATTTTAGACAAACTTTTCAAGCAAAACATTTAGCTGGAGGATATTTAGCAATAAATGTTTCTCAACTAGAACAAATACCAATTCCCAAAGTTGATTTAACAAACAAAAAACTAAAAGCCCAACATGATAAAATTGTTGAACTTGTTGACCAGATGTTAGAAATCCAAAAACAATTACACTCCGCAAAAACTGAATCCGATAAACAATTTTATCAAAAGAAAGCCGATATTATAGACAAACAAATAGACACTCTTGTATATGAACTTTACGAACTAACTCCCGAAGAAATCAAAATCATTGAAGGAGCTAACGAGATATAAGAGTATAACGTGAGGGCTAAATGGATAATACTAAGTTAAAAATCAGTATTAGCAATAAAGAACCTATAGATTTGATTAATCTTACAACAGGTTTAAATTCTTTTGCAAAACTTTATTCTGATTTTAATAATGGTGATTCACAAGCTAAACTACTGGTTAAAGAAGTTAGAAAAGGAGAAATAAATGCATAACATTCTTATTACTTACGCATTAATGACTGTATTATTTGATAAAAAATTGAATCTTTATGATGTTATAGGCGAATTTATAAAAATGTCGATTTTAATTGATAAAAAAAATTATTTATCTTCAATAGAAATTCAATCTTTATTAAAGAAAATATTTTTATTTGATATTCCAGAATCTGTTGTAAAAACAACTTTAAAAAGACTTGAAAAAGATAATAATTGTATTCTTAAAAAAGAGTATGATGCAAAAAAATCAATCACGATGTGGAATTTTCAAATTGATAAAATTGAAAATAAAGAAGAATTATTTGAATTATTAAATGAACTTGAACAACAACAAAAAACAATAATTGATAAATTAATTCAATATTTGAAATCTAATGTGCCTGATTTTCAAGAAATAACAGAAGAAAAACAAAAACTTATTACAGATACTTTTTTCGATGTGTTGATTAAAAAAACCCCTACAAATGATGTACTCGTTAAACACGTAGTAGCTTTTATATTAGAAAATAAAAATGATAATGAATTTGTAAAGTCATTAAATAAAATAAAAGAAGGATTGGTTTTATGTGTTGGAATAAGCAAGCATGGTGATAATTTGAATAATATTAGTGCTCTACCAGATGAAATTACATTTTTTTTGGCAACAGAACATTTATTTAGCATTAGGGGTTATCATGGGATATATTTTCAAGAAAGGATATTAGATTTTTTGAAGTTAGTTAGTAGTATTAATGATAGATATGCAAAACAAAAAAATGATAGTGTAATTAAACTTAAATATTTCAAAGAAACTGAAGATGAAATTGAAGAATTTTTTTATAAAGCCCAAAACTCAACAAACATTTCAGTGCTCTTGCCAGAAGCAGCTGAGTTTTTAAGAAAACATTGTCTTACTCCTTCCGATTTTCTCACAGAGAAAGCAAAATTTTATGTTGATATTAACAATAGATGTATACATAAAGATAAGGAAATATATAGTGAATATCAATATACATTAAATTTTACTGAAGAGCAAAAACAAGCGTTAATAAGAAAACTTATGTATTGTGAAAAAAAGAATGAAGAACATATTGAAAAAGAGGTCGAACAAGATGAAAAATTCAATAAAATAGAAAAGAAAACTAATTACATTCTTAAAATTATTAATAAAATTAATATTTTACGTAAAGGAGAGAATGCTAATAAAATTGCAAAAGCTAAATATATTTATGTTTCAGATTCAAGAAATGCCTTTCATATATTAGATTTTAAAGAAATATTTAATTTGAATCATTCCGTTATATATCCAATAGTACATTTAGATAGTATTATAGAAGAATTATGGTTTAAATATTATGACGGACTAACAAAAGAAATGCCAAAAAGTTTGGATGTTATAATTAAAATTCAAATTATATTTTCAAAGATTATTAAAACTTCAATTATAGAAAAATATGAAGAAGCTAAAAAAAAGAATTTATCAGATGATGAAATAAAATATTTCATAGCGGAATCTGTTAAGATATTATCAAATGATAGAGAAAAATTACAAAACATTAAAGAAACAATTAATTTTATCGAACAAGATATTTTTGCAATTGCAAACAATAAAATGATGTTGGAACGAAAAAATACTGAATTAGCGGAAGAGAAAGAGGCGCAAGATAAAAAAATAAATATTTTGGAAGCAAACATTATTAATAAAGACAAAGAATTAGCAGATAAAACGAAAATTATTAATGAAGTTCAACCAAAGCTAAATAAGATTGAGGAAAATATAAATTTATTTGTTTCAAATAGCACACATATTATTTATACTGTTTTAATACTATTTATTACATTTCTTCCATTATATTTAATAAGTAAAATGGATTTAAAAATATCATTTAATTTTGGTTTCTTCAGTATTGAACCTTGGGATCATTGGACATTTTTTCTGACTCTTCAGTATATTTGTGTTATAATATTAATGGGGTTATATAGTAAATTGCTAATTAAAAAAAAGAATAATTTTGATAAGAAAATATCTAATTTTATATTTCAAATTCTATTTAAATAATTTGAAAATAAAAAAGTGTTCAAATTGTCATTTTGCAGTTAGACTTCAAAGTTTGGAGTGAAACGAGCGATTTTCAAGCCGTAGTGTACGGAAGTGAAACGGTACATAAGGTGTGAAAATGCGAAGTTGTAGCCCGAAATTTGAAGTCGTTATAGGGAACTAATGAGCGACATCATGCGACATTCAGTCGGCTCCCTGCGATAAGAAAAAAACAACTCCCCCTCATGACAAGTGCAATTTTCATTTAAGTAAACCCTCTTAACTCCAAACGACCTAAGCTGCTTCTCCGCCTGTTCCGAAAGCGAAAGATATTTTTCAGATTCCGGCACGTCAAATGCTTTTTTAACGTCAGAACCGACTTCATAACAGCACTTTGATATATGAGGGCCTATATATGTGAAAACATCCTGAGGAAGTATTCCGAAATCCTTTTTAAAAGATATTAAAGCACTTTCAAGTATTCCCCCTGCCAAACCTCTCCAGCCGGCGTGTACAAGCGCTATAACGGAATAATCGCGCGATGTCATAAAGACGGGCATACAGTCTGCCGTAAATACGGCAAGCGTGATATTTTTTTCGTTTGTGATGAGGCCGTCGCATTCGGCAATAAAAGTTCCGCAATCTTGTTTTGAAACTTTTTTTACGAACGTTCCGTGCACCTGTTGGGCAAATACTATCTCTTTGTGATTTATATTGTTAGCTTGGCAGAATTTAATACGCTGCTGTTCGTCTTTCATATTTCCGCACGATTTAACGGTTGTTAAATGCGGAATTTTCAACATATTTTCTTTAATATATGAAATCTCTTTCAAATTCACTAACATTGTTAAGCCTTTCCTTTCTGTTGTTGTTTCGTCGTTTTGCATCTAGTAGTTTCGCCTAAAAGCATTGTCGTTTTGCCACGTTTAGCACGTCTATGAGTGCGGTGTTTTTTACTGTAAAAACTTAAAACAGATAAGTTTTTAAACTCACTTGTTTGAAGAAAAATCCGTTTCATTATGCAGTAAGGATTTTTCAAGTTGTGAGTTGTGCAGTAAAAAACACAAACGAATGTGCGACCTGTGGCGGGTCTTTTTGGTTACTTTTTAGACTCGTGATAAAAAGTAACTTGCAACAGGTCAACCACCTGTATTTTTTTATTTTAAAGAAATCTTTTTTAAAAAAAATATCTTAAAGTCTCTTCGTCTTCCATGTCTCGTATGCCGCCGAATTCCAGTCCCAGTCTTCCCCTTCCTGCGAAGGCTCTGTCTGTTTTTTTACTTTTGAAATACTGACGCCTGCCGAACGCGTCGTTTTTGTGGTTTTATTAAAAGACGCGATAATTGAAACTTTGATTTTTGTGTCAAGAACGTCGCCGACGATATGTCCTTTTTTAAGTTCGTCGCATTGTTTAAATTCTTTTTTTACAAAATCGTCTATCCATTTTTCGTCGCCTACGGTAAAAGGATTTGTCCGCGAGCTTGATATGTTGATTAACATTCTGTTTGCTATTTTTATATTCGGACCTTCAACAAATACGTTTGTCATCGCTCTTGTGAACGCCTCTTCAATCGTTTCGCCTTCTCCAAGGCCTATAATCGCGTTGCTGACATTTCCCAGTATTGCCTGAACGTCGGCAAAGTCTATGTTGATAAGACCGGTTTTTGTTATGGTATCCGTTATAGACTGTATTGAAATTCTTAAAACGTCGTCCACTCTTTTATACATTTCTTCAATCGGAGTTTTTAAATCTACGACGGCGAATATTTTATCGTTCGGGATTACTATTAAAGCGTCGGTATATTCTTTTATTTTTTCTATGCCGGTGTTTGCGTTTTCAATTCTTTTTTTACCTTCAAGCGTAAAAGGTTTTGTAACAACGCCTACGGTTAATATTCCGAGTTCTCGTGCTATTTTTGCAATTACGGGAGCCGCGCCCGTTCCCGTTCCTCCGCCCATTCCGGTAGTTACAAAAACCATATTGGCGCCCATTATGGTGTCTTTTAAAATTTCTTCGCTTTCAAGAGCCGCCGTTTCGCCTTTCTGCGGATCTCCGCCTACGCCAAGCCCGTCTATGCCTATTTGTATTTTATCTTCCGCAACAGAACGCCTTAATACGGAAGCATCAGTATTAACGACGGTAAACTGAACGTCGGTAATGTTTGCGGCTATCATTCTGTCAACCGCGTTATTGCCGCCTCCGCCCACTCCGATAACTTTTATTACGGCTTTTCTGGGAGTCATATTATTATTCCCGTTTGCAGGGAGTTTTATTGTTACTGTCATTTTTATCCTCCTGCTGTCAGACTACTTTTTCAAATATTTGTTTAAACCAAGATGTTACGCTGTCGGTAAGCTGCGGTTTTTTGCCGCGGACGACTTTTGTATAATTATTTTCCTGCATTACAAGGTGATCCTTGTATTCGCTGTATAAAGTTGTGATTGCCGTCGTATAAATCTGGGTTTCAAGTATGTTTTGCGGCACTATTATTTTATCTGTATTGACGTTTGCTATTTTTACGCCGCAGTCAAAAGCTTTTTCAAACGCTTCAAGCATTCCCGATATTTTTGTTCCCGCTCCGGTAAGAATTACGCCGCCTGAAAGAGCCGATATGTCAATGTTTCTTTTTTCAAGATTATACAAAATGAATTCAAGCTGTTTGTCAATCGCCGGTTTTATTACGTCAACAAGTTCCTGTCTGGTCGCTTTTTTTGTTTTTGAATTGACTATAAATTCAAATTCTTCTTCGGGATTTGCAAGAACTTCTTCCAAAACCGCTCCGTAGGTTTCTTTGATTCTTTTTGATTCGGCCTGCGTTGTTCTGAATTTTTTTGTGATATCTTTGGTAAGAAGATCCGAACCGACCGGAAGTTCAAAAATATCCTGTATGATTTTATTTATATAAACCGCAATGCCCGTCGTCATTCCGCCGATGTCAACCAAAATGCAGCCGAGTTCTTTATCGGATGTTTCAACCAAAGTGTCGCCGAGCGCGTTATATCCGTAAGAAAGCTGCAGACCTTCAATATTTACCGCGTTTTTAATGTTTTCCATATTGCTTTTTGAAGCGACTATGACAAGCGCTTTCATCTGCAGGTGCGAACATTCCAAACCTATCGGATCCTGTATGCCGGGCAGATTGTCAACTATATATTCTTTTGGTATTATCTGTATTATTTCATGGCGGTAATCAAGCATTGTCGCGTTTTTTACCGCTTCGGTTACGGCGCTCATATTGTCATCGTTTATTTTCTGAGATCCCGTTTCGGATATTCTTAAGTTTCCGGTAGTATTGTGCGCTTCTATAAGAGAGCCTCTTACCGAAACGATTATTCCGTTTGCCTGTGAATTCTGGTTTTCTTCAAGGTTGCGGATAAGAGTTTCTATAGCTCTTGCCGATTCCCTTATTCCCACTACGGCGCCGTCTTTTATGCCGTCAGGACACGGTTCTGTCCGCGCGTCCAGAATTTCCATCTTTTTTTCGTCGGCGTTAAAAGCGGCTATGATTCCGTGCACCGAAGAACTGCCGATATCAAGAATTAGTATCAAATCTTTTTTTGCCATCACACACTCCCTTCAGGTATAACTCCGGCGTCAGGCGCCGCGGGTTTTACGATAACTTTATCTTTTTCTAAAAATCTTAAATCAATGTATTCTATATTTGTGTATTTTTGCGATGCGTCTTCAAAAACGATAAGCATTCTTTTTGCTTTGTTTTTTATTTCATTTTTATAAAAATCGCCCCAGTAAACCGTTGTTTTTCCGTCTATACTGAAAATAATGTCGTTCACTTCGCCGTATTTTATTTCGGTTATTCTGTGAATGAAATCTTTTATATGCGGTTTTAAAAGCTTTACAAATTCCAAAAGAGCAAGTCTTTCTTCCTTTGAAGAACATCTTAAAATCGGAATTTTCATTTCAAACATATGCCCTCTGAGTCCGAATGAAATGTTGTCAAAATCCAATCCTACAAGAGTCTCTCCCTGAGGTATAAAAACTTCAGGCTGCCTTTCTTTTAGTTTTATTAAAACTTTTTTCCATCTGCGCAGCATTGTTATATCTTTTAATTCCGGTTTTAAAACTTTAATTTTTTCTTCGGCGTCGGAAAGATCAACTCTAAACAGATTGTCACCGGTTTTAAACGGAACAAGCTCTATTATTTCAACCTGCGTTACGTTTTTGCCGCCCGTTATTTCTATCGTTTCAATTTCAAATTTGTCGCAGCTGTATACATAATTTTTGCACTTATTAAACAGAACGGCCAAAAAAATTATTATAACAAGTATTAAAATCAACCGTATAATTTTTTTATAGTTTACGCTGCTGTTTCTATTTGAAAACGATATATTTTTATTAAAGATGCTTTTTCTTTTTTTTAAATTTCTCATATTTGTTTAAACGGATTTTAAAATTTCCAAAACTAGTTTTTCAAAACTCATTCCGACCGCCCGAGCCGCATCCGGAAAAAGAGACGTTTCTGTCATTCCCGGAAGAGTGTTTGTTTCAAGAACCCATATTTTGCCGTTTTTATCGGCTATCATATCAACTCTGCAAGTGCCTTTGCATAAAAATTCCGAAAATACTTTTTCGCCTATTTTTTGAGTTTGCAGTATTATATTTTTAGGAAGCCTCGGAGGAATCAGATGTTTAGATTTTCCTACCGTATATTTTGATTTAAAATCGTAGAATTTGCCGTCGGGCACTATTTCAATTACCGGAAGTGCTTTGCCGTTTAAAACGCTTACGGTAATTTCGGTTCCTTTTACGTATTTTTCAACCAAAACTCTGTCATCGTATTTAAAAGCGAGTTTCAGCGCTTTTTCATATTCATTTTTATTTTTAGCTATTGAAATGCCTATTGCCGAACCCTGTGTCGCAGGTTTTACGACGACCGGATATGATAAAGCCATTTTGTTTTTTGTTTTTTTATCAACCGCAAGCCATTTTGGTGTAGGTATATTTGCGTATTCAAACATTTTTTTTGAAATAATTTTATCCATGCTTGCCGAACTTGAAAAAACTCCGCATCCGGTATAAGGTATTTTCATGATTTCAAGCATTCCCTGTATCGTTCCGTCTTCTCCCATCGGACCGTGAAGAGTCACGTAGGCTATGTCTATTTTTTCTTTTGAAAGTTTTTGCGCTATGTTTTTATCAACGTCTATGAAAACTGCTTTTAACCCGAGTTTTTTAATTGCGTTAAAAACCGCTTTTCCGGATTTAAGCGAAATCTCCCTTTCGGAAGAAGTTCCGCCGCATAATACGCCTATTTTTTTATTTTTTAAGTTTTTCATTTTATTATTTTTATTTCCGTTTCAAGTTCCAGTTTAAATTTTTCTCTGACCTTTTCTTTTATAGTTTCTATAAGTTCAATCATTTCGGAAGCTGTCCCGCTTCCCGTATTTATAAGAAAATTTGCGTGTATTTCAGAAACTTTTATTCCGCCTATGCCGAATCCTTTAAATCCTAAAATATCAATAAGGTAGCCCGCGTTTTGTCCTTCAGGATTTTTAAAAACGCATCCTGCGTTTTTAGTCCCCAGAGGCTGCGAGAAGATTCTTTTTTCAATATCGGCCGACACAGTTTTCAAAATATCATTTTTATCGCCGTTTTTCAAGATAAATACCGCTTTTGTTATGACGCAGTTTTTTAGTCCGCATGACCTGTATGAAAAGTTAATGTCGTTTGCGGCGTATTTTTGAATGTTGCCGTTAAAATCCATCGTTTCAACAGTATCAACAAAAGATCCTATCCAGCTGTTTTCAAGGCCTGCATTTCCGAAAACAGCTCCGCCGATAGTTCCCGGTATTCCTATAAAATGTTCAAATCCGTGCAGAGACTGTTCCGCTGATTGCTTAATAACGCTGCCGAGGTTTGCGGCCGCGCCTACCGTTACGATATTTCCGAATATTGAAATTTTTTCAAATTCGCCGTTTAATTTTAAAACAATGCCTCTGAATCCTTCATCGCCAAACAGCAAATTTGAACCTCCTCCTATTATGAAATAGGGGGCGTTATTGCGTTTTATTACGGCAAGCAGATTTTTAAGTTCTTCATACGTCTTTACTTTTACGAAAAAATCCGCGTTTCCGCCGAGACACAGCGTAGTGTGTTCCGACAAAGGTTCGTTTTCAATAAAATCTAAAGCATACTCTCTAAGTTGGTTTGCTATATCAGAGTTAATAGTTCCTCTCCTTTTTGCCATACGTTACCCGCGCCTATCGTCAGTAAAATATCGTTTTTTTTAAGAGTATCCGCTACGGCTTTTATATTTTTAAATTTATAAACATTGCATTTATTTTCTCGGGCGCTTTTGATAATAAGATTCGATGTTACGCCTTTAATCGGTTTTTCGCTTGCGGGATAAATATCCATAACATAAACGGCGTCGGCCTTTTTTAAAGCTTTGCCGAATTCCTTATACAAATTCTGCGTTCTCGTATATCTGTGAGGCTGGAATATTACTGTAAGCCGTTTGTTTTTCCAGTTATGTTTTATCGCCGATAAAGTCGCGTCTATTTCGGTAGGATGATGTCCGTAATCGTCTATAACGGTTACGCCGTTTTTTTTGCCTTTAAGTTCTAATCTTCTGCCGACTCCGCCGTAATTAAATAAAGCTTCCTTTATTTTTGCAAAAGGAATATTGTATTGAAGTCCGGCTGAAATTGAAGCAAGGGCGTTTAATATATTATGGCGTCCCGGCACTTTTAAAATCATTCTTCCGATTTTTTTACCTTTGGAAATAAGATTAAATTCCGTGTTGCCGTTTATGATTTTTATATCACCGGCGGTTAAATCCGGTTTTCCGGTTAATCCGTAAGTTACATATTTTCTTGTAAGTTTGGGTATAATTTCCCTTATTAAAGGGTTATCAGTGCATATAATAGCGCATCCGTAAAACGGCACGCTGTTGATATGGCGGACAAACGCCTCTTTTAAATTTTCCATATTGCCGTAATAGTCAAGATGGTCGTTATCTATATTGGTGACGATGGTTGTTACGGGAGAAAGTTTTAAAAAAGAACCGTCCGATTCGTCTGCTTCGGCGATAAGATAATCCCCTTTTCCGAGTTTCGCTCCGCTTTTTAAATGTTTTAATTTTCCGCCTATTACTATTGTCGGATCAAGTCCGCCCAGAACCATTGAAGCCATTGACGTTGTTGTGGTTTTGCCGTGAGTGCCGGCAATCGTAATAGTGTATTTAAGCCTTGCAAGCTCAATGAGCATTTCAACCCTGGGAATTATTATTATTTTATTTTTTACCGCCTGTATGACTTCGGGATTGTCTTTGGGTATCGCCGTTGAAGTTACGACAACGTCTACTTTTTTTACGTTTTTAGCGTTGTGCCCTATGTATATCTTTGCGCCCAGATGTTTTAATCTCTGAGTGACGTCTGTTTTTTTTATGTCAGAGCCGGATACATGATGCCCGAGATTTAAAAGCACTTCCGCTATTCCCGACATTCCCGAACCGCCGATACCGACAAAATGAATTTTTTGTTTTTTGTTAAACACGATGATGTCCTCTTTGTAATCAGAAACCTAGAAACTTGGAGATTTGGAAACAGAGCAAACGATTAGTTACCGAGCCTCTAAACTTCTAAGCATCCAATCTTCTAAAATTATTTTCTCACGTAAATTAAATTTGCCACTTCTTCGTCAACGGCTATCTGAGTTTCGTTTACTTTTATTATAAAACTCGGAAATTTTTGGTGCAATATAATTTTAACGCCGGGAATTAATCCCAGAGACAGCAATTTATGCAAATAACCGTGATTTGTCGTTACAATATAAGCAAGTTTTACTTCTTCCCCGGGATCAAGCTGCGATAAAGGGAACACTATAGATTTTATTTTATTTTCAGATTTTTGACAACATTTTCCGCTCGGTATCGGCGCTCCGTGCGGACATTCCGTCGGATGTCCGAGCAATGTGCATATTGAATCGGCCAATTCCGTTGATATGTTATGTTCCAAATCGCATGCTATTTCATCTATTGCCGTTTTGTCAAATTCAAGAACGTCGGCAAGCAGTCTTTCGGTCAGCCTGTGCCTTCTTGTTATTTCTCTTCCGATTTCCTCGCCTTTTGCCGTAAGTTTTATTGTTTCGTTGTCTTTTAAGACGTACCCCTCGGCTATAAGCTGGTTCATTACGTTTTCGCATACTCCTTTTTTTACAACGGCGTCTATTTTATTGAAATTTGTGTCCCCTCTCTGTATTGACGTCCATATCAAGCTTAGCGATTCTTCAACGTCTAAATTTTCTTTGGTTTTCATTTTTCACACCTCTAAATGTTTACAAACTTTAATAAAAACTTCAATAACCCGCCGAATAAAACGGCGTATGCCGTAACGGCTGCAAAAACAACGGCTGCTATTCTAACGCCGTATTCTTTAATTACTATAAGACTTTGTGCCAAACACGGAATAAAAAGAGTTATAACCACCGCCGTTATAAGAACCTGCGTATGAGTCAAAAGTCCGTTTTGCGCCATTACGTAAATACCCGAAGCTCCGTAATCTCTTCTTAAAAAACCCATTATGAAAGTGCTTGTCGTTTCTATGGGAAGTCCCAGAAAATATACAATTACCGGCGACAACAGTTTTTCAATTTTTTCAAGCAGATGTATTTTGTCTATAAAAAATAAAAATGCCGTTGCAATAACAAAAAGAGGCACAATTTCTTTTAAATACCATTCAAGCCTCATTTTTATTTTTGAAAAAATATTTAAAAGAGACGGTATCCTTATATTCGGAAGTTCTATAATCAGATTGTTAGGTTCGCCTTTTATAAAATAAGCCAAAAGTTTTCCGATTCCGAGAATTGAAACCAAAATACAGCAGAACCATATTATTGTGGCTTTGTAAGATATCGCCGACAGCATTGCAAGTATTATTCCAAGCTGCGCCGAACAGGGAACCGCCAGAGACAAAAGCACCAGAATAATCATGCGTTCTTTTCTTGTTTCAAGAACTCTTGCGCTCAGCACAGCCATCGTTCCGCAGCCCAGTCCCAGTATCATGGGCAAAACGGCTTTTCCGTTTAAGCCTATAAAAGAAAAAATTCTGTCAAGCATAACGGAAAGTCTAGGAAGATATCCCGAGTCTTCAAGCAGACCCAAAAAAAGAAAAAAACCCGTTATTATCGGAAATATTATCGCAAAAGCGTATGTTACGGCTACGGTCCACAAACCGTACTCGCCGGTTAAAAAATCTTTTACTATATCAGGCGTTTTAATATAATCAAGAATATTTACAACGATCGGATTTAAAAAATTTTCAAAAACAGACGTTTGTATGAAATCTACTACGGTGCCTGCCATGAAAACGCCGACAAATTCGTACATTAAATAAAGTATGCACAAAAGCAGAAGCGTTCCGATAAAAGGATTTAAGGCTGCGTTGCCGATAAACTGCAGAAATTCAAATTTGTTTTTATGTTTTACTATTTTAGCGTTGCCGGTTATTCTTTTTATGGCGTTGTTTCTGTCGTTAAAAAGGCGCGAGTTGAAACTGTCGGCGTTTATATTTATTTTTTTTAAGCAGTCGGTTTGTATAAAGTTTTTTAAATTGTCGGGTATATAATTTGAAATTCCTTTGTCTCCGCACAGAAGATAAACAGATATCGCCCTTGAATAAGGAATTTTATCTTTTAAAACTTCGTCAACGCATGATACGGCTTTTTCTTCCGAATAAACGATGTCAAACGGGGTTGTAGCCGCCTGAGGGATTTTTTTTATTATCTTTTCCAGTCCGTAACCGAGAGTCGCAGCCGTCATAATAACAGGCACCTGCAGTATTTTTTCAAGCTGGTATCCGTTTATTTTTATTCCCGAATGCACGGCTTCGTCATACATATTTAAAACCATAATCATCGGAATTTTAAACATAGCCAGTTCAAAAAAAAGATGCAAAGATCTCTCAATATTTTTTATGTCGCATACCTGAACGATTACGGAAGGTTTTTCTCTTATTATTAAATCTCTTGTGACTTGTTCGTCTTCGGAAAGCGGCATTAACGAATAAACGCCGGGAGTATCAACGGCCTGATAATCTGTTCCGTCAATTTTTATCGTTCCTCTTGTTACGTCTACGCTTGTGCCGGAATAATTTGAAACTACTGAATACTGTCCGGTTAGTTTATTAAACAGTACGGATTTTCCTACGTTGGGATTTCCGACAAACGCAATAAGCTTATTTGCCATTTGTCATTTTCCCTTTGAAGATGCCGAAGCCGACACTGTTGTAGCGATGCCGCCCCGTATTTTGAATTTTAATTCAACCGATATATCTTTTGTTTTTAATACGGAAGTTAAATCTGCAAGAATGCTGTTTACTACGCTTTCATGCACCATACCGACCATTCTGTAAGACTGCAGATACATTTTAAGCGATTTAAGTTCAACTACCGTCTTGGCAGGCGTGTAATTTATCGTAAGACAGGCAAAGTCCGGAAGTCCGGTCCAAGGGCATAAGCACGTAAATTCTTCGGTTTCTATGCATACGTTGATTTTTTTCCCGGGATATTGGTAAGGCATTACCTGCAAAAGAGATTTGGAAACTTTATTAAATTCAGGCATATTTTTCATAGATAATTCCTTTTTTTGTTTGTTTGGCAGATTATACCAAATTTTAAAACAATAAAGATATTATTTTTGGAAAAGAAATGAGGTCAGACCGCGTTGAATTTAACCGTAAAAGAAGTTCCGGAATTGACTTTGCTGTCAACCGTTATCGTCGCGCCGTGTATGTTTGTTATATATTTAACTATTGAAAGGCCGAGTCCGGTTCCGCCGGACTTTCTGCTTCGCGCCTTGTCAACGACGTAAAATCTTTCAAAAAGACGCGGAAGATGTTCCGCCGCTATGCCGATGCCGGTATCTTCAACGGTAAGATTTATTTTATCGTTTTGTCTTTCAAGTTTTACCGTAATTTGTCCTTTTTCGGTGTATCTTATCGCGTTGTCTATAAGATTCATAAACATTTGCTCAATATAAAATTCGTTGGCGTTTATCATAAACGGCCCTTCGTTTTTTATAAATTCAAATTTCAAATTTTTTTGTCCTGTTCTGTTTTTATAAAAGTCAATAAGCGAATCCGTTATTTTTGAAAGATCCGTTTTTGTAAATTCAATGTTTTTGTTGTTTTCAAGTTCCGACAAAGCAAGAAGATCGGTTACTATTTTCGTCAATCTTTCGGAATGTTTTTTTATTATTGATATGTAATGTTTGACCGTGTTTATGTCGTCTTCGCTTTCAATATTTTCCACAAAACATGAAATCGCCGTAAGAGGAGTTTTTAATTCGTGGGAAGCGTTTGTTACGAATTCTTTTTTCATTAAAGCCATCTGCTTTATGGCGGTTATGTCGTGAAACGTCAAAACGATATTCTCGTTTGTTTTGATTTTAGCCGCCGAAAAAGAATATATTTTATTTTCGTATTCGGCTTCCGAAGATACGGCGTTTGTTGCGCCGGAAGACAATTCCTTAAAGGCTTCCTCAAGTTTTTTATCACGGAATATTTCCCAGAAAAATCTGTTGTCAGGATTTATATTTTTAAAATGTTTTTCAAAAGCGCCGTTATGCATTATTATTCTGCCGGTCTTGTCGGTTACCAAAATCGTATCCGTTACGGATTCCATTATTTTGTCAATTTTGTCTTTTTCTTCGCTTGTTTTTGCAAACAAAGCCTCTATCTGTTCGGCCATTGAATTGAAACTGTTGCACAACTGGTCAAGTTCGTCATTTGATTCGGAATTGATTTTTACGGAAAAATCGCCTTCGGCAAGTTTTGCAGAAGCATCTTTCAAATGAGTTATTTTATCGGATATTTTAAACGCGATAACGGAAGCCACTATCAGAGATATGCATAGAACTATAAGAATGATTATAAGTATCGTTACTCTCATTTCATTTGCGAATATGTTTATCGTTTCCAACGGCATGCTCAAACGCAGAACGGCAGCCGGCTTGCCGTTTATTTCTATAAGCGAAGCCGTGTAAAGCATTTCTTTGTTAAGCGTTGAACTGTATCGTATGTTTGTCGCTTCTTTTCCGATAAGCGCTTCTCTGACTTCTTTTCTGTCGCCGTGGTTTGGCATATCCTCGGCTTTGGACTGCGAGTCTGCAAGAACCCGGCCGTTTGGCGCTATTACGGTAATTCTTCTGTTTATCAAACGCCCGTATTCGTCAACGGTATTCTGAACAGAATTTGTATTTCCGGAAAGATATAAAGGTATAAGGGCGTGCGCTACTATATTTTTATTTGAAATGAGTTCGTATGTGAAAAGCGTTTTGTACTTCCGGTCTACGTAATTATTGGCTGTTATAAAAAATACGGCCGACAGGCCCAGAACAGTCAGAAATACGGATAAAAATATTTTTATGAAAATTTTGTTAATCTTCAATTTTATATCCGACTCCGTGTATATTTTTTATCGCGTCGCCGTATTTGCCGAGTTTTTTTCTCAAATGCCTTATATGGACGTCAACTGTTCTGTCTATTACTATTTTATCTTCTCCCCATATATAATCAAGAATTTTGTCTCTTGACAATACGTTGCCTTTTTTTGATATGAGAAGTTCAAGGAGTTTAAATTCGGTGGTTGTAAGGGTTATTTTTTTATTGTCAATGATAAGTTCAAAATTTTCTTTGCTGAGTTTTATTTTTCCGTCAAAAAGTTCTGCTGACGTCATATCGGTTTTTAAAATATTTCTTCTGTGAATCACTTTTATTCTGGCAAGCAGTTCCTTCTGCGAAAAAGGTTTTGTAACGTAGTCGTCGGCGCCGAGTTCCAAACCTATGATTTTATCCGATTCTTCCGATTTTGCGCTGAGCATTATTACCGGAATTGACGAGTATTTGGGATCGTTTTTCAGCTTCTTGCATATATCGTATCCGTCCATGTCGGGAAGCATAAGGTCAAGTATGAATAAATCCGGCGTTTTCTTTTTCAGCTGTTTAAAAAAATCAGCGGCGTTTGGCGCCGTAATCACGTCGTAGCCGTTTTTCTTTAAAAAAACAGAAAGAGCTTCAAGAATATCTTCTTCATCGTCTACAATGCTTATAAGTTTTGTCATTTAGTGCTCCCGCGGACAAAATCTCCGCAATTATGTTAGCAAAAATATTTTTTATATGCCACTTCCGTGCTTTATGTTTATTCCCTTTGCAAGATAAATGACGTCTTCGCAGATGTTTGTGGCAAGATCGGCGACTCTTTCCAGATTTGCCGAAATTGAAATAAGCCTCAGAGACCTGTTTACCACGTTGGAATCGCTTCTCATAAGAGCAGCGAGATCTTTTTTTATCGTTATGTTAAGCTCGTCTACAATATCGTCTTGTTTGCATACTTTTTCCGCAAGCTCAACATTTTCATCCACGAAAGATTCTATTGACTGTTTCATCATCATAATTACTAATTTCGCCATTTTAGGTATGTCTATGAGCTCTTTAACCTGTGGCTTCATTATAAGAGGAAGCCCGTGTCCCGCTATATTTACGGCGTGATCGGCTACTCTTTCAAGGTCGTTGCTTATTTTGATAATGCTTATGAGAATTCTTAAATTTTTTGACACCGGCTGGTATTGCGCGATCGCGTTTATGCAGTTTTCGTCAAATTCAAGTTCGTATTTGTTTGCCGCCGGTTCAAGAACTTCAAGAACTTCTTTGAGTTTTTCTTCGTTTCTTTCAAGAAGGCCGGATATGCTTTTTTCAAGCATGATTTCAACATGGGTTGAATATGTTATCAGCCTTTTTTTTAAATTTAAAATTTTTTCGTCTAACATTTTATCTCTCCGTATATCAGATTAACCGAATTTCCCCGACAGATACTGCTCCGTTTTTTCTTCTTTCGGAATTGTAAATATCACTTCCGTTTTATCGCATTCTATAAGTTCTCCAAGATACATAAACGCCGTGTAATCGGATACTCTTGCCGCCTGCTGCATATTATGCGTTACGATTACTATCGTGTAATATTTTTTTAATTCAAGAATAAGCTCTTCCACTTTTGCCGTTGATATGGGGTCAAGGCTTGCGCACGGTTCATCAAATAAAATTACGTGCGGTTCAACCGCCAGACATCTTGCTATACAGAGTCTTTGCTGCTGACCTCCTGAAAGCATTAAAGCGCTTGTGTGCAGCCTTTCTTTTACTTCATTCCAGAGAGCCGCTTTTTTAAGAGAATCTTCCACTTTTTCTCTTATGAAATTTTTGTCTTTTATCCCGTTTACTTCAAGCCCGTAGGCTATGTTCTGGTAAATTGATTTCGGAAAAGGATTAGGTTTTTGAAATACCATTCCGACTTTTTTTCTTATGCTTACTACGTCTATTTTTTTTTCAAGAATATTTTGCCCTTCAAATATAAGGCTTCCTTCGGCTCTTGTATTGGGAACAAGATCGTTCATTTTGTTAAGCATTCTTAAAAATGTTGATTTCCCGCAGCCCGACGGACCGATAAACGCCGTAACCTTATTGTCGTAAATGTTTATGTTAAGATTTTTTATGGCGTGGTTTTTGCCGTAATAAAAATTAACGTTTTCAGCCTGTATTTTAATTTTATTTTTAATATCAGTGGACATAGCCGCTCCTGTATTTATTTCTTATTATTATCGCAAAAGCCGACACAAGAAGCACCAGAACAAGAAGTATTAAAGCGCATCCGTACGCAATTGCAACCTGTTTATCGGGATGAGTTCCTTCAGTCATAAGCGCGTATATGTGATACGGCAAAGCCATTGTTTCGTCAAGTATTGAAGACGGATAACTTCTTCTGTAAAAAGTCGCCGCCGTAAAAAGAATAGGCGCGGTTTCTCCGGCCGCTCTTCCTATGCTTAAAATTACGCCTGTCATAATTCCCGGTAAAGCTGTAGGTAAAACAGTTTTTTTGATAGTCTGCCAGTGGGTAGCGCCCAATGCAAGAGACGCCTCTCTTATTGAATACGGGACAGCCATCAGCGCTTCCTGAGAGGCAGATATTATGCTGGGTAAAATCAGCATTGCAAGGGTTAAACTTCCCGATAATATGGAAACTCCGAAACCGAAAAGGTTTACAAACACGGCAAGCCCGAATAACCCGAAAACAACCGACGGAACGCCTGCCAGATTGTTTATGCTCATTCTGATAATATTAACCATATAGCCGGTAGGGCTGTATTCGTTAAGATAAATAGCACATGCCACACCCAGAGGAAGAGCTATTAATATTGAACCTATAACGAGATAAAACGTTCCGAGTATCGCCGGAGCGACTCCGCCTTCCGTCATAGATTTTCTCGGGATTGAGGTTAAAAATTCCCAAGATATGGAATGAAAACCTTTAACGGTTATCAGATATATGATGCTTGCGAGAAAAAACAGCGTAATAACTACGCATGCGGTTATAATTGAAAATCCTAAAATTTGGTATATTTTCTGTTTCATCTGTTCAACCCCAGCTTTACTCTGTGTTTTTTGCTTATATGTTCGGCAATTACGTTAAAAATAAGAGTTATCAAAAACAATATTAGTCCGATTGCAAAAAGAGCATGGTAATGCTCTGAGCCTACTGCGCTTTCTCCCATTTCAGCTGCTATCGTTGAAGTCATAGGCCTTACAGGATCAAAAATTGATTTCGGTATAATTGCAGAGCCTCCTGAGACCATAAGAACTGTCATAGTTTCTCCGACGATTCTGCTCATGCCTAAAATAATTGAAGTCGATATGCCCGACATTGAAGCAGGAATTATGACTTTGACAAGAGTCTGCCATCTGTTTGCTCCCAGAGCATAAGAAGCTTCTTTAAAACTTTTAGGAACAAAACTTAAAGCATCTTCGGCAAGGCTTGTGACCGTCGGTATTGCCATTATTCCCAAAACAAGACTTGCCGTAAATGCGCAAAGCCCTGTAGGAATATTAAAAAGGTTTTGTAAAAACGGGGCTACTATAAGCATTCCGAAAAAACCGAATACTATTGAAGGAATACCCGCAAGAATTTCTATAGTCGGTTTTAATATTTGCTTTTGTCTTGGGGAGGCAAGTTCATTTATGTAAAGGGCGCTTCCTATTCCTAAAGGGATGCACACAATCATGGCTCCGAGAGTTACCCAGAAAGAAGCGGTTATAAGAGGCAATATTCCGTATTCCGGCGGTTCGTACGTCGGATACCAGTGAATACCGAAAATAAAATCAAAAATTTTTATGTTTTTTAATATGGGAAAACTTTCTTTAAATAATACTACTATTATTCCCAACAAAAAAAGCAGGGAAGAGAATGCCAGCACCGTAAAAATTAATTTGATAAATTTTTCTTTTCCGTTATACATGGCAAAATTATATAAATTGCAAGTTAAAAAAAAATAAACTAATTGTTAAGAAAGTGTTAAGATTTTTATGGTTGAAAAAACAATGTTTTTAAAAGAAATCCCCCGTGCAGAACACGGGGGACTCTGTTTTGTTGGGGAGAGGTATGATTACTTTAATCCAACAAAACCTTCTCTTGTAACTAAAGCCTGACCGTCTTGGCTTAATATAAAATCCAAATATTCTTTCGCTTCGCCTTTTGCCGGACCGTTTGAATACATAAACAAAGGTCTTGAATAAGGATATTTACCGGAAAGAACTGTTTCAACGCTTGCATTTACTCCGTCTATTGCAACATCAGCCAAACCTTTCAAGTAACCTATACCGACATATCCGATTGCGCTTTTAGTATTTTTTACCGTTGTGGCAACGGCTTGATTTGACGCCTGCATAAGCGCGTCAGCTCTTACTTTAGCTTTATTAAGAGCCAATTCTCCGAAAGCTTCAAAAGTTCCGCTGGCGCTGTCTCTTGAAACGACTACGATTTTTTCATTATTTCCGCCGACTTCGCTCCAGTTTGAAATTTTACCTGTGTAAATATCTCTTACCTGCGCTTTTGAAAGTTTTCTGACCGGATTTGCATCATTTACCACAACTGCTATTCCGTCCATTGCAACAACATGAGCTTTAGGCTGTACTCCGTTTGAAGCCGCTTTCTGCAGTTCCGAATCTTTTATTGATCTTGAAGCCATTGCGATATCGCATTTTTTTGCTATAAGAGAATTTATTCCTACGCCAGACCCGCCGCCTCTTACGCTTATTTCAATTTTATCGTTGGCATCCATCATCTCTTCGGCTGCTCTCTGGGCTATCGGAAGCACCGTAGTGGAACCTTCAAGAGTTATTTTCGCAAAAGAAACCGAGCTTATACAAGTTACGGCAAGAGCCGCCATAAACAACTTTTTTACTAAATTCATTTTATTTCCCCCTTTTTATTTTTAATTAAAATTTACAAACAAAATCAAACTGACATAGACTTTTCGGAGCATTTCCGTTAATATCTGTCATCTGGTAATAATCTATGCCGAACGAAAGAGCTTTTGTCAATCCGAAAGTTAATACGACTTCATAACCTTTGCCTGCTTTTCCGCCGTATGAGTCCGAATCACCCAAACCTTCAGGTATCGCATATAATTCAAGATATCTGTACATTGCATTTATATTCCAAGTACCGAGTTTTTCAGTTTTTGCATGTCCGAATTTTGCTCCTATCAAATAACCTGTAACTGCATCTTTACCGCCTACCTGAGGCAGGTCTTTCTGAATATTTTGCGCGTAGTCGCCGTATATTCCCAAACTCAAAGAATTTACAACATCTGCAACATCAACGGATACGCTCGGGTTTACAACTTTAAAATCGTAATTTTTTATTAACCCTGTACCTGCGTTTGTTCTTCCCGCAAAGTTAAACTGCTGGTATGCCAATCCTGCTTTTACTTTTATATTTGATTCTTTAAATTCAACAACCGGTTGTATTATGTATAAATCCGCAAGCATTTTACCTTGTTTTCCTTCACCGAAAGTATACCATCCTGCATTTGCAGATAATTTTGTATTTTCTGATAATTCTGTTTTTGCCGTTGCGTTTAAGCCGTCGGGATTATAGTCACCGTCCCATATTAAATCGCTTGTATTCCATACTTGTGTTTTTCCTTTTACTTTACCGCCTCTTACTACGAGCCATTCAATCGGGTCATATTGTATATATGCGTAATCAACAAATAACGGCGATTTATTCATATATTCAAAAGTATGATTTGTTGAACTCGGTTCGGCGTCTTTTCCGGTAGAAGAACTCAATGAACCTGTGGCAAGTCCGAATCCCAATGTGATTTTTTCAACCGGTCTTGTTTCAATTCCCATTCTCAGTCTTAATCTTTCTCTTAATCTTGCCTGATTGCTTGCATCCCAGTCATACTGTGTTCTGATTCTTACATCGCCTTTAAATGTCATGTTTTGTACCCATAAAGGCACAAGTTCCGACTTTCCCGAAGCCAGTTTCATTCTTTCTTCTTCTTTTGATTCAGTTGAAATTGTCTGCGCTTCACCGTAAGAAATAAGCCTCTTTTCGGCAAGTAAATTTGCAAGACTGCTTATATCGGCAAATGCGGAAGCCGAAGCCGTTACTGCAAAACCTACGACCAACAACAATGTTTTTTTTAACATCTTTTTTCTCTCCTTTTTGCACTTTTCCGTGCTATTTTTTTACAACAATCTTTTGTTGTTGGCAAAATAATACAAAATGGCAATTAAGATAAAATAAATAAAATGTTAATTATTTGTTAAATGAAAATATGTTATTTTTATGAAAAACGGCGTTTGACAAATATAAATTTATTATGTAATATTTCGCGTACCAATAGATATTTGTTAAATACGGATGCTTAAAGGTTTTTTCTGTTTGTGCCTTTGCGCATTCTTTTTTATTTTTTAAATCAACTATAACTATAATATATGAACTGTATAGGGAGCTATCAATGAAATATATTTTTATGACAGGCGGCGTTGTAAGTTCTTTGGGAAAAGGAATTACCGGAGCAAGCATCGGCAAACTTCTTCAGTTGCACGGATATAAGGTTACAATGATCAAAATGGACCCTTATATAAACGTTGATCCCGGTACTATGAATCCTTTCCAGCACGGCGAAGTGTATGTTACCGCCGACGGAGCCGAAGCCGACCTTGATTTAGGAACCTACGAGAGATTTCTTGATATGGTTACAACCAAAGCAAACACAAACACCGCAGGACACATATACCAGACAGTTATAAACAATGAAAGAAGAGGCGATTACAACGGAGGCACGGTTCAGGTAATCCCCCACATAACTGACGAAATCAAAAGAAGATTTACCGCGTTTGAAAATAAAGTGGACATAACGATAATAGAAATAGGCGGAACTATAGGAGATATTGAAGGACTTCCTTTTATTGAAGCGACCAGACAGTTTATGCTTGAGCAAAAAAGAGAAGACGTAATGAGCATACACCTTACGCTTGTTCCTTATATAGCCGGCGCCAACGAATTAAAAACAAAACCTACGCAGCACTCGGTAAACAAACTGAGGGAAGTGGGTATCGTTCCGGATATGATTATATGCAGAACGGAACATTCTCTTTCGGATTCAATGAAAGCAAAAATATCTTTATTCTGCAACGTTTCAAAGGAAGCTGTTGTTGAAGCTAAAAGCTGTTCTTCAATTTACCACATACCCGAATCTCTTCACAAACAGGGAGTAGATGATTATGTGCTTAAAAGACTTGGTCTAAAAAACAAAAAAACTTTTTCAAAAGAATGGTTTAGTTACGTAAAAAGAGTAAATAAAATAAAAGATACGGTGCATATAGGAATAATAGGAAAATACGCGGATCTGAAAGACGCATATAAATCTATAGACGAATCATTAAAAATTTCGGCGATGGATGAAAATCTTGATTTGGATATTAAATATATCTCTTCGGAAGATAAAAATTTAATAAAGAAATTAAAACAGCTTCACGGTATTCTTGTTCCCGGCGGTTTCGGAATAAGAGGCGTTGACGGTAAGATTGCCGCAATCAAATTTGCAAGAGAAAACAAAGTTCCTTTCTTCGGAATATGTCTCGGTATGCAATGCGCTATTATTGAATCGGCAAGGAATCTGCTTGGTTTGAAAGACGCAAATTCAACCGAAATAGATCCGAAAACTACAGAACCCGTAGTTGAAATGCTTGAGGAACAAAAAAGCATAAAAAATTTAGGCGCTACAATGAGACTCGGCAATTATGAAGCCGATCTTGTGAAAGGTTCTTTCGTGCATAAATTGTATAAATCAGATAAAATAGTGGAAAGACACAGACACAGATATGAAATGAATCCAAAATATATTGAAGATTTTAAGAAAGTAGGTTTTGAGGTTTCTGGATTTCATAAAAATATTTTGCCTGAAATAATAGAACTTAAAAATCATCCTTTCTTTATAGCGGTGCAGTTTCACCCTGAGTTCGGCGCAAGACCGGCCAAACAGCATCCTATTTTCAGAGGATTTGTTCAGGCCAGCGAAAAATTTAAAAAAAGCGTGTGTAAATAATAAACCGTTGTAGAATAAATTATAACGGCAAATGTAGTTTAATTGTTTATTTTATAGTCGTATAAATGCCTATTTGAATATTTTATTTAAAATTTATATACTCTCTGAACTGTTTTATTATTTTTACGGATTATTATATGTTTAAAATTATTTCAAAAAAAATTCTGTCATCCAATATAAAGAGCTTTGAAATTAACGCTCCCGATATAGCCAAAAATTCAAAAGCCGGTCAGTTTGTTATTTTAAGACTGCATGAAAAAGGCGAGAGAATTCCTTTGACAATAGCCGGTACTGACGCTGTAAATGGAACAATCAGAATTATTTTTCAGGAAGCGGGAAAGACTACAACTGAGCTTGGCACTTTGAATGAAGGCCAGTATATAAGGGATGTTCTTGGACCTTTAGGTCATCCTACCGAAATTAAAAATTGCGGAACAATCGTTGCCGTTGCCGGAGGAGTAGGAACTGCGGAAGTTTTGCCTGTTATTAAAAGTCTTCTTAAAGCAGGCAATAAAGTTATAACCATTGTAGGAGCAAGAAATAAAGATTTATTAATCCTTGAAGATGAATTAAAAGAAAATTCCTCACAGCTTTTAATAGCAACCGATGACGGTTCTTACGGTGTTAAAGGTTTTGTCACAAATATTTTGGCCGATGTAATATCAAAAGAAAAAATTAATATTGTTTATGCCATAGGGCCTGTGCCTATGATGAAAGCTGTTTCAAATATGACAAAAGAACATAATATAGAAACATTGGTTTCTTTAAATCCGATAATGGTTGACGGCACAGGAATGTGCGGTGCTTGCAGGGTAAGAGTAAACGGAAAAATAAAATTTGCCTGCGTTGACGGACCTGAATTTGACGCTCATAAAGTAAATTGGGATGAACTTGTGTCAAGATTGTCGCTGTTTAAGAAATATGAGGCTGAGTCTTTTGAAAATTTCAAACATAATCCGGAGTGCAAATGCCACAAAGAATAAAAATGCCTGAAAGGCATCCTGAAGAAAGAAATAAAGATTTTAAACAGGTTAATACAGGATATACGCAAGAACAAGCGGAAACTGAGGCGCGAAGATGTTTGCAGTGTAAAAAACCTCTTTGCGTTCAGGGATGTCCCGTTGAAATAAACATTCCCGGATTTATCAAACAAATAGCTGACAAAAATTTCAATAAAGCAATCACCGTTTTAAAAGAAAAAAATAATCTTCCCGCCGTGTGCGGAAGAGTATGCCCTCAGGAAAATCAGTGTGAAAAATTTTGTATTTTGGGCAAAAAAAGCGAACCTATAGCAATTGGAAATCTTGAAAGATTTACAGCAGATTGGGCCGCCTCAAATATAAAAGACGAAAAAAATACAATAAAATCAAACGGAATAAAAATAGCCGTAGTCGGCTCGGGTCCTGCCGGTCTTACATGTGCAGGAGATCTTGCAAAATTAGGCTATGATATTACCGTTTTTGAATCTTTGCATGACAGCGGCGGAGTATTAAGATACGGTATTCCTGAATTCAGGCTGCCTTGCGACGTATTGGATGCTGAAATAAATACTTTGAAGGCTCTGGGCATAAAATTTGTTTTTAATTGTTTAATAGGCAGAACAAAAACGATTCAGGATTTGTTTGATGAAGGGTTTAAATCTGTTTTTATAGGAGCGGGAGCGGGACTGCCTTCTTTTCTAAATATAGAAGGCGAAAATTATAATAATATTTATTCCGCAAATGAATTTCTTTCAAGAGTCAATCTTATGTCAGCTTTTAAATTTCCCGATTTTGACACCCCCATCCACAGAGGTAAAAATGTCGTCGTAATCGGCGGCGGAAATACCGCTATGGATTCGGCAAGAACCGCCAAAAGACTGGGCGCTCAGTCCGTAAAACTTGTTTACAGAAGAACGCAGCAGGAAATGCCTGCCCGTCTTGAAGAAAGAAAACATGCCCTTGAAGAAGGAATAGAATTTATAGAACTTACGGCTCCGGTAAAATTTTTGGCCGATGAAAAAGGCTTTGTTAAAGCGATGGAATGCGTTAAAATGGAATTGGGGGCGCCTGATGCTTCCGGAAGAAGAAAACCTGTTGAAATTTCAGGGTCCAATTTTTTAATAGATGCAGATGTAGTTATTCTTGCTTTGGGATTGCATCCTAATCCGGTTCTTCCTTCTCTTGTAAAATCTTTGGAGACGGACAGCCACGGATATTTGATAATAGACGAAAAATTTATGACAAAATTAAACGGAGTGTTTGCCGGAGGCGATATCGCCGGAGGCAGCACCGTTATAGAAGCAATGGGAATGGGCAAACAAGCCGCAAAAAACATGCATGCCTTTTTAAAAGAACATATTCATCATCCGCCTGATGACTCTGCCGAAGGTTAATACAAAAATAATTCACACTTAATATCAATAAATTTATTCAAAGGAGTATAAACAAATGAACGCTTATGTTGCCGAAGTGATGCAGGAAGTTAAACGAAGAAATGCAGGCGAACAGCTGTTTTTGCAGGCTGTTGAGGAAGTGTTGGAATCTATAAGTCCGGTTATAGAAAAACACAAAAAATATCAGAATGCTGCCATACTTGAAAGAATCGTAGAACCGGAAAGACAGATAATTTTCAGAGTGCCTTGGCAGGACGATAAAGGCAACGTTCAAGTCAACAGAGGTATGAGAGTACAGTTTAATTCGGCAATCGGTCCTTATAAAGGCGGATTAAGATTTCATCCTTCGGTAAACTTGGGAACAATTAAGTTTTTGGGATTTGAGCAGATTTTTAAAAATTCATTGACAGGTCTTATGATGGGCGGCGGAAAAGGCGGCTCGGATTTTGATCCAAAAGGCAAATCGGATTCTGAAGTTATGAGATTTTGCCAGAGTTTTATGACGGAACTTTGCAGACATATAGATGCCGATACGGATGTTCCGGCAGGCGATATTGGAGTAGGCGGAAGAGAAATAGGTTATCTTTTCGGACAATATAAAAGAATCAGAAATATATTCCACGGCGTTTTAACAGGCAAAGGGCTTCTTTACGGAGGTTCTTTGGCAAGACCGGAAGCAACAGGATACGGAACAGTTTATTTCTGCCAGGAAATGTTAAAAGACAGAAAAACTTCTTTTGACGGAAAAACAGTAGTTATTTCGGGTTCAGGCAACGTTGCGATATATGCTGCCGAGAAGGCTGCTGAATTAGGCGCAAAAGTAATCGCATTGTCGGATTCAAACGGATATGTTTATGATAAAGACGGAATAGATTTGGATTTGGTAAAGAGATTAAAAGAAGTTGAAAGAAAAAGAATATCTGAATATGTTAAAGAAAGAAAATCAGCCGTATATACGGAAGGATGTTCAGGTATATGGAATATTAAATGCGATATCGCTCTTCCTTGCGCCACTCAGAACGAACTTGACGGGAAAGCGGCAGAAACCCTTATTAAAAACGGATGCATAGCGGTTGCCGAAGGAGCAAATATGCCTTCAACTCCCGAAGCTGTTGAAATATTTATAAAAGCAAAAATAGCTTATGCTCCCGGTAAAGCGTCAAATGCCGGCGGAGTTGCCACGTCAGGTCTTGAAATGTCTCAGAATTCTCAGAGACTTTCATGGACATTCTCTGAAGTTGACAGCAAACTTCATCAGATAATGATTAATATACATGCCTCGGCAAAAAATGCCGCGGAAGAATACGGAACTCCCGGAAATCTTGTAAACGGCGCAAATATAGCCGGTTTTGTTAAAGTTGCAGATGCGATGTTGGCTCACGGAGTAATTTAATTTTTACATCAATAAAAAAAATGCCTGCGGTTTTTGAAACGCAGGCGTTTTTTGTTTGTTATTAAAATAAATTTATTTTAAAACAGGTAAAAAACTTTTATCTTCCGACAAAAATTTATGTAATTGACAAAAGAATAATAAATATATAGAATACTAAAAAATAAAACTTCAATAGGTATTTGAGCAAAGATGCTTAAAGGTATTAAATTTTACCTTTGGCATTTTTTTATTTTTTTTAATGGAGATAATATATTATGTGCGGTGTATTTGGAATAGAAAACAATGAAAATGCGGCTGTAATGGCTTTTGCCGGCCTTATAACTTTACAGCACAGGGGTGAAGAATCGGCAGGAATATCAGCCAACGGAGACGGAACAACGTATAACACATACAGATCAATGGGCCTTGTTGCGCATATATTTAAAGAAAGAATTCTTAATATTCTATCAGGCAAAGTCGCTATAGGACACGTCAGGTACAGCACTCATTCTGAAAGCACTATTATTAACGCGCAGCCTTTCGTTTACAATTGCATACACGGAACAATAGCGGTTGCCCATAACGGAAATATTACAAATTTTGAACAGATTAAAAACAGACTCGCAAAAAGCGGTTCTATTTTTAATCATACGTCCGATACTGAAATAGTCGCGCATCTTTTGGCTGAGAATACCGGAAAAACTTTCGGGCAGATTATGAAAAAAGCCGTTCAATGTCTGCAGGGCGCTTTTTCTCTTGTTCTTATTCAGGGAAATAAACTTATAGGCGCAAGAGATTCGTTCGGATTCAGGCCTTTGGTTCTGGGTAAAGTCGGCAAATCATATGTTCTCTCGTCAGAAACAAGCGCTATATATGCTGTAGGCGGCAACTTTATAAGAGACGTAAAGCCGGGTGAAATTATTGTGATTGAAAAAGGAAAGATAATAGAATCGTTGCAGCTGGCGCAAAAAGAAAAAGAAAAACTCTGTATTTTTGAGCAGGTGTATTTTTCAAGGCCGGACAGTATTTTGAGAGACAGAAGTATAAGAGACGCAAGAGTTGAAATGGGCAAATATCTTGCCCGTCAGATGAAACATATAAAGGCGGATATAGTAGTTCCGGTTCCCGATACAGGCATATTTTCGGCTAAAGGTTTTTCAATGCATTCCGGAATAGTTATGCAGACGGGATTTATAAGAAATCATTATGTCGGAAGATCTTTTATAAAACCTTCCCAGAAAATGAGAGAAATTACGGCTAAACTTAAATTGTTCCCGATTAGGGACGTTATAAACGGCAAAAGAATCGTTTTGATAGACGACTCTCTGGTAAGAGGAACTACTGCCCAAAAAATAGTCATTACTTTAAGAAATGCAGGAGCAAAAGAAATACATTTTGCATTGTCGTCTCCCGCCGTTATTTCCCCCTGTTTTTACGGCATAGATACTCCGAATAAAAGCAAACTTATCGCCGCAGTAAAATCAGTTGAAGAAATAAGAGAGTTTTTAAACGTAGACACTCTTACTTTTCTTGATATTAACAATATGAAAAAAGCCTGCGGAAACGGCGATGTTAATCATTTCTGTTCGGCTTGTTTTGACGGCAAATATCCGTCGCCGATAGACAGAAAAAAATTACTGGCGTAAAAATAAAATAGGACAAAGAAGTCCAAAATGATGTAAAGGCGCATATACCGCTTATATTATTTTGGCTTCTTTTTTTGTTTATAAAAAAAACTTAGAAATAAATTATATTTTAATGAGATTTGTTTAGCTTCTTGAGAATCCAAATGCCACAGAAACCAGGCGCAAATGCGATAGGATAAAAATTAAAAGATTTATTCTTTAATAGATGGACAAATGAAAATTATAAGAATAAAATACTGCAAGGAGGAAAAATTTATGAATACCCAGATTTGTACCAGATGCGTGCAAAACGAGACTGTTCCGGGAATAAAGTTTGACGCAAACGGCGTTTGTAATTTTTGTCATCTGCACGACGAATTATGCAAAATCTATCCGAATGACGAAACGGGACGGAAGCGATTAGAAAATATATTCAGTGATATAAAAGCCAAAGCAAAAAATAAAGAATTTGACTGTATCGTAGGAATCAGCGGCGGAAGAGACAGCACATATCTTCTTTATAATGCCGTAAAAACATGGAAACTGAGAGTTCTGGCGGTACATTCGGACGATTGGTTTGATAATCCGATAGCGACTGAAAATATGAAAAAAACCGTTGAAAAGCTGAAAGTGAAATTTATAAGCGTCAGATATCCGAAAGAACTTGCGATGGAGTTAAAAAGAGATTTTTTGAAAGCTTCGGTTCCGGATTTAAACATGGGAACCGACATTGCAATAGCAACTTCTCTTTACGGAACTGCCGTTAAATACGACATTAAAGCTATATTAATAGGCCAATCCTTTCGCACCGAAGGAATAAAACCGCTGCCGTGGTCATTTTTTGACGGGAAATATCTGAAATCAGTGCATAATATTTTTGGAAGCATCCCCCTCGGCAAATGGACTCCTGAAGATCCGGGTTATAATTTAGGGTTGAAAGAATTATTTTATTACACCGTAATCAAACGAATAAAAACAATATTGCCTAATTATAATTTCAATTATGTAAGAAAAGACGCGGAAGAAATAATTAAAAATGAACTGGATTGGGTTTACACAGGAGCTCATTATTTTGACGATTTGTATCACAGTTTAATAAAGTACGTTCACAGAGTTAAATTTAACGTTGATCTTAATATGAACAGCGATTCCGCTTTGGTAAGGTCAGGACAGATGGACAGAGAAACGGCGTTAAAAAGAACAAAAGAAATTTATCATATAGAAAAACAGGATGTAATAGAGGAATGCATAAAAAGAATAGGGATGAGCCGGCATGAATTTGAAAGCATTATGAGGTGGCCCGTAAAATCGTTTAAAGATTATGACACAAGTTATAATACAATAAAATTATGCAAGTATCCCATAAAGATTTTGTCGTCTATGAATTTGGTTCCGTCAATTACTTATAAAAAATATTTTGACTTTTTATAAAAATTTTTGTATACTTTTTGCACAGTAGGAAAGTGAGTTCTTTTTAACAACTTAATATATTGGACAATGAAGCCCAAAAGAAATTTTTTTTAGAAAATTCTTTTGGGCTTTTTTTTGTTCGTAAAAAATTAACCCAAATAATTTTACAAAGGCGTAAAAGATTACCGGAGGTGGTGATACGTTTTTTGTAGTTTTCGGATTTTTTATGTTTTTGTAAAAAAAAGGGAGGCAGTTATGAACAAGGTATATTTATTAGCCTTATCAACAATGTGTTTATTTTTATCGGCGGGTACAATAAAAGCGGAAGAAGCAAATATTCTTTCAGGGTGGAAGTTAAGCGGAGACGCTACGGCATTTGCTTCTTTTAAAGCTGAAGAAAGAACTGCCGATTCAAAATTGAATTTTTCTTATATGCAATTTTATGCAGAAAAGCAGATTCAAAAAGACATGACGGTTTATTTGTCTTTGGTCGTAAACAATAAGGAATACAATAATGACCAGAACAATTACGAAACTACAGTATTAGTTGATACGGCATTTTTATCTTATGCATTAAATGATGTTTTAAGCGTACATGTAGGTAGAGAAATTATAAATTACGGATATGAAAATCCTATATGTATAATTGATGAAAAATTCGCGATGCTTCCGGCAATGTCGCTTTCTTATTTCGGCGGTTATGTTTTAAGAGGAGACGGAGTTGGATTGGTCGTAAGGAATTCGGTAGTAGACGTAAATGCGGCATATATGAATATTCCGACCGATAATTCAATCAACGGAAAGTCTTATTATGCCAGAGTAAGCAAGGCATTGGGTTCTTTAACATTGGGAGTAAACGGATTATTTGCAAAAGGACCGGACAGCGCTACTCAATCTGACGGAGTATCTTATTTTGGTCCGGATATAAAATTCCAGAATGATTTGCTTGATTTCAGAACAGAACTTGTCTTTGCAAACAGAGAAACAGATTTCGGTTCAGGAACAGAATCTGTAAACAGACTCGGATTCTATTCTCAGGTTACCGTAAATCTTCTTTCTGCCAGGAAACTTTACGTAGGTTCAAGGCTTGATTACGTGGAACCTTATACGTCATACGACAAAGTAATAAACAGATATCTGAGCGGGGTTGTAGGCTCTTATTTGTACAACAATGTTTTGGCAAGAGTTCAGTTTAAATCAAATATTGACGAAGGCAAAGATTCGGAAGCAGGTCTTATGCTTACAGTGACATTTTAACGGGAGGCTAAAATGAAAAAATTTTTATTGTTATTTATATTAGGTTTTTTAATAGTTTCATCAGGAGTTTTGATTGCAGACGATGCTGTTGTTGCAGATACAACGTCTGTTGCTGTTGCAGCCCCGGTTGTTGAGACGCCGGCAGAAACATCTGCTCCTGCGCCGAAGATAGATACAGGGGACACGGCATTTATGCTTATTTGTTCTGCGCTTGTTATGGTTATGACACCGGGACTTGCCTTGTTTTACGGAGGCATGGTAAGACGTAAAAATGTTCTGGGAACAATGATGCATAGTTTTGTTGCTCTGGGACTTATAACTATAATATGGATAGTTTACGGATACAGTTTGGCTTTCGGTAAAGATGTGGGACATATTATAGGAAATCTTGACTGGGCGTTTTTAAAAGGAGTAGGGCTTGATCCTAATCCTGATTATTCCGGCACTATCCCCCACCAGCTGTTTATGGTATTTCAGATGATGTTTGCTATTTTGACGCCTGCTCTTATAACAGGGGCATTTGCCGAAAGATTTAAATTCAAATCTTATTTGATATTTTTGGCTGTGTGGCTCACGGTTGTTTATTGTCCCGTAGCGCACTGGGTATGGGGCGTAGACGGTTGGATAAGAAATCTCGGCGGGTTGGACTTTGCCGGAGGACTTGTTGTTCACATAGCTTCAGGTACATCGGCATTAATTACAATTTTGGTTATCGGTAAGAGAAAAGGATATCAGAAGGAAATTATGCCCCCCCACAGCCTTCCTTTGACTTTGATCGGTACGGCTTTGCTGTGGTTCGGATGGTTTGGATTTAATGCAGGAAGCGCTTTGTCGGCAGGAGCGTTAGCTTCATCTGCTTTTGTCGTAACGCAGGTAGGAGCCGGTGCTGCTGTTTTAGGCTGGATGTTTATAGAATGGATACAGAAAGGAAAGCCTACCATGCTTGGAGCTTTATCGGGCGGTGTTGCGGGGCTTGTTGCAATAACTCCTGCAAGCGGATTTGTATCGCCGATGTCTGCAATAATTATAGGTTTAGCCGGCGGAGTTGTTTGTTATATGGCTGTTAATATGAAAGAAAAAATCGGTTATGATGATTCGCTTGATGTGGTCGGTGTTCACGGCGTAGGCGGTTTTGTAGGCGCCATGCTGACCGGTGTTTTTGCTTCTGTTCTTGTCAATCCGGCAGGTGCCGACGGTAGCTTGCATTTGTTGAAAACTCAATTTTTGAGCTCTGTTTCCGTTATCATTTACGCGAGCTTATCAACGTTTATTATTTTAAAGATAATAGACAAGCTCTTTGGATTAAGAGTTGAAGACGTTGAAGAACAGCAGGGTCTGGATTTGACGCAGCACGGTGAAAGCGGGTACAGATTTTAATTAAAGGAGAAAAAAATGAAAATGATATCAGCAATAATAAAACCTTACAAAATTGATGATGTAAAAAATGCTTTAAAAGAAATCGGAGTTACCGGGCTGACGAAATCTAATGTTGAAGGCTTCGGCAAACAGGGAGGGCACAAAGAAATATACAGAAGTCAGGAGTATAACGTCGCTTTTGTATGCAAAACGAAGATTGAAGTAGTTGTTTCTGATGAAATGGTCGATAAAGTAATTAAAGTTATAATAAAGAATGCAAGAACCGGCGAAATAGGCGACGGGAAAATTTTTGTATCTCCGATTGAAAGAGCTATAAGAATAAGAACCGGCGAGGAAGGAAATGATGCGCTTTAAAGACAAAAAAATATCATTTTACAAGGCTCGATTATGAAATTGACAAACCATGAAAAATTATGTACCATTCTCGATATAAATGAGGGTGTTTAAAATGCAACAAAGATGCTGGAGGTTTTGAACAAACCTTTATGCATCTTTGTTTTATATAAAAAGTAAAAAACAAAAATATAACGGAGGGATTATGGGATACACAAAAGAACAAGTTATCAAGATGGTAAAAGAACAGGATGTGAAATTTATTCGTTTGCAGTTTACTGATATCTTCGGAATGCTTAAAAACGTTGCGATTACCGCAAGCCAGATTGAAAAGGCAATGGATAACAAATGCATGTTTGACGGTTCTTCAATTGAAGGTTTTACAAGAATAGAAGAAAGCGACATGTATCTTTATCCTGATCCCGATACGTTTGTAATATTCCCGTGGAGACCGCAAGACGGAAAAGTTGCAAGACTTATATGCGATATATATACTCCCGACGGCAAACCTTTTACCGGATGTCCTAGAAATATACTTAAAAGAAATTTGAAAGCCGCAAGCGACTTGGGTGGCTATTCATTCAACGTAGGACCAGAATTGGAATTTTTCTTGTTTCTTACCGATGAAAAAGGAAAACCCACCACGCAGACTCATGACGATGCCGGATATTTTGATTTGGCTCCTATAGATTTGGGCGAAAGCGCCAGAAGAGATATGTGTCTTACTCTTGAAGCAATGGGTTTTGAAATAGAAGCTTCCCACCATGAAGTTGCAAGAGGTCAGCACGAAATAGATTTTAAATATGGCGATGCTTTAAAAACGGCTGATAATATAAATACTTTTAAACTTGTTGTAAAAACAATAGCGCAGAAACACGGACTTCATGCCACGTTTATGCCAAAGCCGATATTCGGAATAAACGGTTCCGGTATGCATACGAACATGTCATTGTTTAAAGACGGCAGAAATGTTTTCTTTGATGAAAAAGATAAATTGCAGCTTTCACAGGAAGCTTACAGCTATATTGAAGGTGTGATGACTCACATACAGTCAATGGCAGCAATCACAAATCCTCTTGTAAACTCTTACAAGAGACTTGTTCCCGGATATGAAGCTCCTGTTTATATTGCATGGTCTGCAAGAAACAGAAGCCCGCTTATAAGAATTCCGGCAGCAAGAGGCAATTCTACAAGAGTTGAATTGAGATGCCCGGATCCTTCGGCAAATCCTTATTTTGTATTGTCGGCATGTTTGGCTGCAGGTCTTGACGGAATAAATAAGAAAATGAAAGTGAGACCTTCAACCGACAGAAACATATTTGAAATGACGCAGGAAGAAAAAGATAAAGCCGGTATTGCAAATTTACCTCACAATCTTATAAATGCCGTTAAGGCTCTTGAAAAAAGCGAGTTGATGAAAAAAACTTTGGGAGATCATGTTTTTGAATTATATACTCAGGCTAAAATCGACGAATGGGACGCTTACAGAACAAAAGTCCATCAATGGGAAATAGATGAATATTTAACTAATTATTAATTTTACGATAAATGACATTACCTTGTAGGAGATAACGATGCTAAAAAAAGAAGGCGAAATAAGAATACCGTCCGGCTGTGCCATAAGCGGAATTATTGATAAAAAAAGAAACAGATTTAACGGAAGCGATATCATTAAATCCATTGCATTAATGCACGACAGATCTAACGGATTAGGCGGCGGTTTTGCCGGATACGGGATTTATCCTCAGTATAAAGATTTTTTTGCGCTTCATATTTTTTATGATAATGAAACCATAAAACATAAAACTGAAGATTTTTTAAACGCGCATTTTGAAATAGAAAGCGCGGGCAATATCCCTACAAGGAAAGTGTCAAGCATTGCAAATAAACCCTTAATCTGGAGATATTTTGTCCAACCCAGAATTTATAAGGTGAAAGATTTATGCATGGATGAAAAAGAATTTACCGCAAGATGCGTCATAAGAATAAACCGAGAATTTGACGGAGCTTATGTTTTTTCAAGCGGTAAAAATATGGGTGCTTTCAAAGGAGTCGGCTATCCGGAAGATATCGGTGATTTTTTCATGCTTGAAAATTATGAAGGATATATTTGGACGGCGCACGGAAGATTTCCGACAAATACTCCCGGCTGGTGGGGCGGAGCGCATCCGTTTACGATGCTTGACTGGTCAATAGTTCATAACGGTGAGATTTCGTCATACGATGCAAACAGAAGATTTGTTGAAATGTACGGGTACAACTGCGCTTTGCAGACAGATACGGAAGTAATAACGTATCTTTTGGATTTGCTTGTAAGAAAGCATAATCTGCCTATAGAAAAAGCTTTACAGATTTTAGTAGCTCCTTTCTGGAATGAAATAGAAAAAGAAAATCCTGAAAAAGCAAAAGAATTGAAGGCGTTGAGAACCGTTTATGCAAGCGCTTTGATAAACGGGCCTTTTTCTATACTTGTCGGTTACGAAGACGGTCTGATAGCTCTTAACGACAGAATAAAATTAAGATCAATGGTAATGGCCGAAAAAGGAAATAAAACTTTTTTTGCCAGCGAAGAAAGCGCGATAAGAGTAATTTGTCCTGAACCGGAAAATATATATCATCCCGCGGGCGGCGAACCGATTGTGGTAAAGCTGGAGGCGAAAATATGAGCATAAGTTTAATAACACCTCAATTTGAAGTTTTAAGAGACGAAAAAAAATGCATACAGTGTAAAGTATGCGTTAAACAGTGCGCAAATGAAGTGCACAGATATGACGAGGAAGATAATGTAGTTTTGGCTGATGACGCAAAATGCGTAAACTGTCACAGATGCGTTGTTTTATGTCCTACAAAAGCTTTGAAGATAAGAAACAACAGTCTTGAATTCAGAGACAATGCAAACTGGAACGGAAAAGCTATAAATGAAATTTTTATACAGGCCGAAACGGGCGGAATATTGTTGTCCAGCATGGGCAATCCTAAACCTTTTCCCATTTACTGGGACAAGATGCTTTTAAACGCCAGTCAGGTTACAAATCCTTCCATCGATCCTCTAAGAGAACCGATGGAAACAAAAGTTATGATCGGAAGAAAACCGAAAAAACTTGAATTTGACAAAAAAGGAAAACTAATAACCGAAATACCTCCGCAGATAGAACTAAATATGCCGATAATGTTTTCGGCTATGAGCTACGGTTCAATTTCAAAAAACGCTCATGAAGCGCTTGCCAGAGCCGCCGAAAAATTAGGAATAGTTTACAATACCGGCGAAGGCGGACTTCATAAAGATTTTTATAAATACGGAAAAAATACAATAGTGCAGGTAGCTTCCGGAAGATTCGGAGTGCATCTGAATTATCTTGAGGCGGGCGTTGCAATAGAAATAAAAATGGGACAGGGCGCAAAACCGGGAATAGGCGGACATTTGCCCGGAATTAAAGTAGGAGAAGACGTATCGGCTACAAGAATGATTCCTGTCGGCGCCGATGCTATTTCCCCCGCTCCCCATCATGACATTTATTCAATAGAAGATTTAAGCCAGCTTATATTTTCTTTAAAAGAAGCTACAAATTATAAAAAACCGGTGCTTGTAAAAATAGCTGCCGTAAATAACGTCGCGGCAATTGCTTCAGGTATCGCAAGAGCCGGAGCAGATGCGATTATTATTGACGGATTCAGAGGCGGAACAGGCGCGGCTCCTACAAGAGTAAGAGACAATGTCGGAATACCGATAGAACTGGCTCTTGCGGCTGTAGACCAGAGGCTTAGAGACGAGGGAATCCGCAACGAAGTTTCAATAGTATGCGCAGGTTCTGTAAGAAACAGTTCGGATATAGTGAAAGCCATAGCTTTGGGGGCAGATGCCGTTTATATAGGAAGCGCGGCTCTTATAGCGATAGGCTGTCATATGTGTCACAGCTGCTCTACCGGAAAATGCAATTGGGGTATAGCGACACAGGAAGCAGAACTTGTAAAAAGATTAAATCCTGACTTGGCTTACCAGAAACTTGTAAATTTATTAAGCGCGTGGAACCATGAAATAAAAGAAATGCTCGGCGGTATGGGCATTAACGCAATAGACAGCCTGAGAGGCAACAGATTGATGTTAAGAGGTGTCGGACTTAACCAGAAAGAATTGGATATCCTCGGCATAAAACATGCCGGAGAATAGGATGGTATAATTAAGATGAAAAAAGTTTATGCTTTTGAAAAAAATTGTCTTGGCTGCGGACTTTGTGAAGTTTACTGCAAAACAGCTCATTCCAAATCTAAAGATATTATAAAAACATATAGGAAAGAAAATATTACTTCGGCTATAGTCATTGAAGAAATTCTTTCGCCTAAGGCAAAAACGTATTTTGCGCTGCAGTGCAGACATTGTGCTGATCCAAAATGCGTAAAAGCCTGTATATCAGGAGCTATGTACAAAGATCAGAACGGCATTGTAAAAAATATTAAAGAAAAATGCGTCGGCTGTTTATCATGTGTTTTGGTATGTCCTTTCGGAGCCGTAAAAAGAAATAAAGATAAGGAAAGAAAAATCATATCAAAATGCGATTTGTGCATAGAAACAGGCACTCCGGCCTGCGTAGAGAATTGTCCAAATAACGCGTTGAAACTTATGGATGAAGAAGAGGTAAAATAATGGAATATTTGATAATTGGAAACAGTGTCGCCGGAACAAGCTGTGCGCAAAAAATAAGATTTAACGATAAAAAAGGACAGATAACGATACTTTCCGAAGAGAGTTTTCCCGCTTACGGAAGACCGTTAATTTCATATTATCTTGCAGGCAAGGTAGATTCAAATCTAATACAGTATAGAAACGATGATTTTTACCGGGAAAATAAAATAAACGTGGTCTTGAATTGCAAAGCTTTGAATATAGACTCAAAAAATAAAAAAGTTAAAGGCTCAAACGGCAAAGAATATTCTTATGATAAACTTTTGATAGCCACGGGAAGCGTTCCTTTTGTTCCCCCCGTTAAAGGAATTGAAAATCAAAAAAATACTTTCACTTTTTTGAAACTTGAAGATGCAAAAAAAATAGAAAAAATAATAACGGATAAATCAAACGTAATTATAGTCGGAGCAGGTCTTATAGGACTTAAGGCAGCTGAAGCTCTGGCGGGAAAAGTCGCTTCTATTTCAGTAGTTGATTTGGCTGACAGGCTTATGGCTTCAGTTCTTGACAGCCAAACGGCTTTGAGAATACAGAAATATATTGAAAAACGCGACGTTAAGTTTTATCTTTCAAATACAGTTGCCGAAGTCGGCAAAGACTCCGTTGTTTTAAAAAACGGAGAGAAACTTCCATGCGACATTTTAATAATGGCCGTAGGCGTTAAACCTAATACCGAAGCCGCTTTGACGGCAGGCATAAAAGTAAACAGAGGAATAGTCGTAAACGAATATATGGAAACGTCGGTAAAGAACATCTATGCCGCAGGCGACTGCGTGGAAAGTCTTGATATTCTTTCAAACCAAAATAAAGTTTTGGCATTGTGGCCGAACGCTTATATGCAGGGTGAAACGGCAGGTTCAAATATGTCGGGCGTTGAAAACAAGTTTGCCGGTTCTTTTGCAATGAACGCGATAGGATTTTTCGGCATACAGCTGATATCGGCAGGCATAGTTGACCCTAAAGATGAAAAAGTAAGTATTTACATAGAAGAAAATGAAAAGGAAATAACGTATAAAAAACTGTTGACGCTGAACAATAAACTTATAGGTTTTGCATTGCTTAATCTTCCGGACAGAGCCGGCATTTACACATCTTTAATAAATGATGACGTAAAACTTGATTCGCTAAATTACGATATAACGAAAAAAGACATAGGATTAAACGTTTTTCCTCAGGATATACGCCATAATAAACTGTTCAGAGGTAACAATAAATGAAAAATATAAACATAGAAGTCGGATTAAGAACCGCTTACGACATTAATAAAGAAATGAAAAAAGCCGCAGAAAGCAACGATACGATAACTTTAAAAAACGTATTAGGCCAGAGATTTATCGGGTCGGGCATAAGCAAAGAGATAAAAATAAAGATATACGGAGTGCCCGGCAATGATTTGGGCGCTTACATGGACGGTCCTGAAATAGAAGTTTTTTCAAACGTTCAGGATGCCATAGGAAATACTATGAACAAAGGAAGCATCATAGTTCACGGCAGTTGCGGAGATACGGCCGGTTATGCCATGAGAGGCGGCGAAATTTTTATTAAGGAAAACGTCGGATACAGAGTCGGAATACATATGAAAGAATATCTTGATATGAAACCGGCTATAGTAATAGGAGGTACTGCAGGCGATTTCTTAGGCGAATATATGGCAGGCGGAGTAATAATACTTTTGGGGCTGAATGCTTCAAAAAAACAGCCTCTTACCGGAAAATTCTGCGGAACCGGAATACACGGCGGCGCCATTTATGTTAACGGGACGATAGAATCGCATAAGCTCGGCAAAGAGCTTAAACCTGTAAAAATGGAACAGAAAGATATATCTCTCATTGAAAATTATATTAAACAATACAGAAAATATTTTAAATATGAAGATGAAATTAAAACTGATAAATTTTCAAAATATATGGCTGTTGATACAAATCCGTATAAAAAAATGTACATTAAATACTAACCTATAAGTTTTTATATACTGTAAAGGATATTTGTTATGGATACGGCTAAAATTTTAATTGTCGGTTCGGAATCCGTTGAGAAAGAGATAAAAAATATTTTTTCTTCAAGCTTAAATAATTTTAAAATTATTGACGTTTGCCGTTCAGGCAACGATGCTATCAGAAAAATAAATTCTTTGTCTCCGGATGTTGTCGTAGCTGATTATATGCTTACGGATATGACGGGCTTTGAAATAGCCGGTAAAATTGAAGAACTGAATATATGCCCGGCTATAGTTTTAACATCAAATCAGTCGCAGAGTGATTTTATAGATGATCTTAAAAAAGATTCAATAAATATATTCTGCATTACAAGACCTCTTCATAATCTTGTTTTGACTCATACTGTTGAACTTGCCGTTAAACTTTCGCATAAATTTTACTCAATACAAAAGCAGGTTCATTCTCTTGAAAATAAACTTGAAGAAAGAAAAAATGTGGATATAGCGCGCGGCATTCTTATGAAAAAATTTAATCTTGACGAGGCGCAGGCATACAGAAATCTTCAAAAGAAAGCCATGGATTCGGGCAGAACAATAAATGAAATAGCAAAAACGATTATAAAGATGTTTGAGTTTATAGATAATAAATAAAATTTTTTCAATGCTTATAAAAATATGCTATAATGCCCGGAATTTGAAAATCGATATATAAAAGATTCTGTTTTTGGAAGTGTGCATATGGCTGCGATGCATATCTATTTTTTTGTGCAAATAAATTTTGAAATATAGGTGAGTTTTATGTTAAAAAAACAGAGAAAAAAAGCAACTCTTGAACTGTCAAACGGAATGAAGTTTGAAGGCAGACTCATCGGATCAGATGTCTGCGTAAGCGGCGAAATGGTTTTTAACACAGGTATGCTCGGCTACAGCGAGTCAATGTCGGATCCGTCTTATATAGGACAGATACTGGTATTTAGTTTCTGTCTTATCGGCAATTATGGCGTCCCTTCCTTAAATGGCGGGGATTTTTTTATGGCTTACGGCCATGAAAGCGGTTCAATTAAGACTCAGGCGATTGTCGCTTCTGAGATTTTTGAAGAGTGCTACCACCACAGCAACGGCATATCGCTTGAACAGTGGATGATAAGTCAGAATGTTCCCGGAATAGTCGGGATAGACACAAGGCAGCTTGTTCAGGTAATAAGAAACACAAGAAATCTGTTCGGATGGATAGTTCCTGAGGGCTGCAAAAGAGAAAATACGTTAAAAAAGTTCCCCTTCCTTGAAAAATTTGAAAAAGATGAAATAGTAGATCCTTCAAAATATAATCTTATGCCGACAGTTTCTACATGTGAAAGAAAGGTTTACGGAACCGGAAGTAAAAAAGTTGCAGTTGTTGACTGCGGAATTAAATGGAATATTTTAAGAATGCTTGTAAATAAAGGGTGCAGTATTGAACTTTTGCCATGGGATACGGATTTTACAAAAGTAGAAGCGGACGGCTGGCTTATAAGCAACGGTCCGGGAGACCCCAGAAATACGGGAGATTTGGTTGAAAAAGTAAAATGGCTTCTTAACGGTGATAAACCTGTGCTTGGAATTTGTTTGGGACATCAGATAATATCTCTTGCTTCGGGCGCAAAAATCAAAAAAATGACTTACGGACACAGAGGTCATAACCAGCCTGTTTTTACTGTTCCGGAACATAAGGCTTTTATGACTAGCCAGAATCACAGCTATACCGTTGAGCCTTCTTCAATACAGCCTGAATGGGAATTATGGTTTGAAAATGCAAATGATCAGGCCGTTGAAGGCATAAAACATAAAAAGAAACCTTTTATGTCAGTGCAGTTTCATCCCGAAGCGTCGAGCGGGCCGAACGATACCGGATGGATTATGGACCATTTTATAAGTAAACTATAAATAGAGGCTTAGAGGCTTGGAAGCTTAGCAGCTTAGCAGCTTGGTAACGACACAAACTAATAACAAAAAAAATTAATTAAAATAAATATATGAGGAAAAGATAATGCCCATCTTAAAATTTTTAAACCCAAAAGGCAATAAAAAACAAAAAGTTATTTTGCTCGGTTCAGGTGCTCTTTCTATAGGTCAGGCCGGAGAATTTGATTATTCCGGTTCTCAGGCCGTGAAAGCTTTGCAGGAAGAAGGACTTGAAGTTTTGGTTATCAATCCAAATATAGCTTCGGTCCAGACTAACAGCGATGAATCTAAAAAAGTTTTTTTGTATCCCGTAACTCCTTTCTGGGTTGAAAAAATTATAGAACAGGAAAAACCGGTCGGCATAATATCAAGTTTTGGCGGACAGACGGCATTGAACTGCGTCATAGAACTTGAAAAATCGGGAGTTTTGAAAAAACACGGGGTGGAAGTGCTCGGTACTCCGGTAAGTTCTCTTGAAATGTCCGAAAACAGGGATTTATTTGCAAAAAGAATGCAGGAAATAGAAATACCTATACCGCAGAGCAAGGCGGTTTCAACCGTTCATGAAGCTCTTAAAGTGGCAGAAGAAATAGGTTATCCCGTTATTACAAGATCTGCTTTTGCTTTGGGAGGGCTGGGAAGCGGTCTTGCAAAAGACGCTGAGACTTTAAGAAAACTGGCGCATTCGGCTTTAATGTCGGTTCCGCAGATTCTTATAGAAAAATCTCTCCACGGCTGGAAAGAAATAGAATACGAAGTAATGAGAGACAGACAGGGCAACTGCATAACAATTTGCAACATGGAAAATTTTGATCCGATGGGAATACATACCGGCGATTCGATAGTTATTGCCCCCTCCCAGACGATTGATAACATAGAAAACAATATGCTTAGAGACGCGGCGATAAAAATAGTGCACAGCATAGGAGTTATCGGCGAATGCAATGTTCAGTTTGCTTTAAATCCTTATAAATATGAATATTACGTCATAGAAATAAACGCAAGGCTTTCAAGATCGTCGGCGCTTGCTTCAAAAGCGACGGGTTATCCGATAGCTTATATAGCGGCAAAAGTCGTTTCGGGTTTTGAACTGCTTGAATTAAAAAATCCTGTAACCGCTACGACGTCTGCATTTTATGAACCGTCTCTTGACTACGTTACTTTAAAAGTGCCGAGATGGGATCTTACGAAATTCGTCGGAGTTTCAAAACTTCTCGGAACGCAGATGAAATCAGTAGGCGAAGTAATGGCTATCGGCAGAAATTTCTGTGAAATTGTGCAGAAAGCCACCAGAATGGTAAATGAAAACGAAGAGGGCATAACTGTCGGAATATTTAAAGACGCCGATAAAAACACTCTTGAATATGAAATACAAAATCCCACTAATTTAAGACTTTTTGCTATTTATGAAGCTTTTAAAAAAGGATATTCAATAGACAAAATATTTGAATTGTCAGCCATATCAAAGTGGTTTCTTACCCACGTTAAAACGCTTGCAGACGCAGAAAACGAATTGAACGAGCTTCTTTTAAAATCAAAAGCTAAAAATGTTTACGACGCATATGCAAAATTTGACAAGAGTTTTATAAGAAAATTAAAATCGCTCGGATTTTCGGATTACCAGCTTGTAAAATTTTATTTGAATATTACCGATCCTAAAACAAAATACACGCAGAAACAAATTAAAGCGTTGTCCCTGCAAATAAGAAAATTAAGAAAAAAATTAAAAATAGTTCCTGTAGTAAAAAGAATTGATACGACCTCGGCCGAATATCCGACAAGTTCAAATTATCTCTATCTTTCTTATGACGGAGATTTTAACGACGTTACTCTTACAAAGAAGAAAAACAGCATAATAACTCTCGGAAGCGGAAGTTACAGAATAGGAAGCAGCCTTGAATTTGACTGGTGTTCGGTTATGACAAGCAAATATTTTAAGGGAAAAAGAGCCGACAGCGTAATCATTAATTGTAATCCCGAAACTGTTTCAACCGACTTTTCAACTTCCGACAGGCTGTATTTTGAAGAGCTTTCTTTTGAAAGAGTTCTTGATATAGTAGATTTAGAGCATCCAAAGGGCGTTATTGCGTCTATGGGAGGGCAGAATCCGAATAATCTCATACCTGCTTTAAGCGAAGCAGGCGTTAAAATTCTCGGACACAGCGCAAAAACGGTTGATACGGCAGAAGACAGAAATAAATTTTCAACTCTTTTAGATAAACTTGAAATAGACCAGCCCGAATGGATATCGGCCACTTCAAGAAAAGAAATAGAGGACTTTATAAAAAGAATAGGATATCCTGTTTTAATAAGACCGAGTTTCGTATTATCGGGAACTCTTATGAACGTTGCAAGCGACGACCAGAGTCTTGATTATTTCCTTTCTCTTACAAAAGATATTTCAGACGATTATCCCGTAGTAATATCAAAGTTTATTCTTGACGCAAAAGAACTGGAATGCGACGGAGTAGCCAAAGACGGAGAAGTGATGGTTTCTTTTGTGAGCGAACATGTTGAAAATGCGGGAGTCCACAGCGGCGATGCTACGCTTGTTTTTCCGGCAGAAAAAATATATATAAAAACGGTAAACACAGTTAAAGATATAGTCAGAAAAATAGCAAAAGGCTTAAATTTAAACGGTCCTTTCAATATACAGTTTATAGCAAAAGATAACGAAGTAAAAGTTATAGAATGTAATTCAAGAGCTTCCAGATCGTTTCCGTTTATTTCTAAAATTTCAGGCATAAATCTTGCAGAAGTTTCATGTAAAGTTATGAATAAAGAAAAAGTAAAAAAGATTTTTATGGATGAAAGCGAAATACCTTATACGGGCATAAAAGCTTCAATGTTCAGTTATCAGAGGCTTGACGGAGCAGATCCGGTCACGGGCGTTGAAATGGGTTCTACGGGCGAAGTAGGATGTCTGGGCAATAATATTGACCAGGCTATGCTTCTTTCCATGGAAGCCACTCAGATTAAAAAACCCAAAGTAGGAGTTCTTGTAAGTTCGGGAAGAGAAAAAGACAAACTCAAATTTATGGAAGTTGTTGACAATTTATATAAACTTAACGTGCCGGTATACGCGACTACGGGTACGGCAAATTATCTGCGTTCAAAGGGCTATAAAGTAAATATTGTAAACTGGGATGAAGAACCGAGGGCTATTGATATTATAAGAGACGGTAAGGTTGATTTTGTAATAAATATATACAAAACGTTTGACATAACAGACAGAAAAGACAACGCTGAAATAAGAAAAACCGCCATTAAATGCGGATGTTCCGTGCTTACAAATATTGAAAAGACGATGGCTTATCTGAGAGCGTTTGACGAGTATGAAAAACTGCAGAAAGCAAAATGCATTAATCTATAGTTAAAACAAATAAGTTAAAATAAGTTCCGGTATTTTTATGCCGGAACTTATTTTTTAAGCGTATTTTAAACTGTCATCGGATATTCTGCCGTGCAGGCAGTCGTCACTGCAAAAATTTTTTCTTTTATCGTTTATTATTCTTGTCCTGTATTCAATCATTGTTTTGCAGTTCCATAGTTCTTTTAACCCGTGTACGGTGAGATTTCCGACCGGTTTTTTACAAAAGCAGTTCGGATAAACATCTCCGTTTGAAGCGATAAAAAGTCTTTTCCACGGTATATGGCACGACAGTGATTTTGAAGACGGAACCGAAAAATTGAACACGTATTCTTTGCTTCCTATGTTTTCAACAAAATCTTCCGTCGGAAGAGAATTCTCTATCTGTATTCCGTAAAGAAGAGCTTTGTCTTTTAAAATATTTATATTTTTAGCGGTTTCTTTTATTATGCCGGAATTAAAATCTTTTCCGAAAATATCAAGTTCTTTGTTCCTGCTGTCTCTTACAAGCGGAGAAAATGCCAGAATATCAAAACCGTATTTGTATGCAAGTTCCAAAAAATCCGGAATATTTTTGTAATTATTTTTCATTATTACCGCATTCAGCCTGAAACGCGAAGTCGTTTTGATTTCTTTTTTTATTTTGTTTAAAACAGACAAATTATTCAGCAGCGTTTCAAAACACCCGTTTCTCCTTATGTTTTCATAAACTTCTTTTGACGTGCCGTCTATAGATATTGTAATATCTATATGCTTTTCAAGAAGCGTTTTTATAACGGATTCGCTCAGCAATAAACCGTTTGTTATGATTTCTTGTCTTACGGAATATTGCGAAGCCCATTTTAAAATATCAATAAAATCTTTATATAAAAATACTTCCCCTCCCATCCATGATATATTTTCAAGATAAGGTATTATGTTTTTTATTTCTTCAAGATTTTTTTCGCTGATTTCAAATGTTTCTTCGCCTGCAAAACACATTATGCATTTTAAATTACATTTATTCGTAAGGGTTACCGTTAAATTTCTCGGCAGTGAAGACAATTCTGTTTGTTTTTCGGATATTTCAAGTTCGTTTTTTAAAAGATTGTTCAGCATTTTATCGCCGTTAATAAAAGCGTTTTCTTTTAAGTTTTCCAGAACCCCGGCGGCCTTATCGGTATTGTCGGAACAATTGTATATTTCGGCGTTATGTATCGTATTGAAAATTTCCGAATATTTATCCGCGTCATATTTTTTTGATGATGTTATGACCGACAGTTTATCGGTTGAAAAAGTATCGTAAAAAATTCCGTTTACAGAATGTTTTATCTCGTCCGAAGTGCGGAATTTCAAAAGTTTTTTATAAAGTTTTTCGGCATTTTCAAGCTCTTTAAGTTTTACGGCCGACATAAACGCATAAAACAGCAAAATATGATAGTTTTTTGTTTTTTCGTTTTTTATTTTTGAAAGACATTCTGCGGATTCGGCATATTTTTTCAGAAAGAAAAAAATTTCTGACATTGAAACATAAACTTCATCGGCAATAGAGTCGCCATGCGCAATCGTAATAATGCGGTTATAAACCTCTTCGCATTTTGCGTGCCGGCGCATTTTATAGTAGATGTTAAAAATATCCGTTAAAATATTAACATCTTTTATGCCGTCGGGATTTGTTTTGTATAAATTTATTTTTCTTTCTTTTTCTCGTGCCCAGTATTTTTCGCCGTATCTTCCCGTAAAAATTTTATAAACCAATATAAACAGATTTTTAAAACGCCGTAAAAAATCTTCAAAAGACGATATTGTTTTTATTCTTCCGTAAATTTGCGATAAATATTTCATTTTTTATGACAACCCGTTTTTTAATATTTTATATATTCTATAAATAGACGAAACATTTGTAAATGAGATTGTTAAAAGTAATTGAAAAGACGGGGTAAAATGCTATAATAACCGTTGATTTACGATGTTTTCGGAATAATAATGCGGTATTTTATAAAAAGAATAATATCATCAATACCAATACTTTTAGGCATAACCTTATTAACGTTTGCAGTTATGCATATTACCCCGGGCAAACCTACCGATATAATGACCGATATGAATATGAAAGTATCGGCTCAGGCAAAAGACAGGCTTCAGAAATTATACGGACTTGATAAACCTTTACACATCCAATACGCCCAGTGGCTTAAAAGATTCGTGTTTTTTGATTTCGGAACTTCTTTTAAAGATTCAAGGCCGGCAAGAGATAAAATATTTGAAAGGCTGCCGGCGACAATCCTTCTGAATTTTGCGGCGTTGTTTTTTACTTGTATTGTAGCCGTGCCTATAGGGATTTATTGCGCTGTCAAAAAAGATACTTTTATTGACAAAGGATTGACGGTAATTCTTTTTGTATGTTTTTCCATCCCTTCTTTTTGGCTTGCTTTAATGTTTATGATTTTATTCGGACTTCAGTTAGGCTTGGTTCCGATATCAGGGTTATATTCTTTCAATTTTGACGATATGAATATTTTTATGCAAATTGCCGATATATCAAAACATCTTGTTTTGCCGGTGGCAGTATCGGTTATAGTTTCTCTTGCGACGCTTTCAAGATATGCCCGTTCCGGTATGCTTGAAGTTTTAAAGCAGGATTATATAAAAACAGCTTATGCAAAAGGGCTGTCTCAAAAACAGGTTATATTCAGGCATGCCTTAAAAAATACGCTTCTTCCTATGATAACGATAATAGGATTGTCGATTCCCGCTCTTATAGGCGGCAGTTTTATATTTGAAACAATATTTTCTTATCCGGGCATAGGAAGACTTGGCTATGAAGCCGTTATGTCAAGAGATTATCCGGTAGTAATGGGAATTGCGACTCTTTCGGCGGTTTTGACCCTTCTAGGAAATATTATAGCTGACCTGTCTTATAAAATTGCGGATCCTAGAATAAAATACAGATAGAAGCCGGGCAGCTTAAAGGCTTGGAAGTTTAACGACTCATAAAAACAAGAGAAAGATAATAAATATGAAAAAACTGTTAAAAAATAAATTTGCCGTTTTGGGCATATCAATAATAGCTTTATTGATCCTTGCCGCTTTTTTTGCGCCTGTTATTTCTCCATACGGACAGTCAGAACAAAATCTTTATCAAAGGCTTCTTCCTCCGTCGTCGGAGCATTTTTTCGGCACTGATGATTTAGGAAGAGACGTTTTCAGCAGAATGATTTACGGGTCAAGAATATCGCTTGCGGTGGGGTTTATATCGGTATTTATTATTTTATTTATAGGAACATCGTTGGGAATAATATCCGGATATTTCGGCGGCAAAACAGATTCGGTTATAATGAGATTTACGGATATAGTTCTGTGTTTTCCGACATTTTTTTTAATACTTCTGATAATTGCTTTTTTAGAACCTAATATTTTTAACGTTATGATTGTAATAGGGCTTACCTCATGGCCCGGGCTTGCAAGGCTTATTAGAGCTGAAGTTTTGTCTTTAAAAGAGAGAGAATTTATATCTGTCGCAAAAATGATGGGCATTGATAATTTAAAAATATTTGCTGTTCATATTTTGCCTAATATAATTTCCCCTCTTATGGTTTATGCTTCTCTTGCCATAGGCGGAGCGATTCTTACCGAATCGGCATTATCATTTTTGGGTCTTGGAGTACAGCCTCCGATGTCGTCATGGGGGCAGATTCTTACATCAGGCAAAGATTATATATATATTGCATGGTGGCTTTCCGTTTTTCCGGGAATAGCCATTTTAATTACGGTTTTGGCTTTTAATTTGATAGGCGAAGCGATAAGAGATGTTTTTGATCCGAAGGAAGAATATGTCAGAAAATAAATATATACTTAACATTTCAGGACTGTCGGCGGGATATTTTATAAACGGAGAATATTGTGACGCCGTAAAAAATGCAAATTTAAACATTAAAGAAGGAGAGACTTTTGCCGTTGTAGGCCAGTCCGGCTCCGGAAAAAGCACTCTTGCAATGGCCGTAATGGGACTTTTGCCTATAGACAACGGAAAAATTTCAAAAGGAACAATAAAATTCTATGATGATGAAATATCGTCGGTCATTGAAAAAATAAGAGGAAAGGAGATTGCAATAGTTTTACAGGATCCTCATTCGTACCTCAATCCCGTTCTAAAAGCCGGACGTCAGGTTTATGAGGCCGTTGAAATTCATAATCCCAATCTTACGAAAGAAGAAATATATGAAAGAGTAAAAGATACTTTTATAAAAGTGGGACTTGTTGATTTTGAAAGAATTTATAATTCTTTTCCCCACCAGCTTTCGGGCGGTCAGAAACAGAGGGTTTTAATCGCCATGGCCGTAATAAATAATCCCAAAATTTTAATTGCCGACGAACCTACTTCAGGGCTTGACGTACATATACAAAAACAGATTCTTGAGCTTTTTTTGGAATTAAAACAAAAACTTAATTTAACTCTTATCATAATAACTCATAATATACTTATTGCAAAAAAATACGCGGATGCCGCGGCGGTTATGTTAAACGGCGAAATCGTTGAAAATAAAAAAACGGCGAATTTGTTTTCAAATCCGGAACATGAATATACTAAAATGCTTTTACGTCATGTAAAATTGGACAATAAATAATGCTTATATCTGTTAAAAACTTAACTAAAAATTATAAAACCGAATCGGGGAAAGTAACGGTCGGCGCTTTAAAAGACGTTTCATTTGAAATTGAAAAAAGGAAGGTGCTTGGCATAATAGGAGAAAGCGGCTCAGGCAAAAGTACGCTGGTAAGAATATTATCGCGCCTTGAAAATTTTGATTCCGGCTCGGTTGAAATAAACGGGAAAGACATATATTGTTTTGGCAAAAAAGAATTTTCACGCACCGTTCAGATGATATTCCAAAATCCTTACGCGTCCTTTAACCCGAAACTTACCGTTGGATATTCTCTTTCAGAAGCTTTGGAAAAAAACTGTAAAAATAAAAAAGAACTGATAATGAATAAACTTGCTCTTGTGGGAATTGACGAGGATATTCTTGATAAGTACCCCCACCAGTTTTCAGGCGGACAGCGCCAGAGACTTGCGATAGCAAGGGCTTTGCTTAAAGAACCCGACATATTGATAGCAGACGAACCTTTTGCGTCGCTTGATGCGGTGTCGCAGAGTATCATAACCGATATTTTTATACGTATAAAAAAAGATAAGAAAACAAATATTATTTTTATAACGCACGACATATCTTCGGCTTTTGAAATATCGGACAGAATTTTAATTCTTAAAAACGGAAATATAGTCAAATATGGTACAATAGATGATATAAAAAATGACAAGACAAACGATTACGTCAACGAATTGATTGAAGCCGATTATCTTTTGGAGCAATGATGGAAAAAATAATAAAAAAAATACAGATGGTTTCGGAAAATACGGGCACCGGCGTTTTTATGGTCGGAGGATATCTCAGAGATTTTCTTTTAAATAAAAAATCTTACGATATGGATGTATGCGTTTCAAAGTCGGCGCAGGTTTTTGCAAAAAAACTTGCAAAAGAACTTAACGGCAAATTTATAATTCTTGATTCTGCAAATGAAAATTACAGAGTTGCCGTTCTCAAAAACGAATATTTAAAATATATTGACGTTTCGGGAATGAAAGGCAAAAAAATTGAAGATGATCTCAAAAAAAGAGATTTTACTCTAAATGCTCTTGCCGTTTCAATAAATCATTTTGGCGATATAAAAAATAATCTTATTGATCTTTTCAAAGGATATGATGATTTAAAAAATAAAACCGTTAACGCCGTTTCCGGCATTGTATTTAAACAAGAACCGATTAGGATGCTGAGATGTTTCAGAATTGCCTCTGAATTGGATTTTACAATATCAAAAAAGACATTGTCTCTTGTAAAGAAAAATGCAAAATTGATCAAAAAAGCGGCTCCCGAGATGATAAAAAATGAATTTTTTAGAGTTCTCTCTTCAAATAATTCCGTAAAATATATTGAACTGATGGATGAATACGGACTTTTGGAAAATATTTTTCCGGTAATAAAAGAAATGAAAAAATCTGCCAGAAAATTTTATTATCATCCCAAAGGCTTATTTCAGCATACGATGCTTACTCTTGATTCTATTGAAAAAATATTAAACGGCACCGGGAAATATTTTAAGGCGTCAAACGCAGATCTTTTAAAACATCTTGACGTCAATTATTCAGAAAACGTAAATAAAAAAAACCTCTTGAAATTTATAGCGCTTTTTCACGATTGCGCAAAACCGGACTGCGCGAAAAAGGTTGACGGGAAACTGAGATTTTTAGACCACGAAAATATAGGCGCGGATAAAATAGAAGTTATAATGCAAAGAATGAAAATGGGCAAAAAAGAAATACAATACGCAAAAAATATAGTAAGCAGCCACATGAGACCGTCAAATCTTTTAAAAACCGGAACGGCCACCGAAAGAGCAAAACTCAGACTGTTCAGGGATATAGGCGAAAATATTCCGGATTTGCTTATAATGGCTCTTGCAGACTGGCATTCTTATAAAAATTTAAAAGTATATTCAAAAAAAATACTTGAAATGCAGCAAAATAAAGTTTCTAAATTTATTGACGATTATTTTGAAACTTCAAAAAAAATATCCGAGCCGAAAATTATAGACGGCAACATTTTAATGAAAAAACTTTCTTTAAAACCCGGAAAAATTGTAGGAGCTCTGTTAAAATTGATAGATGAACGACATGAAAAAAAATTGATTTCCACCGAAAAACAGGCATTGTCATTTGCTAAATTAAAATTGACAGCGTTAAGAAAAATATATAAAATCTAAAAGATACAGATATTCTTATTTTAACGATACCTACACCAACTTATTAGTTCTTTAATAAGTAAAATCTTATAAGATTTCGTGTAAAAACAGAAACATTAAACATACGTATGCCTTTTATAGTTAAGCGAGGGCGTAGTTTGGCGGTAAAATCCGAGAGTTCTTTAACAAATATAAAATATTAAAATTATAAATGCGGGCGTAGTCTGGCGGTAAAACCCGAGGGTTCTTTAACAGATATAAAACAATTTACGTTGTTTAGAAAGGATAATATGCAAGGCCGTTTTTTGAAACAATAGCTTTTGCTATTGTGAGAAAAACAAACGAAGCAGATTGATGTTTCTAAACAACCCCGAAGGGGCTGTGTTATTTTTTGATAATTTACAATATTTTCTTTGCCAAATATATGTAATATTTGTCTTCATAAAATATTAAAAATTATAAATGCGGGCGTAGTCTAGTGGTAAAACCTGAGGGTTCTTTAACAGATATAAAACAATTTACGTTGTTTAGAAAGGATAATATGCAAGGCTGTTTTTTGAGGCAATAGCTTTTGCTATTGTTAGAAAAACAAACGAAGCAGATTGATGTTTCTAAACAACCCCGAAGGGGCTGTGTTATTTTTTGATAATTTTCAATATTTTATTTGCCAAATATATGTAATATTTGTCTTCATAAAATATTAAAAATTATAAATGCGGGCGTAGTCTAGTGGTAAAACCCTAGCTTCCCAAGCTGGAGATGTGGGTTCGATTCCCATCGCCCGCTCTTTCAAAAAAATACCTGCAGCGTAAAATATTTTATATCTGTTAACGAACCCTTACTTCCCAAGCTGGAGATGTGGGTTCGATTCCCATCGCCCGCTCTTTCAAAAAAATACCTACAGCGTAAAGTGTTTTATAGCTATTAACGAACCCTAAACTTCCCAAACCGGAGATGTGGGTTCGATTCCCATCGCCCGCTTTTACAAAAAATACCTACAGCGTAAAGTGTTTTATATCAGTTAACGAACCCTGACTTCCCAAACCGGGCTATAATAATAAGATAATCATTTATTCAAAATAACCTTTTAAAAGCCTTAATATGCCGGCTTAAGTTCAACTCCGGTTTTTACAAAAGATATTATTTTACGTCAGTTTAATATCAATTTAAATTTTAAAAATAATACTGTTGTTTTATATATTTTTTGTGTTATAATATCAGTATACTATGAAAAAACTTATAAAAATTATTTTTGTGGTTTTGTTGTTTTTTTTGGCAATATACTACATAATTTATTTGGGAATAGAACATAGAAATTCCATAAAAGATAATTTCCAAATGCAGCTTGATTTGACATTGCATGAAATGACTACTCAAAGCGCAACAAACATTGAAACGGAAATAAAAAATAAACTTAATGTTTTGTCTGAAATGTCATCTGTTATCGCTCCTGATTTAAATCAAAATAATATTTCAACAGTTTTACAAAGACTTCAAAAAACCGTAGACAGACACGGTTTTAAGAAAATAGCGATAGCTTTGCAAAACGGCATATCATACAGTACGGATAATGTCATTATAAATGTAACAGACAGAGAATATTTTCAACGCGGGATGCAGGGACTTTCAACAGTTTCTAAAATTCTGGATGATAGATTTGATCATACGAACATAAACGTTTTTTCGGTTCCGATATACAGAAATAAACAAATAATAGGAATTTTATTTGCCATTTATTCAAGCGCAGGTTTAGAAAGATTTCTTAATGTTTCAATTTTTGATAAGCAAGGCATTGCCTATGTAATGGATATAAACGGGAATATAATAATCAATTCTTACGGCAGTAAAAACAACACCGGAAAAAACTTATTTGAAGATATAATACAAATAAATGATGATACAAGAGATAAAGTCATTCTTGTTAAAAAAAATATCAATGCCTACAAATCAGGATCTGTAAAATTCAATAAATACTACATGTACTATTATCCTTTTAACATAAACGAATGGTATGTATCCGTATTAGTGCCTGTTGAGATTATGGATAAAATGATGAACGAGGTTATTGAGAAAGGCAATGTTCTTTTTATCAAAATTCTTAGTATGATTGTTTTGCTGTTTATGCTTATATTTATGATTCAGCTCAAAAGAAAAAAAGAACTTGCAAGAATAGCATATGTCGATGAAATTACCGGCGGAGATACGTATGCTAAATTTTGCATCAGCGTAAGAAAAATTCTTGAAAATAATCCTGAAAATCTGGCAATATTAAATATAAATATAGACGGATTTAAATTTTTTAACAATATATTCGGATATGAAGAAGGCGATAAGGTAATTCGTTTTATATGGACGACGCTTAATGACATAAAACAGACGAAAGAATTTCATGCGCATCATTATGCCGATAATTTTTACGCGTTGTTCTATTTTGAAGACAAAAAACAGTTATTTGACAGACTTTTGATATTCTATAAAAAACTGCAGAATTACGCCGTTTCTGATACAAAAAAATATATGCTTACTCCTCATATCGGAATATATGAAATAAAAAATCCGGACATAGATATAAACAATATGATAAATTATTCAAATCTTGCAAGAAAAAGCATAAAAGAAAGAAAAGATATTTTCTATGCTTTTTTTGACAATACATTTGAAAATAAGCAGCTTCATGACAGTATTATTGAAAGTCAGATGAGAGATGCTTTGGAAAAAGAAGAATTTGTCGTATATTTACAGCCGAAATACAATACTTTGGAACAGAAAATAGTCGGAGCCGAAGCCCTCGTCCGCTGGAAAAAAGAAGACGGCACAACAATAGTTCCTATGAATTTTATACCTCTGTTTGAAAAAAACAGATTTATTACCGAACTTGATAAATACATACACACGGTCGTATGTAAAAAACAAAAATTATGGCTTGATATGGGGCTAAATCCCGTGCCAATTTCTATTAATTTATCAAGGCTTAATTTTTATAATCCTAATTTTGTAAAAATTTTTAAAGAAATTCTAGATAATATAGGTCTTCCTCCGCAGTATATTCAGTTTGAAATAACAGAAACTGCCATATTGGAAAATATAGATTTTTTAAATAAAACGATAGACCAGCTCTACAATCTGGGATTTAAAATACTCATAGATGATTTTGGAGTCGGATATTCGTCCATGATGTTGCTAAGGGATACAAGAATACATGCTCTAAAGCTTGATAAATCTTTTATAGATAGCATAGGAGATATGCGTACAGATAAAATAGTTTACCACACTATAAATCTTGCACACTCTTTAAAAATAGAAGTTATTGCCGAGGGTGTTGAAACTGAAGAACAATATAAGTTTTTAAAAGCCATAAACTGTGACAGTATACAAGGATATTATTTTTCAAAACCAATAACGGAATTTGTTTTTGAAAAGATTTTAATGAATAAATAATCGGTTTATCTGTATTGAAACAGCTGAATTTGGACTTTTCTTACATATTCGGAGTTCTCCAGATCTTCAGAACCTTTCCCCTGGACAGAAACCGGAATATAACCGCTGACTTTTAAATATTCTGCAACATCGTTTGCCATTTTTAATGATTTTTGTATGTTTGATTCCTCATTTTTTGCATCATTTACATATCCGTAAATGACAACATTGTTTGAATGCCCCATTTTTTTTGCCATATTAAGCTTTTCTGTCAAATAAGATTTATTTGGTTCATTAAATTTATAATCAGCATCAAAATTTAATATTATTTCATCCATTTCTTTTTCCGAAACATCCTTGCTTTGGCTATGCGGCTCATCCGCATCCGCCGCATACTCTTCCTCTTCCAAAGGTTCTATGGTAAACATCGGTTCTTCATTTTCATTGTTTGTAATAATAATATTTTTTTTTGGTGTTTTGAGTGTTTCTTTTATTTGTTCAGGTTCTTGTGTCTTTTCAGTTTTCACTTTTATTTCGGTTGTTTTCTCAAGTTCTGCATTTTTTTGAGCAGCCGGATCAGAAGATATTTGAACATTATCGGATTGGTAAATAGTTTCAACTGCTTTCGCGTTTTGGTTTGTATTTTGATTGTAAAATTTTTTTTCAAGAACAACTATTGAAAAAATTATTACAAAACATATTATAACAATTATAAGATTTTTATCCGAACGTAAAGATGAACCGGGCGCAGAATAATGAATGTTTACGGTGTTGTTTTGCTGTTTGTCTTTTTGGGTTGATTCGGTGTTTTTTATTTCGGATTGTTCGTCTTTTTTAACAGTTTTATCATTTCTACGATTTTTCTTTGCCATTTTTCACCTCTGTGAACGATATAAACCGCAACGATATGATATCAAAAAAAATCTATAATTTACAGTATTTTCTTTTTCCAAGGAGTTCCGCACGGCATTGTTTCCGTGCATCCTATGGAAACACAATCAGGCCCTGACGTTTCAAACAGAACAGGAGCGACTTCTTTTGCAAGTTTTAACATTCTGCATGCCATATCCCGTATTTCCCACTGCGCTCTGTTACAGCATCTTAAAGCAAAAAAATGTCTTAATTCTCTTGCATTCATAGTCATAACTATTTTTGTTGAGGCGGCATTAGGCAAAACATATCTTGCGTCTTCGGCCGGTATTTCAGCATCAAGCATTTTAAGATATAATTTTTGAGTATTTTTTAAAAAATCAGCATATTCGGCATACAAAGCTTTATTTTTTAAAATTGTCGGAGGAACAACGCAGTCTATGCCGTTTTTAAATTTAACATAACGCTGGCTTTGAACTGAGAAAGATGCAATTCTGTGTCTTGTGAGCTGGGCAAGCAATGCCCTTGAAACGCCTTCAACTGCAAAAGTAAACGAAGCGTGTTCAAGAACTGACAAATGTCCGGATTTTATTATTTTAGATAAAATGTCTTTTATTTTAGATTCGTCAAGTTTTTTTTCAAGTTCTTCTATATTTGAAGCCGAATAGCAGAGTCTTCCGGCTATAGCGCATGTTTTTTCAGGTTCTTTCGTATGCTTTAAAAGTTTCACTATCATTATGTCCTCTTTTGATAATATTCAATTCCATTTTATTCTGTTTATTCTATTGAAAAAATAAAATAAAAACAAGATTTATTGTCTTTTTGTTTTTTAAATTGTATCATAAAACCCACTTTATTTATAGTTTTTTACATGAATTAAAAATTTATGAAACAATTTTTTACAATATTAAAAAATCATGTCTCTATACTATTGCCGGTTATTGTTTTGTTTATAATTGCTGTTATAAATTCTTTTTCTAATATAGGATTGGTTATTGATGGTCCGCGTCAATTCTTTTCTGCGTTAATGGTTAATGATGTTTTCTACGGTAAAGAACATATCGGAAATTATGTCTATATTGTTAGATATTTTCCAAGCATGATACCACAGGTTTCAATTTTTTTAAGTGTTTTAATAGGAATTACAAATGTAAAAATACTATTAACAATTTTTACATTTGCAATATACTGTTCGCCTGTTATTTTTTTGATTATATTATATTTAAATATTCCTGAAAACAAAAAACATATATTTAATATTATTCTATTATCCTTTTTAATATGTTTTGTTTATATGAAATATTTTGTATTAAGCGAAAGTTTTTTAACCATATTATTTTTATGGATTGTTTTTGTAATATATTTTTATATTGATTTCAATAAATTAACGATATTTAATTTATTGTGCTTATCAATTTTTTCAATATTTTTATTTAGTAGTCATCCCAATGTTATAATTTTTATACCATTTTTTATTTATGTAGGTGTTTCAAAATATTTAAAAACTCAGAATATTTGTTTTAAAAATAATATAGTAATAATAACCAGTTTTCTAATTTTAATTCAGGCATTTGTTTTTAATGTTTTTTGTATAGTATATCCTTTTGCTCCTTATCATGAATATTTGGAATTGACTATGTTGAAAGATTTAAAATTTATATATTTTATTTTATCAGTTTGCTTTATTATAGGCTTATCTTTTTTTAAAGCAAAAACAAATAAGATATTTATAATAATTACAATATTAGTATGTTTTATAATTTGTTATATTGTCATTAACATAAAGCCGGTTTACGGCGTTTTTTACAGGATGCTAAATCTTTATATTACAATAATATTTATGGGTTTTATAACTTTTATATCAATATTTAAAAATAAAATAAATTATACTTATATAAGAATTCTTAATGTTATGCTTATTTTATCGCTTTTAATAAGTACTGTTGTTTATGCAAATAAGAATAATGCTTTCAATTTAAAAATTGTTGATTATATCTCAAAAAATAAAACAATACCGGTATCACATTTTATAAGAGATAATGTGAAAAATAAGAATGATGAGTATGCAGCTATATTGTTTTTAAATATATTCCCAAATCCTAATTTTTGTAAAATAGAAATAGATTTAAATGATAAATATCATACTTTGTTCATTAATGAAGAAAGATTTAAAAAATTTGGAATGGATATTGGACAACTTCTTATTATAAAAGACAGTAAATAAAATTTCATAAGTCGTATAAATTTATTTTTTAATTGTTAAATTTTTAAAAATTTTGCGACACCTTAATAAATTATTATATTTTTTAACAAAAATTGTTTTTTTTGAGACCGCCGGATGCATAATGTATTCTATGCTATTTTTAAATTTAACGTAACACTGGTTTTGCACTGAAAAATTTGAAAAATACATATTAAAATGAAAACAAATTATTTCTTGTAATATTCCTGTATAGGACAAACTGACCAATCCATTTGTTTCCTTGATTTTATCGCTTCAACAGCCGCAACGGCAGCCGCCAAAGTCGTAAGAATAGGAACTCCGTGCATAACAGCAGTCCTTCTTATTTGATAACCGTCTTTTCTGCTTTTAGATCCTGAAGGAGTGTTTATAATCAGACAAACATCCTTGTTTTTTATAACATCGGTAACATTAGGTCTTCCCTCTTCAATTTTGTGCACTTCTTTTGCGGCAATTTGATTTTTAATAAAATATTCAGCAGTATGTTTTGTCGCAAGAATATCAAAACCCAAAGAAATAAAATCTCTTGCTATTTGAAGAGCTTTTGACTTTGATCTCTCTCCCAAACTTATCAATACTGTGCCTTTATCCGGAAAACGGGTTGCGGCGGCAAGCGAGGCCTTGGCATAAGCCTGCCCGTAATCTTTGTCTATTCCCATAACTTCTCCGGTGCTTTTCATTTCAGGGCCGAGCACTGTGTCAACGTTTGAAAATCTTATCCATGGCAACACAACTTCTTTTACGCAGTAGTAGTCAATATGTTTTAACTGCCCGTTTAACAAATCTTCCGGTATAAGAGAAGAAAGTTTTTTGCCGGTCATAATTTTAGAAGCAAGTTTTGCAAGAGGAATTCCCATTGCTTTTGAAACAAAAGGAACTGTTCTTGACGCTCTGGGATTTGCTTCCAGAATATAAACAACACCGTCTTTAACGGCGAACTGAATATTAATCAGCCCTTTTACATTTATTTCTCTTGCCAAATCAATAGTATATTTTTTAATTTGCGTTATTATTTCTTTTTTCAACGTATGTGTCGGAAGCACACATGCAGAGTCGCCTGAATGAATTCCTGCTTCTTCTATATGTTCCATGATGCCGGCTATATAAACGTCTTTTCCGTCAGAAAGAGCATCTACGTCTATTTCAATAGCGTTATCAAGAAATTTATCTATAAGAATAGGTTTGCCTTCAGTAACATCGCTGGCAAGAGTAATGTATTCTTTAAGCTCTGTTTCGTCATAAACAACTTTCATTGCTCTTCCGCCAAGAACATAGGAAGGTCTTACCATTACGGGATAACTTATCTGTTTTGCAATTTCTTTTGCCTCTTCAAAACTTACAGCCGTACCTGATTCTGCCTGCGGAATATTTATTTTATTTAAAATTTTACTGAAAATTTTTCTGTCTTCAGCCATATCTATTGATTCAACGGAAGTCCCCATAATTTTAATTCCGGCTTTATTAAGCGAACTTGCCAAATTTAAAGGAGTTTGCCCTCCGAATTGAACAACCACTCCTTCAATTCCTTCTTTTTCGGCGATATTTAAAACATCTTCCGTAGTCAGAGGTTCAAAATACAATTTATCTGCCGTATCAAAATCGGTTGAAACTGTTTCAGGGTTTGAATTAACCATTATAGTTTCATATCCCTCTTCTTTAAGAGCAAACACGGCATGAACGCAACAATAATCAAATTCAATACCTTGTCCTATTCTGTTTGGGCCTGCACCTAAAATCATTATTTTCTTTTTATTTTTTGTTACCGGAACATCATCTTCCTGCTCGTATGTTGAATAGTAATAGGCGGTATTTGCCTTAAATTCTCCCGCGCATGTGTCGACAAGTTTATATACCGGAACAACATTTAAGCTTTTTCTGAATGTTCTTATTTCTTCCGGTGTTTTACCTGTTGCGAATGCAATCTGCTTATCGGAAAAACCGTATTCTTTTATTTTTTTCAAAAGCTGCTTTTGATTTTCCCCGTCAAGATTAAAAATTTCGGGAATTTCTTTTTCGGCTTCAACAATTTCTTTTAATTGATTTAAAAACCAAGGATCTATTTTTGAAATTTCAAATATCTCATCAATAGTCATATCCAGTTTAAAGGCAAATCTTATAACATAAAGTCTGTCGCAGTTGGGAGTTCCGAGTTTTGCTCTTACAAGATCTTTGGCTTTTTTTAAAGATTCGTCAGTATTTTCATTAATAAGTTTTTCAAAAGATATATCCAAAGCGGTTTTATCTAAACCGTAGCCGCTTCTTCCCACTTCAAGTCCTCTGATTGCTTTTTGAATAGCTTCTTTAAAAGTTCTTCCCAAAGCCATGGTTTCTCCGACTGATTTCATTGCAGTGCCGAGTGTTTGGTTTGTATCCGAGAATTTTTCGAAAGCAAAGCGTGGAACTTTAACTACATGGTAATCAACAGTCGGTTCAAAACTGGCCGGATTTGGACTTGTAATATCATTTTTTATCTCATCAAGATTATATCCTATCGCAAGCAGTGTTGATATTTTTGCTATAGGAAATCCGGTAGCTTTTGAGGCCAGAGCAGATGATCTGCTTACTCTAGGATTCATTTCTATTACAACCATTCTGCCGTCTTTAGGATTTTGCGCAAATTGAATATTGGCGCCGCCTGTTTTCATTCCTATAATTCTTAAAATTCTGAAAGAATCTTCTCTCATTTTTGAATATTCTTTGGCAGTCAGCGTCATTGCCGGAGCAACGGTTATGGAATCGCCCGTATGTACACCCATAGGGTCAAAATTTTCAATTGAACAAATTGCGATACAATTATCTTTTGCATCGCGCATAACTTCCATTTCAAGTTCTTTCCAGCCCAGAACGGATTCTTCGATTAAAACTTCTTTTATAGGACTTGCCTGCAGACCTGACGTTACGATTTCTATAAATTCTTCTTTTGTAAAAGCTGTTCCGGAACCTACTCCGCCGAGCGTAAAAGAAGGTCTTACAATGAGAGGAAAATCAATTTCCTGAGAAATTTTAACAGCTTCTTCAAGCGAATAGGCATATCCGCTCTTAGGCAGATCCAGACCTATGCTCATCATCATTTTTTTGAACAGTTTTCTGTCTTCGGCTTTGCTTATTGTTTCAAAATCAGCGCCTATAAGTTCAACATTATGTTTTTGAAGAATTCCTTTTTCGGCCAGTTCACAAGCAAGATTAAGAGCCGTTTGTCCTCCGAGAGTCGGAAGAATTGCATCGGGCTTTTCTTTTTCAATAATTTTTTCAATAATTTCAGATGCCAGCGGTTCGATATATGTTGAATCCGCAAATTCCGGGTCGGTCATAATAGTTGCCGGGTTGGAGTTTACCAGTATAACTTTGTATCCTTCTTTTTTAAGAGCCTTTATAGCCTGAACGCCTGAATAATCAAATTCGCATGCTTGGCCTATTACAATCGGTCCTGAACCTATAATAAGAATTTTTTCAATATCTGTGCGTTTAGGCATTTTTTACCACCTGAGAAAAGAATTTTTTAAAAAGATAGCCTGTTTCATCCGAATTCGGAGCAGGATAGTAACAAATGCCGAAAATATTTCCTTCATTATTTTCAAAACCGGCGATTGTGTTATCATATAAATTTACATGCGTTATTTTTAAATTGCCGTTAAAAGTTTTCTCATCAATAAAGTAACCGTTGTTCTGCAAAGTTATTTCAACAGCATTTGTGCTTAAATTTTTTACGGGATAATTTGCGCCTCTGTGTCCGATTTTATGTTTTAATATTTTTAATCCGAATGACAGAGCTAAAATATCGAGGCCGAATCCCGTTGCAAAAATCGGCATTTTGGGATTTTTTGCAATTATTTCTTTAACTGTTTTTACGGCATAATCCGAATTGATGGCATAGCCGGGACCGCTTGAAAGAAAAATACCGTCGGGATTTTCTTTCAAAATGTCATTTGATTGTGTGTTAGCAGGAAAAACAACAATTTTAAAATCTGTTGACGCAAAATAATCAAGCAGACTTTTTGTGCATCCGAAATCTATTATTGCAACCGTTGCCTTGGATGAATTTTCATTAAATGAGTACTTTTTGCTGCATGTAACTTCTTTTACCAGATCTAATTTACTGTTTTCTTGAAGAGATTTTGCTTTTTTTACAAGACTTTCGTGTGAGTAATCTTTTGTTGAAATTATTCCCCTCATCGTGCCGTTTTCTCTTATATATTTTACTAAAGCTCTTGTATCAAAACCTTCCATCGCAGGCACTTTTGCTTTTAATATTTCTTCCTGCATTGAGTTTTTTGCTCTCCAGTTGGAGTAGACTCGGCTGTATTCCTTAAAAAAAAATCCGAAGGCTGTTATTCCTTCGGATTGAGAATCTTCAATATTGAACCCGCAATTGCCGACATGCGGATGGGCAAAACATATAAGCTGTTTGTAAGAAGCCGGATCTGTTGCAACTTCCTGATATCCGAAGATTCCTGTATTGAAAACAACTTCCCCGCCGGTTTCAGCGTCATACCCGCACGAAAAACCTTCAAAAATTTTACCAGTTTCTAAAGCTAAAATACATTTTTTTAGAACCATTTTATTTTTTTTCCTACTTTTATAGTTTCTTCTCTTTTTCTTCCAAGAGAAATCAAGTCTATTTTTGCGCCGACGAGTTCTTCCAGTCTTTTAACGTATTTTTGTGCATTGACCGGAAGTCTGTCAAAATGTGTTACGCCTCTTACTTTGCCTTTAATTCCCGGCATTTCTTCGTAAACCGGTTTGCAGTCTCTCTGAATAATTCTGGAGGCAGGAAAATCTTTAATTATTTTGCCTTTATATTTATAGGCTACGCATATCTTTATTGTATCCAAATCTTCAAGACAGTCAAGTTTTGTAAGTATAAGGTGGTTTATTCCGCTTACTCTGACACTGTGTCTTAGAAGGACCGCATCAAACCAGCCGCATCTGCGGGGCCTTCCTGTAGTGGCTCCGTATTCCTGACCTTTTTTTCTTAAAAATTCGCCGGTTTTATCAAAAAGCTCTGTCGGGAAAGGACCCTCTCCTACTCTTGTTGTGTATGCTTTTACGACTCCAAGAACATCGTTTATCGCCGAAGGACCTATGCCTGCTCCTACGCTTGCTCCGCCCGCCGTCGGATTTGAAGAAGTGACGAAAGGATAAGTACCGTAATCAAGATCAAGAAATGTTCCTTGGGCACTTTCAAATAATATCTTTTTATTTTTCTTAATTGCAGAATCCAACATTAACGATGTATCCGCCGTATATTTCTTTAAGAATTTTGAAAGAACTGCATGATCTTTCAAAATTTCGGCTCTTAATTTTTTTATTGATACGACAGATTTCAAAATAAGTTCTTTTTCTCTGAGATTCTGGTCGAGAAGTTCAACAAAAACTTTTTTATCAATATAATCAACAACTCTTATGCCGACTCTTCTGACCTTATCAGCATAACAAGGACCGATTCCTCTTTTTGTTGTGCCTATTTTTACTTTTTTTGTATCATCTTCTTGGATGCCGTCTATATATTTATGATATGGAAGTATTACATGAGCCAATTCACTGACAAAGAATCTGCCGTCAATAGGTATATTTTTTTTCTTTATCAAATCAATTTCTTCTTTTAATGCTTTTGGGTCAACAACAACCCCGTTTGTTATGATACAAACTTTTTTTGGAAAAAGGATTCCCGAAGGTATTAAATGAAGAACAAAAGGTTTATTTTCATGGATCAATGTATGGCCTGCGTTGTTGCCACCCTGATATCTAACGATATAATCGGCCTGATTTGCGAGATAATGGACTACTTTACCCTTTCCTTCATCTCCCCACTGCGTACCTAAAACAACTAATGTTGACATTTTTTGACCTCAAGAATAACCGCCAAGGCAGAAAAATATCGCCTTAGAACAGCGTTTTTTTTTATTTCAATCGAAGATTTTTTAACCGGTTTAAAACTTTTATTAGGAACCTTCACACTTAAACCTTGTGTATAGTACAAAAATATTTAGATTTTGTCAAACAACAGATTGACGGAGTTTTTGAGTTTTATACTACTTGTTGATTTTATTGTTTGGAAATAGTTGAGGCGATATCAACCAATATATCATTAATTCTTGTATATTGGTCAAGAACGTCCATATGTAGACCTGACGTTTCTACAGATTCTTTTAAATCAGCCTGAAGCCTGGATATATGTTTTTTCTTAAAAACATGAACCGTATTATGCAGTTCGGCTGCCGTATGTATTATTTCATTTGCGGATAATATATCGTCTTTTTCAAAAGAATCTATCGTTTTTGAACAGTTTATGTAAATTATAGAGTGCAAATCTTTAATGTCATTCATCCCGTCATCTGAAAATCTCAGATTTCTTTTTATTTTTTCATGAGATATAAACATAAAATTACGTTCTATGATATCGGCAATCTGTTCAAAATCGGCGACTATGTATAAAAGAGCGATTTCTTTTTTTGACTGTTCGGTAGATAATTTGTTTTGTCCTGTTTTTGAAAGATAAGATTCAAGTTTTCCGGAAAGAACTCTTATGTCAAAAGCTTTTTGCGCAATTGAATCCGCCACATCTTCATAACGAGTTTCAATTATTTTCAAGGAGTCTTTTACCGTTTGAAGGAGCATTTCAGATATTCGTATAAGTTCTTTTTTTGAAAGGTCAAGAGCTTTATTCGGCTGAGAGATATACTTTTCGTCTATAAATATGGGTTCATTCATATTTTCGCACGTTTTGCACGGATATATAAATAATATGAATTTGCGGAAAACGGAAAGAATTGGCAAAACTAAAGATGCAGTTGTTAAGGCGACCATTGTGTGAGACATCGCAACTTCTCTGGCTACATCGGTTGACATAAATATTTTGTGCGTAACAAATTTTACAAAATGAAGCCATACCGGAGTTCCGTCAAACTTTATAAAAATCAAAGGAAGAACTATAACTGCCCCTAGAGTCTGAAAAGTCAAATGCCATAACATTACTCTTTTTGCGTTTCTGGGCTGATTTATGGAGCCTATTATATCAGTGGTACATGTTCCTATTTGAGCGCCTAAACATATACATACTGCCTGCAAAAGAGAAAGTATTCCGGAAGAGGCAAGAACTATCGCTATACCTAATGTTGCAGCGCTTGAATGAAGCATTATCGTAAGAGCAATACCCATAAACAGCAGAAAAACAGGATACTGTACTCGGGCAATCATTTCCAGTAAATCAGAGTTCAAAGTTATCGGTATCATTGCTTCCGACATCAGCTTTAAACCGAAAAATATCAATCCGAATCCGAAAATTGCGTTTCCTATAGATACAAGTCTTTTTTTTGTTGCAAAAAAAGCCAACAAAAAACCGAAGGCTATTATAAACAGCGCATAATTTACAAGTTTAAAAGCAACTAGTTGCCCTGTTATTGTTGAACCTACCGAAGCTCCTACCGTAACTCCCATTGACTGTTGAAAAGATAAAAGTCCGGCGCTTACAAGCCCGATTTGAAATAAAGACGTAGCGGAGCTTGACTGATTTAGACCGGTAATAGTCAAACCGGTCAAAAATCCTTTATATCTGTTTGAAGTAAATTTTGTAAGAATTGTTCTTATATTGGGACCGGCTATTTTTTGAAAAGACGTATTAATCTTAAATATTCCGTAAAGCAGAAATGAAATTCCGCCTAAAATGCCGGCAATCATCATAAGCAGCCAGTTTTTCCCCATAACCGCAACGGTAAAATATGCCGGTTTTGTATTTTCAGAAGTTACTAAAACAGTTATTTTATCTTCTGATTTTTTACCTATGACAAGCCTTGTTTTTGCATAACCGTTATCGTCAGTTTTAATTTTTGATTTTCTGAGATATGAAAGATTTTTTTCATCATTGAACAGTGAATCCTGTATTACCGAAAATTCAACTTCAATGTTTTTTAAAGGCGTATTTTGAGAGTCGGTCAATAGAATCTTAAAATCTTCTTTTAATTCTATTCCCTTTAATCCGAGCTGTTTATCGCCCGATATTTTTAAAATTAAATTGCTCTGCGCCGTAGCAAGAGGGGCAATAAATAAAAATATGATAGTTAAAAATATTTTTTTCATTTTATGATTTTAAACAAAATGAATCGGGCAAAAGCTTTTTAATATTTGTTATTTTTATATCTGTTTTTGAATTGTAAATAATATCGGCGTTTTTTGTAAATTCCGAAATAACCTGTCTGCATGCTCCGCACGGAGTAACGTATTTATAAGGAGTATAAACCGCGACGGCTTCAATTTTTGTATTGCCGTTTGAAACCGCGTTGAATATAGCAGTTCGTTCCGCGCATATTGACAGTCCGTAAGATGCGTTTTCAATATTTGTTCCGGTATAGATTTCGCCGTTTGAGCAAAGCACGGCGCATCCCACTTTAAATTTTGAATACGGGCTGTAACTGTTTTTTGAGGCTTTCTGCGCAACAGACATCAATTTTTTATAAAGTTCTTTTTTATTTTTCATGGCTTAACTCCGTTATTTTTTTTAACGCATAAAGTCTTGCCGATATTTCTTTTTTTGTAAGATTTGACAATCTGCTGATGCTGAAAGATTCAATATTGAAAGAAGCCATAACGGCGGCGTAAAACATTGCGTGTTTCAAAACAGGCGAAGATACGTTTTTCTTGGATTCAATATATGAAATGAAAGCTCCTGCGAATGTATCGCCTGCGCCGGTCGTATCGGTAACTTTTTCTACGGGATAGGACGGAACAAAAAACATCTCATTTTTTTTAAACAGAAACGAGCCGTATTCCCCTCTTTTTATTATTATAATTGCGGGACCTGTTTTAGACAATGCTTTTGCTGCCGCAATTATATTTTTTTTACCTGTAAACTGTTTTGCTTCTTCCTCGTTTACAAACAAAATATCCGTTAATTTGAAAAGATTTTTCAGTTTTTTTATTTTTGTTTTTATCCACAGATTCATTGTGTCCAAAGCGACAAGTTTTATATTGCACAGATTTTTCAGCGCTTGAAACTGTATATCGGGATCAATATTCGCCAAAAGCAGATATCCGCCGTTTTTATTTTGTATTATCGGTTTAAAATTTTTAAAAACATTTAATTTTGTATGCAACGTCACGGCATTATTGAAGTCGCATGAATATTTTCCTTTCCATCTGAAAGTTTTGCCGTCGGCTATTTGAAGGCCTGAAACATCTATTCTATGTTTTTTAAACATATTTATATATTTTTCGGGGAAATCTTTTCCGGCGGCGGATATTATTGACGTTTTTGACAAAAAAGAGGAAGCGACGGAAGCGTAAACCGCAGATCCGCCCAATACTTCTTTCACTTTTTTTCCGCCGGCTTCAATCGTATCAAGAGCAACGGAGCCGACTATTATAACGGACATGAAATGCCTCTATTTAAAATATTTATCCAAAAGTAATTTAAGAGCCGGATATGAAGGCGCTTTTTTGATTGTTTCAGGCGCCGATTGTACGGCATATTTTAGGGCCGAACCGCACTGACATGAAATTTCTCTTTGGGCAAGTTTCGGTATAAGCTGTTTTATAAGTTTTTTGCAGGTATTTATATTGGCGGACATTACTTCCAAAACTTTTTCAACGCCGACTTCTTCTCCTATTTTCCAAACGTCATAATCTGTAACCAAAGATATATTTGCGTAACAAATTTCGGCTTCTCTGGCTAATTTTGCTTCCGGCAGCGCAGTCATTCCTACTATTGAAAATCCGTTTTCTCTGTTTACTTTTGATTCAGCTCTTGTTGAAAACTGCGGTCCGTCAATACAGACGTAAGTCGTATCGCTGAAATGATGGTTTATTCCGAGTTCAGTAACTGTTTTATGAATTATATCTCTTACTCCGTTACAGAAAGGATCTGCCATTCCGACATGGGCAACTATGCCGTTTCCGAAAAACGTATTGATTCTGTTTTTAGTTCTGTCAAATACCTGTTCCGGTATTACAAAATCTTTTGGTTTTATTGATTCCTGCAAAGAACCGACGGCCGTAAGAGCTATAATCTGTTCAACTCCTATCAATTTCAAAGCGTATATATTCGCCCTTACGTTTATCTCATTAGGCAAAATGACATGGCCTTTTCCGTGTCTGGGCAAAAAAGCGCATCTTACGCCGTCAAGCGTTCCGACCGTAACCGGCGCAGAAGGTTTTCCGAAAGGAGTGTCTATTTCTATTTCCGAGACATTTTCGATTCCGCTTAATTCGCTGATTCCGCTGCCGCCTATTACCGCGATTTTTACCGGCTCAATTGTTTTCTGCATTTTTCCCCCTGTCATATATTATTTATGTCAATAATTGACAACTGTATATTGTCTCTGTTCATTTCCATATTAAAAACAATATCAAACTTTCCTTTATATTTTAACATATCTTCGTATTTAACTCCATGCCAAAATAATGCGTTTACGGAAGTTCCGTTCTGCAAAACTTTAAGTTTTAAATGCTCTCCTGTCTGTCCTATGTTTGAAATTTCCGTAAATTCAACGTTTTTCATCATAAATACGGGAGTATTATTTGCGCTTCCGAACGGTTCAAGCAGACTCAAATCGGTATATGTTTTTTTGTTTATATCGGTTATTTTCAATTCGCAGTCAATATATATTTTTTTTGCGACCATTTCCGTTGATATTAAATTTTCCGAAATTTCTTTCAGCCTTTTTCTGAATTCGTCCAATTTGGAAATTTCTATGGTAAAACCCGCCGCCTGGCAGTGTCCGCCGTATTTGACAAGCAAATCTTTTGTTTTTTCAAGAGCGCTGACTATGTCAAATCCTTCTATTGATCTGCATGCCCCTACGGCATATTGCCCGTCGGAAATTAATAAAATTGTAGGTTTTGAGTATAGTTTTACAAATTGTGAGGCGACAATTCCCGTTACGCCGTGGCATAGCCCTTCGGCAAGAACGACCAAAATCTTATCTTTTTCAATATCGCACTGCTGATTAATTATATTTTCAAAATGTTTTATATTTTCAACCTGAAGATGCTTCCTGTCGTTATTTAATTTTTTAAGTTCGACAAAAATATCTTCGGCCTGATTTTTGTCTTCAGCAAGCAGTAATTTTGCCGAGATATCGGCTTTTGACATTCTGCCTGCGGCGTTTAATACGGGCGTTATATTCCATGATATAAGTTTTGCCGATATGGTGTTTGAATTTTTTATATATTCTTCTATTATAAAAGACAAACCGTGTCTTTTTGCCGGATTTTTATTTATAATATCGAGCCCTGATTTTACGAATATTCTGTTTTCGCTTGTAAGAGGGACAATGTCTGCGATTGTTCCGAGTGCTGTCAAATCAACGTTATCATCGTAAAAAGCGGACATTCTTCTGTCCTGCGCAAGTTCGTTTTTTCTGTATTCAGATAAAATTCCGAAAGCTTCTTCTTTTAACGACGGCGGATTTTCGGAATAATTTACTAAAATAATTTTATTATCCGTGTTTTCAAATAAAGGATTATTGCCGTTAGTTATAATAAGCGAATCTCCGGCATAATCAAAAAAAGTTTTTATGTCTTTTTTTTGCAGATGAAATTCTTTTTGTTCAATTATAATATCGTTCCGTAATTTTATCGCAAACAATTCAAAATCCCCGTTTTGTTCTCTTACGGAAACGGCAAAAAGATTTTTATCAAAATTTCTGCCGTAAGTTTGCATAAGCGCCTGAGAAACTTTAAAGGAAACGCCGCATCCGGCAAGTTCTTTGAAAGGATATGAGCATGTGAGTTTTTTAGGATTTACTATAGCGTAAGCGTCCGGCAGAATTTCAGGAGGAGCATGGTGGTCTGTTACTATAACCTGCATCCCCAAACTGTTTGCGTATGCTATTTCGTCAACGGATGATATTCCGCAGTCAACGCTTATTACAAGTTTAATTCCGGATTTGCTATATTTATCAAGAACATCCTTTGAAATTCCGTATCCTTCGTCGGAAGGAATATACCAATCAACGTTTCCGCCTAAAGTTTTAATGGTATTAAATAAAATTACAAGCGATGTTATGCCATCAACGTCTCTGTCGGCATAAATAAGAACGGACTGCTGGTTTTCAACGGCATCCTTTATTTTTACAACGGCTTTATAACAATCGTCAAGCAAAAACGGATTAAACAAATCTTCTTTTTTAGGGAATAAAAAATCATTTATGCTTTCGGCTGACGTTAAACCTCTGGACAGCAAAACCCTTGCGACAACAGGGCTTATACTGTTGTTTTGCGTAAGAACCGATAATTCTTCTTTATTAATTTCTGGCAGTATCCATTTGTTCGGCTGCAATTAGTCCTCTAAGTTATTATATCTTTAAATAAATTTACTTTATCAGGTTTTACATCGGAAATATTATACGATAATTTTATCATTTTTTTAATGTTATCGGGATTTTCGCAATTTGTGAAATGAATTTTTGCGAGAGTTTCTCCGGATTTTACGAAATCGCCTGTTTTTTTATTTAGAGTAATTCCCGCCGCATGGTCAACGGCGTCTTCTTTTTTTAATCTTCCGGCACCAAGCATGCATGAGGCTATGCCGAAATTTCTTGCGTTCATTGAATTGACAAAACCGCTTTTTTCGGATTTTACGGCAAGTATATTTTTAGATTGGCCGAATAAAGAATAATCGTCAATAACTTTTGAATTCCCGTTTTGAGATTCAATTATTTGCCTGAATTTTTTGAGAGCCTTGCCTGAAACTATTTGTTTTTCAGCGAGTTTTTTTGCGGTTTCTTTGTCTTTTGCCGCGCCGGACGAATAAATCATAAGAGAAGAAAGCTCTATGCATAATTGGTAAAAATCATTTTTTATATTTCCCTTTAAGACTTCAACAGCCTGTATGACTTCAAGAGAATTTCCTATCGCGTTTCCCAAAGGAGTATTCATATCCGATAATATTGCGGTCATTTTTCTTTTAAACATTTTTCCTATATTTACCATTTTTTCAGCGAGTTTTTTTGCGTCGTCGTAATTTTCAATAAACGCTCCGTTTCCGAATTTTACGTCTAAGATTATATGTTTGGCGCCTTCTGCTATTTTTTTTGACATAATGCTTGCGCATATCAGCGGGATTGATTCAACAGTCGCGGTAACATCCCTTAAAGCGTACATTTTTTTATCAACAGGAGCTATCTCTTTTGTCTGGCCTATCAGAGCCGCTTTGTTTTTTTTAAGTAAATCGATAAAACTGTTTATGTCTAAATTAACGTTAAACCCCGGAATTGATTCCAATTTGTCAAGAGTTCCTCCGGTATGGCCCAACGCTCTTCCGGACATCATCGGAACGTAAATCCCGCAGCTTGCCGTTATCGGAGCGACTACAAGAGACGTTCCGTCTCCGACTCCGCCGGTGGAATGTTTATCCGCCGTTGTTTTTAAAGAGTTCAGATTCAGTATCTTTCCTGATTTTGCCATTGCTTCGGTCAGATAAAAAAGCTCATCGTCGTCTAATCCGGAAAAATAGACCGCCATTAAAAAAGCCGACATCTGGTAATCGGCGATTTCATTATTTGCATAACCGTTTATTAAGAACAATATTTCTTTTTGAGTAAGTTTTTTGTTATTTCTTTTTTTGAAAATGATGTCGTACGCTCTCACACGATGTCCTTTAGAATATTTTTTATGAGATTTGCCATTTTTATTCCTGTTTTTTTGCCTGTATCCAGCACTTCGCAATGGGTTGTTTTGTTTTTTGAAACGCCTGCCGCTTTATTTGAAACATACGCCAAAGCTAAAACTTTCATGTTTGCCTGTCCGGCGACAATCGCTTCAGGCGCTAGCGACATTCCTATAACGTCTGCTCCCAATTTTCTAAAAGCCGATATTTCCGATGCTGTTTCGTAAGACGGACCTTTAACGGCAAAATAAACTCCCGTATGCAATTTTATTTTACCGGTGCGGGCCGCTTTTTTTGCCGAATTTATTAAATTTATATCGTAAACGGCGCTTAAATCAGGAAATCTTTCTCCGAAATATTCAAAGTGTTCTCCTATCAAAGGATTATCAAACATGAAGTTTATATGGTCTTTTATGACGACAATATCGCCGTTTGAGTATTTTTTATTTATTGCGCCTGCCGCGCAGGTTATAATAAGCGTGTTGATGCCCAATTCTTTTATTACCCGTATAGGATAGGTTATATCATTCATGCTGTTGCCTTCGTAATAATGGAATCTTCCGTTTAACAAAAGAACTTCCTTATCGTTTATTTTTCCGAAAACAAGTTCTCCCTTATGTCCTTTGACGGTTGTTTGTTTGAAACCGGGTATTTTTGAATACGGTATGGAAGTTTGTTCTTTTATTAAATCCTTAATTCCGGAAAGCCCGGAACCTAAAATAATCGCGGTTTTAGGTTTAAACTTTGAAAATTTTATAATATACGATTTTGTTTTTTTTAAATTTAACAATATATTTTGTTTTTTCATAATAATATTTCATCCTTAAAACTTTTGCCGTTTTTCATAGGAGTCAGTTCAAAAATGTCGGCAATTGTCTGGGCAACGTCGGCCAGAGTTTTCCTTGTACCGAGATTTATATTTTGTTTTAAACTTTTTCCGTAAACAAGCAAAGGAACATATTCTCTTGTATGATCCGTATGCTGCATATACGTCGGATCGCATCCGTGGTCGGCTGTTATGATAAGTATATCGTCTTCCGACATCGCATTCATTATATCAGGCAACTGTCTGTCAAAAAATTTTAACCCCTGAGCGTAAAGATTTACGTCTCTTCTGTGTCCCCACAACATATCAAAATCAACTAAATTAGTGAATATTAAATTTTTTTTAAAAGGATTTGTTTCGGGAGTTTCTTCAAAAAGTCCGTAAGGCAGTTCTTTTATTTTTTTAGGCTCAACAATATATTCTATAGTGTTTGTAATACCTATTACGTTGCCGCTTGTATGTTTTTCAAGCGTAATGCCTTTTTTGGCAAATATATCGGATATTTTGCCTATTGCTATTACGTTTCCGCCGGTATTTTTTATTTTATCAAGTACTGTCGTTTCCGGAGGCAGAAGCGAAAGGTCAAAGCGTCTGGGCGTTCTTATATATTCGTTATTTATTTTTATGAAAGGACGCGCTATTACGCGGCCTACTGCATGTTCGCCTTGTAAAAGTTCTCTTGCTGTTTGACATATATCTTCAAGTTTTTTAAATCCGAATATCTGAGGATCCTCGTGGCAGGCTATCTGAAAAACGGAATCCGCCGAAGTATAAACGATAGGAAATCCCGTTTTACAATGTTCATCGCCGAGTCTTTGAATGATTTCTGTGCCTGAAGCAACGCAGTTTCCTAAAGTTTTTGTCCCTATTCTTTTTTCAAATTCTTCAATCAAGTCTTTGGGAAATCCGTTAGGATAAGTAGGAAACGGTTTATCAAGTACTATTCCGGCAAGTTCCCAATGTCCGGCAGTCGTATCTTTTGCAGGAGACAGTGTAGCCATCTTGCCGTAATTGCCTATGATTTCTTCCGGTTTGTATCCGTAAGGAGATTCTACGATATTATAAAGTCCGAGTTTGCCTAAATTGTCAAGCGTAAAATATTCATCCATGCTTTCAAAAATATGTTTGAGAGTATTTGACCCTTTATCTTTATATTTTTGTGCATCAGGCAGTTCTCCGACTCCCAAACTGTCTAAAACTATTAATATAATTTTATTCGTATCAGACATTTGTCCGCCTTAAAATTGGTATAGTATTAAAAGCGCAATAATTTACAATAAGGATTTAAGACTTTCTTGAAAGAACTTTTTTCACGGCATTGACGATATTAACGTCTTTTAATCCAAATTTTGCCATCAATTCCGAAGGTTTTCCGGATTCTCCGAAGGAATCTTTCATTCCTATAAATTCCATCGGAACAGGCATATTTTTAACCACGACTTCGGCGACTGCCGAACCGAATCCTCCGAAAATCTGGTGTTCTTCGGCTGTAACGATTGCTCCGCATTCTTTTGCTGCGTCAATTATAGCTTTTTCATCGATAGGTTTAATTGTATGGATATTTATTACTTTTGCGTTTATTCCCTCTTTTTCAAGAATTTCCGCGGACATCAGAGATTCATAAACCATAGTACCGGTCGCCATTATGCAAACGTCTTGTCCTTCTTTCATAATTTGCGCTTTTCCTATTTCAAAAGGAGCTGTTTCTTCGGTTATTACGGGAATATTTTCTCTTCCGTATCTTATATAGACGGGGCCGTTGAAATAAGCCGCCGCCATTGTTGCTTTTTTTGTTTCAATAGCGTCGCACGGAGACAATAAAGTCATTTTCGGAAGACATCTCATGATTGCTATTTCTTCAAGAGCCTGATGTGTTGCTCCGTCGGGACCAACCATAAGTCCGGAATGAGAGCCTCCTATTTTTACGTTTAAATTAGAATAACATATTGTTGTTCTTATTTGTTCCCAGGGTCTTCCCGAAGCGAAAACGCCGTATGTAGCGACAAACGGAACAAAACCCGCCAAAGCAAGTCCGGAAGCCATTCCGAGCATATTGGATTCGGCTATTCCGACGTTTGCAAATCTTTCCGGAAATGATTTTTGAAAACCGTTTATTGCCACGGATGAAACTGTATCAGCGCCCAATACAAAAATTTTTTCATCTTTTTTGCCGAGTTCAACAAGCGCTTCGCCGAACCCGAATCTCGTTGCCTTATTGCCGTAAACCTTAACCATAATTGTCCTCTATATTTTTTATTATTTTATTGATGCGTCTATTTCGCTTATAGCCTGCAACATTTGTTCTTTTGAAGGCGCTTTCCCATGCCAGTCTGCGATATTTTCCATAAAAGATACGCCTTTGCCTTTAACAGTTTTAGCTATTAATACGGTCGGCTTGTCTTTTTTAAGTTTTGCATCCGAGTAGGCTTTGTCAATCTGAGCCAAATCGTGTCCGTCCAGTGATATAACATTCCATCCGAAAGCTTTATATTTGTCGGCTATAGGTTCAATATTTAAAACATCGGATACGTTTCCGTCAATCTGAAGTCCGTTACAATCAACAATTGCGCATAAATTGTCAAGTTTAAAATGAGATGCCGCCATAGCGGCTTCCCAAATAGTTCCTTCCTGCTGTTCGCCGTCGCCCATAAGGACGTAGACTCTGTTTTTCTGTTTTAAAGTTTTCATTGCTTTTGCAACTCCGACTCCTATGGAAAGACCGTATCCCAGCGATCCTGTTGAAACTTCAACTCCGGGAAGTCCTTTATCGGCCGCCGGATGTCCCTGCAATCTGCTTCCGGCCTGCCTGAGCGTACAGAGTTCGTCGCCGTTTATGCATTCAAGCTGCGCTAGCACCGAATATAAAACCGGGCAGACGTGTCCCTTTGATAAAATAAAATAATCTCTGTTTTTATCCTTAGTATTTTTAGGATCAAACCTCATGTGATTAAAATATAAATCTACGACTAATTCAACCGATGATAAACTGCCGCCGGGATGGCCTGAACCGGCTAGTTCAAGCATCTTTAATATGTCTTTTCTTACCGATGCGGACATGATTTTTAAATCGCCTAATTCCATGAGACTTCCCCCAATATGTTATTGTATAATTTTTAAACTTTTTGATGTTCCCAGTCTGCTTGCGCCTGCATTTATCATCGCCACGGCCTGTCCGTATGCCGATATTCCCCCCGAAGCTTTAATTCGCATATTGTTTCCGATTATTGATTTTATCAGTTTTATATCTTCAACGTCAGCTCCTTTTTGGGCAAATCCGGTTGACGTCTTTATAAAATCGGCTCCTGATTTTAAAATTATTTTTGATATTTTAATCTTTTCACCTTCCGACAAGTATGATGTTTCTATTATTATTTTTAATATTTTTTTTGCGGCGGCTTTTCTTAAAAACCTTATTTCATTTTCAATGTAAGAATAATCTTTTGATTTTAGCGCGGATAAATTTATAACGCAGTCAACTTCGTCGGCTCCGAGATTTATTAATTGTTTTACTTCAACGGCTTTTGAAAGATAAAAATTGTAGCCTAAAGGAAATCCCGCGACGGAACATACTTTTACGTCTGTTTCGGCAAGAGCTTCTTTGCAGCTTTTTACTACAAAAGGAGGAACGCATACGGCGTAAAAATTATTAGCGGCGGCTTCGTCGCACAGCCTTCTAAAATCTTCAATCGTCGCAACAGGCGATAACAATGTATGTTCTATAATACTGGCAATATTTATTTTTGCCATAAAATCCTTTATTTCCACCAATATTTTACGGTATATTTAATCTCTTTTTCGGTATTTGCCGGAATATTAACGGAAAATTCAATTGTTGATTTGTCTTTTTTTACAAAAGGAACCGAATTTTCTTTTATTTCCCAATTTGACCACGCATTAAGCATTTCTTCAACATTTACGTCAACTGACGTATTTTTACTGTTTTTTATATTTATTGAAAAACTCTGATATGAAGTTTTTCCTTCAGTTTTACTGTTAGTTTGTATTTTTTTACCGGTTATATCAAAAGCATTGCCTATATTTATTGAAAGTTTTGCGTCTTTTGCCGTATGGTCAATGCTGTCTTCTCCGATAAATTCTATGGAATCGGAATCATATTTGCTTACTCTGACTCTTCCTTTAGGCAGAGGTATTCCCAAATTATTTTCTTTTGAATTTTTTAAATCAAGGGTTATCTTTATCTTTACGGGATCAATATCGGCATTATAAGTAAAAACTTTTTTTACGGGTATGTTTTTTGCGCTTATAAATTGAATCTGTTTTATTTCTCTGTCTTTTAATGTTGACTTTCTTTGCAGTTCGTACATATGGTATTCAAAAAAAGATTTTTCTTCAAAAGAAGAGTCAACTGCGGCAGCTTCCGCCATAAGAGGAGCCATCATCCTTTTCTGGGCATATTTGTTTTGAGAAACTCTGTTAATGTCTCCGGCAATAAGTTTAAGTTTTGCGTCTTTAAACACAGCTCCCGAGTTATTATTGATAGTTACCCAGCCTGTAATATCGGCTGCCGTATCTTTTTCGTTTGTCACTAAAACATAATCCGCATTCCAGCTTATTCCACCTGTCTGGTATGAAATTTCAATCTGGCTGTTTCCTTCAGTTTCGCTTTCCACAAGCCATATTAAAGTCGGTTTTAATTTTAAATCTTCGGGAAGTTTTGATAAAGAAATTTCTCCCTGCGGATTTAAAACTATTTTACTTTCGTTCTGTACTACAAGTCCGCCGTATGCAGAAAGAAGTTTCCCCGTTAATTTGCCTCTTTTATCTTCTCCCGTCCTTTCAATTTCTATAGTTTCACCGATATATTTGCTAAGAAGTTTATCCGTATTTACAAGATCAAAATCAAAGTTTTGTTCCAAAATTTTGATTTTATTCGCATTAGATAAAAATTTAGGCAGAACGCTGGTTGGATCAATTTTTGCCGCCACTTCGTCAAGTTCAATATTTTGGACGCCCTTTGTCAATTTTACGTTTTTTGTATCTCTTACAAGCGCCAGATCATTATTATAAATTGTTACTGAAACCGCATATAAAAATTGGGCAGCGATAAACAAAACAAAAATAACCGAAATAATATTTTTCATAATAATTTACACGCTCCTATTTTTTGATTGGCGGAAATGATTTTAAAATATATCTTACCACTCCGTCTATTGCCGATGATAAATCCAAACCTTCATATGTATACGAATTTGTCCATACGACTTCGCCGTTTTTAGCGTCTTTTATGTACAAAGATACGCCTATAGTCGCATTGCTTGCTATTATATTTGCATCCATTCCGAACGCAGATCCCAAATCATAAACGGAAGAACCGCTTATTTCAATAGGATCGGTATTGTAAATAACGATATCCCGCGCGCTTTTGTTTCGGTCTTCAGGCGGTTTGCGCAAAAGATATTTTTTAGCCGGCTGATATTCCGTGATTGAACAGTTGACTATTATATCAACATTTGCCGCTTTGTCTGTTTTTACAGTAAATCCTTTTATCATTAACTGCTTTATAATCGCTGTTACTATTGCGTTGTTTGCGCCCTGAGAACTGTCAACATACGCGGTTTTTGCTTTTGAGAAATCATAATCCTGCTTATAAACCGGTCCTGAAGCACATCCGCAGACAAATAGTGTAAAAAATAATAGCAGAAGCAGATTTTTCATTTTGTTATGCCTTTGAGTTGTTCCAGATGTTTAACGGCCAGATTTTTTAATTTTTCGTTTTTTGTATACTTACATATTTTTTTCCATTTTTCTATAGACTGTTCATATTTTTTTTCTTTTTCGTACAGCATGGCAAGCATATAATGCGCCGATACGGTTTTTTTATCTAAAAGCAGAGCTTTTTTAAAGTTCTCTTCGGCATTTTTTGCGTCATTTTTTTCAAGATAGGCGATTCCCATCAAAACATAATTGTCTGCGGATTTATTTTCCTCAAGATTTTTTTTGATTGTTTCTATCGCCTGGTCTGTTTTGCCGTCATTTATCATCTGAAGAGTATCTTCAAGATATTGAGACGAAGCATAGGTTGAGGATACAAAAAAGAGACAAAAAAAAGCATATATGATTTTTTTCATGTTATTTTTCCATTTCGGATATTTTCAATATCCTTTTTGAATGCCTTTCTTCAAATTTTGTCTCCAAATACATCTTAATCATATCAAACATTTCTTCTATGTACAAAAACCTTGCGCCCAGACATATTATATTTGCGTTATTATGCAAAGATATAAGTCTTGCCGTTTCAACATTCCAGCATACGCCGGCTCTGATTCCTTTAATTTTATTTGCGGCTATCGCCATTCCGATTCCGGTTCCGCATATTAAAACTCCTTTATCGGATTTTCCGTTTATTATATTCATCGCAACTTCTTTTGCAAAATCAGGATAATCGCAGCTGTCTTTTGAAAACGTTCCGCAGTCAATCACTTCATGCCCTAATGATTTTAAAAAATTTATAATATTGTTTTTAACTTCAAATCCGGCGTGGTCGGTTCCCAAAGATATTTTCATAAAGTTAAGTATCCTTATAGTATTACTGCCATTGCTCCGCTTTTTATTCCCGCGGCGTTTGCTTCGTCAGCGTCCAAATGACATTCCGAAATCATGTTGTTGCTTACTCTTGCAATAACATTTTCAAATATTAATCCGCGTTCACCGGTAAGTTTTATGGACAAAGTTTCTTTATCTTTTATACCGTAATTTAACGCCTGTTCTGTTGAAAAATGTATATGCCTTTTGGCGACTATGCAGCCTTCTTTTAAATCAACGCTTGCTTTCGGTCCGATTAATTTTATGGGCTGCGTGTTTGCGATGTCTCCGGATAATCTGACGCACGGAACAATTCCGAGTTTTATCGTGTCGGTTATTGAAACTTCAACTTGAGTTTGGTTTCTTAAAGGTCCCAGAATTCTTACTTTTTCTATTGAATTTCTGGGCCCTGCGATTGTGAGCGTTTCGGCGCAGGCGTGTTCTCCGGGCTGAAGCAAATCTTTCGTTTTTGTCAGTTGATAGCCTTCTCCGAATAGAATTTCCAAAATATCTTTTGACAAGTGAATATGTCGTGCGGACACATTTACCAATACCGGGTTATTTTCTTTATAATTTTCCATATTTATATCCTTTTTTATCCGTTAAATTTAACAAGTTTGGCAAAAGATGCGGCTTCAAGGCTTGCTCCGCCTACAAGTCCGCCGTCAATATCAGGCTGTTTCATTAATTCGCTTACATTATCGGGTTTTACGGACCCGCCGTACAAAATTCTTACTTTTCCGCCGGCGTCATTTCCGTACATTTGCGAATATGTTTTTCTTATAAATTCGTGAACTTCCTGAGCCTGCTGAGGCGTTGCGGTTTTTCCCGTGCCTATCGCCCAAACGGGTTCGTATGCTATAACTATTTTTTCAGCTTCTTCTTTTGAAAAATTTTTGATTCCGTCTTTAACCTGTTTTTCAATCACTTTAAAAGTGTCATTAGATTCTCTTTCCTGAAGAGTTTCCCCTACGCAGACTATCGGAATAAGACCTGCCGCAAGCGTGGCTTTTGTTCTTTTATTTACAGTTTCGTCACTTTCTCCGAAATATTGTCTTCTTTCGGAATGGCCTATAATAACGAAAGAACATCCGGCGTCAAGAAGCATATTTACGGCTATTTCACCCGTAAAAGCTCCTTTCGGTTCCCAGTAAACATTCTGTGCTCCTACTTTTATGTTTGAGCCTTTTAATTCGTTTGCCAAAGGATAAACTGCGGTAAAAACAGGACATATCAAAATATCAACATCTTTTACGTCAGCAACAAGAGGCTTTAATTCTTTTACCATGGCTATCGCTTCAGGTATAGTTTTGTGCATTTTCCAATTACCGGCCATCAACGGTTTTCTCATAAGAACATCTCCTTTTTATTTTAAATTACTCATATTCGCTGAATATGATACAAGATTTGACTTCATAAATCAAACATAGAGCAGGAATTTGCAAAAAAAATGGCAATGTGGTATTATTCCAAACATGTCAATATTATCAAGTTCCGAAATTACCTGCCATTGCGGTGAAGTTTTTGAAGCAGATCTATGGACAGCCGTAAGTATTTCTGAAAATCCGGAATTAAAAGACATCATAACTTCCGGAATGTTCAACGTTGTTGAATGCCCTAAATGCAAACATTTGTTCTATCATGAAATTTTCTTTATTTATCAGGATATATCAAGTGAATTGATAGCTTATGTTTATCCTAAAGATTATGAAAAACAGGCAAAATATTACAGAAAACAGATGTTGGACGAGTTTAAAGAAATTGTTAAGTCAATGAAAGAGGCAAAAGATATAAATTTTGAGCCGGTATTGTTTTTCGGCATAGAAGATCTTACGGAAACTTTAAAAAATGAGGATTTTTTAAACGACGAAATTCAGATAGCCGAATTTATATCAAAACGTATAGGTTTGAATTTAATAGAAATAAAACATTCAAAAGCAAGAAATTTATGCATACCTCATTTAATACCGCAAATTAAAAAATCTTCGGGTAATAATATAAAAGATATTATTGCAGGCTTGGAAAAACTGCTTTCATATAATGAGAATTTAATGGAGTACGAGAAGTTTTTGGTAAGAATTAAACAGAATCCTTCCTGTTTAGATGAAATTTTAATGCATAAATCAAAAAAATGACACCAGATGTTATTATAGGAATCATACTACTTTTCATTAACGTTCCTTTTGGTCTGGGCGGTTTTATATATTTTGTTTATATAGGAAGAAAATATAAAAATAAAATATATTACTATATCGCCTTTCTTACTTACCTGATTTCCTGGGTTATGCTTTTTGCCGGAGTTTTTTTATGCGGCGAGACATATTCTAAATTTATAATTGAAAAATATGTCGTAAAGTATACTTATCTGATTATTGCGTTGATTTTAACGATTTTAGCGTTTATTTATTTTTTCAGAAAGCAAATATTCAAAAAACTTCTAAAAAATTTAGTTATAAAAAAATCCAAAAAAAAATAATATGTTTTTTGTGAAAATTATCGGCAAAATATACTGTAATACTAATGATTTTCAGACATATATTTCATTGACAAAAAATGTTTTTTCTTATATACTTCTAACTGTATTTATATTTAACTGACACGAGGTGATTGTGAATACAAAATTTTTAATTGCCGTTACGACATGTTTTTTTGTTTCTTTATCATCATCCGTTTATGCCGATGAATTTTTAGATGCCTGTTTAAAAATCGCCACGGCCAGAGATTTAAAAATTACGGTGGCTCAGGAGCAAATAGAACTTGCTCAGTCAAGAGTTACCAGTTCAATACGTTCATTTTTTCCACAAATTATGCTGCAGAGAAGATTTTCAAAAGGTAAAACAAAATTTGGCGAAAGTGTCGACACAACAGAGTACAATTCAGAAGAATTAGGCGTCAGAGCCATTCAGGCCATATACGAAGGCGGCGGCTCCAGCGGCGGATATAAATACAACAGATTGATGATGGATGCCGCTAAGTACAATTATACGAAAACAAAAGAAGAATTGTATACCAAAGTTAAATTGGCTTATTATGAATATCTTACGCTTAAAATGGAATATTTGGCTTTGAGCAGAGCTTATGAGAAAGTTGAAAAACTTTATTTAAAAACACAGGTTGAATATAAAGCCAGAGCGATTTCGGAACTTGATTTAATGGAGTCCAAAACATTCAGGGATAAAGTAACAAATCTTTTAAATGCGTCAAGAGTAAATTTAGATTTTGCGACAAAAAAACTTGTTGAAATAATAGGAGTTTACGGACTTGAGGACATACCTGCGACGGTTTCAGCAGAATTACCTACGGATATGCCGGGAATTTCGTTTACGCTTCAGGACTGCGTCAGTTTTGTACAGACCAATAATCTTGACGTAAAAATAGCAAAAATACAAATTGAGATGGCAGATACAAAAATTAAAATTAACAGGGCAAAAGTTCTGCCTAAATTATATCTTGACGGATTTTACGGAAGAAGCGGAGAGGCGTTTACAACAATTCCTTTGGAACTTACCGCTTCATGGAATATTTCGGCAAAAATGTCGTGGGGTTTATGGGGTAATTCACTGAACGCCTCATACAGCACCGATAAAACCGAACCTGCGACGATTGTTGACGCCAGCAAAAGAGTAGAGACGACGACTTTTGACATTCAATTGTCAATTTTGGATGATTTGCAGTATTTTGTTGACGCAAAAGAAAGCAGTATAGGTAAAAAACAAACGATATCTGAACTTATTGATATTCTTAAAAACAGCAGATTAAGCGTTGAAAAAACCTATAACGAGTATTTGATTTCTTTAAATAACGCAAAAACTTTGAGGCAGGAAATTACTTTAAAGGAAAGAAAACTTGCTC